>WBZL01000066.1_pt1 | contig 96645 bp, 76 predicted proteins | sample 5204291 | NCBI WGS metagenome assembly WBZL01 (sample SAMN12344345, study PRJNA552823) | activated sludge metagenome | biome: Activated sludge suspended growth; feature: Nitrification reactor; material: Wastewater; isolation source: activated sludge from nitrification reactor of wastewater...
GGCCAGCGTGCGCACCTCGCCCCTGGGGTTGACCTGGTACAGCGAGCCGCCGCTGCCACCGAAGTACAGCGTGCCGTCGGACGCAGCGGTCATCAAGTCCAGTTGGTCGCTGGTGAGAAACGCGGAGACCACGCGCGCATCGGCCGCCGTCGCGGGCCGCGCGCGCACTGCAGCCAGCGAGAAGACCAGCAGCTGTGCCGTGTTCTGGTCGGTGACGAACAGTTGGTCGCCCACCACCGCCAGCCCGGCCGGCTTGCCCAGCCCGGTGATCAACTCACGCTCGCTGCCCTGACCGCCCTGCACGCTCAGCTCGCTGATGGTGCCGGTGGCGCCGCCGGCACGGCCGCCGCGGAACCAGCCGACCAGAAGCTTGGCGTCCGGCGTGCGCGCAAGGCCGATGCGCCGGCGCTGCGGGTCAAGCCCGTTCAAGTCGTAGGCGGCGCCCGTCCCCGGCACCACCACCACGGCGCCGTGCTGGCCGAAGCCGAAGCGCGTGACGTAGAAGGTGCCAGCCGCATCGCGCGTGAGCTGTCCGAGGTTGGCTCCGCTGGCCGGCGGCGGCGTCAGCGTGGCGGCCACGCTGAAGCCCTGCTGGCCGTCCCAGGCCTTGATCGCGTTGACATCGTCGTCGCCCAGGTACAGGCGCGACTCGGCGCTGTCCCAGTACAAGCCGTTGAGCTTGGCGGTGATCGGGATTTCGGTCGGGCCGCGGTCGACGATGGCGTCATCGTCACCGCCGCAGGCGCTGAGCGACAGCAGCGCCACCAGCGCGCCGGCCCACAGCACACGCGCCGTGCGGGTCCACGGCGCGGGGCCGCATGCGGGTTGGAGAAGGGTGCGGATAGTCATGTCAGCCTCGTCGATCGAAGAGCGGAAGAAGAAAGAGGTGTCGAACTCGTTATTCTATTGATGAATAGCGATCCCTCTACCACCGACGACGAAGGCTCCACACCATGCACGCAGCCACGCCACGACCCCACTCCCGCATCCGCCGCGCCGCCTTGTGCGCGCTGGCCGCGACGCTGGCCGCCAGTGCCTGCGGCGGCTCGGACGGTGTCGTCGACTCGACCGGCTCAGGCGGGCCCGGGAACACCGGCACCCCGCCGAGCGCTCCCTGGACCTGGGAGCTGCCCGCCGGCTTCGCGCCCCCGCGGGTGCCGACCGACAACCCGATGAACGCGGCCAAGGTCGAGCTGGGCCGGCAGCTGTTCTTCGACACCCGGCTGTCGGGCAACGGCACGCTGGCGTGCGCCAGCTGCCACGCGCCGGAACGCGCGTTCGCCGAGAACCGCGCGCTCGGGCGCGGCTCGACCGGGCAGAACCACCCGCGCAACACGCCGACGCTGATCAACGCGGCCTACCAGGTCACGCTGGACTGGGCCAACCCGGCGCCGCGCACGCTGGAGCAGCAGATGCGCACGCCGCTGTTCGGCACGAACCCGATCGAGATGGGCGTCAACGACGACAACCGCGAACAGATCATCGAGCGGCTGCGCACGCACGCCGAGTACCCCGGGCGCTTCGCCGCCGCCTTCGCCGGCGAGGCAGCCCCGCTGCATTGGGACAACATCATCAAGGCAATCGCCGCGTTCGAGCGCACGCTGGTATCGGCCGGCAGCCGCTGGGACCAGGCACGCGCTGGCCAGATCACGTTGGAGCCGGCCGAACAGCGCGGCGAGCAACTGTTCTTCGGCACGCAGGCGCTGTGCGCGCAGTGCCACGGCGGGCCCAACCTGGGTGGCGCCTTCGTCGACAGCACACAACGCGTGGGCGAGCCGGCGTTCCACAACATCGGCTTGTTCAACATCGGCGGCAGCGGTGCGTATCCGGCGCCGAACCGCGGCCTGCTCGAATTCACTGGCCGAGCCGAGGACATGGGCAGGTTCCGCGCCCCGAGCCTGCGCAACGTCGAGCTCACCGCGCCGTACTTCCACGATGGCAGCGTTGCGACGCTGGAAGGCGCGCTCGACATCCACGCCGCTGGCGGACGCGACATGGGCCCCGGGCTGTACGCCGGCGACGGCCGCCGCAACCCCTTCAAGGATCCGCTGATCGACCGCATCCGCATCGACGCGCTGGACAAGGCAGACCTGATCGCGTTCCTGAAAACGCTGAGCGACACCGGCGTGGCCAGGAATCCGCGATTTGCCGACCCTGCCGTGAACTGAGAGTGACCGCCCTGCACGGTCGCACCGACACCGCTCGACGCGGCTGGCGCAGACCTCGACGCCGCATTGGCGGAACTACCCGCCTGACGCGCGCAGGCGCTGCGCTATCGTCGCCGCTCCTCGAACCCCCGTTGTTGGAGCCGCAGACATGAGCACGAGTCTTGCCCCGTTGCGCACCCGATTGGCCTTGGCCGCGTCGGCGCTGGCGCTGGCGCTGCCCTGGACCCCCGCGGCCGCGCAGCAGAAGTTCGTCACCATCGGCACCGGCGGCGTCACCGGCGTGTACTACGCCGCCGGCGGCGCGATCTGCCGGCTGGTGAACAAGGACCGCGCCAAGCACGGCATCCGCTGCTCGGTGGAATCCACCGGCGGCTCGGTGTTCAACGTCAACACCATCAAGTCGGGCGAGCTCGACCTGGGCTTCGCCCAAAGCGACGTGCAGTACAACGCCTACAAGGGCCTGGGCGCGTTCAAGGATGCCGGCGCGTGGACCGACGAGCGCGCGGTGTTCTCGGTGCACCCCGAGCCCTTCACCGTGGTGGCGCGCAAGGACGCCGGCATCAAGGAGTTCACCGACTTCAAGGGCAAGCGCTTCAACGTCGGCAACCCCGGCTCGGGTACCCGCGCGTCGATGGAAGAGCTGCTCGAGCGCATGGGCTGGAAGCTCAGCACCTTCTCGCTGGCGTCGGAGCTGAAGGCCGACGAGCACGGCCCCGCGCTGTGCGACGGCAAGATCGACGGCTTCTTCTACGGCGTGGGCCACCCGTCGGCCAACATCCAGGACCCGACCACCTCGTGCGGCGCCAAGCTGGTGCCGCTGACCGGGCGCGTGATCGACAAGCTGGTCGAGGACAAGCCCTACTACGCCAAGGCGGTGATCCCGGCCGGTCTGTACCCGAACAACCCCGAGGCCACGGAAACCTACGGCGTGCTGGCCACGGTGGTGTCGTCGGCCAAGGTGCCGGCCGATACGGTGTACGTGGTGGTCAAGGCGGTGTTCGACAACTTCGACGAGTTCAAGAAGCTGCACCCGGCGCTGGCACATCTGAAGCCCGAGAACATGATCCGCGACGGCCTGTCGGCACCGCTGCACGAAGGCGCGCTGCGCTATTACCGCGAGAAGGGCTGGATAAAGTAGGGCGCGGGCACCATCCGCTGCGCGGCAAGGCACCCTCACCCCTGCCCTGTCCCGCCCGGCGGGACAGGGCGCAATCCAAAATCACCGCGGCCGCAGCAGGCTGCAATGGCTGCCCCTGGCCCCCGGCCACGGGGGACAGGGTTGGGGTGAGGAGGCAAGCGCGCCACGGCCCACCCCATCCGCCAACCCAGCCATCCCTTGAGCACCGACCTCGAAAAGGCCCCGGCCGCCTTGCAGCAGCTGGTGGCCGACGCCGATACCGGCCGGCGCGAGCCCGCGGGCCTGGCCGGCAAGCTGATCTTCGGCACCGCACTGGCGTGGACGCTGTTCCAGCTGTGGTATGCGTCGCCGCTGCCCTTTGTGCTGCGCATGGGCGTGCTCAACGACACCGAGGCACGCTCGGTGCACCTGGCCTTTGCGCTGTTCCTCGCCTTCCTGGCGTGGCCGGCGCTGAAACGCTCGCCGCGCGAGCGCATCCCCGCGATCGACTGGCTGCTCGCGCTGGCCGGCGCCTTTGCCGGCGGCTACCTGCTGCTGTTCTACGCGCAACTGGCCACCCGCCCCGGGCAGCCGACGACGCTGGACATCGCCGCCGCCAGCGCCGGGCTTTTGCTGCTGCTCGAAGCCACGCGCCGCACGGTGGGCTGGCCGATGGCGGCGCTGGCGGTGCTGTTCATCGTCTACAGCCTGTTCGGGCCCTACATGCCCGAGGTGATCGCGCACAAGGGCGCTTCGCTGAACCGGCTGCTGTCGCACATGTGGCTCACCACCGAGGGCGTGTTCGGCATCGCGCTGGGGGTGTCGACCAGCACGATCTTCGTCTACGTGCTGTTCGGCGCGCTGCTCGACCGTGCCGGTGGTGGCAACTACATGATGCAGGTCAGCTTCGCCGCTTTGGGCCACCTGCGCGGCGGGCCGGCCAAGGTGGCGGTGGTGTCGTCGGCGCTGAACGGCATGATCAGCGGCAGCTCGGTCAGCAACGTGGTCTCGGGCGGCATCTTCACCATCCCGCTGATGAAGAAGGCCGGCTACGGCGGCGTCAAGGCCGGCGCGATCGAGACCATGAGCTCGGTGGACGGCCAGATCATGCCGCCGGTGATGGGCGCGGCGGCCTTTCTGATGGTCGAGTACGTCGGCATCCCGTACAGCGAGGTGGTCAAGCACGCGCTGCTGCCGGCACTGCTGTCGTACATCGGGTTGTTCTACATCGTGCACCTGGAAGCACTGAAGCTGGGCATGCAGCCGATCGTGCGGCGCGAGGCGCGCGCGCTGCGGCACAAGGCGCTGCGCTTCGGGCTGGGGCTGTCGGGCAGCGTGGTCGTGGTGGCGCTGCTGTACTACCTGCTCGCGGCAACCCAGGCGCTGCTGGGCGTGGGCGCACCGTACGCGATCGGCGCGATCATGCTCGCGCTGTACCTGATCACGCTGCGCCTGGCTGCGCGCTGCCCCGATCTGCCGCAGGACATCGACGTCGAGCAGCCGCGCGCGATGGACACCTGGCCCACCGTGCAAGCCGGGCTGCACTACCTGCTGCCGATCGGCACGCTGGTGTGGTGCCTGATGGTCGAAGAGCTGTCGCCGGCGCTGGCCGCGTTCTGGGCGATCGCCGTGTTGTTGCTGCTGACGGGCACGCAGCGCTGGCTGACCGCGTGGTTTCGCGGCCAGCCGCGGCGCGGCACGCTGCGCGCCGGCGGCGCCGAGCTGGTGCAGGGGCTGAACGACGGCGCACGCAACATGATCGGCATCGGCGTGGCCACCGCCACCGCCGGCATCATCGTCGGCGGCATCACGCTGACCGGCATCGGACTGCGCATGATCGAGCTGGTGGAGCTGGTGTCGCAGGGCAACGTGATGGCGATGCTGCTGTTCATCGCCGCGGTTTGCCTGGTGCTGGGGCTGGGCGTGCCCACCACCGCCAACTACGTGCTGGTGGCCACGCTGATGGCGCCGGTGGTGGTCGAGCTGGGCGCGCGCAGCGGGCTGGTGATCCCGCTGATCGGCGTGCATCTGTTCGTCTTCTACTACGGGATCATGGGCGACATCACGCCGCCGGTGGGGCTGGCCACCTTCGCCGCGGCGGCGATCAGCGGGGAGGACGCGATCGCCACCGGCATCCAGGGCGCGGTCTACGCGCTGCGCACCGTGATCCTGCCCTTCATCTGGATCTTCAACCCGCAACTGCTGCTGCTGGACATCCACAGCGGCGCCGAGCTGGTGCGCGTGGTGCTGGCCAGCACGCTGGCCACGCTGATCTTCGCCGCCGTGACCATGCACTGGTTTCGCGTCAGAAGCCGGCTGTGGGAGACGGCCGCGCTGGCGCTGGCGGTGCTGATGCTGTTCCGCCCCGACTTCTTCATGGACCAGCTCACCCCGCCCACGCGCCAGGCGGCAGCGGCGCAGGTGTTCGACATCGCGCGCGACGCGCCGGCCGACGCGACGCTGGCGATGGTGCTGCAGGGCAGCTCGCTCGAGGGCGACGACATCACCAAGACCGTGGCGGTGCAGTTGGGCGAAGCCGGCGCCGGCGGCCGCAAGCGGCTGGCCGAAGCCGGCGTGCAGCTGGTGCCGCTGGGTGATGGGGTGCAGGTGGGTGCGGTGAAGTTCGGCTCGCGTGCCAAGCGCGGCGGCTTCGAGCCGGGCTGGGACGTGGCCGCGGTGCTGGTGCCCAGCGGCGCGCCCAGCCCGCACTGGTTCTACCTGCCGGCGCTGGCGCTGATCGCGCTGGTGTGGTGGCGCCAGGGGCGGCGGCTGGGCTGAGAGTGGGTGAACAGCCGTCGGCGCTGCGTCGCGCTGCCTCGCGCGGCTTCGCGATCAACCACCGGGTTCGACTGCCTGGGCACAGGCGATCCGCCTCGCCCGGCGATGAGCAGCTGCGGCCTGTGCAGGCCGCCCTTCAGGAAGAGTTCAGCGCAATGGCTATGTCGCTCGCCACATCGCGAGCCGCGGCAATGGCCGCCCGGATCAGAACAGGCTGCCGGCGGCTGGTGGCGCCCCCGGGCCGACCACCTTGCCGCTGCCGGCGCGCGGCGCGCGCTGCAGCGGCGCCGGCTCGGCCAGCAGCTCGCCACCCCACTGCTTGAAGTAGCCGGCGGCGTCGGCCACCGCGCAGCTCAACCAGGCGTCGTGGTCGGCAGGCTCGAGGATCACCACCATGCGCTTCTCGTCGCCCGGCCGGTGCATGCGCTGGAACACCGGGTGGCCATCGGCATTGACCGTCAGCATCGCGAAGCTGAACATCTCGAGTCCGTCGGGACGCCTCCACCGCGTGTAGATGCCGGCAATGCCCAGCGGCAGCGCACCCGGGCGGCTGATGCGCCAGCGCACCGCGCGGCCGGTCTCCCAGCACGGCTCGTAGACGCACTCGACCGGCACGATGCAGCGCTGGGCGCGCCGCCACGCGTCGCGAAAGCTCGCCAACTGGTGCACCGTCTCGCTGCGCGCGTTGTAGGTGCGCCGGCCGTAGGCGATCTCCTTGGCGAAGAACGGCAGCAACCCGAAGGCGCCGTCATCCACCACCTTGTCGCCCGAGCCCGGCTCGGCCAGCCGGATGAAAGGCGCCAGCGCGGTCGGGAAGACATCGGCCGGCGGCTCGTCGCGCGCGCGCTCGACGCCGAAGAACGACAGCAGCCGGTCGCGCCGGGTCACCGGCTGGTAGTTCGAGCACATGGCACCAAAGTCTGTTGGGCTTGCCCTTGCCGCAGAACGAATCAGGCCCCCGTGGACCGGCCAACAAAAAGCGGCGCATCGAGCGCCGCTGAACGATTGAACCTGCTGCTGGTGGGCGGTGCAGGGTTCGAACCTGCGACCCCTGCCGTGTGAAGGCAGTGCTCTACCGCTGAGCTAACCGCCCGGAAAGCGTGTTCCGGAAAAGCCGCGGATTATGCCAGATCGGCCTGCCACACCAGCTTGCCGCGACTGGCCTTGTCGATGTCGGCCAGCAGCGCGCGGTGCGCGGCCAGTTCCTCGGCGCTGGGCTGCAGCACCGGCAGCTCGAAGGCCGACAGCTCGATGGTCTCGACCACGCCGCCGCCTTGGTCTTGCGCCTCGTCGATCACCAGCGAGCCCTGGCCGCGCGTCATGCCGATCCAGACTTCGGCCAGCAGCCCGGCGTCGAGCAGCGCGCCGTGCAGCGTGCGGTTGGAGTTGTCGACCTCGAGCCGCTTGCACAGCGCGTCCAGCGAGTTGCTCTTGCCCGGGTACAGCTCGCGCGCCAGCAGCAGGCTGTCGGTGATCTGCGCAACCTGCGCGGCCACGCCGGGGCGGCCACAGCGCTGCAGTTCGCGGTCGAGAAAACCCAGGTCGAACGGCGCGTTGTGGATCACCAGTTCGGCACCGGCGAGGTAGGACATCAACTCGTCGACGATCGCCGCGAACAGCGGCTTGTCGGCCAGGAACTCCTCGGTCAGGCCGTGCACGCGCAGCGCGTCGGGGTGGCTGGCGCGCTGCGGGTTCAGGTAGTAGTGGCGGTGGTCGCCGGTGAGCTGGCGGCCGACCATCTCGATGCAACCGATCTCGATGACGCGGTCGCCGCCGTCGGCGTTCAGCCCGGTGGTCTCGGTGTCGAGGAAGATCCTTCTCATCGCGCCGATTGTGCGCGCGCGGCACGCACCCACATCCACACCCCGATCGCGATCATCGGCAGGCTCAGCCACTGGCCCTGGCTCAGGCCGAGCGCGCGCAGGCCGAGGAAGCTGTCGGGCTCGCGGAAGTATTCGGCGGCAAAGCGCAGCACGCCGTAACCGACGAGAAAGGCGCCGGAGACCTGGCCGGTAGGCCGCGGCCGCGCCGCGTACCACCACAGCAGCACGAACAACAGCACGCCTTCCAGCGCGAACTGGTACAGCTGCGACGGGTGGCGCGGGATCATCGTGCCCGACTGCGGAAACACCATCGCCCAAGGCAGCGAGGGATCGGCGGCGCGGCCCCACAGCTCGCCGTTGATGAAGTTGCCGATGCGCCCCGCGGCCAGGCCGAGCGGCACGCACGGCGCGATCACGTCGGTGACCTCGAGAAAGCGCCGCTCGCGCCGCCGCGCGAACAGCACCATTGCCGCCAGCACGCCGAGCAGCCCGCCGTGGAACGACATGCCGCCTTGCCACACCGCCAGCACCTCGAGCGGATGGGCGGCGTAGTAACCCGGCTTGTAGAACAGCACATAACCCAGGCGCCCGCCGATGACCACGCCGAGCAGGCCGTAGAACAGCAAGTCCTCGATGTCGCTGCGGGCCCAGCCGGCCTGGGCCAGCCACGGCTGGCGCACGCGCCGCGCGCCCAGCGCGATGAACAGCGCAAAGGCCACCAGGTAGGTCAGGCCGTACCAGTGGATCTGGATGGGGCCGATGGCGATGGCCACCGGGTCGAATTGCGGATGCACCAGCATCGTCGGTCCAAGCCTCCTTGCCGCCCTTGGGTCGGCGGCGATTGTCGCCGTCGCCGAGGGCCATTGCGCCGCGGGCGATACTGCAGTCTTTGCCAGACCCGAAAGAACCCGCGATGAGCATCAACCGCCGCTCCAAGAACATCACCGAAGGCGTGGCCCGCGCGCCCAACCGCTCGATGTACTACGCGATGGGCTATACCCCGTCCGACTTCGCCAAGCCGATGATCGGCGTGGCCAACGGCCACTCGACGATCACGCCGTGCAACTCCGGCCTGCAGCGGCTGGCCGACGCGGCAGTGGCCGGACTGAAGGAAGCTGGCGCGAATCCGCAGGTCTTCGGCACACCCACCATCAGCGACGGCATGGCGATGGGCACCGAGGGCATGAAGTACAGCCTGGTGTCGCGCGAGGTCATCGCCGACTGCGTCGAGACCTGCGTCGGCGGCCAGTGGATGGACGGCGTGATGGTCATCGGCGGCTGCGACAAGAACATGCCCGGCGGCATGATGGGCATGCTGCGCTCCAACGTGCCGTCGATCTACATCTACGGCGGCACCATCCTGCCCGGGCGCTACAAGGGGCAGGACCTGAACATCGTCAGCGTGTTCGAGGCGGTGGGCCAGTTCAGCGCCGGCAAGATGAGCGAGGAAGACTTCTGCGGCATCGAGCAGCACGCCATTCCCGGCAGCGGCTCGTGCGGCGGCATGTACACCGCCAACACGATGAGTTCGGCCTTCGAGGCGCTGGGCCTGAGCCTGCCCTATGCGTCGACCATGGCCAACGTCGAAGGCGAAATCGTCTCCATGGTCGAGCGCGCCGCGCGCGTGCTGGTCGATGCGGTCAAGGCTGACCTGAAGCCGCGCGACATCGTCACCAAGCAGGCGGTGGAAAACGCGGTGGCGGTGATCATGGCCATCGGCGGCTCGACCAACGCGGTGCTGCACTTCCTGGCGATCGCGCACGCCGCGGGCCTCGACTGGACGATCGACGACTTCGAGCGCGTGCGCGAGCGCACCCCGGTGCTGTGCGACCTGAAGCCCAGCGGCCAGTATCTGGCGGTGGACTTGCACCGTGCCGGCGGCATTCCGGCGGTGATGAAGGAGCTGCTGAAGGCCGGCCTGCTGCACGGCGAGTGTTTGACCATCACCGGCAAGACGGTGGCGCAGAACCTGGCCGAGGTGCCCGACCTGCAGCCCGGCAACCCGGTGATCCGCCCGGTCAGCAACCCGATCTACGCGCACGGCCACCTGGCGATCCTGAAAGGCAACCTGAGCCCCGAAGGCTGCGTGGCCAAGATCACCGGCTTGAAGAACCCGGTGATCACCGGCCCGGCGCGCGTCTTCGACGACGAGCAAAGCGCGCTGGCGGCGATCATGGCGCAGAAAATCAAGGCCGGCGACGTGATGGTGCTGCGCTACCTCGGCCCCAAGGGCGGCCCCGGCATGCCCGAGATGCTGGCGCCCACCGGCGCGCTGATCGGCCAGGGCCTGGGCGAAAGCGTCGGCCTGATCACCGACGGGCGCTTCTCGGGCGGCACCTGGGGCATGGTGGTCGGCCACGTCGCCCCCGAGGCCTACGAGGGCGGCACCATCGCGCTGGTGCACGAAGGCGACTCGATCACGATCGACGCGCACAAGCTGCTGCTGCAGCTCAACGTCGACGACGCCGAACTGGCGCGCCGCCGCGCGGCCTGGAAAAAGCCGGCGCCGCGCTACACGCGGGGCGTGCTCGCCAAGTTCGCCAAGAACGCCAGCAGCGCCAGCTCGGGTGCGGTGCTGGACAAGTTCGATTGATCCGCTTCGCTTGCCAGGCGCCGGCGCGCCGCGCCTACAGCGTCGGGTCCTTGGCCGAGCGCTTGGTCACGTCGGCGGTGTGGAACTCGCCCGCCTGGCGCGCCTTGCGTTCGCGGCGCGGCCCCATGCCCAATGCCTCGAGATTGCGGTCGCGCCGCTGCGCCTTCAGGCGCTCCATCTTGTCCATCGCGCGGCGCTGCGTCAGCCCGGTCGCATCGGCAAAGCCCCACCAGGCCACGGCCAACGCGAAAGGCGCCAGCACGATCCACCACGACCAGCCGGCCACCGGCCCGAACTCTGCCAGCTTCATCGCCAACAGCACAATGCCCAGCATCAGGAAGGCCATGATGTTGCTCGCCTCGTCGCGCGCCACACCCGGCGGTGGCGCAAACCTCGCGCTTTTACAGCGCGGCGGCGCGTCGCAGCGCACGGCACACGCGCCGAGCGCCAAGGAAATCATGAAAGCCCGCCACGCGGCCCGGCACGGCGGTGCATCTGCTCAGACGGCTTGCAGCGTGTAGAACTGCACCGAGCGCGGCGGCCAAAGGATGCGCGGCTGGCGGGCGAACCAGCGTTCGCGCATCGCTTCGCCATTGATCAACTCGGCAATACGCCAGCCGCGGCCGTCGATCGCAGCAGCAAAGGCGCGTGCGTCGAAGGCGCCGAGCATCGGCTCGCCCTGGATGCCGGTGAGCCAGCGCGCGGCGGCGAACAACGCACGGTCCTGCGGCTCGGTATCCTCGGGCCGCGGGTAGGCGTCGAAGATGACGAGGCTGCCGGTGGCGAGGATGCGGCGCAGCGTCGCCAGCGTGGCCACCGTGACCCGCTGCGGCAGGTACATCGTCACGCCCAGCCACGACACCAGGGCCGGGCGCGCGGCATCGAAGCCCGCGCCCAGCAGCGCATCGGCCAGATCGTCGCGGGCGAAATCGACCGGCACGAAAGTGATGTTGGCGCCCAGGCGGCCACCCTGGCCGCGAAGGATCTCGCGCTTGTCGGCCTGCGTCGCGGGGTGGTCGACCTCGAAGAAGCGGCAGTCGTACTGCGCGTGCTGCAGCGCGGTGGAATCGAAGCCGGCGCCGAGCACGATGACCTGGCCCAGCCCGGCCGCCAGGCGCGGCAGCAGCGCTTCTTCGACGTAGCGCGAACGCGCCAGCACCTCGCCTTCCAGACCGCGCACCGGCCCGAGCAGCCGGCCGATCGCACGGTCGCTGCGCGGTGTGGGCAGCGCCACCATCGCGCCGGGCAGGTCGAGGAACAGGTGCGCGAAACGGTCCTCGAACACCAGCGGGCGCACGCCGCCCAGCAGGTGGCGGTGGCGCATCGCCGCGGTGATGCGCGCGGTGCGGCTGGCCTGGCCGCGTGCGAGACGTGCCATTGCGGTGGTGCGAGCGGACAGCGGCGGCGTCTACAGGCTCGGCAAGGCCGGCGGCGCGGCCCCACTCTCACCCCACCTCGCCCCGCCAGCGGACAGGACGATGCTGCGCGGCCCGGCCAGGCTGCCGCCTGGCCGCCATGGCTTCAGTTGGCTTGCGTCAACTGATCCAGGATCGCGGGATTTTGCCGGCACGTCACATCGCTGAAGCTATAGGAGTGCCGTCCAATCCCGCCACGCCGCTGCGCGGCCCGGCCAGGCTGCCGCCTGGCCGCGCTGGATCAGTTGGCCTGCGTCAGCTGATCGAGGATCGCCGGGTTCTCCAGCGTGCTGGTGTCCTGCGTGATGTCGTCGCCCTTGGCGATCGAGCGCAGCAGCCGGCGCATGATCTTGCCCGAGCGCGTCTTGGGCAGGTTGTCGCCGAAGCGGATGTCCTTGGGCTTGGCGATCGGGCCGATCTCCTTGGCCACCCAGTTGCGCAGTTCGTTGGCGATCTTCTTGGCCTCGTCGCCGCTGGGGCGCGGACGCTTGAGCACGACGAAGGCGCAGATGGCTTCGCCGGTGGTGTCGTCGGGCCGGCCGACCACCGCCGCCTCGGCCACCAGCTCGGTGTGGCTGACCAGCGCCGACTCGATCTCCATCGTGCCCATGCGGTGGCCGGAGACGTTCAGCACGTCGTCGATGCGACCGGTGATCGTGAAGTAGCCGGTGTTGGCGTCGCGCGCCGCGCCGTCGCCGGCGAGGTAGTAGCCCTTGAGCTCCTCGGGGTAGTAGCTCTTGATGAAGCGGTCGGGGTCGCCCCAGATGGTGCGGATCATCGCCGGCCACGGCTTCTTGACGACCAGGATGCCGCCCTGCCCATTGGGCACGTCGGCGCCGGTTTCGTCGACGATCGCTGCGGCGATGCCGGGGAACGGCAGCGTGCACGAGCCCGGCACCAGCGGGGTCGCCCCCGGCAGTGGCGTGATCATGTGGGCGCCGGTTTCGGTTTGCCACCAGGTGTCGACGATCGGGCAGCGCCCGCCGCCGACGTTGGCGTGGTACCACTCCCAGGCGGCCGGGTTGATCGGCTCGCCCACCGAACCCAGGATGCGCAGGCTCGTCAGGTCGTAGGACTTCGGGTGCACCTTGTCGCTGCTCTCGGCGGCCTTGATCAGCGAGCGGATCGCCGTCGGCGCGGTGTAGAACACCGTGACCTTGTGGTCCTGGATCATCTTCCAGAAGCGCCCGGCATCCGGGTAGGTGGGCACACCCTCGAACACGATCTCGGTGCCGCCCAGCGCCAGCGGGCCGTAGGTGATGTAGGTGTGGCCGGTGACCCAGCCGATGTCGGCGGTGCACCAGAAGATGTCGTTGTCCTTCAGGTCGAAGGTCCACTTGGTGGTCACCGCGGCCATCAGCAGGTAGCCGCCGCTGGAGTGCTGAACGCCCTTGGGCTTGCCGGTGGAGCCGCTGGTGTACAGCAGGAACAACGGGTGCTCGGCGCTGACCCATTCGGGTTCGCACACCGCCGGCTGGGCGTCGCACAGCTCGTGCATCCACAGGTCGCGCCCGGCTGTCCAGGCGACGTTGCCGCCGGTGCGCTTGTAGACGACCACGTTCTTCAGGCTTTCGCAGTCGCCCTGGCCGATGGCCTCGTCGACGATGGCCTTGAGCGGCAGCGCCTTGCCGCCGCGCAACTGCTCGTCGGCGGTGATGATCGCCACCGCGCCGGCGTCGCGCACGCGGTCGTGCACCGACTGCGCCGAAAAGCCGCCGAACACCACGGAGTGGATCGCGCCGATGCGCGCGCAGGCTTGCATCGCGATCACGCCTTCGACGCTCATCGGCATGTACACGACGACGCGATCACCCTTCTTGACGCCCAGCGACTTCAAGCCGTTGGCCATGCGGCAGGTGCGATCGAGCAACTCCTTGTAGGTCACGCGCGTGACCTTGCCGTCGTCGGCCTCGAAGATGATCGCGACCTTGTCGCCCTTGCCGGCTTCGACGTTGCGGTCCAGGCAGTTGTACGACACGTTCAGCGTGCCGTCCTCGAACCACTTGTAGAACGGCGCGTTGCTCGAATCGAGCACCTTGGTGAACGGCGTTTTCCAGCTCAGCGTCTCGCGCGCCAGGTCGGCCCAGAAGCCCTCGTGGTCGGCCTCCGCCTTGTCGCACAGCGCCTGGTAAGCAGGCATGCCGGACACGTACGCGCCCTTCATCGACGCCTCGCTCGGCGGATAGACGTTGAGTTGCGTGGGGGCCTGGGCTTCGGACATTCGCTTGTCTCCTGAGGGTGAACGGCTGCACTGCGGAACAGCCGCAAAGTTAAGGCGCAGCTCTGACTGAGGCCTTACTTTGCAGCGCACGAATCGGGCTGCCACGGCCATCCCGACAAACCCTTGCTGCTGCACGGGGCCGGGCGGTGCCAGCGCCGTCGGCGCATCGAGCCGCTGCCCGGCCATGACACAACCCATCGAGCGGCGCCGCACAAGCGTCCTGAGCGGATCAAAGGCCCGTGCAAGCAATGCGTCCCTAGAATGCGGCACGCCTTTGGAGCGGCTTCGCATGCGCACCTTGATTCGCACCTTTGCCATCGCTGCGTTGCTGGGCAGTGCCGGCATCGCGCGTGCCGCCGACCTGGACGGCGGCAGCCTGTCGACGTGGTGGGCGCTGCCGTTCGCCGGCATGCTGCTGTCGATCGCGCTGCTGCCGCTGGCCACGCCGCTGCTGTGGCACCACCACTTCGGCAAGATCACCGCCGGCTGGGTGCTGCTGCTGCTGCTGCCGTTCACGCTGACCCAAGGCGCGGGCACCACCGGCGCGATGCTGGTGCACACGCTGCTCGAGGAGTACATCCCGTTCATCGTGCTGCTCAGCGCGTTGTTCACCGTGGCCGGCGGCATCTACCTGCGCGGCAACCTGCACGGCAGCCCCGGCCTGAACGTGAAGCTGATGGCCGTGGGCGCGCTGCTGGCCAGCTTCATGGGCACCACCGGCGCGTCGATGCTGATCATCCAGCCGCTGATCCGCGCCAACGACAATCGCAAGCACGTCGCGCACGTGATCGTGTTCTTCATCTTCATCGTCAGCAACGCCGGCGGCTCGCTCACGCCGCTGGGCGACCCGCCGCTGTTCCTCGGCTTCTTGCGCGGCGTGGACTTCTTCTGGACCGCGCGCCACATCCTGCCGCAGACCGTGTTCCTGGTCGGCGTGCTGCTGCTGCTGTTTTACCTGCTGGACCGCTGGTTCTTCGCCCAGGAGGGCCTCAAGCCCGTTGACCCGACCCCGGACACGCAACGCTTCGGCATCGACGGCGGCATCAACTTCGTGCTGCTGGCCGCGATCACCGGGCTGGTGCTGATGAGCGGCGTGTGGCGCCCGGGCATCGAGTTCGACATCGCAGGCACCCAGGTCGGCTTGCCGCAACTGGTGCGCGACGTCGCGCTGGTGGGCGTGACGCTGCTGTCGCTGGTGCTGACGCGGCGCGACATCCGTGCCGCCAACAAGTTCTCGTGGGCGCCGATGCAGGAGGTGGCCAAGCTGTTTGCCGGCATCTTCATCACCATGGTGCCGGTGCTGGCGATGCTCAAGGCCGGCGAGGCCGGCGCCTTCAGCGCGGTAGCCCGCGCCGTCACCACCCCTGACGGCGCACCGCTGCCGTGGGCCTACTTCTGGCTCAGCGGGCTGCTCAGCTCGGTGCTGGACAACGCGCCGACCTACCTGGTGTTCTTCAACCTCGCTGGTGGCGACGCGCAAGAGCTGATGACGACGCTGGCGCCGACGCTGGCCGCCATCTCCGCCGGTTCGGTGTTCATGGGCGCCAACACCTACATCGGCAACGCGCCCAACTTCATGGTCAAGGCCATCGCCGAGGATCGCGGCATCCGCATGCCCAGCTTCTTCGGCTACATGGCCTGGTCGATCGTGGTCCTGATCCCGCTGTTCGTGGTCATGACCTTCGTCTGGTTCGTCTGAAGGAGTCCCGCAGTGAGCACCATCATCCGCCAAGCCGACCTGATCGAAAGCATCGCCGCCGCGCTGCAATACATCAGCTACTACCACCCGGCCGACTACATCGCGCACCTGGCGCGCGCCTACGAAGGCGAGGCCAGCCCGGCGGCCAAGGACGCGATCGCGCAGATCCTGACCAATTCGCGGCTGTGCGCCGAGGGCCACCGGCCGATCTGCCAGGACACCGGCATCGTCAACGTGTTCCTGAAGATCGGCATGGACGTGCGCTTCGAGGGCTTCAGCGGCAGCATCGAAGACGCGATCGACGAAGGCGTGCGCCGCGGCTACAACAACCCCGAGAACAAGCTGCGCGCGTCGATCGTGGCCGACCCGCATTTCGAGCGCAGGAACACCAAGGACAACACGCCGGCCGTGGTGCACATGACGGTGGTGCCCGGCAACACGGTGGACGTGCAGGTCGCGGCCAAGGGCGGCGGCAGCGAGAACAAGAGCAAGTTCGTCATGCTCAACCCCAGCGACAGCCTGGTCGACTGGGTGATGAAGACCGCGCCGACGATGGGTGCCGGCTGGTGCCCGCCCGGCATGCTGGGCATCGGCATCGGCGGCACCGCCGAGAAGGCGGTGCTGATGGCCAAGGAGTCCTTGATGGACCCGATCGACATGTTCGAGCTCAAGGCCCGCGGCCCGCAGAACAAGCTCGAGGAACTGCGCATCGAGCTGTGCGACAAGATCAACGCGCTCGGCATCGGTGCGCAGGGGCTGGGCGGCCTGACCACGGTGCTGGACGTGAAGATCGCGATGTTCCCGACGCACGCCGCGAGCAAGCCGGTGGCGATGATCCCCAACTGCGCGGCCACGCGCCACGCGCACTTCGTGCTCGACGGCAGTGGCCCGGCCTACATCGACCCGCCGAGCCTGGACCTGTGGCCCGATGTGCACTGGCAGCCCGACTACAACAAGAGCAAGAAGGTGAACCTGGACACGCTGACCAAGGAAGAAGTGGCGAGCTGGACGCCGGGGCAGACGCTGCTGCTCAACGGCAAGATGCTCACCGGGCGCGACGCCGCGCACAAGCGCATCCAGGACATGCTGGCTTCAGGGCAGAAGCTGCCGGTGGACTTCACCAATCGCGTCATCTACTACGTCGGCCCGGTCGACCCGGTGCGCGACGAGGTCGTCGGCCCGGCCGGCCCGACCACCGCCACCCGCATGGACAAGTTCACCGAGATGATGCTGAGCCAGACCGGGCTCATCAGCATGATCGGCAAGGCCGAGCGCGGGCCGGTGGCGATCGAGGCGATCCGCAAGCACAAGAGCGCGTACCTGATGGCGGTGGGTGGCGCGGCCTACCTGGTGGCCAAGGCGATCCGCCAGGCCAAGGTGGTGGGCTTCGCCGACCTGGGGATGGAAGCGATCTACGAGTTCGAGGTCAAGGACATGCCGGTGACGGTGGCCGTGTCCAGCGACGGCAGCAGCGTGCACGACACCGGGCCGAAGCAGTGGCAGGCCAGGATCGGCAAGATTCCGGTGGTCGCCGCCTGAAGCCACCGTCCCGCGAATCGCAGCGATCGCCCTGGCGCCGCGTCGGCTGCTCGACCGCGCGGCGGCGCCACCCGCAGCCTGCGGCAGCGGGCTAATAGACCAGCTGCAGGTTCACCGCGAAGTTGATGCCCGGCTGGGTGTAGCGGTCCACCGCGGGCGAGTTGGCGTTCAAGCCCATCTGGCCGACGTTGCTCCACAGCCAGTACTTCTTGTCGAACAGGTTGAACACGCCGCCAGCCAGCCGCAGGTGCTTGTTGATGTGCCAGAAGCCGGTGACATCGACGATGCCGAAACCCGGCGTGAGGAACGGCGCGTTGGCACCCACTGCCGCGGCCGAGTTCTTCGACGAAGCCGCTGTGAAGTTCAGCGCGCCGCCCCAGTCGCCGCTGCTCGCGGTGTAGTGCACGCCGGCCACGCCGGTCAGCGGGTTGATGCTGTTCAGCGGCTGGTCCGCGGTTTCGTCCTTGCCGTTGGCGTAGGCGATGCTTCCGGCCAGCGTCCAGTGGCGGTCGAGCGCCCACTGGCCCTTGGCCTCGATGCCGTAGATGCGCACCCGCGCCAGGTTGACCGCCTGGAAGGTGCCGCTGTAGCCGCTGACGCAGTTCGGATCGCTCGGGCAGTCGAGCTGGTGCATCGAATCGATGAAGTCGCGGTAGCGGTTGTAGAACGCCGCCAGCCCGTAGCTGGACTCGCCGGCCTGGCCCTTCAGCCCCAGCTCCAGGCCGCGGCTGGTCTCCGACACCAGGTTCGGGTTCGGGATCAGCACGTACGACTGCACCGGGTTGCGAAACGCGGCGTTGACGTCGTCGAACGGCGGCGCCCGAAAGCCGAAGGCATAGTTGCCGTAGGCGCTCAGGTTGGGCGTCAGGCGCAGCATCGCCGCCAGCTTGGGCGACCAGGCGTTGTCCGAGAAGTCGGTGGCTTGCACGCCGGGCGCCAGGTTGGCCAGGTACAGCGCATCGGGGTGCACCTTCAGCCGGTAGTCGTCGAAGCGCAGCGCCGGCGTCAGCATCAGCCGGTCGTCCAGCAGCGAGATCTGGTCCTGCACGTACACGCCGATCTGGCGCGTGCTGGTGTTGGGGAAGTCGCGCAGCGGGAAGGTTTCGCCGGACAGCGTCTTGCTCACCGTGCCCAGCGTCAGGTTGTAGACGGTGGCGTCGCGCAGCGCCGACGAATCGGTGTCGGACGCATCCACGCCCCACAGGATGCGATGGTGCACGGCGTCGCCATTGAGCAGGCTTTCCAGCTGTGCGCTCAGCCCGGTGATGCGTTGCTCGAAATCGAACTGCCGCGGGATCACGCAGCGATTGGCCCCCGGCAGCACGCCCGAGCAGCCGCGCGAGGTGTTCACGCGCGTCTCGAGCGAGCTCGAATCGGTGGTCGAGGTCTGCTGGTACAGGTTGGCGGTCAAACCGGCCAGCCAGCCGCGCTGCGGGTTGGTGTAGGCATAGTCCAAGCTGTAGCGCTCGCGGCGGTTGTCGTCGTCGCCATCGATGCTGGCGGTGCGCGGCGTCGATGAGTTCAGGCTCAGCACCTCGGTGTCGCTGTTGCGGTCGAACCACTCGTATGCCGCGCGCACGCGGTGGCCCGCTGCCGGCTGGAACACGCCTTTGAGCAGCAGGTTGCGTTGGCGGATGTCCTGCGGGTTCGGTTCGGTGCGCGCCGGGCCCACCGTGGCGTTGCTGCCCATGTTCTGCTGCTCGTGGCCGGTGAAGTAGGTGTACAGCGCCAGCGCTTGCCACTGCTCGGTGCCGTAGGCCACGGTGCCGGTGTTGGCCCAGCCGCTGTCGCTGCTGGCATAGGCGCTCTTGAAGGCGCCATAGAACGGCGAGCTGGCTAAGTCGAGGTAGTCCAGCGGGTCCTTGGTCATGTACGAGACCACGCCGCCGAGCGCGTCGGAACCGTACAGGCTGGACGCCGGCCCGCGCAGGATCTCCACCCGCTTCAGGCTGTCCAGGTCGACGAACGCGCGCCCTGAGTTGTTGAACGGCCCGATGCCGAACTGGAACAGGCTGGGCGCGCGGATGCCGTCGACCAGCAGCTGCACGCGGTTGCCTTCCAGGCCGCGGATGTTGATGCTGTTGGCGCCGAAGCGCGTCGGGTCGGAGTTCACCGACACGCCGGGCTCATAGCGGAACAGGTCCTGCAGGCTGCGCACCAGGCCGCGGTCGATCTGCTGCGCGTCGATCGTCGAGATCGTGGCCGGCACCTCGGCGGTGTCCTGCTCGAAGCCGGTGGCGCTGACCGCGATCTCGGGCAGCCGCGTGATCGGCGCCTGCGCGACCACGGGGGCTTGAGCGTGGGCCGATGCCAACAGCGCCGGCGCAGCCAGCGCCGCCAGCGCGCCGCCCCACCCCGCCAGGGGGCTGAACTTCAGTTTGATCTGCACGTTGCCAACTCTCCAGGGGTCGAGGCCGCAACGCCGGCGGGCAGCAGCCCGGCGCACGACCGGCCCGCGCGCACCACCTTCAGGGGTGCCGAACGCGGGCTGCAAGCTCGAGGGCGTGCCGATCGATGACCGGCACCACGGACCGTTGGCGGGCAGCTCGCGACGCGGTGCGCGTATCCGAGCGGGGCTGGCTACAAGGCTTTGCACGATCCGGGCGCCGGATAGAAAGAAGCGCCAAGATCGCGTCAATGCAAATGATAACGATTCTTTTTCGCGCTTAAAGGAGTTTCAACAAACCGTTGAAGTCGATCGGATCGGTCGTCCGGCCGCCACGGCGGGCGGCAGCATCCGGCCGCGCGGCGCCGGCCAGCGCGCTGGCTGGAACGCCCGTCGCGGCTGCGCCGCTCAGAGTCTGTGAAGTATTCCGGCGCGTCCGAGCGGACGTGCGAAAGGGTGTCGATCTAGGCGCAAAGCACAGCCGCAGCCCGGGCTACGGCGAGCATTTGCAACGACGAGCGGCGCCGTTTCGGCGCGTTCGAGCGGGCGTGGCGGCATGCTTCACAGACTCTCAGTCTCGCGCCGGGGCGCCCAGCGGGAACAGCGGCCGGTACGGCCGCGCTTCGTCCACCGCTCGTGCCATCGAGGCCCGCGCCAGCAGCCGCTCGCGGTAGCCGCGCAGCAGCGGGTAGCTGTCGGCGATGCGATGCGTCCAGTCGGCGTAGAACAGCGCCGGCGCAGCGGCGCAGTCGGCCAGCGTGAACTGCTCGCCAACGGCCCAGGTGCGCGCACCCCACTGCCCTTCGATCCAGCCGTAGGCATGCTCGAGCTTCTCGGCGGCTTCGGCCAGGCCCGCCTGACGCCGGCCATCATCCCCGGTCAACGCGGCAGCCACTGCGTGCTGCACCGGGCTCATCACGTGCAGATCGAAGAAGCGGTCGAGCATGCGCACGTCGAGTGCCAGCAGCGGGTCGGCCGGCAGCAGCGGCACCCGCCCCCCGTGCACCAGCTGCAGGTACTCGATGATGATGCTGGACTCGGCCAGCGCGCGATCGCCATCGAGCAGCAACGGAAACTTGCGCAACGGCCAACGCCGCAACCACTCGGCCGTGTGCTGTGGATGATCCGGGCTGACGCAGCGCAACTCGAACGGCGTGGCGTTCTCGTACAGCGCGATCAGCACCTTTTGCGTGTACGAGGAGAACGGGTGTCCGTACAGGGCCAGCGGCATGACGACTTGCTCCCCGGGGCAGCCGCGAGACCCGCGCAGGCTCTAGGCGCCCGACTCGGCCGCCGGCGCCAGCGGCGACGCGGCTCCCGGCACCATGCGGTACACGCGCTGCGGGAACGGAATGTCCACGCCAAGCTCGTTGAGCCGCCTCAGCAAGGCCAGGTTGACCGCCGAGCGCACGTTGCCCTGCCCGTTGTGCGCATCGGCGATCCAGAACGACAGCGCCAGGTCCATGCCGTCGGCGCCGAAGGCCGCCAGCGTCGCCCCCGGGCCGGGGCTGGACAGCACGCGCGGCACACCGCGCATCACTTCGACCAGGTCGGGCAGCAGCACGTCCAGGTCGGTACCGTAAGCCACCTGCACCGCGGTGCTGAGCTGCACGTTGCGGTCGGGCAGTGACAGGTTCTCCACGCGCTGGGTCGTCAGCATCTCGTTGGGCACGATCGATTCGCGCCCGCCGAGCGCGCGGATCACGGTGTAGCGCGTCTTGATGTCGGTGATGTAGCCCTCGAAGCCGTCCACGCGCACCAGATCGCCGATGCGAAGCGACCCCTCGGCCAGGATGACGAAGCCGCTGACGTAGTTGGCCGCCAGCTTCTGCAGGCCCAGGCCGATGCCCACGCCGATCGCCCCGCCCACCACCGACAGCGCGCTGATCGGGATGCCCACCGTGCTCAGCGCGAACAGCACGCCGATCGTCAGCAGCAAGGCGCGCGTGGCGTTGGCCGCGATCTTGCGCGCCGACAGGCTGCTGGCCTGCGCGCCCTTGAGCATCTGCGCCTCGATGGTGGCCGACAGCCACAGCACCAGCAGCATCACCGCACCGGCGCTCAACGCGCCTTGCACCACCATCAGCAGCGTGATGCGCGTGCCGCCGACGCGCCACTGGATGCCCTCCATCTCTTCCATCAGGTACGGCAGCGCCCCGGTGAACCACAGCACCAGGCCGAGCCAGACCAGCCACGACACGGTGCGCTCCAGCCGGCGCACCAGGGCCGAGGCCGGAAAGGCGGTGTGGAGCACCTGCACGCTCAGCCGGATCACCACCAGCGCGGTCAGGATCGGCACCGCCAGGCGCAGCAGGCCGACCGGCAGCACCTCCTTCAGACCCCAGTGCAGCACCATGCCGGCCAGCAGCGCCGCCAGCGGGAACAGCACGCCGTCGTACAGCCTTTCGCCGAACCAGATGCTGTGCGCCTCGCTCTTGCGCTTGCCGCGCAGCGCCCACACCAGCGCATAGGCGATGCCCAGCGAGGCCGCGAGCATCGCCACCTCGAGCAAGGCGCCGTAGGGCGTCAGCTCGGCCAGCGCACGCCGCAGCGCAGACAGGTTCACCATCGCCACGCGGCGGCTACATGTCGGCCAGCACGCGCAGGTGCGCGGCCACGCTGCGCGCCAGCGCGCTCAGGCTGTAGCCGCCCTCGAGGCACGACACGATGCGCCCTTGAGCGTGGCGCTCGGCCAGCGCTTTCAGCCGCCCGGTGATCCACTCGTAGTCGGCCTCGATCAGCCCGAGCTGGCCAAGTTCGTCCTCGCGGTGCGCATCGAAGCCGGCCGAGATGAACAGCATCTGCGGCTTGAACTCCTCGAGCCGCGGCATCCACATCATCTCGATCAGCTCGCGCACCGCCGGCCCGCGGGTGTAGGCCGGCACCGGCACGTTGACCATGTTGGTGCCCAGCGGCGCGCCGCCGCTGAACGGGTACAGCGGATGCTGGAAGAAGCTGACCATCAGCACGCGCTCGTCGCCGGCAATGATGTCCTCGGTGCCGTTGCCGTGGTGCACGTCGAAGTCGACGATGGCCACGCGCTGCAACCCGTGCGCGTCCAGCGCGTGGCGCGCCGCCACCGCGATGTTGTTGAAGAAGCAAAAACCCATCGACTGGTCGCGCGTGGCGTGGTGGCCCGGCGGGCGCACCGCGCAAAAGGCGTTGCTGGCGCGGCCCGACAGCACCTCGTCGGTCGCGGCCACCGCGGCGCCGGCCGAGGCCAGCGCCGCCTGCAGCGTGCCGGCGGCCACCACGGTGTCGGGGTCGACCGCGCGGGTCTCGCCGGTTTCGCGCGCGCGCTGCATCACGTCCATGATCTCGAGCACGTAACCGCTGGCGTGCGCGCGCCCGAGCTGCTCGAGCGTGGCCTGCGCCGAATCCTTGAAATCCAGCGCGATGTCCAGGCCGGTCGCGCGCAGCTGATCGTTGATCGCGTCCAGGCGTTGCGGGCACTCGGGGTGGCCCGCACCCATATCGTGCAAACGGCACTCCGGCGGAGCGTAATACGCGGTGCTCATGGCGGTGCTGGGCAGCCTTTCAGGTTAACGTGCAGGCGATGGATTCCAGTGTAGCGCGCCGAATTTCACGCTTGGTCGACCAGATCTGCACGGTCATCGTCGGCAAGCGCGCCCAGATCGAGAACTGCGTGGCCTGCCTGCTGGCCGGCGGCCACCTGCTGATCGAGGATGTGCCCGGCGTGGGCAAGACCACGCTGGCCCACACGCTGGCGGTGTGCCTGGGGCTGAAGTTCTCGCGGGTGCAGTTCACCGCCGACCTGATGCCGTCGGACCTGGTCGGCATCAGCGTGTACGAGCGCAGCAAGGAGGCCTTCGTCTTTCACCCGGGGCCGGTGTTCGCGCAGGTGCTGCTGGCTGACGAGATCAACCGCGCCGGCCCGAAGACGCAAAGCGCGCTGCTCGAGGCGATGGAAGAGCACCAGGTGTCGGTCGAGAACGAGACGCGCGCGCTGCCCAGGCCCTTCTTCGTCATCGCCACGCAAAACCCCAGCGACCAGCTCGGCACCTATCCGCTGCCCGAGTCGCAGCTCGACCGCTTTTTGCTGCGCATCACGCTGGGCTACCCCGACCGCGCCGCCGAACGCGCGCTGCTGATCGGCGAAGACCGGCGCGAGGCGATCACCCGGCTGCCGGCCATGATGTCGCACGCCGAACTGCAGCAGGCGCAGCAAGCGGTGCTCGAGGTGGTCGCGTCCGACGCGCTGCTCGACTACCTGCAGGCGCTGATCGCGGCCACGCGCTCGGGCCAGTGGTTCGTCGAAGGCCTGAGCCCGCGCGCCGGCATCGCGGTGCTGCGCGTGGCCAAGGCGCACGCGCTGATGGCGCAGCGCGACTACGTCGCCCCCGACGACATCCAGGCGATCCTGCCGCAGGCGATCGCGCACCGGCTGCAGCCGGTGGCCCATGCCGGACGCGGCGCGATCGAACAGGTGCGTTCGATGATCGAGGCCACGCCGGTGCCGTGATCGCGCCGCTGCGACCAGCAAGCGCCCCCAGTGCGCGGCCCGGCTTCGACGCTGACCCCGCCGTCGAGCCTGCGCGGCGGGCGCGCGCCGCCGCCGACGCCGCGACGGCCCGGGCGGCTCCAGCTGCGCCGGCTCCAGCTGCGCCGGCTCCACCGGCGCCGGCCGCACCCGGACCGGCAGCGCCGGCGCCGCGCGGGCTGCGCGCGGCCTGGCGCGGCTGGTGGCTGGCGCGCCATCCGGTCGCCGACACCTGGACGCTGGGCCAGCGCAACATCTACATCCTGCCGACCAAGGGCGGCTGGGTGTTCGCGCTGACGCTGCTGGTGATGCTGGCCTCGGCGATCAACTACCAGCTCAACCTGGGCTACGTGCTGACCTTCTTGCTCGCCGGCAGCGGGCTGGTGTCGATCCACACCACGCACTCGACCCTGCGCGGCCTGACGCTGCGGCTGCGCCCGCCCGCGCCGGTGTTCGCCGGCGAGCCGGTGCGGCTCGAGGTGGTGATGTCGAACCCGGGCGCGGCGCGCCACGGCATCGGCCTGCGCCTGGTCGAGCAGCGGCGCGGCCCGCATCCGGCCTGGTGCGACGTGCCCGCGCTCGGCCAGGCCAGCGCTGGCCTGAGCTTCGTGCCGCGCACGCGCGGCTGGCACGCGCTGCCCGCGCTGCTGGTCGAGACGCGCTTCCCGTTCGGCCTGTTTCGCGCCTGGACCCACTGGCGCCCCGCCGGCCAGGTGCTCGCCTACCCGCAGCCCGAGGCCGGTGCGCCGGCGCTGCCGCGCGCGAGCAGCACCGACGGCGGCCTGGCGCTGTCGCGCCAGGGCGTGGGCGGCGAGCTCGACGGCGTGCGGGCCTGGCGGCGCGGCGACACGCTGCGCCAGATCGCGTGGAAGAAGGCCGCGCGCAGCGGCCAGTTGATCAGCCGCGACAGCACGACCGAGACGCGGCACGAGCTGTGGCTCGACTGGTCGGCCGCCAGCGGCGGCGCTGAGGCGCGCCTGTCGCGCCTGACCGCCTGGGTGCTCGCGGCCGAGCACGACGCGCGGGTCTACGGCCTGCGGCTGCCCGGACGGCAGATCGCCCCCGACCGCGGCGCCGAGCACCGGCGGCGGCTGCTGCGCGAGCTGGCGCTGTGGCACTGAGCCCCGCGCTGCGCCGGGCGTGGCCGGCCGACTGGCGCCACCTGCCGCGCGATTGCCGCGACACGCTGTTCCAGCTGGCGGTGATCGGCTGGACGCTGCTGCCGCATCTGTCGCACCTGCCGTCCTGGTGCATCGCGCTGACCGCGCTGATGCTGCTGTGGCGCGCGCAACTGGCGCTGAGCAACGCGCCGCTGCCCAGCCGCTGGGCGGTGGCCGGGGTGCTGCTGGTGGCCATCGTGCTGACGCTGTGGACCGAGGGCACGCTGCTCGGCAAGGAGGCCGGCGTCACCATGCTGGTGGTGCTGATGGCGTTGAAGACGCTCGAGCTGCGCGCGCGGCGCGACGCGATGGTGGTGTTCTTCCTCGGCTTCTTTCTGGTGCTGACGAACTTCCTGTACTCGCAGTCGCTGGCCACCGCCGCGGCCATGCTGCTGTCGGTGTGGGGGCTGCTTGCCGCGCTGGTGCTGGCGCACATGCCGGTGGGCAAGCCGACGCTGCACCAGGCCGGCGCGGTCGCCGCGCGCACGGCCGCGCTGGGTGCGCCGCTGATGGTGGCGCTGTTCATGCTGTTTCCGCGCATCGGCCCGCTGTGGGGCATGCCGCAGGACGCCGCCGGCAAGACCGGCCTGTCCGGCTCGATGCGCATGGGCGCGATGGCCGAGATCGCCAACGACGACACCATCGCCTTTCGCATCCGCTTCGACGGCCGCGCGCCGCCGCCCGAGGCGATGTACTTCCGCGGACCGGTGCTGTCGCGCTTCGACGGCCGCGAATGGACCCGCCAGCTCGGCGGCGCGACGCCGGCAGCGGCGTCGCGCGTGCCGGTGCAGCTGCTGGGCCAGCCGCTGCATTACCAGATGACGCTCGAGCCGAGCCGCTTGCCGCTGCTGCCGCTGCTCGAGCTGACACCCGATCGCGAGGGCGCCGCACCGCAGGTCGAAGGCTTCAACGCCTGGCAGCGCAGCGACCTGCAGTGGCAGACCGACCGCCCGGTGGCCGAGCGGCTGCGCTTCGAGGCATCGGCGTGGCTGCTGCACCGCCACGGCCCGCGCCAGCCCACCACCGCGCTGCAAGAGGCGCTGGCGCTGCCGGCGCAGTACAACCCGCGCGCGCTGGCCTGGGCCGCCGAGCAGCGCGCCCGCCCCGAGCTGGCGCAGGCCGACGCGCGCACGCTGGTGGCCGCGCTGCTGGACCATCTGCGCCAGGGCGGCTTCATGTACACGCTCGAACCCGGCGCCTACACCGGCGCGAACGCGGTCGACGAGTTCTGGTTCGAGCGCAAGCTGGGCTTTTGCGAGCACTTCGCCGCCAGCACGGTGGTGATGCTGCGCGCGATGCAGGTGCCGGCCCGGGTGGTCACCGGCTACATGGGCGCCGATCCGGCGCCGGTGGACGGCTACCACGTCGTGCGCCAGAGCAACGCGCACGCCTGGGTCGAATACTGGCAGGCGGGCGAAGGCTGGCTGCGCAGCGATCCGACCGCCGCGGTCTCGCCCGATCGCATCGTGCGCGGCACCGGCCCGACACCGCGCCCCGGGCTGGTGGCCAACGCGATCGCCAGCGTCAACCCCGCGCTGCTGGCGCGGCTGCGCACGCTGCTTGAGGCCACCAACAACCGCTGGAACCAGTGGGTGATGAACTACTCGCGCGCGCAGCAGTTCCGGCTGCTGGAAAGCCTGGGCGTGGACAGCCCGAGCTGGCACGACCTGGCCTACGCGCTGATCGTGCTGCTTTGCGCCGGCAGCCTGGCCGCCGCCGGCTGGGCGTTGTGGGACCGCCAGCGCCAGGATCCGTGGCAGCGGCTGCAACAACGGGTGCAGCGGCAACTGGCGCAACTGCAGGTCGTGGTGCAGCCGCACGAGCCGCCGCGCACCCGCGCGCAGCGGGTGCGCGCGCAGCTTGGCGCGCGCGGCGAGCTGCTCGCGCTGCAGCTCGAGGCGCTGGACCGCGACCGCTACGCCAGCGCCGGGCGCAGCCGCATCGATCGCGGCTGGTGGCGCCGCTTTGCCACGGCGGCGGCGCAGGCGGCACGCGGATAATTCGCGCATGCGTAGACCTGCCTGCCGGCTGCTGCTGGCCCTGATGTTCGCCGTTGCCCAATCCGGTTGCGCGGCAACCCACAAACCCAAGCCGCCGGCCAAGGCGGCCGAGCCCAGCGCGGCCAGCTACGCATCGCGCCAGGACGTGCGCGACTTTGCCGCCGAGGTGGCCGAGCGCCGCGAGTTGCCCAAGGACTGGGTGCTGGCGCAGTTGGCGCAGGCGCGCCGCCAGCCGAGCGCGCAGCGGCTGATGATGCCGCCGCCGGCCGGCACCGCGAAGAACTGGGCGGCCTACCACGACCGCTTCGTCGAACCGCAGCGCATCGGCGCCGGTGTGCGCTTCTGGCAGGACAACGCCCAGTGGCTGGCGCGCGCCGAACAGCGCTACGGCGTGCCCGCCGAGATCATCGTGGGCATCGTCGGCGTCGAGACCTTCTACGGCCGCATCACCGGCAACTACCGCGTGCTCGACGTGCTGGCCACGCTGGCCTTCGACTTTCCCAGCGGCCGCAGCGACCGCAGCGCGTTCTTCCGCGGCGAGCTCGAGGAATTCCTGGTGCTGAGCCGGCGCGAGGGCCTGGACGCGACGCGGCCCAAGGGCTCGTTCGCCGGCGCGATGGGGCTGCCGCAGTTCATGCCGGGCAGCTTCAACCGCTATGCGGTCGATTTCGACGGCGACGGCCATACCGACCTGAACGACAGCGCCGCCGACGTGATCGGCAGCGTGGCCAGCTTCCTGGCCGCGCACGGCTGGCAGCGCGGCATGCCGATCGTCTACCAGGTCGCCGTGCCGGTGGACACGCGCGCGCGCGCCACGCTGCTCGCGCCCGACATCCTGCCCAGCTTCGACGCCGCGCGCATGGCCGAGCTCGGCGCCGAGCTCGACGCCGACGGCCGCCGCCACGACGGGCTGCTCGCGCTGGTGGAGCTGCAAAATGGCGGCGACGCACCGAGCTACGTGGCGGGCACGCGCAACTTCTACGTGCTGACGCGCTACAACCAGTCGAGCTACTACGCGATGGCGGTGATCACGCTGGGCGAGGCGGTCAAGCAGCAGCTGCGCACGGCGCTCGACTGACTCGCGCTCACGGCCGCCCCCATCGCGGCCAAGGATTGACCGGCGGCGGCACACTGCAGCCTACCCCCGCGACGCAAGCGCCGACGATGCACATCGCCTTCGACAACAGCTACGCCCGCGAGCTGCCGGGCACCTACGTCGCCTGGCAGCCGGCGGCGGTGCCCGCACCGCGCCTGCTGTACCTGAACCGTGCACTGGCCGACGAGCTGGGCCTGGATGCCGGCGCGCTGGCCAGCGATGACGGCATCGCCATGCTCGCCGGCAACCGCGTGCCCGAAGGCGCGCAGCCGATCGCGCAGGCCTACGCCGGCCACCAGTTCGGCGGCTTCTCGGCGCAGCTCGGCGACGGGCGCGCGCTGCTGCTGGGCGAAGTGATCGACCGCCACGGCCAGCGCCGCGACATCGCCTTCAAGGGCAGCGGGCGCACGCCGTTCTCGCGCGGCGGCGACGGCAAGGCGGCGGTCGGCCCGATGCTGCGCGAGGTGCTGATCGGCGAGGCGATGCACGCGCTGGGCATCCCGACGACGCGCGCGCTGGCGGTGGTGGCCAGCGGCGAGCCGGTCTACCGCGACACCGTGCTCGGCGGCGCGGTGCTGACGCGCGTGGCCGCCAGCCACCTGCGCGTGGGCAGCTTGCAGTACTTCGCCGCGCGCGGCGAGTTCGACACGCTGCGCCGGCTGGCCGACTACACGATCGCGCGCCACGACCCCAGCCTGGCGGGCACGCCCGATCGCTACCTGGGCCTGCTGCGCGCGGTGGCCGGGCGCCAGGCGCGGCTGGTCGCGCAGTGGATGAACGTGGGCTTCATCCACGGCGTGATGAACACCGACAACATGACGATCTCGGGCGAGACCATCGACTACGGCCCCTGCGCGTTCATGGAGGCCTACGACCCGGCCGCGGTGTTCAGCAGCATCGACCACCAGGGCCGCTACGCCTACGGCAACCAGCCGGCCGCGGCGCGCTGGAACCTCGCGCGCCTGGCCGAAGCGCTGCTGCCGTTGATGTGCGAGCCCGGCGACGAGGCCGCGGTGCAGCAGGCGGTAGCGCAGGCCACCAGCGTGATCGACGCCTTCCCGGCGCAGTACGCGCAGGCGCTGCGGCAAGGCCAGCGTGCCAAGCTGGGGCTGCAGCACAGCGATGACGACGACGCCGCACTGGCCGACGATTGGCTCGCGCTGCTGCATCGGCAGCGGATCGACTTCACGCTGGCCTGGCGCCACCTGGCCGATGCGGCGCAAGGCGATGCCAATCCGTTGCGCGCGCTGTTCGCCCACGACGGCGGCGATGCGTCGGCCGCGAACCCATGGCTGCAGCGCTGGCGGGCGCGCTGCGCCAGCGAAAGCGGCGGCAGCAGCGACAGCGAGACCGCGGCGGCGGCGCGCGCTGCGCGCATGCGCGGCACCAACCCGTGGATCATCGCGCGCAACCACCGCGTCGAAGAAGCGCTGGCCGCCGCATCGGCGCAGCCGCAGGACCTGAAGCCCTTCGACGCGCTGCTCGATGCGCTGCGCCGGCCCTTCGACGGTGGCGCCGCGCTCGCGCCCTACGCGCAGCCGGCGCCGCCGCAGGTCACGGCGGCGTATCGCACCTTCTGCGGCACCTGAGGCTCGGTGAAGCGGCGCTTCGCGCCGCGGCGCCGCCCGCCGTGCGGGGCTGAGAGTCTGTGAAGCATTCCGCCGCAACCGCTCGAGCGCCCGAAACGGCAGCCGTGGCGCTGCGAGTCAACCGTCGATCAAGGCCTCGTCCCATGCGTGCACGCTCTGGCGCTGCTCGCCCAGACCGTCGATGCCCAGGCGCATCAGGTCGCCCGGCTTCAGGAACACCGGCTGCGGCTTCATGCCCATGCCCACGCCGGGCGGCGTGCCGGTGGTGATGCAGTCGCCCGGCTGCAGCGTCATGAAGCGGCTCAGATACGACACCAGCGCGGCCACGCCGAAGATCATGCTGCCGGTGTGGCCGGTCTGCCGGCGCTGGCCGTTGACTTCGAGCCACAGCGCCAGGTTCTGCGGGTCGCTCACCTCGTCGGCCGTCACCAGCCACGGCCCGATCGGGCCGAAGGTGTCACAGCCCTTGCCCTTGTCCCAGGTGCCGCCGCGCTCGAGCTGGTACTCGCGCTCGGACAGGTCGTTGACCACGCAGTAGCCGGCCACGTGCCGCAGCGCATCGGCCTCGGCCACGTAGCGCGCGCGGCTGCCGATGACCACGCCGAGCTCGACCTCCCAGTCGGTCTTCACGCTGCCCTGGGGCAGCACCACCGGGTGGTGCGCGCCGACCGCGCAGCTGACGGCCTTCATGAACACCACCGGCTCCTTGGGCAGCGGCAGGCCCGACTCGGCCGCGTGGTCGGCGTAGTTCAAGCCGATCGCGATGAACTTGCCCATGCCGGCCCAGGGCAGCGCGAGCGGCCCCGGTTGCGCGATGCGCGGCAGCGCGGCGACGTCCAGCGCACGCAGCCGCTGCAGCGCGCCGGGCGCGAGCGCGGCGGCGTCGATGTCGCCGAGCACGCCGCTCAGGTCGCGCACGTTGCCCTGGGCATCGAGCAGCGCGGGCTTTTCGGCGCCCTTGGCGCCATGACGCAAGAGTTTCATCGCGGTCGTTCTCCTGGATGCTTGCTGCGCCGCAGCGCGTGCCCCCGGCCGCCGCCGAAGCTGCTTTGGGCCGGCGCGGGGCCGCCGGGGCGCAGCCGTACCGCGCAGTACTTGAACTCGGGGATCTTGGCGTAGGGGTCGAGCGCGGCGTTGGTCAGCTTGTTGATCGCCGCCTCGTAGAAGGCAAAGGCGACGAACACCGCGCCGCGCGGCGTGCCCTCCTCGGCGCGCGCCCACAGCGTGACCTGGCCGCGGCGCGACTCGATGGTCAGTGTCTCGCCCGGTGCCACCCCCAGCGCCGCCAGGTCCAGCGGGTGCAGCCACGCGGTCGGGTCGGGCTCGATCGCATCGAGCACCTGCGTGCGCCGCGTCATGCTGCCGGTGTGCCAGTGCTCGAGCTGCCGCCCGGTGATCAGCACCATCGGGTACTCGGCATCGGGGCGCTCGTCGGCCGGGATGATGTCGGCCGGCACGAAACGCGCCTTGCCGCCCGCGCGCGGGAAGCTGTCGACGAAGACCACCGGCTCACCGGCATCGCCTTCGTGCCGGCAGGGGTAGGTGACCGTGCCGTCGCGTTCCAGCCGCTGCCAGGTGATGCCGGCGATGCTGGGCATGGTCTTGCGCATCTCGTCGAAGACCTCGGACACCGGCTGCTCGTGCCACGGCAGGCCCAGGCGCCGGCCCATCTGCTGGATGATCCACAGGTCCTGCCGCGCGTCGCCCGGCGGCGCCAGCGCCTGGCGGCCGAGTTGCACCATGCGGTCGGTGTTGGTGAAGCTGCCGGTCTTCTCGGGGAAGGCGCTGGCCGGCAGGATCACGTCGGCCAGCGCCGCGGTCTCGGTGAGGAAGATGTCCTGCACCACCAGATGGTCGAGTGCGGCCAGCGCGGCGCGCGCGTGGTTGGCGTCGGGGTCGGACATCGCCGGGTTCTCGCCCTCGATGTACATGCCGCGCACCTCGCCGCGGTCGATCGCGTGCATGACCTCGACCACGGTCAGACCGACCTGATCGTCCAGCGTGCCGGGCGCGAGCTGCCAGGCCTGCTCGAACTTCGCACGCGCCGCGGCGTCGGACACGTGCTGGTAGTCGGGCAGCATCATCGGGATCAGCCCGGCGTCCGACGCGCCCTGCACGTTGTTCTGGCCGCGCAGCGGGTGCAGCCCGGTGCCGGGGCGGCCGATCTGGCCGGCCAGCAGCGCCAGCGCGATCAGGCAGCGCGCGTTGTCGGTGCCGTGCACGTGCTGGCTCACGCCCATGCCCCACAGGATGATCGACGCCTTGGCGCAGGCGTACAGCCGCGCGACTTCGCGCAGCGTGGCCGCGTCGATGCCGCAGATCGGCGCCATCGCCTCAGGCGCGTAGCCGCGCAGGTTGTCGCGCAGCGCCGCGTAGTCCTCGGTGCGCCGCGCGATGAAGTCTTGGTCGGCGAGGTCTTCTTCGACGATGACGTGCATCAGCGCGTTCAGCAGCGCGACGTCGGTGTCGGCGTTGAACTGCAGATAGCGGTGTGCCAGCCGCGACAGGTCCGAGCGGCGCGGGTCCATCACGATCAGCTTGGCCCCTGCCCGCACCGCGTTCTTGATCCAGCTCGACGCCACCGGGTGGTTCACCGACGGGTTGGCGCCGATGACGACGATGACCTCGGCCTGCAGCACGTCCCTCACCGGGTTGCTGACCGCGCCCGAGCCGATGCCCTCCAGCAGCGCCACCACCGACGACGCATGGCACAGCCGCGTGCAGTGGTCGACGTTGTTGCTGCGAAAGCCGGTGCGCACCAGCTTCTGGAACAGGTAGGCCTCCTCGTTGCTGCCCTTGGCCGAGCCGAAGCCGGCCAGCGCCTTGCCGCCGTGCTGCTCGCGGATCGCCTTCAGGCCGCCGGCAGCGAAGTCCAGCGCCTCGTCCCAGCTGGCCGGGCGGAACACGTCCATCACATGCTCGGGGTCGAGCACGAAGTCGCCGCGCTTGGGCAGCGCATCCTTGCGGCGGATCAGCGGCGTGGTCAGGCGGTGCGGGTGGTGCACGTAGTCGAAGCCGTAGCGGCCCTTCACGCACAGCCGGCCGCGGTTGGCCGGGCCGTCGCGGCCGTCGACGCGCACGATGCGGTTGTCCTTGACCTGGTAGTCGAGCTGGCAGCCGACGCCGCAGTACGGGCACACCGAAGGCACGGTGCGATCGGGCAACGCCGGCAGCGCCACCGCCTGCCCGGCGGCGTCGCGCACCACAGACGACAACGCGCCGGTCGGGCAGGCCTGCACGCACTCGCCACAGCCGACGCAGGTGGACGCACCCATCGGGTCGTCCATGTCGAACACGATCTGCGCGTGCTCGCCGCGCCAGGCCAGGCCGATGACGTCGTTGACCTGCGCATCGCGGCAGGCGCGCACGCAGCGCGTGCACTGGATGCAGGCGTCGAGGTTGACCGCGATCGCCGGGTGCGACAGGTCGGCCGCCGGCTGGGTGCGCTGCGCGAAACGCGGCTGGCCGATGCCCAGCCGGGCCGACCAGTGAGCCAGCTCGTTGTCGCGCGTGTAACTCGCCTCGGGCATGTCCGACTGCAGCAGCTCGAGCACCAGCCGCTGCGCCTTGCGCGCACGCGCGCTGTCGCTGCGCACCTGCATGCCGGGCGTGGCGCTGCGGCAGCACGACGGCGCGAGCACGCGCTCGCCGGCGATCTCGACCATGCAGGCGCGGCAGTTGCCGGGCGCGCCCAGCCCGGGCTTGCAGCAAAGCTGCGGGATCTCGATGCCCTCGCGCCGCGCGACCTCGAGGATCGGCTCGCCGGCCAGGCACGACAGCTCGCGGCCGTCGAGCGTGAAGCGGATGGTCTCGCGCGCGGTCATGCTTGCAGCTCCGGCGCGAAGTAGCGCATCACGCAGTCCACCGGGTTGGGCGCGGCCTGGCCCAGGCCGCAGATCGACGCGTCGCGCATCACCTGCGACAGCTCGGCCAGCAGCGCCGTGTCCCAGCGCGGCTGCTCGATCAGCGCCAGCGCCTTGGCGGTGCCGCTGCGGCAGGGCGTGCACTGGCCGCAGGACTCGTCGCGAAAGAAGCGCATCAGGTTGCGCGCCGCGGCCACCGCCGAGTCCTGCTGCGACAGCACGATCACGCCGGCCGAGCCGATGAAGCAGCCGTGCGGCTGCAGCGTGTCGAAGTCCAGCGGGATGTCGGCCAGCGCCGCCGGCAGGATGCCGCCCGACGCGCCGCCCGGCAGGTAGGCGTACAGGCTGTGGCCGTCGGCCATGCCGCCGCAGTATTCGTCGATCAGCTCGCGCGCGGTGATGCCGGCCGGCGCCCGCTTCACGCCGGGCTCGCGCACCCGGCCCGACACCGAGTACGAACGCAGGCCGTGGCGGCCGTGGCGGCCCTGCGCGGCGAACCAGTCAGCGCCGCGCTCGACGATGTCGCGCACCCAGTACAGCGTCTCGAGGTTGTGCTGCAGCGTCGGCCGGCCGAACAGCCCGACCTGCGCGACATAGGGCGGACGCAGCCGCGGCAGGCCGCGCTTGCCCTCGATCGATTCGATCATCGCCGACTCTTCGCCGCAGATGTAGGCGCCGGCCCCGCGGCGCAACTCGATCTCGGGCATGGCGGGCCAGGGGGGCGACGCGCGCAACGCCGCCAGCTCGGCCTGCAGCATCTGGCGGATGCCGTGGTACTCGTCACGCAGGTAGATGTAGACCTTGGCCACGTCCACCGCCCAGGCCGCGATCAGCATGCCTTCGAAGAAGCGGTGCGAATCGCGCTCGAGGACGACGCGGTCCTTGAAGGTGCCGGGCTCGCCCTCGTCGATGTTCACCGCCAGCAGCCTGGGGGCCGGCTGGTCGCGCACGGTGCGCCACTTGCGCCCGGCGCCAAAGCCGGCGCCGCCCAGGCCGCGCAGCCCGGCGTGCTCGAGCGCGCCGATCAGCTCATCGGGCGTGCGCTGGCCGGCGACGCAGGCCGCGAGCAGCGCATAACCGCCAGCCTGGCGGTAGGCCTCGAAGCCGATCACCTCAGGCACTTGCGCCTGCGTGAGCCCGCCTTGCACGGCGGCGGCCACCGCCTCGGGCGTGGCCCGGCCCAGCGCGTGCTGACCCACCGCCACCGCAGGCGCCTGCTCGCAGTGGCCGATGCACGGCGCGGCCCGCACCCGCACCTGCGGCCCCAGCAGCGCGGGCAGCCGCTGCAGCAGCTCGCGCGCGCCAGCCAGCTCGCACGACAGGCTGTCGCACACGCGCACGGTGAGTGCCGGCGGCGCGGCATCGCCCTCCTTCACGATGTCGAAGTGGTGATAGAAGCTCGCGACCTCGAACACCTCGGTGGGCGCCAGGCGCATCTCCTTGGCCAGCGCCGCCAGATGGCGCGCGCTCAGGTGGCCGAAGTGGTCCTGCAGCTTGTGCAGGTGCTCGATCAGCCACTCGCGCTGGCGCGGCGCCGCGCCGAGCCGCGCTTGCACCTCGGCCAGCGCGGCCGGATCGACGCGCCGGCCCTTGGGGGCCTCGCGCCGCCGCTGGCGCGACGGCGCGCCGTGGCCGGCGGCGTTGGCGGTGAGCTCGGGTTTCATCGTCGATCCTTCCTCGCATCGCGGCCATCGCGGCCGCGCTGGCCGGGGCTCGGCCCGCGCTGTGGCTTCGCTGCGCTGCGGTGCGGCGGCTTCATCCGCGCATCATGCCGTGCTGCGTCGCGCCGTGGCAAACCGGCGGCGCCGCGCCGCGCCGCGCGCCGCGAACGCGGCTGGTGCTGCCGCCGTGGCACGATCCGGGCGCTGCGGCTACCCTCGCGCACCTGTCGCAGATTTGCGCCGCGTTGTCGTTTGCCGCGAACGCCCGGCGCACCCGCCCCATGTTGCTCGAACCGCCGCTGATCCTCCAACTCGCGCTGCTCGGTGTGGTCACCGGCTTTCTCGCCGGGCTGCTTGGCATCGGCGGCGGCATGATCATGGTGCCGTTCCTCACGCTGCTGATGGACAGCCGCGGCGTGGCGGGCGGCCTGGCGGTCAAGATGGCCATCGCCACCTCGATGGCCACGATCATGTTCACCTCGTTGTCCAGCGTGCGTGCGCACCACAAGCGCGGCGCGGTGCGCTGGGACTTGGTGCGCGGCCTGGCCCCCGGCATCGTGGCCGGCAGCCTGCTGGGCAGCCTGGGCGTGTTCGCGCTGCTCAAGGGCTCGTCGCTCGCGCTCGTGTTCGGCCTGTTCGTCGCCTTTTCGGCGACCCAGATGATCCTGGACCGCAAGCCCAAGCCGTCGCGCCAGATGCCGGCCACGGCCGGGCAGTTCGGCGCCGGCGCCGGCATCGGTTTCCTGTCGGGGCTGGTCGGCGCGGGCGGCGGCTTCATCAGCGTGCCGTTCATGACCTGGTGCAACGTCGCGATCCACAACGCGGTGGCCACCTCGGCCGCGCTGGGCTTTCCAATCGCGGTGGCCAACGTGGCGGGCTACGTCATCAGCGGCCACGGCCTGAGCGGCCTGCCCGCGGGATCGCTGGGCTACATCTGGCTGCCGGCGCTGGCCGTGATCGCGCTGTGCAGCGTGTTCACCGCGCCGCTGGGCGCAAAGGCCGCGCACAGCCTGCCGGTGGCCAGCCTGAAGCGCGTGTTCGCCAGCGTGCTGTACCTGCTGGCGGCCTACATGCTGCACAAGGCGCTGACCAGCTGAGCCCGCAACCCGCTCGGGGCCGGCCCGCCAGCGGCGCACGGCCGCGCCAGGTCAATCACCGCACACTTGGCAAGGCGCCGGCTGGCGGCCGGCAACGCACGCTTGCCTAGAATCGCCTGCCAATCCAACCCGCACCGCCCTCGATGAGCCCACCCGCGTTGCGCCGCCGCCCATTCCTGATCTGGTTGGCCGGTACCGTGCCGGCCGCCAAAGCGCTGGCGCTGGACCAGCCGTCCGGCGCGGTGGTGTTGACGGTGGTGGGCCGCGTCGCCCAGCCCAATGCCGGCCGCCAGGCGCGCTTCGACATGGCGATGCTCGAGCGGCTGCCGCAGCACAGTTTCGTCACCGCCACGCCGTGGTACGCCGAAGCGCACAAGTTCACCGGCCCGTTGCTGCGCGACGTGCTGGCCGCGTGCGGCGCGAGCGGCAGCAGCGTGCGCGCGATCGCGCTCAACGACTACAGCGTCGACCTGCCATTCGACGACACGCAGCGCCACGGCGTGCTGCTGGCGCGGCTGCTGGACGACAAGCCGATGGCGGTGCGCGACAAGGGGCCGCTGTTCATCATCTATCCCTTCGATTCCGACGCGCAGCTGCGCAGCACCGTCTACTACAGCCGCTCGGCATGGCAACTGAAGTCGCTGGAAGTGCGCTAGGCACCGACGCGGCACCCGCCGCCAAGGCGGCGCGGCCACGGCGCCCCACCCTGCTCGGGATGCTCGGCGTGGTTCTGGTTCTTGCCCTGGCCGCAGTGGCCCTGGTGCAGGCGCGCCAGTTCGCGATGCTCAAGCAAAGCGTGGCCTACCAGGACGACTACGTGGTACTCAGCCTGTACCAGGCCGAGGCCGAGTACCTGCGCTTGCGCGAGTACTGGCTGCGCGCGCAGTTCGAGCGTGAAAGCTTCGACCGCGAGGCACTGCAGCTGCGCTACGACATCTGGGTCAGCCGGGTCGGCCTGCTGCACCATCAGGCGATCGCGCGATTGATGATCGGCAACGAGGCTTATGCCGAGCCGCTGCGCCAGATGGACGAGTTCATCACCCATGCCGACCAGCTGCTGGGGCCGAACGGCCCGCGCCCGCTCGATCCGGCCCGGCTGGCCGAACTGCAGCCGGCGCTGGACGCGCTGGGCGCACCGATCCATTCGATGATGCTCAGCGCGTCGCACCACGTGTCGGCGCAGATCGACGCGCGCAATGCCGCGGTGCGCCGCCACAACCAGGTGGCGCTGGCGCTGACGCTGTGCCTGTCGCTGCTGCTGGTGGCCTTTGGCCTGCTGGCGATGCGCCAGATGCGGCTGCTGAGCGAGCGCCAGCGCGAGCTGGTCGACCTGACCGCCCACCTGCGCGAAGCCCGGCACCAGGCCGAGGCCGCCAGCGAGGCCAAGAGCGCGTTCCTGGCCAACATGAGCCACGAGATCCGCACGCCGTTCCACGGCCTGCTGGGCATGCTGTCGCTGCTGCGCGAGACCGGGCTGAACGCGCGCCAGGCCGAATACCTGCGCACCGCCACCGAATCGGCCGACCACCTGCTGACGATCGTCAACGACGTGCTCGACATGTCGCTGCTCGAGTCTGGCCGGCTGACGCTGACGCCCGAGCCGGTGAAGCTGCGCGAACTGCTGCGCGACGTCGAGGTGCTGATGCGCCCGCAGGCGCAGGCCAAGTCGCTGGCGCTGCACATCGACGCCGACCCCGGCGTGCCCGAGGTCGTGCGGCTGGACCGCACGCGGGTCAAGCAGGTGCTGTTCAACCTGCTGCACAACGCGGTCAAGTTCTCCGACCGCGGCGTGGTCGTGCTCGACCTGCGCTGCGTCGGTGACGCCGGGCGCGACTGGCTCGAGTTCGTCGTCACCGACACCGGCATCGGCATGGACCAGGCCACGCTCGATCGCCTGTTCCAGCGTTTCGTGCAAGGCGACGAGTCGCGCTCGCGGCGTCACGGCGGCACCGGGCTCGGGCTGGAGATCTCGCGCAGCCTGGCGCGCCTGATGGGCGGCGACGTCACCGCCACCAGCGCCCCGGGCGAAGGCAGCAGCTTTCGCTTTCGCATTCCGCTGGACGCGGTGATGGCGACGCCGCCGGTGTTGGCCGGCGCCGCGGCCGGCGACGCCCCCGCCTGGACCATGGGCCCCTTGCGCGTGCTGGTGGCCGAGGACCATCCGGTGAACCGGCAGTACATGGCCGCGCTGCTCGAGGGCATGGGCCATGAGGCGCACTTCGCCGCCAACGGCCTCGAGGCGGTGCAGGCGGTGCGCGAGCAGCGCTTCGACGTCGTGCTGATGGACCTGCACATGCCGCTGCTCGACGGCGTGGGTGCCACGCTGTCGATCCGCGCTTTGAGCGACGGTGCCGCGGCCACCGTGCCGATCATCGCGCTGACCGCCGACGCCTACGCGCAAACGCGCGAGCGCTGCCTGATGGCCGGCATGAACGACTTCCTGGCCAAACCGGTCAGCCCCGAGCGCTTGACGGCAATGCTGCGGCGGCTGTTCGGCGATGCCGGCAGCACCGAGGCGGCGCCGGCCAGCTCACGCGAACAGCCGGCCGCAGCGGCGCCGCTGCTGCTCGACCGCGCCACGCTCGATGCCGCGACGCGCGCGGTGAGCGGCGAACGCCTGTCGCAACTGCTGCAAGGCTTCTTCGACGAGGGGCCGCAGATGGTGCAGCGGCTTCGGGTGGCACTGCGAGACGGCCAGGCGCTGGACCTGCGCGTCGCGGCCCACGCCGCGCACGGCGCGGCATTGAACTTCGGCCTGAACGCACTGGCGCAGACCGCGCAGGCGCTGCACGAAGGCGCCACGCATGTGCCGGCGCACGAGATCGCGCGGCTGATCGAGCGCTTCGATCAACAACTGCAGGCCAGCCGCCAGGCCTGCGAAGCCGCCGGCCTGCTCGAGCCCGTGACCGGCTGAGCGACTGGCGCGCGACGGCGCAGTCCGGGGCATGGCGGCCGCTGGCAGAGCCGCTGACACCCATCGCTTCACAAGCTCTTTTCCTCGCGGCCTGCTGCAGGACACCGGCAGTGCAGACATGTGATCGCACGATGGCGCCAGCGACGCAGCATTTGCCCCGGGGTGATTTTGGCTCGAGCTTGGCGGTGGCCACTTGCCTGGGGCTCATGCGGCTTGCCAGCAGCAGCGATCGCTGGGCAAGTTACCGCGAATCGTCGCCGGCACATGGCCGCTGCTCGGGCGCGAACAAGCGCAGCATCGGCCCGCAGCCGCTGGCGATGTCCAAGGCCAGGTGGTAAATGGAGACGCCCCGGTCGGCAGGGTTGCGGCGGTACGCGTGCCCGATGGACTGCTCGAGCACGGCCAGCACGTTGTGGGCCAGGATGGACGCGGCGAAGCCTGACAGCGCCGCGCGCGGATGGTCCGCAGCGCACAAGGCCGCCGCCGGCGTCGCACCGGCGCCGGCACCGACAGCACGAGCGGCTGCGCCAGCAGTGGCGCGCTCGCCAGCGCAAGTCGCCCGAACCCACGGCGGCCATCATCGACTTGCCAAGCACGCGCAGCGCGGCCCAGGGCGGCAACACCGGGTTTGACGCCGGCAAGAAGGTCAAGGCCGGCAAGCGCAAGCTCGTGGTCGAGGCCTTGGGCCTGCTGCTGGCGGTGACGCTCACGGCTGCCAGCGTGCAGGCCCGCGACACGGCCGCCGAGGTGGTGGCCAAGGTCATGGCCAAGGCGCCTGCGCTGAAGAAGCTCTACATCGACGGTGCCTGCGCCGGACAGCGTGCGGCCGCCATCGAGAAGGCCCACGGCATCACGGTGCAGGTCGTGCGCCGCCCCGGCAACCGCTGCGACTGGGCCCCCGTGGCCTGGGGGTGGTTGACGCAGTCGCGTCTGCTCGCAACCAGACTGGCGAACTGAAAACTTCGTCTACACCCTCTGAGCGGTTGAGCGACGCAGGGCCGCGGCTCGGCCGAGCGATGCGCCCCCCAACCTGCCGCCGCTGCCGCGCCGCGGTCCGCCGGGGAGGCTTCAGCAGCGCTTCTCGATCGCCGCGGCGATGCCGCGCAGGATGTGCACCTCTTCGCTGCTGAGCTGCGCGCGGTTCAGCAACTGCTGCAGCCGCGGCACCAGCTTCTTCGGCGCCGCCGGATCCAGAAACCCCAGCTGCACCAACGCACGTTGCCAGTGCTCGATCGCGCCACGCACTGACACCATGTCGGCCTGCTCGGCCGCAGCCGTGCGCGGCAGCACCTCGAACCCCCCCAGCGCCAGGCGCCACTCGTAGGCGATCAACTGCACCGCCTGCGCCAGGTTCAGCGAGCCGTACGGCGCGGCGGTGGGGATGCTCAGGCAGACGTGGCAGCGGTACACGTCGTCGTTGCTCAAGCCGACCCGCTCCGCACCGAAGACGAACGCGACGCGCTGCCCGCCACCGTGCAGCGTCGGCAGGTGCGCGCGCGGCGACGCGGTCGGCGGGCCGAAATCGCGCGGCGTCATCGCCGTCGCGCAGGCGTGGTGCACGCCGGCCAGCGCCTCGTCCAGGCTGTCGACGATGCGCGCTCGCGCCAGGATGTCGGCCGCGCCGCTGGCCATGGCCACGGCCTGCTCGTGGCAGAGCACGTCGGCAAAGCGCGGCCGCACCAGCACCAGGTCCGAAAAGCCCATCACCTTCATTGCCCGCGCGCTCGCACCGACGTTTCCGGCATGGCTGGTGTGCACCAGCACGAAGCGCGTGGACTCTGGGGCGGTGGTCATCGGCAGCTAAAATTCGGCGGCTCGCCGCGGCATTGTCGCCGCCCAGGCTCTTTGTCACCGCTGCCGCGCCGCCCGCCCATGTCCCAGACCCTGCATCCCATGTTGAACATCGCCGTCAAGGCGGCACGCGCCGCCGGCGCGATCATCAACCGCGCGGCGCTGGACATCGATCTGCTGAAGGTCAACACCAAGAGCCCGAACGACTTCGTCACCGAGGTCGACCATGCGTCCGAGCGGGTGATCATCGACACCTTGCTCGACGCCTATCCAGGCCACGGCATCCTGGCCGAGGAGTCCGGGCGCAGCCGCGGCGCCAAGCACAGCGAGCACGTCTGGATCATCGATCCGCTGGACGGAACGACCAACTTCATCCACGGCTTGCCGACCTACGCGGTGTCGATTGCGCTGGCGCACCGCGGCCAGGTGCAGCAGGCCGTGGTCTACGACCCGGCGCGCAACGACCTGTTCTACGCATCGAAGGGCCGCGGTGCGTTCTTGAACGACCGGCGCTTGCGCGTGAGCAAGCGCACGCGGCTGGCCGAGGCGCTGGTCGGCACCGGTTTCCCGTTCCGCAAGGGCGACGACTTCAGGCAGTACCTGCAGATCTTCGAGACTGTGATGCGCAGCTGCGCCGGCTTGCGCCGCCCAGGTGCTGCGGCGCTGGATCTTTGCTACGTGGCCGCGGGCTGGTACGACGGCTTCTTCGAGACCGGCCTGCAACCCTGGGACGTGGCTGCCGGTTCGCTGCTGATCACCGAAGCCGGCGGGCTGATCGGCAACTTCACCGGCGAGGCCGACTTCCTGCACCAGCGCGAGATCGTCGCCGGCAGTCCCAGGATCTACGGCCAGCTGGTTCAGCTGCTGTCGCCGCATTCGAAGACCCACTCCGACGCCACGCCGAGCGGCGACGGCGACGCCGCCGCGAAGTAAGAGCGCGGCACCACGACGGCGCCAGCGCTTCGCACCCCCGTCAGGGCAGCAGCACCGCCGCGCCGTCGAAGCGGCCGGCGCGCAGATCGGCCAGCGCCTCGTTGGCCTGCTGCAGCGCGTAGCGCGACACCTGCGTGCGCAGCCCGACGCGCGGCGCCAGTTGCAGGAAGTCGATGCCGTCCTGGCGCGTCAGGTTGGCCACCGAAACAAGCTGGCGCTCGTGCCACAGCAAGCGGTACTCGAACGACGGGATGTCGCTCATGTGGATGCCGGCGCAGACCACGCGCCCGCCCCTGCGCACCGCGCCAAGCGCCAGCGGCACCAGCGCACCGACCGGGGCGAACAGGATGGCCGCATCCAACTCGCGCGGCGCACGCTGCTGCGAGTCGCCGGCCCACGCCACACCCAGACTGCGGGCAAAAGCCTGACTGGCCGCATCGCCGGGCCGGGTGAACGCGTAGACGGTGCGGCCTTGCCAGATCGCGACCTGCGCCAGGATGTGCGCTGCCGCGCCAAAACCGTACAGGCCGATGTGCTCGCCCGCGCCGGCCATCACCAGCGCGCGCCAGCCGATCAGCCCCGCACACAGCAGCGGTGCCAGTGACGCATCGTCGCCTTGCTCGCCCAGCGCGAAGGCGAAGCGCGCGTCGGCGATCACGCTGGTGGCGAAGCCGCCGTCGCGGGTGCAGCCGGTGAACAGCGGCCGCTCGCACAGGTTCTCCTGCAGGCCCAGGCAGTAGCGGCAGTCACCGCAGGTGTGGCCCAGCCACGGGATGCCGACACGCTGGCCGATGTGCAGGCCCTGCACCCCTTGGCCGAGCGCGTCGATGCGGCCGACGATCTCGTGGCCGGGCACGATCGGCAGCACGGTGTCGGGCAGTTCGCCGTCGAGCACATGCAGATCGGTGCGGCACACCCCGCAGGCACCGACGCGCAGCCGGATCTCGCCGGCCGCGGGATCACGGTCGGGCAGCTCGGTCCATTCGAGCGGGCCGCCGCTTCGCTTCAACACCATCGCATGCATCGGTCGCTCCTTGCGCCTGTGCGGGCGCAGGGCACTTTACGCCGATGCGGCAGCACCGCAGCGCGCAGCCAAGGCCGCGCCGCAGCGGGTTCAAGCCAGCGCGGCCGCCGCCAGCCGTTCGGCCGCCTTGCGGCCGACGTCGGCGTCGCGCGCCTCGACCATGATGCGCAGCACCGGCTCGGTGCCCGAGGCGCGGATCAGCACGCGGCCGGCATCGCCCAGTTGCGCGTCCACCGACTGCTGCGCGTCGGCCAGCGCGGCATTGGCCCGCCAGTCGCGTCCCTCGGGCAGGCGAATGTTCAGCAGGGTTTGCGGATACAGCTGCACCTCGGCCAGCAGCGACGCCAGTTCGGCGTTGCCATGGCGCAGCGCCTGCATCACCTGCAGCGCGCTGACGATGCCGTCGCCAGTGGTATGGCGGTCCAGCACCAGCAGGTGGCCCGAGCCCTCGCCGCCCAGTTGCCAGCCGCGCTGCACCAGCTCTTCCAGCACGTAGCGGTCGCCGACCTTGGCACGCACCAACGGGATGTCGAGGCGGCGCAGCGCCATCTCGACCGCCATGTTGGTCATCAGCGTGCCGACCACGCCGGGTACGCGCTGGCCCAGCCCCAGGCGGTCGGCCACCATCACGTAGAGCAGTTCGTCGCCGTTGTACAGCCGGCCCTGCGCATCGACCATCAGCAGCCGGTCGGCATCACCGTCGAGCGCGATGCCGACGTCGGCGCGCTCGGCGCGCACGCGTTCGACCAGCGCCGCCGGAGCGGTGGCGCCGACCTCCTGGTTGATGTTGATGCCGTCGGGCTGGCAGCCGATGGCGATCACGTCAGCGCCGAGCTCGTGGAACACGTCCGGCGCCACGTGATAGGCCGCACCGTGGGCGGCGTCGACCACCAGCTTCAGGCCGCGCAGCGACAGGTCGCTGCCCACCGTGCTCTTGCAGAACTCGATGTAGCGGCCGCGCGCGTCCTCGAGCCGCTGCGCGCGCCCCAGCCCGGCGGCGTCGACCCAGCGCGGCGCATCCTGCAGCGCGGCCTCGACCGCGGCCTCCCACTCGTCGGGCAGCTTCTCGCCGCGCGCCGAGAAGAACTTGATGCCGTTGTCGGCGAAGGGGTTGTGCGACGCGCTGATCACCACGCCCAGGTCCAGCCGCAGCGCGCGCGTCAGGTAGGCCACGCCCGGCGTAGGCAGCGGGCCGCTGAGCAGCACGTCGACCCCGGCCGAGGCGAAGCCGGCTTCCAGCGCCGATTCGATCATGTAGCCCGAGATGCGCGTGTCCTTGCCGATGATCACCTTCGGCCGCGCCACCGCGCGGCGCAGCACGATGCCCACCGCGTGGCCCAGCCGCAGCATGAAGTCGGGTGTGATCGGCGTCATGCCGACCGTGCCGCGAATGCCGTCGGTGCCGAAGTAGCGTCTGCTCATGCAATCTCCCCTCTTTGTTCCAGGATCTGCCAGACCCGCAAGGCGTCGACCGTCGCCGCCACGTCGTGCACGCGCAGCACGCGTGCGCCGTGCCGCACCGCCGACAGCGCCGCCGCCACGCTCGCGCCCAGTCGCTGGTCCACCGGCCGACCGGTGAGCCGGCCCAGTGTGGACTTGCGCGACCAGCCGATCAGCAGCGGGTAGCCGACGCGCTGCAACCGGGCCAATCCGCGATGCAGCTCGATGTTGTGCGCGTCGGTCTTGCCGAAGCCGAAACCGGGGTCGACGACGATGCGTTCGGCCGCCACCCCCAGCTCGCGCAGGCGCGATGCGCGCTGCTGCAAGAAGCTCGACACCTCTTGGAGCACGTCGCCGTAGCGCGGCTCGCGCTGCATCGTCGCCGGCTCGCCTTGCATGTGCATCAGGCACACGCCGGCGTCGGGATGGGCCGCCAGCACGGCTTCGGCCCCCTCGGCGCGCAGCGCGTTGACGTCGTTGATGATGTCGGCACCGGCCTCCAGCGCCTCGCGCATCAGCGAGGGCCGGCGCGTGTCCACCGACACCGGCACGCCCAGCCGCAGCGCATGACGCAGCACCGGCATCACGCGCGCACGCTCTTCGGCCGCGTCGGGCGCGCTGGCTCCCGGGCGCGTCGACTCGCCACCGATGTCGAGCAGATCCGCACCCTGCTCGCACAGCCGCTCGCAATGGGCGAGCGCCGCTGCGGTGCCGGCAAACAAGCCGGCGTCGGCGAAGGAATCGGGCGTGACATTGACGATGCCCATCACCCGCGGCCGGCTCAAGTCGATGCGAAAGCGTGTGGTCTGCCAGTGCAAGGGGTCACGCGAAACGGGCGACGGGGCCCGCAGGCCCCGTGGTGGGATGTGCGCAGTCGGCGCTGCTCAAGCCGGCGCGTGCGCGCCGTCGGGGTTGACCGGCGGTGTCGGCCCCGGCGGGCGCGCCGATACCGGCGTCCAGTCCTTGGGCGGGCGCGGCGGCTTGCCGTCCATGATGTCGTCGATCTGGTCGCTGTCGATGGTTTCCCATTCGAGCAGCGCGCCCGCCATCGCGTGCATCTTGTCCTGGTTGTCTTCGATCAGCTTGCGCGCCGTCGCGTACTGCTCGTCGATGATGCGCCGGATCTCCGAATCGACCTTCTGCATCGTCTGCTCGGAGACGTTGACGTGCTTGGTCACCGAACGGCCGAGGAAGACCTCGCCTTCGTTCTCGGCGTAGACCATCGGCCCAAGCTCGTCGGTCATGCCGTAGCGCGTGACCATGTCGCGCGCGATCTGCGTCGCGCGCTCGAAGTCGTTGCTGGCGCCGGTGGTCATCTGGTTCATGAACACCTCTTCGGCGATGCGCCCGCCGAACAGCACGCTGATGGTGCTGAGCATGCGCTCCTTGTCCATGCTGTAGCGGTCGCCCTCGGGCAGCTGCATGGTCACGCCCAACGCGCGCCCGCGCGGGATGATCGTCACCTTGTGCACCGGGTCGGTCTTGGGCAGCATGCGCGCCACCAGCGCGTGGCCCGACTCGTGGTAGGCGGTGTTCTTCAGCTCCTCGGCGGGCATCGTCATCGACTTGCGCTCCGGGCCCATCATGATCTTGTCCTTGGCGCGCTCGAAGTCGCCCATCTCGACCACTCGGCCGTTGCGCCGCGCGGCGAACAGCGCTGCCTCGTTGACCAGGTTGGCCAGATCGGCGCCCGAGAAGCCCGGTGTGCCGCGCGCCAGGATGTCGGCGCGGATGTCTTGGCCCACCGGCACCTTGCGCATGTGCACGTTGAGGATCGCCTCGCGGCCGCGCACGTCGGGCAGCGAGACGAAGACCTGGCGGTCGAAGCGGCCCGGGCGCAGCAGCGCCGGGTCGAGGATGTCGGGCCGGTTGGTCGCGGCCATCACGATGACGCCGACGTTGGTGTCGAAGCCGTCCATCTCGACCAGCATCTGATTCAGCGTCTGCTCGCGCTCGTCGTTGCCGCCGCCCAGGCCGGCGCCGCGGTGGCGGCCGACGGCGTCGATCTCGTCGATGAAGATGATGCACGGGGCGCTCTTCTTCGCCTGCTCGAACATGTCGCGCACGCGCGCCGCGCCGACGCCGACGAACATCTCGACGAAGTCCGAGCCGCTGATGGTGAAGAACGGCACCTTGGCTTCGCCGGCGATAGCCTTGGCCAGCAGCGTCTTGCCGGTACCGGGCGGGCCGACCAGCAGCACACCACGCGGAATGCGCCCGCCGAGCTTCTGGAACTTCTGCGGATCCTTCAGGAAGTCGACCAGTTCCTTGACCTCTTCCTTGGCCTCTTCGCAGCCGGCGACGTCGGCGAAGGTGGTGCTGTTGTTGGCCTCGTCGAGCATGCGCGCCTTGCTCTTGCCGAAGCTGAAGGCGCCGCCCTTGCCGCCGCCTTGCATCTGGCGCATGAAGTAGATCCACACTCCGATCAGCAGCAGCATCGGCCCCCAGCTGACCAGGATGCTCATCAGCAGCGACGGCTCCTCGCGCGGCTTGACGTCGAACTTCACGCCGCTGTTGATCAGGTCGCCGATCAGCCCGCGGTCGAGATAGGTGGCGGTGGTGCGCAGCCGCTTGTCGTCATTGGTGATCGCCAGGATCTCGGTACCGCCGTTGCCTTCTTGCAGCGTGACCGACTTGATGCGCTTGCTGCGCACCTCCTCGAGGAAGTCGGAGTAGCCGATCTGGCCGCCTTGCATCGCTCCGCGGTCGAACTGCTTGAACACGGTGAACAGCACCAGTGCGATCACCAGCCAGACTGCGACTTTAGAGAACCATTGATTGTTCACCGCGGCTCCTGTTCCCCTTCGGCGTGATCGGCCGTCAATGCGCGCAACAAGCCGAATTCCACGGCATATGGGGTTGATTCTAGTGGCATCAAGGTGGCCAACGCCTCTGCCGCGCCTGCCCGGCGGCCAGCCAACGGTGTGCAAATGTGTGTCATGCCAACCTCATTCGCGCTTGGGATCGATACCGACCAGAAAGGTTTCCGCCGATCGGTCGCGCGAAGCTCTGGGTTTGACTGGCTTGACGATCCGAAAGTTGTCCTTGAAGAGCTTGACCAGTTGGCTGTAGCCGCTGCCGTGAAACACCTTGCAAACCAAGGTGCCTCCCGGGCGCAGGTGCTGCAGTGCGAAATCCACCGCCAGCTCGACCAGATGGGTGGTGCGCGCGGCATCCGCTGAGGCGATACCCGACAGGTTGGGCGCCATGTCCGACAACACGACATCAGCGCGCCGGCCAGCAAGCTGAGCGATCAGCTGCGCCAGCACCGCCTCATCGCGAAAGTCTCCCTGGATGAAATGCACGCCGTCCACGGGCTCGAATTCCAGCAGGTCCAGCGCGACGATGCGTGCGGGCAACTCGCCGCTGGCGGCGCCCGAGGGTGCCAGGCGGCGGCGCAGGTACTGACTCCAGGCACCGGGCGCACAGCCCAGATCGATCACCAGCTGGCCGGGTTTGATCAGGCCCAGCGCCTCGTCGATCTCCTTGAGCTTGTAGGCGGCTCGGGCCCGGTAACCTTCCTTGCGCGCCAGCTTCACGTACGGGTCGTTGACGTGGTCGTTGAGCCACGCCTTGTTGACCTTGCGGCTCTTGCTGTGGATCTTCATCGCCGGCCGATAATAGGCTGATGCCTGCACTGAATTTGACCCCGGCCGAGCGCAAGGCGCTGCGCGGCCAGGCGCACCATCTCGAACCCGTGGTCATGGTTGGCGCCGAGGGCCTGAGCGGCGCGGTGCTGAAAGAGGCCGACGCCGCGCTGCGCGCGCATGGCCTGATCAAGGTGCGCATGCTGAGCGAGCAGCGCGATCAGCGCGAACAAGCGCTGCGGCAAATGTCGGACGCGCTGAACGCGGCCGCGGTTCAGCACATCGGCAAGCTGCTGGTGCTGTGGCGGCCGATTCCTGCCGCGACGAAGCCGACGGCGCCAGAGCACGGCGCGGCGCCGCGCGTGGTGAAGATCTTGAAGTTCCCCAAGAGCGGCAGCCACCGGCCGCAGATCAAGAAGATCACCGTCTATGGCAACCAGCGGGTGACCGCCGGCGGCTCGATCAAACGCACGAAGCCGCGGGCTGTCAGCATCAAGAAGAAGGCGGCCGACTGAGGGCAGCCGCCGCGCGCCAGGCCAGCCACAGCACCAGCGCGGTCTTCAACGCGTAGAACGCGGTGCTGATCAGGTGCAGTTGGCCAAAGCCGATGGCGCCGTGACCGGCACGTGCCGCGCTCATCAGCGGCTGCAGCACAAAGTAGCCCAGCAGCGTGCAGCCGATCGCACCCCACAGCAGCGTGCGCTCGGTGCGCACCGGCTTGCGCTCCACCGCGTGTCGCCCGAACTGCAGCCCCAGCAGCACCCCCGCCAAGGCCAGGCTCGTCCAGGCCTCGACCACGAAGATGTGCGACACCACACGCCCGGCGTCGGCGCGGGGCAACACGCCAAAGGCGGCCGGCGCGGCGATCGCGGCAATAGACAGCAGCACGCCAGCCCACAGCGCCGGCAGCATGCACCTCAGCCTGGCCCGCATGTCAGTGCCGCGCTGACCCGCTCCAAGCATGTCCACCACCGAGCGGGTGCAGGCCGCGCGGTGCGCGCGGCCTGCGGCGTTCAGACATAACGCACGCCGATGACTTCATAGCTCTTCAGCCCGCCCGGTGCCTTCACCTCGGCGACATCGCCGGCCGAGCGGCCGATCAGCGCGCGCGCGATCGGGCTGCTGATCGAGATCAGGCCCAGCTTCAGATCGGCCTCGTCGTCGCCGACGATCTGATACGTGACGCGCGCACCGTTGGATTCGTCCTCGAGTTCGACGGTGGAGCCAAAGACGATTCGTCCGTCGGCGTCCAGCGCAGCCGGATCGATGACCTGCGCGGTCGCCAGCTTGCCCTCGATCTCGAGGATGCGCCCTTCGATGAAGCCCTGCTTGTCCTTGGCCGCCTCGTATTCGGCGTTCTCCGACAGGTCGCCCTGGGCACGCGCTTCGGCAATGGCCTGAATGACCGCGTGGCGTTCGACGGTCTTCAGGCGCTGCAGTTCTTCCCTCAGCTTGTCGTTGCCGCGGCGGGTCAGGGGGGTGGTGCTCATGGCGGTTGCTCGCGAAAAAAGGAAAACCGCCGCGTCGTTGCCGGTTGCCTGGCGATTGCCTGGCGATCGGCCCGCCGCGGCGGCGGTACGTCAGAACGCCAAATTCTATGCGAGCTCGGCGTGCAGTTCCTGCAGCGACTGCACGCTCAGCTCGGGCTGGTGGCTCATGGCCTCGGTCGCGGCCTCGCAGCCGGCCATCGTGGTGTAGTAGCTCACCCGGTTCGCCAGCGCCGCGGTGCGGATGTGGCGTGAATCGGCGATCGCGGTGCGGGTTTCGTCCACCGTGGTGAACACCAGCTGGATCTCGCCCGCCTTGAGCATGTCGACGATGTGCGGGCGCCCGTCCTTGAGCTTGTTGACCACGCGCACCGGCAAGCCAGCTTCGGCGATGGCCGCGGCCGTGCCCTTGGTGGCCACCACCTGGAAGCCCAGGCCGATCAGGTCGCCCGCCACCTTGACGGCGCGCGCCTTGTCGGCGTCCTTCACGGTGACCACCACCGTGCCCTTGTCCGGCAGGCGCGAGCCGGCGCCGAGCTGGCTCTTCAGCATCGCCTCGGCGAAGCTGCGGCCAGCGCCCATCACCTCGCCGGTGGAGCGCATCTCGGGGCCGAGGATCGGGTCGACGCCGGGGAACTTGTTGAACGGGAACACCGCTTCCTTGACGCTGAAGTACGGCGGCACCACCTCGTGCGGCGCCTGGCCGTCGGCGCCCCGCTGGTCGCTCAAGCGCCGCCCGGCCATGCAGCGCGCGGCGATCTTGGCCAGCGGCTGGCCGGTGGCCTTGCTGACGAAAGGCACGGTGCGCGAGGCGCGCGGGTTGACCTCCAGCACGTAGACCGTCGCGTCGTCGCCCTCGCCCTGGATCGCGAACTGCACGTTCATCAGGCCGACCACCTTCAGCGCCTTGGCCATCAGCGTGGTCTGGCGGCGCAATTCGTCCTGCAGCGCGGGCGACAGCGAGTACGGCGGCAGCGAGCAGGCCGAGTCGCCGCTGTGGATGCCGGCGGCTTCGACGTGCTCCATGATGCCGCCGATCATCACGTGCTCGCCGTCGCTGATGCAGTCGACGTCGACCTCGATCGCGTCGTCGAGGAAGCGGTCGAGCAGCACCGGCGACTTCTCCGACACCTTGACCGCCTCGCGCATGTAGCGCTCGAGGTCCTTGTCGCCGTGCACGATCTCCATCGCGCGCCCGCCAAGCACGTAGCTCGGTCGCACCACCAGCGGGTAGCCGATCTGCTGCGCCAGCTCCAACGCCGCCTCTTCGGTGCGCGCGGTGCGGTTCGGCGGCTGCCGCAAGCCCAAGCGGTGCAGCAGCTGCTGGAAGCGCTCGCGGTCCTCGGCGATGTCGATGCTGTCGGGGCTGGTGCCGATGATCGGCACGCCGTTGGCTTCCAGGTCCAGCGCCAGCTTCAGCGGCGTCTGGCCGCCGTACTGCACGATCACGCCGGCGGGCTTTTCCACCGCGACGATCTCGAGCACGTCCTCCAGCGTCACCGGCTCGAAGTACAGCCGGTCGCTGGTGTCGTAGTCGGTGGACACCGTCTCGGGGTTGCAGTTGACCATGATGGTCTCGTAGCCGTCCTCGCGCATCGCCAGCGCCGCGTGCACGCAGCAGTAGTCGAACTCGATGCCCTGGCCGATGCGGTTCGGCCCGCCGCCCAGCACCATGATCTTCTTGCGCGCGGTGGGCTCGGCCTCGCACTCCTCGTCGTAGCACGAGTACATGTAGGCGGTGGGCGTGGCGAACTCGGCGGCACAGGTGTCGACCCGCTTGTAGACGGGGCGCACGCCGAGCTCGTGGCGGCGCTGGCGCACCGCGTGCTGGTCGCTGTCCAGCAGCGTCGCCAGGCGCCTGTCGGAGAAGCCCTTCTGTTTCAGCCAGCGCAGCTCGGCCGCCGACAGCGAATCCAGCTTGCGCCCGGACAGCTGCTTCTCGGCGGCCACGATCTGCTCGATCTGCGCCAGGAACCACGGGTCGATCGCGGTCTCCTCGAAGATCTCGTCGCGGCTCATGCCGATGCGCATGGCATCGGCCAGGTACAGGATGCGCTCGGGCCCGGCTTCGCCGATCTCCTCGATGATCTCGTCGCGCTCGGTCGAGCGCTCGTTCAAGCCGTCGATGCCGGTCTCCAGCCCGCGCAGCGCCTTTTGCAAGCTCTCCTGGAAAGTGCGGCCGATGGCCATCACCTCGCCCACCGATTTCATCTGCGTGCCCAGGTGCGGGTCGGCCTCGCGGAACTTCTCGAAGGCAAAGCGCGGGATCTTCGTCACCACGTAGTCGATGCTGGGCTCGAAACTGGCCGGCGTGGCGCCGCCGGTGATGTCGTTGCGCAGTTCGTCCAGCGTGTAGCCCACCGCCAGCTTCGCCGCGACCTTGGCGATCGGAAAGCCGGTGGCCTTGGACGCCAGCGCCGAGCTGCGGCTGACGCGCGGGTTCATCTCGATCACCACCATGCGCCCGTCGTTCGGGTTGACCGCGAACTGCACGTTGCTGCCGCCGGTGTCCACGCCGATCTCGCGCAGGATGTCGATCGACGCATTGCGCATCAGGTGGTATTCCTTGTCGGTCAGCGTCTGCGCCGGCGCCACCGTGATCGAGTCGCCGGTGTGGATGCCCATCGGGTCGAGGTTCTCGATGCTGCACACGATGATGCAGTTGTCGGCACGGTCGCGCACCACCTCCATCTCGAACTCTTTCCAGCCGATCAGCGATTCCTCGATCAGCAGCTCGTTGGTCGGCGACAGGTCCAGGCCGCGCTTGCAGATCTCCTCGAACTCCTCGGGGTTGTAGGCGATGCCGCCGCCGGTGCCGCCGAGGGTGAAACTCGGGCGGATCACCACCGGGTAGCCGGTACCCCCTGTTTCCGCGGCGATGCGCCGCTGCACCGCCTGCGCGTCGTCCAGCGAATGCGCGATGCCGCTGCGCGCCGAGCCCAGGCCGATCGCGGTCATCGCGTCCTTGAACTTCAGCCGGTCCTCGGCCTTCTCGATCGCCTGCTCGTTGGCGCCGATCAGCTCGACGCCGTGCCTGGCCAGCACGCCGTTGTTGTGCAGGTCGAGCGCGCAGTTCAGCGCGGTCTGGCCGCCCATCGTCGGCAGCAGCGCCATCTTTTCTTCGGGGAAGGCCTGACGCTCCTTCGCGATGATTCGCTCCAGCACCTGCCAGGTGATCGGCTCGATGTAGGTGGCGTCGGCCATCTCCGGGTCGGTCATGATCGTCGCCGGATTGCTGTTGACCAAGACGACGCGGTAGCCCTCCTCGCGCAGCGCCTTGCAGGCCTGCGCGCCCGAATAGTCGAACTCGCAGGCCTGGCCGATGACGATCGGCCCGGCGCCGATGATGAGGATGGATTTCAGGTCACTGCGCTTGGGCATGGTGTTCCTCGATCAGCGCAATGAAGCGGTCGAACAGGTAGTCGATGTCGTGCGGGCCGGGCGAGGCCTCGGGGTGGCCCTGGAACGAAAAGGCCGGCCGGTCGGTGCGCTGCAGGCCCTGCAGCGTGCCGTCGAACAGCGACACGTGCGTCGGCCGCAGGTTGGCCGGCAGCGTGCCCGCGTCCACCGCGAAACCGTGGTTCTGGCTGGTGATCGACACCCGGCCCGAGTCCAGATCCTTGACCGGATGGTTCGCGCCGTGGTGGCCGAACTTCATCTTGAACGACTTCGCGCCCGAGGCCAGCGCCAGGATCTGGTGGCCCAGGCAGATGCCGAACACCGGCAGCCCGCGCTCGACAAAGGCCTGGGTGGCGGCAATCGCGTAGTCGCAGGGCTGCGGGTCGCCCGGGCCGTTGGACAGAAAGATGCCATCCGGCCGCAGCGCCAGCGCCTCGGCCGCGGTGGTGCGCGCCGGCACCACGGTGACGCGGCAGCCGCGGCTGGCCAGCAGGCGCAGGATGCTGCGCTTGACACCGAAGTCGTAGGCCACCACATGCCAGCGCGGCGCGCTCAGGTCACCATAGCCGCGCCCCAGCACCCACTCGGTCTGCGTCCAGGTGTAGGCCGCGTCCACCGACACCTCCTGGGCCAGATCCAGGCCGGTCATCGACGGCGCTGAGCGCGCGCGCTCGACGGCCTGGGCAATCTGGGCCGCCCCGACCTCGGCGCCGGCTTCGAAGGCCACGATGCACGCGCTTTGCGTGCCCTGGGTGCGCAGCATGCGGGTCAGCCGGCGCGTGTCGATCCCGGCAATGGCCACCAGGCCTTCGGCGCGCAGGTAGTCGCCAAGGCCGCGCGTGCTGCGAAAGTTCGACGCCAGCAGCGGCAGATCGCGGATCACCAGCCCCGCGGCGTGGACCCGGCCGGCCTCGACATCCTCGGGGTTGACGCCATAGTTGCCGATGTGCGGGTAGGTCAGCGTGACGATCTGGCGGCAGTAGCTGGGATCGGTCAGGATCTCCTGGTAGCCGGTCATGGCGGTGTTGAACACCACCTCGCCGATGGCATGGCCAGGTGCGCCCACGGCGTGGCCGATGAAATGCGTGCCGTTGGCCAGGGCGAGCAGCGCGGGGGGCAAAGCGGGAAGCAAGGAGAAGGCTCCGGTTGCGCACGCTCGGCGCTGCCCGCTGCCAGCCCGACGGGCATCGCAGTTCCAGGGTCTGATCGAGGGGGGCTTTGCCGAGCTGCTGGGGTCAGCAGACGATGCGCGCATTGTAAGCGCGCGGCTCTCGTGCCTCGGTTCGTTACCCGCCGGGCGGCCCACCACGGGGCAGCGCTGGGGCCAGCGGTGGGCCTTACCTGGATCGGGAACTACAATGCCACGCTGCGAATCTACTTCACGGCCTTCGCCTTTTCACGGAGATTGAAGCATATGAATCCTGGCCTGCAAACCGCACCTGCTTACGCTGGCTCCGGCGCGCTGACCGCACAGCGCGACCGTGTGTTGCGCAACACCTACTGGCTGCTTGCGCTGTCGATGGTGCCCACGGTGCTGGGCGCGTGGATCGGCGTAGCCACCGGTCTGGCTACGGCGATGACGCCGGGCGTCAGCATGGTGGTGTTCCTCGCCGGTGCCTTTGGCTTGATGTTCGCGATCGAGAAGACCAAGAACTCGGCCGCCGGTGTGCCGGTGCTGCTGGGTTTCACCTTCTTCATGGGCCTGATGCTGTCGCGGCTGATCGGCAGCGTGCTCGGCTTGGCCAACGGCGCCAGCCTGATCATGGTGGCCTTTGCTGGCACCGGCGCGATCTTCCTCGGCATGGCCTCGCTGTCGACCATCATCAAACGCGATCTGTCGGCACTGGGCAAGTGGCTGTTCATCGGCGCGGTGATGCTGCTGGTGGCGATGATCGCCAACTTCTTCATCCAATCCAGCGCGCTGATGATCACGCTGATGGTGCTGGCCATCGGCATCTTCTCGGCCTTCATCCTGCACGACCTGAAGCGCGTGCGCGACGGCGAAGAGACCAACTACATCACCGCCACGCTGGGGGTATACCTGAGCCTGTTCAACGTGTTCCAGAGCCTGCTGGCGCTGCTGGGCATCTTCGGCGGCCAGAGCGACTGACGACACGGCCGCTTGCTCGGTCACGACAGGGCCTGCGGGCCCTGTTTTCTTTGGGCCATCTTCTTTGGGCCATCGAGCCAGCGCCATCACGTCGCGGTCGACCGCACCGAAGCTTTGACTGCGGCCGATATCGCCGCGCGACGTCAGCCTACGCCGAAGCCTCGCGCTCGAAGACCGCGAGGAGACTTTGGCTGCGGCTCACATCGCTGCGCGATATGACCCTACGCCGAAGCCTCGCGCTCGAAGACCGCGAGGCTTTCAACGTGGGCGGTGTGCGGGAACATGTTGACCACGCCGGCGTGCGTGCAACGGTAGCCGGCCTGGTGCACCAGCAAGCCCGCGTCGCGCGCCAGCGTCGCCGGGTTGCAACTGACGTAAACGATGCGCCGCGGCGGCTCGTACCCTGGCACCGGCGCCGCGTGCAGTTCGGCCAGGGCCTTGGACAGCGCGAAGGCGCCCTCGCGCGGCGGGTCCACCAACCAGCGCTCGGCACTGCCCAGCGCCGCCACAGCAGCGGCGTCGATGGCGAACAGATCCCGCGCCTCGAACAGCGCCTTGTGCGCCAAGCCATTGCGCGCCGCGTTGTCGCTGGCGCGCCGCACCAGCGCGGCGCTGCCCTCGATGCCCAGCACCTGCGACGCGCGCGTGGCCAGCGGCAGGCTGAAGTTGCCCAGACCACAGAACCAGTCGATCACGCGTTCGTGCGGCTGCGGCGCCAGCAGTTCCACGGCCTGGCTCACCAGCACACGATTGATCGCGGCGTTGACCTGGGTGAAGTCGGTGGGCAGAAACTGCAGCCGCAGGCCGAACTCCGGCAGCGCATAGGTCAGCGGCGGCGCCTCGTCATCGAGCCGGTGCACGCTGTCCGGGCCCTTGGGCTGCAACCACCACTGCAGTTCGTGGTGCGAGGCGAACTCGCGCAGCCGCACCAAGTCGGCCTCGGGCAGCGCCTCGAGGTGGCGCAACACCAAGACGATGGCGTCGTCGCCCACCGCCAGCTCGATCTGCGGCAGCCGGTCGCGCGAGGCCATCGCACCGATCAGCTCGCGCAGCGGCAGCAGCAGCCGGCTCACCCGCTCGGGCAGCACCGGGCACACACCCATGTCGGCAACGTAGCGCGACTTGCGCTCGTGAAAACCGACCAGCACCGCGCCCTTCTTCGCCACATGGCGCACCGACAGCCGCGCCCGATGGCGATAGCCCCAGGCGGGGCCTTCGATGGGGCGCAAGATCATCTGCGGCCGCACCTTGGCCAAGTGCCACAGGTTGTCCTCGAGCACACGCTGCTTGATCGCGACCTGCGCCGCCGGATGCAGATGCTGCATCTTGCAGCCGCCGCACGCGCCGGCATGCAATCCGAAGTGCGGGCACCGCGGCCGCACGCGCTGCGCGCTGTCGCGGCGCAGCGCGGTCATCGTGCCCTGCTCCCACTGGTTCTTGCGGCGCTCGACGCTGCATCGCACCTGCTCGCCGGGCAGCGCGCCGTCGATGAACACCACCTTGCCGTCGGCGCGGCGGGCGACGCCTCGCGCGTCCTGGTCGAGCGCATCGATCGTCAACCAATCGTCCGGTGCATCGCCCGGTGAATCGTTCGCTGTCATCGCTGCGAATTATCCGCACCCCAGATGCGCGACGGCCGCCCGCAGGCGGCCGTTGGCGTCCAGGACGAAACGGGATCAGGGCTTGGCGTACTCGGAGATCACCTTCCACTTGCCATCGGCGATCTGCGACAGCCGCGACGCGTCGCTGCCCAGCCGCTTGGTGGCGCTGAACTTGAACTCCGGGCTGCCGAAGAGGTCGGGCGGGAAGGTCAGCGAGTCCATCGCCTTGATGAAGCTGTCGGTGCTCAGGCTGGGCCCGGCCTGGGCCGCGGCCTTGGCGAAGGCATCGATGATGATGTAGCCGTAGGCCGAGAACACGGTCGGATCCTCGTTGAACTTGGTCTTGTACTTGGTGGCCCAAAAGCGCAGCGGCTGTGAGGCTTCGTCGAGGTAGGGCACCTGCGCGGTCATCGTCGCGTACACGCCGTCCATCGCCTTGCCGCCCAGCTTGTGGATCAGTTCGGTGTAGGCCGCGCTGGAGCCGAGGAAGATCGGGTTGAAGCCGGTCTTGCGCGCTTCGGCAACGGTACCGATGGTCTCGCGGATGATGGTGCCCAGCACCACCAGTTCGCAGCCCGCCCCCTTGAGCTTGGCCATCTGCGACGAGAAGTCGGTGGCGCCGCGCTTGAACGAGGTCTTCTCGGCGAGCTCGAGGTTGACCGTCTTCAAACCCGACTCGGTGCCGCGCACCACCTCGAGCCCGAACTCGTCGTCCTGGTAGACCACGCAGACCTTCTTGACGCCCTTGTCCTTCACCAGCTTGGGCAGCCAGGTGCGGATCTGATCGTAGTAAGGCACCTGCATCGCGTACTTCAGCCTGTTCAGCGGCTCGTACATCTCGCGCGCCGCGGTCACCGGCATGAAGTTGACGATGTTCTTCGCGAACTGCACCGGCATCGCCGCCATGTTCATCGCGGTGCCGATGTGGCCGGCGACGATGAACACCTTGTCCTGGTTGACCAGCTTTTGCGCCGCAAGCACCGCTTTCTTCGGGTCGTAGCCGTTGTCCTCGGACACCAGCTTGAGCTTGCGCCCGTTGATGCCGCCTTGCTCGTTGATCTCGTCGATGCGCAGCAGCATGCCCTGGCGCACCGCCTTGCCGAAGCCGGCGACCGGGCCCGACAGGTCCTGGATCGTGCCGACCAGGATCTCGTCCTTGCTCACGCCTTGCTGTGCGTGAGCACCGCCGGCAAGAAGCGAAAGCGCCGCTGCGACGGCAGTGAGAATCGACTTCATCGTCTGTCCTTCTAGGGTGGTGAGGTATCAAAGGTACATCGCGCTGATCGCCTCGGCGTACTTGCTCTCGACGAACTTGCGTTTGAGCTTCATCGTCGGGGTCAGTTCATCGTCTTCGGCAGTCAGCTGGTGTTGCAGCAGGTAGAACTTCTTGATCTGTTCGACGCGGGCGAACTTGTTGTTCACGCGCTCGATCTCGCTCCAGATCAGATCGTTGATCGGCTTGGCCTGGGTCAGGCTGGCGTAGCTGCCGAACGGGATGTCGTGGTCCTGCGCGTACTTCTCCACGTTCTCCTGGTCGATCATCACGATCACCACCAGGAACGGCCGCTTGTCGCCGATCACCACCGCGTCGGTGATGTACGGCGAGAACTTCAACTCGTTCTCGATCTCGCTGGGCGTGATGTTCTTGCCGCCGGCCGTGATGATGATGTCCTTCATCCGGTCGGTGATGGTGAAGTAGCCGTCGTCGTCGACCCGGCCGACGTCGCCGGTGTGCAGCCAGCCGTCGGCGTCGATGGTCTCGGCGGTTTTCTCGGGCAGGTTCAGATAACCCAGGATCACGTTGGGCCCGCGCAGCAAGATCTCGTTCGTGTCCTGGGCGATGCGCAACTGCATCCCGGGGCCCGGACGGCCGATGCTGCCCGGGCGTATGCGCTGGGCCGGCGTCACGGTGCCCCCGCCGGTGGTCTCGGTCATGCCCCAGGCTTCACGCAGCGGAATGCCCAGCGCCAGAAACCAGCGGATCAGGTCGGGCGAGATCGGCGCGGCACCGGTCAAACCGACCTCGACACGGTCCATGCCGATCATGCGCTTGACGTTGTCCAGCACCAGCCAGCGCGCCAGGCGGTAGCGCAGCTTCAGGCCCAAGGCCGGCTCGCGGCCCTCCAGCGTGCACGTTGCGACCTCGGTGCCGATGCGCAGCGCCAGCGCGTAGGCCGCGCGCTGCAGTTTGTCGGCCTCACCCAGCGCGATCGCCACCTGCGAATAGATCTTCTCCCACACGCGCGGCACCGCGAAGAACAGGTGCGGACGCACCTCGCGCAGGTTCTCGAACACGGTCTCGGGGTTCTCGACGTAGTTGACCACCGAGGCGCGCTCCAGCGGGATGAAGGCCCCGATCAGCCGCTCGGCGATATGGCACATCGGCAGGAAGGCGATGCGTTCGCCGCCACGCGGCACGCCTTCGAACAGCGTGGCCGACAGCGCCGACAGCACCGCGACGATGTTGCTCTGGCTGATCATCGCGCCCTTGGGCCGCCCGGTGGTGCCCGAGGTGTAGACCAGCACCGCGAGCTCGGCCGGGTCGCGTGCGGCGCTGCGCTGCGCCAGGATCTGCGGCTGTGTCTTAAGGTATTCACGGCCGATCTCGCGCAGCCGCTGCAGGCTGATGACGCGTGGGTCGTCGAAGGATTGCAGCCCTTCCATGTCGAACACGATCACGCGGCGCACCCGCGGCAGCCGATCGGCAACTTCGAGGTACTTGTCGAGCTGCTCGTCGTCCTCGACGAACAGGTACACGCTGCGCGAGTCGCTGCACAGGTACTCGACCTGCGACGCCGCATCGGTGGGATAGATGCCGTTGCACACGCCACCGGCCGACTGCACCGCCAGATCGCACCACACCCACTCGCGGCAGGTGTTCGACAGCACCGAGGCGACCTCGCCGGGTTCGAAGCCCAAGCAGACCAGCCCGGCGCCGATCTCGTCGACGATCGCGGCAACCTGGTTCCAGCTGTAGGCCTGCCAGATGCCGAGCTCCTTCTGCCGCATCATCGTCGCGTCGCCCAGCTCCTTGACGCGCAGGCGGAACAGCTCGGGCACCGAGCGGTACGGCAGCGTCTCGGCGCGGTAGCCGAACTCCTCGCCGGTGACGATGCGGTGCGGATCCTTGACAGCGCTGCTCATCGCCAGGTCTTCTTCTTCTTCCAGCGCCGCTCGCCGCGCACGCCTTCGTCCTTCTTGCCGAGATAGAACTCCTTGATGTCGTCCTTCTCGCGCAACGCCGCACAGCTGTCTTCCATCACGATGCGCCCGGTTTCGAGCACGTAGCCGTGGTCGGCGACGTTCAGCGCCATGTTGGCGTTTTGCTCGACCAGCAAGATCGTGGTGCCGCGCTCGCGGTTGATGCGCACCACGATCTCGAAGATTTCGCGCGTCAGCTTGGGCGACAGGCCCAGGCTGGGCTCGTCGAGCAGGATCACCTGCGGCGCGCCCATCAGCGCGCGCGAGATCGCCAGCATCTGCTGCTGGCCGCCCGACAGCAGCCCGGCGTCCTGCGCCGCGCGCTCCTTCAGGATCGGGAAGTAGCCATAGGCCGCCTCCATGTCGCGCGCCACGCCGTCGCGGTCGTGCCGGGTGTAGGCGCCCATCATCAGGTTGTCGTGCACCGACAGCAGCGGGAACACCTCGCGGCCCTCGGGCACGTGGCTGATCCCCTTGCGCACGATCAGCGACGGGTCGAGCGCGGTGATCTTCTCGCCCTTGTAGGTGATGCTGCCGCGGCTGGGGTCGATGATGCCGGAGATGGTCTTGAGGATCGTGCTCTTGCCCGCGCCGTTGCTGCCGAGCACGGTAACGATCTGGCCCGGGCGTACCGCCAGGCTGACGCCGCGGATCGCCTTGATCGGGCCGTACGAGCTCTCGACGTTGGCCAGCGCCAGGAGCGGCTCCGGGTCGTGCGCGCCGGTGCTGCTCACGGCTGCCTCCGCAGCGAACTCAAGTCGCCGGTGCTGCCCAGGTAGGCCTCGATCACGCCCGGGTGCGACTGCACCTGCTCGGGCGCGCCCAGCGCCAGCACCTCGCCCTGGTTCATCGCCAGCACGCGGTCGCTGACCTTGGACACCAGCCCCATGTCGTGCTCGACCATCAGCACCGTGATGCCCAGGTCGCGCTGGATGTCCTGGATCCACCAGGCCATGTCATCGGTCTCCTCGACGTTCAAGCCCGACGAGGGCTCGTCCAGCAGCAGCAGCTTGGGTTCGCAGCACAGCGCACGCGCCAGCTCGACCACCTTGCGCACGCCATAGGGCAGCCCGGCGACCATCATGTCGCGGTAGCGCTGCAGGTCGAGAAAGTCGATCACCTCCTCGGCCTTGTGGCGGGCATGGATCTCGGCGCGGCGCGCCGCGCCGGTGAACAGCAGGTCCTGCCACACGCGGGTGCGGCGGTGGGTGTGGGTGCCGATCAGCAGGTTTTGCAGCACGCTGGCGAACTCGAACAGCTCGATGTTCTGGAAAGTGCGCGCGATGCCCAGCGCGGCTACCGCGTGCGGCGGGCATGCCACCAGGTCCTGGTCTTCGAAGCGAAGGCTGCCGCCGCTGGGCTGGTAGATGCGGCTGATCAGGTTGAACACCGTGGTCTTGCCGGCACCGTTGGGGCCGATGATGGTGAACACCTCGCCGCGCTGCACGTCGAAGCTGACCTTGTTGACCGCCACCAGGCCGCCGAAGCGCACCGTCAGGTCCCGGGCCATGAGCAGGGCTTCGCTCACGTCAATGCTCCCCGCGTGCGCGGCCCATGCCGGCGGCCGCCGCGGATCCGGCTGTGCCGGTCTGCCAGCGGGCCTTGCATGCCCGGGCTTGCCCCCTCGAGGGGGCGGCCGAAGGCCGTAGGGGGTGGGTCATTTGAGCCGGTCCGACTTCTGGAACGCCTTCTGGCGCTTGAACATGCCGGCGCGATAGAACGGGAACATCTGCAGGTAGGTGCGCATCTTCAGCCAACGGCCGTACAGCCCGTGCGGCTCGAACATCACGAAGGCCACCAGCACCACGCCGTAGATCACCGTTTGCAGCCCCGGCGACTGGCCGACCGACTCGGGCAAGTAGTCCTTGGCCACGGCGATCAGCTGCGGCATCGTGATCAGGAAGATCGCGCCGAGGAACACGCCGTGCACCGAGCCCAGGCCGCCGACCACGATCATCAGCAGCAGGTCGATCGACTGGATGATGCTGAACTGCTCGGGCGACAGGAACATGATCTTGTGCGCGTACAGCGCGCCGCCCACCCCCGCCATCGCGGCCGACAGCGCGAACGACAAGGTCTTGTAGCGCGCCAGGTGGATGCCCATGCTCTGCGCCGAGATCTCCGAGTCGCGGATCGCGACGAAGGCGCGCCCGGTGGGTGAACGCAGCAGGTTCAAGATCGCCAGCGTGCACAGCACCGCGACCGCCAGGCACAGGAAATAGAACTCGGCGCTGCTGTCCAGGGCCCAGCCGAACAGGGTCGGCGGCTGCACCGCCAGGCCCGAGTTGCCGCCGGTCACCGACTCCCAGCGCGCCAGCCCTTCTTCGACGATGAAGCCGAAGGCCAACGTCGCGATGCCGAGGTAGATGCCCTTGACGCGCAGGGCCGGCACCCCCACCACGATGCCGACGATCGCCGACAGCCCGGCGGCGCACGCCAGCGTCAGCGGAAACGGCCAGCCGGCGTTGCTCAGCACCGCCTGGGTGTACGCGCCGACGCCGAGAAAGGCGGCATGGCCGATCGAGAACTGCCCGGTGTAGCCGGCCAGCAGCATCAGCCCCAGCCCCACCACCGCATAGATCAGCACGAACACCAGTTGCGCCAGCATGTACTCCGACAGCAGCCACGGTGCGGCCAGCAGCACCAGGCCGAGCAGGCCGTACCAGAAGGCCTGCCCGCCGTGCTTGACCAGGCGGATGTCCTGGTCGTAGTCGGTCTTGAAGATGTAGCGCATCGGCCGGCGGCTGTCAGACCTTCTTGCGCAGCTTCTCGCCGAACAGCCCGTTCGGCTTGATCATCAGCATCAGCAGCACCACGATGTACGGCGCGATGTCCTTGAAGCCCTCGGGCAGGTAAAAGCCCGCCAGGCTCTCGACCACGCCGATGATCAGCCCGCCGACAATGGCTCCGGGCAGGCTGCTGAAGCCGCCGACCACCGCCGCCGGGAACGCCTTCAGCCCGATGAAACCCATGTTGGCATGCACGAAGGTGATCGGCGCCAGCAGCAGCCCGGCAATCGCCGCGACGCCGGCGGCCAGCCCCCAGACCAGGCCGTTGAGCCGCTGCACCGGAATGCCCATGTAGTACGCGGCGATCTGGTTCTGCGACGCCGCCTGCATCGCCACGCCGATCTTGCTGTAGCGAAACAGCGCGTACAGCCCCAGGCACAGCAGCGCGGTCGCGCCGATGACCACCAGTTGTTCGTAAGCCAGCACCAGTTCACCCAGGCGCAGCGTGCGGTCCTTGTACGGCACCGGCAGGGTGTGCGTCTCGGTGCCGATGACCGGCACCATCGTGACCAGGCCGCGCACGATGTAGGCCAGGCCGATCGTGAGCATCACGATCGAGAACGCCGGCTGGCCCAGCACCGGGCGGATCACGATGCGCTCGACCACCACGCCCAAGCCGACCATCGCCGCCACCGCGGCGAGCGCGGCCAGCCAGAACGGAAAGCCCAGCAGCGTCATCAGCACCAGGCCGGCGAAGGCGCCGAGCATCATCAGGTCGCCCTGGGCGAAGCTGACCGTCTCGGTCGCCTTGTAGATGAGCACGAAGCCCAGCGCGATCAGGCCGTAGATGCAACCCTGCGCGGCACCGCTGACGATGAGCTGTAGAACTTGCACGTGCTGGTCAAAGGCCCGCCTTTGGCGACGCGCGATGCTAGCGGCGAACCCGCCGCGCCAAGCTCGAGGAAAACGCCAACCGCCCGTGTCGCGACGGCGACGGCGCGCGCCCGGTCAGCGCGCGGGCAGCAGGCGCGCCGGGTCGACCGGCTTGCCCTGGCGGCGGATCTCGAAGTGCAGTTGCACGCGGTCGGCATCGGTCGACCCCATCTCGGCGATCTTCTGGCCGCGGCGCACGACCTGGTCGTCCTTGACCAGCAGCACCTGGTTGTGCGCGTAGGCGCTCAGGTACTGGTCGTTGTGCTTGATGATCACCAGGTTGCCATAGCCGCGCAGCGACGAGCCGGCGTAGACCACCCGGCCGTCGCCGGCCGCGACCACCGGGTCGCCCGCCTTGCCGGCAATGGTCAGCCCCTTGTTGCGGCCTTCTTCGAAGCCGGCCACGACCGTGCCCGATGCCGGCCAGGCCCAGGTGATCGCGTCGGCATCACGCGTGGCTGCAGGGGTGTCCGGGGCCGACGGGGCGGCCGGCGCCGCTTCAGGGGCCGCGCTGGCGGTGGTGGTTGAGGCCGCCGCGCTGGCCCCGCTTGCTGCCGACGTTCCAGCCGAGCGCGCGTCGAGCGGCTTCGATTCCACCCGGCCGGCGTTGGCCACCGCGCGCGGCGTGGCCGCGGCAGCATCGGCCGCGGGCGGCACGACCCGCAGCACTTGGCCGACCTCGAGCAGGTTCGGGTTGTCCAGGTTGTTCCAGCGCACCAGATCGCGCCAGTTCTGGCCGGTCTCCAGCGCCACGCGCAGCAGCGTGTCGCCCGGCTTGACGGTGTAGTAGCCCGGCTTGCCGGCGTTTTCGATGCCCGGCAGCGGCTTGGTCTCGGCCGCAGAAGCCGCCGCACCCGGTGCGTCGACCGCGGGCGCGGCCGGCCTGGCCTTCACGCTTCGTTCTTCTACCGGAGCCTTGCGACCCGACGATGTGCAGCCCGCCAGGGCCACGACAAGCAGCAGCGCCAGCCAGCGCACCGGCCTGCCTTCAGATCGCGATTGCATGCCTGACCCGTTCCTCCCTATTCGATGCCGGATTTTAGAGGCACGAAATGGACCGCCTCGTGCTGCGAGCGGCGCAGCTGCTCGCCAATGCGATCGATCACGACCAGCACCTGCCCGGCCGAGTCGCGCGACCGCATGGGTGCGACCAGCCGGCCGCCGTCGGCCAGCTGCGCCAGCCAGGCCTCGGGCAGCTCGTCGCCGCCGGCCGCGGCGATGATGCTGTCGTAGGGTGCGTTCGGCGCGTGGCCGAGGCGGCCGTCGCCGAGCACCAGCCGCACCCGATTGGCGCGCTGCCCGTCGAGGTTGGTGCGCGCCTTGTCGTGCAGCGCGCGCAGCCGCTCGATCGACAGCACGCGCTGCGCCATCTGCGCCAGCAGCGCCGTTTGGTAGCCGCAGCCGGTCCCGATCTCGAGCACGCGCCCGAGGTTGCCGCACGCGCGCGCGCGCGAGCCCTCGTGCAGCACGCTGAGCATGCGTGCGACCACCGACGGCTTGGAGATCGTCTGGCCCAGGCCGATCGGCAGGCTGGTGTCCTCGTAGGCCTGCGTGGCCAGTGCGCTGTCGACGAACTGGTGCCGCGGCACGGCGTGCATCGCCTGGCACACCGCTTCGTGGCAATGGAACTCGGCGCGCAGCCGCTGCACCAGCGCCAGCCGCACCTTTACCGAATCCAGCCCCAGCCCGCTCGGCCGATGCTGCTGCTGCGCATCGCGCGCCGCCTGCTGCAGCGGCTGCTGCGGGCGCAGCGTGGGGCCCGCAGCCGGCGGCGTCGCACCGAGCGTGGCGGGAAAGCGCGCGCCGCGCGCTGCCGGCTTGGCGCTCACCGCGCCCGCCCCGGCGCTGGGCTGCGGCTCATTGCAGCGCGGCCCAGCCGGCCAGCGCGCCATGGTCGGTCAGGTCGACCTGCAGCGGGGTGATCGAGACGTGGCCGGCCGCGGTGGCGTGAAAGTCGGTGCCGGCGCCAGCGTCGCGCACGTCGCCGGCCGGGCCGATCCAGTAGATCGGGTCGCCGCGCGGGTTGCTCTGCCGAATGACGCCCTGGCTGGCATGGCGGCGGCCGAGCCGGGTGATGCGCCGCTCTCGCGTCACGGCATCGGCCACGTTCGGGATGTTGACGTTCAGCAGCCACGGCCCGGCCGGCAGGCCGCCGGCCAGCACGCGCTCGATGACCGCGCGCGCGGCTTGCGCCGCGGCGTCGAGCTCGGCCCAGCCTTTTTGCACCTGCGAAAAGGCGATCGCCGGGATGCCGAACAGGAAACCTTCCATCGCCGCGGCCACGGTGCCCGAGTACAAGGTGTCGTCACCCATGTTGGCGCCGTTGTTGATGCCCGACAGCACCAGGTCGGGCCGGTGCGGCAGCAGACCGGTCAGCGCCAGGTGCACGCAGTCCGACGGCGTGCCGTTGACCACCTTGAAGCCCTGGACGGCCTCGCCGGCGGCCTCGAACACCGACAGCGGCCGGTTCAGCGTCAGCGCGTTCGACGTGCCGCTGGCGTTTTGCTCCGGCGCGACCACATCGATGTCGCCAAGCCCGGCGCAGGCGCGCACCAGCGCCCCCAGGCCCGGTGCGAGATAGCCGTCGTCGTTGGCGATGAGGATGCGCATCGGCTCATTGTAGGCAGCCGTGCATGCGCGCCGGGCCTGCCTGTGGCTGCCTATCATCTGCCCTCGAGGCCGTGCCTTGGCGGCCAGCGTGAACGCCGGACGAAACCGCGCTTCGATCAACCGGAGACTCGAACATGCAAGGCTGGTTCTGCGAAACCCTGAGCGGCCCGGCGGGCCTGGTGTGGAAGGACGTGCCGACGCCGGCGCCCGGCCGCGGCGAGGTGCGCGTGGCCATCCGCGCGGCCAGCCTGAATTTTCCCGATCTGCTGATCGTGCAGGGCAAGTACCAGGCCAAGCCGCCGCTGCCGTTCGTGCCGGGCGCCGAATACGCCGGCGTGGTCGAAGCCGTTGGGCCCGAGGTAACGGCGCTGCGCCCCGGCGACGCGGTGGCCGTGATCGGCACGCACGGCGGCTTCGCCAGCCACGCGATTGCGTCGGCCGGCGCCGCGCTGAAGCTGCCTGCCGGCTTCGCGCTGGAAGACGGCGCGGCCTTCGCCTTCACCTACGGCACCGCGCACCACGCGCTGGCCGACCGCGCGCAGCTTCGCGCCGGCGAGACCGTGCTCGTGCTGGGCGCGGCCGGCGGCGTCGGCTCGGCCGCGATCCAGGTGGCCAAGGCGCTGGGCGCGACGGTCATTGCCGCAGCGTCGTCCGAGGCCAAATGTGCGTTCTGCCGCACGCTGGGCGCCGACGCGGCGATCAACTACACCACCCACGACCTGCGCGACGAGTTGAAGCAACTGACGGCCGGCAAGGGACCGGACGTGGTCTACGACCCGGTGGGCGGCGATCTGGCCGAGCCGGTGCTGCGCGCCATCGCCTGGCGCGGGCGCTACCTGGTGATCGGCTTCGCGCAGGGCGCGATTCCAGCGCTGCCCTGGAACCTGCCGCTGCTGAAGGGGGCGTCGATCGTCGGCGTGTTCTGGGGCAGCTTCGTGCGCCAGGAGCCCGCCCGCAGTGCCCGCGCGCTGGCCGAGCTGGCGCATTGGTATGCACAGGGCAAGATCAAGCCCGCGATCGACCAGCGCCTGCCGATGCGCGAGCTGCCAAGCGCGTTCGAGCGCATGGCATCGCGCCAGGTGCAAGGCAAGCTGCTGATGGTCAACCCATGAGGCCCGCGCCGCTCACCTTCGGTAACCTGTCGTCGAGCCCGCGCCGAACGACTGCGCTAGCATGAACGGCGAGCAACGAGGAGTCACGCGATGGCCGTGAAGGTGCTTATCGTCGAGGACAACCCGGTGGCGCGCAGCTTTCTGTGCCGCGTGGTTCGCGACAGCTTCAGCGACCAGATCGCGATCACCGAGGCCGCCGATCTGGAGTCGGCCCGCACCCAGATCCAGCTCACCGGCGGCGCGCAAGGGCTGCACGGCACCGATCCGTTCAAACTGCTGCTGGTCGACCTGGAGCTGCCCGACGGCAACGGCATGGAGCTGCTCGCAGAGCTGGCCCACTACCCGGCGACGAAGATCGTCACCACGCTGTACTCCGACGACGACCACCTGTTCCCTGCGCTGCAACGCGGCGCCGACGGCTACCTGCTGAAGGAAGACCGCTTCGAGGTGCTGGTCGAGGAACTGCAAAAGATCGTGCGCGGCCAGCCGCCGCTGTCGCCGGCGATCGCGCGGCGGCTGCTCACGCACTTCCGCCCGGCGGGCAGCACCGACGCCGAACGCTGGGAGTCCGGCCTGAGCTCGGCCGGCAGCGCGTTCCAGAGCAGCCGGCCGGTGCCGATCGAAAAACCGCTGGACCACGAACGGCTGACACCGCGCGAGAGCGAGGTGCTGACCTACCTGAGCAAGGGCTTCACGATCAAGGAGATCGCCGCGCTGATGGGCATCAAGTGGTTCACCGTCAACGACCACATCAAGTCGATCTACAAGAAGCTCAACGTCTCCAGCCGCGCCGAGGCGGCAGTGCTCGCCAGCAAGCAGGGGCTGGTCTGAGCCACTCCATCGGCAATGAGCCCGCGCGCCGCGGCTGAGCCCGCGAAGCCGCCGCCGACAACGCCGAGCGAGCCACCCGGCCTTGGCGCCGCGCAGCCGGGTCGGCCCCGGCCAGCCCTGCGTCAGCCAACCTGGCGCGCACTGGCCGCGCTGGCGTTGCTGCTGCTGTTGGGCTTGCTGCTGGTGCTGCGCGCGCTGGCGATGCAGCCGCACATCGACGCCACCTGGCGCGCAGGCGGCAGCGGCCAGCTGCAGTTGATGTCCAGCCCGCTGCCGCAGCTTCGGGCCTTGGTCGGAGCGCGGCTGCAGCACATCAGCGACCCGCAGGGCCGCCAGCTGAGCGCCGATGGCGGCCTGATGCAGCGCTCGCCGCGCTGGAGCGTCGACGACCGGCAACGCGCGCAGCAGCAGCACACGCAGTTGCAGCTGGCCACGATGCTGCGCTCGGCCAGCGTGACGCTGCACTTCGCCGACGGCCGTCAAGCCACGCTGGCCCCCGGCGCGCGCGGGCTGCGCCGGCTGGGCCCGTTCATCTGGCCGGCCGCGGCCGCTGCCATGGCGCTGCTGCTTTGCGGCGCCGCGGTGCTGCTGCAGCACCCGCTGCAGCGCAACCTGCCCTACGCAGCGCTCGTGCTGTGCCAGGCCGGCAGCCTGCTCGCGATCGCCGTCGAAGCCCTGCCTGGCCTGGGCCAGCCGCTGGCGTACCTGCAGCATGGCGCCTGGTTGCGCTGGGCCTTCGACCTGGGCAGTGCGGCGTCGATGGTGCATCTGGCCACGCTGCAGCCGCTGCGGCTGCCGCGCGCGGCATGGATCGCCGCCGGCGCGTGGGCAGCGTGCGCGGTGCTGGCAGCGCTGGCCGCGCTGCAAGCGCCGCCGCTGCTGTGGTGGTGGACGCAGGCGGCGATGCTCGGCAGCGGCGCTCTGACGCTGGCCTTGATGGCGTGGTCGTATCGGCTCGAGCCGAACCCGTTCGCGCTGCTGATGCGCCGCCTGGTCGGCGCCGCCACCCTGACGCTGCTGGTGCTCAGCGTGGCTGCGGCGGCATCAAGCCGGGATCCGGACATCAACGCGGCCGACGCCGCCTCGGGTGCGGTCATCTGGTACGTCTTCATGGCGTCGATGGCGCTGCTGCTGCCGGTGTTCGCCCGCACCCGGCCGCTGCTGCGCGAAATGGTGCTGCTCAGCGGCACCAGCACGCTGGCAACGTCGCTGCAGATGCTGTTCACCACGATCTTCGGGCTGGGCATCTTCGCGTCGATGTCGCTGGCAATGTTCGTGGCCTTGGCCACCTACGCCGGCACCCGGCGCTGGCTGCTGCAGCCGATGCGCGGGCCGCGCGGGCCCGCCACCGAGCGCATGTTCGAGCGGCTGCACCGCGCGCTGCGCGATGTCGAGGCACGGCCGCGCGACAGCGCCGAACTGCTGACCCGCCTGCTGCGCGACCTGTTCGAGCCGCTGCAGGTGCACACGCTGGCGCAAGCGGCAACGCACTCGCGCGTGCTCGGCGACGGCTCAGCGCTGCTGGTGCCGCAGCCGTCGATCGACGACGAGCACGACGGCCCGCCCAGCGGCTCGGCCATCGTGCTGCGCTTTGCCGAGCACGGCCGGCGCATGTTCTCGCGCGACGACGCCCGGCTGACCGATCGCGTGGTCGAGCAGTTGCGCCGCGCCGTGGCCTACGACAAGGCGGTCGAGCGCGGGCGCAGCGAGGAGCGCGCGCGCATCGCGCAAGACCTGCACGACGACATCGGAGCGCGGCTGCTGACCCTGATGTACCAGGCACAGTCGCCGGAGATGGAGGACTACATCCGCCACACGCTGAAAGACCTGAAGACCCTGACCCGCGGCCTGGCCAGCAGCGAGCAGAACCTGTCGCACGCCACCGCCGAGTGGAAGGCCGACATCACGCGTCGTCTGGCGGCGGCGCGCATCGAGCTGAAGTGGAGCTTTGCCTACGACAGCGACCTGGTGCTGAGCATGATGCAGTGGTCGGCGCTGACCCGGGTGCTGCGCGAGCTGATCAGCAACATCATCCAGCACTCGGGTGCGACCCGGGTCGAGATCACCGGGGTGCTGCAAGCCGGGCTGCTGCGGCTGACGCTGGCTGACGATGGCATCGGCCGCAACCCGCAGAACTGGTCGCATGGCCTCGGACTGGGCGGCGTGCGCAAGCGCGTCAGGCTGCTGCGCGGCGAGGTGCAGTGGCGCGAGCGCGACGCCGCCGGCATCGTGTGCACCGTGCTGATACCGGATCTGGCGCAGCGGCATTAGCCCGGCCCGACCGGGATAATGGCGCGATGAACCCGCTGCTCGCGCGCCTGCATCCGTATCCCTTCGAACGACTGCGGCAGTTGAGCGCGGGCATCGTGCCGTCGCCGCAGCACCGGCCGATCGGCCTGGGCATCGGCGAGCCGCGCCACGCCACGCCGGCGCTGATCGAACAAGCGTTGGTGCAGGCGCTGCCGGGGTTGTCGTCGTACCCGGCCACCGCCGGCGAACCGGCGCTGCGCGAAGCCTTCGCCGGCTGGCTGCAGCGCCGCTACGGCGTGGCGGTGGACCCGCTGACGCAGACGCTGCCGGTCAACGGCTCGCGCGAGGCGCTGTTCGCGTTCGCGCAGGTGGCGATCGACGCCACCCGGCCCGACGCGGCCGTGGTGTGCCCGAACCCGTTCTATCAGATCTATGAAGGCGCGGCGCTGCTGGCCGGCGCAGGCACCGCTTTCGCCAACAGCGACCCGGCGCGCAACTTCGCGCCCGACTGGTCGCAGCTCGACGCGGCCACCTGGGCACGCACACAGCTGCTGTACGTGTGCTCGCCGGGCAATCCCACCGGCGCGGTGATGCCATTGAGCGAATGGCGCGAGTTGTTCGAATTGAGCGACCGCCACGGCTTCGTCATTGCCAGCGACGAGTGCTACTCGGAAATCTATTTCGGTGAAGCCGCCCCCTTGGGCGGACTGCAGGCGGCCAAGGCGCTGGGCCGCGACGACTACCGCAACCTGGTGGCCTTCACCAGCCTGTCCAAGCGCTCGAACGTGCCGGGGCTGCGCGCCGGCTTCGTCGCCGGGGACGCGCGCTGGCTGAAGGCCTTCTTGCTGTACCGCACCTACCACGGCAGCGCGATGGGCGCGCTGGTGCAGCGCGCGAGCATCGCCGCCTGGGGCGACGAAGCGCATGTGCAGGCCAACCGCACGCTGTACCGCGACAAGTTCGCTCAAGTCATGCCGCGGCTGGCCGATGTGCTGCAGGTGCGCCTTCCCGACGCCGGCTTCTACCTTTGGGCCGCGGTACCGGGGGGCGACGACGTTCGCTACGCGATGCAACTGCTGGCTCAATACAATGTGACGGTCCTGCCCGGCAGCCTGCTGGCGCGCGAGGCCCACGGCCACAACCCGGGTGCAGGACGCATCCGCATGGCCCTGGTCGCGCCCACCGCCGAGTGCGTCGAGGCCGCCGAGCGCATCCGCGCTTTCACCCTGTCCTACCGCTAGCGTCAACGCGAACGCCCATGACACACAAGCACCAGAACCTGATCGACCTCGCCTGGGAAGGGCGCACGCAGATCACCGCCACGTCCGCACCCGAGGTGCGCGCCGCCGTCGACGAAGTCATTGCCGACCTGAATGCGGGGCGCATCCGCGTCGCCGAGCGCCAGGGCGTGGGCCAGTGGCAGGTGAACCAGTGGGTGAAGAAGGCGGTGCTGCTGAGCTTTCGCCTGAACGACAACAAGGTGATGCGCGCCGGCGAGCTGGGCTTCTTCGACAAGGTGCCGACCAAGTTCTCGCACCTGGACGAAGAGCAGATGCGCGCCACCGGCGTGCGCGTGGTGCCGCCGGCGGTGGCGCGGCGCGGCAGCTACATCGCCAAGAACGTGGTACTGATGCCGTCGTACGTGAACATCGGCGCCTATGTCGACGAAGGCACGATGGTCGACACCTGGGCCACGGTGGGTTCGTGCGCGCAGATCGGCAAGAACGTGCACCTGAGCGGCGGTGTCGGCATCGGCGGCGTGCTCGAGCCGCTGCAGGCCAATCCGACCATCATCGAGGACAACTGCTTCATCGGCGCGCGCTCCGAGGTGGTCGAAGGCGTGATCGTCGAGGAGAACTCGGTGATCAGCATGGGCGTGTTCATCGGCCAGAGCACCAAGATCTACGACCGCGCCAGCGGCGAGGTGCACTACGGCCGCGTGCCGGCCGGCTCGGTGGTGGTCAGCGGCTCGCTGCCGGCCGCCGACGGCAGCCACAGCCTGTACTGCGCGGTGATCGTCAAGCGGGTCGACGCCTCGACCCGTGCCAAGACCAGCATCAACGAGCTGCTGCGAACCTGAAGAACCTGAAGGGAATCCGCGGATGAGTACCGGCAACATGGAGCGCGTGCTGCGGCTGATGGCCGAGAAGAACGCGTCGGACGTGTACCTGTCCGCCAACACGCCGATCCTGATCCGCATCAACGGCCAGATCCTGCAGCTGTCGGACCAGGTGCTGGCGCCGCAGCAGATTCGCCAGCTGCTCGGCGAGCTGCTGACGCCGCAGCAGTTCGAGGAGTTCGACGACACCGGCGAGTTGAACCTGGCGATCGGCCTGCCCGGCATCGGCAGCTTTCGCATGTCGGCCTTCCGCCAGCGCGGCACCATGGCCGCGGTGTTCCGCTGCATTCCCTTCGACATCCCGGCGCTGGACACCTTGGGCGTGCCCGAGCTGCTGTCGACGCTGGTGCTGGAAAAACGCGGCCTGATCCTGATGGTCGGCGCCACCGGCACCGGCAAGAGCACCACGCTGGCGTCGATGCTCGAGTGGCGCAACCAGCGCGCCACCGGCCACATCCTGACGATCGAGGATCCGATCGAATTCTTGTTCACCAACAAGAAGTCGGTGGTCAACCAGCGCGAAGTCGGCCGCGACTGCGAGACCTTGCAGATCGCCTTGAAGAACGCGCTGCGCCAGGCCCCGGATTGCATCCTGATCGGCGAGATCCGCGACCGCGAGACCATGACCGCGGCGATCTCGTACGCGCTGTCGGGCCACCTGGTGCTGGCCACGCTGCACGCCAACAACAGCTACCACGCGCTGGGGCGCATCCTGTCGTTCTACACGCCCGAGTCGCGCCCGGCGCTGCTGTCCGACCTGGCGGCCGGGCTGCGTGCGGTGATCTCGCAGCGGCTGCTGCGCGCCAACGCGGGCGGCCGTGTCGCCGCGGTGGAGGTGCTGCTGAACACGGTGCGGGTGGCCGAGCTGATCGAAAAGGGCGACCTCACGGCCGTCAAGGAAGCGATGGAAAAGTCGCTGGCCGAGGGTTCGCAAAGCTTCGAGGCCGACATCGCGCGGCTCATCACCGAAGGCGTGGTGTCGCGCGACGAAGGCATGATCCACGCCGATTCGCCAACCAACCTGATCTGGCGGCTGCAAAACGACCGCGAGCCCGTCGCCAAGGCCGCACCGGCCAAGCCCGAGCACGACGGCGCGATCTTCACCGACATCACGCTGGACGTGCTGCCGGAGCCGTCGCGAGCGATGCCCTTGGGCGCACGATGAACGCGCTGCGCCTGGCCGAGGCGCTGATCGCGCGCGCCAGCATCACCCCCGACGACGCCGGCTGCCAGGCGCTGCTGCGCGAGCGGCTGGAGCGCGCCGGCTTCGAGTGCGAGACGCTGGTGTGCGGCCCCGACGACTTTCGCGTCAGCAACCTGTTCGCGCTGCGCCGCGGCGGCCTGCCGGGCCCGCTACTGGCCTTCGCCGGCCACACCGACGTCGTGCCTACCGGGCCGCGCGAGCAGTGGGCCAGTGACCCCTTCGTGCCGACGCACCGCGACGGCAAGCTGTACGGCCGCGGCGCGGCCGACATGAAGACCTCGATCGCCTGCTTCGTGATCGCGGCCGAGGAGTTCATCGCCGCGCACGCACAGCACGCGGGCGGCATCGCCTTGCTCATCACCAGCGACGAAGAAGGTCCATCGGTCGACGGCACGGTGCGCCTGGTGGACCTGCTGCAAGCGCGCGGCCAGACGCTGGATGCCTGCATCGTCGGCGAGCCGACCTCGATCGAGCGGCTGGGCGACATGATCAAGAACGGCCGGCGCGGCACCTTGTCGGGACGGCTGGTGGTCAAGGGCATCCAGGGCCACATCGCCTACCCGCAGCTGGCGCGCAACCCGATCCACACGGCCGCGCCGGCGCTGGCCGAACTGGCGGCCACCCGCTGGGACGAGGGCAACGACTTCTTCCCGCCCACCAGCTGGCAGATGTCGAACATCCACGCCGGCACCGGCGCCGGCAATGTCATCCCGGGCGAACTCGAGGTGATGTTCAACTTTCGCTTCAGCAACGAGTCCACGCCCGAAGCACTGAAGGCGCGCGTGCACGCGCTGCTCGATCGCCACGGCCTCGACTACCGGCTCGACTGGACACTCGGCGGCGAAACCTTCCTGACGCCGCCGGGCAGCTTGAGCCGCACGCTGAGCGCCGCGATCGAAGCCGAGACCGGCGTGACGCCGCAGTTGTCGACCACCGGCGGCACCTCCGACGGCCGCTTCATCGCGCGGATCTGCCCGCAGGTGGCCGAGTTCGGCCCGATCAACGAAACCATCCACAAGATCGACGAGCATGTCGCGGTGGCCGACATCGAGCGGCTGAAGAACATCTACCGCCGCACGCTGCAAGACTTCCTGACGTGACACTCCTTGAACTGATCGAGCGCAGCAGCGCCCGCCTTCAACAGGCGGGCGTTTCGTTTGGGCACGGCACGACCAACGCCTTCGACGAGGCGGTGTGGCTCGCACTTTGGCGCCTGGGGCTGCCGCTGCACGATCTGGACAGCGTTGCGGCGATGGAGCTTTCAGCCCCGCAGCGCCAGCACATCGAAGCGCTGATCGACGAGCGCATCCGCAGCCGCAAGCCGGCCGCCTACCTCACCGGCGAGGCCTGGCTGCAGGGGGTGCCGTTCGATGTCGACGAGCGCGTGATCGTGCCGCGCTCGCTGATCGCTGAAGCGTTGGCCGAGGGCCTGATCGACGCCTGGCTGGGTGCGCCGCCCGATCGCGTGCTCGACCTGTGCACCGGCAACGCCAGCCTGGCGGTGCTGGCCGCGCTGGCCTGGCCCGACGCCCGGATCGACGCCTGCGACATCTCCGCCGATGCGCTGGCCGTGGCGCGGCGCAACGTCGAGCGCCACGGCCTGGGCGCTCGCATCCGTCTGCGCCTGGGCGACGGCCTGCTGGCGGCCGACGGCCGCTACGCGCTGATCCTGTGCAACCCGCCGTACGTCAACCTCGACGCGATGGGCCGGTTGCCCGCCGAATACCTTGCCGAGCCGGCGCTGGCGCTGGCCGGCGGCGACGACGGCATGGACTTCATCCGCCCGCTGTTGGCGACGGCCGGGCGCCATGTCTGTGCCGATGGGGCGCTGGTGCTGGAGATCGGGCACGAGCGTGATCACTTCGAAGCAGCATTCCCCGCGCTGCAGCCGCTGTGGCTGCCGACCAGCGCCGGTGACGATCAGGTGCTGCTGATCGCGGCGGAGCAGCTCGCATGATCAACCTGCGCAACCTGACGCTGCGCCGCGGCACCAAGGCGGTGCTGCAAGGCGCCAACCTGACTTTGCAGCCGGGCGAGAAAGTCGGCCTGATCGGGCGCAACGGCGCCGGCAAGTCCAGCCTGTTCCTGCTGCTGACCGGGCGGCTGCAGGCCGACGCCGGCGACGTGGACATGCCGCCGCGCTGGCGCATTGGCGAGGTCGCGCAGGACATGCCCGACAGCGGCGACAGCGCCACCGACTTCGTGCTGCAAGGCGATGCGCCGCTGCAGCATGCGCAGGCGGCGCTGGCTCAGGCCGAGGCCGCAGGCGACGGCCACGCGATGGCCGAAGCGCATCTGGCGCTGGACGAAGCCGGCGCCTTCGACGCGCGCGCCCGCGCGCAAGCGCTGCTGCTGGGTCTGGGTTTTCGCAGCGCGCAGCTCGATGCGCCGGTGAACAGCTTTTCCGGCGGCTGGCGCATGCGGCTGCAACTGGCGCGCGCGCTGATGTGTCCGGCCGATCTGCTGCTGCTGGACGAGCCCACCAACCACCTCGACCTGGACGCGCTGGTGTGGTTGGAGGCCTGGCTCAAGCGCTTCGAGGGCACGCTGGTCGTGATCAGCCACGACCGCGAGTTTCTCGACGCGATCACGCGCGTGACCGTGCACCTGGACGAGGCCGCGCTCACCCGCTACGGCGGCAACTACAGCGCCTTCGAGGAGATGCGCGCCGAGCGCCTCGCGCAAGCCGCAGCCGCGTACGGGCGGCAGCAAGAGCGCATCGCCCACCTGCAGCGCTTCATCGACCGCTTCAAGGCCAAGGCCACCAAGGCCAAGCAGGCGCAAAGCCGCGTCAAGGCGCTGGCGCGCATGGAAAAGCTCGCGCCGGTGCTTACCGCATCCGACTTCGAATTCGAGTTCCGCGAGCCGCAGAGCCTGCCCAACCCGATGCTGGCCTTCGACGGCCTGAGCTGCGGCTATGGCGATACCGCCATCGTCAGCGGCATCGAACGCTCGGTGCTGGCCGGCCAGCGCATCGGCATCCTCGGCGCCAACGGCCAGGGCAAATCCACCCTGGTCAAGACCATCGCGCGCGTGCTGGCGCCGCTGGCCGGCCGGATCACCGAAGGCAAGGGCCTGGTGATCGGCTACTTCGCGCAGCAGGAGCTCGACCTGCTGCAGCTCGACGACGGCGCGCTGATGCACATGGTGCGGCTGGCGCGCGACGTCGGCCCTGCGGCGCGCGAGCAGGAGCTGCGCGACTTCCTCGGCCAGTTCCGCTTCGGCGGCGACATGGTCAACCAGCCGGTCGGGTCGCTGTCGGGCGGCGAGAAAGCGCGGCTGGTGCTGGCGATGCTGGTGTGGCAGCGCCCCAACCTGCTGCTGCTGGACGAGCCGACCAACCACCTGGATCTGACGACGCGCGAGGCGCTGTCGATCGCGCTGAACGAGTTCGAAGGCACGGTGATGCTGGTCAGCCACGACCGCGCGCTGCTGCGCGAGGTCTGCGACGAGTTCTGGCTGGTGGCCGGCGGCACGGTGCAGCCCTTCGACGGCGACCTCGACGACTACCAACGCTGGCTGCTCGAGGTGTCGCGCGCGTTGGCACGCGGCGATGCCGCGCCAAGCTGGCCACCGCGCATCGAGCCCAGCACGGCCGCAGCGGCCCGGGCGCCGCGCCCGCCGCCCACGCCGGCGGCTGCACCGGCGCCGCGCGACGAGCGCCAGGCCGAGCGCCGGGCCCGTGCACGCCGCGCCGAGAGCACGCGACCGCTGCGCATCGAGCTGCAGCAGATCGAAACGCGGCTGGACCGGCTCGGTACCGAACGCACGCAAGTCGAGGCCGCGCTGTCCGGACCGGCCGCGCAGGGTCAAGCGGCAGCGGATTTCGCGGAGCTCGGCCGCCGCCTTGCCCACATCGGCGCCGAGGTGCAGGCGCTCGAAGAACGCTGGCTCGAGCTGCACGCGGCGCTGGAATCGCTCGATGTCGACACCGGCAACGGCCAGCCGTAGGGCACGGGCACGGCTGTGGCCAAAGCGGCTGCGCGCAGACAGCCGTCACCGTAGCGGTGCGCAGGGCACAAAGGGTCCGCAAAGGAACGCTTCACGGACTCTCACACGTCGCCGAACTTCGGCTCGCGCTTGTTGATGAAGGCGTCGACCGCCTCGGCGTGGGCCGGCGTCTTGTGCGCGATCACCTGCAGCGCCGCCGACAGCTCCAGCAGCGAATCCAGCCGCTGAGACTGGCCTTCGCGTAGCAGCCGTTTGGTCAGGCGCAGCGTCTGGCCGGCGTTGCGCGCGATGCGCGCGGCCAGCGCACGCGCCTCGCTCAGCAGCGCCTCGGGCGCGACCACGCGCGACACCAGGCCGATGGCCAGCGCCTCGTCGGCCTTGACCGCGTCGCCGGTGAAGCTCATCTCCATCGCACGCGACAGCCCCACCACGCGCGGCAGCAGCCAGGCGCCGCCGTCGCCGGGGATCAGGCCGACGCGGATGAAGCTCTCGGCAAAGCTGGCCGCGGTGGACGCGATGCGCATGTCGCACATGCAGGCCAGGTCGCAGCCGGCGCCCACCGCCGGGCCGTTGACCGCGGCGATGCTCGGCACCTCCAGCCGCTGCAGCGCCAGCGGCAGGCGCTGGATGCCGCCGCGGTACCACTGCGCGATCTGCGCGGGCGTGACCTCGTCGGTGGTGAAGCGCCTCATGTCCTTGACGTTGCCACCCGACGAAAACGCGCTGCCGGCACCGGTGAGGATCATCACCCGCACCGACGCATCGGCGTTGATGCGCTCGATCGCGGCGACGAACTCGTCGACCGCGCTGTTGCCGGTGAGCGCGTTGCGCACCTCGGGCGCGTTCATCGTCAGCGTGACGACCGCACCGTCTTGCTCGTACTCGAGAAATTCGCTCATCGTGAAGCTCCGGTGGCCTCGAAACCGCGGCACAGCAAGCGCACCATCTCGGCCGCCGGGATCGCGCGGCAGCCGCGGTTGTTCTGGCCCGACCACAGCGACGTGAAGTCGCTGTTGCCGCGTGCCTCGGCCGCGGCGCGCAGCGGCGCCAGCGCCGCGGTGGTCAGCGGAAAGGCCGGGTGCGGCGCACTGCGCAGCGGGCCCAGCTCGCGCATCACGCGGTTGACGATGCCGCGCGCCGGCCGGCCGGTGAACAGGTTGGTCAGCGCGGTGTGCGCCGCGGCCTCGCTTTGCAGCGCGGCGCGGTGCAGCGGCGAGGTCGTGGCCTCGTCGCACAGCAAGAAGCTGGTGCCGAGCTGCACGCCGTCGGCGCCCAGCGCCATCGCCGCGGCGACGCCGGCGGCATCGGCGATGCCGCCGGCGGCGATCACCGGCACGCGCACCGCGGCCTTGACCTGCGGCAGCAGCGCAAGGGTGCCGAGCTGGGTCGTCAGATCGCCGCCGAGGAAGATGCCGCGGTGGCCGCCGGCCTCCAGGCCCTGCGCGATGACCGCATCGGCGCCATGCGCTTCGAGCCAGCGCGCTTCGGCCACGGTCGTCGCCGAGCTCAGCACCAGCGCCCCAGCGCGCTTCACGCGCTGCATCAGCGCTGCTGCCGGCAGCCCGAAGTGGAAGCTGACCACCGGCGGGCGGAACTCGTCGACCAGCGCGGCGAACTCGTCACCGAAAGGCGCTCGCCCCGCACCGGCGGCAATCTTCGCGGCATCCACGCCGAACTCGTCGTAGTACGGCCGCAGCGCGTCGCGCCAGGCGGCTTCGGCCGCCGCGTCGGGCGCGGGCTCGGCGTGGCAGAAGAAGTTCAGGTTGAACGGCCGATCGGTCTGGTCGCGGATCGCGCGCAGTTCGGCGCGCAGCGCATCGGCACTCAACATCGCGCACGGCAACGAGCCGAGCGCGCCGGCGCCACTGACCGCCACCGTCAAGGCGTGCAACTGCACGCCGGCCATCGGCGCCTGGATCAGCGGGTATTGCAGGCCCAGCCGCTGTGCGAATTCATTCATGGGTTCCATCCTCCGGTCGTGCCGCCGCATCCGGCAGCAGCGTTTCAAGCAGGAAGGGCAGCGTCGCCCTGCCCTTCGCCGCGACGAGCGCGCGGCCCAGCTCGGCGTGCCAGTACGACGCCGAGCCGTGGTCGCCGCGCCATTCCTGCAGCCGCCGCGTCAGCAGCTGCAGGTCGAACTCTGCCGTGACGCCGATCGCACCTTGCACGGCGTGGGCGATGGCCACCGCCTTGTCCGCCGCGTCGGCGGCGCGCGCCTTGGCCAGCGCGGCGCGCAGCCGCTGCGGCGTCACGGCGCGGTCGGCGCAGGCCAGCTCGGCCGCCATGCGTGCGGCGAAAGCCTGCTCGGCGAGCACGGCGAGCTGCTGCTGCACCGCCTGGAACTTGCCGATCGGCTTGCCGAACTGCGCGCGGTCGTTGGCGTAGCGCAGCGTCATCGTCAGCACGCGCTGCAGCGCGCCGGCCATCAGCGCGGCGGTGATCAGCGCGCCCGCGGCCTGCAGGTCGGTGCGCGCGGGCAGCGGCACCGCGCCGGCCGGCTGCGGGGGCAGCAGGATGTCGGCCTGCAGGCTGCCGTGCACGCCCGAGCGCTGCACCTGCGCGTCGGCCAGCGACACGCAGCGGCCCTCGCCCTCGGGCGTGGTCAGCAGCAGCGACGCCGCCACCGCACCAAAGGGCACACCGGCGCAGTGCAGCCGGCCCTCAGCGTCGCGCCGCACGCTGGCGGCCAGCGCGATCGGCCCGGCCGGCGCCTGCGGCCCGAGCAGGCCGCGCGCCCACATCGTCTGCGCCAGCGGCAGCGGCAGTGCCTCGGCGCCGCAGGCCAACCACAGCGCAAACGCATCGCGCAGGCCCGCGCGGCCCTCGCCGGGCAGCAGCAGGTCGGCGTAGCCCGAGGCCTCGAGCTCGGCCCACAGCTTGCCGGCGACGAGGCTGCGCTCGATCTCGCGCACCACGGCCGGGCTGCAGGCGCCTTGCAGCAGCCGCTCGAAGGACTCAGTGAGCAGCGCGTCCATCAGCGCAGCCCCAGCCCGCGTGCGATCACGCCGCGCAGGATCTCGCGCGTGCCGCCACGCAGCGAGAAGGTCGGGCACACCTGCAGCACGTAGTGCAGCGTTTGCAGCAGCATCGGCGGCGGCGCTTGTTCAGGCGACGCGTACAGCGCATCGGCCAGCCAGTTCGGCAGCGCCTGCTCGAACTCGGTGCCCAGGTCCTTGACCAGCGCCGCCTCGATCACCGGGCTGGCGCCCGCCGCCAACCGCGCGGTCAAGGCCAGCGACATCTCGCGCAGCGGGCCCAAGTGCGCGAGCAGCTTGCCGGCCAGGATCAGGTCCGCCTCGCTGGGCTGCTTCAAACTGCGCAGGTAGTCGATCCAGGCATCGAAGAGCACGATGCTGCCGTAGATGCGCTCGGGCCCGCTGCGTTCGAAGGCCAGTTCGGCCGTGACCTGCGCCCAGCCGGCGCCCTCGTCGCCGACCAGCGCGTCGGCCGGCAGCCGCACGTCGTCGAAGAACACCTCGTTGAAGTGCGCGTCGCCGGCCAGGTCGCCGAGGGTGCGCACGGTGATTCCGGGCAAGGACAGGTCGACGATCAGCTGCGACAGCCCCTTGTGCCGATCCTCGGGTTTGCCGCTAGTGCGCACCAGCGCGATCATGTAGTGCGCGCGGTGCGCGTTGGTGGTCCACAGCTTCTGGCCGCGCAACACCCAGCCGTCGGCGGTGCGCGTGGCGCGGGTGCGCAAGCCGGCCAGGTCGGAGCCGCTCTGCGGCTCGCTCATGCCGATGCAGAAGAAGATGTCCGCGGCGCAGATCTTCGGCAGGAAGAAGGCACGTTGCGCTTCGCTGCCGTACTTCAGGATCAGCGGGCCGCTCTGCCGGTCGGCGATCCAGTGCGCCGACACCGGCGCACCGCGGTTGAGCAGTTCCTCGGCGAGCACGAAACGGTGGAAGGCATCCCGACCGCCGCCGCCGTAGTCGCGCGGCAAGGTCAGGCCGACCCAGCCTTGGCGCGCGAGCGCGCGGCTGAAGTCGGCGTCGAAGGCCATCCACGAACGCGCCAGCCGGTCGGTGGGCCGGCCGGCGAGCGCCTCGTCGAGGAAGGCGCGCACGGCGGGGCGCAGCGCTTCGGCGCTGGCGGGGGTGCGGCTGAGTTCGAGCGGCGCCAGCAACTCAGGCCCCGTAGGCACCGATCACCGAAATCGCCGCGACGTTCTGGCTCGGGAAGCCGCCCAGGTTGTGGGTCACGCCCCAGGTCGGGCTGCCCAGCTGGCGCTGCCCCGCCCTGCCCTGCAGCTGCAAGTACATCTCGTAGACCATGCGCAGCCCCGACGCACCGATCGGGTGGCCGAAGCACTTCAGCCCGCCGTCGATCTGGCACGGCACCGCACCGTCGGCGTCGTAGAAGCCGTCGAGCACGTCGCGGATCGCCGTGCCTTCGGCCGACAGCTGCAGGTCCTCCATCGTCACCAGTTCGGTCACCGAGAAGCAGTCGTGCACGTCGACCAGCGACACCTGCTCGCGCGGCTTCGTGATGCCGGCTTCCTTGTAGGCGCGCGCCGCGGCGATGCGCGTGGTCGCGAAGTACGAGCCGTCCCACTGGTCGTACTGCACCTCCTGGCCGTTGCTCACCGCGACCTGCAGCGCCTTCACCGCCACCAGGTCGCGCTTGCCGAGGCCGCGTGCGATGTCGGGCGTGGTGACGATGGCGCAGGCGCTGCCGTCGCTGACGCCGCAGCAGTCGTACAGCCCCAGCGGCTCGGCGATCATCGGCGCGCGCAGCACGTCGTCCTCGGTGATCTTGTTGCGCAGGTGCGCCTTCGGGTTCTTCGCGCCGTTGTCGTGGCTCTTCACCGAGATGTGCGCCATCGCGCGCTTCAGATCCGCCTTGTCTGCGCCGTGCTTGGCGCGGTAGGCGGCGGCGAGCTGCGCGAACGAACCCGGCGCCGACAGGTTGGGCCAGAACAAGTCGTTCAACGCGCCGCGTCCGCGCTGCGGCAGGCCGCCGTAGCCGGTGTCCTTGAGCTTCTCGACGCCGAGCGCGAGCGCGATGTCGGCCGCTCCGCAGGCCACCGCGTAGACCGCGCCGCGCAACGCCTCGGTGCCGGTGGCGCAGTAGTTCTCGACTCTTGTGACCGGGATGTAGGGCAGCCTCAAGGTCATCGCCAGCGGCACGGCGGACTTGCCCAGATGCTGTTCCTCGATCGCGGTGCCCAGCCACGCGGCGTCGATCTGCTTGCGCTCGATGCCGGCGCCGGCGAGTGCCTCCTCGAAGGCCTCGACCATCAGGTCCTGCGCGTTGCAGTCCCAGCGCTCGCCGAACTTCGAGCAGCCCATGCCGAGGATGACGACCTTGTCCTTGATGCCGGTGGCCATGTCTTGCTCCAGTTGGTAACGCCAGTTCGGTACTCGATGGCGAAGCCGGCGAAGTACCCGCCCAGCCGCTCGGCGAGCAGAGACTTCTTCGCCACTGGGTCAGCGCGAGTCTTGTTCATCTCGATCGCGAGCGCAAATGGGGCGGTGAACTATCCGGGCTGGTGCGGCAAGAGCTGCACCAGCTCCGCTGGCCCCGTGCCGATGCGCAGCCGCAGCGCGTCGTCGCCGACGTCGACGCCCACCACATGGACCGTCGTCGCGCGGCCTTCCGGTCCGGGCAGGCGAAAAGTCGCCTCGGTTACTCGATCCGGCGCCTCCCACGGGTAGATCAACCCCAGCGCGTGGCACTGGAATGCGTCGGCGTAGGCATGCAGCTGATACAGGTCCGCCTCCGACGGGCTGGGGCGGCCCTTGCGGTCGAGATCCAGCCGCTTCCACTTCGTGTCGGCGATCACCGCCACCCTGCCTTGCCGCACGATCAGCAGGTCGGGACGCAGCACGTAGCCGGCCTCGACGACGTCGCCCGAGACGATCGTCGCCAATGCCCGGCTGCGGTCCTGGGTGACGACCTCCAGGCCGTGGCGCAGCGCCGCGCGCCGCAGCACCGACGCGACCGACGACTCGAACAGCCGGTTCATGTCGAACAGCAGTGCCGGAGCCTCGTACTGCCCGCCGCGCAGCGTCGGGGCAAGCAGCGCCAGGATCCAGCGCGCCCAGTCGATCGCAGCGCGATAGCGCTCGGCACGGCGGTCGAACACCAGCCGCTCGACTTCGGCGCCGGTCAACCGCGCGTCGTCGACTTCGTCGAGCACGCCCATCAGCTCCACCCAGCGCCGGGCCAGTTCGGCGCTGCGCAGCCACGCTCGCGTGACGCGCACCGCCTTCTTCAGCACGCGGTTCCACACGTTGTCGGCGCTGAGCTCGTCGAACACGCAGGCCACCGTGTCCAACCGGTTGGCGTGCGTGCCCAGCTGGCGCGCCGTCGCGATGCGCCCGCGCACCACGCGCAGGTCTTCGTCGTGCTCCAAGTACTGGCGCAGCAGCCCGCCGCGGATCACCGTCGTCACCGCCTGGTAGAAGGCCGCGATGAAGGCTTCCAGCAGCGGCGCGCGGCGCAGGTGCTGGCCGGTCGGCAGATGCGCGAAGTGCGGGAAGCGCTCGCTCAGACGCAGCAGCCGCAACAGCACGCCGCGGCAGTCGTCGGCCGACGCGTCCCGGTCCTGCGTCTTGGGCAGCACCTCCAGCACCCGCTCGCCCAGGCCCACCACGCCGCAGAACTGCGCCAGCTTCACCTGCCGGTGCCCCAGCTCGCAGAAGCCGCGCCGCAGCTCGCCCACCTGCGCCAGCCGCTCGGCCTCGTCCGGCGTCAGGCTGAAGCCGGCGCCGTCGGGCGTGATCGGGATGGCCTCGTGCTCGAGCGCAGTCAGCACGCGCATGGGCTTCAGGCCTCGGCCGCCCCGTACAGGCCGCGGAAGCTTTGCGCCGTCCACTCGCCGCGCGGCGTGATGACGAAACGCGGCCGTTGCAGCGGCACGCCGTCGCCGCGCGCGCCCGGGAACAGGCTGCCGAAGTCCACCACCTGCTCGGCCACGAAAGGCACGCCCGAGGTTGCCAGCACCAGCGCGACGCGCGAGAAGTCGTCGAAGAAGTACTCCTTCAGCAGCGGCACGATCTGGCGCTCGAACACGTCGCACAGGTCGTCCAGGCCCTGCGCGTGCATCAGGTAGGCGTGGCCGATGCGGTGGTCGCGATCCAGCAGGTACTCCAGCCGCTCGTTCAGGCGCCGCAGCAGCCGGCCCAGGTGCACGCCCTCGACCTCACGGTCCATCTCGGGCAGGTCGTGGCGCGGCTCGCGTTCCTCGAAGCGGAAGCGCCGCCGCAGCGCCACGTCCAGCAGCGCAATCGAGCGGTCGGCCGTGTTCATCGTGCCGTACAGGTCCAGGTTCCGCGGCACGCCGAACGCTCGCTCGGCGCTGTCGGCCGTCTCGTCGCCGGGCAGGTGCACCGCCATGCCGGCGAGCAGGCGCCCATCGTCGTCGAACACCGCGCGCTTGTCGGTCTCGATCAGCGTGATCAACTCGCCGAACACCTTGGCGATGTTGGCCCGGTTGATCTCGTCGATGAACAGCGCGTAGCGCCGGCCCGGATTGGCGTGCGCCTCGTCGCAGATCTGCTTGAACTTGCCGTCGACCAGGCGGAACTCGGTGCGCCCGTCCTCGGCGGTGCGCACTGGGCGGATGCCGCGCACGAAGTCCTCGTAGGTGAACGACGGGTGGAAGGTCACCACCTTGTAGCGCTGGATCGCCTCGCTGGCGGCGCGCGGGCCGGCCTTCAGCGTGCCCCACAGCGCAGCGGCCTCGTCATCCTGCTCCTGCCAGCTCGGCACCAGCTGCCAGTCGCCGGCCTCGCGCTTGTCGAAGACGTAGGGCGGGCGGCGGATCGAGTTGTTGACCGTCGTGCTGGTGGGCGGCGTGTGCTCTTGCAGGTAGCCCCACAGCGTGGCCTGCACGCCGGCGGGCGGACGGGCGCGCTGCCTGGCCTTGGCCTGGACCCAGCGGTGCGCACGGATCTCGGGCACGCGCGCCGGGCGGTTCAGGTCGGCCAGCGCAGCGGCGATCACCGCGCGCCAGCCGTAGCCCGACAGCGCCTCGTGCAGCCAGGTGTCGGGGTCGACCTGGCTGGGCGTGTCGGTGTAGTCGAGCATCCTCTGGCGCAGCCAGTGCGTCTTGCCGGTGCCTGGCGGGCCGTAGAGGATCAGGTTGACCGGCGGCGCGCCGGGGTTCACCGACGCCGCGGGCGGCGCGGCGGGTGGCTCCGGCTCGCGCACGGCTGGCGGCGCGGCGGGCGGCAGTGTGTCGTCGTCCTCCGGCTGCCAGCGCGCCGCCAGCGGCGGCTCGTAGAAGTCCAGCACCTGGCCGGGGTGTGCGGCCTCCTGGGCCCGGCGCAGCGCCAGCAGCGCGTCGTCGAGCTGCCGGTCGCTCCAGTCGCGCAGCTCGCGCCGCGAGGCCACGGCATAAGCTTCGAGCACCCGCCGCCGATCGTTGTTCGACGACATGCGCTCCACGCGATCGGGGAAGGCGAACCAGCGCAGCATGTGGCGGAACTGCCGCTCGCCGTCGCGCGGCACGCTGTCGATCCAGTCGATGAAGCGGTCGTAGTCGGCGAAGACCGCGCGGCGCTGCTGCGGCGGCAACGCCTTCAGCGAGCGCAGCAGCGCGATCAGGTAGGCCAGCTCCTTCCAGCGCAGGTTGTTGTAGGCCGTGCCGGCCGAGCCGACGCCGCGCAGCACCTCGGCGCCGAGCCACGGCCCCGCGCTCGGCAAGGTCTCGCCCGACCAGCCCCACACGCGCTCGACGTGCTCGCGCTTGACCCTGGCGCCGATGTTCGACGGGAACAGCAGCAGCGCCCACATCAGCTCGGCCGCGAATTGCTGGGCCGCCGCGCCCGCGCCGGCGAGCTGGCGCTGCAGCTTGGTGACGAAGTCGTCGCTGCCCGGGTCGGGCCGGTCGACGAAGTCGCGCTGCAGCACCTCGGCGTTGGCCGCGGTCCAAAGCGCGCGGCCGGGTGCGAACAGCGAGCCGTCGTCGACCAGGCAGGTGTCGATCCAGCGGCGCGCGGCGTCGAGCAGCGGGGCGAGGTCGCGGTCGGCGATCTGGCGGGCCATGATGTGGGTCTCCTTCGTCTGGCTGATGGCGGGCAGGACGACGCTGCCGCCGCGGCCTGGCGCGTGGTCAGTCGGCGGCGATGGTGGCGGGCGGCGGAGCCAAAGGCTTCGCTGCCAAGCCAGGCGCAGCACCAGCAACGCGGTGCGGTGTTCGCCCGCCAGCGGGTGGTTGGCGTCGTTGCCCGCCTTGCACACCTCGTGGAACGGCCCGCGACCTTGCGCGGCACGTCCTGCAGGCGGCGCAGCAGATCGAGCTGGTTCTCGGCGGGCCCAGTGAACAAGCCGGCGTGCGACGCGGCAAGCTGGGCGAGTGCCTCCGCAAGTTGCCGCAGCTTCAGCAGGCAGGTGTTCGGGTCGTCGCCGAAGTAGCGCTCCGCAAGCATGCCCAGACGCACGAGTTGCGCGTCGTGCGCCCTCAGATACGCGAAGTTGGACTCGGCGGCAACTGCCATGGACTCACGAGATCATCGCGGCAACCCCGATGCGACATGCCGCGGCGGATTCCGCCCTGCGGCTGCGGCGTCGATATCGGCCACGGTCATCGAAGGGTTGGCAGTTCGGCCATCGGCTGCGCCTGCAGCCATGCGGGGACACGAGCGTCGGGCGAGCTGCTCGTCAGTTCCGACAACGCATGGCTGTCCAGCAGGTTCATCGTTTGAAGTCGGGGGCGGGCCGCGGCGCGCGACGCTTCGGCGGCACCAAGCCCACCCCATGGCGCGGCCCGAACAGCGACCGCGCGAGGTCGACGAGGTGCGCCGGCCGGCTCTTCGGCGCCTCGGCCAACGCTTCACGCAGCAGCACGCGCGCCTCCTCCTCCATCGACCGCCCCTGTTCCGCGGCGCGCATCCGCAGCCGCTGTGTGAGCACCTCGTCCAGGTTGCGGATCGCCAGGCTGGCCATACCAGCTCCAGTGACTGCAATGAATGCAACGATCTCAATGCGCGCACTGCGGCGTCGCCTTCCAGAAATAGCGCCGGAACCCGCGCAGCGGGTCGTGGTCCTTGATGCGGAAGACCATGCGCATCGGCAGGCCGACGTCGATCTTGCCGGCCTCGATCTCGGTGAGGTCCAGCAGCATGCGCCCGCCGCCGTCGAAGGCCACCATGCCGAAGTAGGTCGGCGGGTCGGGGCTGTAGGTCAGCGCATCGGCGGTGTAGGACATCAGCGTGCCGCTGCGTTCCGAGAAACCATAGTCGTGCTGGCTGTCCAGCGCGTTGCACTCGGGGTTGACGCAGTAGCGCTGGCGCGGGTACTGCACCGTGCCGCAGGCGCGGCACTTGCCGCCGATCAGCCCCTGGATCATGTCGCGGTTGCGGTACAGCGCGGTCATCTGCGTCGGCTTGTCGGGCTCGGCGCGCATGCCGCGCTCCAGGTCGAGCGCGCCGTTGACCGAGAGGAACCGCAGGTAGTTGCCGTCCTCGCGCCGGTTGGCGAGCGCGCCCTTGACGCCGCGGCGCGGCCGCGCCTGGGCAATGGCGTCAGTCACGCGCAGCAGCAGCGCGTCGCAACCCTCGCCGAAGGCGGCGAGCAGGATCACGTCGCCCGGCCTGGCCTCCTCCAGCGCGTGGCCCAGCATCAGCAGCGGATGTGCGACGCCGGTGTCGCCGCACACCGCACCCAGCGCATCGCGCACGCTGGCGTCGGGCAGGCCGCAACGTTTGGCCACCGCCGGCTGGATGCGCGACACGGTGCCGGGCAGGCAGAAGTGCGTCACCTGGTCGGGCCTGAAGTCGGCTTTCTTGAGCACCGCGCCGATCGCGCGCGGCACGATCTTCAGATAGCCCTCGTCACGCACCCAGCGCTCCTCCCACGCGTAGTCGTGGGCGCGGTCGTGCATGCGGTACTGGTGCACGAAGTCCACCGTCTCGCTGTTCGCGGCGATCAGGGTCGCGACCGGTTGTCCACGGCCGACCAGCAGCGCCGCCGCGCCGTCGCCGTAGACCAGCTCCTGCGTGCTCGCGGCCTTGGCCTTGCGCGCGTCGGCGGCGACCACCAGCGTCGGCGTGGCTGCACCCCCTTCCAGGGCTTCGAGCAGCGCGCCGGACCCGGCGCGCTGGCTGCCGGCGACGTCGAGCGCACGCAAGCCGGATGGCAGCATCAGCGCATTGGCAACGACACCGGCATTCAGGCGGTCGCCGAACGGCAGGCTGCTCGACGCCAGCAGCAGCCGGCTCAACGACAAGCGGTCGCGCTCGCCAAGGCAGTCGCGCGCGGCCTCCACCGCCATCGTGATGGGATCCTCGTCCCAGTTGCGGATGCAGCGCTCGCCCTTGGCCAGGCCCTTCAGGCCCGGCGCAAACCAGGCATTGGCCTCGGCCACCACCGAACGCTGCAGCCGCGCGCGCGGCAGGTAGGCGCCGAAGGACAGGATGCCGAAGCCGGTGGTGCTCATCAGACCGGATCCCAGCAAAACACATCGGCCGAGCGGTCCAGCGCATAGAAGCTGGGTTCCAGCGCCGGCATCGCGTGCGCGGCCACGGTCTGCGGCGTCCAGCCCTCGGCGCGGTGCACCGAGCGCAGCGGGCGGCTCTGGCCCATCAGGAAGATCTCGTTGGCGCGCACCGCGAAGATCTGGCCGCTCACGCCCCTGGCCTCGCCGGCCAGCAGGTACACCGCCAGCGGCGCGATCTTGGCGGTTTCCATCGCCTGCATGCGCGCCAGCCGCGCCGCCTGCTCGGGCGAGTCGCTCGGGATGGTGCCGATCAACCGGCTCCAGGCAAAGGGGCTGATGCAGTTGCTGCGCACATGGAAGCGCGCCATGTCCAGCGCGATCGACTTGCTCAAGGCCACAATGCCCATCTTGGCCGCGGCGTAGTTGGCCTGGCCGAAGTTGCCGATCAGCCCCGAGGTGGAAGTCATGTGCACGTAGGCACCGCGCTGCTCGCTGCGAAAGATCGCGGCCGCGGCGCGCGCCACGTAGAAGCTGCCGTGCAGGTGCACGTCGATCACCGCGCGCCAATCGTCGACCGACATGTTGTGGAAGATGCGGTCGCGCAGGATGCCGGCGTTGTTGACCACCGCGTGCAGCGTGCCGAAAGCGTCGGTGGCGGTGCGCACGATGCGGTTGGCCGAGTCCCACTCGGCCACGCTGTCGGTGTTGGCCACCGCGCTGCCGCCGGCGGCGCGGATCTCGGCCGCCACCTGGCCAGCCGGCCCGTCGTCGTGGCCGGTGCCGGCGGCCGACACGCCGGGGTCGTTGACCACCACCTTGGCGCCTTCGGCCGCGGCCAGCAGCGCGATGTCGCGGCCGATGCCGCGCCCCGCGCCGGTGACGATCACCACCTTGTCGTCGAGCATGCCCATGCCGCTGTGCCTCCTGGGCGGCGCCGTGCACCGCGCGCTGTCGTCGCAGCCATTCTGCGGCAACTCACCCAGCGCACCGGGACCGTACCGAAGGCTGCCGCGCGCAGCGCGAACTTCAGCCGCGCGCCGCGCGTCGGCGGGCCAGGCTCAGGGCTGCAGCACCACGCGGCCGACGACGCGCCCGTGCGCCAGGTCGTCCAGCGACTGGTTGACGCTGGCCAGCGGGCGCAGCTCGAGCGGGATCGGCGGCAGCGGCACGCGTTGCGCCAGCGCCACCAGCTCGCGCAGTTCGTTCAGCCCGGCGACGTACGAGCCGCTGACGCGCAGCGACTTCAGCGGGAACAGCGGCAGCGGCGTGCGCAGCTCGCCGCCGAACAGGCCGACGATGATCACCTGCCCGGTGCGGCGCACCAGGTTCAGCGCCAGCGACGCGCTGGACTCTGCGCCGACGAAATCCACCGCGGCGGCGATGTTCATCTGGCAGGCCTTGGCGATGGTCTTGAGCGCATCGGGCGCGCTCGGGTCGAAGGCCATCGCCGCGCCGTGGCGCAGCGCGGCCTCGCGTTTGGCGGCATCGGGGTCGATGGCAACCACCTTGGCCTGGGACGTGGCCGACAGCAGCGCCACCGCGGTCATGCCCACGCCGCCGCAGCCGATCACCGCGACGTGGTCGTCGGCGCCCAGCGTGTCGAGCTTGCGGATCGCGCCGTACGCGGTGATGCCGGCGCAGGCGAAGGTAGCGGCGCGCGCCGGGTCCAGCGTGCCGATGGGCACCAGGTACTTGTCGTGCGGCACGCGCACCAGGTCGGCATAGCCGCCGGGCAGCTGCATGCCGATGTTGCGCATCGCGCGCAGGCACAGGTGCTCGTCGCCGCGCTCGCAAGTCGCGCACTGGCCGCAGCCCAGCCAAGGGTAGACGATCACCTTGTCGCCGAGCTTGACGCCCTGCACTTCGGGGCCGATCTCGACCACCTCGCCGCCGATCTCGTGGCCCATCGTCACCGGCAGCGCGGTGCCGCTGCGCTCCAGCGACGACAGCTTGCCGCCGCCCATGTCGAAGCCGCCGGCCTGGATGTGCAGGTCCGAGTGGCAGATACCGCAGTGCGTGACGCGCAGCGTCACCGCGTGGCCGGCCGGCGGCGCCAGCTCGTCAGCGCTGGGCTGCAGCGCAGCGCCCCACTTGGCAAAGGACCAGCGGTGCGCACAGCGGTAGTTCATCGTCGACTCCAACGGGTTGAAGGGCAGCGCCAACGGTAACAAAGCCCGGGCGTCGCCTGCGCGACAAGCCGCACGCATACTTCGCGCCTTCACGATACGGCCCGAGCCCCGACGATGACCGACGCTGCCTACCTGCGCCAGCCCACGCTGCACGGCGACACCGTGGTCTTCGTCAGCGACGACGACCTGTGGCGCGCCAGCGTGCACGGCGGAGCCGCGCAGCGGCTGAGCGCCGGGCTGTCGGAGCCGTCGACGCCGTGCCTGTCGCGCGATGGCCGCTGGATCGCCTACGTCAGCCGCGACGAGCAGCACCCCGAGCTCACGCTGATGCCCAGCAGCGGCGGCCCGTCGCGCCGGCTCACCTGGCTTGGCGCCGACATCCAGGTGCGCGGCTGGACGCCCCGGGGGCACATCCTGTTCGTCAGCAGCCACGACCAGCCCTTTGCGCGCCTGCACCACGCCTACAGCCTCGATCCGGCCGGCGGCGTGCCACAGCCGCTGCGGCTGGGCCCGGTCAACCACCTGAGCTTCGGCCCCGGCGCGGCGCGCGTCATCGGCCGCAACACCGGCGATGCCGCACGCTGGAAGCGCTACCGCGGCGGCAGTGTCGGCCAGCTGTGGGTCGACGCCGACGGCAGCGGCGGGTTTGCTCGGCTGCACATGCTGGCGGGCAACCTCGGCTGCCCGATGTGGATCGGCGATCGGCTGTACTTCCTGTCCGACGCCGAGGGCGTGGGCAACGTCTACTCGTGCCTGCCCGACGGCAGCGGGCTGCGCCGCCACACCGGCCATGACGCGTACTACGCGCGCCACGCGCAAAGCGACGGCCGGCGCATCGTCTACCAGTGCGGCGCGAGCCTGTGGTTGCTCGACCCCGCCAGCGGCGAACACCGCGAGCTGGCGATCACGGTGCCGAGCGCGCGCAGCCAGAGCGCGCGCCGCTTCGTGCCGGCTGATGCGCACCTCGGCGGCGCGCAGCTGCACCCGCAGGGCCACAGCGTGGCGCTGGACGTGCGCGGCAAGCTGTTCACCATGGCGCTGTGGGAAGGCGCGGTGCGCCAAGCCGGCGTGGCCGACGGCGTGCGCTATCGCCATGGCCAGTGGCTGGCCGATGGCGCGACGCTGGTCGTGGTCAGCGACGCCAGCGGCGAGCCGCGCATCGAGCTGCACCACGACGGCAGCGCGCGGGTGCTGGATTGGGACATCGGCAGCGTGCACGAGCTGCGCGCCGCACCGGCGGGCACGCTGGTGGCCATCGCCAACCACCGCAACCAGCTGCTGCTGGGCGATGTCGCCAGCGGCGGATGCACCGTGGTCGACCACAGCGACGCCGGCCGCTGCGAAGACCTGGCCTGGTCGGCCGACGCCACGTGGCTGGCCTACAGCTGGCAGGCCAGCACACGCCAGCGCGCGATCAAGCTGTGCTACGCGCCCAGCCAGCGCTGCTCGCTGGCGACGCAGCCCGAGTTCAGCGACTACAGCCCGAGTTTCGACCCGCAGGGGCGTTGGCTGTACTTCCTGTCGCTGCGCACCTACGACCCGGTGTACGACAGCGTGCAGCTCGAGATGAGCTTTCCGCGCGGCGCGCGCCCGTACCTGATCGCGTTGCAGGCCGACGCGCCGGCGCCGTTCGAGCAGGTGCCGAAGGGGCTGAAGGACGCCGCCGACGACGACGGCCAGGACAAGCGCGCCGCGTCAGCCGGCGACAGCCAGCCGCTGCGCATCGACCTGGACGGCATCGCACGACGCATCGCCGCGTTCCCGGTGGCCGAGAACCGCTTCGGCAAGCTCGCCGGCGCGGCCGCGGGCAAGGTGCTGTGGACGGTGCTGCCGATCGAGGGCCAGCAAGGCCGCGGCGGCCACAAGGACGGCGCCGGCCGGCTCGAGGTGTTCGACTTCGACACGCTGCAAACCGACACGCTGATCGACCGCTGCGACGACTTCCAGCTCGGCGCCGACCACACCACCGTGCTGGTGCGCGACGGCAAGCGGCTGCGCGCGATCGCCGCCAACCGCGCCAAGGACGACGGCGCCAAGACCGCCGACAGCGACACGCCGTCGCGCAAGAGCGGCTGGCTCGACTTGAACCGCGTGCGCGTGTCGGTCGACCCCAGGCTCGAATGGCGCCAGATGCTGCACGAGGTGTGGCGGCTGCAGCGCGACCACTTCTGGGTGGCCGACATGTCGGGCGTCGACTGGGCGGCGATGTGGCAGCGCTACGCGCCGCTGCTGCCGCGGGTGGCCACCCGCGCCGAGCTGTCCGATCTGATCTGGGAGCTGCAAGGCGAGCTCGGCACCTCGCACGCCTACGAGTCCGACGGCGACCATCGCAAGCCGCCGCCGGTGGCGCTGGGCCAGCTGGCGGCCGAGCTGCGCTGGGTATCCAGCGAGGACGGCGGCGGCTACGAGATCACCGGCATCGTGCGCGGCGACGCCTGGGACGCCGCGGCCGATTCGCCGCTGAACGCCTTGGGCGTGCGCGCACGTGTCGGCGAGCGCATCGTCGCGGTCAACGCCCAGCCGGTGTCGCGCGAGTGCCCGCCGCAGGCGCTGCTGGTCAACCAGGCCGCAAGCAAGGTGGAGCTGACGCTGGCCAGCGGCGACGGCGAGCACGCCACGCGCCGCAGCGTGCTGGTGACGACGCTGGCCGACGAGCTGCCGGCGCGCTTGCGCGAATGGGTCGAACGCAACCGCGCCTGGGTGCACGAGCACTCGGGCGGGCGCGTGGGCTACCTGCACCTGCCGGACATGATGGCCGACGGCTTCGCCGAGTTCCACCGCTACTTCGCCACCGAATGCGGCCGCGCCGCGCTGATCGTCGACCTGCGCCACAACCGCGGCGGCCATGTCTCCGAACTGCTGCTGGAAAAGGTGGCGCGCAAGCGCATCGGCTACAACCTGCCGCGCTGGGGCCGCGCCACGCCGTACCCCGAGGAGTCGGCCGCCGGGCCGGTGGTGGCGCTGTGCAACGAACACGCGGGCAGCGACGGCGACATCTTCGCGCACGGCTTCAAGCTGATGGGCATCGGCCCGCTGCTGGGCACGCGCAGCTGGGGCGGCGTGATCGGCATCTGGCCGCGCCAGCGGCTGGTCGACGGCACCGAGACCACGCAGCCGGAGTATTCGTTCTGGTTCCGCGACGTCGGCTGGGGTGTGGAGAACCACGGCGTCGAGCCCGACATCGAGGTCGACAACGCGCCGCAGGACGCCGCCGCCGGCCGCGACCGCCAACTCGAGACGGCGCTGGCCACCGCGCTGGAGCTCGCCGAGCGGCAGCAGTGCGAACCGCCAGACCTGGCCTCGCGCCCGAACCTGGCAGCGCCACCGTGGCCGCCGCGCGACCGGGCGGCGCTGCGGCCTGACAGCACCAACGTCCCGCCACGGAGCCCGCCTTGACCGCCGACCTGCTGCAAGTGACCCATGCGCTGCTGCTGATCGTCGGCGCGCTGCTGCCGGTGGTCAACCCGCCGGGCAACGTGCCGATCTTCCTGAACCTGACCCAAGGCTGCGACGAGGCCACGCGCCGCGACCTGGCGCGCCACATCGCGGTCTATTCGTTCGCGCTGCTGCTGGGGTCGATGGTGCTGGGCACGATGGTGTTGCGCCTGTTCGACCTGTCGGTGGGTGCGCTGCAGGTGGCGGGCGGCGCGGTGGTGTGCGCGCTGGGCTGGAACCTGCTGCATTACGAGCCGCGCGTCGACGACACGCCGGTCGACCCCGAACAGGCGCGCCTGGTCGCACTGGGGCGCGCGTTCTACCCGCTGACGCTGCCGGTGTCGGTGGACGCCGGCGTGATCGCGGTGGCGATCACGCTGGGCGCGCACCACGCGCAGTCGCTCGAAGGCAAGCTGGGGCAGTTGATCGCCGCGGTGCTGGGCTCGGCGGTGATCGCCGCATCGCTGCTGCTGGTGTACCGCTACGCCACGCGCGTCAGCGGCTGGATCGGCAGCAAGGGCATGGAGGTGATGCTGCGCCTGTCGGCACTGCTGGTGCTGAGCATCGGCGTGCAGATCGTCTGGAACGGCGCGAAGTCGCTGCTGGCCGAGATCCGCATCGTCTGAGCCCGATGCGCGATCGAGCGCGCGAAATTCGCAGAATCGCTGACGGCGCAAAGCGGCCATCGAATTCATTCACCGCAGAGCAATGGAGGAAACGGAGGTAGCACAGAGGAAGAAAAGCTGGTCTTGACTCTGCGGACCTCTGCGTCCTTCGTTCCTCTGCGGTGAAGGCTGTTTGCATCCGGCTGCTATGCGCCAAGGCGCGTCAATCGACGGCGCGCTCGCGCAGCCACTTGGTCGCCACCCACTTCTCACCGGCAAGCACCGGTGCGCCGCCATGCAGCGTGCCGCTCGATGGGTGCGCACGCTCGTAGGCGAAGAACACCGCATGGCCCTTGACCGGCGCCACGTCCAGCCCGGTATCCGCAAACACGGTCGCCCCGCCCTACTCGGGTACGCGCAGGTAGATGATCAGCGTGGCCACGCGCTGCCCGCCGCGAGCCAGCACCGCCGCCGACCCCGGCTGTGCCGGATCGAAGTAATCGAAGTGCGGCCGATACTGCGCACCCGGGCCATAACGCAGCACCTGCAGCCCTTCGCCGCGCTGCACCGGCCAGCGCAGCAGTTCGGCGATGCGCTGCTCGATGCGCTCGATCAGCGCGGTCTCGCCACGCGCGAAGAACATGCCGTCGCTGGTGCGCGCGGCGTTGACCTCGCTGCCACCGCTGCGCTCGGCGACGGTGAGAGAGCGCGCCAGCCGCGGCCGCGCCAGTTCGACCAGAGCGTCGCATTCGTCGTCATCGAGCAAGCCGCCAAACAGCGCGAGCCGGGGCTGGCGCAGCATCAGCAGCCGCTGCACCGGCCGCTCGGCCAGCATCAGCAGCATGCGCGGGTCGTCCGGGTCCGGCCCGGGCTGGGCCTGGGGTAGCGGCGTGGCGCCGGCGGCGAACGGGCCGCGGGCCTCAGCGGCGCGTCGCGCCATCACCGCCGCCAGCGCTCGCCGCGCCACGTCCTCGCTCCAGCCGCTGGCGAGCATGGCCGCGACGAGCGCCTCCCGCGAGCGCCCCGCGATCGTCTGAGAGCTTGTGAATATTTGGGATAACCCCGACAGCCCAGCGTGGGCATGGTGCGTTGACGGTCCATGCGACCTGAATCCGACCCGAGCGAACCCAGCGGCGAGTTGTTCGAAGGCTTGCCGCT
>WBZL01000068.1_pt1 | contig 96290 bp, 87 predicted proteins | sample 5204291 | NCBI WGS metagenome assembly WBZL01 (sample SAMN12344345, study PRJNA552823) | activated sludge metagenome | biome: Activated sludge suspended growth; feature: Nitrification reactor; material: Wastewater; isolation source: activated sludge from nitrification reactor of wastewater...
CGTCAAACAGGAAATTCACGTTTACGCCAAAGCTCACAATTTCTTAACGGCATTAGGATGAGGCGGGTTGTTCTTACGACTTTCGCAAAAGGGTTTACTTTCTAACTGTTTTGGCAATAATTTCGTAATTTCAAAAATGTTTTGGACAGCATTGGGCCAATTTTCCGGAGAAAGCAATTACTGAATTGATAAAGAGTATAACTGAAACTAACTTCACCAAAAAAAATTATTATGGGAATAGCAAAAGTTATGGCAGCAAACGCCGGAGTCCTGATAATTCTCGGGGTTTACGGATACTTCGTTTCGGGAAGCGCTACAGCACTTATAGCTCCGGCAATTGGAGTTGTTCTGTTTCTGCTTTCAATTCCAGCAAAGAAAGATAATAAGACTGCCGCTCACATCGGGGTAGGACTTACTCTTGTATCTGCCATCATGTTTATAGTCATGGGATTGAAGCGAAGCAATCTCATTATTCTTGTAATGGCACTCTTTACATTTCTTGCTCTGATCTTTTATGTGATGGACTTCATGAAGAGGAAGAAGGAAAGAGAAGCCGGAAATTGATTGTCAGACCTTTTCGACATCCTTTCTTCCGAATAACCCGGTCGGCTTTACAAGAAGTATCAGTATTAGAATTGCAAAGGCAATTGCATCCCTGTATGTAGGTGACAGATATCCTACGGTAAATGTTTCAACAAGTCCTATGAGCACACCGCCAACTACAGCGCCGGGAAAGTTTCCAATGCCACCAAGAACAGCGGCAATGAACGCTTTTAATCCCGGAAGCAAACCCATCAACGGATCAATGCTCGGATAGTTTATGCTGTAAAGAATACCCGCAGCTCCTGCCAGCGATGAGCCAATGGCAAATGTAAATGAAATGATATTGTTGATGTTGATACCCATCAGTGATGCAGCGGTCATATTATTTGATACTGCTCTTATTGCAATCCCCATCTTTGTTTTGAAAACAATGATTCTCAGGAAGTACATGAGCAACACTGCCGATACGAGAACAACTATCTGATTGGTGCCGATCGTTGCACCGAGAATATTGAAACTCGTATTCTCAATTATGGTTGGAAATGATTTTGGATCCGCGCCAAATATAAGCTGTCCCGTGTATTGGAGAAATAAGGATACGCCAATTGCTGTAATAAGTACGGTAAGTTTGGATGAATTTCTTAAAGGTTTGTAAGCAAGCTTCTCGATGATCATTCCAATGATTGCTGTGCCGCTCATTGTAAGAAGCAGTATGATAAGCGCCATGGTAATTGACGGCTCAACAACTCCGAATGCTTTGGCAAGATAATATCCGAAAAATGCTCCCAGCATAAACACTTCGCCGTGAGCAAAATTTATGAACTTCAGTATTCCGTAAACCATCGTGTAGCCAAGCGCTATCAGCGCGTAGATGCTTCCCAGTGACAAACCGTTAATTAGCTGCTGAATGAACTCTGACATCAGATGCAGTTCCTGTAAAAAATTTTTCTTATTGAGTGATAATTATTCGGTCCGCTTTCTCAGGGAGCTATGGTTTCTTTGTAAACAAACTTGCCGTCCTTGACTTCAAGTACTACTGCCGGTTTTACGGCATTCCGCTGTTCATTGATAGTGATAATCCCCGTCACTCCCTGATAATCTTTTGTCTTTGCAAGTTCATTCTTGATCTTTTCTCCGGACGTGTCGCCGGCTCTCTTTATTGCATCAAACAGTATCATGCCTGCATCATATGCAAGAAAACTCATTGCATCCGGCTCCTTGCCATATTTTTCTCTGTACTTCTTAATATACCCCTGGATCTGAGGCGATGGATCATCCGATGATACATGCGTTGAAAAGAAACTGCCTTCAAGCGCATCCTTGGCTTTTCCTTCCGTAAGTTTTTCTGATTCCCAGCCGTCACTTCCGAACAGAGGAACTGTGAGGCCGATCTCTCTTGCCTGTATGGAAATCAGATTTACATCTGTGTAATATCCGGGAATGAACACTGCTTCGGGGTTCTTTGCCTTTATTGCCGTAAGCTGTGCTTTGAAATCTTTATCGCCGTTTGAATACTTTTGTTCTTCAACTATTTCTCCGCCCATCTCTGTGAAAACTTTTCTGAAGTTATCAGCCAGTCCGGTTGAATATGCATTCTTCTGATCAATAAGCAATGCCACCTTCTTTACTTTCATGGAGTTCAAAGCAAACTTGCTCATGACTGTCGCCTGAAACGGATCAATAAAACATACTCTGAATATGTAATCGCCGATTGAAGTAACTTCAGGATTGGTTGATGCAGGTGTTATCATTGGTATCTTTGAGGACTGGCAAATGGGAGCTCCGGCTTTGCTTCTTGAAGATGCAACTTCACCTATTACCGCAACTACTTTGTCCCTGTTTATAAGCTTCTGTACCACAGTCTGAGTTTCAGACGGCTTGCCCTGATTATCCTCAGTTATAAGCTTTATCTTCTTTCCAAGCAAACCGCCCTTGCTGTTGATCTCTTCTACTGCAAGCACAAGTCCGTTATGTGACGACTGCCCGAACGTTGCTTCGCTTCCGGTCAATGATGCATATTCACCGATCAAAATCTCATCCGTACCTTGTTTGCTGCATGACTGAAAAAACAGGATTCCTGCAACAATTGCCATTACAGGAATAATGAACTTGTGAATACTCTTCATTCGGTCTTCTGTATTTAAATTTTTGGAAAAATAGCTTCGTCAGGGCTTTGAAACAATTGCTTTTATATTCCTCCGGAAGGAAATGATCTGACGAGTTTTCTCTGATCACACAATTGAACATCACCTTCCCGCAGCTCTCGTACTTTTTGAATTGTATCAAAGTGTTTTGTTTCTAAATTGCATACTGACTTCTAAACATCATTCATGACAGACAAGACTATCCTGCTAAAGGCATTTGCCTCCATGTGCATCACAAAGAGAAATGCAGAAATATTCGATGAGAACAGACAGATTTGTAAATATGTGCACTCGACTTCACGCGGACATGAGGCGGTGCAGCTTGCTGCGGGAATGCAGCTTGAAGAACATGACTGCCTCAGCATCTATTACAGAGATGAATCTATATTGCTTGGGCTCGGGCTTCAGCCCTATGAGCTCATGCTGCAACTTCTCACAAAAGCAGATGACCCATTCTCCGGCGGAAGAACATATTACGGACATCCGTCACTAAAGAGAAAAGGTTTTCCTAAAATTCCACACCAGTCAAGTGCTACAGGCATGCAGGCGATACCTGCTGCAGGAATGGCTCACGGAATTCAGTATCTTGAATCAATGAATCTTTTGCCGGAAGGTCAGAAACCAGTTGTTTTATGTTCGCTTGGCGATGGCTCCGTTACCGAAGGTGAAGTTTCAGAAGCATTTCAGATGGCTGCGCTGAAACAGCTACCAATAATATTTCTTGTGCAGGATAACAATTGGGGCATCTCTGCTTATGCTGATGAAATGCGGGCGATGGATGCTTACGAATTTGCCGCCGGCTTCAAGGGTTTGAAGAGATACAAGATGAACGGTTCGGACTTCGAGGAGTGCTATGAGAAATTCAGTGATGTGCTTAATTATGTAAGAACCAAACGTAAGCCTGCACTGGTTCATGCAGTAGTTCCTTTGCTCGGTCATCATACATCAGGAGTAAGAAAAGAATGGTACAGAACTGAAGATGACCTCGCAGAGCACGCAAGCAGAGATCCTTTTCCCAGGCTGAAAGACAGATTGCTTGAACTTGGAATTTCTCTTAGTGAACTTAAGAAGATCGAAGAAGATTCTATCAGACTTGTCAATGCAAGTTTTCAAAATGCTGTTGATGCCGTAGAACCTGATCCTGAAACGCTTACACTTCATGAGTTTGCGCCAACCCCTGTAACAGAAGAAGTTGGTGAACGTGAACCTGCCGGCTCAGAGCCGGTCATCATGGTAGATGCAGGACTTCATGCAATGAATGAAATTCTTCGCGATAATCCGGAAGCATTATTCTACGGACAGGATGTTGGCAGAAGACTGGGCGGTGTTTTCAGAGAAGCTGCTACGCTGGCCCAGAAATACGGAGACAACCGGGTCTTCAACACTCCGATCCAGGAAGCTTACATAGTTGGCTCTACAATGGGCATGAGCACCGTTGGCGCAAGACCGATAGTTGAGATCCAGTTTGCGGATTATGCCTGGGCGGGATTCAATCAGCTTGTTGTTGAGATATCAAAGTCATGTTATCTCACTCAGGGAAAATATCCGGTGTCAGCAGTCATTCGAATTCCATGCGGTGCTTATGGCGGTGGCGGACCGTATCATTCTGATTGCATTGAATCGAGCATCCTTCCCATTCGCGGAATCAAGATCGCCTATCCAAGTAATGCGGCGGATATGAAAGGACTTATGAAGTCTGCATTTCTTGATCCTAATCCTGTAATAATGTTTGAGCATAAAGGCCTGTACTGGAGCAAGGTTCAGGGAACTGAAAATGCAAAGTGCATAGAACCGGATGAAAACTATCTGGTGCCATTCGGAAAGGCACGCATCTTTCAAAAAGCAGACAAAGAGAAATCTGATTCAGGCGAGTCGATGACCGTGATAACGTATGGTATGGGCGTACATTGGGCGTTGAACGCATCAAAGAATTTTCCGGGACAGATTGAGATACTCGATCTGAGGACACTCTATCCAATGGATGAAGAAGCTGTTTATGAATCAGTTAGAAGGCATGGCAAATGTCTGGTACTAACTGAAGAACAATCCCTGAATTCATTTGCGGAAAGTCTGGCAGGAAGAATCTCAAATGCTTGTTTCAAATATCTTGATGCGCCGGTGGAAGTTCTCGGTGCTGTAAATGTTCCGGCTGTTCCGCTGAATGTTGGACTCGAACGCGCAATGCTTCCTAATGCTGAAAAAGTAAGTGTGGTAATTAAGAAATTACTGGAGTGGTAAGGCGGAAAGACTTATCTCTCGTCTCCCTTCATTAACAAGAATTCAAGCTCATCTTGTGTAAGCTTGTTGCCGGGCGCTGTTGGGTTTACCTGAACAGTTTGTTGCTCGGGATTTCCCTCTGTTTTTTCTTCATTAGTTTTCTCCTCACCGTCTGCACTCAAACTGTCTGTTGCAACATTAGCTACACCGGTTGAATCATTTGATTTGGGTTCGAGTGATGTGTAATAATCAAGTGTAGCTGCAATGTTTGCATAGTATGGAGATTCAGGGAATCTCATTTTAAGAAGATTGTAGTATGCAAGCGCGCTGTCCTTGTTGAGCAAACGATTCTGATAGATCCACCCGATTCCATAGATCGCCTTTGCAGAAAGTGTATCGCCCGGATTCATATCGGAGTATTGCCTAAGCAGATTTACTGCATCGGGATATCGTTCATTGTTCAACGCAAGCAATGCTTCTGTAAGCAAGTCATTGCTTTTATTAGTTGAATCGCTTTGAACAATTGGATTCATTTTTAGAATAACATTGCTTTCTCGGGCATATACGGTTGACGGAAAATTTGCGATGATGTCTGAAAAGGTCTTCGTGGCAAGTTCTTCCTTTCCGCCCGACTTGTAAAAGGTCCCAAGCATAAACATTGCCTTGGCTTTCTTTTCGGGATCAGGATATTTATCGATCAGAAGTTTGAGATAATGTTCTGCAGAATCGGGCAAATTCATATCATACATAAAAAGCTCAGCAAGCTCATAATATGAATCATATATCTTGTTCGCCTTTTCCTGTTCTTCCTGAATCTGCTTTATTGCATTCAGACTGTCTTCCTGCTGCTTCTTAGACTCGCCTTCTTTCTTTATTTCTTCTGACTTTTCATTTGTCACATTACCGGGATTGAATTGCTGATCCTTGTTCACATCCGGCGCGCCTGTTGGATCAGGATTTCTTGTGGGGTCATTTCCGGGATTCTCGGTTGTATCTCTGAAACTTAGCAGAGTCAAATTCTTTAGACCTCCCGGCTTTCCTTTGCCGTCACCGGTTTGTGTTCCGTCTTCCGTCCCAGAGTTGTTGTTGTCAAGTCCGCGGTTGTCTTTGTTCCTCTGATCTTCCAGTTGCTCTATGCCTTTCTCTTCATTATAGATTGCCCTGTATCTTTCTACTTCCGGATTTGTTTCAGGAATTACGAAGTCCTTAGATTCTTTTATCTCACTCTGAAGACTGAAATATTTCTCAAATGTCTTTGCTTTCTTTGAACTTTCCGGATAATACTCAGACAGCGTGTTTTCCTGAGTGGCTTTCTTATAATTTACAAGAGCATTCAGGTAGTCCTTCTCTCGGGTTTCAAGGTCTAATCCCAAAAAATAATATGCATCAGATGCGGAAGGTGAATTTGCATGCTGAACAATTACTTCATAATACTTTTGTTTTGCCTCAGGTATATCCCCGTGTTTGTAAAGATTGTTTGCAATCTCAAGATCAATGAGAGGAGTAAAATCCTTGAAGTCGCGATACTTCTTTCTCATTGATGTGAGCTCATCTTCAGCTTCCGTAAAGTCATCATTATGTATGAGACCTTTTGCATAATTGAGTCGTGCAAAGAATGTCAGATCAAAATCCGGAGAATAATCCAGAACCTTCTTGAATTCCGCAGCCGCAGTCTCAGGCTTATATGCGCTGCTGAGGCGTGCCAAAATAAACTGATTCTCAGCTTTGCGCTCATTATCTCCCGAGTATTCAATTGCTTCCTTAAAGTACTCCACAGCATCTTTGAGATTGCCTCCGTTATAAGCAAGTATCCCAAGCTCCCTTGCAGCAAGAGATCTTATTTCCTTGGCTTGGGAATCCTTAACAAGAGACTTGAATATTTCAAGACCTTCTTCCTGCTTCCGGAGTTTAATCTTTGTCCGCCCAAGAAACAGCAATGCCTCATCCGTCAGATCACTTGATGAAAGGCGTGAAAGAAATTCATTGAACTTTCTTTCGGAGTTGATATAGTCTGTCTGATAATAATATGCCTTCCCTATGATCAGTACGGCATCATCAATATACTTGCTGTTCTTGTGGTATTGAATGATCTTAGATGCTCTTTCTATGGATTTGTCAAGTTTTTCCTTGACGGTCGGTGAGACAGGAGGAGTTACACCAAGTGAATCCAGACGCCTGTTATATGTAGCGATAAAGCTTGTCCTGTATTCTTCAGAAGCCAGATCAAAATCTTCACTGGCTATGTGAAACTTATTGAAGTATGCCGAGAAGTTCTCAATCCTGTTTCCCATGAACAGGTATGAAGTGAAATCCTGAAAATCAAAATCCAGGGATTTATTGTAATCAGGCTCTAAATCCTTTTGCAGAGAATCCGGCACATCGGGACGGTCCACCGTGCTGTATGTGAGAAAACTGCATCCCGGAATCAAATAACCTGTTAAGAGGGCAGTGACCGAAAGAATGAGATATTTAAGAAAACGCAATTGCTGCACTGAATTTAGTTCAAGATATTTTGAATCACGGCTTATTTCAAGACAAAATTTGGATTTCTTATGTTGAGAATTTTCACAAGTTTTATACCGTAAGAATTTCAGTTCTTAATTATCATATTCTCAGACTCAATTACCGGCATTAAAACTGCTTAGACACTTCAACAAGAAAGTTTAAGGATTGAAACTCTACAGATGCGGCTTTATATTTCACAAAATAATTCAAATTGATGGCAAGCAAAACCAAGAACAATAAGCAAACCCGAAACACTGATATTACCGGTGAAGAGTTCAACGATGAACAAAGTGAAGTTATCTTCGATACGGAACAAGACATTCAGGAGTTTAATTCCGATATTCCCGATACTCTGCCGGTATTGCCTCTCAAAGACATGGTGGTTTATCCGTACATGATGTTTCCTATACTTGCAGGAAGAGAATCCACAATTTCTGCAGTAAACAGTTCAGTAGAGAAAGATAAATTCATACTGCTTGTAGCACAAGTGGATGAGAAGATAGAAGAACCTACATTTGAAAATCTCTATCATACCGGAACGGTTGCCAAGATTATTCAGGTGCTTCGGCTTCCGAACGGTTTGATCAAAGTGCTGGTTGACGGCCTGTATTCAGCTGATGTAAAGAAGTTTCACGGAGGCAAATTCATTTCTGCTACATTCGAGATAAAGAATCCGGCTTTCAAACGTGATAACGAGCTTGAGGCGCTGATGAGACAAGCAACAAAGCTCTTTACGGACTATGTTCAGACAAATCGCACTATCCCGCAGGAAACGCTCGTTGCTTATGAGAACATAAAAGAACCGGACCGAAAACTTTACTATATCGCTTCTACCATTAATGCAGGTGTTCCGAAAAAGCAGAAGATCCTTGAGATAGGCGATCTCCATAAACAGTATTATGAGATCCTCCTCATTCTGAGTTCAGAAATGGAGATACTGAATGTAGAAAAAGAGATTGATGACAAGATATATCAGACGATGCAGAAGAATCAGAGGAAGTTCATTGTACAAGAACAGATAAGAATACTGCAGGATGAACTCGGAGAAGGCGTTGAATCTGATCCTGAAATGATGCGTCTCAAAGAGAGAATCGAGACCTCCGGAATGCCGGAGCAGATAATGAAGAAAGCTCAGGAAGAGTTCACAAAACTCAAGAAGACTCCTTCAATGTCACCCGACTATTCCGTGATCCGTAATTATCTCGACTGGATGGTGAGTGTTCCTTGGTCTGTCTTTACAGATGATAATTTTAATCTTAGTCATGCAAAGAAAATTCTTGATGAAGATCACTACGGACTTGACAAGGCAAAGGACAGAATTCTTGAACTTATTGCAGTACTGAAACTTCTGAAAGAAAAGAACATCAGAAAATCTCCAAAAGGTCAGATACTTTGCTTTGTTGGTCCTCCCGGAGTTGGCAAGACGTCACTGGGAAAATCAATAGCCCGGGCATTGAACAGGAATTTTGTAAGAATATCTGTAGGCGGTGTAAGAGATGAAGCCGAAATAAGAGGCCACAGGAGAACATACATTGGGGCTATGCCCGGAAAGATCATCCAGGCAATGAAGAAGGCCGGCAGTGTAAATCCCGTTCTTCTTATAGATGAAATAGACAAGATGAGCAATGACTTCAGAGGCGATCCCGCAAGTGCAATGCTTGAGGTCCTTGATCCGGAGCAGAACTCTACATTCAATGATCATTATCTTGATGTTGATTATGATCTGTCAAATGTTTTGTTCATAACAACCGCAAACGTCTATTACTCAATACCTCTTCCTCTGCTTGACAGGATGGAGATAATCGAGATGCGAAGCTACCTTGATTTTGAAAAGGTGGAGATTGCAAGGCGTCACATAATCCCTAAGGAAATAGCAGAGCACGGACTTCAGGATATGAACGTAACTCTTCCCGATGATGTGATATTAAAAGTTATCCGGGAATATACCCGTGAGGCAGGTGTCAGAAATCTTGAGAGGGAACTCTCTTCAATAATCAGAAAAGTTACAAGGGAAATTGTTGAAGCGGCACCATCCAAAGCAAAGAAATCATTTGCAATAAAAGAAGAAATGGTTGAAAAATATCTGGGAGTTCCAAAGTACAAGACCAAGCTCCTGGATATGAAAGAGAAGTCTAAAATTGGCTCAGTTGTTGGATTAGCATGGACTTCAATGGGAGGTGACATTCTCAACGTGGATGTAACTATTATGAACGGTCCGAACAAATTCATACTGACGGGCAAACTCGGCGATATCATGAAAGAATCTGCTCAGGCAGGACTCTCATACATCAAATCAAACGCAGGCAAGTTTGGCATTCCTCCCACTTTCTTCAAGGAGAAGGAAATTCATATTCATCTGCCCGAGGGAGCAATTCCCAAAGACGGACCTTCTGCCGGAATAACCATGATAATGGCGATGCTTTCCGCAATTACAAAAACTCCTGTGAGGCCTGATGTTGCAATGACCGGCGAGATAACTCTCAGAGGAAATGTTCTCCCTATCGGCGGTCTTAATGAAAAACTTCTGGCAGCGGTAAGAAGCGGCATAAAGACCGTCCTTATTCCTGCTGAGAATGAGAAAGACCTTGTAGAGATACAGAAGGAAATTCTTGATCAATTGGAGATTGTGCTTGTTGACAAAGTGGAAGACGGAATCAAGCATGTATTTACGGGCAAGAAAGTAAAGTTCAGCAAATAGTTCAAACAACATAAAACTATATAATAGTATAACTTGTCCACATACACTGTATCGGCCAGAAAATACAGGCCGCAGAAATTTTCCGAAGTAACTTCACAGGAGTTTGTTACGCAGACTCTGAAGAATGCGGTTGTTGCCGGCAAGATAGCACATTCATATCTTCTCAGTGGGCCGCGTGGTGTAGGTAAAACTACAATCGCAAGGATACTCGCAAAAGCGCTTAACTGTCATGAGCAGAAGGACGGTGAACCGTGTGACAAGTGTGAATCATGCAATGAAATAAGAAGAAGCATTCATCCGGATGTGATAGAAATAGATGCGGCTTCAAGACGGGGCATAGATGACATTCGCGACATTCAGGAAGCTGCTAAGGCACATCCCATGAAAGCTGACTACAAGTTCTTTATCATTGATGAAGTCCACATGCTGACGCAGCAGGCTTTCAACGCATTGCTGAAAATTCTGGAAGAGCCGCCGCCGTATCTTGTGTTTGTGCTGGCAACCACAAATCCGGAAAAGATTCCCGCCACAATTGTCAGCCGTTGTCAGAGGTTTCCGCTTCAGCGATTGAGAGTATCTGAAATATCGGATAAGCTGAAGGATGTTGCAAAGGAGGAGAAAGTGAAAATTGACAACGAGTCGCTGTTCCTTATTGCAAAGCTTGGCGACGGCGCACTGCGCGATGCGCTGGGCGTGTTTGACAGCGCTGTTTCATACTGCGGTGATAAGATCACTATCGCCGATCTCGTGAGCTTTCTGAATATTCCGCAAAAGGAAATTTATTTTTCCATGGCAGAGTTCATAAACTCCGGCGATGTAAAAAGCGCTCTCAATTACTTCAATGAGTTGAGCGCAAAAGGGCTCGACATACAGACATTCTTCAACGGGCTTACCGAACATTTCCGTGATCTGCTGATAATCAAATCGACTTCTGAAGAAGATCTCATAGATGAACCGGATTCCATAAAAGAGAAGTTTGCAGCGGAAGCGAAGTTGTTCAGCATAGACAGTATATTACGACTGATGAAAGTCCTTTCTGATGCAGAGAACAGGATCCGCTTGTCTTCCAATCAAAAAATATTTCTGGAGGTTCTGATCGCGGAACTCTGCCGTGTAAACACAGAGGTCAGCGATCTTGCAGAGATCATTACCGAACTGAAGGGAACAAAAAAAAAATTCCTGACTGAAGCCGGCGATCATGTAAATGTGAAAAGCGATGCTTCCGCAAGTGTTATTGAAAGCAATACAAAACAGAAAGATGGCAAACTTCCCGAAAAAGACAAGATAGTTTCAACACTGAAAGAACTCTTTGATGTTGTAGAATATAAATTCAACTGATCAATGTACAAAAAGAAGTTTTACTCAATCAAGAAGAATTTTCTCGCCATTGACAAGAAGTATTCCAATTACAGAGATTCTAAAGTTGCAATTCTGCCGGTGCCGTATGAGCATACAACTTCTTACGGAAAAGGAACAGCCGGCGGTCCTGCTGCAATTCTTGATGCTTCACACTATGTTGAATTCTTTGATGAAGAACTCGACAGGCAGTTTTGCTTTGAAAAAGGAATCTGCTCCCTGCATCCGCTTGAACTTGGCAAGAAGAAAGGAAGCAAGGCGATTGCAGGTATTTATGAAGCGGTAAAGGAGCTTATAGATGACGGCAAGTTTGTTGTCACTCTCGGAGGCGAGCATTCGATTTCCACCGCGCCAATTCAGGCGCATTTCAATTCATTCAAAGACGTTTCCATACTTCACTTTGATGCTCATTCAGACCTGCGTGATGAATACGAAGGCAGCAAGTATTCTCATGCATGTTTCGCGGCGAGAGTAAGCGAGTTCACAACCGCAATTACGCAGGTGGGAATCCGGGCTCAGTGCAAAGAGGAATATGACTTCATCAAGAGCAAAGGAATAAATACATTCTTTGCATTTGAAATCAGAAACGGAAAATATGGTGATAACTGGCAGGAAGAAGTATTGAAAACTCTGAAGAAGAATGTTTACATAACCTTTGATGTTGATTACTTCGATCCTTCGATCATGCCGTCAACAGGCACTCCGGAGCCGAACGGATTCTTCTGGGATGAAACCATGAAACTTCTGAGAATGCTCGGCAAGAATAATAACGTGGTTGGTTTTGATGTCGTTGAGCTTTCACCCAGGAAAGGATTCACCTATCCGGATTTTCTCACGGCTAAGCTTATCTATAAAATGCTCAACTACTTCCTCTGATTCAATTAGAAATTAAAAATTAGAAATTAGAGATAGCTGCTTGTTAGTTCAGTAGAAGCGAGAAGAATTATTTGGTGATTTCATTTCAGGAAGTTCTTCAATACAACAATTAACTTTCCCCTCTGCGACGGCTTCACAGCAACTTCTGCAAATGGCTCCCTACAGGACAACTTTTCAATTTTTAATTTTCAATTTTCAATTTCTAAAGCTTTTTTCATAATGAGAGATCCATTCCTGAGGTGTGATCTTTGATGCAAGCTCTCCTATCAAATCATATGGAATGTCATCCATCTTCTTGAATCTGATGCAGCTTTTTCCCATGTCAAGTTTTGTTTTGCAATGCTTCCCGTATTCTTTTGTAAACCAATCGAGGAGCTTCGGATCTGAATATACTCCCATGTGATATACTGCGACAAAATTCTTCTGAGAGGCAACACTCATGAAGGGCAATGGGATTTTCGGATCGCAATGATATCCGGCCGGATAAAGTTTGTGCGGTACAACAAATCCGAGCATTCCGTAGTACATTCCTTCCCCAAAACCTTTTGGGAGATTCTTCCTGATAACTTTTCTTAGCTTGCTGATTACTTCCTTTCTGTCTTCGGGAAGTGATTCAATGTATTCTTCCGGTGTGGATGCCTTTGACTGCATATTGTTCTTCGGTTTTATGTTTCCAAAAATAGAAATAAAATTTTCTTTATTCAACTTGTTCAAGGAAACGGCTTCGCCGCAATTTTTAACTTTTCCCGAAGGGACGGCTTCGCCACGATTTTCAATTTTCAACTTTCAATTTTCAATTTTTCCCGAATGCACCCCTTCAATGCAACTTTTTATCTGTTACTTCTCACCTCCAAATTTTTGCATTTAAAAAAATGATTGCGTTCATAAATTTGCAACATGTCTTTACAAGTCTGGTCATTAATAATCATTGTTGCTTCAGCCATTCTTATGATGGTTCTGGAAAAACTCTATCCTTATACCAAGGGTCAGAAGACCTTCAGAGAAGGATTCTTCAATGATATGGTGCTTTATACAATTGTGCAGAGTTACTTGCTAGGGCTGATCATATTCGGCTTCTTAAACTGGATTAAAACCAATACAGATCTATACAATTATAGCCTGCTTGACAAGTGGCCTGTGTGGGTTCAGGTCGTGGTGCTTGTAATTGCGCACGATTTTTACATCTACTGGTTTCACAGATGGCAGCACAATAATAAATTTCTCTGGAGAGTTCATGAAGCACACCATTCACCAAAGTCAGTTGACTGGCTTTCAGGCTCAAGATCTCATTCAATGGAAATTCTTATCAATCAGACCATTGAATTTGCTCCGATAATTCTTCTTGGTGCTTCTCCTGAAGTTGCAATTTATAAGGGAATGATTAGCGCAATATGGGGAATGTTCATACATTCAAACATTGATGTACGGCTTGGGAAACTTCAGTATTTCATCAACGGACCGGAGATGCACAGATGGCATCATTCTGATGACGGCGGCAGGGAGTTCCAGAACAATTACGGAACAAAGCTTGCAATGTGGGACTGGATATTCGGCACGGCATTTTTTCCTGATCCGAAGGTCAGGAAGCCACGGCTCTACGGCCTCAGCGATACGCCTGATTATCCGCTGTCAATTGACGGGCCTGAAGATCCGTTAAAGGTTAAGTCCTATGTGAAATTGATCTGGCACGACACAGTCAGCTATGTGAAACAGCACATCTTTGCTTTCAGAAGATTCCGGAAGAATTAGATCCGGTCCCTGTCATAACCTCCCGCTTGATTCAACAAGCTTTCGTACCTGCTCATTCAAATCGCTTTTCACAAGTTCATCCAGTGAGATTGGTATGACGGCAGACCAGTTCAAACTGCTTATAGTGCCGGGAGTATTGATTCGGTAGTACTTATTCTTATTGAGTATCTTCTTGTCAAGAAAAAGATACTCCATCAGAAGCTGAATGCTGAAAATGGATCTTGTTTCGTAGATCTTGCTCAGGTTCTTTTTTATAAGAGATGGAGTTGCTTTTTCTGAATTTGTTTTGTGCCCGAGGTAATTTAAGAATGCCTTCTTTTCGTTGTAAGTTGAAAGATACATGCTAATGATCTCCTGAATCTCAGTATGGTCAGATTCAAACTTCTGCAAGATCACATAAACATTTGAAATTGCTTCCTTCCAGTGAAGCTTGTTTTCAATACCGTTGCGAAACTCAAACAACTCATCGAGGAGCTTGTCTGTTTTCTCTTCATCAAATCCCTTCTTCGCGCACAGCATTTTAAAAGCTGTCTTGTCAACTGTTCCGGCTTCACGCTCAAACCAATCGGGAAATGAACTTGAATCATGGGTTGATATGACTGCGTTGGAATTCTCCCTGTAGTTCTGAACGGGAAGGAAAGTGTTAGATCCTCCCCACATTTTTTCCCATCTCTGTACATTCATTCCGGGAATTCCATACTCGAGTAAAATAGGATCCGAGCAGTCAGGAACTGTTCCAAGATCCTCGGCACAGGGCAGCATTGACGTACTTTCATTCATTACGTCTATGATCTCTTTGCCATGTTCACCCCAAAGTTGTTCGTAAGGAGGATCGAACTCGCCCTCTACACTTCCCGACGCGCCTGTATCTTCGGCACTGACTGTCCATAGCCGGAATAGTCCGACAAAATGATCGATCCTGTAAAGGTCATAAAAGTTCTCTGCATACTTCAGCCTTGCGCGGAGATAGCTGTAATTATCCGCGCGGATGTTGCTCCAGTCATAAGGCGGCATTCCCCACTTCTGTCCTTTTGCAAAATACATATCCGGCGGTGCGCCGGAAGAAAGGTGCAGTTTGAAGTAATTCTTGTATGCCCAAACGTCGGCGCTGTTGCGGGCAACAAGGAACGGAAGATCTCCCATTATCAGAACTCCCTTCTTCTTCGCGTAAGCCGCAACATCCTTCAGTTGTTCAAACAACTGCCACTGAAGCCAGTAAAAGAACTCCAGTTCTCCGCTTTTTGTCTCATTGATCTTTTGCAGAACAGCCGGTGAGAGGTACTTATCCATTAAATCCCATAGAACCCATTCTTTGCCGTTGTTCATATCCGTCAGGACCCTAAACAGCGCATAATATTTCAGCCAGTGCATATTTCTGACTTTGAACTGCATGAATTCTTCGGAGTTCTTCTCTGAACTGATAAAGATCTCCTTCAGCAGTTTGATCTTGGCGGACTTCACATCCTTGTTCATGAATTCTATACCGGGCGGATATTCTTTCGATAGTTTCCTGATCTCTTTTCTGAACAACTTCGCTGAAGTATTAGTCAGTTTGGATAATGACAAATACATTGGCTCAAGAGCAAATGTGCTTATGGCATTGTAAGGAGAGAAATCATAACCAAGTTCATTGAGTGGAAGCAATTGCAGGATTGACAATCCTGATTTCTTGCACCAGTCGATAAGCAGCCGGATGTCCGGAATCTCGCCTGTTCCTATGCTCTTTGATGTATATACCGAGAAAAGCGGAGCACACACACCCGCTCGCTTCCTCGTTCCAATCCTATTCCATTTTTCACCGGTCCTTGATTGCAGAAGCCGGTCATATGACAAGATGTTCTGTTTCTTTAACAATTATTCACGAGTGGTTTGAATTCAACTTAACGGCTCTTGACTGACTCTTGTCCGTTCTTCATGTGAAGCACATTCTTTAAATAAATATCTCTTCCTGTGCCGTTCGAGGGGATGTTGCTTTTTGCATAAGACAGCCACTCAAGGAATTTTGGTTCAGGGTCTGTCCCTGAAACTTCCTGCGCAAGCTCAATTGCACGTGCCGCATATCTCATGTTCTGAACAGCTTCAATGCCTGAAATGTCTGAGAAGAACCATGCACAACTTGTGAACATGAACATCGAGAACTTCTGCATTTCAAGCAATCTTATACAATACTCGCTTTCATCAGCTGTTAAATATCTTTGAGCGTTTCTGTAAAGAAATTCTGAAGCTGATTCAAAAGACGGATCAAGCAAAACTCTTATGTAATCGTTCCTTGCGGCTTCAGGATCTTTGAAAAAACGCGCAGATGCTTCTGTATAGATATTCCACAGATTATCTCTCAGCTCATTAAGACCCATGCGAAGCGGCAGTCGCCACTCCTGACTCGGGTTTTCTTCGCTTGCGCCGCATCCGCAGTTTTCCTTCCATCTGCCTACTCCGTGCGTGCAACTCCATGATGTCCCTTCTCCTGAAGGGCCGCTTCTGATGATGACCTCCTGCTTTCCTGAATGCTCTTCAAGATACTGCCCGAAATTCACCTCCCGGATGTCAGTTGCCGGTAACAGTTCGTCAAACAGATATGCAATGGTTCTTTCGGTATATTTCTTGTGATGGCCGAAAGTTTCGCCGTCGAGTGCGGCGCAAATCAGATGTTCCGTTGCATGCGGCGGATAACTCACATCCTCAATTCTTCGAAGAAGTTTGTATGATTCAAAAATGTGATCATCGAAAGCAAGGTTCTTTGAGAGCGGTCCGTCGTAGAAAAATATGTTGATGAATTTACTTCTGTTCTTCTCTGAATGGCATTTGTATGGGATCCCTGATTGCAGAGATGCTGATGCATCATTCCATTTTCCGCGCGGGGACTTTCTAACAAGGTCTGCCTGTGACGGATCAAGAAGAATGAATTTTATGCCTTCATTGATGAGAACTTCCACTGTGGCCATATCGCAGGCAGTTTCAGGCAGCCACATTGCTTCAGGCATTCTTCCGAAATGAAACCGAAAATCCTCTATGCCCCATTTTACCTGCGTGATCTTGTCACGTTCGTTTGCCAAAGGCATGATCATGTGATTGTATGCCATTGCCATTGCATTGCCATGCCCGTTGTGTTTCAGCAAGCTCTTCCTGTCTGCATCAATGATCCGCCCATAAGTCTTGGGATGCTTTTTCATGATCCATGAAAGAAGGCTCGGGCCGAAATTAAAACTGCAATGCTCAAAATTGTTAACCTTTCTGATTACATTGTCATGCTCATCAACGATTACGGCCTCTGAATTCGGCTTATAGCATTCCTGAAAAATTCTCTCGTTCCAGTCATGAAACGGCGCAGCGGAACTTTGCGGTTCTATTTCATTGGTCCATGGATCTTCTCGCGGCGGCTGATAGAAATGCCCGTGAAGGCAAAATGCTCTCTTCAATTGTGTAAAATATTTTTTGCAAGCTATGAATCACATTTCAATTTTGTTAGTTACAAAAATTTCTCAAAATGAAGAATGGTACTTGGAACAATGACCATCAATGTCCGTATTTGTTAAGTAAAGTCATTGATCTCAGGCAATCTTTAGACTAAAATCTGAAACTAAAAAAAACTATTTTGCAAACATGAAAAATAAGAAGAAAAGCAAGAACAGCGAGCAGCATCAGAGATATCCGGTCGAAAAATTCTTTTCGATAAGAACGGTTTCAGGGTTCACAATCTCTCCTGACGACAAGACCATATTCTTCATTACAAATACAACCGGAACACCTCAGATCTGGAGAGTTCCGATTACAGGCGGATGGCCGGATCAGGTCTCTACATGGCATGATGCGATCAAGGGTGTATATCACAATCCGAAGTCGAAAGAAATGATCTTCATGAGCGATAAACAGGGTGATGAAAATCTACAGATCTACAAAATGCCAGATGATGAAAGTGACATTGTATATCTTACTGAAGGATTTGAGGGTTCTCAATGCTTCTTCAACAGATTCAATTCAAAGGGAACGAAGTTTCTTTTTTCTACGAACAAGAGATTAAAGTATAACTTTGATGTTTATGTTCAGGACTTCAAGACCGGCAAGAACACTCTCGTAAAAGGTTTTGATGATACTTATCCCACACATGCTGAAGACTGGAGCCCGAATGAGCGATATATGACCTTCGTCAGATTCTACGGAAACATCAACAACGATATCCTTCTTTATGATACAAAGAAAGATAAGCTCATAAATATCACTGAGCATGACATCGAGATAAACGTATTTAATGCGGGCAGTGAGTTTGATAAGGACAGCAAGGGATTTTACTATGTGTCTGACAAAGACAGGGAATTCAAAGGAATCAGATACTATGATATCAAAAAAGGAAAATCACATTGGGTTATTGAAGAGAACTGGGACATCATGAGTTTTGAATTGTCGCATGATCAGAGTTTTCTTATCTATACTCTGAATGTGAACGGAAGCATTTCTCCTAAGATGTACAATCTAAAAACCGGCAAGCGCCATAAGCTGAAAGTTCCGAAGGGAAATTATTCGTCTCTGAAGTTCACTCATGATGATAAGAAGATCGTATTCCATTGCGACAGTCCACTTACGCCGGGTGAGATATTTGTGTATGACCTGAAAAAAGAAAAGACAACTCAGATCACAAATTCGCTTGTAGGCGGCGTTTCTGCAAAGGGACTCACCAAACCTCAGGATGTATTTTACAAGAGTTTCGACGGGCTCAAGATACACGCTTTGTTATATATCCCAAAAGGCCTGAAAAAAGACGGGAAGAACCCTGCAATTGTGTGGCCGCACGGCGGTCCTGAATATCAGGAAATGCATAACTTCTCAAAATATGTTCAGGTGATGGTGAATGCCGGATATATAGTCATTGCACCAAACTTCAGAGGCAGCATTGGATACGGAAAGACTTTTCAGAAAATGATTTATAAAGACTGGGGTGGCGCAGAGTTCAAGGATGTTCTGGGCAGTGTTGATTACCTGAAGAAGTCAGGATATGTTGATGCCAAGAAAATTGCTGTGGTCGGCGGTAGTTTCGGCGGGTTCATGACGCTCACATGTATAACAAAAGCTCCCGACATCTGGAAATGCGCAATTGATATTTTCGGCCCTTCCAATCTTTTCACTTTTCTTTCTTCCGTTCCGGAGCATTGGAAGGAAGGCACTGCTGTCCTGGTGGGAGATATGGAAAAGGACAAGGATCTTCTTTTTGAAAGATCCCCGATTAACTTTGTTGATAACATAAATTGTCCTCTCATGGTCATTCAGGGAAAGCATGACCCCCGTGTAGTTGAGGCGGAATCAGTTCAGATTGTCAACAAACTGAAGGAAAAGAATAAACCTGTTGAATACATTCTTCTGGAAGATGAGGGACACGGCTTCAGCAAGGTTTCAAATCAGATAAGAGTGTTCAAGGCGAAACTGGAATTTCTTGACAAATATCTCAGGCAGTAAATATTGAGCAAAGGCATATTGGTTCTTGAAGACGGGTCAGTCTTCGAAGGAAAGATTTTCGGATGCAAAGAGGATACTGCCGGAGAAGTAGTCTTCAATACTTCACTCACGGGCTATCAGGAGATCCTTACCGATCCTTCTTATTCGGGACAGATAGTTGTAATGACTTATCCTCTGATAGGAAATTACGGAACCAATGATACAGATGAAGAATCCGGAAAGATCCATGTTTCCGGACTTGTGGTGGGAAATTATGAAGACAACTGGAGCAATTTTCAGGGATTGGATTCGCTTGACAGCTATCTCAAACAAAGCAAGATAACCGCAATTTCAGGCATTGATACAAGAGCCCTGACTCAGCTGATAAGAAGCGGAGGCGCAATGCGCGGAATAATTTCGTCGAAGGCGGCATCTGTTCCAAAGCTTCTTGAGAAGGTCAGACAATCTCCTGAAATGAGCGGACTTGACCTTGTAAAAGATGTTACCACAAAGAAGAATTACGAGCTTAGTTCCAACTCTCCAAAATACCGAATTGCGTTTTACGACTTCGGAACCAAAAGCAACATTCTAAGAGAGTTCCTGAAGTTTGATACTGAGATAAAAGTATTCAACGCAAAGGCATCCGCAAAAGAAGTATTAGATTACAAACCGCACGGGATCTTTTTTTCAAACGGTCCCGGCGATCCCGCTGCAGTAGAATACGGTATAAAGAATGCTGCAGAACTTGCCGGCAGCGGTATTCCGGTCTTCGGCATTTGTCTCGGACATCAGTTGCTTGCACTTGCATTGGGCGGCAAAACTTACAAGCTGAAGTTTGGCCACCGCGGAGGAAATCATCCCGTAAAGAACCATCTGAAGAACAGCATAGAGATCACTTCACAAAACCACGGATTCGCCGTTGATGAAAGATCACTTGACCAGAAGAATATCAGAATATCACATACCAATCTTTACGACGGCACCAACGAAGGACTTACACACAAGAAGTATCCGGTAATGTCGGTTCAGTATCATCCTGAGGCCAGTCCCGGCCCGCATGACAGCAAGTATCTGTTCACGGATTTCATGAAGCTTGTAGCAAAGTATAAATAACACTTAATCCTGCTTAATCTTTTTATGGATGCGACAAAGATCATAGACGGCAAGAAGATCTCTGAACTAATAAAACTTGACGTAAAAAATTCTGTAGAGATTCTTAAGAATGAACGCGGAATCACTCCCGGACTTGCTTTTATTATTGTCGGTGATGATCCTGCCTCAAAGGTGTATGTAAGAAATAAGGGCAAGGCATGCGATGAACTGGGGTTCTATTCAGTCACAGAGCATCTCCCTGAAAACATAAGTGAAGAGAAACTCCTGGATCTGATCGGAGAGTTCAATGCTGATGACAGAATACATGGAATCCTCGTGCAACTTCCTCTTCCCGCACATATCAATCAGCAGAAAGTTCTTGAGAAGATTGATTACCGAAAGGATGTTGACGGATTTCATCCCGTAAATGCCGGGCATCTCATGATAGGAGAAAAGTGCTTTGTACCCTGCACTCCCGCAGGGGTAGTTGAATTGCTCAGAGTATCAGGCATTGAGACTGACGGAAGGCATGTGGTCGTGCTTGGCAGAAGTAATATTGTAGGGAAACCTGTAGCAAACCTTCTGCTAAGGAAAGAGTTTAACTCTACAGTTACAGTATGCCACAGCAGAACAAAGAATCTCAAAGAAATAACTTCAACTGCGGATATACTGATCGCTGCAATAGGAAAGGCAGAGTTTGTGAAAAGTGATTTCATAAGAGAAGGATGTGTAGTTATTGATGTCGGAATAAACAGGGTGGATGATCCTCTTGCAAAAAAGGGTTACAGAATTACAGGTGATGTTGATTTTGATGATTGCGCAGATAAGGCGTCACTGATTACACCTGTTCCCGGCGGCGTCGGTCCGATGACAATTGCAATGCTCATGAAAAACACATTTGATTCAGCTACCGGAAATATTTATGAGAGATAAATACTACGAAGTACATGTTAGCTTCAGCAAGTCTAATTATGAGACTCTCGAAAACCTGCTTACACTTTACGGTGATCTGACAGTTCTCGAAGAGAGCGGATCGTTCATTATCTGTTTTCCCGATGAAACTCAAGCCAATGAGCTTAAAGAGTTCCTCACGGGGCATGGAGGAGTAAGCGAAAAGAATATTCTTGTCAAAGAATTTCAGAATAAGGACTGGAACAGGGAATGGGAGAAATCGATCAAGCCCGTAAAGATCGGCAGAAAGATGATAGTTTATCCCTCATGGCTGAAGCACGAGCTTGGTGACACGAAAGACAAGCTGCTGATCGAGATAGATCCGAAGATGGCGTTTGGAACGGGCCACAACGAAACGACTCAGCTTATGCTTGAGATGATGACTAAGTATCTTGAAGGAGACGAAGAGCATCTGCTTGATTACGGCTGCGGAACGGCGGTGCTTGCAATTGCAGGCATAAAGCTTGGAGTGAAAAAAGCTGTGGCGATCGACAATGATCCTGATGCGATTGAGAACGCCGCAGAATGTCTGAAGAAAAACAAGGTCGAAAAATTCGTTTCGCTTCACTGTGCTAACATTGATGAAATAGAGGAAGAGAATTTTGACATTATCTGCGCAAACATTATCAGCAGTGTTATAATTGAGAATATTGAACACATTATGGAAAAGATCACTAAGGGAGGAAAGCTCTTTGTTTCAGGTGTTCTGATGGATGAAGATCAGGGGATCATGGAATATCTGTTTCAGAACGGATTTGATGTTGAAGACATTCAAACCAAAGGTGAGTGGATAGGAATGTATGCAATCAAGAAATGAAGGAACATTCAGTGTAATTGACCTCGGCACGAATACGTGCCTGCTTCTTATTGCCACTCTGGAAAATGAAAATCTCACCGCGCTCTTTGAAGCGCAGGAAATCCCACGAATAGGAAAAGGCATCTACGAGACCGGACAGATATCCCGTGAAAGTTTTGACAAGGCTCTTAATATCTTCGGGAAATACAAGCGCATATCTGATGAACACAATGTGCAGGGGGTATTTGCTTTCGGGACAAGTGCATTGAGAGATGCCGCAAACAGCGATGAGTTCATAGATTTCATTTTCAGCAGGACAGGCTTAAGGATAAATGTAATCACAGGCAAACAGGAAGCGGAGTGCGCATTTTTGGGGGCAGTATTCGATCTGCCGGAAGATGATTATGCTGTGATTGATATAGGCGGGGGAAGCACGGAGATATCTTTCCGCATTGATGATGCACTTATCAACGAAAGCATTGATATCGGTTCGGTAAGAATTACGGAAATGTTCTTCCGGAACGGTTACAGCAAAGAAGCAATCTCTCGGGCAGAAGAATTCATATTCAATTCTGCCGGGAAATTGTCACACTCACCCGGAAAGAGAAAACTTGTGGGAGTGGCAGGTACAATCACAACACTCTCTGCAATAAAGAACGGAATGAAGCAGTTTGATTTCGGTAGAATTCACGGGGATGTGATCCCGCTGAACGATGTTGCTGAAATTGCGAACAAGCTGATCAGTATGAATGAAGCAGAAAGACTCGCCATGGGAGATTTTATGAAGGGAAGAAGCGATATAATCATTTCAGGGGTGCTTATACTTAAGATGCTGATGGATAGACTTGAAGCAAGTGAAATAAGAGTTTCTGCCAAAGGATTGAGATACGGACTGATGCTTAATTTAGATGCCTTTTCTTATAGAACTTAATTAGGTATTTTGTTCAAAACTTAAACCATGATAGACGAATTCAAGAAATTCATTTCGCAGGGTAATGCTCTCGATTTAGCCGTTGGCGTTATCATCGGTGCCGCATTCGGAAAGATCGTTTCCTCATTTGTTTCTGATCTCTTTATGCCTCTTCTTGGAATCCTGCTTGGGGGAATTGACTTTACTTCGCTCGGCATAATATTGAAAGAAGGAACAGACGGCAAGGAGCCCGTGATCTTTGCATACGGGAAGTTCTTACAGGCAGTGGTGGATTTCTTCATAATAGCGATCGCTATTTTCTTCATGGTTAAAGGCATTAATAAATTTCGTGGCAGCAAACCGGAAGAAGCACCTCCTCCTCCGGCAGAAGATGTTGTATTGCTTACAGAGATCAGAGATATTCTCAAAAAGCAGAAGTAATTCCGAACTCATTACGGATTTTATTGTTCCTGTGTAATCCGAATGAGGGTAATCAAAAATCAAAGCAATAATGGGAAAATTCGTATCAAACAGAAATGAAACAATAAGACTTTTCAAGAATCCTTTTCTTGAATATTTCTCACATATTCATCCGATAACTCCGGTAGTGGTTTACGTTCCGGTATTGATCTTCATGGCATATCTTGGAATCAGGGATACCGGCATTACTGCCGGCATACTCAGCTTTTTCTTTGGTGTATTTTTCTGGACACTGACTGAATATGTGATCCACAGATGGGCATTTCATTATGAACCAAAATCTGAAGCGGGAAAGAGAATTCACTTTCTTGTGCATGGCATTCATCATGATTATCCGCGCGATGCAACAAGACTTGTGATGCCTCTTCTTGTAAGCGTTCCGCTGGCAATTCTGTTCTATCTTGGTTTCAATGCAGTATTTGGCGCTTATCACTTTGGTGTATTCTCAGGATTCATATTTGGATATGTTTCATATGACTCGATTCATTACGCTACTCACCACATGAAAATGAACGGGAAGATCGGTGCATTCCTGAAGACGTATCATCTCAAACATCATTACGGTGATGAACACACTGCATACGGTGTAAGCAATCCACTGTGGGACTATGTATTCAGTACTGTTCCTGACCGCCTGAGAAAAAAAGATGACCCTGCTGCATTGGAAGGCAAGTGATCTGATTGTGGAATTAATTTTGCCCTGTGCAGTGCATGAATGCGTCACAGGGCATTTTTGTTTGCAGACTATTCCAAAATGAATTGCTATGACCGAAGAAAGAAACAGAAATATCTTTGATTTAGAAAATACGTCATTAAGCGAATTTGAGATATTTCAGGCGCTTGCTGAAACGGATCATGCTCTTGTTGAAAGAATTATTTCTAAAGGTCAAAAGACTCCTGATGGTCAATGGCTGGAACAGGAAAGAACCGAATGGGTTATTTTGCTTCAGGGTAAAGCAGGTCTTTGTTTTGAAGATGGCACTGAACGAAATCTGATCGCCGGTGATTATGTTCTGATTCCCGGAAATACCCGGCATAGAGTAACATACACAAGTACAGAGCCGTCGTGCATCTGGCTGGCATTTCATTTTGAATGATTACTATTGAACAATAGAGATTCCAAATACTGGATTGAAAAGCTCTCTCTGATCCCGCACAGGGAAGGGGGACACTTCAGTGAGATTTACAGGTGTGAAGAAACGGCAACTGTAAGAAGGTTTGGTGAGGCATCGGAAGTTGAACGAAACTTCAGCACTGCAATTTACTTTCTGCTTCGAAGCGGAGAAATGAATGCTCTGCACAGAATAAAGTCGGATGAGATTTGGCACTTCTATGACGGATCACCGCTCATTGTATATGAGATCAGTCCCGACGGTAATCTCAAAGAAAACATTCTTGGACTGAATGCCGAAAGGAATGAGAGTCCGGTGATAGTGATTAAAGCCGGCAATTGGTTTTGCGCGGAGTTGACGGAAACTGATTCCTTTACACTCGCCGGCTGTACTGTTTCACCGGGATTTGACTTTGAAGATTTTGAACTTGCAAACAGATCAGAACTTTCAGAAAGATTTCCACAGCACAAAGAGTTTATTGAGAAATTCACACAATGATCCATAAAGAGATTTATCAAACATAATTTCATGCTAAAGCTTTTTAACTCGCTGACCAGGTCGGTAGATGAGTTTGTTCCTATTGAACCGGGAAAAGTTCGTATGTATTCCTGCGGACCAACTGTTTACAATTATCAGCATATCGGAAATTTCAGAACTTTTTTCTTCGAAGATATTTTGCTGAGAGTCCTGAGGTACAATGGATTTGAAGTGAAATACGTAATGAACATAACAGATGTAGGCCATCTGACTTCTGATCATGATGAAGGTGAAGATAAGATGGAAAAGTCTGCAAGAGAGAAAGGCACCAGTGTATGGGAGATCTCCTCTTATTACACAGATGTTTTTCTTAATGATGTGAAACTTTTGAACATAGAGAAGCCGGATATCTATACCAAAGCAACAGATTTCATAAAGGAGCAGATAGACATGGTGAGATGTCTGGAAGAAAAAGGATTCACATATATCACAAGTGACGGAGTATATTACGACACATCAAAGTTCCCTGACTATACAAAGCTTGCCCGTCTCGATGTTGAAGGAATGAAGGAAGGCGCGAGGATTGAGTATTCTGAAGAGAAGAAGAACATCACGGACTTTGCCCTCTGGAAGTTTTCCCCGAAAGATGAAAAGAGGCAGATGGAATGGGACTCGCCCTGGGGAAAGGGATTTCCGGGCTGGCATATTGAGTGCTCGGCAATGAGCACAGCGATTCTCGGAAATCACTTTGACATTCATTGCGGAGGAATAGATCATCTCCCTGTTCATCATACAAACGAAATAGCGCAGTCGCAGGCGTGCACGGGCGAGAAGTATGTCAACTACTGGCTTCACGGAGAATTCCTGAATATGGGTGATGAGAAGATGTCTAAATCAACCGGCAAATTCATCAGGCTTCAGTCATTGATTGATGAAGGATTCTCTCCGCTTGACTACAGGTATTTTCTTCTAATGGCACATTACAGAAAGAAGCTGAAATTTACAATGGAGGCGCTGAACTCCGCTAAAAGCGGTTACAGGAATCTGCTTTCAAAAATTGCCGCGTTGAGGAATTCAGAAGACGGTGTTGAAACAGACAAAGAAGTTTATGATCGATTCAAATCCGACTTTAAGAATGCCATAAACGAAGATCTGAATATGCCTGTTGCAATGTCAGTGCTTTGGGACATGCTTAAAAGCAATTCATTGAGTTCAAGCGATAAGTTTGAACTTGCCACGGACTTTGATAGAATTTTCGGACTCAATTTGGGTCAGGCAACTGAAAAACCGATTGAACAGATTGAAGTCCCGGAAGAAATAACAGCCCTTGCTGCTCAAAGACTTGAAGCAAAGAACGCAAAGAACTTCAGTAAGGCAGATCAATTAAGAGAGAAGATCAAATCACTCGGTTATGAGATAATTGACACGAAAGAAGGTGTAACTATTAAAAAATCCGGTACCTGACTATTTTCCGGAATTCTTTTCGGCATCTGAAAATGCCTGTTCCCATACAGACTTGGGAACTACGCCTTCCAATTGTTCATAAATTCTGAATGCCTTTTCGCGATACTTGTCGCTCACATCAGTCTGAACAATTACAACAGGATGTTTCCTCTTTTTCCATCCTTCGGGCTTATCCAGGAAAATTGTAATGGTATAAACCGGATTCCCTGTAAACTCCTTATTTCCTCTGAGTTCATTTGTGTCAGCATCAAGTATTCCGCTGGAAAGCATCATTCGGTTCAATTCACGAAGACCCTTCTTTGCTCCTTCGAACTCATAGATATTTGTCTTTCCGTACTTTGTATATTCAAGCTTTCCGGAACCAAGCTCGTTAAGTTCAATTTGGTAGTTTCCCGCAATGTCTTTAGTCGCGGTGCCCGTTGAATGATAGTAAGCCAGTTTCTCCCAGACATACTGAGCATTGACCATGCATGGAAGAATTGTGAATAGTATTACGGCAAAGAAATTTTTGATGGTCATTTATTCCGATTAGTTAATTCCGGCTTCCGCCTTGATTGAATGAGGTACGAGACTCATTATTGTAGAGTAAAGATTGTCTATTGATTCCTGACACTCCTGTTTAACATTTGAAGGTATTTCAATTTTTTGCGGCGGCTGATCAAGCATCGGATCCTGCCACAAGGTTATACTTAGTTTGCTGATTCTCCCGCCGATGAGCATGTCATCGCTTTTCATTTCATCTGCACTCATATCAAAGACCTTGCTGCTCTTCAATGCCTGATCCAGCTTTTTCATCCCCTTCTTATTGTTTGGAATATTGAACTCATACTCCTTTGTTCCTTCCTTGTTTGTATAGACCAGCCTAGAAGAACCGTCTTCATTTATGATAACCGAGTAGTTGTATTGATACTCCGGTGAAACGGGACCGTTAGAATGGTAATATTCCAAAGTACTCCACGCAGGCGTTTGTGACCAGGCGGATGAAGAAAGAAACAGCAAAAATGCTATTGTGGAAAATTTGATTGTTCTCACTTTACAAAAATTTGATTCGAAGATAGTTATCACAAACCCAAAATCCACTATCAAAATCCAATCCCCTGCAGTGCGGAAAGAAAGCCGAAGGGCTTTGGAAAGTAATTTTGATTTTACAGTTAAGCAAAGTTCTGCGGGTTCGAGATTTCTGCGCTCTGAAAATTTGATGTTGGAAATTGCAGAATCAAATTCCTATTTTAGTTTCCCCCAAAGTTTACTTCAAAATTAAATCCAAATCTATGATCAGGATCTTACTTGCAGCAATCTGTTTCTTTAGTTTTTTAGACTCTGTCTATTCCCAGCTTCCTAATCAAAACACATATCTGTTAAGGAATCTGGACAGCTATTCAAGTTATTCTGCAATTTGGGGTTATGTTGCTCCTGACGGCAGGGAGTATGCAATATTGGGGACCAATACCGGAACTTCCTTTGTGGACATTACTGATTCGGCTAACATACATCAGGTTGATTTTGTGTCAGGCGTAACAAGTTCCTGGCGCGAGATGAAAACATATTCTCATTATGCATATGTCGTATCTGAAGGAACAAACAGCGGACTGCAGATAATGGATCTTCAGTATCTTCCGGATTCTGTCAGACTTGTAACAACATGGTTCACAACCGGATATACGAAGACGCACTCTATTTCCCAGTCAGGCAAATATCTTTACCTTAATGGAGGCAATGCCTCATCTAACGGTGGCGTGGCTGTGATTGATCTGACCAACCCTGTGAGTCCCGTGAAACTTGGACAATGGACCACGGAGTATGTTCACGATTGCCGGGTTCTCAATGACACAATATGGGCGGCTAATGTTTATTCAGGAAGAATGTCCATAATAAATGCAAGCAACAAAAGCAGTCTGCAATTTGTAAGAAACTGGCAGGCATACCAGTCACAAGTAGTATCAACTCACAACGCAGCAATAACTGATGACAGAAGTCATATCCTTACAACAAATGAAATCAACAATCCGGCCGGAAAACTTTATTCATATAACATAACTGACCTTGGCGATATTACAAGAGTTGCCGAATGGCAGCCAACAAGCATTACAACTTCAATTGTTCACAATGTTGAGATATATGGAAAATACGCAGTCATAGCTCATTACACTTCCGGTATAAGAATTGTTGACATATCAAATCCTGCATCCCCTATTGAAGTTGCATGGTATGATACTTATCCTTCAAGCAACAGCAATACATTTAACGGATGCTGGGGAGTATATATGTTCCCATCCGGAAAGATCGTCGGTTCAGATATCTCAAACGGTTTGTTTGTAATAAAGACAAATTTTCTGATGAGAGATTGTGAGAGTTTCACCAATACGTCTTTTCCGCCAACCTTCTATGATCTGGAATATTCAGGAGCCCAATATTGGTCAAGGCAGAATGTCAGTGCGTACGGTTCGGGTAACGGCAGTGCGAAATTTGATTTCTATAATGCACCAATCGGAACTACTCAATCAATATACACTAATTGTTCTCCCACAAAGACCGGCTATTATCTGACATTCGATGAGGCATACGCTCCATATAACTCTGTTTACCCGGGACCGGACAGCCTGTATGTTGAGTCCTCTACAAATGGCGGAGCTACATTTACAATTCTTGCTGCACTTGCAGGAATCTACCCGTCCGGAGGCGATCTGAATACTGCCCCGGCCACAACAACTTCGTTTACTCCATCTGCGTCACAGTGGAGATCAAAGATTTACTCGTTGCCGGTAGGCACTAACAAGATAAGACTCAGAGCAAGTAGCGGATTTGCGAATAATCTTTATATTGACAATCTGTGTATCAAGCAGCTTCCCGCAAGCACCCCGTCAACTGTGACGCTCGGCTCTCAGGGAATGTGGATCAATGGCGAGCCATACTGGAGATTGCTTGATACTGTAAGAGTTTATCTTCACAGGTCTGATTTCCCGAACATTGCCGTTGACTCTGTTACAACTACTATGAATACAGGTGCAATCACTAATCTCATGAACTTCACCAAAGCAATGAGCGGCAATTATTACTTTGTTGTCAAACACAGAAACAGCATTGTCACATGGTCTTCTACGGGATCGAGCCTGACAAGGGGTTCTTCTATCAATTACAGCTTCATTTCAAACGGAGCAGCTTACGGAAACAACCAGGCAATAGTAAGCACATCGCCGCTATATTACGGCATGTTCAGCGGAGATCTAAACCGCGACAAAGTAATTGACGGCTCCGATGTGGGATTGATAGACAACGATGCATCGAACTTTGTCGGCGGTTATGTGATAACAGATCTTACCGGCGACAACTTTGTTGACGGATCTGACTTTTCAATGGCTGACAACAATGCAAACAATTATGTCAGTGCAGTTGAGCCGCCGGGTTCATCATTGATTGCAACAACTCCTCAGGAGTTTGATTCTGCCCCGGTATTTGAAAACGATCTTCAAAGGCAGAAATATGAAGAAGGAAAGAGAATAAGCAAACAACAAAAGACTTTTGAGCCCCAGAAGAAGATAACTTACAAAGAGTATCTGGAATTGAAGAGAAACGAGAGGCACACTGGAAATCAGAAGTAAATGGTCGTTTAAGATTTAGTGGCATTTGATATAGACCGGAGATTGAACCTCCGGTCTTTTTTTTTAAACTCATGACATTCTTTGTTGATAGTCAAATCAATTGCAAGACAGGTCTTACTTCCCTAAAAGGTCAGATACTAATTTTCTTGGGGGAGTAATTTCCATGTCTAAGAATGAGGCCGTTTCTGACTCATCTTTACATAAGATTTATGTCTTACTCTCTAACGAATGAATTGAATATCCCCTCCTCAATGTGTATTTTTCACGCAACATAAATAAATTCTCTTCGCTAATGAAATTTACCGTCAAAGGGGATAAACTCTCGGATTGTCTAGCAAATCTTAACTCGATTGTACCATCAAGATCAACGCTTCCTTTGCTTGGGAGCATTTTTTTTGATCTGAAAGGCAATGAGCTGACATTAATGGCTTCAGATCTTGAGATCTTTATCAGAACAAAGCTCGAGGTCACAGGAAAGACGGACGGAACAGCCGCAATTCCGGCGAAGAAGTTGTTTGATGTGTCAAGGACTCTGCCTGCAGATGAACTCTCAATGGACATCAATGACAAGAACAGGCTTACCATCAAAACCAAGAAGGGTAAATATACAATGAGCGGGGAGCCGGCTGAGGAATTTCCGCAACCGGAGATCGCCGAAGATATGAAGCAAATCACCTTCAAAGGTTCGGGATTCAAGAGATGCCTTTCTAAAGTCGTTCACGCTGCAAATACGGAAGAACTTAAGAGAAACATGATGGGAATATTGATGGAAGTTGGAAGCTCTGAAGTGAAGTTTGTTGCAACTGACAGTTACAGGCTTTCGAGAATTTCCAGAACTGATATTACGATTGACGGCGCAAGAGAAGAGAAAATAGTAGTACCGCTTAAGACAGCTCATTTGCTTGTTCGTTTAGGGGTTGAAGATGATACGATAATGGAATACAATGAACGGGATCTTAAGATATCTTTCGGAGACTATGAGATATTTTCCAAACTCATGGGTGAGACTTTCCCGAACTATGAAAATGTAATACCTACAAATAACGACAAGCTTCTCAAAATTAACAAGCATGAGTTTACTGAATCCATGAACAGGGCATTGATACTTGCCAACCCGAATACAAAGAGGGTCATCCTGGAAATTGCATCGAATAACCTCACAATCAAAACAGATAATCCCGAGGTTGGTTCTGAAGGTGAAGAAGTTCTCGATTGTTCATTTACAAGCAGAACAGGCAATGATGAAATTGAGGGCAAGACGTTTGTAATTGCATTCAACGGTGAGTTTATCAGAGATGCTTTGAGCCAGATAGAAACAGAAATTGTTGAGATCAGCTTTGGAAGCCCTTCCAAAGCCGCAATCGCTCAGCCTGACAAGCAGGCAGAAATGGAAGATTTTACGGAATTGATAATGCCCGTCAGGGTGGGTTAAGGTAACGCATATCTTTATTGATTGTTCAGAAAATGTAAGCACAGAATCTTGCGGAACTCATGTTCATGCAGCAATTGGCATATTTATTTCCGCACAGAATGACTTTGCCGGGGCAGGCAAATTGACACGATGATAATAGATAAGATTGTATTGAGAAATTTCAGAAACTATGAAAGCCAGGAATTGGATTTCAACGGAAAGTTCAATTTTATTTCCGGAAATAACGGTCACGGAAAGACGAATATTCTTGAGGCCGTTTCATTCCTGACTTACGGCAAGAGTTTTAGGGGAAGCGCTGAAACAGATTGCGTCAGACTCGGTGAAAAGAGTTTTCAGATTGACGGAGTCTTTGTGAATGATATCGGTAATAGTGAGTTATTGTCTGTTTACTATGACCTTGAGCTTAAGGCAAAATCTGTTCATAGAAATAAGGAGAAGGTAAGTTCATTTTCCGGTGAGATTTTTGGCAGATATCCTGTTGTGTTCCTGTCGCCTGCAAGTCTGGCAATAACTTACGGGACGCCGGCCGAGCGAAGAAAGTATTTCGACATCATGCTCTCTCAGGCAAGCCCGGTCTATCTGGATTATCTCAAAGAACTTGCCCGGCTTCTCAGACAGAAGAATGCACTTCTCAGAAGTCATGCGCATCATAGAAAATATTCTGCCGGAGATTTCAAAGGAATGCTATCGAGCTTCAATGAAAAGCTTGCATCGGTATCCGCAGAGATCATGAAACGCAGGATTGATTTTCTTGAAGAATTCAGGATCTTCTTCGAAAAGAGTTTTTCATTTCTGATTACAGACGATCAGCATGCCTTTGTGAAATATGAGTCAGATGCTTTTGGCGATTGCAGAGAGATTACAAATGATTTGACAAAGAATTTTCTGCAGCACTTTGAGAATAAGGCTGAAGAAGAATCTGTTCGGGGAGTTACTCTTTGCGGTCCTCAAAGAGATGATTATCTGTTCAGCATGGAGAAGGGAGATGAGAGATTTCTTCTGAAAAGTTTTGCATCGCAGGGTGAGCACAAGACATTTCTTGTTGCACTGAAACTTGCAGAATATGAGTATCTGAAATCTGCCAAGTCAACAGCCCCTGTGCTTCTTCTGGATGACATCTTGTCAGAGCTTGACCATTCAAGAGTGGCACAGATAGTTTCGCATCTTCGGGATTACGGACAGATTTTCATGACAACGGCAGATCAAACTCATTTAGAGAAAATGAAAATGTTTTATGCCGTGAGCGAGATTGCGGCATTCTCAGTAACTGAAGGAATAGCAAAGAATGAAACAAAGAGCAGTTGATCTGAAGACAAGACTGAACAAGACAATGTGCCTGAAAGAAGAGATGGACTCTTTTATGAATCACATAGGTCTTGATACAAAACTGCATGAGCTGAAAATTCTGGATGTGTGGAAAGAATGTGTCGGAGAATCAATTGCAGAATATTCTTCTCCGGTAGAACTCAGAAAGAACAAGCTGTTTGTGAGCGTTGAAAGCGCCGCGTGGAGATATGAACTGTCTCTGAAGAAGAATGAGATAATGGAAAAGCTTAACGGTCATTTCAACAAGAAACTAATCAGAGAAATAATTTTTGTATAAGGTAGCATAAAGGAAAACATGGCAAAAAACAAAACGGAAAGCAAGAATCAGGATTACGGTGCCGGGGACATTCAGGTACTAAAAGGACTGGAGCACGTTCGCAAGAGACCGGCAATGTATATCGGCGACATTTCCGGCAGGGGTTTGCATCATCTTGTGTATGAAGTGATTGACAATGCGATTGATGAGGCACTTGCAGGCTATTGCGACAAGATCACACTCACCATAAACAAGAACGGCTCGGTGACAGTAACTGATAATGGCCGGGGAATTCCAACGGAAGTTCATCCGACGGAAAAAATATCAGCGCTTGAAGTGGTAATGACTCAGCTGAATGCCGGAGGAAAATTCAACCGTGACAGTTATAAGGTATCCGGTGGTCTTCACGGAGTCGGCGTATCTGTTGTAAACGCACTGAGCGAATGGCTGGAAGTAGAAGTATCAAGAGAAGGAAAACTGTTCTATCAGAAGTACAATCGAGGAGTACCCGAAGGAAAAGTAAAAGAGATCGGAACTTCCAAGAAGACCGGAACAAAGGTAACCTTCTATCCTGACAATGAGATCTTCAAGAATATCACATTCAAGTTTGAAACTCTTGAAGAGAGACTAAGAGAGCTTGCTTATCTGAATAAGGACCTTGCGATATTTGTAAAGGATGAAAGAGGCGATGAAGTAAAACAGGAAGAGTTTCATTTCAAAGGCGGCCTCATTGATTTTGTTAAGTATCTAGATGAATCCGAAAAATCCATTTCGGGAAAGCCGGTATTTGTGAGTGGTGACAGAGAGAATGTTCAGGTTGAGGTGGCATTCCAGTATAATGAATCATACAATGAAAGCATTTACACTTTTGTGAATAACATCAACACTCACGAAGGCGGAACTCATCTCGAGGGATTCAAGGCGGCTCTAACCAGAACGCTGAACAATTACGGAACAAAGAACGGAATCATCAAGACCGATAAGATCACACTTACTGGAGATGATTTTCGGGAAGGGCTTACTTGTGTAATAAGCATAAAAGTACCTGAGCCGCAGTTTGAAGGACAAACAAAGACGAAGCTCGGCAACAGTGAAGTAAAAGGTATCGTGCAGTCCATTACAGGCGAACAGCTCGGAAACTTTCTGGAGGAAAATCCCTCAGTTGCTAAAAAAATACTGGAAAAATGTTTGCGTGCCGCTGAAGCCCGTGAGGCAGCCAGAAAAGCGAGAGAGCTTACCAGAAGAAAGAATGCTCTTGACATAACGGGACTTCCCGGAAAACTTGCGGATTGCTCAATAAAGGATCCGGCGCAATGTGAGTTATATCTTGTTGAGGGAGAATCTGCAGGAGGTTCTGCCAAGCAGGGAAGAGACAGAAGATTCCAGGCAATACTTCCGCTCAAAGGTAAAATACTTAACGTCGAGAAAGCACGCATCAACAAGATCCTCGAGAACGACGAAATAAGATCTATCATTACAGCCATCGGAGCGGGACTCGGGAATTCGGATGAGTTTGATGAATCAAAGATCAGATATGATAAGATCATACTTATGTGCGACGCCGACGTTGACGGTTCACACATCAGAACATTGCTCCTAACATTTTTCTACAGGCACATGCGGGAGATCATTGATACGCAGAGATTGTACATTGCACAGCCGCCGCTTTACAAGATCAAGAAAGGCAAGAATGAATTCTACGCTTATGATGAGGCTGAAAGAGAAGAAATTCTGAAGTCGATGAAGATTGATAAGAAAGCAATTGTTCCGGATAACGGCGAAGTTGTAGAATCATCCGGTGAAACAAAAGGCGTTGCAATTTCAAGATTCAAGGGACTTGGAGAAATGAATCCCGAGCAGCTTTGGTCCACTACAATGAATCCTGAAACAAGGACCATCATTCTCGTAACAAATGAAAACGCAACTGCTGCGGACAAGATGTTCAGAGTTTTGATGGGAGAGGAAGTTGAACCGAGAAGGAAATTCATTGAAGAGAATGCCAAGTATGCTAACATTGATGTCTGATCTTAAGATCAGTTCGTTTGTTGAGAATAGAGAGATGAAATTGGAATGCATAATTCCAAATACACACTTACGATATTGCCTGAATTGCATGATCGATTTTAGTTCATTATGACGGCTGAATTCTCCGGGGCAGGTTTTTGGAAGAACTGATAAAAGCAATTGTGCTTGGCATAATCCAGGGCGCAACTGAATTCATACCTATCAGCAGCACAGCACACCTGCGTGTCATTCCGGCCCTTCTTGGCTGGAAAGACATCGGAGCCGCATATACTGCCGTTATTCAACTTGGAACACTCATAGCAACCTTCATATATTTCCGAAATGATATATCACTATTATTCGATGGATTCAGAAAAGCGCTGAAGAAGAAAAATTTTCTTGCCAATAATGAGTCCAGAATTTTTTTGCTGATCATTATAGGAACAATTCCAATAGGTGTTTGTGGTTTGCTCTTTAAGAGATTTATAGAAGGAGATGCACGGGGACTATATGTCATCAGCGCTGCGCTCATAATACTTGCTGTAGTTCTTTTCATTGCCGAGAAGGTAGGAACAAAGTCCAAGAGAATCGGAGAGATGACCATCAAAGATGGAATTGTCATCGGACTTGCTCAGGCGCTTGCACTCATTCCGGGCAGTTCGAGGAGCGGAGTTACAATAACAGCCGGACTCTTCCGGGGCTTAAAGCGTGATGATGCGGCAAGGTTTTCCTTTCTGCTTAGTCTTCCCGCAATTGGGCTGAGCGGTTTTTATGAATTGTACAAAGAAAGAAATGTTTTACTCAATGAGAATCTACTTGATCTTACTGTTGCAACAATTGTCTCCGGAGTTGTAGGATATTACTCGATCGATTTTCTGCTTTCTTATCTTAGAACTAAATCAAACCTCATCTTCATCATATACAGAATTGCACTTGGAATATTGATACTCATACTTCTGTCTGCAGGTGTATTGACAAATCTCGGCTGAATTTCTCCTTAATCCTTTATTGAATTCCGGATTATATCCAATGAATTGGTCTGCTTTTGATTATAGGCACGAACTTATGTCATGTTGCCGGTAAGACCCTCATAAAGCTATTCCACATCTGTCCAAGACGTTTTAATTGGAAAGAAGTTGGCTAGAATAAACTTCATAGAATAAAATCATTTCCGCTTTCTTTTGAACGACCAAAAGAAAGCTTGGCAAAGAAAAGTCGCCCGCCCGCCTGCGAAAAGTGTTGAAATTCAGTATTCTTCGGGCAGGCTGCATCCTAATTGCCTAAGATTGCTCGCTTTGGCTACGTGAATTTCAACTCCTCACACGACAGAAGAGCTCTGTCGTGTTCGTCAAACAGGAAATTCACGCTTACGCCAAAGCTCACAATTTCTTAACGGCATTAGGATGAGGCGGGTTGTTCTTACGACTTTCGCAAAAGGGTTTACTCTTGAACTGTTTTGGCATTAAATTCGTAATTTCAAAAATGTTTTGGACAGCACTGAAGCTATTCACACCGTGACAGAATGATTAATATTTTGATTGAGTGAATCATTTTGTATTTTAATGTGTTAAATCAGCTAACTCAAGGAGACAATATGAAACACCTCAGATCATTAGTTTTACTGTTCATTTTTACAATGTTTGCCATGACGGCAATGAGTCAGTCAATTGACGGCGCAATCAACACAGCGAAGTCAGAAGGTAAAAAAGTTCTGATCATTTTCTATTCTCACAATGACAGCTGGAGTCAGAAACTCGAGAAGGAAGTGCTAACATATCAGGCAGCGCTTGCGGAATTGAGTAAATTTGTGGTTGTTAAACTTGACGGAGATTCTGACACGAAGTTTGATTTCAAAGGGAAGTCAGTCAATGCAAAGGACCTTGCTGCAATGTTTTCAATTACCGGATATCCTTCTTTTGTATTTCTGAATTCTGACGGAAGTACAATTTCATATAAGTATAACGGTGAAAATGTTACAAGTCTTTCGGGATATCTTGATGCCAATGATTTTGTGGAAATGCTGAAATACTTCGCTGCAAACAAGCAAACTGATACTGATCTATCAACTATGTTTGGTAACTGAGCATTCTTCTGTGGATTAGCCGGATTGTTATTGTGATTGGAATTTTTATTGTTACACGGAGATGCACGGAGTTACACGGAGTTGCTGCCTGCTTAGTATTTCTAACAGTTGTTAATTTACATTGCAGGAAGATAGTGTTAAAGAGGATATTATTAAGAGTTGTTTTAGTAATAACAAATTGTGTTCAGTCCTGAAAGAATTCTCAGATATTAGTTGAAGCATAATATGAAAATTGAAGACTGATTTATCAACAACCAGTTATTATCACACTATTAATTGAAATCTCACTTAAACCTCAGTGGAACTCTGTGTATCTCTGTGAAATTCTGTGTTTCAAATCGAATATAGTTAATAAGAATATCTTCGAAAGCTATTTTTAGTAATAAAGAATTTTATTCGGCCTAAAAGAATTGTGAGCTCTTAGTAGAAGAATTACATGAATCATTTAGACTGATTTCAGAAATATCACATTATTAATTCAAATCTCTCTTTTTCCTCTGTGTATCTCAGTGTATCTCAGTGGAACTCTGTGTTACAATATGAAACAATTAAAGCGGAAATTACTTCGCAAATCTTTTCTTGAGTTTCTTGTAAACAAAATCCGGAAGGAATTCCTTTACGTTTGCATCATAAGAGGCAAGCTCTCTCACCAGAGATGAATTGAGGTATGAGAATTTCTCGTTAGGCATAAGGAAGATGGTAGTAATATCGGGATTGAGTTTTGTGTTTGTAAGTGACATTTGAAATTCATATTCAAAGTCAGAGATAGCTCTCAATCCCCTTACAATAACGGAAGCTTTCATTTCTGCTGCATATCTTACAAGCAATCCGTTAAAAGAATCTACCTTCACATTCTTAAGGTGTGCTGTGGTTTTCGTAATCATCTCCCTTCTTTCTTCTTCACTAAAAAGCGGCTTCTTGTTTGAGTTTACGGCTATGGTGACAATCACGTTATCAAAAAGCTTGCAAGCTCTTTCTATAATATCGAGATGACCGTTTGTTATCGGATCAAATGTGCCGGGATAAATTGCCGTTATCTTTTTCATGAAGATTCAGTTATGTTTTCGAAGATTGAGAAATGCGCCCTTCCGGCTTTTCTGCTTAGTATTAGATTTGATTTAGTTGAATCTCCTGCTGCATAAGAGGCCGGATGCTCAAGAATAGTGACTTTCGAAATCAGAACCGAACGCATTACAAGTTGTTCGTAATTCTGAAAATCGTACGGCGGATCTGCAAACAGAAAATCAAATTTGCCATGAGATGATTCAACATACTTCAAAGAATCTGCTCTTATGATATTGCAGTGATCTTCCACTTTCAGATGCGCTGCATTCTTAGCTACAAGCTGAGTATTCAGATCAACAAATACGACCTCATCTGCACCTCTTGAAATGCATTCAAAACCAACGGCTCCGGTTCCGCAGAACAGGTCGAGTACTTTGGTGCCTTCAAGAGAATATCTGCTGCAGACTATGTTGAACAAAGTTTCCTTTGCCCTGTCCGCTGTTGGTCTTACTTCCAATCCTTTCGGAGGAATAAGCTTTCGTCCCTTTAATGAACCGGAAATGATTCTCATTCAGTTTACGAGATTTTTCAGCGCCAGGCCCACAAGCGGTGCATAAACGCTCGAATCGTGTCTTCCCTTCCCGTCAGGTCTGGATGGACCGAACAAATCCAGATGCGTAATTTTGATTCCTCCGAGATGTTCTCCGATGCCTGAAGAAATTGCTGCAGAAGAGACTTCCCCGTAGAGAAATATTTCTGAAATGTCGGTTTCGGGAAATTTGTTCTTCATTCTGCTCAGCTGTTGATAGAGAATTTTCACGGGATTGCGTTCAAGCACAATGTCATAATCGTAATACTTCAGTCCTGTGTTAACAAGCAAACTGCTGTCAATTCTCTTTCCCGAACATGATGAAATGATCACGCTATTATTTCTCACATTTCTTCCGAAGAGTTCTGTAAGGCATTTCTCAACCGCGAAGTGGTCTATCTCAATGTTCTTGGGCTGAAGGCCGGATTGTGCGCACAGGTTCTTTATGAAGCGGATCTTCTTTCTGTCAATTGCGATGATAATTGCTTCATCAATAGTTCCTCCAAAAAGCGGATTGCCTAGTTTGTAATATCTCTTGCTGAAATCTTTATATGTGTCGGGATAGTAGTTTGAAAGCTCCCAAAGTATGTGTGATTCAATTGCTCCGCTTGTCTCACTTACATCAAGCGGAATGACATTGATGAAAGCCATTGATGTATCAATCGTAATGCCTGATCTCAGTTTTTGCAGATCCTCATTCTTGGCGAAAGCTGATACATGCTCCCTGAACTCCTGCGCAACACTTCCGGGATCTTTTGTGAAGAGTGACTCACTGCCCAGGTCAAAACTCATTGCCAGGCTTGCCGAAGATGTGATCTTTCCTGATGAATCCACACCAAGCAAGCGCAAAGTTTTTCCGGATAAACCTATACTTAGACTTGTCAATTCTTATTTGACTGTTATGAGCTCTTTTAGTTTTTCAAATTTTTTCTTCCCGATTCCTTTTACTTTCATCAGATCCTCAACTTTCCTGAATCCGCCATTCTCTTCCCTGTGAATGATTATCCTTTCCGCTGTAGCTTCGCCTATGCCGGGAAGACCTTCCAGCTCATGTTTGCCGGCAATGTTTATGTTAACAGTTGCTCCCCCGTAAGCAAAAGATCTTATTTCCGATGAATCATGTTTCTTGCCGGCAGCTTCAATTTCAGAAGCATATAATGCCGGGTTGTGATCTGAAGAGTCTTCCGATGCAGAGAAACTGTAAGTTGAGACTCTGTTCAGAGATTTGTTTAAAAATGCACTGTCGGTTCCTGAATAGTCATAAGGCTTGTCAGCATCTTCAACAAACTGGTTGAAATTTCTTACAACATATCCTGAAACTATAACTGCTGCAACGAATACAATGACTCTCGTTTCACTTTTTGAGAATTGAAGTGCGTTCAGAAGATCCTTTATCATAATGGCCGTGTAGATTTACAATTTTCATAATATGTTCAGCGATTCGGTTCATTATTTTACGATGCAGAGTGTCATGCCGTCTCCGATAGTCATCAGCATGCACTCTATTCTTTCATCCTTTGCAAGAAGCTCATTCATTTGCCTGACCGCATCAAGGTCAGGATCACTCATTGACATGTCAATCACATTGCCGCCTTTAAGCATATTGTCAAACAAGATCACAGTTCCGGAATGTGAGAGTTTCAATGCTTCCTGATAATAACCGTGATATCCTGTCTTGTCCGCGTCAATGAATATGAGGTCAAATATCCTTCCATCATCAGCCATTTTCCGCATGTGATCAAGAGCAGGAGAAGTGACAACATCAACTTTTTCCTTAAGCCCGGCTTTTTCAAAGAAACCTGCAGCTGCAGAGGAATGAACTGGATTGATGTCAACTGTAGTAAGCATGCCGCCCGGTTGAAGTCCGCGGGCAATATGTATTCCGCTGTAGCCGGCCAGTGTGCCGATTTCAAGCGCATGCTTTGCATTGATCATCTTCGTCAGTAGATACAAAAATCTTGCCTGATCAGTTGAGATCTGGATCATCGGGATCTCAAGCCGCTGTGTTTCTTCAAGAAGTTCTTTGCAGAGAGGATCATCTGGAACTGACAATCTTTCCACATAATCAAAAAGCTCTTGCGTAAGAGGTACTGATTTCATGTAAGCAAATTAGATTAGAATTCCGGATAGAAGATCTTTTTCAGAAGCAGGCATTTGCCGGTCTCGCGGCTAAGCTCGCAGTAGATTGCAGAGAACCGCAGATCTTCATCTGCAACTTCATATTTCTGCGGAGTCGCGTAGATGAATCTTTTAATTGAACCTTCTTTCTTCATTCCGATCACAGAGTCATATGCTCCGGTCATTCCAACGTCTGTAATGTATCCCGTGCCACCGCTGAGTATTCTTCCGTCTGCAGTGGGGATGTGAGTATGCGTACCTGCAACAACAGAAGCCCTGCCGTTTGCATGCCATCCGAAAGCGATCTTCTCGGCTGTTGCTTCTGCATGGAAGTCAACGAATATCAGATTCGTTTCCGGTTTCACTCTGTCATAAACCCAATCGAAGGATCTGAACGGACAATCGATTCCTTTCATAAAAACTCTTCCCTGCAGATTTACGACTGCGATCTTAAGTTCTGTTCCGGGTATCTTGAACACGCCGAAGCCGTGACCGTATGCGCCTCTCGGATAATTCATCGGACGGAGAACATTGGATGTTTCAATCAGATACTTATGTGCCTGTATTTTATCCATCGTATGATTACCGCCGGTAAGGACGTGTATGCCGAGTTCGAGAAGCTTCTTGCCGTCTTTTTCGAGGAGGCCTTTGCCCTCTGTGATATTCTCTGCATTGGCTATGATGAAATCGAGCTTGTATTTGGATACATAATTCGGAAGAAGCGTTTTTGTCAGATTGAATCCCGGATCTCCGATTATGTCGCCGATGAAAATAAGTCTTATGATGTCAGGCAAAGTATAGAGCGGCTTAGGTTGGTATTAGAAATATTCGTTTATGTCAACGCCTTTCCATTGAGCATACTTCTCGAGATCTGTTCTCACTGATTTGAAAATCGCGGCAAAGAGAACTGCATCGTCTGCAAACCCCATAATCGGGAGCAGGTCGGGAATGATATCGAACGGATTAAGAAAGTACAGAATCGCTGCGGCTATCAGTCCGATCGAACGCCACGGAATCTCTGTATAGGATTTGTTTCTGTAGTCTTTGATAAGCTCAATTGCAAGCTTAAGCTGATTGACAAGTTTTTTGAACCTGCCAACATCTTCGCGTGATGCTTTCTCTTTAATCTTTTCTTCGTCTAATATTACCTGATCGATATTGCTATTTCCGTTATTCAAAGAATTGGTTTTGAATTGAAGTGAAAGTGTGTGTCTGTTGTCGTTATTCAAGTACTATATGTTTTTCTCATTACAATATATGCTTAATGAAATATCAATTCAATAAACTTCATTGCTGAACAAACAAGCTTGAGTTTGGTTACCCTCTTAACGGGCAATGCTTTTCCCCAATCTTTAGCCGGCCGGTCCCGTCTGTTTCACATTCTCTGCATCCTGATAATTGATGCCGGGCAAGCAGCACTCTAATTGTCGACAAGATCCTCCGTGCACTCTGCGCCACCACTGCGCACTTTGCGGTTAATACTTACTCATGTTGATATTAACTAAAAGAAAGAACTAACCGCAAAAGGCACAGAGTTTTCGCAAGGGTCGCTGAGTGTGAGCGGCAGAACGATTATGTACACCTTACATTTCTGAATTTCAAAGGCAAACTATTACATGCTTGCAGTAAATTTGTTTCCGGACAAATATGAGACTGAATCATTGCCGTCCAAAACGTTTTCTAAATTTAAGTAATGTTGTAAATACAGCACAAAAGTAAATGCCTTTTCAGATGTTGCAGGAACAACCCGCCTCATCCTAATTGCCGTTAAGAAATTGTGAGCTTTGGCGTAAACGTGAATTTCCTGTTTGACGAACACAACAGTGCTCTTCTGTTGTGTGAGGAGTTGAAATTCACGTAGCCAAAGCGAGCAATTTTAGGCAATTAGGATGCAGCGGGCGACTTTTCTTTGCCAAGCTTTCTTTTGGTCGTTCAAAAGAAAGCGGAAAAACCTTTGACATCGTAATTTATTAATTCCAACTCACCAAAAAATTCAAACGTTTTGGACAAGTGTGAGACTGAATGAAATCCTTCTTCTTTTTAAATGTTAATTTTGAGATGTCATTTTAGTATTTTGCAAACATTAATTTCAAGAAACCTTGAACAACATTCCATCCGGAAAGGTAACCTTTCTATTTACCGATATTGAAGGAAGTACAAAGCTTGCTCAGAAAAACAGCTTATCTTACGTTCCTGCACTCGATAAACATGATAAAATTCTAACTGAAGTCATTCAATCCAACAAAGGCTTTGTTTTTAAAACTGTTGGAGATGCATTTTGCTGTGCATTTGAAAATTCAGATGATGCCGTAAAAGCAGCACTCGATGCTCAGATAGAACTCTCTTCGCAAGAATGGAAGGATGCGATAATAAAAGTAAGGATGGGAATTCATTCAGGAAAAGCAGAATGGAGCGGGTCAGATTATATGGGTTATCTGACACTTGCGAGATCATCAAGAGTAATGTCTGCTGCACACGGAAATCAGATACTTATTTCAAATGATGTTTATGAAAATATTAAAGACAACTTAGATAATTATACTGAAAGAAATATAAGCTTCAGGGATTTCGGTGAAAGAAGACTGAAAGATCTAATCCAGCCGATGAGAATATTTCAGATCGTTTCAGAAAAGCTGCAGAATGAATTCCCTCCCATCAAAACATTAGACGCCAGACCAAATAATATTCCGGTTCAGTTAACCAGTTTTATTGGTAGAGATATAGAAATTCCGGAAATAAAGAGCAGCCTGGAAAAGTCAAGACTGGTTACTTTACTTGGTCCCGGCGGAACCGGGAAGACAAGGCTTTCCATTCAGGTTGGAGCCGATTTGATAGATGATTTTCCAAACGGAGTCTTCCTTATTGAGCTTGCTCCTGTTTCTGATCCCGGGTGGATTCCTGAAACAATATTGAATTCTCTGAAGATTAAAGAGGAACAAGGGAAATCAACTACTGAAACATTAACAGGTTTTCTCCAAGACAAGGAGATGTTGCTGTTAATTGACAATTGCGAGCATTTAATAAATGAATGCGCAAATCTATGTGAGCTGTTATTACAAAAGTGTGAGAAGCTGAAGATAATTTCAACTAGCCGAGAAGCCCTTAATTGTCCCGGAGAACAGATATACAGAGTTCCTGCACTTTCTTACCCCGATCCTGCAATGCAGGAAACAGCAGAAACGCTTTCGCAATATGCTTCAGTTCGTTTGTTCATTGAAAGGGCATTATCCGTTAATCCGGAATTCCGGGTTAACAACAACAATGCACCTGCGCTTGCAGAAATATGCAGTCGTCTTGACGGAATTCCTCTTGCCATTGAACTTGCGGCAGCAAGAACAAAGGCAATGTCAGTTGAAAAGATCAATGAGAGATTAGATAACAGTTTTAGATTACTCTCAGGCGGAGTAAGAACTGCTTTACCCCGCCAGCAAACACTCAAAGCGCTTATTGACTGGAGCTATGACCTGCTTTCTGAAGATGAGAGACTACTTCTGGTAAGGTTATCCGTTTTCAATGGCAGCTGGTCTTTGGAAGCTGCTGAAAGAATTTGCAGCGACGGGTACATTTCAGAAATGGAAATACTCGACCTGATGAGTCAGCTCGTAGAGAAGTCAGTAATTATGTATGACGATATCAACGAGAGATACAAAATGCTTGAAACAATCAGACAGTATGGTAACGATAAATTGGAAGCATCCGGAGAATCTGATTATCTTATACAGAATCACTTCCGATATTTCAAAGAGTTTGCTCTGCATAATTTGAAAGATATCACCGGGAATACTCAGATAGAAACTTTAAAGTTGATTGAGACAGATATCAATAATATTTACAAAGCACTTTCTGAATTTGAAAATCTGCAGGACAATGAAGAAGGAGTGAGACTTGCAGTTGCTTTAGACACTTTCTGGGATATCAAAGGAGATTATTCATCAATGGCAAAATGGAATGAAATTTCATTTAAGTACATTGACCAAATTCCTGCCGGTCTGAAGGCTGATATCTTATATACAGCCGGAATGATTAACAAAAACGGCGGTAAATATAGAGTTGCAGAAAGTTTACATGAAGAATGTCTTATGCTGAGATTAGCAATGAATGACAGATCTAAAATTTCAAACAGTCTATGGGCGATAGGAGAGATTGAGAGCATTAAAGGCAACTTTATGAAAGCAAGAGCTTATTATGAAAAATGTCTTGAAATCAGAAAAGAAATAAATAAAAAAACCGGAATTACTTCTGTCATTAACAGTCTTTCAAATATCTCACTGTATCTTAAAGAATATGAAAAGGCCAGATCACTTATGCTGGAGAATTTAGATCTCCTTAGAGAGAATAATGAAAAACGTCCGATAGCACTGACATTGTATAATCTTGCAATAGTTGAACATAATCTTGCCGGGAGTCAACCGGGTGATTATACAAAAGCAAACGAGTATCTTGAAGAGAGCCTTCTCATTTTCAGGCAACTGGGAAATAATATGAATATTGCATACTGTTATATACTGTATGGTCTGATTGAAGTGAATCTTAAGAACCTGGAAAAAGCAAGGACACTAATGAATGACGGTTTGAGTTTAATGCGAAAAGCAAATTACAAATTCGGCATTGGCAATGCACTTTTTAATTTAGGAAATATAGAGTTGAAACTCGGAAATCTGGAGAAAGCAAAATCACTTATTGAAGAATGCTTAATGATCAAAATTGAGTTTCATGATAAGAGAACTATCGCCGGTTGTTTTTCGAAATTAAGTCAAATAGCTGAACTTTTATCAGAGCACAAAAAATCGCTTCTCTTATTCTGCTCCTCAAAAAGGTTGAATGAAGATCTTGGAATAACTGAAACAGAAGAAAGTATTCTTGAAAATGAAGAAATTTATTCACGGTTAAATTCAAAACTTGGTGATGATGAGTTTTCAAATTTAGTGGGAATTGGAAAATCTTTGACAATGGATCAGGCAGTTGAAATTGCTTTGTCAGAATAGAAAAGTTCAAAGCAAGAAAAAATTTCCATCTCATAAAAAGATGGAATCTTCTACAAAACTTATTTCCTGTGGCGTCAGGACTTTCCTGTCTGACGCCAGGCAGGCCTGCCTGCAGCAGGCAGGCGTCCTGACGTAAGTTGAAATACCAGAATTTATCCGAATGATTCATGCAGGAACTTTACATTGAATATTCCATCTCTTCCGGAACTTAAACAAGTAATGGGCTAACAAAAGGTGATTGTCATTGCGTCAGGACGAAAGAGTCTGTCCGAGAACTCGCCGTCCGGAGTGATTCTGTACGGAACCAAAATGAAATTGTCGATTTTTGGTATGGATTTGCAAGAGATACACGCTGGAATAATATAGATTTTTAGTTCTCGGACAGACTCGAAAGTCCTGACGCCACACAGCAAAGACCAATGGCTAAAAATAAAGGAAATTGGAAACCCATTACGATGTAATTTTAGAACTCAATGGTCTGCGAATTTAAGGATCTGATGACGGGAAGATGGTTGTCATTAAGGGGTACAAACTTGTAGAAGGCACTCCTTGCAATGACAAAGTTATCGGGAATGGATAAACAGTAGAGCTAAGAGGAACTGTGAAGTTGTGTCTTATTTATGCGCAGAAGCTTTGCTTCAGAAATGCTACGAAAGCCGTCCTGAAGGGCCAGTGGCTCAGAAACTGACTTGAAGCCACATCAGTTTGCTCTGTGCGTTCAGATATGTTCAGATTTCAGAAGGAGAATGAATCAGAGTTGCATTTTATATAGAGCATATTTGTAATGTGAATGGATATAGCGAACAGCTTACATTCACCACGCCAAAAACTTCCTTATCATCGGAGCATAAGCGCTGCAATAAAATGTAGGTAAACGAATGGATGGCCAGTAGCAGAAGTTAATGGAAATGTCTGCTTTGGTTCTATAGAGGCAAGCCGTATTAGCCAGTACTTCACCGGCTGCAGGCCAACAATCTGCCGTTTCATTCATTCCGAAAAACATATTGCGGCATTCACCTTCCTGTTTTTAAGCATAAAGGATATTCTTTACCGGCCATCTGCTGTTGGCAATCCTTTCCATCCATTTCAGCATGTATAATTTCCGTACAAGTATCTCATCTTTGTGAACCCCGGCCTGACCGCATTTCGCGAACTCTAAGAAGTTTTCATCCCTCTTACATGATTGAATTCCCCGGCACTCTTGCCTGCCTCAGATCATCTGCAAAACCTTACCTGAAATATGTGTTGCATCTTAACTCTGGTAAATGCATTTTACATACCATTGGTATGTATAATTAAATCCGTATGAAAAGAACAAAAGAAGAGGCAAGACAGACCAGGGAAACAATACTGAAGTGTGCCGTGCAGGCTTTTATCGAGAAGGGCTTTGAGAAAACATCTCTCGCATACATAGCGGAAAAAGCAGGGCTGACAAAAGGTGCGATCTTCTGGCATTTCAAAGACAAGAGCACAATACTTGATGAGATCATAGAACTCTATGACAAAGAAGCAACAGACTATCTGCCAAATGTGCTGGAGGCTGACCTTTCCCCGTTGATGAAGATCAAGTTTCTTGTATATGCTTACGTGCCGGATTTCAGGGACAAGAAGAGGCTTGCCAATCTGTTCAGGCTGAAGTCGGAGATATCAAACCATTACAGAGTGAGAAACCGTCAGCCGTTTGCAATGGTCTTTATCAATAAACTTGAAGAGCTCTTTCAGAAGGCAATAGAATCAGGCGAAGTGAAGAAAAGCGTTGATCCACACATCACATCTCTGACTGTCAGCCTGATCATTACCGGCACTTATATCAGGTATGATGTTGATCCCGCATTCTTCAGCAGGATCGGCCATATCGAGGATATTATGAATGATTATTTCTCGCACATCTCAACTGCCAAAGGCGCAGCAGCAACAGCAGACCACAGAAAGGAAGTGAAAAAAAGATTTCCAAAACTAACTGAATACTAAATAACACAAACCATCACCATGAAAAAAATTAATCTCTTCATCATGATTGCAGTCGTTCTTTCACTCGCGGCTGTTTCAAAGTCACAGACCGTATCTACGCTTGTGCAAGGGCCGTCAACATTCGACGATTGCCTAACGCTGGATCAGGCGGGAAACATTTACGCTTCAAGATATGTCGGATCGACGATAACAAGGATAACTCCATCAGGCAATACTAGTATCTTCGCTTCGGGATTTTTTCAGCCGAACGGCACGGCATTCGATTCACAGGGAAATCTATATGTGCCAAGCAACATATCGCTTGGATGGATTGCAAAAGTTTCCCCTCAGGGAACTGTTGATACAATTCTTACGGGCATGAGTTTTCCTACTGCGATCCTCTTCGAAAACGATACAACAATGCTGGTATCAAGTTATCAGACGAACAGAATCTACAGGGCGTATCTTAACGGCAGCTTCAGTATTCTCTACTCCAGAAACGGAATGAACGGTCCGGTAGGCATGGCGTATGACGTCAACGGCATGCTGATAATTGCAAACTATACAGACGGAAAGATCTTCCGCGTAAACGGCTCAGGAGCATTTTCGCTGGTTGCCGATATTGCCGGCATAGTCGGCTTCATCGCAACGGCTAACCAATACATTTATGCAACGGGATTCTCTACAAACAAGATCTACCGGATATCAATGAACGGTGAAACATCAATACTTGCGGGCAGCGGCGGAGCAGGGCAGACAAACGGTCCGGCACTTACTGCCACATTCAACGCACCGAATGGAATTGCAGCAACTTCAACCGGAGATACGATCTATATCTCCGATTTCAACAGCCGCAGTCTGAGAATGATCACTAATGTAACTGTCGGTATTCAGCAGACAGGAACAACTGTACCTGAGTCGCTTGAACTAAAACAAAATTTCCCAAACCCTTTCAATCCTACCACAACTTTTCAATTCTCGGTTCCTGTCCGCGGTATGGTCAGACTTAAAGTATTTAATTCTGCGGGAAGAGAAGTTCAGTCAATTGTAAACGAAGAACTTTCGGCCGGATCATACAGTGTCAGTTTCAAAGCATTGGGACTTTCCAGCGGAACATACTTTGCGGTTTTAACGAATGGTGGAATGAAGCAAACCAGAAAAATCATGCTCATTAAGTAGAAGTTCGTTCATCAGAATTTCTTCAATTGAGAAACAAGACCATGATGTTTGATATGAATGCCTCTCATTCGTGAGAGGCATTTTATATAATAGCGCAGCATGAGTTCTTGATGTTCTTATTCAGCTTTAGGTAGTAGGCTCACTTTTAAAGCACAGGGCCTTAACCCGTTGAACTGTAATCCTGTGAATCCCGATGAAGACTTTCTGAAGACTCAGCATCATTGATTTTGAAATGCGGTAACTCTAATTTTGCTAAAAGGGAAGACTACAGATATGGAAAATGATTACACTGACAGAAATACATTTCACACACTTGCGGCAGTAGAAAGATTCAACGAAGCTTTCAACCGTCATGATGTTGACGGTGTAATGAATGCTATGACCAATGACTGCATATTTGAGAACACATACCCTCCTCCAGACGGAGTTCGCATTGAAGGTGCCGAAAAAGTGAGGGACTTCTGGGAAAAGTTCTTCGCCTCCAATCCAGACGCTTATTTTGAAACGGAAGATATCTTTGCCGCCGGTGACAGATGTACGGTTAGGTGGACATACTGCAAGACGAAAGAAGGCAAGCCCTGGCATCTGAAAGGAGTGGATGTGTTCAGGGTGAGAGACGCAAAGGTTTCAGAGAAGTTATCTTATGTAAAGGGATAGAATAAAAGAAAGCTGAGAACTTCGATGTCAATCAGTATTTCCTTTGTGAGGAAGTCATAAAGCATTCATGCCCTATGCCATTCTTATTTAAACATGTTCATTAATAATTTGGCGGACATTGCATCAGAATAACCACCGGCTATGACAAAGGCTAAAGCAAGTCAGGGACTTGGAAACATGATTGTAGCCTTGTCGCCCGCATAATCATTAAACAACACAAAAAAACTGTATGAGAAAAATAATTTCATTCATGCACACTTCTCTTGACGGCTTTGTGGCCGGACTTAACAGAGAAATGAACTGGATAAGTATTGACGATGAGATTTTTGACTTTGTTGCTACAGTGACGGACAAAGCCGACGCTGCACTTTACGGGCGTGTAACATATGAACTGATGCAAAGTTATTGGCCAACCGCAGCTGATAAACCAAACGCATCTAAGCACGATAAGGAGCATTCGGCCTGGTATAGCAAAGTTTCAAAGATCGTTCTATCAAAGACGATGAGCAAAGAAGAACTTGTCAACACCACAGTCATTGGAGATCAGATTGCAGAAAACATAAACAGAATAAAAGAGCAAGACGGGAAGAACATTCTGATTTTTGGAAGCCCATCCGCTTCCCATTCATTGATGAGTCACGGACTCATTGATGAGTTTTGGTTATTCGTTAATCCGGTATTGCTTGGAAAGGGAATTCCGCTGTTCAAAGATATCGCAGAAATGATCAAGCTGAAACTTGTGGAATCGAAAACATTTTCCTGCGGAGTAATTGCCCTTCACTACGAAACAAGACGTAATTGATGGACAGCAAATTCAAAACAATTTTCCCGGATATAGTTGCGGGATACTGAGACAATAACTACGTTAAAGAAAATTAAAAAGGGAAACAAAATATGACAAGAAGTAAATTACTTCAGATGCACAACATGGGTATCGTAGTGGAATCCCTCGACAAAGCAATCTCCTTTTTCGAAGAGATAGGATTGAAACTTGAGGGACGGGCCATGGTTGAAGGTGAATGGGCGGGACGTGTAACTGGACTTGGAAATCAGTCAGTAGAAATTGCCATGATGGTTACTCCAGACGGACACAGCCGACTTGAACTTTCTCGATTTCTTACACCGGCTACAGTATCAGATCACAGGACTGCTCCCGTCAACTCACTCGGCTACTTGCGCATCATGTTTACCGTTGACAATATTGACGAATTAGTATCCAGACTTGTCAGGCATGGCGCTGAACTCGTTGGTGAAGTAGTTCAGTATGAGGACTTGTATCGTCTCTGCTACATTCGCGGTGCGGAAGGAATTCTTATTGGGTTGGCTGAACAACTTGGCGATAGAACAGCATCAGATGTTTTAGAAAATTCTTGACTAAATGATTTTGCTCAAAACATGTTTTGTGAAAAAGTGAAGCTTCTTGATTCTACCAAAGTAACTGCCCGGCGAAAATGCTTAACCTAAACTGATTTTAACAAATGAATTGAAAACGCTGTGACAAAACGACAATCATATTTCTGGTTCGGACTGTTTGCCTTCGCGACAATTTCTTTTACACTTGTCCAGGACGACATCAGACCAAATTATAATGGTCAAAGCAAACTCATAAAATATATCCTGGGAATTGCTCCAAACTATTTTGCCGGTTTGGGTTTGTCTTCGTTCTTTGTTGTAATGATCAATCATATAAATTCATCTTCCAAGAAACCCTCCGCTTCAATTTGGTTAAACAGCAAAGCATACATTTCAAGTATTCTTATATCGGTAATTGGATTATCACTCTGGGAGTTTATGCAAACATTCTCAACTCGAGGACACTTTGACTGGCACGACCTTGCCTGGACAATTTTGGGAGCATCTACTTTCTATCTCATTTGGTTTATAATCAACAGACAAAGAATGACAACTAAGCAGTGATTGACAGCAGATCTGAAATTGATTTTATACAAAAGAAAGCGGCAATGACTTCGGCATACGAAATACACCGTTGCGGTAATTTTTAGACGACTCAAAACATCAAATAAGAACAAAAGAGTATGTACAATTTTTCGTATTTCAAAGAGAAAGACAGGCAAACAATTTTGGATTTCATTGAAGATCATCCATTTGCTTTTTTGACAGGCAGTAATTTGTCAGGCAAACAAGTTGCAACAGAAGTTCCTCTGCTGTTTGAAGAAAGGAACGGTGATTTATATTTAAAAGGACACATAATGAGAAACACAGATCACCACAAGGCATGGAGTGAAAATCCAAACGCATTGGCAGTGTTTACTGGTCCGAGCACTTATGTCAGCGCTTCCTGGTACAGCAATCCGCAAATTGGATCAACCTGGAATTATATGAGTGTCCATATAAGAGGACAAATAGAGTTTATGTCTGATGATGAGTTAGTTAAATTTATGAAGAAGCTTACTCTGAAATTTGAAAAAGGCAATAAAGAATCACAGACCATCTATGACAATCTGCCGGAACATTTCTTAAATAAAATGATGCCTGCTATTGTTGGCTTTGAAATAAAAGCAGATGAGATAGACAATGTCTTTAAGCTTAGCCAAAACAGGGATGAAGAAAGTTACCTGAACATAATTGCAAAGCTTGAGGAACAAGGAGGTAGCTGCGCATTAGTTGCAGCCGAAATGAAGAAGAGACATTCAGAATTATTTCCGTCAGGTGTTGAATGGGACGGATCGAGATTTGAATCATAACTGCAAACTGCAAAAGGAAAGTGGCAATGGAAATAAAGAGACTCTCTTGTGGCGTCAGGACCTCCCTGCCTGCAGCAGGCAGACGCCCTGACGCATTCAAAGGTCTGTGCCGTAATGAAAGTCCCCACGCAACAAAGACGGTTGAGCATAACACCCACTGCAATTACGATTTAAGCTTCACTACAAAAACATTTTTCAAAATTTGACGGTTAAGAAGACGAAATGAAAAAACTGAGAGCAGAAGACATAAAAGAAATTGCAGAGCAACTTGACTGTGGCTTTCTTGCGTTTGTGCATAGTACAACAGGACAAATGCTTTTTATACCAAACGAGTGCGAATTGCCTGACATTGAATTTGATGTCTGGAAAGAAGAACTTGAGCTTCTTGAAAAAAACTCTGCCGACTTTTACGAAATTGAAAAATGGACTTCAAGCGAAGCATTTCAAATCATGGAAGACTTTGCAGAAAACCTGAATGAGAACAAACAACTTCAAGGCAGACTGCTATATGCTTTGAACAAGAGAAAACCATTCAGAGAATTTAAGTTTATTATTGACAACTCGGGTGACTTCAGGCAACAATGGTTTGACTTTAAGAACAATTGGCAGCAAGATTTTGTAGAGCAAGAGTTAAAGCGACTAAAACTGACAGATGATTGAAAAGAAAGACGCACCTAACAGCCGTTTGCCGCAAGCAACCATGACGTGGTTACTTGAGGATTTGTGCTGATATTCAGCATCAGTGCAGTTTCACAGTGAGGTGCTTCTCAGTCAGTCACTGCTACAAGCTAAAATACTATATGCTAACCTTAGACATCGAAACCTTTAAGTGAAAGAGACAGACATTGACATACAAAGAGTAACGCTTGACAACATTTACCAATTACAGAAGATTGGCAAACATACTTTTTACGAAACCTTTTCAGCAGTAAACACCGAAGAGAATATTTCAAAATATCTTGAAGAAGGATTTTCTGTTACAAAGCTGACTGCTGAACTTAGCGACAGCAAATCCGAATTTTATTTTGCAACACTTGACGACAAAGTAATTGGCTACTTAAAATTGAACTTTGGGCAATCGCAAACAGAACTACAAGATGACAAAGCAGTTGAAATTGAACGCATTTATGTTTTAAAAGACTTTCATGGAAAAAGCATTGGACAATTGCTTTACGACAAGGCAATTGAAACAGCCAGACAGAAATGTGCAGATTATCTTTGGTTGGGTGTTTGGGAAGAAAATCATAGAGCAATAAACTTTTACAGGAAAAACGGTTTCGTTGAATTTGACAAACACGTTTTTAAATTAGGCAATGAGGAACAGACTGACTTAATGATGAAGCTAAAACTGAATGACTAATGCGGGTATCGGTTTAAATCGGTTTGGCAAATCATCGGCATTGATTATTGATTGAAGCTTCTTGCTGCATGTCAAGCTCAGCAAAGTCAGGCATTCCAGTGTTTTGAATTTCGCATTTTCGCGAAGTGACAAACCGTCAGCTGACATTGTAAAGCGGCTGCGAAACTATCGAGAGGCAAATCGTAAGTTGAATTACGAAGTATGACGCACAACAAACTAAAATCTTTTGCGCTGAATGAGCATTCATTTTTTCAGGATTATCATAATATTTTTTTTCCTGTTTGCCAATTCCGGCTGCCTGGATTTTTCCAATAATTTTAAAGAAGTCAAGTCTTCATCTTTAAGATATGATTCAAAAGAACTCATTGTAAAACTTAATTGCGGCAGTCTATTTGAGCTATATGTTGATGAAGGTGCTTTTGGCGGCCACGAAGACTATATCTTTGAATCGAATATTGGAAAAACATTCTATCTTTCAGATGCATATTTGCGTAATACCGGTCAAAGATTTGTTTTTAATCCAGTAGATTCCACCATTGTGTATTTTGATAGTGATGACAAACAGGTTTGGCCATCTGGAAATCTCAGATTCAGGTTCTATTGGTTCAGAAAAGATAAAGGTCACATAGTCCCGGTAGATTCCATTGAGATGAACACATCTGAATATGTCGAAAAAGTTTACAAGCTTAACGAAAGTAATCAACTTGTACCTTACATGGACCTTGAAGGTAACGAATTTAGTTGGTCATTCGATGATGGAGTATATTTTGTGGGATATCCTGGTGTTTTTTATGATAGAAAACTTAAGCTTTGTTCATTGGAATAGATCCGGCGAGAAATTGAAAACGTCTGATATACTTTGAATTTTAGCGAGTAAGCTTTTGAACTAAAGTTTGACAATATTACACTTAACAGAATCCATTCAAAAGTTAAAACATACAAGAATAAAGAATGAACATCAAAAAAGAGTTTTCACTAATTCAAAACGAAGAACTACACAGAATATTGAAAGCCCGTTTTGAAAAGAACATGAATCGCCATAGAGGTCTTGATTGGGCAAAGGTGCAGGCAAGACTGCAATCTAATCCCGGTAAACTGTGGTCGCTCAATGAAATGGAAAGAACCGGCGGTGAGCCGGATGTTGTCGGCCATGACAAGAAAACCGGTGAATACATTTTTTATGATTGTACGGAGGAAAGTCCGAAAGGCCGCAGAAGCATATGCTACGACCGTGAAGGGCTGGAGTCAAGGAAAGAACATGCTCCTGCAAACAATGCCATTGATATGGCTGCTGCAATGGGCATCGAGCTTCTGACAGAAGAACAGTACCGGGAATTACAGAAGTTAGGACATTTCGATACAAAAACTTCGAGCTGGCTGAAGACACCTCCTGATATAAGAAAACTCGGTGGGGCAATCTTTGGTGATTATCGTTACGGAAAAGTTTTTGTGTATCACAACGGTGCGCAATCTTACTACGGAGGAAGGGCATTCCGTGGCTTGTTAAAGGTGTGAATGTTTTCTGCAAACCAATTTGTAGCGGAGCAATATGTTATTAGCAAATTGTGAAGTTCTGTTTAGGCGTTATCTGTGGTTACTAAAATTGTTATTTTCAGTTGTTCAGCTTGAGTTGATCAGAAATACCAAAGCTGAGAATCGAGATGTTTGATGTCTTACTGCAGGATCGTTCACACATGAATAACTCAAATGTTATAAGACACAAGTGACAGTTAGTTATCCTTGTCATTTTCAATCAGAAAAAGAAATCTCATAAATTCATTCAACTAAATCAAATTCAGAAAGGATTCATAATGAAGTCCCTTGTCCAAAACACAATTGTTGCTGCGTGGATGTTAATCTTTCTTTTTACTGTTTCTGAAATCAGCAATGCATGTACCAGAGTTGTTTACCAGGGTCCAAACGGAACCATACTCACGGCGAGGTCAATGGATTGGCAAACAGAGATCCCGGCAAATCTTTGGTTGTTTCCGAGAGGAATGGAGAGAAACGGCGAAGTCGGTTCAAGTTCCGTAAAATGGAAATCAAAATATGGAAGCGTTGTAACAAGTTCATGGGACATAGCTTCTTCAGACGGAATGAATGAGAAAGGCCTCGTGGGCAATATGCTTTGGTTAGTGGAATCAAACTATCCCGCATTTGTAAAGAACGGAGATACAAAAGGAATTTCTGTTGCACTCTGGCTACAGTATGCATTGGACAACTTTGCCACTGTGAGCGAAGCAGTGAAGGAGTTTCAGAAAGAAGAATTCGTTGTTGTATCTTCCGAGATTCCCGGTACTGATATCTTTGCAACTATCCATCTTTCTCTTTCAGATGCAAGCGGTGACAATGCAATACTTGAATACATTGGAGGAAAGCTTGTCATACATCACGGAATGGAATATACTACAATGACAAACTCACCAACATTTGATCAGCAGCTGGCCATCAGCAGCTACTGGAAGGGAATTCCGGGGACCGTAATGCTGCCTGGTACTAATCGCGCTGCGGACAGATTTGTAAGAGCATCATACTACATTAAGGCAATTCCGCAAACAGACGACATAAGAGTAGCAACTCCGGCAGTTCTTAGTGTCATCAGAAACTGTTCAGTTCCCTTCGGAATATCTTCCGAAAGTGAGCCCAACATTTCCTCGACACGTTGGAGAACTATTTCAGATCAGAAGAATCTCATATATTACTTTGACAATGTTCTGAATCCGAATGTACTATGGGTGGATCTCAGCAAACTGAGTTTTGATGAGAATGCGCCTGTGAAGAAACTGAGTCTATCCAATAATGAAGTCTATGCGGGTGAAACTTCTTCGAGCTTTGTAACATCAACTCCTTTTGTGTTCATCGGACTTTGATCTATCAATGAGCAGAAATTTTTCAGCGCGGCGTCATGACTTCCCCGCCTGCCTGACGCATCCAAACGGTTAGTGTCGGAACGGAAGTCCAGACACTTAAAGAACATTCTGAAACATTAATCTAATAACAGAATTATGTACAAAGCTTTGTATCTCAGCCCAATGATTCCTTCTTTCAGCATTACTGAAACGGCTGAGTTTTTCAGAGGCGTTCTGAACTTCTCTGCAACTATGGAAACCGGGGGCTATGCGATTTTGCAAAAGGACGGGCTAACCATTCATATTCTCTCTGCAGGTAATGATATTGGACAGATGGAATTCTATCTGGAAGTAGATAATGTTGACAAACTTTGGGCTCATATCAGTGACAAGGTAAAGGAACTGAAATTCAGAGCACCTTTTGACCGGGAATATGGAATGCGGGAAATCCATATTGAAATTCCTCAAACAAGAACACTCCTGTTTATTGGACAAGTGATTGACAGGTAGCTAATATTTCTTACACGGAAAGCAGCGGATAATGCATTCAGCCATCTAAACTCAAAAGCAGGCAAGGAAATGATTTAATCTGTTCTTCATCACAAATCCGGTAATCGCAAACACAATCATGAGAATGGCAACAATCCTTAAGGCAAATGCGGAAGATTACAAACTGCTGGCTGACATGGGCGGAAAGACTTTCATAGAGTCACACGGAAACAGTGCGGCAAAGTGTGATATAGATATTTATGTATGCAAGAATTATGATGAGGATGTAATCAAGGCGGAACTTGCCGACACGAAGAACATTTACCATATAGCATATCATGACAAGCAGCCGGCCGGCTTTTCCAAGATCATTTACAATGTACCTCCTTCAAACATTTATCCGGAGAACATAACAAAGTTAGAGCGAATATACCTGCTTAAAGAATTTTACGGGTTGAGGATGGGGTATGGGCTATTAAAGTTTAACATTGAATTATCCCGAAAGAATGGTCAGACAGGAATGTGGTTATATGTGTGGGAAGAGAATTACAGGGCGGTCAATTTTTATAGGAAGGCGGGTTTCAAAATTATTGGCAGTTACGATTTCAAGCTTACGGAAACTCATTCGAATCCAAATCATCAGATGCTTCTTGAGTATTGACCGAAATCTTTCTTCAACATACGAATGATATTCATCAACATGAGTTCCATGATTATTAAAATACCTTATCCGCAAAATCGAATTGTGATGTGCAAGAAAAGGTTGAAACCATTTCATCAATGAAGCAGTCAAAAGAGAATAAAAAACTGACTGTGAAATCACAATACATGTTTATTCAAATAGTGTTGACGGTATTCTTTCTTGTTGGTTGGCGACCTTCAATAAATGAGTGGCTCATTGAATCACATAATGATTATGAGTTGTCATACACAAAAGCTGATGAAAGCAACAAGGAAGATTTTGCAGTTCTGTTCGACAATGGTATAACCTCAGCGAAGGCATTTTTTGGAACTTCATATCCCAAAAAATTCGATATTTACATTCATCCGAACCGCCAATCACTTGACAGCACATGGCGGATGGATTGGAATATGCCGGATTTCAAATCAGAATGCTGGATGGTTGCAAGCGGTGTTGCATCCAAAATGGATATACTCTCCCCCGAAATGTGGGACCGTGATGCCTGCGAGCATGTATATGCTGAAACAATCAAAACACAGCAATTGATCGCACATGAGTTGATCCATGTTTATCACGGACAGCAGAATGCAAGTCCTGACTTCAGCAACACTGAAGGACTTGATTGGTTTGTCGAAGGTCTGGCCACATATGCATCAGGCCAATGCGATTCGTTGAGAATTGCCGAAGTAAGAACGGCCATAGGTCAGAATGAATCTCCGGAAAAGCTCGATGACTTTTGGAAAGGCAAACTGCGTTACGGACTATCGGGCTCTCTTGTGATGTATTTGGATGAACACTATGGAAGAGATAAACTGAAGAAGCTTCTGCAATTCAATAAGAAGTCAGACTTGCTTGCAGAACTTAGTGTTACAGAGTCAGAGTTGATTGACGGATGGAAGACTTTCGCTGCCGGTAAGTAATTCATTAAGCAGAAATACCCTGCGGGAAAAAATGTATATGCTTATCTTAACGAAACAATATTAACCACTCATTCATTTGTTTATGGACTCATCTACCAGAGAACTTCTATGGAAACAATTCGGCGCATCAATCGACATGTTTGAAAATGCAGTAAAGGCTTGCCCAAAAGAGCTGTGGAACACCGAGTCAAATTTCTGGTACATTGCTTATCACACATTGTTCTTCCTTGATTACTATCTTACTGAAACGCCGAACGACTTTTCTCCTCCCGAACCATTTACACTTTCTGAATTTGATTCATCCGGCAAAATGCCTGAACGAATCTATGCAAAAGAAGAGCTGCTTGTATACACTGAACATTGCAGGAAGAAGTGCCATGACTTGATAGCTGCCTTAACTGATGAGAGGGCTGCAAACCGCTGGGTGAATGAATACAGAAATTACAGCATGCTTGAGATACTCTTATACAACATGCGGCATGTGCAGCATCATGCAGCGCAACTGAATCTGCTGCTTAGACAGGGAAAGTCTGAAGTTCCTGACTGGGTATCAAGGACAAAGATCGAACTCTAGAAACCACTTAGAATTTTCAGAAAAAATATTACTGTTTCCCGGTCAGTGATTTAGAGAGCTCAGTTTAAATTTCCGCTTATTAAGTCCGGTTCATTCGACTTAAAGCGGACTTGAAACAGAAGTCAAAATCTCATCATATACTAATTCATCAAGAAATGAAAATTTATGGTAATGATTAAGGATTTGACTTCAATGTTAGAGTACCATTGCTATCTTTCAGCAACAAATTTCAATCAATGACAATCGAACCGGAAGTTAACAACAGTAAAAGTCATACAAGCTTTCTGATCCTTTCAGCATCACTGAGAAGTGATTCACTAAATACCCGGTTAGCAAAATTAGCCGCAGCAGCAATTGAGAAACACGGAGGTGAGGTTGACTTTGCAAGCATGAGCGAGTTTGACTGCCCATCATTCAATCAGGATCTGGAAAAAGAAAATTTCCATCCTAAAGGTGCTGAAGAATTCCGGAACCGTATCCTTGCAAATGATGCATTCATCATTGCATCGCCTGAATACAATGGCTCGATGCCTGGGTTTCTGAAGAACTCAATAGATTGGGTCTCAAGATTTCGTCCGCAGCCGTTCAAAGACAAACATGCCCTTTTAATGTCGGCCTCTCCATCAATGGCAGGCGGCAACCGCGGGCTTTGGTCACTAAGGATCCCACTTGAAGGATTAGGAACAAATGTCTATCCGGCAATGTTCTCTCTTGCAACCGCACACAAATCATTTACACCCGAAGGAAACCTCTCCGATGAAGTTCTTGCGAGTCGCTTTGAAGATAATCTCGTTGCATTCATGAACCTTGTTGAAGCCGCAAAGCATTATCCCTGCATGAAGAGAGCATGGGTTGAATTCCTTGGAGAGAAACCTGATCCTGCTGTTGAGCGGGTTGAGTGAATGTTATGCTTCTTGTCTTATGTTAAGAGACAGTTTGCATCTTAGTATGTCAGTGAGTATTTGCAGAATGATACTGTCAATTTAGAAACATTGCGGCAACTTTCTGAATAATGTTCCATCATCAAAATTGAAAGAATAAAACCTTCAGCAGGAAAAAGAAAAATCAACTATTCAGCATATGAAAATCGGAATGATAGGCTTGGGAAGAATGGGTGCAAACATGGTGCGCCGGCTGATGAGTGGCGGACATCAATGCGTTGTGTATGACCGATCGCCGCAAGCAGTGGAAGACCTTGTTAAAGAAGGCGCAATAGGTTCATCTTCACTTGAGGAGTTTGCAGGTAAACTTGATGAGCCGCGAATTGTATGGCTCATGGTTCCGGCTGCTGTTGTTGACAGTAGTATCTCTGATCTTAAGAACCATCTTAAGAAGAATGACATAATCATTGACGGCGGTAATACTTATTATGCAGATGACATTCGCCGCGCGAATGAGCTGATGACCTCGGGAATTCATTACGTTGACGTTGGAACCAGCGGCGGTGTGTGGGGACTCAAACGCGGTTATTGCCTGATGATTGGCGGTGAGAAAGAAGTTGTTGATCATCTTGATCCGATTTTTGCAACACTTGCTCCGGGGCGCGGAGATATTCCTGTTACGCCCGGCCGTGAGCACTTGAAGAGTACGGCAGAGGAAGGCTATCTTTATTGCGGGCCAAGCGGTGCGGGACATTTCGTAAAGATGATTCACAACGGAATTGAGTACGGCATTATGGCTGCTTATGCTGAAGGCATGGGAATACTGAAGAAAGCTAACATTGGGAAAACGACGCATGATGCTGATGCCGAAACAACTCCCTTGCGTCATCCGGAGAACTACAGGTATGATTTCAATCTGGCTGACATAGCTGAAGTATGGAGGCGCGGCAGCGTTGTAGCTTCGTGGCTTCTTGATCTTACCTCAACTGCACTTGCTGAAGACCCTGATCTCAAAGCATTTTCCGGAAGAGTTTCAGATTCCGGCGAAGGAAGGTGGACAATCAATGCGGCAATTGACGAAGCCGTTCCCGCACCGGTGCTTACTTCAGCTCTCTATTCAAGATTTTCTTCGCGGGGAGAATCTGACTATCAGGACAAATTGCTTTCCGCCATGAGATTTCAGTTTGGCGGACATCATGAGAAGAAAAATTAGGCCTTAAGTTTCAAGCAATTCGGCAATCTTTTCTTAATGTTACTGATTCCGGAATTCTTCTTTTTTCAGAATCTGGCTGCAGAAGAATTTATTGAACCAAGAAAGCAATCTTAGAGTAAAATTCACTCAATGAAAATAAAGTGATTGAGTTATGATATCACGCTCAATTACAATTCAGTTGTGTAGAAGCTGTTTAATTTAAGAGAAGCTGCTTTCAACTTACAGATTCGAATTTAGTAAGTTAACAAAACCATAGTAATTTCTTCAAATTGTTGATGCAAAGTTGTATTTTTGAAAAAAAAAGTGCAGGGAAATAATCCTGTGACTGCAGATTTTTGAAAACTGTTTTCTGGAATAATTCAACCTGAAGAATATACTCAAAAGCATCTACAATCATGGAATCATCAAAAGATTCAATCTACGATATTGTAATCCGTTTGCTTTTGCTCCTGGCACTCATTGCCTGGTGCATATTGATAATTTACCCTTTTGCCAACATACTTTTGTGGAGTCTGATATTGAGTATCGCGCTTTATCCCATTCACAATGGACTGGCAAAGAAATTGGGTGAAAAACCCAAACTGGCTTCTTTCATTATTGTATTCACAATCCTGCTTGTTTTCATACTTCCTGCCGGAGTGTTGATCTCTTCGCTGATTGATGAAGTCAAAGAACTGAAAGTAGCCTATGATAATGGAACATTGGCAATACCGCCTCCCAATGAAAGCATCAAAGGGTGGCCTATCATTGGTGAAACACTTTACGATACCTGGTTTGCTGCGCATACTAACATTGAAAATCTGATCATTAAGTACAAAGACAAGATATTGGATTTTGCAGGTAAACTGGCTGCCGGGATATTGGATGCAGCCAATGGCGTAGTCCAGATGATATTGTCTGTTATAATTGCCGGAGTAATATTGGCTGTTTCCGGTGCAGGCATATCAGTGAGATCGTTTCTCAAAAAAGCTGCCGGAGAAAGAGGTGAAGAATTTGCAGACATAATAATCAAGACTGTTAGAAGTGTGGCAAACGGTGTCATTGGAGAAGCATTCGTTATAGCACTATTGAATGGGATACTGTTTTTGCTTGCAGGAGTTCCTTTTGCAGGATTATGGGCTTTGCTTGTCTTTGTTTTGGCCGTACTGCAGATGCCTTTAATTATAGTTACGTTACCCGTCATGATCTATTTTTTCGCAGAGAAAGAAACCGTAACTGCGATACTGTGGACTATATCTCTCTTGCTGGTAAGCTTCTCGGACAACATTCTTACACCGTTAATGCTTGGCAAGAATGCACCTGTTCCAATGCCGGTAATATTTATTGGTGTAATTGGTGGTGTCCTGCTTTCCGGATTTATAGGTCTTTTCTCCGGAGCGATTGTAATGTCGCTAGGATATACATTGCTGATTGGTTGGATTAAATTAAATGATGCAGAGTCTTTGCCGGAATGATTATAGTCTTCACTTTGTACTGAACCACCGGTCCCGGTCGGGGATATTGAGAGCCGGGAAAACGAAAATGCAGCGTTAAACATTAACTTCATTCAATGGAGCAAATCTATATTCAAGGCGAGACGTTCGATGACAGCAATTTCACTGCCGGCAGCTTTGAGAAGGGCGAATATGAGAATTGCATTTTCAAAGCCTGCGATTTTTCGGGCACGGATCTTTCCGAATATAAATTCATTGACTGTACTTTCACCGGCTGTAATCTGAGTCTGGCTAAACTTTCCATGACTGCATTTCGCGACATTAGCTTTACCGGCTGTAAAATGCTGGGGCTTAACTTTGAACACTGCCACACTTTCGGACTTTCCTTCTCTTTCGATAACTGCATTCTCAATCATTGCATTTTTTGCAAAGTAAAGATCAGGAAGACGGTATTCAGGAATTCACAATTGCATGAAGCTGATTTCACAGAATGTGACCTAACGGGTTCTGTATTTGATAATTGTGATCTCGCCGGAGCTACATTTGAGAATTCTGTGATCGAGAAAGTTGACTTTCGGACTTCCTACAATTATTCAATCAATCCGGAAAGAAACAAAATCAAAAGAGCACGATTTTCTTTGCTCGGCGTATCCGGTCTTCTCGACAAGTACGACATTGATATTGAAAATAATGTTTGAAGTTGTACAAGACCTTAGTGCTGATTCAGTAAGCTCTTTATTAGAAATTAATCTCCGGCTTCACAATTGTGAATGAGAGGGCAATGGTTCTCACAAATGCTGATCATGTGTTTCATGTAATCAAACTAAACCTGCAAAAATGAACGGGACAATTCATCACATTGAGATCTATGTATCGGATCTGAAAAGATCTGTTGCTTTCTGGGAATGGCTTCTTACCGTGAAATTTAATTATACGATATTTCAAAAATGGAGTAGCGGAATAAGTTTCAAATTCGAGAATACTTATATTGTATTCGTTCAGACAGAAGCAAACTATCTTGGCAATGCTTACAACAGAAAGAACACCGGTCTGAACCATCTGGCATTTCATTGCGATTCAAGAGATTTTGTTGACAATCTTACAAATGAATTAAAGGAACGCGGCATAAATATTCTGTATGCTGACCGTCATCCTTACGCAGGAGGAGAAGATTATTATGCTGTATTCTTCGAAGATTCTGACAGAATAAAAGTCGAAGTTGTTTTTGAAGATGAATAGTCTGCGAATCTGTGAGTTCATACTCTTCCATGTTTTGATTCAGTATTCAGTTAATGTATCACTGATAACAACATGAGTGATAACATAGAATACAGAGTCCTGAGATCCGGCGATGCCGCAAGCTACAGGCAGATCAGACTCGAATGCCTCAAACATTTTCCTGATTATTTCGGGACACTCTATGAAGATGAGATCAATGCTGTCTCATTGAAGTTTGATAAAATACTGTCTAATGAAAACAGTGTGGATTTTCTGCTCGGCGCTTTTGATAATGATTCGCTAGTTGGCATCTGCGGTTACACACAGGAAAAAAGAAAGAAGACAAAGCACAATGGAGAGATCAGTCAAATGTATGTTAGACCGGATTACGGAAGGAAAGGAATTGCAGCAAGACTCCTGCAATTAACAATGGACAAAGCTTTTTCAGATTCCGGATTGCAGCAAATTATACTTGGAGTCGTTCACACTAATTATAGTGCTATAGATCTTTACAGAAAGAATGGCTTCATGCAGTATGGTGTTCTTGAAAACTACTTCAGGCAAAATGATGTATACTCGTCATTAATACAAATGGCAATAACGCGTGAAGTGTGGGCACGAAAGCGTATGGGGTGACATAGGACAACTACCAAATCAATCTTTGAATAACTATTTTTGAACAATCAAATAAAGATGGGAGAAATATGAAACTCGGAGCATTTTCTGTCAGCCTTAGTGTCAAAGATCTAAACGCATCAAAGCAATTCTATGAGAACCTCGGATTCACAGTCTTTGCCGGAAGCATGGAACAAAAATATCTCATAATGAAGAACGGGAATTCTCTGATAGGCCTTTTCCAGGGAATGTTTGAGAACAACATTCTGACATTTAACCCGGGTTGGGATGAGAATGCAAGTAAGATAGAGGGATTTGAAGATGTAAGAGAAATTCAGAGACAGTTGAAAAGCAAAGGTGTAAAACTTGACAGCGAAGCCGATGAGAAAACTTCCGGACCGGCCCATATTTCCCTGACCGATCCGGACGGAAATGTTGTTCTGCTGGATCAGCATGTATAGATTCAGTCAGTGGAAGTCAGAGTGATGACGCATCTCATGAAAAGTGAGTATCAAGCCAATTCATTAATTACACACAAAGTGGTGCAGCAGTGAATCTTATAGACACTTACAGATCTCTATGCACGGAATTTTATGATCTTGACAAGCCTCTAGCCCCGCCTGCGGCATTTAAGTTTATTCTTAAAGAAATTTCACAATCCTCTCTGCCGATACTTGAACCAATGTGCGGCTCCGGAAGATTTCTTATTCCGCTTCTTGAGCAGGGATTTGATATTGACGGAACGGATGCCTCTCATGAAATGCTTGACAGTTGCAGGAAAAGATGTGAAGCAAGAGGTTTGAATCCAAACCTGTACTATCAGAGGATTCAGGAGATATCACTTCCGAGAAAGTACGGGTTGATAATTATTCCCTCGGGTTCGTTTGGTCTGATCACGGAAAGTGAAGAAGTTGAAGAATCTCTGAAGAGACTTTATGCCTGCCTGAAACCCGGCGGCAAATTGATGTTGGAGTTATTGACATCTTATCAAAACTCTCACGTTGAAGTGAGTGACAAAAGAGAGGTGATAAGAGACAACTCGTCAAAAATAATTTTGAACACAACAACATGGTTTGATGAGATGAACAATTTACAGATCATGAAATGTGATTATCAAAACCTCGAAAATGACAGGGTGACTCTGGAAGAAACCGAGCTCATAAAATTGAAGCTTTATGATGTTATTGAATTTTCTGACCTGTTGAGATCTAATGGGTTTTCGGAAATTGAAGCTATACGACCGCACACAGAAGAGACTGCGACGGAGCGGGATGATATTGTATTGTTCAGGTGCAGGAGACCGACTGTGTGAATTCTTTTCCTGCTCTGCAGAATGCAATAATGCGGGAAAGAATGATCAGTTGCACTCTCAATCGTTATGTTGGGAACGAGGGGGTGGAGTTTCAAATGTCTTGGACAGATGTGATCGCTGTTACGCTTAGGTTTTATTTTAAATATTGTTTTTTGATTCTCTGTTTGATACCATAAAAACAAATTAATCGAAGAATGCAAGTAACAATTGATGATCTGAAGAAAGTTATAGCTCTTAATGAGCTGCCTGACGAGCATCTTCAGTGGTTGTTGGAAAGGTCAGAATACAAAGAGTTTGAAGACGGCGGACTGATTTCAAAGTTTGGTGATCCTGCAGATGAGATGTGGATATTGCTCGAAGGAAAAGCTTCATTCTACATGAACATTGGCGGAAGACAAGTTTATTTCTTCACTTTTGAGAATAACGATACAACAGGAGGAGTTGGCGGCCTGATGCCTTACTCCAGGATGAAGACAATTCCCGGTTACGCTTATGCAATTGGTAAGACCAGACTTCTTCGGCTTCACAAAAACTACTTCACAGAACTCGAGCACCTCAATCCCAAATTTATTGAAAAGCTCATCGGCTATATGACCGAGAGGGCAAAATCATTTGCAACTACAAAATTACAGCATGAAAAAGTCAGTGCCCTCGGGAATCTTGCGGCAGGCATAGCTCATGAGCTTAATAATCCGGCGGCAGCCATAAGCAACATCTCGCACGAACTTCACAAGAGATTGAACTGCAATTATGAACTCACTGAAAAGCTTCTTAGAAGCAGCATAAATTCGGAGCATATTCAAAGCATTCAGGCAATGGTAATGGAAAAGGAAAAAGAACCCTCTCATAAAATCAAATTAACGGCGAGCAAGCGACTGCAAAATGAAGATGAGATGGAAGAGTGGTTGGAGAATCACGGAGTCATTAACAGGCAGGCGGCTGAGACATTTTCTGAATTCGGATTTTCGACTGCCGAGTTTGATAATATTCTGAATAATGTCGGAAATGATGTGATGTTGAATGTGGTACCATGGCTTGAAAATCTGATCAGCTCGCAAAGAGTCATCAAAGATCTTGCTGAAGCATCAGCGCGCATCTCCGATCTCGTTGGCGCAATAAAGAGCCATGTGCAGATGGACAGGAGCAATGACCTTCAGCCAACCGACATACATAAAGATATTGACAACACACTTACCCTGCTCGGATTCAAGATCCGGGCAAAGAACATTGAAGTGACAAAAAGGTATTTCAATAGTTTGCCGACAGTTTCTGCTTATGTTGGCGAACTTAATCAGGTATGGACTAACCTGATTGACAATGCGGTCTATGCTCTTCCCCGTAATGGAAAGCTTACCATTGCAACAGGCTTTGACAGCAAGAATGTTTATGTTTTCATAATTGATAACGGAGAGGGAATTCCAAAAGAAATAGTTTCACGAATCTTTGATCCGTTCTTTACGACAAAAAAAGTTGGTGAAGGAACGGGAATCGGTCTGGATATTGTAAGCAGGATCATAAAACATCACAATGGAGAAATAAGAGTTACATCCGAACCCGGAAGAACCGAGTTTACTGTTTACCTTCCCGTTTCCGGGAATCAGGAATCAAAAATCAATAATCATAATGAACATTCAAAATGAAACTGCCATACATCGTTATTGTAGATGATGACCTTCAAGTACTTAGGGCAATACAGCGAGATATCCGGAATCAATACAGGGAAGATTACAAAGTAGCTGCCACTGAATCGGCAATTGAGGCGCTTGAGCTGATCAAAGAGCTGAAGCTGAAGAATGAAGCAGTAGCGCTGTTCATTTCAGACCAGCGCATGCCTGAAATGGAAGGCGTTGCTTTCCTTGAAAAAGCAAATGAAATTTTTGGTGATGCAAAGAAGATCTTGCTCACTGCTTATTCCGACATTGAAGCCGCAATTCAGGCAATCAACAATGTTAAGCTCGATTATTATTTGCTCAAGCCGTGGCATCCACCGGAGGAAAAGCTGTTTCCGGTAGTTAATGATCTTCTGGACGACTGGCATGCATTCTACAAACCTGATCATGAGGCAATCCGTATTTTAGGATTTCAATGGTCACCAAAGTCGCATGCATTGAAAGAGTTCCTTTCCGGAAATCTGGTTCCTTATATCTGGATGGATGTCGAGACGAACGAAGAAGCGGAAAAGTATCTGACGAGTGCTAATGCAACAATGAATGACCTTCCAATGGTTGTGCTGAAAGACGGTTCTTTCATGAATGATCCTACATTGCCTGATCTTGCGGCACGCGTGGGACTTCAGCAAAAGGCAACGAAGGAAATGTACGATGTGCTCATCATTGGTGCAGGTCCTGCAGGACTTGCTGCGTCGGTGTACGGATCCTGCGAAGGACTTAAGACAATTCTAATTGAAAAGAGCAATCCCGGCGGTCAGGCGAGCAACAGCGCACGCATCGAAAATTATCTCGGTTTCCCGACAGGTCTCTCGGGAGGAGAGCTGACAAGAAGGGCTGTTACGCAGACGCGTCGTTTCGGAACGGAAGTTCTCACTCCGCAGCAAGTGAAGAACATAACACTGAAGGACGGATACAAAGTAACCGAGATGATGGATGGAACAGAGATACACAGCAAGGCAGTAGTTATTTCCACCGGTGCTGCATACGCAAGGCTTAATATTCCGGGACTGGAAAAATTTGCCGGTGCCGGAGTTTATTACGGATCGGCAGCCGTTGAGGCGCATGCCTGCCGTGATGAAGTTGTTTACATTGCCGGCGGAGGAAATTCTGCTTGTCAGGCAGCAATGTATCTGAGCAAGTTTGCCAAGGAAGTTAACATAGTTATACGAGGTGAAAGGCTTGCGCAAACAGCCGCTAACTATCTTGTTGAGAATATCAGCAATACGCCGAACATAAGGATCATCACAAAAACAGAAGTGACTGCCTGTTCAGGTTCGACTGTCTTAGAGAACATCACACTTAAGAACTCAACTACAGGAGAAGAAAGAACTGTACCGGCGAAGGCATTATTCATATACATTGGCACAAAGCCCGGCACCGAATGGTTGAATGATGTTGTACTGAAGAATGAAAGAGGCTTCATACTGACCGGGAGCGATCTGTTGAAAGAAAAATCTTTTCACACATTCTGGAAGCTTGAGAGAGAACCATACATGAACGAGACTAGTGTTCCGGGAATATTTGCTTCGGGTGATGTAAGAGCAGGTGCGCTTGCAGGAATTTCTACAGCTGTTGGCGAAGGCTCCTTGGCGATAAGATTTGTGAGAAAGTATTTGCAGGATATGTAGATTGCACTGACTTCTAACAGGAGTTATTACATGGAACTATTTATTTTGCATGTTCCATTTTCTCATAAGGTGTGTCATGTTGAATTCAACTTACCATTTTCTGATTCAAGTAAGTTTGTACTCACACATTTCACGGCTTAGACCAAAGTTTTTAACAAACAATTAAAAGAAAACAATATGAGAACAATCTCCAAACATATGATCTTCCTGCTGGTGGCAACTATTTGCATAACGGCTAATTATGCAATGAGCGGAAAGAACAATGCAACATCATTCACAAAAGAAAAAAATAATGGCATGAGTGATCTAACACCAAAAGTTACAGGCATCGGAGGAATCTTCTTCCGCTCAAAGGATCCCGGTAAGGTAAGAGAGTGGTATGGAAAGAACCTTGGACTTGCAATAAATGATTATGGCTCTTCTTTTGAATTCAGAAATGCTGACCGGCCGGATGAAATCAATTATCTCCAATGGAGTCCGTTTAACGAAGCAACGGATTACTTCGATCCTTCGAAGAAGGAATTTATGATTAACTACAGGGTGCAGAACATCGAAGGGCTTGTAAAGAATCTGAGAGAGAGCGGAGTAACTATTGTAGATGAGATAACGGCTTATGAGTACGGAAAGTTTGTGCACATCATGGACCTGGAAGGAAACAAGCTCGAACTGTGGGAACCTGTTGACAGCGTATTTACTCAGATGGGCGGTGAGACAACCAAGTGACAATTCAGGAAATTGCGTTAAAGATCCAATACTTAAAGTACACAATGATAATTTTCTTGTCTATTAGACCTTTTATTTAGGTTATACTATGAATCACGAAGAATTTCAAAAACAATATGAACTTGAATCTGATAAAACATACTCTGAACTAAGTGAGCTTGATGAAGATGAATTGCTGAATATCATCTCAGGCAGAAGGGACAGCAGGTTCAATTTATGGGAAGGTGATGATAACTATCAGGTATGGAGAGTGCTACAGACCAAGGGTACTTCCAAATCTGTTCAGCCGTTGTTTCAGATCGTGAGTAACTTAGGCAACGAGTATCTGATCCGGTATCATGCGTGCGAGGCTTTGTTCAAAATAGCCGGATTGGATGACACTGAGCTTAAAGGCAAAGTGCAGTACGGACTTGATGCAAGCCGCAAAGCAGTTGATCAGCAAGCTGCAATTCTTGAACTCAAAGAAATTTTGAGACTGAGATACTGAGAAACATGATTCAAGGAAAGTTTAAGCAGAAGTTTTTCGGAATCAAAAGAGAACATTTTCACGGAATATCCGTCCTCATTTTGTTCTTCACAGAAATCAACTGAGCCGCAACACTGACGGCAATCTCATACGCTGTTTCACTCTTTATGTCAATCCCGATTGGTGCATATATGCTATCAAAATATTTTTTCGAGAATCCTTCATTCACGAGACTGTCTTTCATCTTCTTTATCTTTTCAATGCTGCCCATCATGCCGATGTACCTGAATTGCCTGCCGTAAAGACTTCGCAGGATCGTTTCATCCGTGCGGTAACCGAATGAAATGATCACAACAAAACTCTGCTGACCTTCCGTAACATATCTGTAACTGTCTTCATAATTGATTACTTGCCTGGTGTGCGCATATACATTGCTCTCCATTGTGTTGAGACCGGGACGGTTGTCAAACAGGTGAATCTCAAAATCTAACTTTGACAAGACTTCACATAATGCCGAACCAACATGACCGCCGCCGAATATATAAACTTTCGAGTCATGTTTCTTTGATTGTGTGTATTGCCATTCAGTTTCTTCTGCAATGTGAACCAATGGAAGAGCGACAAGTTCCTCCTTTGAACAAATGCCTTCTTCGTTATACAGTATGCTTTCACCCCGGACATCAACTATCCTTTGAATTGTCTGAATATCAGATTTGTCAAGATAATAAAACGCAATGGTCTGCTCACCGCTGCATATCATGCCTGACTTGTCCTTTGCCGCTTCACTCTTATGGACCTGATGCCTGATGAACGGCAGAAATCTTCCATGACCGATCAGCTCTTTTGAAAGTTCGACGAGCTTATGCTCCATCATGCCACCGCCAATGGTTCCATTCATCGAATTCTCTGTGACCATCATAAGAAATCCCTGCCTGCCCGGACTGCTTCCCGTACTTCTGATCACAACCATTACAACTGCAGGGATACCACTCTGCAATGTGCGTAGTAATTCTTTATAGAAGTTCAGAACCATACGCTGCTCATTGAATAATAAATCGCCATCAATCCGCTGAATACCGCGCTTGCCCAGAATCTGTAATCGAGCGGAGTACGGTTCTGAATGATGTAGTTTGCAATTATTGAAACCGGAATGTTAACAAGAAAAGCTACAGTTGCCGCCTTGAGCAGAACAAACGAAATGAGTGACCATTTGCCGGAGAATATATATACAAAGCATAAGTGCCGGGCAATCCAAAGCGGATTAAAATAGATAAGAGCCATGAAGGTCTTAAGCAAAGTGCGTTTCAAGCCAACGAACGAATTTACCTTTTGCTCAATCCACGAAAAATATTTTCTTATCTCAAACGCATAGAGTGTTGAGCCCACTCCAAATAATCCAAGAGCTCTTACAAGTGTTGCATCTCCCGAAATCAGTGCGGCAATAGTATCACCGCACATGTATATCAGCCCGCCTACTAAGTGACTGAAATATACTGGCTGCTGTGTCGGCATATTCTAAAGAGTACGATTCCTGTAGAGATCCATCAAAACTTTTTCCGGTGTATAGGGAGCATCGAAGGCGAGTTCAGATTCCGGATTGAAAGCTTTGACAGCCATTCTGATGGCAAAGTATGCGCCAAGCCCATACATGAGTGGAGGTTCGCCGACAGCTTTTGATTTGTTGATTGCAAAGTCTGACCCCGGTGAATCAAGATGTTCAATAACTATCTCATCAGGCACAGAATAAATGTCGGGTATCTTATAATTTGACAAAGCATTGGAAAGCAATTTGCCCTTCTCATCATATATGACTTCCTCAAGCGTAAGCCAGCCAATTCCCTGCACCAGTCCTCCTTCAACCTGACCATGATCAACACTTATGTTCATACTCTTGCCAAAATCATGCATGATCTTCACGCTTTCAAAATGATATGTGCCTTTCAGGCAGTCCAAAGTTACTTCAAGCACAGCCGTTCCATATACATGATATGCGAACGGATGTCCCTTCTCTTTGGTCTTGTCAAAATTTATGAGCGGAGTTGCATAATGGGAATGTTCGCTCAAAGATACTCTCTTCTGAAATGCATTCATCACAAGCTCCTCCCACGTAATTTCTTTCTTACCGGCAGCATTACTTATGCGGTCATTGGCAAACAATACTTCCTCTGATTCCAAGATACTTGCTGCAACCTTGGTCAGCCGCTCCTTCAAATTAGTACATGCAATCTTCAGAGCTTTCCCGTTGAGGTCTGCACCTGAGCTGGCCGCAGTCGGAGAAGTGTTTGCAATTCTCAGAGTGTTTGCGCTTTCTATCCTTACTCTTGCCGGACTTATACCAAACTCATCTGATGCTACCTGCAGCAATTTTGTATTAACACCCTGACCCATCTCCACTGCGCCCGTACTTACAACAACACTGCCGTCTCTGTATATATGAACCAGCGCACGTGCATTGTTCATCATTGTGTTTGTGAATGAAATGCCGAAACAAATTGGCTGAACGGCAAATCCTTTCTTGAATCTGTTGTGATTCTCATTGAAGAGTTTGATCCTTTGCTTAACTTCCTGCAGATCAAAAAGCTTTTCTGCTGCATTCCAACTGTTCATTGCTTCTGTGTTCTTCATGACCTGACCATAAGGAAATTCATCACCGTCCTTCACAAGATTTCTCTTTTGAATTTCGTCGGGACTTACGCCAATGGTTTCGGCTGCTTTGACAATTGCAGATTCAATTACAAACTGTCCCTGCGGACCTCCGAATCCTCTGAATGCAGTATTTGGAGGAAGGTTTGTCTTACAACTGTGTGCCGTTATAACAACATTTGGAATGAAGTATGCATTGGTAGAATGAAACAGAGTGCGTTCCAGGATTGCAGGAGAAAGATCTGCGGACGCACCGGCATTTTGGTAATGCGTGACTTCGTATGCAAGTATTTTCAGATCATTTGTAAGTCCGATTTTAAAGTCGGAAGAATACGGATGTCGTTTGCCTGTCATGCGCATATCATCCATGCGGTGCAAAGTGAGTTTTACCGGCTTGCCTGTATGCTTTGCCGCAAGAGCCGTCATCACAGCCCATGATGTTGCCTGATCTTCCTTTCCTCCAAAGCCGCCGCCAAGTCTTACAACATCCACCTCTATTTTATGCATCGGAAGATCAAGTACTACGGATATTGCACGCTGAACAGCAGTCGGCGCCTGTGTTGATGAAGCAACATAAATGCTGCCGTCCTCTTTGGGATAAGAGTAAGCTCCCTGCGTTTCCAAATAAATATGTTCCTGTCCGTTTACATCAACGGTTCCTTCAATAATATGTTCGCAGGATTTCCAGGCATCATTTGTATTGCCTAACGTTAATGTTCTTGAAGGACTGATGAGCATGTTCTTGCTTTGTGCTTCTCTGGGACATGTGATCACGGGAAGCGGATCATACACAAAGCTTATCTTCTTCCGTGCCTGCCGGCAGAAAAATTCATTTTCCCCTAATATTAATCCGGCGGGTTGTCCACAATAATGAACCTCCTTTTCAGCAAATAGCGGTTCATCCGGAAAGATGTTTCCAATCTGATTTTGTCCGGGAATATCTTCATGGGTAAGTATTGCATGAATGCCGGGCATCTCACGCGCTTCGGCTAAGTTGATCACTTGAATATTTGCATGTGCATTTGGCAGATCAAAAGGTAAAGCAAACAAAGTGCCTTTGATTTCCTGAATGTCATCAAGATAAATTGACTTGCCTGTCACATGATTCTTTGCATCAATGTTGATCATATCAGTTCATTCAATTCAAACATAAACGGAAACAGATTAATGAAGTGACTGTAAAACAGTTGCCGGGCAAGAAGTCTTTTATAATCAGCTGAGCCGCGCACATCACTTATTGGAGAGATCTCTGTCGCAAGAATCTCAGCCGCATGACGAACAAGCTCCTTTGATAATTTCTGTCCGGATAAGAAGGAAGAAGTATTCTTAAGATATAATGGCACAGGACTGACGCCGCCAGCTGAACAATGAGCGGAGCTAATGATGTCATCCTCCATTCTCATGCAAATAGCAGTATTGACACTTGCTATGTCGAGAAATGTTCGCTTACAAACCTTCTCAAAATTGAACCATGTATTCTTCTCCGGAAGATCGAAAGTTATCTGAGTTATGATCTCATCATCTTTCTTATCCAAAATCTTATAACCCTTGTAAAAATCCTTCAGGAAAATATTCCGGATCTCGCCGGCTTCATTCACAAGTGTTATCTGTGCATTTAGCGCCAGGAAGACTATGGTTAGGTCACCAATCGGCGAGGCGTTTGCAAGATTTCCCGCTACAGTAGCAATGTTGCGGATAGGAGTAGATGATACCAGTTTCATCGAGTCAAGCCAGTTTGGTATGGCGCGCTGAAGGGATTCACATTTCATCAGGTCCGTTACCGTTGAAGAAGCATAGATCGTACAATGTTCATTTTCAACATGAATGTTCTTAAGTCCGGTGCGGTCAAAAAGATACATCAATTCAAAATTCTGAACTTCATCATATTTCTGAACATACAGGTCCGTGCCTCCGCCTAACGGAGTCTTGCCGCCAATATCCGAAACTCTTGGAATAGATGACAACTTCTCTTTGACGGTCATAAAATATTCAGGCAGATAACCTTCATTCACTAACCATTCCAGCGGATGCGCGAGATCTTTGCTTTGAAGCCCTGTAGTAATTTCAATTGCAGCTCTTTCGATTGATTTGTATCCCGTGCATCGGCAAATGTTTCCGTCTATCGCGCTGATTGCTTCACTATACGTCGGATTCTTTTCTGAGGCAAGTGCAAAGCCGCACAATGAGGCAACGAAACCCGGAGTACAGAATCCGCATTGAGTACCCGAGTGATCCACCATTGCCTGCTGCACCTTATTGAGTCTCTCCATGTTCAGTCCTTCTATTGTCACAACATGCTTGCCGTAAACATTTGCCAAAGGTGTGAGGCAGGATGTTACGCTCATATACTCGATCTTTTCTCCCTTAATTGTTCCAATAAGCACTGTGCATAATCCGCAATCTCCTTCACGGCAACCAATCTTTGTACCCCTAAGATTTGCCTCATATCTGACATAATCAAGTACAGTTGTGCTTGGAGGAAGTGTAGTTTCAATCACGCGGTCATTAAGGAGAAATCTAATCATTGCGCAGGATCAAAATTGTCTTTGCAAAATTTGTTGAATAGCAGATGCATTGATGACAATGGCATGTTAACGTATCCCTTTAGTATTTTTCAAAGTGTTATGTTTGCGTGAAAGATTCAAACATAAAAATAATCCGATGCTTGTTGGAACATCACTGATGGTTTAAAGGATACAGAGAAACCACAGATATCCACAGAGATTAGCTTTGGTAATTTCGTGGGCAGAATTATTCAAGTCTCTGCAGCTCAAATTTAGCACAAATATTCTGACTGCAATTACTTAATTTGAAAGAAATCAAGAACTCAGAATGCCGTTACAATTCATAATAAATGCTTAAAGATACATTCAACAGAAAACATGATTATCTAAGGATCTCGCTGACAGATGCCTGCAACTTCAGATGCACGTATTGCATTCCTGATGAGCATGCATCTTTTATGCCCGGTCATCAATTGATGCAGGCAGGTGAAATAGAAGAGATTGCAGCGACATTTGTTGAGCTTGGCGTAAAGAAGATCAGGCTGACCGGAGGAGAGCCACTTATCAGAAAAGATGCAGAGGAGATCATTTACAGATTAGCGAAATATCCTGTTGAACTCACATTAACAACCAATGGACTGGGAGCTGAACACTTTATACCTGTATTCAAAAGTGCGGGAATAAAATCGATAAATGTAAGTCTTGATACACTTGACAGCGAAAAGTTTCAGCAGATCACGGGACGGAATGTTTTTCTCAAAGTATGGAATAGCATTCATCTTCTTATGCAGGAAGGGTTTCATATGAAAGTGAATGTAGTAGTTATGCGTGATGTTAACGATACGGAGATTCCGGATTTCATAGAGTGGACCAAAGATAATCCTGTCCATATCAGGTTTATAGAGTTCATGCCGTTTGACGGCAATCATTGGAGCAATGAGAAGGTTCTCAGCTATAAAGAAATTCTGGAGTCAGTTGCAAGCAAATACACATTCATGAGATTGGAAGATGAAGCAAATGAGACGGCAAAGAAATTTAAACCGCTGAATCATGAAGGTACTTTTGCCGTGATCAGTACAATGTCAGAACCGTTTTGCGGTGATTGCAACAGAATGCGGTTGACAGCCGACGGCAAGATGAAGAACTGTCTTTTCTCAAAAAATGAAGTTGATATACTCGGCGCGTTAAGAAGCGGCATTGACATTGCACCATTGATACGGCAATGCATAGAAGATAAAGCTGCATCTCACGGCGGACAGTTCAATGGGAATTATCAACTCATCAAACCGGAAGAGATCATCAACCGGAAAATGATCAGTATCGGCGGTTGAATGGTTTCTTCAATGGCACTTCAAGAATAAATAGCTGCAAGAGAGTCTCTGAAGATTTTTAGCAAGTAGGCGATGTGGAAATTCCCCGCCAAACCATATCTGTCCAAAACATTTGAAATTCTTTAGGTGAAATATATAACAAAATATTAAGCAAGAAGTTATTCCGCTTTCTTTTGAACGACCAAAAGAAAGCTTGGCAAAGAAAAGTCGCCCGCTGCATCCTAATTGCCTAAAATTGTTCGCTTTGGCTACGTGAATTTCAACTCCTCACACGACAGAAGAGCGCTGTCGTGTTCGTCAAACAGGAAATTCACGCTTACGCCAAAGCTCACAATTTCTTAACGGCATTAGGATGAGGCGGGTTGTTCCTTCGACATTCGCAATAGCGTTTACTATTGAACTGTTTTGGCAATAATCTCGTCACTTCTAAATTGTTTTGGACAGCTGTACAACCATACTGTTTCATGAGAGCATTATGACTTTGTTAACGGTCTTGCAAAGACCGTTGATTATTTTCTGTCGCTTCCTTCTCTGCAATTCTTAACTCATCAGAATGCCGAAATTATTCCAAGCGAAACTTTTGAAGTCTTGGTATCCTGAACGTAAGTGTATTCACCGGAGATCCTTAGATTTCTCGCAAGCAGGTAATTCAATCCGGCCGTATAACTCTTGTAATCGAGAGCGGGCAGATCGGAATCAACAATATTGTAAAGCAGTGTTCCAATCCAGCGGCTGTTATCTCCTTCAGGAGAAATCACTACCTCTGCAAATCCTCCCTGCGTAATGACCCGCTCGGATGGCTTCGCGGCAAGCATCTCAGGATTTGTATCAGATCTATAAACATACTGCGCGTTCAACTCTATCTTATCATTTCCAAGAGTCATGTCTGCTCCCGCCATAAACATTTCATTGTCAATCGAGTCCGGCAGCTCCTTGCCATAGTAACCGAAACCTCCTAATCTCAGAAACGGTGCAACATCCTGTGATGCACGGAACATAAAATTCTTGTATTGGTCTTCGTCAAAAAGATCCGTTGTCTTTATGCCGTTTCCGTTAATCACTTCAAGCACGAGGTCGGTCTTGGTAGGCGCTGCATAGCTTAAAAGTAATCCCCTGTCATACTTGAGATTCACCTTGGATTTCCCCGGAGTAGATGTGTAGATCACATAGTCTTCCTGTTCGAGTCTCAGTTCTCTCTTGAACAGCGGATCGGAAACCTGAAACTGTCCCGCATAAAGATCAAAGTCAACCTTGTCAGAGAACACATTGTTGAACATAATGAAGGCATCTTCTATCCCTGCGACTTCACCTCTCTCACTGAAGAAAAAATAGAAGTAGTATGAAATGTCTTTGAAGATGTTGCCGCCCGACATAAGCTTCAGTATGTAAGGTGTTCTGAAATCCGGATCAACCTCTCTGTTGTTTTCATATTGTCCGAAGAGTTCAAACCTGATGGCGACAGGCAATTCCCTCATCAGAAGAAGCAGATCATCGCCGGTCTTCTTTGCAAAGCGTGGCGGCTCTTTTCCCGGCAGTTGAAATCCGTTTGCGGCAAAGTCTTCACCGTATGGCTTTACCTTTGGGAATGGCGAGTGACAAACCTTGCATGACATGTTATACTTTCTTGCGAATGCAGGGATTGCGCTTGATTCGCCTGCAATTAATAAGGCAAGAATGATCAATGATATTATTATAGTAAACCTTTTCATTTTTGAATCCTCAGTTTAGATTTATTTTTCACTAATCATCAACAACTTCAACGATGGTCTTATGAGAGTTCACTTCGATTATCTCTGCTTCCTCTTTTGGAACTCCTAACAGCTCACCAACCGGTGCCGGAAGTTTTTGATAATTCAGAACTGCATTAACAGTCATGGTTCCGATCTCCACATCATCAGGCACAAGCCATGTGAATGTCTCTGTCTTTGTCTCACGCGGACCGATGCGATAGTCAGGTCCGAATGAAGCCGTATTCCACTGCATGATCGTCATCCCTCCTTTTGGGTCAAGATACGGCATCCTGAATATTCTGTCTCCTTCAGGGATTCCGTCACGCTGAATACCTTTGAAATCACTTTTGCCCAAAGGAACACCCATGTCCTGATAAGCAAGAATGTTGGATGCGATTGTGTAATCTTCCCCGTCGAATCCCTTTTTATCAACGGTCAGGTGATAGACTTTTCCTTTCGAGTCAACGGCTTCAACGTGAAGCCAGAGCATGCGTTCTTCAGCAGAACCTGTCGGGAATTTATGCCCCGTCTTCTGATTGAAAAGTACGACAGTAAATTTTGCCTGCTCGCCGGGAGCAATGTCAGGTGAGTCAGTATGTATTCTAAGCTCTACAGTTCCGCGAACCTTTCCCGGATCATGAGCACCGTGAAACAAATGCTGAGCGATATCCTGTCTTTGTTCACCCATTGCAGAACTTATGCCGGGAGTTCTCGGCATGTGACAGTTCTGACACTGCACACCTTCCTTTGAATACGGACCTTCTTTCCACTCCAGGTGAGTTGCCTTTACCCATGCGCCAAACGGTGATTTTTCATTGTGGCATGTTCCGCAAAATTCAGCTTTTGAAAGGAATGGAAGTTTCTTTGTTTCGTGCGCCGGAGAATTAGTACCGCCGCGGTTCCCGTATTTTGTGGTTCCCGGGTTTGAGATAAAGTTAAAGTTAAATGGAGTGTCCCCGACAAATCCTGTTACTGTATGACAAACATCGCATGAGACTGATTCATTGGCACGCGAATTTGCTTCAGGTTTCGGAGGCGGCACATCGCCTGTCATAAATGATACAGGCGCATGACATCCGTTGCATCCTGCCTTGACGCCGGCTACTTTCGTTTCCTTTTCTGCATGCGGAACAGCAAGCTTAAAATACTCGATCTCATCCCACTCATGCGTATAGCATTTGGACATCATCATCTGTTTCCATTGCGCATAAAAATCCGTATGGCAAGAAGAGCCGCATTCATCGGGCTTCTGGAAGTTCTCGTACTTGAAGATTCCTTTGGCGTCTTCACCGCCTTTGGTATTTTGTGAAAAGACCGGAAGTGTACCGAGCAACAGGAGTATAACAATTGTCTTTCTCATTTCAAGACTCCTTCAGTTATTAGTGCAGATGTGAATTATAAATATTGCGAAATAAAATTACGGAGAACCGACTTTTACTAAAACCGAAAAATTATTGTATACAATTTGTGGGGTTCCTGGCATAGAAATTGAAGTCTGTGGGCGGATAATTAAGGGAAGTTCAGAAGAGGTCAAAAATGTGTCAGATCAGCTTGTAATTCTCTGCAGGCGGATTCTTGCTGCAAAGTTCAGACAGTTTGTCAAGCAATCGTGCGGAGTCAGTTTCAATAACAAGCATATCAAATACTTCCTTTCGCATGAAGTCCTTCTCCACTACATCTTTCAGAAATGCCAGCATGTTGTCAAAGTAGCCGTCAACATTCAGAAGCCCAATTGGCTTTGAATGAATGCCAATCTGCTTCCATGTCCATACTTCGAAAAGTTCTTCCAGAGTTCCGATGCCGCCTGACATTGCAATGAATGCATCGGAGAGTTCAGACATCTTTGCTTTTCTCTCATGCATCGTATCAACTATGATGAGTTCATTCACTTCATGAAGAGCAGCTTCTCGGTCAACAAGTGTTTGTGGTATGACTCCGGTCACATTCACATTGTAGTTCAGAGCTGTGTTTGCAAGCTCTCCCATTATGCCGATGTTTCCTCCTCCGTAAACAAGCGAGAGATTCTTCTTCGCAAGCTCTTTGGCCAGCTTTTGAGCTGCAAGGAGATGGGATGTTCCCTTGCCGGAGTTAGAGCCGCAAAACACACAGACTGTTTTCATTTGAACAGGATTTTGTGATGCACTTAATTAATTGGATCAGAAAATAGTGGTTCCTCTTTTCGGTAACGATATAACTTATTCCAGTTACAATGACGAATTGTATCTTGCCCATACAGGCAAACGATCACTTTGTAAATTTGGTGAAAGCACAATTCATTATGACTTCAAAAGATCAGAACCAATGAATTGAACAACGGTCAGTTGATAAGAGAATTCATTTATGAACTCTGACTGTGACTTGCACCGAAGGATCACTCCTCTTTAACATCCTTCAGAAGTTCTTTAGCATAGTTGACATCTTCAGGCATCACTTTAAATACAACCGGACCTGTGATTGGGTTGAAGCCGGTTCCTATCACTCCTACACCGAACAGATCCTGAACGCCTTCACCCTCGGCAAGATATCCTATCTTAGCTTCATCCAGCAAAGATTTTACAATGGCAATGACTCCGTCATGACCAGTTTCAAATATCGGCACCAGTCTTTCATGATCGAGTTTTTCTTGTTCTTCTTTTTTCATGGCTTTTGTTTATTACAATCTTCTAAAATTAATCGGTTAATTCAATTTACTTATGAAGTTAAAAGTTGAAAGTTAAAAGTTTGAAGTTAAAATTAAAAAGTTAAAGGTTGTGGCGAGGCCGTCGCTTTGGGAAAGATTGATACTTGGAAACTGTGAAGTATTATTGTTTGAGTATTCTTTCTTTTAATTTCTTCCATCTTCATTTTGCCCTCAAACAGAGTAAATTCTTGCATTTTTCATGGCAACAGCATTGGTTAACTTGAATAAATTAAACCATTAATATGAAGAGTGTGATAACAAGAGAACTGATCAATAAGTCATATACATACCCCCAATACAAAGAACTGGTTTCACAGCTGATTGCCGATAAGAAGACAACAGGAAATACGCAATCCGAAGATTACATTGCCTTTACAAAACTAAATTCTGAAAGAGTTAAGAGAATTGAGAAGACGTCAATAATTAATGGTGATGTAAAGGAGATATTTGAAAAAGTAGAAAAGCATCTTATCTTCCTGGTAATTGCGGAGGCGTGGTGCGGTGATGTCGCTCAGAATCTTCCGGTAATTGAGAAGCTGGTAAGTCTCAATCCGAAGTTGGAACTACGAATAATTCTTCGCGATGAGAATGATGATGTGATGCAGCAGTTTCTTACAAATGGCGGAAAGGCAATACCGGTGTGCCTCATTATTGATAACAATGATCTTACTGTACTTGCCAAGTGGGGACCGCGCCCGAATCCTGCGCAGGAAATGATGAGACAGCACAAGCAGAATCCTGTTGAGAGTTATGCTGAGACCTCTAAGAAAATACAACTGTGGTATGCAAATGACAAAGGCAGGACAATCGGTGCAGAGCTTGCAGGCTTGTTGAAGTCACTCATGCTTGACTAAACTCTTGACGGAAATTTACTGATCACTATGATCCGAAAAATTACACAACAAGACTCAGAAGATATTTGCAGGATCTACAATCATTACGTAATGAATTCCGTGATCACATTCGAAACAGAATCAGTAAGTGATGAGATCATGAAAGTCCGCATAGAAAATATTTCACAAAAATATCCATGGTTGGTTTATGAACACGAAGGCAAGATACTTGGATATGCATACGCTACAAGATGGAAAGAAAGACAGGCTTACGATCTGACGGCTGAGTGCGCAATCTATGTTGACAAGGATTCTCAGGGAAAAGGGATTGGGTCAATGATGTATTCCGGATTGATCAATGAATGCAAGACATCCGGACTTCATCTGCTTATTGCAGGAATTACTTTGCCTAATGATGCAAGCATTGCCTTGCATGAAAAACATGGATTTGTTCATATCGGAAAATTTTCAGAAGTTGGAAAGAAGTTTGGCAGATGGGTTGATGTCGGATACTGGATTCTGAATCTTGGAAAATGAAAAGGAGATTCCGGAACAGGACATAAAAAAAGCCCGCGTAGCGGGCTTCTCTTTAAGTGCCTAGGACTGGTTTTGCTGTTTACCCAACCTTTGTTACATTGGCAGCTTGCGGTCCTTTTGCTCCTTCTTCGACTTCAAATTCAACTTCGTCACCTTCGTCGAGCTTTTTATAGCCGTCTTGGATGATTGCTTTGAAATGAACGAAAACATCGCTACCGCCTTCTCTTGTGATAAAGCCGTAGCCTTTGGTTGCGTTGAACCACTTAACTGTACCTTTTTCCATGTAGTACTTTTGTGTTTTAAAGGTTAATAATGAGTACTCAGGCAAATTTTTTGGTCCTTGGATCTTTTGGCATCTCTTGCGAGATACCACCTGCTGAGATATTAACCTTTTTCAAGGAAGGTATTACCAGCAAATCCCGAGAAGCTTGTTGCTACTTACATTGGTAGAACAATTCCGACTTAACGGAACCAAAAAACGCTGTACTGTTTCTTTTAACGTTTGTAATCTATGCATTACTTTTACCAATAACAATTGCATTATTAATAATTCTTTCAATTATCGCTACTTTTTTTTGTAAGTATATAGTCGCACTGTTCAGAGAACAGTTTAAGGTATTGTCCATTGATCTGAGTTTGCTATAGTGAGAAGTTGCTCTCAACAATACATGAAGTATTGAAAACCAATTTCAAAATAGATCACATCCGTCCAAAACGTTTTTGTATTTCGAAAATTCTTTAGAAATCAAACTGGAAAGTTAGAAATTATTCGGTTCGGAAAAACAACCCGCCCGCCTGGCCAGAATATAATTTGTCTCATAGAACAAACGGCGGACAGGCCTCAGCCTAATTGCCGTTAAGAAATTGCGAGAGACGGCGTGAGCCTGCCCGAAGAATACTGAACTCCAGCACTTTTCGCAGGCGGGCGAGAATTTCCTGTTTGACGAACCCAAACGTGCTAACGTTTGGGTGAGGAGTTGAAATTCTCGTAGCCGTACCGAGCAATTTTAGGCAATTAGGCTGCAGCCTGCCCGAAGAATACTGAACTACAACACTTTTCGCAGGCGGGCGGGCGACTTTTCTTTGCCAAGCTTTCTTTTGGTCGTTCAAAAGAAAGCGGAGTAACTTCTTGCAGCATAATTTGTTAAACAGTTTACGCAAAAAGGATTTTCAAGTGTTTTGGACGGATGTGAAAATTGATTAGATATCAACTCATTATCAATCTTACTTTTAACTCTTCAAACAATTATCTTTGATTCACTTCATTTTAATATCACTTGAACAAACAAAAGGAATTCAAAGGACTAGCAGCATCGCCGGGCATATCAATAGGCAGAACATTTGTCTATTCGAGAAGTAATTTCGAGATCGATGTACAACCGGTCAGTGATACTGACATTGAAAATGAGATTAAGGAATTCCACTTAGCCCTCGAACTTTCCGTTAAAGAACTTACGAAGATCAGAAAACTCTCGGAAGAGAAGATCGGCGAAAAGAACGCAAAGATCTTCGATTCTCAGATTGACATTCTTAATGACAAATATTTCATCAACAATATCGAAAAACGCATTACCGCAGAGAAGCGGACTGCAAGTTTCATTTTTGATGAGGAGATGATGAAACTCAGCAAAGCGCTCGTTGCCGCAAATAATGAATATCTGAGAGAAAGATCAGAAGATATTAAGGATGTCAGGAACCGCGTGATAAGAAACATGAGGAAGGAGAAGCTGGTGTCAAAAGTTCCGGAGTATTCGATTGTCATATCACATGAGCTGACGCCGGCCGACACTATTCTGTTCAGCAAGCGGGAGATACAGGGATATGCAACTGATAAGGGCGGCATAACTTCCCATGCCGCAATAATTTCCAGAGCGTTGAACATTCCGGCTGTAGTAGGGATGAAGGACATTTCCGTTTCCCTCAAGACTGGCGACTTTATCATCATAGACGGAATCAAGGGAATTGTAATAAAGAATCCTTCTGCTGATCTGATAGAAGAATACAAGCAGAAACTCACAGAGCTAAAGATTCATGAAAGCGAACTCAAGGAACTCATAGGACTTCCGTGCTGTACTTCAGATGGCACACAGGTGGAGTTGTCAGCCAATATTGAGTTTGACGAGGAGATAAATTTCGTTGTGAATGTTGCGCGTTGCGGTGTAGGACTTTACAGAACGGAGCATCTTTTTCTTGAAGCAGGTGACTTTCCTTCAGAAGACAGGCAGATAGAAGAATACGCGCACATCTCCAATATTACCTTTCCAAATCCCGTTACCATCAGAACCTATGACATTGGCGGCGACAAACTATTGCCGAGATCAGAAAGAGAAGACAATCCGTTCCTCGGCTGGCGTGGGATCAGGATCTGCCTCGACCGCGTTGAAATTTTCAAAGAGCAATTGAGCGCATTGCTTCGCTCTTCAGAAAAGGGAAATCTGAAAATTATGTTCCCGATGATATCTTCCTTGACTGAAGTTATCAGAGCAAAAGAAATTCTGAGTGAAGTGAAACAGGATCTCCAATCCAGGGGAATATTCTATGACAAGGATGTGAAGGTCGGAATAATGATTGAAGTGCCGTCCGCATATTTCCTTGCGGATGAACTTGCGCAGGAAGTTGACTTCTTCAGCATCGGAACAAATGACCTGATCCAGTATCTGCTTGCAGTTGACCGTGGCAATCAGTTCATCTCGGGATTGTTTCAGCAGTTTCATCCGGCAGTTCTTCGTGCAATAAAATCCATTGTAGATGCAGGCAGCAGAAACGGAATACCTGTCAGCATTTGCGGCGAGATGGCATCCAAGCCCATAGCAACTGCAGTGCTCATGGGATTAGGTCTCAATGAACTAAGCGTTGTTCCGTCTGTGTTTGCGGAGATCAAACAGTTGATAAGGAGATTGAAATATGCTGATTCTCTGGAACTCGCCAACCGGCTCCTTGTTATGACGAACGAAGCAGACATATCTGAAGCAGTAAGAACATTCTATGAAGAACGAGACCTTCTTCACAAATAATTTGCCGTAGAGAAATTAAACCGCGCTCTTAATTACTTTGTCATATGTTTTGTAAAATGATCCTGAACTTCACGGGATAATTCTTCAAAAATTACGGGAACAATTATGAACGAAACTTCATACAGGGCAATTCTCATTGCCGTCCTTCTTGCATTTTTTATAACAAGCTTCTCATTTGCCGGAAACATTTACCAATCTTTTGTGACTCACAACGAAGAGAATGAACCATACAACAATTACAACTACTATATTCTCCGCAGAGGGATCATCGTTCAGCTTGCGCAATATGTTGTGCAAAACAATGCACGTTGGAATTTCCAGTCTGACTGGAAATTTCTTCAGGCCGTTAACAACTTCGACACAGGAAACGTCGTCACAAACACCAACGGAAAAAATCTCATCAAGTGGCTTACCGAAGACATGGGAATCGAATGCGATCCGCATGCTCATGAGACTCAGTACAATTATGCGGATGTCGCATATCTGCATGCGCAGCTTGGCATCACACCCACGAAGGTTGTTGGTGGCTTCATATACAATCAAATTATCAACGGCAACAACTGGGAAAACCTTGAGCAGGGAATCTATGGAAGAGTTTACACCACATACTTTTGGAAGCCGGATATCCTCTGGGGTGGAGGAACTCCGCTTCATGTGAATGATCCGTCTAATTACGGCGCGTGGAAGCCTCAGAGCATGGCAAATTATTATGTGCATGATTCAACGAAAAATCTTACGCTGATCGGCAACGGATGTGCAAACAAGATATATGATACAACGGCAGTAAATACCGCCTTGAACAAAGTCAGGAATCTCATGAATGCATATGAATACGGCCTCATACCTGATACAGGATTTTACACGTCAAATGTATTCATGTCAATTGGGCAGCTCAATACAGCGCAGCTCAACAAGATGAAGCAGTTCATTGATACCATAAACATCTATGCATCGCAGGGAAAAATTCAGTGGAAAAGCGTAAAGGAAATTTATGATACATGGAACAGCGGTTATTCCCGTAAGCCGTTTTATCTGCAATGCGCACAATTGCCAACCGGCTACAGCGTTGCAAACATAACTGCGATGACCGAGGGATTTTACGATGCAGTTGCAAACAGTTCATCAATGCGTGACACGTTCAGAGTTTATCTTAGAAGTGCAGCTTCGCCTTATGATGTTGTAGATTCTGCCAAAGCAATAATTGACAGCGTCAGCATGAAAGGCAGTTTTGTGATGCTTAATGCGCCGAGCGGAAATTATTACATAGTAGTGAAACACAGGAACGGACTTGAAACATGGAGCAGAGCCAACGGCTTTGCTCTGACAAGAGGAAGTGTGATGAGCTATGATTTCACTTCGTCCGTTACTCAGGCATACGGAAACAATCTGAGTCAGAAAGGCAGTAAGTATTGCATCTTCTCGGGTGATGTAAACAATGACGGCGTAATTGACTCCGAAGATCTCAGCATCATAGACAATGACGCATATACGATTGCATCAGGATATCTTGCAAGCGATCTTACAGGCGACGGGATCACGGATGCGGGAGATCTTTCAATAGCGGATAACAATGCGTTCGGTTTTGTGCAGCTTATAAGGCCGTGAGGAGGAACAAGAAATAATTCATGTGATTGACATGTGATGCCATCGGAATCCGTTTGGCATATGCATTACAAGCTACAAATATTAGATGCCTTCAGCATCCGGTTGCGAATATGAATCCCGAAGGGATTCAATGTTTATAGGAAATCGTTGCGATAAGATATCGACCCCGAAGGGGTCGCACAAATTGATTAAACTCACAAATCACGTAATTGCTAAACACTTGTTATTCGACCCCTTCGGGGTCGGGTGGTGATGCACGCTCGTTGCTATAAACATTGGATGCCTTCGGCATCCGTTCATAACAATTGTCACTCTTTTTAAAATGTCACTCCTGCGTATGCCTGCCCGCATAGAGTGTTCATGAATTAGCACTGCAGGCGGGCGGGGACGACAGGAAGGGGTTGTCGTTCCCGCGTGTTTCTAGCGGGAACAGCGAAACATTGTTGTGTCATTTGTATGTCCCAGATAGAAGCACTCCTGCCCGCGGAATGCAAATCTAGTGCACTCTCTGCAGGCGGGCGGGGACGACAGAAAGGGTTGTCGTTCCCGCGTGCTTCAAGCAGGAACAATGAAACATTATTGTATTATTTATATGTCCCCGATAGAAGCACTCCTGCCCGCGGAATGCAAATCTAGTGCACTCTCTGCAGGCGGGCGGGGACGACAGGAATTATTTTACATGGTGCTTGTCCCCGATAGAAACACTCGGGGACGACAGGAATTATTTTACATGGTGCTTGTCCCCGATAGAAACACTCGGGGACGACAGGAATTATTTTACATGGTGCTTGTCCCCGATAGGAACACTCGGGGACGACAGGGCATTATGCAAGTTAATAATTCTATTTTTTGGAATTGATTTGAACGCTTTCAAGCATTTCGTCGCTTCCTCCTATCTCATAGAATAGATCATCCCATTCAGCATTTGTCTTCTCAATTTTTGCAATCTTCCAATCCCGATTCCATTTTTTCATTTGCTTTTCTTTTAGAATGGCTCCCTCAATGCTGTCCGTTTCTTCATACCAAACGAGCTTGTCAATATTATGCTTTGCGGTATATCCTTTCACTTGCTTTGTTTTATGCTCTACAAATCTTCTTATGATATTATTTGTGACACCAATGTATATTTTTCCGTCTTTTTCATTTGCAGCAATATAGACAAAGTAGGTTTTCATCTTTTCGATTCATTTTGAATTTGTGACTTTCAATGTTATGTCCCCGATAGGAACACTCGGGGACGACAGTAAGGGTTGTCGTTCCCGCGTGTTTCTAGCGGGAACAGGAAAAAGTAATTGTTCATTCTGTTTGTCCCCGATAGGAGCATTCGGGGACGACAGTAAGGGTTGTCGTTCCCGCGTGTTTCTAGCGGGAACAGGAAAAAGTAATTGTTCATTCTGTTTGTCCCCGATAGGAGCATTCGGGGACGACAGTTTTTTGTTTTGCTATTTGTATGTCCCCGATATGAGCATTTGGGGACGACAGGTTTTTAATTTGCAGAAAATCCTACAGACTATTTCAACAACGTCATTCGCTTTGTGGCAACGACTCTTCCATTAATGTTAAGTGAATAGAAATACATTCCGCTCGGGAGATTGGCTGCGTTGAATTCAATGTCATGCAAGCCGGCTTCCTTTGTTTCATTCACAAGTTCAGCAACTTGTCTTCCTAAGATATCCGAGACGATCAATTTTACATTACTCAATCCATCTAAGCGATAACTTATGATTGTACCCGGATTGAAGGGATTGGGATAATTCTGAAACAACTCAGACGATTCAGGAATATTTGTATTGCTCTCTGCAATACTTGTGAGCGGAAGTGTTGTCCTGAATGCGCTTCTGCCGTGCGTCCATATTACCAGCGATCTTGTGGGATTGTGCAATGTAAGATCATGACACGGAACGTTTGAAGGTATTCCGTTTCCAAGCAGATACCAGTTTGCTCCGAGATTGGTTGTGTACATTACGGTGATGTCTGTTCCAATGTAAAGTGTGTTCGTATTCGCGGGATCTATCACTACATCATTGATCGGAGCGTCAGGCAGATTGCCCCTGATCGAAGTCCAGCTTGAACCGAAGTTTGTTGTTCTGAAAATATGTGAGCCGGTTGAGTCAACTTTGTAACCGGAGAGAGTTACATAGCAAACGTTTGCTGAGTCGGGATGGATCGCAACTCTTGTCACCCATCTGTACGGAAGTCCTGAATTTATTTTTGCCCAGTTAGTGCCGGAGTTTGTAGTGACCCATACATTTGCATCATCAGTACCGCAATAGATTACGTTTGGATCTGATTTGGCAACGTCAACAGTTGTGATTGTTCCGAGATTTGCAACGTGCCTGTTTGCAAGGTCAGGACTGATTGCAGTCCATGACTGCATTCCGTTTGTTGTCTTATGGATCTTATATGTTCCGCAATAAAGAACCTGCGGATCATTTTTGTCCATCACATAAGGCGTCATCCAGTTTGTGTAAGTAAGATCAAGACCGGTAGTACCCGAGCTGAAACTTTGACCACCGTTTTCCGATCTTCCTAGCCCGCCTGTCTGTGAACTTGCATACATGTTTTGCGGATTGACATAATCAACAAGGCAATAGAAACCGTCACCGCCGTAAATCTCATTCCAGTCATTGGCAGAGCCGGTTGTTCTGACAGTACCGTTATCTTGTGTCCCGCCGAGTATTGTGTTTGGATTATTGTAATCAATTTCACCGGCGTAGAATTGTGTTACGGGCAAGGTTGTGCTGAACTGCCATGATGATCCGCCGTTAACGGAGTAATCAATTCCTCCGTCGTTGCCGATGACAATGTAATCAGGATTTGACGGTGCAAAGGCAACTGCATGCTGATCAACGTGAGAAGTGGTTACACCGGACAATGTTGATCCTCCGTTTACGGAGAGATACATTTCCAATCCGCCGGCAAAGACCTTGTCGGGATTTGCGGGTGATACTTTGCAGATCCTGTTGAACCATGCATAGTTTGATGACGGAGCAGCCGAAGCATTTATCTGCGACCAGTTCGTTCCGCCGTTTGATGTTTTGTAGAGTCCTCTGGAAGTCCCGCTTGTACCTGCCGTGAGCGCATAGATGACCTGAGGATTCGATCTGCTTATATCCAATGATATTCTGCCGAGGTTGACATCATTCATAGGAAATCCTCCTCCGGGTTGTGCCCAGTTAGCGCCGGAGTTTGTTGATATGTATATGCCGGAATTTCTTCCGCCGTATTTTATGTAATCTTCACGCCTTTGTCTTTCCCACATTGCGGCGATGACTTTCGTAGGATTGGAAGGATCTATCACAACATCAACTGCACCGACAGAATCGGCAATGTAGAGTTTCCTTTCCCATGAGGCGCCACCGTTTGAAGATCTGTAAACTCCGCGCTGATCAGTTTTTCTTCTGGTTGAACCTAATGCAGCCGCATAAATGATCTGCGGGTTGACCGGATCAATGGCGATGTTACCAAAGCAGTATGAACTGTCGAGTCCTGAGAAAACCCATGTAGCGCCTCCGTCAGTTGATTTGTAGATCCCCGTTCCGGGATAGTAGCTTCGAAGAGAATTAGCTTCACCTGTTCCGCAATATATGACATTTCCGTTAAGCGGATCTATTGCCAATGCGCCGATCGAAGAAGTATTCTGATTATTGAAAACACTTGTCCAGGTTTGGCAGAAGTTGGTTGACTTCCACACGCCGCCGTTGGCTGTTCCAATAAAAACTGTCTGAGGCGTTTGCGGATGAATAGCTATTGTAGTAACTCTTCCTTCAATATTTGTCGGGCCGGCAAGCTGCCACTCGGGAAGCGCATCGCTTCCGGGATTCGGAACTGCCTGCATATTGTTCTTCACATACTCAACCGATTTCAGATATTCATCCTGAGGGATCTCGTCGAAAGGAAATGCTCTCTGAATTTCAAACCATTCATCGGCAGGAACCGCAGCCTTAGTGAAATCAGAAAAATTCTGATATGAATGATCTTCCGAATCTCTCAATACAAAGTATATAAAGATTGCGGCAAAGATCATCAGAGAAAATATTAGTCCAAATGTGTTTTTCATTTCAGTATTGTTTTAAGCTTTGATGCTTTTGTTCTCATAATTCTCAAACGCCCATTTAAGCGCAGGCGGAGTGATCAGTGTTGTGAGGATTACAAGTATTATTACCGATGAGAACAATGAACTGTCAAGTATTCCGATAGATTTACCAATCCCGGCAAAGATAAGTCCGACCTCTCCTCTGGGTATCATTCCTATGCCGATTATTTTCTTATCCATACCCTCTGCAAATATTCCGGAGATGAGCTTTCCGCCGATTGCAACGACTGTGAGAAGCAATGCCAGCCACAGCACTTCTGGATTCAGAAAAGCCGTTACATCAACCTGTATTCCCATTAACACAAAGAATACCGGCGCGAATATTGCCTCAACAGGTTCTATTACTTGTTTGACTGATCTTTCACTGTCCTTCAGCGCCTCGTTGAAATACTCTTCCTTTATTATCAATCCCGCGGCAAACGCTCCGACAATTCCCGAAAGTCCGATCGCTTCACTCAGCCATGCAAGCAGAATTAGAAGTGCAAAGGGAAAAAGCAGCCTGAGATTTCTGTTGTCAAGTATTGCAATCAACTTGATCTGCTGACGCAGGAATCTCGATCCAATGTAAAGAGTCACTCCAAGGAACAAAACCGCTTTCAGAATTATGAGCAAAGCCGCTGACGGTTCAATTACTCCCATGATCACAATTCCGGTTACAACGGCAAGCAGGATCAATCCAAGCACATCATCAATAACAGCCGCCCCGAGAACTATTTTTGCTTCGGGTATCTGTAATTTGTTCATGTCCTTAAAGACTCTTGCCGTAATGCCGATACTCGTTGCGCTGAGCGCCGCTCCCATGAAAAGATGCAACGTCATATCCCGTTCAGGCATCAACAGGTAAGATACTGCGAAACCAAGAACGCTTGGTACTACAACTCCAATCACTGCAGTTGACATTGAAGGACCTCCGACCTTCAGCATTTCTTCGATGCTTGATTCGAGTCCAACCAGAAAGAGCAACACAAGCACTCCGAGATTTGAAAAAAGGAGTATGGACTTCACAGTAAAATCATAGACAATGAAAGACGGATCACTAAGAATTCCCGTCAGTCTTTCTTTCAAGGCTGGATCATCAGCAAGATTCTTCTCTATTGATGAGTTCCAGGTTTCCCCTTTTTCAAAAACGCCTGTTTCAATGTTTTTCACATCACCCTGATGTCGCAGGAGCACCATTTCCGGAAGATTGATCTGATAAAGGAAAGCACCGATGATGACACCTATTATCAGTTCGCCGAGTACTTCCGGTTGTTTCAGTTTTCTTGCAAGGTATCTTCCTGTAACTGCCCCCGCAATAATGAAGAACAGTATCAGATATATGGATGAGAAATCTGAACCGCCGGCGAAAGTGACAATGCCATGGTCGCTCCGGAAAAGCGCTCCGCCAATGCATGACATCAATGACAAAAGAACAAATATGCTTCTGAAATTTTCTTTCAAATACTTCATCTGTGCACTAAGCCGAACCTCTTCTGAAGAAACCGGTCAGGATCTCGATCACTTCTTCTAGAGCTTTTGTCGTTCCTTCATAAGGATGAACAGCTCCGAAAGTATGTCCCGTGTTTTCAATCAACCGGAAGAATGTATGCGACTTATCACTTCTGCTAAAGAGATCTTCACCGTTAGAATAGTCAACAGTAATATCCTGCATTCCGTGAACAAGCAGAGTTGGTACCTGAATATTCTCAATGGCCTTGCGTATGTCAAGGCGTTGAAGATTTTTTTCAAGATCATCTATGAGATCGTAGTTCATTCTCATAACCTGATTTGTGCGTGAGTTGAGCACTTCAAAGAATCCTGCTTCTTTCCATTTTTGCTTTAGAATGTCACTGTACCTGTCGAATGAATTTACAGACGCCAGCACTGCAAGTTTCTTAACCCTATCATCTTCACCGGCTTTAAGGATGCTGATGCCTCCGCCTCTTGAATGACCGAGGAGATAAAGTTCGTCAAAATCATATTCGTATGAATTCCGGTTTGCATCAAGATAATCTATTACACTTCCCAGGTCATCAAGTTCACGCGAGAAAGTATTCTTCGCAAAAAGGTCCAGGCGTGTAAAATCAATTTGGTCTTTCGGGTCCTCTCCTGTGCCGTTGTATGAGAAGTTGAATGAGACGCAAAAAAAGCCCGCATCAGCAAGCCGTTCCATCATGTATGGAAAGCATCCCCAGTCTTTGAAACCTTTGAATCCGTGAGAGAATACAATGAGAGGTTTCTTTTCTCCGGACTGATTGAATCTGAAATCTGCAGGCATCTTGTCGCCATGCTTGTTTTCGATGTATAGTGATAGTTTATTGGCCATAGGTCATTCAAATTAATACTTGCGGTCAGTAATGTCTATTCAACTTTTCGATTATGACCTGGGGGGGGTGTTACACGGAGGTACACAGAGGTGCACGGAGTTACACGGAGATGCACGGATTATTCTTGTCGTTCACATTTTACTTCTTGTTCATTTTTGTGTTTGTCATTTACTCTATGATTGTCACTCCTGTGCATGCCTGCCCGAAGAATACAGAATTCAACACTTTTCGCAGGCGGGCAGGAGTCTACCACAAATGAAGACACTATTCCGTAGATCCCTGCCCGTAGCGTGCGTTCCTGTTTTATTGTCGCAGGCGGGCCTGCATTCGCAGGGATGACAAAGCAGGGGGATGTTTATCATTCACTTTATACTTGTCATTCTCTTTATGCTTGTCAATAACTTTATGCTTGTCATAAACTCTATGGTTTGTCATACACTCTATGATTGTCACTCCTGCGCATGCAGGAGTCTCCCAGAAATGAAGACACTATTCCGTAGATCCCTGCATTCGCAGGGATGACAAAAGGGGGAGAGGTCTATAATATTAGGCAAGCAAGAGTCTACCACAAATGAAGACACTGTTCCGTAGATGACCCAGAGGGTGCCCCCGCGTATGCCTGCCCGGCAAGGACGGGCGCAGGAATGACAAAGTGGGGGAATGACAAAGCGGGGGAACGACAAATTATTGAAATTCACTCAATCCTCTGTGGAACTCAGTGTACCTCAGTGAAACTTCGTGTAATCTACTCAGCTATTTTGCAGCACAGTTAAACATCCAGCTGATGCCGTACTTGTCGATGCAGCTTCCAAAGTACGCTCCCCAAAACATATCCTGCAATTCCATTGTCACCTTTCCTCCTTCTGAAAGTCCTTTGAACAATCTTTGAGTCTCTTCTTTTGTATCCGGTTCCAGATTGATGTGAGTGCTGTTTCCGAATACAACATTGAAACCCATTGATTCAGGAGCATCGGTTCCCATGAGAATGTGGCCGCCGGTTATAGGCAGCTCGACATGCATTACAAGATTCTTGTCTGCATCGGGGATTGGCGGCATTCCTTCAGCAACCGGAATATCGCTGAACCTGTGGATCCCGCCGTTGAATTCACCTCCGAAAACGGATTTGTAAAAATTGAATGCATCTTCCGTATTGCGCGGAAAATTCAGATACGTGCTTACTCTTGCCATGACAGATTATTTTGAGGATTTGTAAAAAATATTTTAAGACTCACAAATTGATTTCAGCTTTGCCAATGCCTTTGGCCATATCTCGGCAAAGTAATCCTTGAATTCCTGATTGGAATCCATTCTCACATGCAGAATAGTGTTTCCGTTGCTTTCTTCAAATTCATAGATCTCCTTTGCTCCTTTCCAGCCTTCAACCTCGGGTCCGCTTGTGATTTCTTTATCACCTGATAAGATGCCGAGATGCTCTATAGAAACGATCTTTCCGGGAATATTTTCTGCAATTCTGCTAACCATCCCTCCGGTATTGCCTTTTTCATCAGTTCCTTTGAAGATGATCTTAGAATCCTTTTCCCATGAACCTGAGTAATGAGAAGTTTCGTTGAATGCTGAAGTCCATTCGCGATATGTTTTGTCTTCAAGCATTAATCTGTGAACTGTCATTGGATCAGCGTTTATCAGAATTTCAAATTTAAGTTCTTCCATTTAATTAGCCCTTTCAACATATTTTTTGAAATTGTTCAGAATTGCCTGCCAGCCATTGTGCTGCAATTCTATTGAGTTAGTTTGTTCTGCCTGAAATGATTCCACAATTTTTGTCAAATCATTTTCGGCAATGAATTTAATGATTGCTTTTCTGCCGTCATCCATTGTGTACTCGATCAATACTGCTTCTTCAACTCTGTCGTAAGATCCGCAGAAGTCAAACCCAAAACTTCCGTCCTTTGCTTCCATTCTGTAAACGAATCTTCCTCCTGCGCGAAGATCATTCTCTGCCTTTGGAGAATGCCAGTCATCGGATGCAAAATTCCAATTGATTATATGCCGCGGATCTGTCCAGCAGTCCCAAACTTTTTGAAGCGGTGCATTTATTGTTGTCTCAACTGTGATGAAAGTTCCTTCTGATTTGTTCATTCCCTTTTGTTAAAATTGTTGCTCATAAACTACTGACTTAGATTCTCAATTTCAATATCCCGTTCATTGCTGCAGGAAATAGTAGCGTTTTGAAAAGTGTGTAAATTGGGTATCAAAAAAGGTCTGTAAAAAAAGAAGCCTCGTTGTTAAGATTAATTTGTCTAAAAACCAAAATTAACAGGAGGCTTACTTGATG
>WBZL01000069.1_pt1 | contig 96080 bp, 92 predicted proteins | sample 5204291 | NCBI WGS metagenome assembly WBZL01 (sample SAMN12344345, study PRJNA552823) | activated sludge metagenome | biome: Activated sludge suspended growth; feature: Nitrification reactor; material: Wastewater; isolation source: activated sludge from nitrification reactor of wastewater...
GCTGGTCGCCCACCTCGGCATCCTCGTGCGCCACAAGCACACCCACTTCCGCGGCGACGGCGCCACCGAGGACAACGTGGTCGGCGAGCGGGTGTGGCCCACGTACGCGGCCAAGGCCGGCGGCGTGTTCTTCCTGACCGCCGCGCTGCTCTGCCTGCTCGGCGGCCTCTTCCAGATCAACCCGGTCTGGCTCTTCGGGCCCTTCGAGGTCGCCAACGTCAGCTCGGCCAGCCAGCCCGACTGGTACATCGGCTGGCTCGAGGGCTCGCTGCGGCTCATGCCGCCGTGGGAGATCAGCCTCGGCGACTACCTGATCCCCAACCCGTTCTTCCCCGGCGTGCTCCTGCCGGGCGTCACCTTCCTGCTCCTCTACGCCTGGCCGTGGCTCGAGGCCCGCTTCACCCACGACCACGACGTGCACCACATCCTCGACCGGCCCCGGGACCGGCCGGTGCGCACCGCCCTCGGTGTGGCCACGCTGACCTTCTACGTGATCCTCTTCGCGGCCGGCGCCACCGACGTGCTGGCCGTCACCTTCGGGCTCTCGGTCAACCGCATCGTCTGGACCTTCCGCACGCTGCTCGTGGTGGCCCCGCCGGTGGCGGCGCTCGTCGCGCGCCAGGTGTGCAAGGAGCTCCAGCGCCGCGACGGCCCGCCCGAGCCACTCCCCGGCGAGGCACCCGCCGACGAGGACGAGCCCGACCCGGTCGCCGAGCCCGTCGGCGCCTGAGCCGCGGCGGGTCAGCCCGCGTCGACGAGGGCGACGAGGACGTCCTCGGGGTGGGCCGCGGCCGGCGCCCGGCGCAGGTGGACCTCGCCCGCGGGCGAGACCGTGGCCAGCAGGACCGCGCCCGGCGGCAGGGGGGCGGGCACCACCGTCACCGCGGCACCGGCGGTGTGGCGGCGGTGCAGGTCGGCGCGCGACGCGTGCCCGTGGAAGGCCGGTGCCGTCGACCGGAGCGGCCGGAGCCGGGCGCCCCGCTCGGCGGCGGCGCCCGCGACCGCCGCCTCCGGGACGGTCAGCACGTGGCGCCGGCCCAGTCGCTCGACCAGGTCGGGCTCGAACAGGGTCAGCGCCGCCCCGTCGTCCAGCGACACCACCGCCCGGGAGAGGCCCGCCTCGTCGATGGCCCGGCGCACCTCGTGCACCCCGTCGAGGAGTGCCACCGACGTGAGCCGGTCGCCGTCGGCCTCGACGGGCTCGCTGGTGACCCGCAGCACCTCGACGCCGGCGCCGGCCAGGCAGCGGGCGAAGTCGGCCAGCCAGGGGTCGTCGCCGACGAGGGCGACGCCGGTGGGGCGGGGCTCGGTCACGCCCAGCGCCTTGGCGACCGGCTTGGCCGTGAGCCCGTAGACCACGCCGCAGCCCAGGATCACCCCGAAGGTGACCGGCAGGAGGAAGTCGGCGTCGAAGCCCGCCGCGTTCAAGGTGACGGTGAAGGTCGTCGCCGTGGACGCCGCCACCACGCCGCGCGGGTCCATCCAGGCGACCATGGCCCGGTCCCGCCACGGCAGGCTCGTGCGCGCCAGCGCCGCCGCCACCGTCAGCGGCCGCACCACCAGCACGAGGCTGAGGCTGATGGCGACCACCGGCCCGAGGTAGTGGCCGAGGTCGTCCACGTCGACCAGCGCCCCGAGGGTGATGAAGAGAGTCCCGATGATCAGCACCTCGAGGGTCTCGCCGAAGCCCTGGATGCGGTCGGTGGCGACGGTGCGTTGGTTGGCCACCACCACGCCCATGGTCACGGTGGCGAACAGGCCCGCCTCGGAGGCGAGGAGCTCGGCCCCGGCGAAGGCGGCGGCGGCGAGCATCAGGGCGACCGCGGCCTCCATGTCGTCGGTCAGCCAGAAGCGCGACATCAGCGCGACGAGCACGAACCCGGCCAGGGCACCGGCCGCGACCCCGATGGCGAAGCGCCCGCTCAGCTGCAGCACCGGGTGCACGCCACCGCGGTCGGCGGCCAGCACCAGGTTCAGGACCACCACGCCGACGGTGGCGCCGAGGGGGTCGAGGGTGATGCCCTCCCAGCGCAGGATGGTGGCGGTCGGGTGGCGGGGTCGGACGACGTCGAGCAGCGGCCCCACGACCGTGGGGCCGGACACCACGAGCACGCCGCCGGTCACGATGGCCAGGGACCGGGGCACGTCGAGGAACAGGAGGCAGGCGGCCACTGCCCCGGCGAAGGTCACGGCCAGCCCGATGGTCACCAGGCGGACGACGGCGCCGCGCGCCTCGCCCGGGAGCTCGCCGATGTGCAGGTGGGTGGCGGCCTGGAAGAGCAGAAGGCCGACGAGCAGGGTGACGAGCGGGCTGAGCAGGTCGCCGAAGAGCTCCTCGGGCTTCACCAGGCCCAGCACGTCGCCGGCGAGCAGGCCGGCGGGAAGCAGCAGGAGCAGTGACGGGATGCCGATGCGGCGGGCGATCCACTGGCACCCGACGCCGAAGACGACGATCGTCGCCAGTCCGATGGTGGCCTCGTCGGCGCTCATCCGGCGGCGCCCTCGTCGACTCCGACGGCCCGGGCCTTCGGGTCCGCCGGCGTCCGGATCCGGTCCCAGTGCATCCGCCCGTCACGGGGGTGGACCTGCTCGGGGTGCCCGTCGACCACGTCCACCTTGAAGGTGGCGCCGGCGACCACCTTCGGCACCAGGCCGGCGTCGACCGTCCAGGCCGTGGTCACCTCGTAGGCGCCGCTGGCACCATCGCCCGTGGGCTCGACCCGCAGTCGGAGGCGCAGCGACGTGGCCGACTGCTGGGACTGCACCACCGACGCCCCCACCTCGACGACCGTCGCCCGGGCCGCCACCCGCACCTCGGGCGCCGCCTTCCTCCGCCAGAACGCCATCGCCGCGATCCTACGGACGACGGCGATCTCAGCAGTCGATCGCGATCCGCAGCGCCCGGCACACCTCATCCAGCCGCTCGGGCCCGAGCGTGGTGATCCGCCGGGTGCAGTGGGCGCGTGGGATCGTTTGGACGTTGTCCAGCGAGACCACGCAGGTGCTGGGCATCCCGTCGTCGTCGTCGAGCGCAACCTCGGTCGGGATGCCTCGTGCTCGTCGGGTCGTCGGTGCGGCGAGCACCTTGTCCAGCCGCTCGACCATGAGGTCACGGGTGAGGATGAGGAACGGCCGCGCCTTTTCGCTCGGCAGCTCGAGCCACCACACCTCTCCTCGCCTCACCAGCCGCCGTCCCACTCGTCGAGGGCGGCTCGGGCTTCACGACCGAGCCGGTCGGTCTGGGCGTCAAGGTCGCCCCACTCGTCCTCACCACCCGGCGGGTGCTCGGCGTACCCGCGCGTCAGGGCCTCGTCGATCCGGCGCCGCTCCTCTCGTTGGACGAACTGCTCGAGGGCGAGGCGCACGATCTCGCTCCGGGTCGCGGTGCCGGCGGCGATCAGGTCGATGGCTTCGACCAACGGATCGGGCAGCCGCACGGCGATCTGCGTCGTCATGCGGTGAGCCTACCGATCTGTCATGCAGTTCGGTATGCGACGCATCCAGCGCGCGCTTGCTCGTCAGGCGTCGCCGATGGCGTAGAAGAGGCCGGCGCGGGTACCGACGTAGATGCGGCCCTTCCAGACCGCCGGCGTGGACTCGATGCAGCCGCCGAGCTCGACGGTCCAGAGCTCGGGCGGGTCGACCCTCGGGTCCGACACGTCGTAGGCGTGGAGGAACCCGTTGCAGTCGCCCTGGATCAGGACGTCGTCCACCACGACGGGCGACTGCCACGTCGGGCCGGGGAGCGACTTCTCCCACACGATCTCGCCGGTCATGCGGTCCACGCCGAGGAGGCGGCCGCCGTTGGTCGGCACGTAGAGCATCCCGCCGTGGATCGCCGGCGTCGCCCAGACGCCGGCCGGGTTGGCGCCCATGTCCGGGATCGACCACACCAGCGGGTTGTCCGGCTTGGTGGGGTCGAGCTTCATGATCTGGCCGACCTCGGCCGATCGCCCCGTGCCCCGCTCGTACTCGGAGGCGACGTAGAGCATCCCCTCGTCGTCGATGACCACGCTGGCGTCGGTGTCGTCGCCGGTCCAGAAGCGGAAGGTGCGGGTGACCGCCGACGGCCCCGCCCCGCCGGGCAGCAGCGGGGCGATGTCCCAGCCCTGGACCAGCCCGCCGGAGTTGGCGAAGTAGACGGTGTTGCCCGAGATGGCCACCGAGTTCTCGATGGAGACGGTCTGGTCGCCGATGTCGGCGAGGAGCTGGTCGTCCCAGCCGGGGGTGTTGAAGATGAGCTGGGGCGCCACCGTCACCGGGTCGCCCTCGCCGGTGCCGCCGGCCCGGTTGAGCTTCACCACGTGGAACTGGCTGTTCTCGCCACCCTCGAAGAGGTGGTCGTCGATGACGAGCCCCGAGCCGTCCCAGTCGTTGTTCCAGAGCGTGGGCGACACGGCGTCGGCGCTGAGCGACCAGAGCTCCTGCACCGGGTTCCGGTCGATGGCCAGCACCCGGTAGTAGTTGTCCCGTGAGCCCGTGTAGACGAGCGGGTAGCCGTCGGGGTCGACGGTCACCGAGCCCTTGATGATGTCGCCGGTCGGGAAGGGCGAGCGCAGGTCCTGCCCGGTGGCGGCGTCGACGAAGTGCACGGCCCGGTCGTAGGCGCCGAAGACCACCCAGGTCTGGCCGCCCCGCTCGAACACCGCCGGCTCGCCCGTCCAGCCGCTGCCGCACCACACCCGGGTCTCGTTGCCCTCGCTCGACTCCGAGCACATCGCCGAGCCGGGGTACGACCAGAGCACCTGCGGGTTCGTGGGCACCGGTCCCTGGCCGTAGTAGGTGCGGGTGGGGTTGCCCCGGAAGGTGAGCAGCCCCTGGACGGTGTCGCCATAGGGCTGGCCGGACGACGCCGGGTCGACCCACCCCTCGAAGGGCGGCGCCGTGGTCGTCGTCGGCGCGGCGGTGGTGGTCGGTCCGGGCGCCGTCGTCGTGGACGGGGCGGCGTCCTCGCCGTCCGGTCGGTCGGCGGACCCGCAGGCGGCGGCGATCAGTGCGCCCGCGAGCAGGGCCAAGCCGCCCACCACTGCCGACCTCCTCCGCACCCGGGTCATCCCACCAGTGTGACCGCTCGGCGAGGGGAGCCGTTCAGCCTTCGGCGACGAGGCGCTCGAGGGTGAGCTCGGGCTGCTCCCGCTCGACGCGCTCGAGCCAGTACTGGCTCTCGAACAGGGCGTAGCGGGTGCCGTCGGCGCGCTTGAGCACGTCGACGCCCTGCATGGACTTGAGGGTGGGCTCGCTGGCCTCGTCGGTGCGGCGGGCCACCCGATAGCTCGTGTGGTTGAGCTCGACCGGGGCGCCGAACTCGTTCTCGAGGCGGTGGGTGGCGACCTCGAACTGCATGGGGCCGACCGCGGCGAGCAGCGGCGCCTGGTCGCCGCGGTCGTCGTCGCGCAGCACCTGGACGACGCCCTCCTCGTCGAGCTGGGCGATGCCACGGCGGAACTGCTTGAACCGGCCGGTGTCGCGCACGCGGGCGACAGCGAAGTGCTCGGGGGCGAAGCTCGGGATGCGGGGGAACTCGACCGGCTCGTCGAGCCAGAGGGAGTCACCCACCCGCACGTCGGTGGCGTTGACGAGGCCGACCACGTCGCCGGGGAAGGCCTCCTCGAGGGTCTCGCGCTCCTGGCCGAACACCTGGTGGGCGTACTTGGTGGCGAAGGGCTTGCCGGTGGGGCCGTGGGTGACGACCATGCCCCGCTCGAAGCGGCCCGAGCAGACCCGGAAGAAGGCGATGCGGTCGCGGTGGGACGGGTCCATGTTGGCCTGCACCTTGAACACGAATCCCGAGAAGGGGGTGTCGAGGCCGCGGGGCGTCCCGTCGGCGGCTTCGCGGGGCGACGGCGACGGCACGAGGTCGACGATGGCGTCGAGCAGCTTGCGCACGCCGAAGTTGGTGAGCGCGGAGCCGAAGAACACCGGGCTGGTCTCGCCGGCGAGGAAGGTCTTGGTGTCGTGGTCGGCGCCGACCTCGGCGAGCAGGCCGAGCTCCTCCTCCGCAGCCGTCCACGCCAGTCCCTCGTCGAGGCGGGCCTGCTCGGCCGACACGTCCTCTTCCGGGGCCTCGGTGGACCCGCGGGCGGTGCGGGTGAAGCGGGTGAAGCCGATGTCGCCGCCGCCGTCGGCGGCGAGGGAGCGGTCGGCCACACCCCGGAAGTCGCCGGCGATGCCCACCGGCCAGGTCACCGGGGTGGGGACGATGGAGAGCTTCGACTCGATCTCATCGATGAGCTCGAGCGCCTCTCGGCCGGGCCGGTCCCACTTGTTGATGAAGCTGAGCAGCGGCAGGTTGCGCTGGCGGCAGACCTCGAACAGCTTGAGCGTCTGGGGCTCGATGCCCTTGGCCGCGTCGAGCACCATCACCGCGGCGTCGGCGGCGGCGAGCACCCGGTACGTGTCCTCGGAGAAGTCGCGGTGGCCCGGGGTGTCGAGCAGGTTGACCACGCAGTCCCGGTAGGGGAACTGCATCACGGTCGAGGTGATGGAGATGCCGCGCTGCTGCTCGAGCGCCATCCAGTCCGAGGTCGCCGATCGCCGCTCGCCCTTGGCCTTGACCGCGCCCGCCTCCTTGGCCAGCGCGCCGCCGTAGAGGAGGAACTTCTCGGTGAGGGTGGTCTTGCCGGCGTCGGGGTGGGAGATGATCGCGAAGGTGCGGCGCCGGGCAGCCTCCGCGGACGGGGCCGCAGTCACCCCGCCAGGCTACCGACGGCCGGGGCGGGCGGGCCCGTCGCCGGTAGGATGGTCGGGGACATGTCGGTGACGAGACGCCTGCGCACCGCGCCGGCCGCCTTCGCGCTCGTCCTCGCCGCCCTCGCCCTGGGCTGGGCCGGCGGGACCCACCTCGGCGCGCCCACCGACGCCGGCGGCACCGGTTCGACCCCCGCGGGATGGTGGCTCGAGCCCTCGGGCCCGGAGCAGCCGGCGGTCACCGTCGGCGCCGACGAGCGGGTCGACGCCCGGGCCGACCGCTGGCGTCAGGGCGGCGTGCTCGCCCTCCTGGCCTTCGCGGTGACGATCCCCCTGCTCGGCGGGTGGACCGCCGGCGCCCGACGGGATGCCGTCCCGCACTCGCCCGGGCGTTGGTCGGCGGTGGCGGTCCGGGCGCCACCGGCCCGGGTCCCGTCCCCGCGCGGACCGCGCTGCGCCACCGCGCCCACCTGATCGCCGCCTCCGACCCGGGGGCGGTCCCACCGCACCCCGACCCTCGGAGGTCCCCATGCCCGTTCCGTCCTGCGGGGCGCCGGCCCCACCGTCGGCTCCGTCCCCGACCCTGCTCCCGACCGCAACCCCGGTCCGATGACCGGGCTCACCGAGACCCGCATCCCCCGCAACTCGCTGCCGCCGGCGCGGGTCGGCCACGTCCTGCTCATCGGCGTCGGCGTCCTGGCCCTCGTCGTCCTCTTCAAGTTCCTCGTACCGCTGTTCGAGGGGCCCGGCCACGTCGACGACGTGACGGTCGTGAACCCGACCGACTACGACATCAGCATCTCCCTGAGCGGGCCCGGCGACGACAGTCGGACCCTGCTCGGCTCGGTCGACGCGGGTGACGAGGCCACCTTCGAGCGCGTCGTCGACCAGGGCGACGAGTGGGTCTTCCACTTCCGCACCCAGGGCCGAGAGGCGGGCGAGGTCGAGCGCACGGCGGCGCAGCTCGAGGCCGACGACTGGCAGCTCCGCATCCCCGCCTCGATCGGCGAGCAGCTCGCCGCCGACGGTGTGCCCACGCCGCAATGACCCCGTCGACCCCACCCGCGCCCCGCGCGGCCCGGCGCCTCGGCCCGGGGGAGATCAGCGAGGTCGCCCTGCCCGGCATCGGCCACCGCTACGACGTGCACGCCGACGAGGGCGAGGTGTCGGTGATCCTGCACCACACCGGCCGCCGCGACATCTACGTGCTCGAGGACGGCAAGCGGCGGGCGTCGGTCGCCCTCAGCGACTCGCAGGCCCGCACCCTCGGGGCCATCCTCGGCGGCGCCTACTTCAAGCCGTCGGCGGTGGAGGAGATCGAGGCGGTCATCGACGACCTCCTCATCGACTGGGTCACCCTCGACGAGGCCTCGCCCGGGACGGGCCGGTCGATCGCCGACCTGCTCGTCCGCAGCGAGACCCGCATGACCATCGCCGCCATCCTCCGCGACCACGAGCCGATCGTGGCCCCCGAGCCCTCCGAGGTGCTGCGAGCCGGCGACCGCCTCGTGGTGATCGGACGACCCGACGACCTGCCGGGCTTCCGCCGCCACGTCGTGCGCAGGGGCCATGGGTGAGCTCCTCGTCGCCATCGGCGGGGCGCTGCTGGCCGCTGGGCTCTTCGCCCGGCTCGGCCGACGGATCGGCCTGCCCACCATCCCGTTCTTCATGGTCGCCGGCATCGTGCTCGGCCCGAACACGCCGGGGCTGGCGGTCGTCGAGGATCCCCACGAGCTGGAGGTGCTGGCCGCCCTCGGCCTGATCCTGCTGCTGTTCCACCTCGGTCTCGAGTTCAGCCTCGACGACCTGGCCGCGGGGGGGCGCCGCCTGGTGCTGATCGGCGCGGTCTACCTGCTCCTCAACATCGGCGGCGGGCTCGCGTTCGGCCTCGCGCTGGGTTGGGGGACGAGCGAGGCCTTCGTGATCGCCGGCGCGGTCGGCATCTCGTCGTCGGCGATCGTGACCAAGCTGCTCATCGAGCTGCACCGCCTGGCCAACCCCGAGAGCCGCCTCATCCTCGGCGTCATCGTGGTGGAGGACCTGTTCCTCGCCCTCTACCTGGCCCTGCTGGCGCCCGTGCTCGGCGAGGCCGACAGCGCGACCGAGGCGGCGCTCGAGTTCGCCACCGCGCTGGCCTTCCTCCTGGTGCTGTTCGCCTTCGCCCGGTGGGGCGGGGGCCTTGCCGGCCGCCTCGTGGCCAGCCGCGACGACGAGTTGCTCACCGTCTCGTTCGTGGGCTTCGCCGTGCTCGTCGCCGGCGTGGCCGCGCAGCTGGGGGTGTCCGACGCGATCGGCGCGTTCATGGCCGGCCTCGTCCTCGCCGAGACCGCGGTGGCGTCACGGATCGAGCGTCTCGTCCTGCCCCTGCGGGACGCCTTCGCCGCGCTGTTCTTCTTCACGTTCGGCCTGACCATCGACCCGGGCGACGCCGGCGAGGTGGCCGTCCCGGTGCTGATCGCGGTGCTCCTGTCGGTCCTGCTCAACGTCGCCGCCGGCATCATCGCGGCCCGGGTGGAGGGACTCGACAAGGTGGCGGCGTCGAACGTCGGTCTCACCATCCTCGGGCGCGGCGAGTTCTCGCTGATCCTCGCCACCCTCGGCGTCACCGCCGGCCTCGACGAGCGCCTCGGCCCCTTCGTGGCCCTCTACGTGCTCGTGCTGGCCATCCTCGGCCCGGTGCTGGCCGCCCGCTCCGAGACCTTCGCCCGCTTCCTGCCCGCCCGCCTCCTCGGTCGCACCCCGGCGCCGGCCTGACCGCCGGCGCCGGTCAGAGGATGACGGGCGGGAGGGTGCCGATGGCCTCGTAGCTGGCCTCGGTCAGCCCCACGGTGCGGGCGTCGCCGATCATGTTGGGCATCAGGTGGTTCATCACGTAGCCGAGGCCGATGCCGGCATCGGGGTCGGCGAAGCCCATGGAGCCGCCGGTGCCGGTGTGGCCGAAGCCCCGGGGCCCGCCGTAGCTGCTGAACGACGAGGACAGGAAGAAGCCGAGGCCGATCGCGGTCTCGAAGAACATCACCGCGTCGGGGCCCGTCGTCTGGCGCTCGATCGCCTTCTCGACCTGGGCGTCGGAGAGCAGGCGGACGCCATCGACCTCGCCGAGGCAGGCGGCGTAGACCCGAGCCAGGGCGCGGGCGTTGGTGACGCCGTTCGCCGCGGGGATCTCGGCCTGCAGCACCCGGGGGTCGTCGAACATGGTCAGGTCGATGGTGCCCTCGGTGCCGCCGAACAGCTCGGGGCACGGGGTGCGCAGGGCCTTGCCGGTGATGCTGTCGGGCCCGAGCACCTGCTCGATGACCATGCGGACGTTCTCGTTGTCGGGCAGGTCGATGGGCACGAGCGGGGCGACCTGGCCGAGGCGGTCCTCGGGGACGCCGACCCACAGGTCGACGCCGAGCGGCCCGGCGAGCTCCTCGGCCACGTAGGCGCCGACCGAGCGGCCGTCCACCCGCCGGATGAGCTCGCCGACGAGCCATCCGAAGGTGGTGGCGTGGTAGCCGTGCTTGGTGCCCGGTTCCCAGATCGGGGCCTGCGCGGCGAGGGCCTCCACGACCGGGTCCCACGCCAGGGTCTCCTCGATGGAGAGGGTGCCGTCGATCACCGGGAGCCCGGCCTTGTGGCTCAGCAGCCAGCGGACGAGCACGTCCTCCTTGCCCGCCTGCGCGAACTCGGGCCAGTACTCGGCGACGCGGGCGTCGGGGTCGAGGCGGCCCTGCTCGATGAGCTGGTTGGCGCAGATGGCGACGATGCCCTTGGTGGTGGAGAACACGAGCTGGCAGGTGTCCTCCTCGTAGGGGCGGCCGGTGGCGGGGTCGGCCACGCCGCCCCACAGGTCCACGACCTTCTCGCCCCGGTGGTAGAGGCAGAACGAGGCGCCCACCTCGCCGTGGCTGTCGAAGTTGGCGGCGAAGGCCGCCCGCACGCCCTCGAAGCCCGGGGCCACGTACCCGTCGATGTCCGCCACGAACCCCTCCCGCTCTCGTCGGTTGCCGGCGCCGTCCCGATCGGCGGGGAGGACGGTACCCGGTCGGGTGGACCGCACGGCTCAGTCGCGCCCCGGTCGCGCCCGAAAGAAGACCCGTGGGAGTCCCCCGCGCGCCCACGCGCCGCCGTCACGGGCCGTCCCGGCCCCGAGTGCCCCGCCACGTCGCGCTCGCGGTCGTCGGCGCGGTGCTCGCCGGCCTCGCCGCGGGTCCCTCCTCGCTACCGGCGGCCACCGCCGACGTGGGCGGCGAGCACCTCGTGACCAGCGGCGTCCAGGTCGGGGGCTCGCTCGAGCTCTACGACTACGCCGACGCCACACCGGTGTCGGCGCCGGCGGACACGCCCTGGGACGACGGTGCCTACGCGGGCACCTTGTCCGACCTCGTGCCCGGCCGCCTCACGCTCGACCACTACGGCGCCGGCCTGCCGGACCTGGGGGAGCCCTGGTGGAACTCGGCGTGGCGGTCCCGTCGCTGCTTCGACGTCGACCACACCGCCGCAGGCGCGTCCGACCTCGCCGGCTACCAGGTGCGGGTGGTGCTGGACACCGCCGGGCCCATCGCCGGCGGCACCTTCGACCCCGACGCCCAGGACCTGCGGGCCGAGCGCAGCGACGGTGGCGGCGGGTTCGTCGACCTCGACCTGTGGGTCGACCCGGCCACTCTCGACACCATCGCCACCGACGTGTGGGTGCAGGTCGACCAGATCACCGCCGGGGCGACCACCGACTTCTGCCTGTACTGGAACAACCCGGCGCCGGTGGCCCCGGTCGGCGACCAGCTGGCGGTGATGACCACCGCCGCCCCGGTGCCGCTCTACTACACGGTCAGCGACGCCTACGGCCCGGGCGCCGACGAGGTGCGGGTGGCGCCGTACGCCGACGGCACCGTGGTGACCCAGGACGGCGGCCCCCCGGTCGGCGCCGACGCCGGCGACGTGCTCACCTTCACCGGCAACGGGCCCGACACCGTCGTCGCCACCACCGGCCCGCTGGCGGCCACGGGCACGGGGGACGGCCAGGACTCGCTGGTGCCGGCCGCGTTCGCGGGGACGAGCTTCGTGGTGCCCGTCGAGCGTGACGGCCAGCGGTTCTCGGTGCGGTCCCCGTGGGCGACCGCGGACGTCGAGGTCGCCGACGGCACCAGCACCGTGACGAGCGCCTCGGTGGCCCCCGGCGACGGCACCGTCACCCTCGTCGCCGACGTCACCTCGACCCACACGGCGGTCGTGCGCTCGACCAACGGCGTCCCCTTCCTCCTGACCCACCGCTCGGATGCCGGCGGCGACTCGGTGGTCGTGCCGCCGGCCACCACCGACGACCTCCTCGGGGTCGAGAGCCAGTGGGCCGAGCTGGGCTACGGGGCGACCGGCACCGCCGCGGTCGACCGCTCGGACGGCACCGAAGAGCTGGTGGCAGGCGACCCGGACGACCGGGACACGTTCGGTCCGGGCGCGGTCGACGGTGGTGGTCCCGCGGTCCGCGTCACCGCGCTCGACGTGGCCGCCGGCGCCGTCCAGCGCGACGACGGTGACGGGGGCGAGAGCACGGCATTCTGGCCGGCGGGGGAGCTGGGGGACCGCTACCTGATCCCCGTCGATTCCGAGCACGTGACCGCCGCCTGCCCCGAGGCGGGCACGCAGCTCTCGATCGCCGGTGGGCCGCCCGTGGCCTGCGCCGGCGCCGGGCTGTCGGGTGGCTTCATCGGCCACGCCGCCGACGCCACCGGGTGGGTGGTGGGGGCGTCGGCCCTGTCGGTCGCGTCCACCGGCGGCGAGCCGTTCTGGCTGGCCTACGACCGCGCCGGTGGCGCCGGCGCCGGCGACGAGTCCCAGGTGGGAGGCGTCCTCCAGGGCCGCCAGATCGCCTACCCGGCGCCGTCGGTGACCTCGCGGGCGGAGGAGGGCAGCTACGTGGACGGCGGCCGGTGGGACTCGGCGCCCGTCGACACCGGCACCCAGGGCGTGTACGGCCTGCTCGACTGGGCCGCGACCACGCCGGCCGGTGGCGCGGTGCGGTTCCAGCTGGCCAGCGGCCCCAACCAGCTCGCGAGCGTGCTCGCCCCCTTCGTCGGCCCCGACGGCACCGACGCCACCTGGTACACGGCGTCGGGCACGCCGGCGGCGTACGCCCACGACGGCGACCGCTGGGTGCGGACCCGGGCCGAGCTCTCCACCACCGACCCGTGGGTCACCCCCGAGGTCACGTCCGTCACCCTCGGGACCGACCTCGGCACCTTCGGCGAGGCCCTCGACACCCCCTCCACCATCCCGGTCACGGCGCCGGCGGGTGTGCCGACGGCGGTCTGGTTGGCCCGCATCCGCACCGCCGGCGCCAACTTCGACGCCAGCACGGCCGCCATCCGGGCGGCGGGCCCGCCCGTCGTGCCGGGCGTGGACGCGGCCACGGTGGCCTTCGCCCGCCCCAACGCCGACCAGGTGGTCGTGGCCGCGGAGGTCGTCACCCAGCCGACGGGGACGCCGATCGCCTTCGACGGGGCCACCCCGCACTCGATCGCGCTGGCGGTGACCACTTCGTCGGCGGCCACGCTGGACATCACGTGGTCGGTGCAGGTCGGCGGCACGTCGCCGGTGATCGAGCACCGCTTCCGCCTCGACCTCTCGGGCTGATCGCGGCCGCCGTGCCTGCCGCGGTCGTTCAGGCCGACCGGGTTCGGGCCGATGGGAGAGGTGCCATGTCGTTCTCGCTCGAGCACCTCGACGACCGACGCCGCCCGGCCGCGCCCTCGGGCCCGTCCTACGCGGACGACGACGTCAACTGGTACCCGCTCGTGCGCGCGGCGTTCCTCGCCGCCCTCACCGCCTTCCTCGTCAAGCTCGTCTCGCTCGGGTTCTTCGCCGCCCGGGCCGGCATCCAGCTCGAGATCCAGTTCTGGCGGGGCTGGATCCCCCACCTGAGCATGCAGACGCCACCGGACGAGTTCGCCCAGATCGTGACGCGGTCGACCCTCGTGATGGCGGTGGTGGCCACGGTGCTCTTCACCGTCCAGGTGCTGCGCACCAACGCCGACCGCATGGTGGTCTGGGGCTGGTCGATGGGCGTCTTCGTCGCCTTCGAGACCCTGCTGCTCGAACTGCTGCGCCACGCCCTCGAGCCCCCCGTCGTGGACACCACCACGGTGTGGCGCACCGCCATCCCCCTCACGGCCGGTGCCGCCATCGCGGTGGTCTACAGCCTGATCACCCGGGAGCGGGTGGAGCGTCCCGCGGCGGCGACGCCGCTGGCGGTCGTGGCGACGGTCGACGGCAGCCGGGCGGTCGACACCCGGCCTGGTGCCCTCCGCGGCGACGTGCCCCCGCCCGCAGTCGCTGCGGGCGCGAGCGTGTTCGCCGACGACGAGGCCGCCCCCACACCGCCGCCCGTCCCGGTCGCCGTGCCCGCCTGGCCGCCGCCCGCACCCGTCCCCGCCGCGGCCAGCGCCACCGTGGCCGCCGCCCTCGCCACCGCGGCCGTGCCGAACCGCGTCGTCGACACCCGCCCCCAGGCGGCCGTGGCGCCCGACCCCCTCGACCTACCGGCGCCCCGGCGTGGCGAGCCCCGGCCGGCGGCGGACGTCGGCCCCGCCCCGATCGTTGACACCCGGCCCGCGGCCCAGCGCGACCCGGCCGTGGCGGTGGGCGCCGACCCCCGCATCGACGGGGGCATCCCACCCGCATAGTCCGAACGGCCCATCAACCCCCGCCGGGGGCGGGTCGAAGGTCTCCGTAGAGCAAAGCGTTCGTCGTCCGGGAGGACCGAAATGACCACCAGCACCCAGAAGCGGCGGATGACACTCCGAGGCGCCGTCGCCGCGATCCTCGCGATCGCCGTGGCCACCCCGGTGCTCGCCGCCGTGTTGATCCAGAACTTCATGACCGCGGACGTCGAGGCCGTGGCCGCGTGCTTCACCAAGGTCGAGGGCGGCGACGCCACGACCTACAGCGCACCGGCCGCCGACCCGTACGCCGACGTGGACACGACCCACACCGTGTCGGCCAACGGCATCGACTTCCTGCAGGAGCAGGTGACGGTCAAGGGCTACGACGGTGACCGCACCATCTACACCGACGTCGTCCGCTACCAGAACAACTGCGACAACCCGCTGTCGGTGCAGCTCATCCTCGAGGACGACGTCGCCGGCAACCCGCGGGTCGAGAACTGGGGCAGCGGCGACCTCGCCACCGCCGTCTACCTGAGCGACGTGCCCGTCACCATCGGCGGTGCGGCCAACGGTGGCACCGACCTCGTCACCAACTGGGACGGCGCCCCGATCTTCGTGGACGGCAACGGCACGGTGGTCAACGACCGCACCGGCTCGGTCGTGATCGACCCGGGCGAGGAGATCATCAGCGCCTACCGCATCGACGTGAGCGACGGCAGCCAGGGCACGACCGGCACCCTGCGCTACACGGCGGTCGCCACCGTCCAGTAGCCACCCGCCCGCCAGGGCACCAGCGTGATGGCCAGGGGCCGCCTTCCGGGGCGGCCCCTGGTCGCGTCCCGGCTCCGGGGCCGGCGATCAGCGTGGCGAGGCGCCGCGGCGGTCGAGGATGCGAAGGACGCGGGCCCGGTTGTAGCGCTGGATCACCAGGCACGGGACGTTGGCGATCACCGCGTAGGCGACCATGGCGAGCCACAGGGCCCAGGGGTTCCAGAGCACGAACAGCGGCGCCGCGAACACGATGCCCCAGTGGGTGTACTCGGCCCGCCGGGTCTCGATGACGTAGCGGGGGAGGTCGGCCCGGGTCACGACCCGCTTGTCGTAGCCGCCGCGGAAGAGGTTGCCGGCCTCGGGCATGGCGTCCTTCCACCGGGTGATGCGCAGCCGCCGCTCGTAGACGCGGCCGCCGCGCTCCCACGGCCGTAGGCGGGTCAGGGCGGTGTCGTGGTCGAGGCAACGCTCGGGCAGACGATGGGCGGCGTAGCCGACGACCAGGCTCACGAGGAACCACGCCGCGGCGTCGACGAGGACGAGGGCGCCGGTGGGGAGGTCGACGAGGGCCAAGGCGCCGCCGGCCTCAGGGGCGCAGGCCGGCGATGACGGTGTTGATGGCGGTCTCGACGAGCTCGTCCTCGCTGGCCCGGTCGAACCCGAAGCCCATGAGCAGGACGCTGGCCGTGCCGTGCGCCGTGGTGAACAGCACCAGGCTGGCCTGGAGCGCGTCGAGCTCGCGGAACGCGCCCGCCTCGATCGCGTCGATGACGGCCTGGGCCGACGTCGCGAACGCGCGGGTGGCGGCCGGCGTCGCCGCCCCCTCGGGAGCGCCCGGCGCGAACGACGGCGGGAAGAGGAACAGCACCGGGTACAGCTCGGGCTGCTCCCGGGCGTGGTCGACGTAGGCCCGGAAGTAGGCGGCGACGCGGGCCACGGGGTCGGGTTCGTCGATCTCGTCGAAGCGGGCCATCAGGGCGTCGAGCTCCTGCTCGGCCACCGCCCGCAGGAGGTCGCTCTTGTCGTCGACGTAGGCGTAGAGCGCCGGCGCGGTGACCTCGAGGGCGGCGGCGATCCGGCGCAGCGAGAGCTGGTCGAGGCCGTCCGCCACGATCATGCGGCGCGCCTCGTCCACGATGAGCTCGCGCGTGAGGGTGGGCCGCATCGGGTCAGCTTCGCAGCCGCAGGGTCGCGATGCCGAGCCCGACGGCCGGCGAACCGGCGCTGTGGCGCGGGGCCTCAGCCCTCGGGACGGAGGAGGTTGATGACCTCGCCCACGGTGTGGGCCGACTCCAGCGGGTGGCGCAGGGGGCGGTCGAGGTCGAGCACGTAGCGGTTGCGCCGGCCCACTCGCTCACGGCGCAGGTAGCCGCTGCGCTCGAGGTCGCCGAGGATGACCTGGGTCGCCCGCTCGGTGATGCCCACCTGGTCGGCGAGGTCGCGCTGGCGCTGGCTCGGGTCGCGCGCGAGGCAGAGCAGCACGTGCGCGTGGTTGGTGAGGAAGGTCCAACCGGGCCGCTCCCCGACCGCGTCCACCATGGCCGGCAGCGTACCGGATGGGCACCGATGGTTCGGGAATCGGCAGGGGCGAATGGCGGTTCGCCCCTGCCGGCCCCCGGTGGTGGAACCGGTCCAGTGTCTCAGGCGGCCGGGCGGCGCCGGAGGATGGCCTTGCGGACCTCGTCGTACCAGAGGATGGTCGAGGCCACCCCGATGGCGACGGCCCAGTCGGCCAGGGCGAGGTCGGCGGTGCCGAAGACGTCCTGCACCGGGTCGAAGTGCACCGCCGCCACCTGCAGCACGACCACGCCGCCGATGGCGAGCCAGAGCTTGGCGTTGGTGAAGAGGTCCCGGCTGAACACCGAGGCCCGCTCGACCCGGGCGTTGAACACGTTGAACACCTGGAACAGCACGAAGGTGGTGAAGGCCAGGGCCAGGGCGTGCTCCTCGGTGCCCCGGGCGTCGGACCACGCCAGCACGCCGAGGGTGCCGGCCGCCATCACCACGCCGTAGGAGATGAGCACCGAGAGGCGCCGGCCGCTGAGGATGGCGGCCTTCGGGTCGCGGGGCCGCTGGTCCATGGTGTCCTTGCCCGGCGGGTCGACGCCGAGGGCCATGGCGGGCGGGCCGTCCATGATCAGGTTGATCCAGAGCACCTGGATGGCGGTGAAGGGGGTGGGCAGGCCGGCGAGCTGGGCGCCGACCAGGCTCATGATGGCGCCGAGGTTCGTCGACAGCTGGAACCGCACGAACTTGACGATGTTGGCGTAGATCGTGCGGCCCTCGCGGACGGCCCGCACGATGGTGGCGAAGTTGTCGTCCGTGAGCACCATGTCGGCCGCTTCCTTGGTGACCTCGGTGCCGGTGATGCCCATGGCCACGCCGATGTCGGCGTTGCGCAGCGCGGGGGCGTCGTTGACCCCGTCGCCGGTCATGGCCACGACGTGGCCCTGGGCCCGCAGCGCCTGCACCATGCGGACCTTGTGCTCGGGCGCCACGCGGGCGACCACACCGATGTGGGGCAGGCGGCGGGCCAGCTCCTCGTCATCCATGGTGTCGAGGTCGGCGCCCGTGACGGCGTCGCCCTCGATGCCGAGGTCGGCGGCGATGGCGCCGGCGGTGACCACGTGGTCGCCGGTGATCATCTTCACCGTGATCCCCGCCTTGCGGCAGAGGGCGATGGCGTCGCGGGCCTCCGTGCGCGGCGGGTCGAGCAGGCCGACCAGCCCCACCACCTCGAGCTCGGCGACCAGGTCCAGCGGGTCGGCCACCTCGAGCGCGCTCGCGGGGACGGTGCGCTCGGCGACCATCAGCACACGCAGGCCTCGCTCGGCCATGGCGAGCATCGCGGCCTCGATCTCGTCCCGCTCGGCCTCGGTGGCGATCGATCGGGCGAGCAGCACGTCCGCGCCGCCCTTGACGTGCACCTTCACGAGCGGACCCCACTGGTCGGACTCCGCCGCGTGGAAGGTGGCCATGAGCTTCAGCGAGGAGTCGAACGGCACCTCGGCCACGCGAGGAGCCGCGGCGCGGGCCTCGTCGGGGTCGACGCCACCCTTGGCCGCGAGGACGAGCAGGGCCCCTTCCATGGGGTCGCCCAGCACGCCGCCGTCGCCGTCGAGGTGGCTGTCGTTGCACCGGGCGGCGGCGGTCAGCAGGGCGCCGAGCTCGTCGGCGGGGACCGGCACGCCGTCGTGGCTGATGGTGCCCTCGGTCGAGTACCCCTCGCCGCTGATCTGGTAGCGGCGGCCACCGGCCCACGCCTCGCGGACCGTCATCTGGTTGAGGGTGAGGGTGCCGGTCTTGTCCGAGCAGATCACCGACGTGGCGCCCAGGGTCTCGACCGAGGCCAGGCGCTTGACGATGGCCCCCCGCTTGGCGAGCTGGGAGGTGCCGACCGCGAGGGTCACCGTCACGACGGCCGGGAGGCCCTCGGGGATCGCGGCCACCGCCAGGGCGACCGCGGCGAGGAGCGTGTCCGCCACGGTCTCGCCGCGCAGCAGGCTCAGGGTGCCGTAGATGACGACCGCGGCGAGGGCGACCAGGCCGAGGCGCTGGCCCAGGCCGTGGAGCTGGCGCTGGAGCGGCGTGGGCCCGACCTCGGCCTCGTGCAGCATCCCCGACACCCGGCCCAGCTCGGTGTCCATGCCGGTGGCCACGACCAGCGCCGCGGCGCGGCCGCGGGTGACCACCGTGTTCATGGCCAGGGCGTTGCGGCGGTCGGCCAGGGCCGTGTCCGCCTCGATCTCGCCGACCTCCTTGGACACCGGGGTGGACTCACCGGTGAACGTCGACTCGTCGACCTCGAGGCTCACCGCCTCGAGCAGCACGGCGTCGGCCGGGACGCGGTCGCCGGCCTCGACGAGGAGCACGTCGCCGGGGACCAGCTCGGGGGCCGGCACCGACACCACGGCGCCGTCGCGGCGCACCCGGGCGGTCGCCACCAGCATGGACTTGAGCGCCGTGAGGCTGCGCTGCGCCTTCATCTCCTGGGTCCAGCCGAGCACGGCGTTGAGGAGCAGGACCACGGCGATGACCACCGTGTCCTTGACGTCGCCCACCAGGCCGGCGAGCACGGCGGCGCCCACGAGGATCAGGACGAGCGGGTTGCGGAACTGGTCGAGGAACAGCAGCAGCGGCCGGCGCGGCGGCGCCTCCGCCAGCTCGTTGCGCCCGTGGCCGGCCAGGCGGGTCGCCGCCAGCTCGGACGGGAGGCCGGCGGAGGCCGTCGTGCCCAGCCGCTCGGTCAGCTCGTCGACCGGGACCGACCAGGGTGCGGGCGGGACGGGCGGGTCCACGGCGACGTCAGCGGGGCGCCCGGGTGGGCGCTGCTCGGCGGGGGTCGCCACCGGCGTGGCGGCAGGGGTGGGCACAGGGGGCTCCTCGGCTCGATGGTCGGGCCGAAGGTCTTCCCCACCCGTGGCACGGGTGACGAGGCCGGGTCCGGGCCGAAGCCCTCGCCGTGATGACGACGCTCGTCGTTGCGGGGTACTCCCCTTCGCTATGTACGAATCAAAGATAGTCCGTTGACAGCGGGATCACAAGGGCATAGAACATCTCACGAATCTAGATTCGTCTGAAGGAGCGCGATGCCGAGGAACCCGCACCCGACCCGCGAGCCGGGTGACGGCCCTGCCCGCCCGCGCGTCGGCATCGTCGGCGGGGGACAACTCGCCCGCATGACGGCCGACGCCGCCGAGGCCCTGGGCGTCGACGTGGCGGTCCTGGCCCTGCCCGACGACGACGCCACCGCCGGCCACGTCGCCGACCGCACGGTCGTGGACGCGCTCGACCGGCCCGCGCTCGAGCGCTTCGCGCTCGGGTGCGACGTGGTGACCTTCGACCACGAGAAGGTCCCCGACGACGTGGTGCGCGCCCTCGAAGCGCGGGGCGTGGTGGTCCGGCCGGGCGCCCGTGCCTTGCGCCTCGGTGCGGACAAGGCGTTCCAGCGGACGACCCTCGCCGAGCACGGCATCCCGGTGCCGGCCTTCGTCGTCGCCCACGACGCGGCCGGCGTCCAGGCGGCGGCGGCGCAGCTCGGCGGGCCGGTCGTGGCCAAGCGGGCCACCGGCGGCTACGACGGTCGGGGGGTGCGCCGCGTCGACGGCCCCGAGGGGCTCGACGGGCTCGCCGGCTGGTTCGACGGGCCCGACCCGCGGGCCGTCGTCGAGCCGGCCCTCGCGCTCGACCGCGAGCTGGCCGTGGTCGTGGCCCGCCGGCCCGGCGGCGAGGCGGTCGCCTACCCCGTGGTCGAGACCGTCCAGGACGACGAGGCCCGGTGCGCCGAGGTGCTGGCACCCGCGCCCGTCTCGCCCCGCCTGGCCGCCGAGGCCCGCGACCTCGCGCTGCGGGCGGCCGAGGTGGCCGACGCCGTGGGGATCCTCGCGGTCGAGCTGTTCGTGGTCGACGGGGCGCTGCTGGTGAACGAGCTGGCGGCGCGGCCCCACAACACCGGCCACCTCACCATCGACGCCTGTGCCACCTCGCAGTTCACCAACCACCTGCTCGCCGTGCTCGACCGCCCCCTCGGCCCGACCGATCTGCGGGTGCCCGTCGCGGTGATGGCCAACGTCGTCGGCGCCGGCGGCCACGACCTCGGCGGGTCTGATCGGGCCCTCGCCACCGGGGCGGCCGACGGACGGGTCCACGTCCACCTCTACGGCAAGCAGGCCCGGGTGGGCCGCAAGCTGGGCCACGTCACCGCGGTCGGCCGGGAGCTGGGCACCACCCGCCGCCGGGCCGGGGCGGTGGCCGACCACCTCCGCCGCTGCACCGCCCCCGTCCCCACGCAGGGCGCCGCCTCGTGAGCGGGGCCGAGCCCCCCGGCCGGGACGCGGCGGCGCCGCTCGTCGGCGTGATCATGGGCAGCGACTCGGACCTGCGGGTCATGCAGGGCGCCGTCGACGTCCTCACCGACGTCGGCGTGCCCCACGAGGTGCGCGTCGTGTCCGCCCACCGCTCGCCCCGCGCCATGCTCGACTACGCGGAGGCCGCCGCAGGTCGGGGCCTGCGCGTGCTCGTCGCCGGCGCCGGGGGCGCCGCCCACCTGCCCGGCATGGTCGCCTCGGCCACGACCCTGCCGGTGATCGGGGTGCCCGTGGCCCTCACCCACCTGGACGGCCTGGACTCGCTGCTGTCCATCGTGTCCATGCCGGCGGGGGTCCCGGTGGCCACGGTCGGCGTCGACAACGCCACCAACGCGGGGCACCTGGCGGTGCGCCTGCTCGCCCTGGCCGATCCCGGCCTGCAGGAGGCCCTGGCCGCCCACGCGGCCGCGCTGCGCGCGACCGTGGAGGAGAAGGACGCGCGGGTCCGGGGCGCTCAGCCCCGCTGATCGCCGCCCGAGCGGCCGAGCTGGTCGGGGTGGCGCTCGGCCCACAGCGCGGCCTGGGTGCGGTCGGTCACGTCCAGGGCCGCGAAGACGCTCGTGAGGTGGGCCTTCACGGTCTTCTCGCTGATGCCGAGGCGACGGGCGATGGCCTTGTTGGCGAGGCCCTCGACCACGAGGGACAGGACCTCGCTCTCGCGGGCGGTCAGCGCGACCTCGCGCTCGGCGGGCCGTCGGCGTGACGCCATGAGGGCCCCCGCCACCTTCGGGTCGAGCGGCGACTCGCCGCGGGCCGCGGCCTCGACGCCGGCGAGCAGCTGGTCGGGGCCGCTGTCCTTCAGGAGGTAGCCGACCGCGCCGGCGTCGATCGCCGCCATCACGTGGCGGTCGTCGGCGAAGGTGGTCAGGACGACGACGGCGACCTCGGGGTGCGCGGCGACGATCCGCTGGGTGGCCTCGATGCCGTCCATCACCGGCATCGACAGGTCCATGAGCACCACGTCCGGGCGCAGGTCCTCGGCGAGGGCCACCGCCTCGGCCCCGTCGGCGGCGGCGCCGATGCAGGTCACGGACTCGAAGCGCTCGAGCAGCAGCTCGAGGCCGTCGCGCACCACGGCGTGGTCGTCGACCACCAGCACCCGGATCACCTCGGGACCTCGAGCCGCACGGTCGTGCCCGACCCGGGCGCCGAGTCGACGGTGACGGTGCCGCCGGCCTGCTCGGCGGCGTCGCGCATGAGGCGCAGGCCCACGTGGCCCCCGTTGGGCCGGTCCCCGGCGCGTTCGTCTCCCGCCTCGAACCCGCGTCCGTCGTCGGTGACGGTGAGGACCGCCGCCCCGCCCTCGGCGCCGGCGACCGCCACCGTGACCCGCTCGGCGCCGGCGTGCTTGCGGACGTTCTGCAGCGCCTCGCGCGCCACCCGGTAGATCACCGCCTTCTGGTCGGTGGTCAGGTCGAGGGCGGGGTCGACCGTGACCTCGACCGACGACCAGCCGTTGGTCGAGGCGACCAGGTCGGCCAGCGCGGTGTCGAGGCCGGCCTCGGCCAGGTTCGGCGGGTAGATCTCGACGAGCAGCGATCGCAGCGCGCGGACGCTGCGCCGCACGGTGCCCGCCGTGGCGGTCAGGCGGTCGGCCCGGCGCTGCTCGGCCGGGTCGGCTGCGGTCGCGGCGGCGTCCTCGGCCCCGTCCGCCAGCGCCGCCAGCGTGAAGCCCACGCCGGCGAGGTCCTGCACGACGCCGTCGTGGAGGTCGGCGGCGATGCGCCGGCGCTCGGCGTCGGAGGCGTCGAGGGCCTGGCGGTAGAGGCGCTCCCGCTCGGCCTGCGACCGCTCGAGGCGTCGGGCCATGCGCCAGGCCAGGGTGAGCTGGATGGCCATGAGCAGCACGAGCGAGCCGACGACCACCGGCACCAGCGAGCGGAAGATGCGGGTGGCGTCGGAGTCGATCGAGGCCTGGCGCTGGTAGATCTCGAACAGGAACGGCTCGCCCGACGTGCTGCGCACGCCCGTGTAGACCTCGAGCAGCTCGCCGTAGCCGCGCTCGAAGCGGTTCTCGGGCTTCGACAGGTCGCTCACGCCGGCGTCGGTGCCGCCCTCGCGCAGGTCGGCCAGGTCGTCCTCGTCCAGCTCGTAGGAGTCGCCGATGAGGGGGGCCTTGTCGGAGTAGACGATGGTGCCGTCGGCCGACCAGATCCGGGCGGTCACCGTGGGGTCGACGAGCACCCGCTCGTGCACCAGTTCGTCCATCCGGGCCAGCGCCGCCGGGTCGCCGGCGACGAGGGCGTCGTCGAGGTTCGGCTCGACCACGGTGCTGGCGAGCAGCTCCGCGGTGGCCTCGGCGTCGCGGGTGGCCTCGGTGGTGGCGATGGACCGGGCCACCCAGAGGCTGAGGACGAGGACCGCCACCAGGGCGAGGACGCCCGGGATCGCGAAGCGCACGACCTCGCGGCGGACGGAGGTCGTGCGTTCGTCCACGACGGACATTGTGCCCACGCGCCCGCCGCCCCGAGGCACGGCCTCGGGGCGGCGGACGACGACGGGGCGGGTCGAGGTGGCGGTCAGACCGTCAGCACCCCACGGCAGCGCTCGCCGGAGCGGGCGTTGGTGGCGACGGCGACCAGGCGGTCGGCGCCCACGGTGTCGGGCAGCACCCGGCTCACGCCGAAGGACCCGCTCGGGGGCCGGGTCGTGCGGCTGCCGCTGTAGACGGTGGCGCGGTTCTGGTCGATGCGGACGCTCCACACCTGGCCGTTGCGGTTGCTGTCGACCTCGAACTCGACCTCGAGGTTGCCGTCGCGGGACTTGGCCTTCAGCTTCCAGAGGGTCGAGCCGGAGCAGGTGCCGTTGACGCGGGTGGCGTCGCCGCCCGAGGCCGACGCGGGGGCGGCCAGACCCGCCACGAGGGCGAGGGAGACGACGAGCAGGAGGAGGGGGCGCTTGATCATGGGCCCATCCTCCGGGAGGCGTGGTCCCGGCCACCATCGGACCTTGGTCCTACGACCTGTTGCCATGTGCCTCCTCCGTCGTCACGGCTCCGCCATCCGGTTCACTGGCGCGGCGGCTCCGCTCCGCTCCGCCACGTCACCCGCCGCTGTCACGCGGCGACCGCGCTAGTACCTCGGGTCGGCGGCGAGGAGCTCGGCGATGTCGGGGGCGGGCTGGGGGCGGGCGAGGTAGAAGCCCTGGGCCATGTCGCAGCCGAGGCGCCGCAGCTCGGCGAGCTGCTCGGCGGTCTCCACGCCCTCCGCGATGACGTCCATGCCGAGGGCGTGGGCCAGGCTGAGCACCGCGGTGACGATGGCGGTGTCGCCCTTGTTCACGCCGAGGCCGGCCACGAACGACCGGTCCACCTTCAACAGGTCCACCGGGAAGCGCTGCAGGTAGCTGAGCGAGGAGTAGCCGGTGCCGAAGTCGTCGACCACGAGCTTCACCCCGAGCTCGTGGAGCTGGCTGAGGGCGCGGTGGGCGAGCTCGACGTCGTCCATGAGCACGCTCTCGGTGATCTCGAGGTCGATGCGGCTCGGGTCGACTGCGGTCTCGTCGAGGACCCGGGCGACGTCGTCCACCAGGTTCGGGTCGCCGAGCTGTCGGCGGGAGAGGTTGACGCAGATGTAGAGCGGCTCGGTGCCCGGCAGCTCGGCCTGCCAGCGCTGGGCCTGGCGGACGGCCTGGTCGAGCACCCAGCGCCCGATGGGCACGATGAGCCCGGTCTCCTCGGCGACCCGGATGAACTCGCCGGGCAGCAGGAGCCCCCGGTCGGGGTGCTCCCAGCGCAGCAGCGCCTCGGCGCCGATGATCGCCCCGCTGCGGAGGTCGACCTTGGGCTGGTAGTGGATGCGCAGCTCCCGCCGCTCGACCGCCCGGCGCAGCGAGCTCTCGATGCTCAGGCGGTCGACCACCTCCGCCCGCATCTTGCGGTCGAAGACCTCGTAGCGGTCCCGGCCGCGCTCCTTGGCCTGGTACATCGCCGCGTCGGCGTCGCGCAGCAGGTCGGCCGCATCCGCTCCGCCCTGGCTGAACGCGATGCCGGTGCTGGCGGTGACGAAGACCTCCTCCCGGCCGAGCGGGAACGGCTCGGTGAGCAGGTGGCCCACCCGCTCCGCGATGCGGAGCGCGTCGTCGACGCCGGCCAGGTCCTCGCAGAGGATCACGAACTCGTCGCCGCCGAAGCGGGCCACGGTGTCGCCGCCCTGGCGCAGCGCCTCCTTCAGGCGGTCGGCGGCGGCGATGAGCAACTGGTCGCCGCGGGCGTGGCCGAGGCTGTCGTTGACCACCTTGAAGTGGTCGAGGTCGAGGAACAGGACGGCCACCCCCGTGCCGAAGCGCTCGGCGCGGGCCAGCGAGACCTCGAGGCGGTCGAGCAGCAGCGCCCGGTTCGGCAGGCCGGTCAGGGGGTCGTGGGTGGCCTGGTGCTCGAGGGTGGCCTCGAACTCCTTGCGCTCGCTGATGTCGCGGCTGACGCTGGAGATGAACTGGAGGTGGCCCTCGTCGTCGCGGTGGGCGATGAAGACCATGGAGACCGGCACCTCGACGCCGTCCTTCAGGAAGGCGGCCTCACCGCTCCAGATGCTCTTCTCCTTGAGCGCCGGCACGGCGTCGCCCACGTAGCGGAGCCGGAACCACGACGGCACGAAGGGGGCGAACTGGAACCCCTCGAGGTTGTCGTCGGTGATCCCGAAGAACTGCCGGCTCGCCTCGTTGGCGTAGACGAGGTTGCCGGTGCGGTCGGTGATGGCCACGAGGTCGGTGGTGGCCGAGATGATGTCCAGGAGGCGGGCGTTGCGCTGCTCCTCCTCGATCCGGGTCGTGACGTCCCAGAGGTTGACGACGATGCCCCCCACCGCCGGGCTCTCGAGCAGGTTGGTCAGCATGATCTCGACCCAACGCCACTCGCCCCGGGCGTTCGCGATCCGGCCGACGACGTCTTCGATGCGCCCCGGCTCGGCGACGAGGCGCGGCCAGATCGCCATGGTCGCGTCGACGGTGGCCTCGTCCGCGTACTCCTGCGGGCGGTGGCCGACGAGCTGCTCCGGGCCGTAGCCGAAGACGTTCTCGACCGCCGGGCTGGCGTAGGTGATGACCCCGTGGGCGGTCGTGACGAACACCGAGTCCGAGCTGTGCTGGGCCAGGGCGCGGAAGTGCTCCTCGCTGCGGGCCAGGGCCACCTGGGCCTCGACCTGGAGGGACACGTCGCGGAGGTTGACGAGCATGGCGCCCACCTCCGGGTCGTGCAGCAGGTTGGCGCCCGTGACGTCGATGTGACGCCAGCCGCCCTCCTTGTGGCGGATCCGGACGACGAGGGTGTCGATCTCCTCCGGGTCCGCGAACGTGAGCATCTGGCCGAGGTTGTGGGCCACCCGGCCGAGGTCGTCCGGGTGGATCAGGTCGGCGGCGTCGGTGCCCACCACCTCGGCCGGGTCCCAGCCGAGCAGGGGCGAGACCGCCGGGCTCACCCAGCGGATGACCAGGTCGGCGTCGGTGAGGACCATGGCGACGGGGCTGTGCTCGACCAGGGTCTCGAAGCGCACGGACGGGGACGGGCAGGTCCCCGCGTCGCCCGATGCAGCGCTCATGGTGTGGTCCCCTCCGGTGCTGACCCACCGGTCAGAGTAATCGCCGTTCACCTCGCCGATCGGGTCCGGCGCGGCCCACCTCGCCCGTGGCCGCTCAGCGCTCAGCGCTCTCGCTCGGCCACGTAGTGGGCCAGGTCGACGAGCGCCTCCCGGGCCTCGTCCACCAGGGGCGCCCGCTCGACGGCCCCGACCGCCTCCCGGGTGAGACGGTCGATGCTGTCCTCGATCTCGGTCAGGGCGCCGGTGGCGTCGAGCACCTCCTGGAGTGCGGCGACGTCGTCGTCGGTGAGCTCGACGCGGCCCACGCGGGCGAGGAGCGCCTGCTGGCCGGCGTCGGCGCGTGCCACGGCCACGGCGAGCAGCGGCGTGGGCTTGCCCTCGCGCAGGTCGCCGCCGACGGGCTTGCCGGTGAGCCGGGGGTCGCCGTACACGCCGAGGACGTCGTCGCGGAGCTGGAAGGCCTCGCCGAGCGGGTCGCCGTAGGCCGAGAGCGGGGCGGCGAGCTCGCCGTAGCGCCCGGCCAGGGCGGCGCCCACGTGCAGGGGGCGCTCGATCGTGTACTTGCCGGACTTGTAGCGGGCGATGCGACGGGCGCCGGCCTCATCCCGGTCGGCGCGGGCGGTGCCGAGCACGTCGAGGTACTGGCCGACGTTGAGCTCGATGCGCAGCTCGTCCCAGACGTCGGCGAGGTCGGGCCCGGCGTCGGGGAGCACCCGGTCGGCGAGGACGTGGGCGAGGTCGCCGACGAGGATGGCCACCCCCTCGCCGAAGCGGCGGCTCTCACCGCCCCAGGCGGTGCCGGCGTGGTGGGCCGCGAACTCGGCGTGGATGGTCTCGAGGCCCCGGCGCGTGTCGGAGTCGTCCATCACGTCGTCGTGCATCAACGCGAAGGCGTGGAGCAGCTCGAAGGCGGCGCCGGCGTCGACCACCCGGCGGTCGTCCGGGTCGCCGCCGGCGCCCACGTAGGCCCAGTGGCAGAAGGCGGGGCGGAGGCGCTTCCCGCCGGCCAGCACGAGGCGGCGCAGCGCGTCGAGGGGCCACTCGAGGTCGGGGGTGAGCGCCGTCCAGCGGGCGGTCTCGGCGTCGAGCACCTCGGCGAGGCGGGCCTCCACGGCGTCCGCGACGGCCTTCACGCTCGCGGGGGGAGCAGCCACGGGCGCCAGCCTACGGTGGGGCCATGGCCTCTCCGGCGCTGGACGCGGTGATCTTCGACTGGGGCGGCACCCTCTCGGACTTCGTCTCCCTGGAGCTGCTCGACGTGTGGCGGGCGGCCGCGCGCCACCTCGCCCCCGAGCGCGAGGAGGAGGTGACCGCCCACCTGCTCGCCGTGGAGGAGCGCTTCTGGGCCCGGACGACCGAGACCCAGGAGAGCGGCACGCTGGCGGACATCCTCGCCGAGGCGTCCGGCGAGCTGGGCCTCGACGTGGCCGAGGCGGTGCTGGAGGAGGCCGCGGTCCAGCACCTCGACTCCTGGACGCCGCACATCCGCCACGACCCCGACGCCGCGCCCGTCCTCGCCGCGCTGCGCGAGCGGGGCCTCGCCATCGGCCTGCTGTCGAACACCCACTGGCCCCGCCCCTTCCACGAGCACTTCCTCGAGCGGGACGGCCTGGCCGGGCTCATCGACGCCCGCCTCTACTCGAGCGAGCTGTCCCACCTGAAGCCGCACCCCTCGGTGTTCCACGCCGCCCTCGGTGCGCTGGGCGTCGACGACCCGGGCCGCGCGGTCTTCGTCGGCGACCGGCCCTTCGACGACATCCACGGGGCCAAGGGGGTGGGGATGAAGGCGGTGCTGCGCCCGAACGGGGACGTGCCGGCCTACGCGGTCGAGCCCGACGCCACCATCGCCTCGCTGCCCGAGCTGCTGACGGTCGTCGACGCCTGGCGCTGAGCACCGGCAGTAGCGTTCGCCGAGTGACACGGGGGACGCAGGCGACACGGGCGGTGGTCGGAGGCGGGCGGCGGCGCAGGGCGCTGGTCGCCGCCGGGCTGGTCACGGTGCTGGCCCTCCTCGGGGCCGGGTGCAGCAGCGACGGCGATGGGGGCGGTGACGACGCCGCCGACGACACCGTGGCGCCGACCACCACGACGACGGCGCCGGTGTTCACCGCCACGAGCACGGGCGACGAGGTGGTGAACCCCGGCTACCGCCAGGGCGTCGCCCACCTCGACGACGGCGGCTGGATCTTCTCCGGCACGACCGTGCTCGCCCGCGTCGACGCCGATCTCGAGCAGTCGATCGCCGACAGCACCGCCGTGCCCGACGAGTTCGTGCCCGACGGCTACGAGCACATCGGCGACATCGACGTCCAGGACGGGGTGCTCTACGTGCCCCTCGAGCAGCCGGACTACCAGCGCGACGAGCAGATCATGGCCTGCTTCGACCCCGAAACCCTGACCATGCAGGGGTCGCAGACGGTCGCGCAGCGCCACAACTCCTTCATCGCCGTCGAGGGCGACCGGGCCTACTCCATGAAGGGGTTCAGCGGGGACCAGATCCTCGTCTACGAGCTCGGCGAGGGCTGCACCTTCGAGCCCCTCGAGCCCATCCAGATGAGCGTCCGCCTCGACAAGGTGCAGGGCGCGGACGTGGCCGCCGGCGCCCTGTGGCTGGCGACGGACGACCCCGAGCGGGCGATGTTCCGGGTGGACCTCGAGACGGGGGTCGTCTCGCGGATCGGGGCCATGAGCAACGTCGCCCCGGAGGGCGAGGGCGAGGGCATCGACGCCACGAGCACCGACCAGGGCCTGCTGCACGTCGTCAACATCGTCGACACCCTCGACGTGCGCTTCGAGCACTTCGAGGTGACCGAGGGCGCCGATCAGCGCCCGGTGACCTCCAGCGGCGGCTGACCCGGGTCGCCGGCGCCCGCCCGCCCGCGGCTCACGTGCTCGCGGGCGTGGGCGATGGCGGCGTCGAGGTCGGTGAAGAGGTGGCGCTCGTGGGCCAGGCGGTCGAGCGCGCCGACCGCCTCGAGCACCCGGAGGTGCTCGGGTCGGGGGCCCTTCAAGAGCACGGTGATCCCGCGGTGCTCGAGGTCGTCGACGATCTCGCCGAGGGCCTGGGCACCGGTGGCGTCGAGCACCTGGAGGCCCGGGAGGCGCAGGATCACGACCTCGACGTCGGCGATCGAGGCCAGCTCGGTGAGGAAGCGCTGGGCGGCCCCGAAGAACAGGGCCCCGTCGAGGCGGTAGGTCACGATGTGCTCGGCGAGCAGGGCGCTCTCCTCGTCGGCGTCGACCTCGGGATCCACCGAGACGGCCACGGCCTCCGCGGTGCGGGCCACGTGGCGCAGGGCCAGCACGGCGGCGATGGCCATGCCGATCTCGACCGCCACGATCAGGTCGAACACGACCGTGGCCAGCGCGGTCGCGACCAGCACGATCGCGTCGGACCGGGTCGAGCGGAGGACCGCCCGCACGTTGTGGAGGTCGACCATGCGGGCGGCGGTGACGAGCAGCACGCCGGCGAGGGCGGCGAGGGGGATCTCGGCCACGAGCGGCGCGGCGAAGAGGACCACGAGCACGAGCACGAGCGAGTGGACGCCGGCGGCGACGCGGGTGCGGGCACCGGCCCGGACGTTGACCGCGGTGCGGGCGATGGCCCCGGTGGCGGGCATGCCGCCCAGCAGGGGGGTCACGAGGTTGGCGGCGCCTTGGCCGAAGAGCTCCCGGTCGGGGTCGTGGCGGCGCCCGTCGGCCATGCCGTCGGCGACCTTGGCCGAGAGCAGGCTCTCGATGGCGGCGAGGGCGGCGATGGCGAAGGCCGCGCTCAGGAACTGGTCGAGGTCGCCGACGGCGACGTGGGGGACGGTGAGGTGGGCGATCCGCTGGGGCAGGGCACCGATGGTGGCGACGTCGAGGTCGGCGACGGCGGCGACCACCGTCGCCGCGAGCACGCCCAGCAGTGAGGCGGGCAGGGCCCGGTGGATCCGGGGGGTCACGACCATGACGAGCACCACGAGCGCGGTGAGCCCGAGGGCGGCCGGGTTCGGGTGGCTCACCGCGTCGCCCACGGCGCGCGCCGCGACCGCGGCGGTGTTCTCGCCCTCGGGCTTGGCCACGCCGAGTGCGTTGGGCACCTGCTGGAGGGCGATGATCACGGCGATGCCGAGGGTGAAGCCCTCGACGACCGGCCAGGGGATGTAGGCCAGGTAGCGACCCAGCCGCAGGACGGCCGCGATGGTGATCAGCACGCCGGCGAGCACGCCCGCGACCACCACGCCGTCGACGCCGAAGCGGGCGACCAGCGGCACGAGGACCACGGTCATGGCGCCGGTGGGGCCCGACACCTGGACGTCGGAGCCACCGAGGACCGCGGCGACGAGGCCGGCCACGATGGCGGTGGTGAGGCCGGCGGCGGCCCCGAGGCCGGTGGTGATGCCGAAGGCCAGGGCGAGGGGGAGGGCCACGACGGCGACGGTCACGCCGGCGAGGACGTCGCCCCGCCAGTGCCGTCGCAGGCCGTCGTAGTCGTGCCGCCGGGGGAGCAGCGCCAGCAGGCGGGTCATCGGGGGAGCTCGGCGGCGAGGTCGTCGAGGAGGTCGCGGGTGCCGCTCAGGGTCTTCAGCAGGAGGCGCTTGGCGACCGCCAGCAGCTCGGCCACGAGCGGATCGGCCAGCCGGTAGCGCACGGAGGCGCCCTCCCGGTGGGCTGTCACCAGGCCGGCGCGGCGCAGCACGCCCAGCTGTTGGCTGAGGTGGGAGGACTCGATGCCGACCAGCGGCTGGAGCTCGCTGACCGTGTGCTCGCCCTCGGCGAGCACCTCGAGGGCGCGCACCCGGGCTGGGTGGCCCAGGGCCTTGAACAGGTCGGCCTTCACTTCGGCGAGCGGGCGGTTCTCCATGACCTCATCATATGATGATTTTGTCAGATTGTCAGATCAGCGTCGGTGACATCGGGCACACACCGAGGGTCAGTCGGTCGCAGGATCGTCGTCGAAGGTGGCGACGATGCGCTCCACCTCGAGGCGGGCGCCGTCGATGCGGTCGCGACAGCGGGCGATGAGCTCGGCGGCGCGCGCCACCCGCGTGGCCAGCAGGTCGACGTCGAGCGAGTCGTCCTCGAGCTCGTCGAGGATGGCCTCCAGCTCGGCCAGGGCCTCGGCGTAGCCGAGGGGCCCGTCGTCGGGCGCGGGGGTGGCGTCGGGCTCAGGCATCCACGGTGCTCCGGATCTCGCCGGCGGCCACCCGGGTGACGAGCCGGTCGCCGGCGGCCACGTCGGCGGAGGACCGCACGAGGCGGCCGTCGGCGGTGCGGGTGAGGGACCAGCCGCGGGCGAGGGCCCGGGCCGGGTCGAGGGCGGCGACGCGGGCGGCCAGCCCGTCGAGGTGGCGTTCGGCGTCACGGACCGATCGGGGCGCAGCGGCGCCCAGCCGGCGGGCGGCGCGGTCGAGGTCCTGGTCGGCCCGGCGCACCGAGGCCTGCCCCGCACGGGCCACGGCGTCGGTGGCGGCGTCGAGCCGGTGCTCGTGGCGGTCGAGCAGGGTGGTGCTGCGGCGGACGACGCCGTCCCACACGTCGTCGCGGCGGGCGCACCAGCGGCGCACGTGGTCGACCAGGCCGGCGGCGCAGGCGGTCGGCGTCTTGTAGCGGGTGTGGGCCACCGCGTCGGCCACGCTGACGTCGATCTCGTGGCCGATGCCCGTGAGCACGGGCACGGGCAGGTGGGCGATGGCCCGGGCGACGAGCTCGTTGTCGAAGGTGGCGAGGTCGGAGCGCGAGCCGCCGCCTCGCACGAGGGCCACGACGTCGACACCGCTGCCGGCGGCGACCCGCAGGGCCGAGGCCACGGTGGCGGCGGCCAGGTTGCCCTGGACCCGGGCGTGCACGATCGAGACCTGCCAGCCGAGGCCGCTGGCCTCGAGCTCGTGGAGGAAGTCCTCGCAGGCGGCGCTGCCGTCGCTCGTCACGAGCCCCACCCGCAGCGGCACCGCGGGGAGGGGCCGGCGGGCGTTGGCGTCGAGCAGGCCCTCGGCGGCGAGGGCCTGGAGGAGGCGGTCGCGCTCGGCGGCCATCCGGCCGAGGGTGTACGCCGGGTCGATCGCGGTCATCTGGAGCTGCACCCGGCTCTGGGCGTTGTAGAAGCTGACGGTCCCCCGGATCCGCACCGCCAGCCCGTCGGTCATGCGCAGGCCGGCGCCCGACTGCTTGAGGGTCTGGTTCACGCCGTGCTTGTCGGACTCCCAGAGCACGACGGGCACCGAGGCGGCCTGGCGCCGACCCGTCGCCGAGGGCTCGACGAGGTCGAAGTAGACGTGCCCGCTCGCCGGACGGCTCAGGCTGTGGATCTCGCCCTCCACCCACAGCGGCCCGCCGAACCCCTTGCGGATCACGGCGCCGATGCGGGTGCTGAGCTCGCTGACGGTGAGCGTGTCGAGCGCGTCGGTGTCGAAGAGCTGCTCCACGGCGGCGACGCTAGCGAGCGGGCGGGCTCAGCCCTCGCTGCTGCCATAGGGCCGGGTCAGGACCTCGAGCCAGTGGCCGCTGGGGTCGGGGAAGTAGAAGCCCCGCCCGCCGTCGCCGTGGTTGATCTCGCCCTCCCGCCGGCCGGCGGGGTCGGCGTAGTACGGGATCCCCCGCTCTGTGACGCGGGCGAACACGGCGTCGAACTCCTCCTCACCGATGAGGAACGCGTAGTGCTGGGAGACGACCGGGCCGTCGTGCTCCTTGGGGAGGAAGTCGAGCGAGACGCCGTTGTCGGCCTCCACGACCAGGAACGGGCCCCAACGCCGCGGCGGGTCGAGGCCGAGGGCCCAGGCCAGGAAGGTCGCGCCCTCCTCGGGGTCCTCCGACCAGACGATGGTGTGGTTGAGCTCGACGGCCATGGCGGGTCAGGGGTGCGAGGGGGCCGGCGGGGCGCCCGGCACCTCGAAGGCGAGCTTGTCCGCGTAGCACCACCACCAGTCCTCGCCGGGCTCGTACGAACGGACGACGGGGTGGTCGGGGTGCGCGTGGAAGTGGGCGGTGGCGTGGCGGTTGGGCGAGCTGTCGCAGCAGCCGACGTGCCCGCACGTCATGCAGAGGCGCAGGTGGACCCAGCGGCCGCCCGAGGCCAGGCAGTCCTCGCAGCCGTCGCTCGAGGGCGTCACCGCGGCCCCCGGGTCGAGGTGGGTGCAGGTGTCGCTCATGGCGTCCCCTCTCTGGTGATCCGCCCCCGGAGGCGGAGGGTACCGGCGTGCGATGATCGCCCCATGGCCGGGCACGCCGCGGGCGCCAGGGGCGGCGACGCCGAGGTCGAGCGCCTCCTCGACCTGCTCGCCGCCGAGGGCGGCCGGCGCACCGCCGCCCGCCGGGCCATCGTCGCCGCCTTCGTCGGCGCCGGCGGGGCGGTCACCGCTGACGAGCTCACCGCCCGGGTGCAGGCCGACGCCCCGGACGTGAACCAGTCCACCGTCTACCGGGTGCTCGAGGCCCTCGAGGCGGTGGGCGCCGCCGACCGGGCCGAGACCGGTCGGGAGGCCGCGGCCTGGCACCTCGTCGCCGGCGCCCACCACCACCTCCGCTGCTCGGTCTGCGGGCGGGTGGAGGAGGTCGGGCCCGAGGCGGTGGCGGCGCTGGCCGCCGCAGTGGAGGCCGGGACCGGGTTCGTGGTGTCCGACCACCTCGTGCTGACGGGTCGCTGCCGGGACTGCGCCGCCGGCTGACGACCGCGCCGCTTGTTGCGAAGCGCTTGCAACAGCGGAGCCACTGCGTTACGACGGGTGGGTGCACGTGCCCGACGGCTTCCTCGACGCGCCGACGTCGCTGGCCGCCGCCGCGGTCGCGGTGGGCGGCGTCGGCGTCGCGCTGCGCCGCACCCGTGAGGAGCTCGCCGAGCGGGGCCCGGCGCTGGCCGGCCTGACCGCGGCCTTCGTCTTCGCCGCCCAGCTGGTGAACGTCCCGGTGGCGGCGGGGACGAGCGGCCACCTGCTCGGGGGCGCCCTCGCCGCCGTCCTGGTGGGGCCGTGGCTCGCGGTGCTGTGCCTCACCGTCGTCGTGGTGCTCCAGTGCCTGCTCTTCGCCGACGGCGGACTCAGCGCGCTCGGGATCAACGTGGTGAACATGGCCCTCGTCACGTGCCTCGGCGCCTGGGTCGTCTTCCGCGCCGTGCGGGCCTCGGTGCTGCGCTCGGACCGCTCGCTCCCGCTCGCCGCCGGGCTCGCCGCGGGGTGCTCCGTGGTGCTCTCGTCCGTGGCCTTCACCGCGGAGTTCGCCGTGGGCGGCACGGCCCCAGTGTCGCTGCGGGCGGTGCTCGCCGCCATGGTGTCGGTGCACGTACTCATCGGCGTCGGCGAGGGCGTCCTGACCGCACTGGTGGTCGCGGCGGTCCTGGCCCACCGGCCCGACCTCGTCGCCGGCGCCCGGACGGTCCCGGCCGGCCGGGGCGCGCCGTGGCTCGTCCCCCTCGGGCTCGGCCTGGCCACGGCCGTGGCGGTGGGGCTGTCACCGTGGGCCAGCACCGCGCCCGACGGCCTCGAGCGGGTGGCGGGTGACCTCGGGATCGCGGCGGCGCCGGCCGCCATCGGGTCGGCGGTGCTCGGGTCCGACCTCGCCGGCAGCCTCGCCGGGGTGGCCGTCGCCTTCGGGGTGGTGGCACTCGTCGCCGGCGGGTTGACCGCCGCCCGTCTCGGCCCCGAGCCGGATCGGCTCCGGCCGCTCCCGGCGTCCGTGAAGGTGCTGGCCGCGCTGGCCTTCGTGCTGGGGGTCGTCCTCACGCCGCCGACGGCGATCGCCGTCTTCGTGCTCGACGCCGTCGCGGTGGGCGTGGTCGCCCACCTGGCCGGGCTGCGGCCGCCGGCGTTGGTGCGCCGCCTCGCCATCGAGGTGCCGTTCCTCGCCTTCGCCGCCGCGCTGCCCCTCGTGGCCGCCGGGCCGCAGGTCGACCTCGGGCCGCTGTCGCTCTCCGTGCCCGGCCTGTGGGCGGCGTGGGGCATCGTGGCCAAGGGCACCCTCGGCGTCGCCGTCGCGGTGGTGCTCGTCGAGGTGACCCCCGTGCCCGACCTGCTCGACGGCCTCCGCCGGCTCCGGGTGCCGGCGGCGCTGTGCGCCATCGCCGGGTTCATGGCCCGCTACGGCGGGCTGCTGCGCGACGACCTGCGCCGCCTCCGGATCGCCCGGGTCGCGCGGGGCGACGACCCCCGTTGGCTCTGGCAGGCCCGCTCCGTGGCCCGGACCGCCGGCGCGACCTTCGTGCGCAGCTTCGAGCGCGGTGAGCGGGTCCAGGTCGCCATGGCCGCCCGGGGGTTCGACGGCCACTGGCCGGCCGCCGGGACCGCCCGCAGCGGTGCCGTGGCCGCATCCGGGCCCCTGACCTGGGCGCCCGCCGCCGCCTTCGCCGCGGTGGCCGTGGCCGGCGCCGCCGCCGCACTGACCGGGGTGGCCTGACGTGGGCGTCGAGCTGGCCGGCGTCCACCACGCCTACCCGGACGGCCGCCAGGCGCTCCGTGGTGTCGACCTCTCGGTGGCGACCGGCGAGCGCGTCGCCGTGCTCGGGCCCAACGGGGCGGGCAAGACCACCCTCGTCCTGCACCTCAACGGGGTGCTGGCGCCGAGCGCGGGGCGGGTGAGCGTCGACGGCCTCGACACCGCGGACAAGGCGGCGCTGCGGGAGATCCGCCGCCGCGTCGGCCTCGTCTTCCAGGACCCCGACGACCAGCTGTTCTGCCCCACCGTCCGCCAGGACGTCGCGTTCGGGCCCGCCAACCTCGGCCTCGAACCCGACGAGGTCGACGCCCGGGTGGTGGAGGCCCTCGACGCGGTCGGCATGGGCGCGGCCGTGGACCGCGCCCCACACCACCTGAGCGTGGGGGAGCGCCGGCGGGTGGCGGTGGCCACCGTGCTGGCCATGCGGCCGACCACCCTCGTGCTCGACGAGCCGTCGGCCAACCTCGACCCGGCGTCGCGCAGCGAGCTCGCCGCCGTCCTGGCCGACCTCGACCTCACCCTCGTCGTGGTGACCCACGACCTGCCCTACGCCCTCGAGCTCTGCCCGCGGGCCGTGGTGCTCGACGAGGGCCGGGTCGTGGCGGACGACGCCACCGCCGCCCTGCTGGCCGACGCCGACCGGCTCGCCGCCCACCGCCTGGCCCTCCCGGCCGGCCTCCGCCTCGCCTGACGGGGCCTCGTGGGCCGGGGGCGGCCCCGCCTGTGGAAAACTGCCCGGATGGCCGACGTCCTCATCGGGCCCGGGGTGCGCCAGATCGACACCCTGCTGGGTGGGTGGGAGCGCGTCACCGCGGGCTACCTGATCGAGGGACCGGCGCCGGTGCTGGTCGAGACCGGCAGCCAGAGCTCGGTCGACGAGCTCCTCGCCGCCCTCGACGGCCTCGGGGTGTCCCCGACCGAGCTGGCCGGGATCGCCGTCACCCACATCCACCTCGACCACGCCGGCGGGGTGGGCGACGTGGTCCGGGCCTTCCCGAACGCCACCGTCTACGTGCACGAGCGGGGCGCCCGCCACCTCGTCGACCCCAGCCGCCTCGTCGCCTCGGCCGCGACCGTCTACGGCGACCTGCTCGACTCCCTCTACGGCCGCCTCGACCCCACGCCGGCCGAGCGGGTGCACGTGCTCGCCGACGGCGAGGCCATCGCCATCGGCGGCGGGCGCACCCTGACCACCGTCGACTCGCCGGGCCACGCCAAGCACCACCTGGCGCTGCACGACTCCGAGAGCGGCATCCTCTTCGCGGGCGACGCCGTCGGCGTGCGCCTCCCCGACGCCGGCATCCTGCGGCCGGCCACGCCACCGCCCGACTTCGACCTCGACCAGGCGCTGCACAGCCTCGACCGCTTCGCCGAGCGGCGGCCGGCGGGGATCGCCCTCGCCCACTTCGGCCTCGTCCCCGACCCGGGCGAGATCCTCGAGGAGGCCCACGACATCCTGCGGCGCTGGGCCGAGGTGGCCGAGGCGGCGTGGCGGGAGGACCGTGACATCGCCGCCGCCCTCGACGCCGAGTTCGCGGCCGACCTCGACGGCGTGGACCCGGCGCTGCGGGAGAAGCTCGAGACCCTCAACGGCATCCACTCGAACGCCGCCGGGTTCCGCCGCTGGTTGGACCAGCGCGCGGGCGCCGGCCACTCCCACGGCCACGCCCACGCCCACCCCCACGTGCACCCGACCGCCGACCCGACCACCCCGCCTCCGGGCGGGCCCGACGCCGGATGAGCGACGCCCGCCTCCCCGACGCCCGCTCGGACCACCGAGCGATGGCCGCGGTCCGAGCCGAGGCCTTCCACGTCGCCGCCGCCCAGGTCAGCGATGCCCTGCTCGTCGCCACCGCGGTGCCGGGCGGCCTGCACGCGGTCCTGTGGGTCAACGAGGCGTTCGAGCGGCTGACCGGCTGGCTCGCCGACGACATCCTCGGCCGGTCGCCCGGCTGCCTCATCGGGCCGAAGACCGACGGGGCGCTCGTCGACGAGCTCCTCGACGCCATGGAGCAGGGCATCCCGGTGCACCAGCGCCTCACGCTGCACCGCCGCGACGGCACACCGTTCGTGGTGGAGGCCAAGTACGTCACCCTCTGGAGCGAGCCGACCAGCCAGCTGTGGATCCTCCGGGACGTCTCCGACGTGGCCGCCACCGAGGCGACGCTGCGCCGTACCGAGCAGTGGGCGCGCGCCATCATCGAGAACACCGACGACGTCCTCATCCAGACCGACGGCGAGGGCATCGTCACGTACGCCGGGCCGGCCCTGCGCCACGTGCTCGGCCTGTCCCCCGAGGAGCTCGTCGGCCGGAGCTGCTTCGAGCTCGTCCACCCCGACGACCTGGCGCGGGTCATGGAGCACTTCGGCGAGGAGGTGCGCGGCATCGCGGCCCGCACCCCGACCGAGCTGCGGGCCCACCACGCCGACGGGACCTGGCGCCACCTCAGCGTGATGGCGACCAACCTCCTCGACCTGCCGTCGGTGCGGGGCATCGCGTTGAACTGTCGCGACATCTCCCGCCATCGGGCCGTCGCCGAGCTGCTGGCCGAGCAGAGCGGCCTGCTCGAGCGGGTGGCCCGCGGCCTGCCGGTGGAGGACACCCTCGCGGCGGTCGTGGCCCTGCTCGAGAGCCGGATCCCCGAGGCGGTGTGCTCGATCGGTCGCCTCGACGGCGACGGCCACGTCCGCATCGGCGTGGCGCCGTCCATGCCGCCGGCGGTGATCGCGGCCATCGACGCCGTGCCGGGCACGTCCACGCTCGGCCGCTCGCTGCGGGCCCCCGGCCCGGCCGCGGTGATCTACGACGACATCGAGACCGACTTCCGCTGGGCGCCGGCCCGCGGTGAAGTGGTGGCCCACGGCCTCAAGGCCTGCTGGGCCATGCGGCTCAACGCGCCCGGCAGCGGGGCGCTCCTCGGTGCGCTCGCGGTCTACCTGCCCGAGGCGCGGGGACCGTCGGCGGACGAGCAGGTGCTGCTCGAGCGGGCGACCCACCTCGCCGCGATCGCCCTCGAGCGCTCCGAGTTCGAGGCCACCCTCGAGCACGAAGCCCTGCACGACAAGCTCACCGGGCTTCCCAACCGCTCCCTGCTGCTCGACCGGATCGAGCAGGCGCTGGCCCGGTCCCGCCGTCTCGGCACGACCGTGGCCGTGCTCTTCATCGACCTCGACGACTTCAAGGTGATCAACGACAGCCTCGGCCACGCGGCCGGCGACCGCCTCCTCCAACAGGTGGCCACCCGCTTCCACCGGCCCCTGCGGGCGGGCGACACCGTGGGCCGCTTCGGTGGGGACGAGTTCCTGCTGGTGTGCGAAGACGTCGACGGTGAGGCCGGTGCCGCCGCGGTCGCCACCCGACTGGCCATGGAGCTCGAGCCGCCCTTCGAGCTCGACGACACCACCGTCTTCGTCCGGGCCAGCGTGGGCATCGCCCTGGCCGGCGGCGGCGCAGGGACCGCGACGGGATCCCGGGGCAGCACCGTGGGCGACCTCGCCCACGAGGCGGAGTCCCTCGTCCGCAACGCCGACGCCGCCATGTACCGGGCCAAGGAGCGGGGCCGGTCCCGCTACGAGGTCTTCGAGGAGGACCTGCACCGCCAGGTGGTCAAGCGCCTCGACCTCGAGCGCGAGCTGCACCTCGCCGTGGCCGAGGACCAGATCGTCGTCCACTACCAGCCGCTCATCGACGTCCGCACCGGTGCGGTCATCGCCGTCGAGGCCCTCGCCCGCTGGGACCGTCCCGGCCACGGCCTGGTGTCGCCGGCCGAGTTCATCCCCGCCGCGGAGGACATCGGGCTCATCGTCCCCCTCGGCGAGCGGGTGCTCGAGGTCGCCGCCCGGCAGCTGGCGGCGTGGCGCGACCTCGTGCCCGACCTGACGATGATGGTCAACCTGTCGGTGCGCCAGCTCGCCGACGAGCACTTCCTCGAGCGGGTGGCGCGGGTCGTCGACGAGACCGGCATCTCGCCCCGCCGGCTCTGCTTCGAGGTCACCGAGTCCGCCCTCGCCGCCGGCCTCGGCCTGGTCGAGACCCTGCGCCAGCTGTGCGACACCGGGGTCGGCTTCGCCATCGACGACTTCGGGACGGGCTACGCCACCCTCGACTACGTGCGGCGCTTCCCGATGGCCAACCACCTCAAGATCGATCAGTCCTTCGTGGCCGGCCTCGAGCGGCCGGGCTCGCCCGACCGGGCCATCATCTCGGCCGCCATCGTGCTCGGGCAGTCCCTCGGGTTCACCGTCGTGGCCGAGGGCGTGGAGACCGAGTCGCAGCTCGCGGTGCTGCACGAGCTCGGGTGCGACGTGGTGCAGGGCTACTTCTTCTCCCGGCCCGCGCCGGCGGCGGAGCTCGTCGCGCTGCTGTCGGACCCGCGTCCCTGGATCTGACGACTCCATCGGCCGGTCGCACTAGAACGGTCGCCATGACGATGACGGTGCTGCGGACCGAGGTCGTGCCGGCGAGCCCGGCGCTCGAGGTGACGGTGCGCGAGGCCGGCCCCGGGCGGTGGTCCTGGTCGGTGGCCAACCAGGGCGACGCGGGGGCGGCGGTCACCGCCGTGCGCCTCGTCCTGCGCCTCGACGGCGCCGTCGGTGCCGGGCCCGTCCGGGTGTTCCAGCAGGGCTACCAGTCGTGGTCGCCGACGGGCGCCGTGACCCTCGGCGAGCACGTCGACCCGTCCCGCACGCAGGCGGGCGACCCGATGATGGAGGACATCATCGACTTCGCCCGTCGGGTGCACCACGCGAACCCGGCGATCGCCCCCGAGGGCGAGGTGCGCTCCGAGCAGGTGACCGCGTTCCGGGCCGTGGGTGGCGACGACCCCGCCCACCTCGTCGGCTTCGTCGGTGGCGCGACCCACGAGGGCACCCTCCGGGTCCGCCGCGCCGCGGGCGGGGACGGCACGGTCGAGGTGGTCGCGGAGGCGTTCCTCGGCGGGGCGACGCTGCCGGCCGGCGACTCCCGCGACCTCCACGACGTGGTCGTCGACGAGGGGCCCGACGTCGTCGAGCTGCTCGAGGGCTGGGCGGCCGAGACCGGCCGGGCCGAGGGCGCCCGGGTCGACGCCCCGTTCCAGGCGGGCTGGTGCAGCTGGTACCACTACTTCCACTCGCTCACCGAGGAGCACGTGCGGTCGAACCTGGCCCTCGCCGGCGACTGGCCCTTCACGGTGTTCCAGGTGGACGACGGCTACCAGGCCGCCATCGGCGATTGGCTCGTCACCAACGACAAGTTCTCGTCGGGCGTCGACCGCCTGGCCGCCGACATCGCCGGCGCCGGGTACACGCCCGGCATCTGGATGGCGCCGTTCATCGCCCACCCCCGCTCGGCGGTGCTGTCCGCCCACCCGGAGTGGGCCGCCCGCGACGTCACCCTCGCCGGCACCGACGAGGACCTCCTCATGGGCTGGTGGAACCCCGACTGGGACGGCTTCCAGGGCACCCTCGACACGACGCACCCCGAGGTGCAGCAGCACCTGGCCGACACCGCCGCCGCGCTGGTCGACATGGGCTACCGCTACCTGAAGCTGGACTTCACCTGTGCGCCGGCGCTCGACCGGGGCCGCTGGCACGACCCGACGGCGACGCCGGCCGAGCGGGTGCGCCGGGGCTACGAGGCCATCCGCCGCGGCGCCGGCGACGACACCTTCATCCTCGCCTGCGGCTGCCCGCTGGGCTCGGTCGTCGGCGTGGTCGACGGCATGCGCATCGGCCCCGACGTGTCCCCCTCGTGGGAGCGCATCGACGAGTTCGCGATGCCCGGCTACGAGGAGGTCAGCCCCGCGACCAAGGGGGCGTGGCGCTCCACCCTCGCCCGCTCGTTCCTCCACCGCCGCCTCTGGCTGAACGACCCGGACTGCATCATGCTGCGAACCTCCGAGACCCAGCTCTCGCCGGAGGCCGCCCGGGCGTGGGCGCTGGCCGTCGGCGTGTCCGGTGGCATGGCCATCGTCTCCGACGACCTCGCCCTCCTCGGCCCCGCCGAGCGCGCCCTGCTCGACGAGGCCCTCGCCCTCGGCCGCGCCTCCGACGCGGCCGCGGTCGAGGGCGTGGCCGCCCGCTGCGACGACCTGCTCGCCGGCGCCGGCGACCACCCCATCCCGACGCAACTCCGCAGCGGCGTCGGCCAGGCCATCCCCCTCGCCCCGCCGTTCTCGAGGCACTAGCGCGCGCCGGCCGCGCGCCCTTGCCTCGAGTTCGCCCGGGTTCGCCTCTTGACGTTGTCTGACGGCTGATGTAAGCATCACTAACATCAAGTAAGCGTCACTTACATCCGGGGGGGAATCGGCATGAAGAAGCGCACGCTTCTGGTGGTGATCGCGTTCGTGCTCGCGCTGACCGCGTGCAGCAGCGACGACGGCGGGGACGAGGGCGACAGCTCGTCGGGGACGGAGGCGCCGGACACCACCGACGCCGCCGATCCGGCCGACGCCCTGACCGGGGAGCCGGTCCGGCTGATGGCCCTGGCCGACGTCGAGGGCCTCGGCGAGGACTTCTCCAACCTCGAGGGTGGCGCCCAGGCGGCGGCCGACGGCATCAACCGCGACGGCGGGATCGACGGCCGCCCCGTCGAGATCGAACTGTGCGACGCCGAGCGCAACGCCAACGCCGCCGCGGCCTGCGCCCGCCAGGCCGTGGACGAGGAATTCGCCGCGGTGATCGGCAGCACCACCACCCAGGGGGCGGCGTACCTGCCGGTGCTGGAGGAGGCGGGGATCCCGAGCATCGCCAACCTCGGCGTCGGCGGCGTCGACTTCCAGAGCCCGGCGGCGTACCCGATCACCCTCGGCACGGCCGGATACGCGGTCGCCATGGGCGCGCTGGCGTCCGAGATCGGGGTCGACGAGGTGGGCGTGGCCTACGTCGACATCGAGGGGGGCCAACTCGCCGCCGGCGCCGTTGGCCTGGGGAGCGAGCCCAACGGCGGCACGGTGGCCAACCAGACGCCCGTGGCCCCCAACACCCCCGACCTGTCGACGGCGGTGGCGGCCTCGTCCGACGGGGTCGGGGCGGTCGCCATCGCGCTCACCACGGCCGACGCCACCCGCTTCGTGGTGGCCGCCCGCCAGGCCGGCGCCGACGTCGACCTGATCGCGCCCCAGGCGGCCCTCGACCCCACCTCGGTCGAGGAGTTGGGGGACGACGCCGAAGGCGTCTACCTGACCAGCTTCTTCCTGCCCGTGTCCGACGAGTACGACGAGATGGCCGACGTCGTCGCCGACTTCGACGCCTCGGGTGAGGAGTTCGCCTACGACGACGTCGCCGTGAACGCCTGGGCGGGGGTCCAGATCTTCGCCCTGGCCGCGGCCGAGGCCTCCGACCTGACCGGCCCGTCGATCACGGCCGCGCTCGAGGAGCTGGGCGAGATCGACCTCGGGATCATCCCACCCTTCTCCTTCCAGGAGCCGCTCGTCGGCATCCCGACCTTCGAGCGCACGTTCAACACCCACGTCTTGTTCAACCAGGTCGAGGACGGCGCGACGGTCCCCCTGACCGGTGAGTTCGTGAACCCGTTCGAACCGCTGGCGGAGTAGCGACCGTCCCATGGATGTCCTGCAGTTCGCGCTGCTCGGGCTCGGGCCCGGGGCCGTCTACGCCTTGTCGGCTCTGGGCCTCGTGCTCGTGTACCGCGGTTCCGGGGTGCTCAACTTCGCCCACGGGGCGCTGGGTGCGGTGGGCGCGCTCTGGTTCTTCCTCCTGCGGGACACGTGGGGGTGGCCGACCGCGTTCGCGCTGGTGAGCGCGCTGACGCTGGCTGGGGTCAGCGGGGCGGCCGTGCACCTGGTGATCATGCGCCGCCTGCGGTCGGCCACGGCGATCACTCGGGTGATCGCCACCCTCGGGCTGCTGACCGCGGTCCAGGGACTGGTGCTCGAGCTCCGGGGCACCAACCTCGAACTGGTCGACGGGATGCTGCCCGACCAGGCGCTCGACCTCCTCGGGGTCACGATCGGTCGCGACCGCCTCCTGCTCGCGGCCCTGGCGGTGACGGCGACCCTCGTCCTCGCCGGCCTCTCGCGCTGGACGAGGTTCGGCATCGCCACCCAGGCCGTGGCCGAGAACGCCCGCGCGGCCGCCGCCCTGGGCTGGTCGCCCGACGCCGTCGCGACGACCACGTGGGCGATCGGCACGGCGCTGGCCGCCCTCGCCGCCGTCCTCATCGCCCCGGTCGTGGGGCTGTCGATGCTGGAGCTGTCGTTGCTCGTCATCCCGGCGCTGGCGGCGGCGCTGGTCGGCCGCTTCGTCTCGTTCCTCGCCACCCTGGGTGGCGCGCTGGCCATCGGCATCGCCGAGTCGGAGCTGTCGCGCTTCGTCACCTTCCCGGGTGCCTCCAAGTCGGTGCCGTTCCTGGTCATCCTCGTGGTGCTCGCCCTGAGCGGGCACCCGTTCCCCGAGCGGGGCGACGCCGCGGGACGGCCCGCCCGGGTCGGATCCGGCCGCGTCGGCGTGCTGGCCGCCGTCGCCGCGGTCGTCTTCGCGACGGCCGTGCTCACGCTGGACGGCGACTGGGTGGCGGCGCTGACCACCAGCCTCATCGCCGGGATCATCGGGGTGTCGGTGCTGGTCATCACCGGGTACGCCGGCCAGGTGTCACTGGCGCAGTACGCCATGGCGGGCCTCGGCGCCTTCGTGGCCGGCCGCCTCGTCGCCGCCGCGGGGGTGCCGTACGAGCTGGCGATCGTCGTCGGCGTTGCCGCCGCGGTGCCGATCGGGATCCTGGTGGGGCTTCCGGCGCTGCGGACGCGGGGCCTGGCGCTGGCGGTGGCCACGTTGGGGTTGGCCCTGGCCATCGAGCGCACGATCCTGCTCAACCCCGATCTCACCGGCGGGTACACGGGCACGGTGGTGGGCGACCTCCGCCTGTTCGGCGTCGACCTGAGCTCGGTCGACCACCCCGAGCGCTACGCGCTGCTCGTGCTGGCCGGCGCGATCGGCGTCGGGACGGTGGTCGCGAACCTGCGTCGTGGCCGCGCCGGACGCCGCCTGCTGGCCATGCGCACCAACGAGCGGGCGGCGGCGGCGCTGGGCATCGACGTTCGCCTGGCCAAGCTCTTCGCGTTCGCCCTGGCCAGCGCCATCGCCGCGATCGGCGGCATCCTCACCGCCTTCCGCTTCCCGCAGGTGATCTTCACCGAGTTCGGCCTCTTCGAGTCCATCGCGGTCGTCAGCCAGACCGTGGTCGGGGGCATGGGCTACCTCGCAGGCGCCTTGGGCGGTGGCACGCTCGCCGCCAACGGGGTGGCCAGCGAGACGTTCCCCGACTCCTCCGGCTGGGTGCCGGTCGTGGCCGGTGTGCTCGTGGTGGTGGTGCTGCTGATCGCGCCCGACGGGGTGGCGGGCCTGTTCCGCCGGCGCCGCCGATCGCACCCGCCGGCAGGACGGGCGAGCGTTCCCGAGGGCCGCTCCGCCCACGCCGTGCGGCCGTCGCGGGTGCCGGCGCCACTCGTGGTCGACGCCCTGGCCGTGGCCTTCGGTGGGGTCCGTGCCCTCGACGGCGTGAGCCTGACGGTGGCGCCGGGGACGGTGGTGGGGCTCATCGGCCCCAACGGCGCCGGCAAGACCACCCTGATCGACGCGGTCAGCGGGTTCGTGCGCCCCGTCGGGGGGTCGGTGCGCCTCGGCGGCCGACCCCTCGACGGTCTCAGCCCGCACCGGCGATCCCGCCTCGGCGTCGGCCGGTCGTTCCAGTCGCTCGAGCTGTTCGACGCGATGACGGTCGGCGACCAACTCCAGACCGCGGTCGACCATTGGGATGCCGCGGGCTACGGCTCGAGCCTGGTGCGCCCCGGGCGGGCGGCGCTGAGCGCCGAGGCCGCCTGGGCCGTCGACCTGCTGGGTCTCACCGACGAGCTGGACGTGCCCGTGGGCGACCTGCCCTACGGGCGCCGCCGTCTCGTGGCCATGGCCCGGGCCGTGGCGAGCGCCCCCGCGGTGCTGTTGCTGGACGAGCCCGCGGCCGGCCTCGACGCCGCGGAGACGGGCGAGCTGGGCCGGTTCGTCCGGGTGCTCGCGGACGAGCGCGGCCTCGGCGTGCTGCTCGTCGAGCACGACGTCGACCTGGTGGCGGCGGTCTGCGACCACGTGGTGGTGTGCGACTTCGGCCGGGTGATCGGGCAGGGTCCGCCGGCCGAGGTGCTGGCGTCCGATGCCGTGGTCACGGCCTACCTGGGCGACGAGGCGCTCGTCGGGGCGGGGGCGACATGACCGGCGCGGGCGTGCCCGGGCCCGGCGCCGAGGTCGTCCTGGAGGCGCGCGGCCTGACGGCCGGCTACGGGCGGCGGCCCGTCGTCCACGACCTCGACCTGCACGTGGGGCGCGGGGAGATCCTGGCCGTGCTCGGGGCCAACGGGGCGGGGAAGTCCACCACCCTGCTGGCCCTGGCCGGCGCCCTGCCCGCCCTCGGTGGCGAGGTCCGCCTCCGCGGTCGGGCCACGACTGCGAGCCTGGCCGGGCGCGCCCGGCGGGGGATGGGCCTGATCACCGAGGAGCGCTCGGTGTTCCACCGGCTGACGGTGGCCGACAACCTGCGCCTCGGCCGCGGCGACCCCGAGCGGGCGCTGGCGCTCTTCCCCGAACTGGCCGAGCACCGCCATCGCCGCGCCGGTCTCCTCTCGGGCGGCCAGCAGCAGATGCTCTCGCTGGCCCGGGCCCTCGCTGCGGACTCGGCGGTGCTGCTGGTGGACGAGCTCTCGCTCGGGCTGGCGCCGAGGATGGTGCACCGCCTGCTGGTCGAACTGCGGGGGGCCGCCGACCGGGGCATGGCCGTGGTGCTGGTCGAGCAGCACGCCCGCCTGGCCCTCGACCTGGCCGATCGCGCCATGGTGCTGCGCCGGGGCCGCTGCGCATTGGAGGGCGACGCCGACGACCTGCGCGGGCGGCTCGACGAGATCGAACGGACCTACCTGACCGGCGGCGCCCTGGGCGCCGCCCCGACCGAGGAGCACGCCTCCGATGCATCTGGGTGAACTGGTGGAACGAGCGGCCCGCAACCACGGCGAGCGCTGCGCCGTGGTCGACGGCGACCGCCAGGCCAGCTTCCGAGAGGTGAACGAGCGGGCCAACCGGCTGGGCAACGCGCTGCTCGCGCGTGGCCTCGCCCCGGGCGACCGGGTGGCGCTGCTGCTCGGCAACCGGCTCGAGTGGTTTGACACGACCTACGGGCTGTTGAAGGCCGGCCTGGTGCGCACGTACGTCAACCCGAGGTCGGCGGGCCCCGAGATCGAGTACCAGCTCACCGACGCCGACGTGGCCCTCCTCATCGTGAGCGACGAGTACGCCCCGCTGCTCGAGGGGGTCGCCCTGCCCGACGGCGCCGAGGTGATCGCCACCGGTCCCGGGTACGAGGCGATGCTGGAGGCCGCCGACCCGACCACGCCGCCCGCCGACCTCGACGAGTCGACCGTCGCCGCCATCATGTACTCGTCGGGAACCACGGGACGCCCCAAGGGCGCCCTCCAGACCCACGGCAACTGGCTGGCGTCGACCACCCACACCCTGCTCGAGGTGGGCATCACACCTGACGACGTGTTGATCCACGTCGGCCCCATGAGCCACGCCAGCGGCGGCTTCTCGTACCCGTTCCTCTACCGCGGGGGCCGCCAGGTGCTGCACCGGGGCTTCGACCCCGAGGAGCTGCTCGACGCCCTCGAGGAGCAGCAGGTCACCTTCCTGCTGCTCGTGCCCACGATGATCTACTTCCTCGTCGAGATGCTGAAGGTCCACCCGGTGGACCTGTCGCGGATCCGCACCATCCTCTACGGCGGCTCGCCCATCGCCCCCGACCGGCTGGCCGAGTGCCTCGAGGTCATCGGCCCCGTCTTAGTGCAGAGCTACGGGCTCACCGAGGCGGTGGGGGGCGACACCCACCTGCTCAAGGAGGAGCACGTGGTCGGCAGTCCCCTGCTGGCGTCGGCGGGCCGGCCCAGCCTGCACGTAGAGGTGCGCATCGTCGATGACGACGGCGTGGACCTCCCCGCCGGCGAGCCGGGCGAGGTGTGGATGCGGGGCCCGATGGTGATGGCGGGCTACTGGCGGCGACCCGAGGAGACCGCCGCGGCCATCGACGCCGACGGCTGGCTCCACACCGGTGACGTGGCCTACCTGGACGACGCCGGCTACCTGTTCATCGTCGACCGCAAGGCGGACATGATCGTCTCGGGCGGGTTCAACGTGTACCCCCGCGAGGTCGAGGACGCGCTGATGGCCCACGAGGCGGTGGCGGAGGCGATCGTCGTCGGCGTCCCCGACGAGCGCTTCGGCGAGGCCGTCCACGCCGTCGTCCGCCTGCACGCCACCGAGGCCGACCGCACCGCCGTCGAAGAGCAACTGGGGGCGTGGACCCGCGAGCGCCTGGCCGGCTTCAAGGCGCCACGGACGTTCGCCTTCGTGGACGAGCCGCTCCCCCGCAACCCGAACGGCAAGCCCCTGCGGCGGATCGTGCGAGAGCCCCACTGGGCCGACCGCGATCGGCGCGTCGGGTGACGCCACCGCCACATGACCCGACCATCCCCACGACCGCACGACTGGAGACGCCGTGTCCGACATGACCCTGCGTGAGGAGGGCCCCGTGGCCATCCTCACCATCGACCGGGTCGCCGAGCGCAACGCGCTCAGCGCCGGCCTGCTCGACGAGCTCGAGGATGCCGCCCGCGCGCTCGGCGCCCGCGCCGACGTGCGCGCCGTCGTCCTCGCCGGCCACGAGGCGGTGTTCTCCGCCGGCGCCGACCTGAAGGAGCGCGGCCCGGCGATGGCGACCATGACCGGCGTCGACCTGTGGCGGGAGGTACGGGGCGGTACCGGGGCCTTCGACGCCATCGCCGGGCTCTCGCAGCCCACCATCGCCGCCATCTCGGGGTTCGCCCTCGGGGGCGGCCTGGAGCTCGCCCTCGCCTGCGACCTGCGGGTGGCGTCGCCCACGGCCCGCCTCGGGCTGCCCGAGGCCAAGATCGGGATGCTGCCCGCCGCTGGCGGCACCCAGCGCCTGCCCCGTCTCGTCGGGCCGGCCCGGGCCGCCGAGCTGATGTTCACCGCCGACATCATCGACGCCGCGCGGGCACTGGACCTCGGCCTCGTCAACGAGGTCGCCGAGGACTGGCTGGGGGCGGCCATCGGCCTGGCGCAGCGCATCGCGGCCAACTCCCCGCTGGCGGTGCAACTGATCAAGCAGGCGATGGCCACCGGCGCCGAGTCGAGCCTGGCCGGCGGACTGCGGGCCGAGGCGGGTGCCTTGGGCCTGCTCGCCACCGCCGACGATCGGCAGGAGGGCCTGATGGCCTTCCTGGAGAAGCGCGAGCCCCAGTGGCAAGGACGGTGACGGCAGTGCCCGACGAGCGCATGAGCAGCGGGTCCCCCACCTACGAGGACCTCCTCTACGAGGTGGCGGACGGCGTGGCCACCGTCACCATCAACCGGCCCCAGCGCCGCAACGCCATGCGCGGTCAGACCCTGGAGGAGCTGACCGATGCGCTGAACGTGGCGGCCCGGGACGACGCCGTCGGCGTGGTCGTGGTGACGGGCGCCGGCGGCCACTTCTGCGGTGGCGGCGACCTCAACATGGTCCCCGGCCCGGACGGCTCGGTGAACATCGAACCGCCACCGGTCGAGGTGGCGCTGCACTGGTTGCAGGCCTTCCGCCTCTGCCCCAAGCCGGTCATCGGGCGGGTGCAGGGATCGTGCATCGGCATGGGCAACGAGCTGAACCTGCTGTGCGACCTCACCATCGCCGGCGAGTCCGCCCGCTTCGGCCAGGCCGGGCCCCGCGTCGGCAGCGTGCCCGCCGCCGGCGGCACCCAGCTGCTGTCGATCGTGTGCGGCCTCAAGCGGGCGAAGGAGATCATGTTCCTCTGCCGGACCTACTCGGGCGCCGCCGCGGTCGAGATGGGGCTGGCCAACGTGGTCGTGCCCGACGACGAGCTCGACGACGAGGTGCGCCGCTGGTGTGACGAGCTGCTCGCGCTCAGCCCGCAGAGCCTGCGGATCGCCAAGCTGTCGCTGTCCACCGTGCTCGACCAGCAGTGGTCGTCGGTCCTGCACGGGGCCGAGCTGGCCCGCTGGTTCACCCGCTCGGGCGACATCGTCGAGGGCGCCGCCGCCTTCCTCGAGAAGCGGCCCGCCGACTTCCGCGCCGCCGCCGCGGGTGCCTCGAAGGAGGAATCGTGAGCCGCATCGACCTGGCGGGGCGGACCGCCCTCGTCACCGGCGCCGGCCAGGGCGTGGGCCTGGAGATCGCCCGGGGGCTGCGGGCCGCCGGCGCCGACGTCTGGGTCAACGACCTCGAGGCCGAGCGGGCCGAGCAGGCGGTGGCGGCGCTGACCGGCGGGGGCGGCGAGGCGGGCGCCGGCGTCGCCCGGCCGGTCGTCGCCGACGTCACCGACCCCGAGGCGATCGCCCGCATGGTCGAGACCACCGGGCCGGTCGACGTCCTGGTCAACAATGCCGGGGTGCCCCCCGGGTTCGCCTTCCCCGCCCCGTTCGTGACCACCACGTCTGACGACTGGGTGCCGTGGATGGCGCTCAACGTCGACGCCGTGATGCGGATCACCCATGCCTACCTGCCGCCGATGCAGGCCGCCGGCTGGGGACGGATCGTCACGATCGTCTCGGACGCCGGCCGCACCGGCGAGCCGGGCCAGGTGGTCTACGGGACCGCGAAGGCGGCCGCGATGGGCTTCATGCGCGGGATCGCGTCCGAGACGGCCGCCGACGGGATCACCGCGAATTGCATCGCCCTCGGCGCCATCCGCCACGGCGTGGTGGCGGCGTTCTTCGACGCCAACCCCGAGGCCGAGGCCAAGGGCGTCCGGCGCTACCCCGTCGGCCGCCTGGGCGACCCGACCGACCCGGTGGGCCTCGCGCTGGTGCTGTGCAGCGACGCGGGGTCGTGGATCACGGGCCAGGTCATGGCCGTCGACGGCGGCTACCTGCATGGCCTCTGAGGGCGCGGCGGGCTCCGCGAAGGCTCGCCGGCGCACACCCGACGAGATCCACCAGCTCCTGCTCGACGCCGCGTCGGCCCTGTTCGCCGAGCAGGGCTACGCGGCCACCACGACCCGCGAGATCGCCACGGCGGCGGGGGTCCCCGAGGTGATGCTCTACCGGCACTTCGGGTCGAAGGGCCGCCTCTTCTCCGAGGCCAGCCTCCAGCCCTTCAACGACTTCCTCGGCGAGTTCGCGTCGAGCTGGGGCGCCCACGCCGACGAGACCTCGCGCGACGAGGAGTACATGCGCGAGTTCGTCGGGCGGCTCTACGACCTGGCCATGGACCGGCGGCGACTGATCGTCGACCTGCTGGCGGCGGCGGAGTACGAGCCCGAGATCCTGGCGCCCGTCGGCGACGGCCGCCCCCTGCTCGACCGCCTGGCCGAGCTCGCCGCGGTCGGCAACGAGGCGATGCGCACCCGGGGGGTGGACGACACCGATACCGAGTTCGCGGTGCGGGCCATCATCTCGATGGTCACGTCGGCGGCGGTGCTGGGGCCGCTGCTGTTCGGGAGCAACGCCGCCGAGCTCGACCGCGAGCACGTCGTGGACGAGCTGTCCCGCATGGCTCGCCACGCCATCGGCGCACGACGCCGCTCCCGGTGAGCCCGCTCGCGACCCGGCTGACCGAGCGCCTCCGCATCGAGGCACCCGTCCTCCAGGCGGGTATGGCCCTCGTGGCGCGGCCCCCGCTCGTGGCCGCGGTGTCGGCCGCCGGGGGGCTGGGCGTGCTGGGCGCGGCGGCGTCGTCGCCCGAGGTGCTGGCCCGCGAGATCGCCGAGGTCCGGGCGCTGACCGACCGGCCCTTCGGGGTGGACCTGGTGTTCCCGCCGGAACTGGTCGACGTGGCGCCGGGCCTGCGGGCGCAGGTCGAGCGCGAGCTCGCCGACCGGCCCGATGGCGACACGCTGCTGGCCGAGATCGCCGCGGTCCTCGAACCGGGGCGGGTCGACGCCCTCGTCGACGTGTGCTGCCGAGAAGGGATCACCGCGGTGGTCGCCGCGCTGGGATCGCCCGCCCGGTTCGTCGAGCGGATGCACGCGGCGGGGATCTGCGTGCTGGCGCTCTGCGGGACACCCGCGCAGGCCGCCCGCCTCGAACGGGACGGGGTGGACGCCGTGATCGCGTCGGGCGCCGAGGCCGGGGGGCACACCGGTCCCATCGGCTCGCTGCCGTTGTGGCGGTCGTGCGTCACCGAGGTCGGCGTTCCCGTGGTCGCGGCCGGCGGCGTGGTCGACGGGCCCACGCTGGCGTCGGCACTGGTGCTCGGCTGTGAGGCGGCGTGGGTCGGCACCCGCTTCCTGGCCACCCCCGAGGCGGCCCTGCACGAGCGGGCCCGCGCCTCGGTACTGGCCATGGGGGTGACCGACACGGTGGTCACCCGGGCCTTCAGCGGGAAGACCATGCGGGTGCTCGCCAACGCCGCCGTCGCCGCCTTCGAGGAGGCCGGGGGTCAGCACCGGGGCTTCCCTCTCCAACTGCTCGAAGGCGACGGCGCCTCCGAGCGGGGCCTGCGCCTGGGCGACATCGAGCGGGGCGCGGTGCCGGTGGGCCAGGGCGGCGGTCTCGTCCACGACGTGCGCCCGGCCGGGGAGGTCGTCGCCGAACTGGTGCACGACGCCGAAGCGGCGCTCGCTCGCCGACTCCCAGGCTGAACTCGACGCAAGAGCCCCCTCAGAACACGAGCTCTTGCGTCGAGAACGAGCGGTAGCGTCAGGGGATGACCGCCTTCCCCATCGGTGCGCACGTCGGTCCCGACGACCCGCTGGGCACCGCCGTCGCCGAGGACGCCGGCTGCCTGCAGCTCTTCCTCGGCGACCCCCAGGGCTGGAAGAAGCCGCCGCCGCACCCCGACGCGGAGGCGCTGCGGAGCTCGCCGGTGCCGGTGTACGTGCACGCCCCGTACGTGATCAACCTGGCCTCGCCGAACAACAGGATCCGCATCCCGAGCCGCAAGATCCTGCAGCAGACCTGCGAGGCCGCTGCCGAGATCAACGCCACCGCGGTCATCGTCCACGGCGGCCACGTCACCGCCGACGACGACGAGGCCGAGGGCTTCGTGCGCTGGGTGAAGGGCCTCCAGGCCATCGAGTCCGAGGTGCCGATCTACCTCGAGAACACCGCCGGCGGCGACCACGCGATGGCCCGCCACTTCGACACCATCGCCCGGCTCTGGGACCACATCGCCCCGTTCGGCATCGGCTTCTGCCTCGACACCTGCCACGCCCACGCCGCCGGCGAGACCATGATCGACGCCGCCGAGCGCCTCCTCGCCATCACCGGCCGCATCGACCTCGTGCACTGCAACGACTCCAAGGACCCCCACGGCTCGGGCCGCGACCGCCACGAGCACCTGGGCCAGGGCCAGGTCGACCCCGACGCCCTCGTCGAGGTCGTCCGCACCGCCGGCGCCCCCGTCATCTGCGAGACCGGCGACGACGGCCGCAAGGACGACATCGCCTGGCTCCGCGACCGCGTGTAGCGCCGGCGTCGCCCGAGTGGGCTTCGGCCCACCGGTCGCCGAGCGGTGGGTGGCCGCCACGGACGGTCGTCGGCAGCGGTACGGTCGAGCGGACGGGCGGCGTCGATCCGACCGAGCGAGAGGGCACCATGGCGAGTGCAGGACCGACAGGCCGGCCGCCGGGCGAGGTCGCCGATCCGCGGGCGCAGAGCATCCAGGAGTCGCTCTACCCGGGGATCACCTGCTTCGGGTGCGGGCACGCCAACCCTGACGGCTTCCACCTGCGGAGCTACCGGGACGGCGATCGCACCGTCGCCGAGTTCACCTCGGGCCCCGAGCACGACAACGGCTTCGGCTTCCTTAACGGCGGGATCATCGCCACCGTGCTCGACTGCCACACCGCGGCCGTCGTCCTGTGGGAGTCCGCACAGCGCGGATGGGAGCCCGACCCGGGCGCCCCGATCCCGTTCATCACCGCCGGCTTCGAGGTGCGCTTCCTGCGCCCCTCGCCGCTGGCGATGCCCGTCCATCTCGTCGCCGAGCCCGTGAGCGTCTCCGACCAGGAGATCGTGGTGCGCGCCGAGCTCGCCGCGGACGGCAAGACCCGCGCGACCATGACGGCCACCTGGCTGCGCTTCCACCCCCGCTGACCTCGACGGGGCTCTGTAGCGGCAGCGGCGGCGGTCAGGCCTCGGCGGGCTCGCCGACGACGTCGCCGCGGATCAGGGTGCGGTAGAGGTCGGCGTAGAGGCCGCCGGGGAGGTCGACCAGCTCGTCGTGGGTGCCGCGCTCGACGACCCGGCCGTCGTCGATCACGAGGATCTGGTCGGCGGCGCGGATCGTGGAGAGGCGGTGGGCGATGACGATCGAGGTGCGGTCGGCGAGGGCCTCCTCGAGGGCGTCCTGCACCGCCGCCTCGTTCTCGGAGTCGAGGTGGCTGGTGGCCTCGTCGAGGATGACGATGGCCGGGTCCTTGAGCAGCATGCGGGCGATGGCCAGGCGCTGCTTCTCGCCACCCGACAGGCGGTAGCCCCGCTCGCCGACCACGGTGTCGTAGCCGTCGGGCAGCGCGTCGATCACGTCGTGGATCTGGGCCCGCCGGCACGCCGCGACGACCTCGTCGAATGTGGCGTCGGGCCGGGCGTAGAGCAGGTTGTCGCCGACGGTGTCGTGGAAGAGGTGTGGGTCCTGGCTGACCACGCCGATGGCGTCGCGCAGGCTGGTGAGGGTGAGGTCGCGCACGTCGTGGCCGTCGATGGTGACCGAGCCCTCGGTCACGTCGTAGAGGCGGGGGACCAGCGTGCTGAGCGTGGTCTTGCCGGCGCCCGACGGGCCCACCAGCGCGGTGAGGCTGCCGGCGAGGATGGTGGCGGTGACGCCCTTGAGCACCGGCGCCGACGCCTCGCCGCTGAGCGGGCCCTCGTGGCCGGTGTTCACCTCGAGCGAGGCGAGGGAGACGTCGGTGGCGGCGGGGTAGCGGAACCACACGTCGTGGAGCGCGATCTCGCCGGTGGGCTCGACCAGGTCGATGGCGCCGGGGCGCTCGGTGATGGCGTGCTCGGTGTCGAGCACCTCGAAGACCCGGTCGAACGACACGAAGGCGGTCATGAGGTCGACCCGGGCGTTCGTGAGGCTGGTGAGCGGCGTGTAGATCTGGGCGACGTAGGTGCCGAGCGCCACCAGGGTGCCGATGGTGATCGACGCCGAGATCACGAGCTGGCCGCCCAGCCAGTAGATGAGCGCGGTGCCGACGGCGCCGACGAGGGCCAGGGCGATCATGAACGTGCGGCTGTAGACCGCGGTGAGCACCCCGATGTCGCGCACCCGGCCGGCGCGGGACGAGAAGTCGCCGGCCTCCTGGTCGTGGCGGCCGAAGAGCTTGACCAGCAGGGCGCCCGAAACGTTGAAGCGCTCGGTCATGGTCGTGTTCATGGACGAGTTGAGGTCCATCTGCTCGCGGGTCATGGCCTGGAGGCGCCGGCCCACCCGCTTGGTCGGGAGCAGGAAGAGCGGCAGCAGCACGAGCGACAGCAGGGTGAGCTGCCACTGGAGGATGAACATCGCGGTGAGGGTCGTGACCAGCACCACGACGTTCGAGACGACCGAGCCGAGGGTGCCGGTGACCGCCCGCTGGGCGCCGATCACGTCGTTGTTGAGGCGGCTGATCAGCGCCCCGGTCTGGGTGCGGGTGAAGAAGGCGATGGGCATGCGCTGCACGTGGTCGAACAGCGCCACCCGCAGGTCGAAGATGAGGCCCTCGCCGATGCGCGACGACCACCAGCGCTCGGCCAGTGACAGGCCCGCCGAGACGAACGCCACACCCACCATGAGGGCGGCGGCGACCGACACCATGGTGCGGTCGGACTGGGGGATGGCCTGGTCGATGATGCGCCGGATCAGCAGGGCGGGAAGCAGGCCGATGACCGCCTCGGCCACGATCACGACGATGAACCCGACCAGCAGCGCCTTGTAGGGCTTGGCGAACTGCCAGACCCGCCGGATCAGGCCCTCACCCAGGGTGGCGCCGGCGATCTTGGTCGGGTCGGCACCCACGATCATGTGCGGCGGCATCCTCACGCCGGGCAGCCTAGGGGATGTAATCGCGTAATCACCGGGTCGCCGCAGGTGGTTCGCCGCCACGGGCCGGTGCCCGTCGCCCCGGTGGGAAAAAGACGACGGGGGCGGCGACGCTCGGCGTCACCACCCCCGTCGGCGGGGAGATCGGGATGCGGCTCAGGCGGCGAAGCGCTCGCGCTGGTGCAGGGTGGCCGCGTGGTGGTTCAGCAGGCGGACCAGCGCCGGCGTGGGGTCGGCGGCGGTGGGGCGGAGGGCGGCCGGGGCGCCGGCGGCGACCGCAGCGGCGTCGACGAGGGTGACGAGCTCGGCGTGGCGGCGGTCGAGGTCGGCGAACTGCTGGGTGGCCAGCCAATCGGCGGTGCGGTGGAGGTCGAAGGCGGGGGCGTCGGTCATGGGTCCAGTGTGCCGTGACCGGCGCGGTGGTGGATTGCGAATGTTGCGCGCCCCGCCGCCGAGGACGCAACCTTCTGCCCTCAAAAGCGCATATAGAGTCAGATCATGCCGACCATCCCCCTCGACGCCGTCGATGTGCGCATCCTGGAGGAGCTGCAGGCCGACGGGCGCCTCTCGAACGTGGCCCTCGCCGACCGGGTCGGCCTCAGCCCGTCGCCGTGCCTTCGCCGGGTGAAGCGCCTGGAGGACGCCGGCATCATCAGCGGCTACCGGGCCGTGGTCGACCGCGAGCAGGTCGGCCTCGACCTCACCGTGTTCGTCGAGGTGTCCGTCGAGCGCCACGGGGGCAACACGCAGGAGCGCATGGAGGAGCGGATCCTCGCCCTGCCCGAGGTGGTGGCCTGCCACGTGGTCTCCGGCGAGTCCGACTTCCTGCTGGAGGTGGTCTGCCGGGACCTGCGGGACTACGACCGCTTCACCCGCGAGCACCTGGGCACCTGGCCCGAGGTGACCCGCATCTACAGCAACTTCGCGATCAGCACCCCGAAGGCCGCGGGACCCCTGCCGCTGCGCCGCACCACCTGAGCCACGCCGTCGGGAACTCGACGGGGGATCCGAGCGACCACCAGTACGTGAGTCGAACGAGATCGTGGCGGGCCCTCCTACTGGTCACCGCCCTCGCCGCCGGCGTCGGCCTGCTGGGTGCGGCCTGTGGGAGCGGCTCGTCGGACTCCAGCGCGACGACCCTCGCCGGCGAGGACCCCGAGCTGTCGGGCATCACCCGCCCCGAGCCCCTGCAGGTCGGCGAGGTCACCGTCCCCGACGCCACCACTGGCAGCGAGGGGGGCGACTTCACGATGGCGGCGGCGCCCGGCGAGCTGCTGGTCGCCTACTTCGGCTACACGAGCTGCCCCGACATCTGCCCCACCACCCTCGCCGACCTGCGCACCGCCTTCGAGCAGGTCGGACCCGCCGCGGATGCCGTCGACGTGGCCATGGTCACCGTCGACCCCGAGCGCGACACCGGCCCGAAGCTCAGCAACTACCTGGGCTCGTTCTTCGACCGCTACCACGCGCTGCGCGAGCCCGACCTCGACCGCCTCGCCGAGATCGAGGCGCCCTTCGGGGCGTCGTCCTCGGTGGTCCACCAGGACGACGGCCGGGTCGAGGTCGGTCACAGCGCGATCACCTACGTGATCGACGACACCGGCCAGGTGCTCGTCGAGTGGCCCTTCGGCACCGAGCCCGACGCCATGGCCGCCGATCTCGAGGTCCTGCTGGAACGCCAGCGGGCCTGACCCTGGGAGGAGACCCCACATGACCCCCACCCCCCGTCACCGGTTGCGCCTCGCCGTCGGCCTGCTCGCCGCGCTGGCGCTCGTCGCCGGCCTCGCCGCCTGCGGCAGCGACAGCGACGGCGACGAGTCGAGCAGCGACACCACCGTCGCCACCGCGTCCACCGACACCACCGCGGCGCCGGCCGACGGTGTGGTCAGTGACGAGGACGGCCTCACCATCGCCAACCCGTGGGCCCGCACCAGCCCGATGGACACCACCTACGGCGCGGTCTACGTCGAGCTGACCAGCGCCGACGGCGACGCCCTCGTCAGTGCCGGCGTGCCCGCCGACATCGCCGCCACGGTCGAGATCCACGAGACCGTCCCGGCCGACGAGTCGTCCTCCGACACGACCATGGGCATGGGCGGTGGCACGGACACCTCCGACACGACCGCGCCGGCGGGCATGGGGCAGATGACCATGCAGCCCGTCGACTCGGTGGACCTCCCCGCCGGCGAGACCGTGGCCCTCGAACCGGGTGGCTTCCACATCATGCTCATCGACCTCGTCGCGCCGCTGGAGACGGGCCAGGAGATCGAGGTGACCCTGACCTTCGAGAACGCCGGCGAGCGCACGATCACCGTGCCGGTCCGCGATGACGCTCCCTGAGGACGCCGCCGCCGGCGCCGAGGCGGAGGCTCCGCCCCGGCGCGGTCGGCGACCCCTCGCCATCGCCGGGTTCGCCGTGGTCGGCCTCGCGGTCGTGCTCGCCGTGGTCGGGGTCTGGCTCACGGTCGGGCCCGAGGGCGGCGGCGAGACCCACGTCATCACCATCCCCGCCGGCACCGGTGCCCGCATCGACGCCGGCGAGGACGTGACCCTGGTGCCCCGCGAACTGCACATCGAGGTCAACGACGTCGTCCGCGTCGAGAACGAGGACGACCGCATCCACGACGTCGGCCCCTTCGTGGTGACGCCCCGCTCGACGCTGGTGCACCGCTTCGACCGGGCCGGGCGCTTCAGCGGCGCGTGCACGCTCCACCCCGAGGACTCCTTCACCATCGTCGTGGGCTGAGGGGCCGTCCGGAGGGCCGACCGGGTGGGGACGGCGGGAGGCGCCGGCTCTACCATCGGCGGCCATGTCCGACACCACCCCCGCCGCGGTCGCCCCCCTCGCCGGCGTCCGCGTGATCGAGTGCTCGATGCTCGGCCCCGCCGCCATCACCACCGCCCTGGCCGACCTCGGCGCCGACGTCATCAAGGTCGAGCCCCCCGCCGGCGACTACGGCCGGCAGATGACCTGGCCCATCGTGGAGGGCACCTCGCTGCTCTTCCTGCACTCGAACCGCGGCAAGCGCAGCATCACACTCGACCTGCGCACCGACGAGGGCGCCGATGTCTTCCGCGACCTCGTGAAGGACGCCGACGTGGTGGTCGAGGCCATGCGCCCCGGTGGCCTCGCCCGCCGCGGCCTCGGCTACGAGGACCTCAAGGCGATCAACCCCCGGATCGTGTTCATGACCATCTCGGGCTACGGCATGACCGGCCCGTACAAGGACTACCCGAGCCACGGGATCGCCTACGACACGTGGGCCGGCATCGTGAAGCCGGCGGTCGACGAGGACGGCTTCACCTACATCCCCGAGCACGTCTCGATCGGCATCAACGCCGGCCCCGTGTTCGGCGCCCTCGGCATCCTCGCCGGCGTCGTCCACGCCCGGGCCACCGGCGAGGGCCTCCAGATGGAGATCGCCCAGTCCGACGCCGCCGCCGCCATCGACTGGCTGCGCTCCGAGACCTACCGGGCCTACGAGCGCCCGGAGAGCGAGGTCACCGGCAACCCGTCCGACGACTACGTGCGCCGCGCCCCCGGCACCGCGGGCATGAAGGACGGCGTCCGCTACAACATCTACGAGTCCGCCGACGGCCACGTCCTCTTCATGGCGTCGGAGCGCGAGTTCTGGAAGAACTTCTGCGAGGGCGTCGGGCGCCCCGAGCTCTTCGAGGCCCATCCGGGCTCGAAGTACGCCGACCACGCCGTCGGCAACACCGCGCTGCGGGCCGAGCTGCGCGACATCTTCCGCACGAAGACCACCCTCGAGTGGCTCGAGTTCGGCGGTGAGCACAACACGCCGCTGGCCCCGGTGAACACGCCCCAGACGATCGCCGACGACCCGCAGTTCCAGGAGCGCATGCCCTGGCTGCCCAAGGAGGCGGTGGGCGCCGACCAGACGCCGCTGCCGGTGAAGGTCGTCGGCGCCGAGCTCCCGGTGCCGACCATGGCCCCGACCGCCGGCGAGCACACCGACGAACTCCTGGCCGAGGTCTGCGGCTACGACGCCGAGCGCATCGCCGCCCTCCGGGGCGCTGGGGCCTTCGGCGCGCCGGCGGCCGAGTGAGGACTTAACCAACACTTGGGTTGCGCCTGAGCGTCACCTTCCCCGCTGAGGGGGAAGGTGACGCCCATGAACATCGAGATCTCGAACCTCATGGGGCTGCCCGCGCACCCGCTCATCGTGCACGCGGTCGTGGTGATGGTCCCGCTCACCGCGCTGGGCCTGTTCCTGTCCGCGGTGTGGCCCGCCGCCCGTGAGAAGGTCGGCTGGATCACCGTCGGCTTCGCCGCCTTCTGCCTGGTGATGATCCCCTTCGCCACCGGCTCGGGCGAGAACCTCGAGGAGCGGGTCGACGAGAGCCAGCTGGCCGAGCGCCACGCCGAGCTCGCCGAGCGCATGCTGCCCTGGGTCATCGTGCTGTTCGTCGCCGCGCTCGCGGTGATGCTGTTCTTCCACTACAAGAAGCGCCTCGACGCCCAGGTCGCCGACGGCACCCTCCCCGAGGCGCCGGGCTGGACGAAGATCGTCGGTCCCCTCGTGATCGCCTTCGCGATCGTCGCCTCGCTCGGCAACGTGTGGGTCACCTACGAGGTGGGCCACAGCGGGGCCAAGGCCACCTGGGACGACACGCCGGCCGGCGAGCGCGAAGGCGGCGAAGGTGGCGAAGAGGGTGGCGAGGAGGAAGAGGGGCTGCCGGCGCTGCCGTCGACCGCCCCCGCCGCGAGCGTCCTGTCCTGACGCCGTTCGCTCAGCCCTGACGGAGGGTGTCGGGCGGGGTGCCGTCGTACCCCGCCCACACCTCCTCGGCGGTGGCCAGGGCCGAGAGCCACGTCATCGCCTGCTTGCGCTTCACGGTCGCCGTGGGACCGAAGGCGCCGCTCGCCGAGAGGGCGACGACGTCGTGGGCGACCGCCCAGTCGAGGGCGTCGTGCCAGCCGGCGCCGTCGGCCACATCGCTCACGGCGGCGTCGGGGTCCCCGGTCGGCGCCCCGACGAGCCGCCACAGCGCGGCGACCAGCTGCTTGCGGGTGAGCGCCTTCGCCGGCTGGAACCGGGCGCCGGTGGGGGCGAGCACGCCGGCGTCGACGGCCCAGTCGAGCGCGTCGTGCCACCCGGCGCCGGCGGCCACGTCGGCGTAGCTCGCGTCGGGCGCGCCGGTCGGCGACCCGAGGAACCGCCACAGCACCACGACCGCCTCCTTGCGGGTGAGGCCGTCGCCGGGCCGGAACGACGTGCCGGTGACGAGCCCGTGACAGGAGGCCCAGTCCACGGCGTCGACGTAGGAGGCGGTGGCGGCCACGTCGCCGAAGTCCTCGTCCGGCGGGGCCAGGTTGCAGTCCAACGGGGCGGTGGCGAGGGTCGTCCCCCGGAGGCAGCCGACCGTGTACGGGTACTCCCAGGTGGCGTGGTAGTGGTACATGACCCGCGGGACGCCGTCCCAGTCGATCAGCCCGACGTGGCCGTGGCAGACGTCGAGGTCGGCGTTGGTGAGGGTCTCGCCGTCCTCGCCGAAGTGCCCGTAGATCCCGAAGCCGTCGGCGGCGTAGCCGAGGCGCTCGGAGTGCGCACCCGTGGCGGGGTCGTCGATGCACGACGAGATCGAGTGGTAGTGGTAGGCGCCGGCCTGCTGGGGGTGACCGTCGCACCCGTCCTGGATCTCGTGGGCCACCGCGTCGCGGCCCATGGCGTCGAGCGCGTCGAACAGCGCCGAGCCGCTCTCGAGGATGCCGATGCGGCCGAGCCCGAGGCAGGCCGGCGTCGCCGCCATCCCGGGCCGGGTCGGCACGGACATGTTCAGCGCGACCGCCCGGATCGAGTTGGGGTTGCGGTCGAACTGGTAGGCGTCGTCGGTCGAGGCGATCGGGAACACCCCGGTCGGGTGCTCGGGCAGGTCGTTGGTGGACACGATCCGGGTGGCGCCGGTGCGGCCGAAGCCCGTCGAGCTCGACGCCGGCCAGATCACGCGGCCGTCGACCCGGGGCTTGGCGGTGAGGTCGAAGGTGCCGTCCTCGTGGATCCAGTCGCCGGTGGCGAAGGCCCCACCGCCCCCGAACGTGGTCTGGCACGAGTCGACCGCGCCGACCTGCGGGGTGGTGGTGACCGCGGTGCCGATGGGCAGGTTCGTGAGGTCCACGGTCGTGACCGAGCCGGCCGACGCCACGCCCACCGCGCCCGTCCCGCCGGGTCCGGTGGCGGCCACCAGCACCGCCGCACCGAGCACGCCCGACACCAGCACCACCATCCGCCGTCGCATGGCTCCGGACCCTACGAGGGTCCCCTGAGAGCACGCTGAGAACCCCCTAAGGTGGGCCGATGCGGACGATCCGGAACCTCCTCCTCGCCGCGCTCCTCGTGGGCGGCGGCCTGTTCCTCGCGGCGTGCAGCAGCGAGAAGTCGGTGTCCCAGGCCGACGTCGAGCAGGAGGCCTCCTCCCAGATCGCCGAGCAGACCGGCCAGGCCGCCTCCGACGTCTCCTGCCCGGGCGACCTCAAGGCCGAGGTCGACGAGACCATGGACTGCGAGCTCACCGTGGAGGGTGACGACACCGTCTACCCGGTGACCATCACCGTGACCTCGGTGGACGGCGACCAGGCCAACTTCAGCATCGAGGTCGGCGACCCCGCGGGCGGCACCACCGACACCACCGCGGCGGGCTGACCCCCGGCGCACCTCGACCGGACGCGACGGCGCCCCGGGGCCTCGGCCCCGGGGCGCTCGCAATTCTCCGGCGGAAGGTGTGGGATTCGAACCCACGGTGACCCGGAGGCCACAACGGCTTTCGAGGCCGTCCCATTCGTCCGCTCTGGCAACCTTCCGGGGGCGATGCTATCCGGCACCCCCCATTCGGCCCCAAGCCGTTGCTGTGGCACCATGAAGGCGTGACCGGGCAGTACCTGTTCTCCCGGACGTTCACCCTCGGGGGCGGTCCCGTCCGCCCCGTCGAGTGGGCCCTGGCCATGATGGAGAAGGCCAACGAGGCCGGCGATTGGGACGTCACGCTCTGGACCGGCAGCTTCGGCCTGCCCGGTGGCACGGTCGCGTGGAACACCTTCGTGTCCTCCCGTGCCGAGCTCACCGACCAGATCGGCAAGGTCGCCGGCAACCGGGGGTTCCTCCAGGCCGCGGAGATGGGCCAGGACTTCGCCACCGCGCCCTACGAGGACGCACTGCGCCAGGTCGTCCACGTCACGGACCCGGCCGCGACGGCCCGGCCGCCGATCGGGGCGGTCGCCGAGCTCGTCACCGGCATCCCCGGACCCGGCCAGATCCAGGCGGTGCGCACCTGGGGCATCGAGGTGGCCGAGCTCTACGGGGCGGTCACGGGGGCGCCGGTCGCGTTCCTCGTCGACGCCTACGGGCCCCTCGGCCAGGTGACCTGGCGGGCGGTGCACGAGAGCCCGGCGGCCACCGACGAGGCTGCGATGGCCCGCGACGCCCACCGGGACTACCAGGACGCCATCGACGACGCCGCCAAGATGTTCCTGCCGGGCAGCGTCGTCCGCACCGCCCTCGTCCGCGTCGGCTGATCAGCCGCCGCGGCGCTCGGCGAAGAAGGCGGTGAGCAGGGCGGCGGCCTCGTCGGCGCGCACGCCGGCGGTGAGGGGCACCTCGTGGTTGAGGCGGGGGTCGGCGCAGAGGTTGTAGAGCGAGCCCGTGGCGCCGGCCTTGAGGTCGGGCGCCCCGAAGACCAGCCGCCCGAGCCGGGCGTTGACCGCCGCGCCGGCGCACATCGCGCACGGCTCGAGGGTGACGACCAGGGTGGCGTCGTCGAGGCGCCAGCGCCCCAGGGCGGCGGCGGCGTCGCGCAGGGCGAGCACTTCGGCGTGCGCGGTCGGGTCGCCGGTGGCCTCCCGCTCGTTGTGGCGCCGGGCCACGACCTCGCCGCCGACGAGCACCACGGCGCCCACCGGCACGTCGCCATGGGCGAGCGCGGCCCGCGCCTCGTCCAGGGCCAGGGCCATGGCGGCGTGGTCGTCGAGGGGGGTCCCGGCCATCGCCGCCGACGCTAACCCTCGGCTGCGCCGGGACCCAGCAGGCCGTGCTCCAAGGCGAACAGCGTGGTGCCGGCCCGGCTGCGCGTGCCGATCTTGTCGTACACGTGGGCGACGTGGTGGGCCACGGTCTTGGCCGAGATGCCGAGGGCGCGGGCGACATCCTTGTTCGTGGCGCCGGCGGCCACGAGGCGCACGACCTCCACCTCACGATCGGACAGGCCGGACGGCCACGGCACGGGGGTCGCCGGTCGGCCCGCGGCCGCCAGCACCGCGCTCACGGCCTCGCGGTCGAGGCGTCCGTCGGCCACCTCGGTGGCGAGGACGTCCGCCGCCGCGGCCGGGTCGAGCGCAGGCCGGTGGGCCCGGTCCTCGACGAGCGCGGCGGCCACGTCGGCCGCGGCGAGGAGCCGGGTCGGCGCGTCGAGCGCGCTCGCCCCGAGGCCGCGGTGGTAACCCGAGCCGTCGAGGCGCTCGTGGGCGGCGCCGGCGAGCGCGGCGACGTCGGCCAGCAGCGGGGTGGCCCCGCAGATGCGGGCCGTCTCCCAGGCGTGCAGGTCGACGCGGTCCCGCTCAGGACGGCTGAGCGGTCGGGGCACCTCCCACGTGCCGGTGGCGATGCCCACCCGCCCGAGGTCGTGGACGAGCGCCGCGACCCGGAGCCGGGACACCGCGTCGGCCGCCAGGCCCTGCTCGGCGGCGGCGGTCGACGCCAGCCGCGCCACGTGCTCGGCGTGCCCGGTGAACCAGGGCGACTTCAGGTCGCTGAAGCGGCCGAAGGCGAGCGCCACCTGCTCGACCTGCGCGCCCGAGAGGGTGGTCACGGGCGCGGGCTCCCGATCGAGCACCAGGTCCCACACGGCGAGGCCCGGGTCGCCGAGCGCGCGGAGCCGGTCCACCAGGAACGCACGGTGATCCCGGACGAGGTCCGGGTCGAGTTGGCCGCCGGCCCGGGCGTCGAGCGCGTCGAGCGCGCCGTCGACGCCGTCCCGGCTCCGGAAGAGCTCCGCCTGGTACGCGACCTCGACGACGCGGGTGACGAGTGCGATCGCGTCGCCGGCGAGGCTCGCCGGGCCCCCGGCGCCGTCCCACCGCTCGAACGCCTCGGTGGGCACGAGGCGGGCCCCCGGGGACAGGGGGAGCAGGGCGGCGAGGCGCTCGCCAGCGTCGCACTGCGCGGCGTGGTGGCCGGCCTCGGCGGCGGGGCCGTCGCCCAGGAGGTTGCCGATGGCCGCCTCCCGCTCCTGGGCGCCGGCGTCCGGGGCGAAGCCGGCGTTGATGCGCCGGACCGCGTCCTCGGGCTGGGCGAAGTCGACCGTGGCCATCGTGGCGCGCAGGGCGACGTCGTCGCCGGCGCCGTAGCGGCGAGCCTCCTCGACCGCGAAGCCGGTGCACCCGACGTGGCGGACGAGGCCGCCGTAGAGCGCGTCGGCGACCAGGCGCTCGTCGCCCACCTCGGCGGCGAGGTCGGCGGCCAGCAGCGCGGCCCGGACGGTGGTCTGCGGGGCGAACCCGTCGGCGGCGTCGCACGCGAGCGACAACGAGGCCAGCAGCTCGATCAGGCGCGCCCGCTCCACCCCGCCATTGTCGCGGTGGCACCGGGGTCGCGCTCGGCCGATGCGCCGGCCGGCGGCGACGTCGGCGATGCCGGCGCCCGTGCGCTACGGGCGGAACACCTCGATGAAGGCGGCGGTGTCGCAGTACGGCCGGTAGTGGACGACCCGCCCGCCGCGCACCTCGAAGCGGTGGATCTCGTCCAGCTCGGCCGACTTGCCGGTGCCGCGGTGGGTGAAGGCGAGGTGGAGGAGGACGACCACCCGGTCGCCGTCGGCATACAGCTCGCGTGGCTCGAAGGTGTGCCAGTCCAGCTCGGCCACCCCACCGAAGTAGTGCAGGACGGCCTGGTGCCCCCCGCCGTTGCGGAACATGGGCACGAGCTCGCCGCCCGGCGTGTCGACCTGGATGCTCCAGTCGACGTCCTCGTCGATCAGCGACAGGAGGGCGTCCATGTCGCCGGCGCCGAAGGCGGCGTAGAGCGCCCGGACGGTCTCGAGCGGCGTGCGGGCCGTGGTGCCGGCGGTCGGGGTGGTCTCGGTGGTGGTCATGGCTCGAATGCTCGCCCGATCCGGTCGCCGACGGCATCGGCAACATGACCTATTGACCGGCGCCGCTCGTCCCCGGTCGTCGCGCCGGCGGCCGTCGAACCGGTCCCGCCGAACGGGGTGGGTGGATCAGCTGCCGCTGCGGTCCCGGAGCAACTCGACGACCGGCACGCTCGCCTTGTTGGCACCCTGGCGCTTGATCTCGAAGGCGACGTGGCGCCCGTCGGCGAGGTCGAGGTCGGCCCGGAGCGTGATCTTGCCCTCGGTGAGGCTGACCGCGGTGACGTCGGTGTAGTCGACCTGGGCGAGCGGCTCGCCCGTGGGCTTGCCCATCGCCGACGCCTTGGTCAGCGTGAACCGGGTGGGGCCGACGCCCAGCCAACCGAACTGCCCGATCTCCACGTCCGACGGTGCGCTGCGGGCGGTCGCCCCGAAGCCGGCGCCGACGACGCCGCCGACGGTGCCACCGATCTGGGTCATGGTCCCGCCGGTGCGGGTGATCGGGCAGGCGGCGTCGACGGCTTCGCCGAGGTGGTCCGCCATGCGCTTCGCGTACTTGTCCTTGCCGGCCACGCTCGCGCCTCCGGTGGTTCGGCGGGCGCCCCCCGGCGGCCCGCACCGACCGCGATGCTAGGGGGCGGAACGACGGCGTGCCGTACGCTCGGCGCGGTGGCCGAGGGAGCGGCTGGGGAAGCGGAGCAGGACCGGTCCGGGAGTGTCACGCGCCGCGGGCTGCTCGCGGGCGGCGCCGCCACCGGCCTCGCGACCTGGATCCTGGGGACCGGCACCGCCGCCGCCGAGGCCGCGTCCACGACGACCTTCGACGACACGGGCCTCCAGGTCGTGAAGGGGGCCACGGTGCAGGCGGCGCTGGCCGAGGTCGACGCCCGACTCGAGGGCACGTTGGGCGGGCCGGGCGTGATGAACGTCCGCGACTACGGGGCGGTCGGCGACGGGGTCACCAACGACATGCCGGCCGTGATCGATGCGCTGATCGCCCAGAAGTCGTCGCCCAACCCGTTGGAGTGGGTGCCCCGCTTCGACCCGGCCGTCGGCGGCGTCCTCTACTTCCCGCCGGGGCGCTACTCCTTGACCGGCATCATGATCATCTGGCTCAGCCGCCTCCAGATCGTCGGGGCGGGGACGGGCGTGACCACGCTGCTGTTCAAGCAGACGGGCTACCGCGGGCCCGTCGACTTCGCGCCCAAGCTGTGGCTGCACGACCCGCGGCCGGGCCAGCGCGTCCACGACGTCGCCGTGCGCGACCTGACGGTCACGACGGACCTCGTGCTCGACGGCAACAGCCCGCGGGAGTCGGGTGAGAGCCCGTTGCAGGCGTACCTCGCCGACCGGGTGCGGTTCACCGGCGTCGAGGTGGTCAAGAGCCCGGCCTTCGGCATCTCGGTGACCGACTGCACCGACGTCATGGTCGACCACTGCCACGTCCACGACGCCCACATCGACGGCATCCACCTGAAGGGCGTCACCGGCGGCCGGGTCCACGCCTGCCGGGTGGACCACACCGGCGACGACGCCATCGCGGTCAGCGGCGGCTCGGCGACCGACTTCGAGACCGGGCTCAGCCGCCAGGTGGTGGTGTCGGCGAACGTCGTCTCCCGCAGCGGCTCGCGGGGCATCACCGTGTTCGGCGCCGACGGCGTCGTGGTCAGCGCCAACACCGTCAAGGACACCCACCAGACCGGCATCGGCGTGCTCCCCGACCAGCGCAGCGGCAACACCCGCCACGTCGTCATCCAGGGCAACCACCTCGACGGCATCGGCACGTTCGGGTCGTCACCCGACGACGTGCTCTGGGGTGCGGGCACCCCCTACGCCGTCGCGGTCGGCAACGGCGACGACCAGACGGTGCCGAACCAGACCGTCGATGACGTCCTCGTCGAGGGGAACCTCGTGAACGACACGCTCAACGGCTTCGTGTGCGTCGAGAAGGCGAGCGACGTGAAGGTGGCGGGCAACCTCTTCTACGGCCCCATCCAGACCCGGCAGCCGGCCGCGGGCTCGTACCAGCGCCTCGGCTCGGCCGGCGTGGGCCAGATCCTGCCCCCGCCGGCGCCCTACGCCGGCGGCTCGACGCCCGTGTTCCCCGCCGTCCGGGTGCGACGGGCCAAGCGGGTCCGGATCGACAACAACCTGGTCCGGCCGGCGACCAACGAGCGGTCGGTGCTCGTCGAGGGCCCGACCGCGGCGGACGTCGTCCGGGCCCGCGTCTCGGACAACTCGTTCGACCGGGGCACGGCGCCGCCCCTCGGCACCGGCGGTGCCGACGAGCTGGCCGTCACCCCCGCCGGCGTCGTCGTCAACCAGGGCGGCAACGACGTCAACGGCCTCGCCATCGCCCCCGCGAGCACGCCGGCATAGCGGCGGCGGCCGGGACCGGCGAGCCACCGGGGCCCGCCCCCGGTGGTCGTCCGCTCGGCGGGCCTGGTGGGATGCCTTTCAAACTCGGACGTCACCGAGAGACTCGGCAAGGTCCAATGTCCGAACGAAAAAGGTGCGTGTCGCCGAGACTGATCAGGCTTTGACGCTGTAGCGGCGGCGAGCCTCCCGACCGCCCACCCACCACGTGCCTACGTCAGCCAGGAGCCCAAGAACAACGAAGAACCAGCCGAGGGCCGAGACGTCGTGCTGGCCAGGAAATCTTGATTCGACAACGATTGCATAGACAGCGGTCGTCCACGGGAGCAACAGAAAACCGGCGAGTCCGGTCCAGAATGAATCGAAAGAGACAGCCAGCCGACCGCCGATCCACATGAACACCAGCACGACTCTCGGTGTGATCCAGCTCCCCAGGATCAAGGCCCAACGGCTCATCTCGGCTCCTTTGCCAGTAGTACCTGTAGGTTCGGCAGTCGCGCTCGCACCGTCGACAATCATGGGTCGTCGGTCGACGTATCAGCCCAAAGGTCACACTTAGCAAAGCCGGGCGCACTCTCACGATATCGGTGAGACGAGGCTCTGTTCTGCATGTTCTGATTCATGCCCCACGTTCCGAAGTTCTGAAGGTCGCCGATCCGGGCTTGAGGGCCTACACAGAGTCTGTGGCCTGAGTAGCCTGGGCTCTCCCAGATTACTAACCACCGTACGCGGCTTCTGTTCCAGACTGCCGACACCTCGTCGTTGATCGAGCCCTGGTCTCCATCGCTCCAGTGGCGGTCGTGATAGTCGCGTGCTGAACTGGCAGATGGGAACTTCCTGAACTGGCTGCTGTAGCCGCCGTCTTCCCAGTAGCAGAAGTACCCTGAGGTCCCACACTGGTTCGCAGCCTCCACGTCTGCGGCCTCGGATCCTCCAGCTTCTGCACCTCCCGCGCGGTCGCCGATGTAGAGCGCCACGAATGGACTCGCCAGGCCATCTGCAGATCCCCCGGTGGCTCGTACTTCGAGGTCGTGGGCACCAAAGCCTGAGGTTGATGTATTCCACGACACCCCGTACGGGGCGGTGCTGTCAGATCCGACCAGGACGCCATCGATGTAGAAGCCCAGCGACGTGACCGTCTGGCCGGCGGCAACCGAAGCAGATAACGCGGTGGTCCCTGAGACGATCGTCCCGGCTGCGGGCGAGGTGGCCCTGATCGTCGGGAAGACGAGCTCGCCTCCCTCAGCGTACGCTGAGCGAGCAGAGTGGACGGTGTCGGTTGCGTAGACCTGCCACACCACGTTCACATCTCGCGTCAGGGCAGGCAGAGTGATCGATCCGACCGTGTTCGACGAAAGGGTTGAGGTCTGATACGAGGCGAGGAACGCTCCCGTGTACACGTCGTAGGTGAGGAACGTCAGCTTCCCGGCATCGCCCTGCGGGTCGACGTACCGCGCAGATAGGGTCGGAGTCGTCGTGGTCGCGATGCCGTCGGCGGGCGACAGCTCGGTTGGAACGGCTGGTGCGCTCGCCAGCGTCGGATCGCTCCAAGTGACGTCGATGCTCGGCGGGGCGTAGGTCTGTGCGGAGCCAAATGTCTTGTACTGCGAGGTCGTCGTCTCGTCCTGAGCCCGGAGGCTGATGCCGGCGTTGTCTAGTGACCCGTCCGCCCACTCGCGTACGAGCCGCGTTACGTCGGTCGAAGCGACGCCGGCGGGACAGGCGCTGCTGTAGCCGAGACCGGAGGTGATTGTCCCATAGCTGTCGAACAGATCCGTTTCTGGTCCCGGCCACGACTCTGCCGATGTTCCCCACGGGTATGCACCGATGACGGGATAGACCTCAGTTGGTGCTCCACTGCAACCCCCGTAGGACTGAGACTGCCAGAGATTGAGCGTTGCGGCCTGGATGTTCATGCCGGTGAAGCTTGACGTGTTGAACTTGAGGAAGGCACGGTTCCGGTTTCCGGCGAAGCCCTTTCCAACGTTGAGGGCGAGACTGCTTGAGTTGTCGGCAGTTGTTCCCTCTGTGACGTAGGTGTCGTTCGTGTTGGCGTACACGAGAGTGGGGTCGACCATTACCGGAAACACTCGAGCTGGGTCGTTCAGCCACGCTTCATCGAGGGATACTTCAAGGGTTAGGCCGTCGTCGAGAAGCGTGTAGCTGACATCGTCCGAATGCGCCGGCGTCTCCGCGGAGTCATCCATGAAGCCGGGCGGTACAACGATGGGGATATCTCCGTCTCTATCGACGAAGCTCACGGTGTCGCCGTCCGTGGAAGCTGACAAACCCTGCAAGTCCAAGGGAAACCGGTAGGGTCGAAGGTGCGTTTGGGGAATCCAGGACGATCGTCTCCTTCAGCCCGGCGGGAAGGACTTCGAGCTGGAGGTCAGTGTTGGGAAGAATGTCCTCGTACGTGGCCGTGCTGTCGTCAACGACCGCTGGCGTCTGATCTGCGCCGAGCAACGAAAACCGGACGCTGGCATCCCCGGGTAGGACAACGCTGGCAAGCGAACCTTCGTCGCTCGTGGGTGTGACACTGACGTCAACGGTGGAGCTGACGCTCTCAAGGCCGAGGTCGCCACCTTCGGCGAGTGAGGTGTCGATCTCCGTCCACTCGCCATCGACCAAGTGGTTCACCGGCGACGAATAGAGCTCCGTCAGGTAGACACCGTCCGTCTCGGTCTCGTAGGTCCGCTGTCGTGCCGTCCAGTCGTCGAGCACCGGTTCGCCGATTCCAACCTGCCCCGATTCAACTTTGGACTCTGGCGCAGGCGGGCTCCCCTCTTGGCCCTCTTGTGCATTGACCGGGGCTGTCGCCGTCAGCGACAACACCGCCACAAGCACCGCCACTGCCCTGAACGGGTGGTAACCCATTGACGTCCTCCCCTGAACGTTGAGTCGAAGTCTCTTCCTGCTGATGACCCGACACCAGAGGAGCGCAGAGCGTCGCAGGAGAATCCAGCCCTGTCAATGAGGCAGATGCACCTGGCGCGTGAAGCTAAGTATACGGAACTGTACAGTTGTGCGCTTCGGTTCGATTGTCGCCACGCGACATTGTCGTCGCTGAGCGACGCTACGTATATCCGTGGTGCTAGCCGGGCTGGGGTCGACCTCAATTCATCGGAGCCGTTCGTCCGTCAACGCTTCTCGCTGGCTCACGAACTCAAGCACATCATCGACCACCTACACGTCGACCTCATCTACCAGAACCTGCCAGCCCACCAGCGCCACACGTTCGCCGAGGCGGTGTGCAACTACTTCGCCGGCTGCCTGCTGATGCCCAGGCCGTGGGTCAAGCGGGCCTACGCCAAGACCCAGCGCCTCGATCGCCTCGCCCGGCACTTCCACGTATCTCAGGCCGCCATGGCCACCCGGCTGAATCAGATCGGGCTGACCGAACCGCAGCCGCGCTGTACACCTCTGTACAGCGGCGACTGGCTCGACCCCAGCGACCTCGCCCGGCGCATCACTCGCTACGAGCGCAGCACCGACCACGGACCGCTGATCCCCGAACTGCTCACCGCCGGAGGGGTCCCTCGAACCATCTTCCAAGTACCAGCAGGAGGCAACCATGCCCACGCTCACTACCGAGTCTGACCAGACCGCCACGCCCGCACTTCGTCGGGCTGTGGCCTACCTACGCGTCTCGACCGCCAGGCAGGCGAGGACGGATGCCGGTAGCGATGGGTTCTCTATCGAGACTCAGCGTGAGGCCGCTTTCCAGAAGGCCGCGAGACTCGGTGCCGACATCGTCGACGAGTACATCGACACCGACACCGGCACCAAGCGCTCAGCCCGCCCGCAGCTCGAAGCGCTGCTGGAACGCCTGCAACTCAAGCGAGACGTCGACTACGTGATCGTGTTCAAGCTCGACCGCTGGGCGCGCAACCGCCTTGATGACGCCGCCACCTCGCTCGCCGTCCACCAGGCCGGCGCTGAGCTGGTGTCGTGCAACGAGCACATCGACCGCACCGCGGTCGGCAAGCTCAACCACGGCATCCTCGCCGCGGTGAACGAGTTCTACAGCGACAACCTGTCGAACGAGCTCAAGGCCAAGATGGCTCAGAAGGTCAAGCGGGGTGGTACGCCCGGGCAGTGCTCGCTCGGCTACCTCAACGTCCGCGAGAACGTCGACGGCAAGAACATCGGCGTCGTCAAGATCGACCCGGAACGGGCACCGATCATCAAGTGGGGCCTCGAAGCCTTCAGCACTGGCGACTACACCATCTCGTCGCTCACCGAAGCGCTCGTTGCTCTCGGGCTGACCACGCGGCCGACCGCCCGCCAGGGCGGCAAGCCGGTCACCACCAGCTTCGTCGGCCGCATGCTGCGCAACGCTTACTACACCGGCCTCGTCACCTGGGGCGGCATGCAGACCAAGGGCAACCACGAACCGCTGATCTCGGTCGAGACCTACGCCAAGAGCCAGGCGATCTTGGAATCACATCGGTCCGGCGAGAAGCAACGCACCCATGTCCACTACCTGCGCTCCACCATCTACTGCCGCCGCTGCGGCAGTCGCCTGTGCTTCACCCGTGCGACTGGAAGCAAGGGGGGCACCTACGACTACTTCTTCTGTCTCGGACGCCACCAGAAGCGCACCGAGTGCGATCTGCCGTTCATCCCGGTGGAGACGATCGAGAACGAGATCGAGGCCTACTACGCCTCTACCGTGCTCCTGACGCCTCGGCAGCAGGCCAACCTGCGGGAGCGGCTCGAAGCGGTTGTCCGAGAGCGCGCCGAACATGCCACCAGCGAGACCGCCCGGCAGACCAAGCGCGTCCAGCGCCTCGAAGGCCAGCGCGACAAGCTCCTCGACGCCTTCCTGACCGGCAGCGTCCCGGTCGACGTCCTGAAGCGTAAGCAGGACGCCATCACCCGAGAACTCGGTGAAGCTCACCAGGCCATCCGCGAAGCCGACATCGAGGCGGACGCGATCCGCCGCAACCTCGACCTCGCACTCCAACTGGTCAACAACGCCTCGTGGGCATACCAGGAGGCTGGCTGGCAGGGACGCCGGCACTGGAACCAGGCGCTGTTCGACCGCATCGAGGTCGACTACGAAGCACCCGTCTACACCAGGCTGGCAGACCCGTTTGCCCAGATGGTCGAAGCTGAGCTCCTGCGCCGACTCGACGACGAAACGACAAACCCCGACCGCCTTCATAGGGGCCGGGGTTTGAAAGAGCACTACTTGGCGGAGGGAGTGGGATTCGAACCCACGGTGAGTCTCCCCACACACGCTTTCCAAGCGTGCCGATTCGGCCGCTCTCGCACCCCTCCAGGAATGCCGGTTGCTGCAGTGCTCGTCCCCCGAGTGTGACGGCCAGGCGATCTGCGGCACACGGCGAGATCCGCTGAGAGCTGCTGCCTTCCGGCCCTGACCCGGTTCACGGGTCGCCATTGCACAGGACCCGGCCGCCACACTCGAGGGGCGAGCGGGGACAGGATAGCGCCCGGCCAGGGCCACCACGCCCGGCGGTAGCATCGGCGCGATGGCCCACCAAGCGCTCTACCGCCGCTACCGACCGCAGCGGTTCGGCGAGGTCCGCGGCCAGGAGCCGGTCGTGCGGGCGCTGCGCAACGCCGCCGCCGAGGACCGGGTCAGCCACGCCTACCTGTTCAGCGGGCCTCGCGGCACGGGCAAGACGTCGACCGCCCGCATCCTCGCCAAGGTCCTCAACTGCGAGAACATCGTCGAGGGCGAGCCCTGCGGCGAGTGCGAGTCGTGCCTCGCCATCGAGGCGGGCACGTCGATGGACGTCCACGAGCTCGACGCCGCCTCCAACAACGGGGTGGAGGCCGTCCGCGACCTCATCAGCCGGGCCGCCATCGGCACGCCGGGGCGCACCAAGGTGTACATCCTCGACGAGGTCCACATGCTGTCGACCGCGGCGTCGAACGCGCTGCTGAAGACCCTCGAGGAGCCGCCGGGCCACGTGGTGTTCATCCTCGCCACCACCGACCCGCAGAAGGTGCTGCCGACGATCAAGAGCCGCACCCAGCACCTGCAGTTCTCGCTGCTCGACGCGGACGAACTGGCCGAGCACCTCACCTGGGTGGTGGGCGACGCGGGCCTCGCAGTCACCGACGAGGCCCTCCAGCAGGTGCTGCGGGAGGGCGCCGGCTCCGCCCGCGACACCCTCTCGGCGCTCGACCGGGTGGCCGCCGGCGGCGGGGTCGCCGAGGGCACCGAGTCCGTCGACGCGCTCGTCGAGGCCCTGGCCGAGCACGACACCGGCGCCTCCCTCTTGGCGGTCTCGGGCGACGTGCGCCGTGGCCGCGACCCCCGCCTGATCGGCGAGGGCCTGCTCGGCCGCCTCCGCGACGTCTTCCTCGCCTCCATGAACGCCGACCTCGGCCACCTGCCCGACGCCGACCGCGAGGTCGTGGCGGGGTACGCGGCGCGGATGAGCGCGCCGGCGCTGACCCGTGCGCTCGAGGTCCTCGGCGAGGCCCTGGTCGAGATGCGCCAGGCCCCCGACCCCCGCATCCCCCTCGAGGTCGCCCTCGTGCGCCTCACCCGGCTCGACAGCGACACGTCGGTCGCCGCCCTCGCCGAGCGCCTGGAGCGGCTCGAGCGCGGCGGCGTGGTGGCCGCGCCCGCCGCGCCGGCCGCGCCGGCCGCGCCGGCCGCGGCGGCCAGTGTGGCGCCGGCCGCGCCTGCCCCCTCGACGCCGGCACCGGCGCCCGCCGCCGACCCCGAGCCCACGGTGGAGGAGCCCTCGATGGCGCCGGTCGCGGGCGGATCGCCCGGTGACGCCGCCCGGGCCCTGCTGAAGCGGGCCGAGCGCTCCGCCGGCGTGTCCAGCGCGCAGCCTGCCGCCGAGGCGCCGGCTGCCGCGCCTGCCGGCGGTCCGTCCGCGTCCCGTCCCGCCCTCGGCGCCCGGCGGGGCCCGGCGCCGGCGCCCGAGCCGGCGACCGCACCCGCCCCGGCGCCCGCGCCCGAGCCGGCCGCCGCTCCCGCGGCGGCGCCCGCCGCGGCCGGCGGGCTCCCCGACCTGAGCGCGATCCTCGCCGTCTGGGACGACCAGCTCCTCACCAAGCTGCCGCCGGCGGCCAAGGCCCGCTTCCGTGGCGGCCGCTTCGCGCGCACCGACGGCGAGGCCGCGGTGTTCGCCCTGCCGAACGACATGCACCGCCAGCGCTGCGAGGAGTACCGGCGCGACGTCGAGACCGTCCTCGCCGAGCACTTCGGCGCCCCCGTGCCGCTGCAGCTGGTGGTGGACGCCGACGTGGTCGAGGCCGGGCTGCCCGGCGCTGAGCCCCCGGCCGCCGGCGACCCGGCGCCCGCCGAGGGGGCCACACCGCCCGTGGTCGCAGCCGCGCCCACCATCGCCGACGAGGACGACGACGAGGCCATCGACCCCGACGAGCTCGTGGACGCCGTCGGCGAGGACCGCTCCGCGGTGGAGCGCCTCGCCGAGGCCTTCGGCAACGTCGAGGTCATCGAGGAGGAAGCCACATGAGCGACGACAGCAACGTCCCCGCCACGCCCGACGAGGTGTACGAGCCGGAGGGGGACGCCGACGCCGGCGGCCTCGGCATCCCCGGCCTGAGCGGCCTCCCCGACCTCGGGGGCCTGTTCGAGCAGGCCACCCGCATGCAGCAGCAGATGATGGAGGCGCAGGAGCAGCTCCACGCCACCGTCCTCGAGGGCCAGTCCGGGGGTGGTGCGGTCACCATCACCGCCAACGGGGCCATGGAGTTCGAGCACGTCCGCATCGACCCGGGCGTGATCGACCCCGACGACCCCGAGCTGCTCGCCGACCTCGTGCTCGCCGCGCTCCGCGACCTCACCAACCAGGTGCAGGACCTCCAGCGGGGCTCGATCGGCGGCCTCGACCTCGGCGACGTGAACCTCGGGGGCCTGGGCGGCCCCGGCGGCGCCTTCGGGGACCTCTGAGTTGGCCGGGGTCTACGCCGGCCCGGTCCAGGACCTCATCGACGAGCTCGGCCGCCTCCCCGGGGTCGGGCCCAAGTCGGCCCAGCGCATCGCCTTCCACCTCCTGAAGCTGCCCAAGGAGGACGCGCTCCGCCTCGCCCGCGCCATCGTCGAGGCCAAGGAGCGGGTGGCGTTCTGCGCGACCTGCTTCAACATCGCCGAGGGCACCGAGTGCGGCATCTGCGCCGACCCCCGCCGCGACGCCACCGTCCTGTGCGTGGTGGAGGAGCCCCGCGACCTCGTCGCGGTCGAGCGCACCGGCGAGTTCCACGGCCGCTACCACGTGCTGCAGGGCGCCATCAGCCCCATCGAGGGCATCGGCCCCGAGCAGCTGCGGGTGCAGGAGCTGCTCGCTCGCCTCGGCGACGGGGTGGTGAAGGAGGTCATCCTCTGCACCAACCCGAACATCGAGGGCGAGGCCACCGCCATGTACCTCTCGCGGCTCCTGACCCCGATGGGGCTCGACGTGACCCGCATCGCCCGGGGCCTGCCCATGGGGGGCGACCTCGAGTACGCCGACGAGCTCACCCTCGGCCAGGCCCTCGAGGGCCGCCGGGCGCTCTAGCCCGGCGCCCTGGCCCAAAACGGAAAGAGACTGAGACGCCGCCCCGGTGAGCGGGGCGCGGGCGGACATAACCCGCTCACCGGAGACGGCATCTCAGCGATCCGTATCGAGCCCAACGGGGAGGAGGGCCCCGGAAGACGTCGTTGGCTTCCGGGAAGCTCGATATCGAACGTTGCGGTCACATTACGATTGTTTCGAACTCGCGTCAAGTGTGACGAGGTGACAATTTGCCGGCGAGGCGCGGGCGGCCGGGTTCAGGGGGCGTCCGGCGTCGCCGAGTAGGGCGCTCGGGGCGGGGTGGCGGGGCTCGTGGCCTCGGCGGCGGCCTCGCTCAACTCGGGACGGTGCGAGGTGCGCAGCCACTCGTCGAAGAAGTCGTCGAGCTGGCGGCCCGAGACCTCCTCGGCGAGGTTCACGAAGTTGCGGGTGGTCACCCGCACACGGTTCGACTCCGCCGCCCACTGTTCGATGAGCGAGAAGAAGTCCTCGTCGCCGATCTCGAGGCGCAGGGCGTGCAGCGTCATGCCGCCCCGCCAGTAGACCTCCGTGGCGAACAGGTCGTCGGGCCCCGGGTTGCCGATGTGGAGGTCCCAGAAGCCGGAGGACTCGGGGATCGCGTAGAACGAGTCGAACACCTGCTGGGCGGTGCCGTTGCCTTCCTCCTCGCTCCAGAGCCACTCGGCGTAGGTGGCGAAGCCCTCGTTCAGCCAGATGTGCTTCCAGTTCCAGAGGTTGCGCCTGTCGCCGTACCACTGGTGGGCGAGCTCGTGCACCACCACGGCGTCGCCCTCGGTCTGGTCGCCGAAGAACTCCGGCGCGTAGACCGGGCGGGTCTGGTTCTCGAGGGCGAAGCCCAGGTCGCGGGCGTCGTCGACGATGCCGCCGCTGTCCACGAACGGGTAGTCGCCGAACTGCCCGGCGAGGAAGTCGAGGATCTCGGGCTCGCGGGCGAACGAGTTGGCCGCCCCCTCGCCGTAGGACATCGGGGCGTCGTCGGCGGTGCCGACGATCCAGTCGTTCTCGTTGGCGATGCTCGTCGCGGGCGGGCCGGGGACGGTCCACCCGTCCAGCACGTCGGCGTCGGCCTCGAACGAGGTCGTGCCCTCGCCGGTCGACACCTCGATGTCGTCGACGGCCACACCTGGGCCCTGCACCGAGTCGTCGCTGGCGTAGCTGATCGACAGGTCGACGGAGCCGCCGGCGTAGGCGCCGAGGTCGATCGACCACTGCTCCCAACCCTCGGAGCGCCCGCTGACCGCGTTCCACGACCCGGTCGAGCCGGTGGCCCGACAGGAGCCGTCGGCCCGGACGCTCTGGTAGTGCCCGAGGAACGGGTGCAGATCGAGCCAGTACGGGCAGGAGCTCCCCGTGTCGGTGCTGGTGTGGCCGTTGGCGTCGGGGAGGGTGGTCCAGTCGCTGCCCCCGGTGTGCTTGGCCTCGACGAAGACGTGGTCCCAGCCGCCCTCCGTGTCCCGGTTGGCCCAGAACGTGACGGTGGCCCCTTCGGCGGGCACGGCGATCGTGCGACGCAGGCGCTTGAAGGTCTGCTGGGCGGCCTGCGACAGCGCGAACTGGGTGCCGGTGCGGGGCGCCATGCCGACCATGAGGTCGGGGTCGATGGCGTCGACGATGTCGACGCCCCCGGGACGGCCCGAGTCGGTGTGGTACTCGGTCAGGTCGAACTGGCCCACGTTCACCGTGGCCAGGTACGTCGCCATGGGCGACGCCGCCCGCCAGACCCAGCGGGTGTGGCCGAGCGCGCTGTCGTGGCTGACGAGGGCCCCGTTGGCGACCGCCTCGAGCCCGTCGGGCACGGTCATGGCGATGTCGAAGGTGGCCTTGTCGCGCGGGTGGTCGTTGGCCGGGAACCAGGTCGACGCCACGTGGGGCTGGCCGACCACCAGCACACCGTCGTCGGTCGGGATCCACCCGCTGCCGGCGTCGATGCCGGTCTGCTCGACGGGCACGCCGCTGTAGGTGACGACGGTCTGGAAGTGGGTGCGCACCGGGATGCCCGCCGCCGGGGTGACGCGCAGCTCGCCGTCGCCGCGGGTGAACGTGGCCGGCGTGCCGTCGACGGTGATCGACTCGATGTCGAGGCCGTCGAAGTCGAGGTTGAACCGGGAGAGGTTCTGCGTCGAGCGGGCGTCGATGGTGGCCACCCCCTCGAGCACGTCCGTGTCGGGGTCGTAGCTGAGCTCGAGACCGTAGTTGGTGACGTCGTAGCCGCCGTTGCCGTCCTTCGGGAAGTACGGGTCGCCGATGCCCGAGGCGCCGCGTGTGAAGGCGGCGCCCTCGCTCGCGGCGGGCGCCTCCTGGGCGCTGGAGGGCGCCGGGCCGACGGCGAGGGCCGCCAGCAGCGCGGTCAGGGCCACGCCGGTGGCCAGCATCGGGCGTCGTCGGCCGAGCGTCGGTCGACGACGTGCATCATCAGGTCCCAGGTGCGCCACGTCTCTCCTCGTCGCTCGGGGTGATCGGAGCGTCCGGGTGACGAACCGCCCACTCCCGAGCCGCCGGCGTGGACGCTACCCCGCGGGCGCGGTGCCCGCCGGTGTGCCCCGGAGCAGCGCGTCGGTGCGGTCGTCGGCGGGGAAGAACAGCTCGACGGCCAGTTCCTCCAGGGTGACGTCCCGTGGGGTCCCGAACATGGTGAGGGTCGTGAACATCGACAGCTCCTCCCCGCCGGCCTCGAGGCGGATGGGTACGAGCAGCGGTGGCTCGTCGTCGTCGCCGATCGGTGGGGACGCGGGCCCGTCGCCGACACCGGGGTACGAGCGCACCTCCTCCTCGAGGGCCTGGAGTGCAGGGTCGCCCGTGAGGAGGCTGGTCCGGCGCAGCTGGCGGAGCAGGTAGGTGGACCAGTCCGGGAGGTTCCGGGTGCGGGGGGCGAGGCCGTCCGGGTGCAGGCAGAGGCGATAGACGTTCAGGGGTGGCCCGAGGACGTGGGCGGGGAGGCCGGCGGTCAGGGTGAGGGCCGCGTCGTTCGCCAGCACCACGTTCCACTGCCGGTCGATCACCACCCCGGGGTAGGGGTCGTGGGCGTCGAGCATCCGCTGGATCGACGCACGCACGTGCCGCAGCGCCGGGTCATCGAGCGGGCGCTCGGTGTAGCGGGGGGCGAAGCCGGCGGCGAGCAGGAGGGTGTTGCGCTCGCGCAGCGGCACCTCGAGGTGCTCGGCGACGGCCAGCACGAGCTCGGGGCTCGGCCGCGAGCGGCCGGTCTCCACGAAGCTGAGGTGCCGGGCCGAGACGCCGACCGCGAGGGCGAGGTCGAGCTGGCTCCGCCGGCGGCGGGTCCGCCACAGCTGCAGCAGCGGCCCGACGCCGCGCGGCGGAGCCGCCCGACCCGTCACGCCGGTGCGGGGGCCAGGTCCCCGAAGAAGCCGAGCACACGGGCGATCCGGCCGTCCTCGTCGAGGTCGACCACGTCGGTGCCGGTCACCGCCGGCACCCCGTCGGGCCCGACGAGCGCCCACCCGTAGCGGGCCACGCCGTGGTGCTCGTCGATGGCCGTCGTCCGGTTGAAGGTGTGGCCCGGGTAGTGGGCGAGCACGGCGTCGGTCATCGCCGCGATCTCCTGGTGGCCGCGGCCGTCGAAGGGCGGATCGATCAGGTGGCCGTCGGGGCGCCACACCTGGGCGACCAGCGCCTGGCGGCGCTCGGCGTCGGGCTCGGCGTAGGCCTCGAGGTGGGTGTCGATCAGCCGGTCGAGCTCGAGGGGGAGGGTGGTTCCGGTCATGGCGGTCCTTTCGCAGGCGGCCCGGCGGTCGGGCCGGTGGGTGGTGCCACCCGATCGTGCGCCCGCTCGTTCCCCGGCACGATTACCCGTCAGGTAGTGGTCCTGGCGATCAGTTGACGCTGGGGTCCGAGGGGTACAGGGCGTAGCGGGCGAGGGGGCCGGGCTGGCGGGCGAGGACCTCCTGCCACAGGCGGCTGGGGCGGGAGACGAAGGGGTCGTCGGGCATCGGATCGACCACGAACCAGGCCCCCTCGTCGATCTCGTCCTCGAGTTGGCCCTCGCTCCAGCCCGAGTAGCCGGCGAAGCAGCGCAGCTCGACGCCGGTGGGGAGCGCGTCGGGGTCGCCGTCGAGGTCGAGCAGGCTGATCCCGGGCACCGCGGTCGGCGTGAGCGGCGACGCCCCCTCGTCCGCCCGCGCCAGGCAGATCACCGCGCTCGGCTGCACGGGCCCACCGAGGAACATGGCCGCCGGCGCCGCCGCCCGTTCGCTCCACCGGGGGAGCACCTCGGCCACGGGGAGCTCGCTCGGCCGGTTGACCACCAGGCCCAGTGCACCCTCGTCGCCGTGTTCGAGCAGCAGCACGACGGTGCGGTCGAAGTTCGGGTCGCCGAGCAGGGGGGAGGCCACGAGCAGGCGGCCGCGGAGCGTCGGCGTGCCCGACCCGCCGGCGTCGCCGGCCTCGCCCCACTCGGCCCGATCGGACATGGACCCCAGTCTGGCGCCGGCGGCGCCCCCTCGCGCCGCGCCGGCGTCGCCTACGAGCGCAGCCCGTGGATGGGGCCGGCGGACGCCCGCAGGCTCGGGACCGTGCGTCCGGTCTGGTGGGCGATGATCTCGGCGCAGATGGCGACCGCGGTCTCCTCGGGCGTGCGGGCGCCGAGGTCGAGCCCGATCGGGGCCATGACCCGGGCGAGGTCGGCGTCGTCGACCCCTGCCTCCTGGAGGCGTCGGTTGCGGTCGTCGGTGGTGCGCCGGGACCCCATGGCCCCGACGTAGCCGACGTCGGTGGCGAGGGCTCCGAGCACGGCGGGCACGTCGAACTTGGCGTCGTGGGTGAGGACGCAGACCGCGTCCCGGGGGCCGAGGGCGTCGCCCACCGCGGCCAGGTGGCGGTCCGGCCAGTCGACCACGACCTCGTCCGCGGCGGGGAACCGGGCCCGGGTGGCGAACGCGGGGCGGGCATCGCACACCGTCACGTGGAAGCCGAGCACCTTGGCGACCCGGGCCAGCGCGGCGCTGAAGTCGACGGCGCCGAAGATGATCATGCGGGGCGGCGGGGCGAACGCCTCGAAGAAGACCGTGTGGTCGTCGCCGTCGAGCCGCCCACCGGCGCCGTAGCGCCGGGTGGTCGACGCCGCCGCGGTGAGCGCGGCCGTGGCGTCGCGGCGGATGGTGGCCTCCAGCCCGGCGTCGCTCCAGCCCCCGGCGAGGACCTCGGCCCCGGCATCGGGCCCGCCCGCCACCACGAGCACCTTGCCGCCGGCGTCGGGGCCGGCGATGGCCGTGGCGAGCACGGCGTGCTGCCCGGCGGCCACGGCGGCGTCCAGCCGGTCGAAGATCTCGGTGGGCACCGACTACCAGTCGAAGGGCTCGATGAACAGGTGGATGGTGCCTCCGCAGGTCAGGCCGACCGCGAAGGCCTCGTCGTCCGAGTAGCCGTAGGTGGCGATGCGGCGGTCGCCGGACTCGAGCACCTCGAGGGCGGTGGCCACCACGGCGCCCTCGACGCACCCGCCCGAGACCGAGCCCGCGACCTCACCGTCCTCGCTCACGGCCATGGCTGCGCCCGCGGGCCGGGGCGCCGAGCCCTCGACGTCGACCACCCGCGCCAGCGCGACCCGCTTGCCCTGGGCGCGCCAGCGGCGGAGGTCTCCCATGATCTCCTGCACCGACCCATCATGGCGGGCCGGTGCACGGGCGGCGAACACCGCCCGTGCCGGACCGGCTAGAGCGTCTTCAGGATGATGCCGTCGCCCTGGCCGCCGCCGCCGCAGAGGGCGGCCGCGCCGGTGCCGCCGCCACGGCGGCCGAGCTCGAGCAGCAGGGTGAGGGCCAGGCGGGTGCCGGACATGCCGACGGGGTGGCCGATGGCGATGGCGCCGCCGTTGACGTTGGTGACGTCGGCGGTGATGCCGAGGTCGGCCATGGACTGGACGCCGACGGCCGCGAAGGCCTCGTTGAGCTCGAACAGGTCGATGTCCGAGGTGGGCATCCCGACCTTCTCGGCGGCCTGCTGGATGGCCCGGGCCGGCTGGCTGAGCAGCGACGGGTCGGGGCCGGCCACCTGGCCGTAGCTGACGATCTCGCCGAGCGGCGCGATGCCGAGCTCCTCGGCCTTGGCCTTGGAGGTGACGATCACCGCGGCGCCGCCGTCGGAGATCTGCGAGGCGTTGCCGGCGGTGATGTTGCCGGCCTTGTCGAACGCCGGGCGCAGGCCCGACAGCGACTCGACGGTGGTCTCGGCCCGCACGCCCTCGTCGACGGTGACCATGACGGGGTCACCCTTGCGCTGGGGCACGGCCACCGGGACGATCTCGTCCTCGAGGAGCCCGTCCTTGGCGGCGCGGGCGGCCCGCTCGTGCGAGGCCGCAGCCAGCTCGTCCTGGGGCAGACGGTCGATGCCCGCGGAGGCGGCGTACTTCTCGGTGCCGGCGCCCATGGCGACCTGGTCGAAGGCGCAGAACAGGCCGTCGTACATCATCGAGTCGACGACCTTCTGGTCACCGAGGCGGTAGCCCGCCCGTGCGCCCGGCAGCAGGTACGGGGCGTTGGTCATGGACTCCATGCCGCCGGCGACCACGATGTCGGCCTCGCCGGACTGGACCATCTGGTCGGCCAGGTAGATCGAGTTGAGGCCCGAGAGGCAGACCTTGTTGATGGTCGTGGCGGGCACGGTCAGCGGGATGCCGGCGTTGGCCGCCGCCTGGCGGGCGGTGATCTGGCCGGCGCCGGCCTGGAGCACCTGGCCCATGAACACGTAGTCGACCTGCTCGGGCGAGAGCCCGGCCTTCTCGAGCGCCGCCTTGATCGCGAACCCGCCGAGGTCGGTGGCGGCGAACGATGCCAGCGCGCCCGAGAGCTTGCCGACGGGGGTGCGCGCCCCCGTCAGGATGACGGAACCAGCCATGGGTGAAGTCCTCCCGGTGCCTTGTGGTGCGCGCGAAGTGTACGGGGGCACCCCTCGATCGGGCGAAACGCCGTGCGCCGGCGGGGCGCGTGCCGGGCGGCTCAGCCCGGGTCGGGCTCGGGGCGCTCGAGGGCGCTGCGCACGGCGCGGCCGATGGCGTTGCGCACGATGTCGGGCATCGGGTCGCCGTCCGCGGCCGCCGGGTCGGGCGGCGCCGGTGCCTCGGTCTCGGGGGCGGTGAGGGTCGTGCCCCGGTCGCCGAAGAGGTCGTCGACGTGGCCGTTGAGCGGCGGCGCGCCCGGCCAGCCCGGCGGGACGGGCGGCTCCTCGGCCGGCGGCTCGGACGCCGGCGCGGGCTCGATGGTGGGCTCGGCGGGGACAGCGGGGTCGGTGAGGTCGACGACGGGGGCGCCGGCCTCGGCGGTGAGGTCGAGGGTCGGCTCGACCGGCGCCTCCGCGGCGGTGAGGCGGTCGAGGACCGCGCTCAGGTCGCCGTGGGCGGCGACGAGCCGGGCCTTCAGGGCGGCCTGGGTGCCGGCGGCCTCGTCGAGACGACGCTCGGCCTCGGCCATGAGCTCGCGGTGGCGCTGCTCGGCGGCGGCGACGAGCTCGTCGTGGCGGATGCGGGCGGCGGCCTCGACCGCGGTGGCCTCGGCGAGCAGCTCGGCCCGACGGGCCTCGCCCCGCACCTCGGCCTCGTGCAGGAGCGACGCGGCGCGCTGCTCGGCGTCGGTGAGGAGCACCTCGGCCCGCACCTGGGCCTCGGCGAGGCAGCGGTCGGCCTCCTCGGCGGCCAGGCGGGCGGCTGCCAGCTGCTCGGTGGCGGCCCGGTCGGCGTCGATGTGGGTGCGGGCGGCGTACTCGTCGGCCTCGCGACGCACGCGGTCGGCGTATCCGGCGGCCTCGATCTGTACGGCGGCGGCCTCGCGCTCGGCGTCCTGGCGGAGGACCGCGGCGGCGAGCTCGGCGTCCCGGCGCAGCTCCTCGACCTCGCGGTCGGCCCGCTGGCGGGTGAGGGCGGCCTCGACCTCCGCCTCGTGGCGCAGCTGGGCGACCGAGGCGTGGGCGGTGCGCAGCACGGTGGCGACCTCGGCGCCGAGGCGCTGGAAGTCGTCGGCCTCGCCGGCGGTCGTGGGGGGCTCGGCGAGGGGCGCAGCGGCGGCGGCGGGCGCCTCGGGCTGCTCGTCGAGGGTGAACAGCTCGCCGCCACCCTCGGTGGTCGCGCCGGGCGTGCGCCGCGGAAGGAGCGGGGCGCGGCCGTCCGGCTCGTCGGCGGGCTCGGCGGTGGCGAGCACCGAGCGGTCGACCTGCTGCTGGAGGTCGCGGTAGCTCTTGGCGACCTGCCCCAGGAACCGGTCGACCTCGACCTTGTCGTACCCGCGGCGGGACACCTTGAAGATGTGGGTCTCGATGTCCTCTGGCGTGAGCGCCATCGCCTGCTACCTCACTCGCATCTCTCCGGCCAGGCGGTTCGTCACCGAACCGCTTCGCCCTGGCGACCACTCAGCGTAGCGGGAAAACGCGCGGGGTGGTAGTGGTGGATGCGCCGACTCGGCCCGGCTCGGGGCCGCCCGCTACCGTCCTCGGCCATGCAGAAGATCCTCGAAGCCATCCAGGCGGGCGCCTCCGGGGAGGAGATCGCCGCGCTGCCGATCCCCGAGTCCTACCGGGCCGCCTTCGTGAAGAAGGACGAGATCGCCATGTTCGAGGGCATGGCGTCGGAGGACAAGGACCCGCGCCAGTCCGTGCACGTCGACGAGGTCGCCACCCCCGAGCTGGCCCCCGACGAGGCCTACATCGCGGTCATGGCGTCGTCCATCAACTTCAACACGGTGTGGACCTCGATCTTCGAGCCGCTGCCGACCTTCGGCTTCCTCAGCCGGCTCGGCAAGGAGGGTCGCTGGGGCGCCCGCCACGACCTGCCGTACCACGTGGTCGGCTCCGACGCCTCGGGCGTGGTGCTCCAGGTGGGCTCGGCCGTGCGCAACTGGAAGCCCGGCGACCGGGTCACCGTGCACTGCAACCACGTCGACGACCAGGACCCGTCCGCCCACGACGACTCGATGCTCGCCACGAACCAGCGCATCTGGGGCTTCGAGACCAACTTCGGCGGCCTCGCCGACCTCGCCGTGGTCAAGGCCAACCAGCTCATGCCCAAGCCCAAGCACCTCAGCTGGGAGGAGGCGGCCTGCAACGGCCTCACCAACTCCACCAGCTACCGGATGCTGGTCAGCCCGAACGCCGTGCAGATGCGCCAGGGCGACGCCGTGCTGATCTGGGGCGCGGTCGGCGGTCTCGGCGGCTACGCCGTGCAGTACGTGCTCAACGGCGGCGGCACCCCCGTCGGCGTCGTGTCGTCGCCGGAGAAGGCCGAGCTGCTCCACGAGCTCGGCTGCGAGCACACCATCGACCGCAAGGCCGCGGGCTACCAGTTCTGGAAGGACGAGCACACCCAGGACGAGGCCGAGTGGCGCCGCCTCGGCAAGGACATCCGCAGCATGATCGGGCGCGACGTCGACATCGTGTTCGAGCACCCCGGTCGCCAGACCTTCGGCGCCTCGGTGTTCGTCGCCGCCCGCGGCGGCACCATCGTCACCTGCGCCGCCACCAGCGGCTACATGATCGAGTACGACAACCGCCACCTCTGGATGAAGCTGAAGCGCATCGTCAGCTCCCACTTCGCCAACTACTACGAGTCGTGGGAGGCCAACCGCATGATCAGCGAGGGCAAGGTGCAGCCGATCCTGTCGGCGGTGCACCCCCTCGAGGGCGTGGGCGAGGCGGCGTACCAGGTCCACCACAACCTCCACGAGGGCAAGATCGGCGTGCTGTGCCTCGCCCCCGAGGAGGGCCTCGGCATCGACGACCCCGAGTTCCGCGACAAGGTCGGCGAGGACAAGATCACCCTGTTCCGCCGCCACGGCGCCTAGAGGAGGGACCAACGACATGGCAATCCAAGCCCGCATGCCCGGTGACGACCAGGACGAAACGCAGCAGCAGGACTCGGGCCAGGGCGTCGGCCCGCTGCTGACCGAGATCGACCACGTCGCCATCGCCGTGAACGACCTCGCCGCCGCCATCGACTACTACCGCGAGACCTTCGGGGCCACGGTGGAGCACCGCGAGGTGGTGGACAGCGACGGCGTGGAGGAGGCCCTCCTCGCGGTGGCCGAGTCCTACATCCAGCTGCTCACCCCCACCCGGGACGACTCGCCGGTGGCCAAGTACCTGGAGAAGAAGGGTGAGGGCCTGCACCACATCGGCTACCGCGTGGCCGACTGCGGCGTCGCCCTCCAGGCCGTGAAGGACGCGGGCGGCCGGGTCATCGACGAGGCCCCCCGCCCCGGCTCCCGGGGCACGACGGTGGCCTTCGTCCACCCCAAGACCGCCTTCGGCACCCTCATCGAGCTCGTCCAGGAGTAGCCGGGCGGACGTTCGCGCCGGGCCGGCCGGCCACGTCACCGAACCGGTGGCGTGGCTGGTTCCAATCTGGTTACCATGTCGTCATGGCGAACGTGACGATCAAGGACGTCGACGACGGCGACCTCGCCGGCGTAGCGCGCCAGGCCGCGGACCTCGGCCTGTCGACGCAAGAGTTCCTCCGGCGGCTCATCGCCCGTGAGGCGGCCCGGCCAGCGCTTCCCGACGAGCTCGCCGACCTGGCGAGCCAGCTCCGCTCGCTCCGCGAGCCAATGGAGATGGGTGAGTTCGATCGCGTCCGCCGCCGCGCCAGCCGCTCGGCGTGAGGCTGGATGCCGCGGTCCTCGACACGAGTGCGCTGCTCGCCATCGTCGGCGTCCTCCCGATCGAGGCGCCCGACGTTGCCCAGATGTACGTGCCCGAGTCCAGCCTGGTGGAGGGCATCGCCGTGCTCCGCTCGTTCCACGAGGGTCGGCTCACCGACGTGCTCGGTGACCTCGCGCTGATCGGCCCGATGGTCGCCGAGTGGGTCGGCGCCAACCGTACGGCGGGAACGATCGCCGAGCTCGCCGTCCGCCATCCCGACGAACTGGTCACCGACCTCGCCGCGGTCGCCACGGCGAAGGTCCTCGGCCTGCCCCTGGTCACCGGCATCCCCGACCTCGCCGGCCTCGACCCGGACATCGCCACCGTCGTGCTTCCCCGGCGACGCTCACCCGAGTAGGCCGCGGCACCTCGCTCGGCTCAGGAGCCCGGGCGCCGGCGGCGGAGCTTCGCCCAGAGGCGCTCGACGGCGCCGGACAGGCCGTCCTGGTAGACGATGGCCACGACGATCAGGACCACGCCGTTGAGGGCGAACTGGTACTGGGAGGTGCTGTCGCCGCCCGTGGCCTGGGTGACCAGGCCGCCCTGGGTGAGCGCGCCCGCCAGCAGGGCGCCGGCGATGCTGGCCACGCCGCCGATGTAGGTGACGGCGAGGTAGCCGAGGGACTGGAAGACGGTGAAGCTGCTCACCGAGAGGTTCTGACGCTCGTAGGCGAGCAGGCAGCCGGCGAGGCCCACGAGGAAGGACGAGACCGCGAAGGCGGCGAGCTTGGCGCGGGCCACGTCGACGCCGGCGGCCGCGGCGGCCCGCTCGTTGGCCCGCACCGCCAGCCAGCGCAGGCCGGTGGGGCTGCGGCGCAGGTTGGCCACGAACAGCCCGCAGGCGGCGACCACCACCAGGCACAGCAGCCCGAACGCGGGGCGGGGGTAGGCGTCGCCCCGGGCGGCGATGCCGAGGTCGACCCCGAACAGGGTCGGCTCGGGCACCGCCGTGCCGCCGAGGCCGCCGGTGAACCAGCTCCACTTGAACGCGAGCTCCTCGATGGCCACCGCTGCGGCGAGGGTGACGATGGCCAGGTTGAGGCCGCGAACGCGCACCGCTGGGAGCCCGGCGAGCAGGCCCACGCCGGCGGCCACCAGGGCGCCGAGGAGCGGGGCGATCGGGAAGGGCACGCCGAAGTCGTCCGTGAGCTTCACCATGGTGAAGGCGGCCACGCCGGCGAAGGCGAGGGGCGCAAGGGAGATCTGGCCCACGTAGCCCGTCAGCACGACGATCGAGAGCGCGACGAGGGCGGCGATCGTCGTGGTGGTGATGGCCAGGCGCCAGTCGCTGTCGAGGGTGAGCAGGCCCACGGCGGCGGCGGCGACCAGCACGCCGGTGGTCAGCCCGACCCGGCGGGGTCGGGGCGAGCGGGGGAAGCGGCCCACGGCGAGGGTCCCCCGGGTGGGAAGCGTCTGGCCCCGCACCGCCATGGTCACGAGGATCACGACGAAGGGCAGGCCGGCCTGGAGGCCGACGTCGGGCAGCCAGGTCCAGTCCGCCTGGAGCTTCACCATGGCCGACTGGGCCATGCCGATGGCGATGCCGGCGGCGGCGGTGACGGCGAACGACTCGAAGCCGCCGACCAGCGCCGCGGCCACCGCGGGCACGATCAGGAAGGCCACCTCGGCGGGGGAGAGGCGCACGACGCCGGCCCCCGACACGAGGATCACCGCGCCGCCGGCGAGCGCCCCGGCGATCATCCAGTTCAGCGAGCCGATCCAGTCGGGCGACACCCCGAGGAGCACGGCGCCCTTCTCGTTCTCCGACGCCGCCCGGGTGCTGAGGCCGAAGCGGGTCCACTTGTAGAGCGCCCAGAGGCCGGCGGTGGCGACGACGGTGAGCCCGAGGAGCCAGAACCGGTCCTGGGGGATGGTGGTGCCCAGGACGTGCACGGTGCGGGAGGGCAGCACGTGCTCGGTGGCCCGACCCGTGGCCGCGCCGGCGCCCCCGAAGCGGATGCCCGCGAGCGCGAGCAGGTAGAGGAGCAGGCCGAGCGAGGCGACGACCCGGGCGAGGGCGGGGGCGTGGCGCAGGGGCCGGAAGATCAGGAGGTAGACGATCAGGCCGGCGCCGGCGCCGAGGAGCAGGCAGATCGCGAGCGCGGTGAGCTCGGTCGGGACGTGGAACGCGAGGCCGGTGGTCGGATCGGTCCGGACGGGGAAGAGGTTGACCTTCTCGGGCAGGCCGAGGATGGGCAGGACGAGGTCACCGGTGCGGCGCAGCTCGAAGTAGGCGAAGGCCACGTACATGCCGAGCGCGGCGTGGGCGAAGTTGACGACGCCGGAGGCGCGGTAGGCGACGACGAGGCCCAGGGCGAGGCTGGCGATGACCGCCCCCGTCCCGAGGCCGAACAGGAGCTGCTCACCCACCGACGCCGACCTCCTCGAGGATGTCGGGCACGGGCACCCAACCGTCCGAGACCTCCGTCAGGGACCCGTCGCGCTGCTCGACGAGCACCTGCTCGGGGGCGCAGAGCGCCGGCAGGCCGGGCACCTGCGGGGTGGCGCAGGTGTAGGGGTGCCCGTTGAAGCTGGGTACGTCGACCGACGAGCGGAAGGCGTCGATGATGGCGGCGGAGGTCAGGTCCTCGGCGCCGATGCTCGTCATCACCGCGTAGAGGTTCATGAGGCCCCGGAACGAGACCGTGCCGGCACCGGCCGGGGCGAGGCCGTCGCCGTACTTCAGGATGGCCAGGTTGTAGAGGGGCCCGTCGACCTCCTCGGTGCTGCCCGCCTCGGCCTCGATGCGCCCCTCGATGTTGAAGATCCGACCCTCGCTGGCGGCCGGTCCGGCCTCGGCGATGATCGACGGCGCCGCGCACGAGCCCACCAGGAAGATGGGGGCGGTGATCCCCAGGTCGCGGGCGCCCTGCATCACGGGGACGCAGGACGTGTCCGCGGCGCCGAAGAGGATGGCGTCGGGGTCGCCCTCGCTCGCCTGCTGGAGCACCGGCAGGAAGTCGGTGGTGGCGAGGCCGAACGCCACCTCGCTCACCTCGTCGACGCCGAGGCCCTCGGCGACGGTGACGCCGTAGTCCTGGGCGGCGGTCTGGATGGGCGGGTACTCGGCGTACACGACCGCGATGTGCTCCGCGTGCAGCTCCTCGGCGGCGTACGAGGCGAAGGCGGTGAAGGCCCCGGGTGTGCCGCCGCTGAACTGGAACGAGATGGGGCTGCGCTCCTCGTCGAGGTTGATCGGGATGCCGCCGACGTAGGGCAGGTCGTTCTGCTCGAGCACCGGGATCGACCCGTTGGAGGTGATGTCGATGCCGCCGAGGACGGCCACCACCTCGTCGCCCACCATCTGCTGGGCACAGGCCTGGCTGCGCTCGACCGAGAAGTTGGTGATGCAGGCGTCGAGCTCGAGGGGGTGCCCGTCGACGCCGCCGAGCTCGGTGTTGATCCACTCGATGCCCGCCTCGACCGCGAGGCGCAGCTCCGGGAACGAGCCGAGCGGTGTGTCCTCCTGGTTGATCATCCCGATGCGGATGGGGGTGCCGGTCGCCTCGACGGGCTCGTCGGGGATCGTCCCGAAGCTGGCCTCCCGGCCGGCGTAGTCCTCGATGACGGCCCCGTCGGGTGCGGTGGACGGGATGGTGTCCCCGGTGGGGGCCGTGGGTGCCGGGCTGCTGGCGGCGCGCTGGACGGTCTCGGTGCAGGCGGCGCCCACGAGCGCGGCGGCGAGCGCGGGCGCGAGCAGCAGCGCCCGTCGCGCCCGCGTGCGTGGCTGTCGTGCCACCGTCCCCCCAGACCTCTCCTTAACGGCGTTCAGTGGCGGGACGTTACCGCTCGCGGCGGAGGCTCGCGGAGAGGTGGTGCTGCAACGGCTGGCCGACCGCGGCCATGCGCAGGGTGTAGGTGAGGCGGTCGCCGTCGACCTCGATGGTGCGCTCGACCGCGGTGACCTCCTTGGCCGTCGGCGTCATCCCCACCGTCGTGGTGGCCAGGTCGATGCGCTGGCCGATCACCGTGCCCGTGGAGATCTCGGTGATCCCGGTCGGGTGGGCGAGGGCGAGCTCCACGCCGTCGGCGCCGACCGGGCGCAGGTAGCCCATCTCGGCGTGCAGCGGCCGGCCGTCCTCGGCGTGGCGGGTGCGCTGGGTGTAGGCGAGGAAGGGCTTGCCCACGTGCCAGAAGCGGATCTCCTCGTGGTACCCGAACCCCTCGATGGTCGGGTACTCGCCCTCGCCCTCACCGACCCACTCACCGAGCAGGAAGGCGAGCGGCTCGAGCGCCGGCGGCAGGCCGGGGGTGTCCATCAGAGCGACCTCGCCAGGTCGGCGAGGAGGGCGACGACGAGCTCGGGGCGGCCGAGGAAGGGGGAGTGGTCGGTCTCCCAGACGACGGTGTCGGTGCAGCGCTCGGCGAGGATGCGCTGGAGGTCGGGGTGCACGGCGTTGTCCTTCGTGCACACGACGTAGGTGGAGGGGCGTTCGCGCCAGGCCACGTTCGTGGGCGACTGCCCCATGTTCGCGAGGGGCTGCGGGGTGAGGCGCCGCACCGCCGCGGCGGCGGCCTCCGGCGGGCACTCGTTGTAGAAGAGCGCCATCGCGCCCTCGTCGGCGATCGTGGCCGAGCCATCGTCGAGCATCGTCATGTGGTCGCCGAAGTCCGGGCGGCCCGAGTGGTCGAGGGCCGCGGCCCGGGGGTCGTCGAACATCGCCGTCATCATCGTCTCGCCCTCGTCGAGGTCCATGGCCGCCAGGTAGACGAGGTGGGCGACGGACGGGTGCAGGCCGGCTTCGGTGATGACCGCGCCGCCGTAGGAGTGGCCGACCAGCACCACCGGGTCGTCCTCGACGGTGGCCAGCGCGTCGAGCGCGGCGGTCACCCGGGCGGCGTCGCCGTAGAGGTCGGTGAGCGGCCGGGTGTCGTCGCCGTGGCCCGGCAGGTCGACGGCGTCGGCCGTGACCCCCTCGGCCCGGAGGCCCTCGACCACCGCGTCCCAACACCAGGCGCCGTGCCACGCCCCGTGCACCAGCACCACCCGTGCGCTCATGCACCCGACGCTAGGCGGTGGCGCTGTGGCAGGCTCGCCGTCGTGAGGGTGCACCTGGTCGACGGGACCTATGAGCTCTTCCGCTACTTCTTCGCCCTGCCGGCGCACGTCAACGGCGATGGCCAAGACGTGGCCGCCGCCCGCGGGGTGGTGGGCTCGATGCTGCAGCTGCTCGAGGACGGCGCCACCCACGTCGGGATCGCCACCGACCACGTGATCGAGTCGTTCCGCAACGACCTGTGGGCGACCTACAAGGACGGCTCGGGCGTCGATCCCGTCCTCTTCGCCCAGTTCCCCCTGCTGGAGGAGGCGCTCGAGGCGGCCGGCTTCACGGTGTGGGCCATGGTCGAATTCGAGGCCGACGACGCGCTCGGCGCCGGCGCGGCCATGGCCGCGGCCGACCCGCGGGTCGAGCAGGTGCTCATCTGCACGCCCGACAAGGACCTCGGCCAGTGCGTCACCGACGACGCCCGCATCGTCCAGTACGACCGGCGGAAGCGCCAGCTCGTCGACCGCGCCGGCGTGATCGAGAAGTTCGGCGTGCCTCCCGAGTCGATCCCCGACTACCTCGCGCTGGTGGGCGACAGCGCCGACGGCTTCCCCGGCCTGCCGGGCTGGGGGGCCAAGTCGGCCGCCGCGGTGCTGGCCCGCTACGGCCACCTCGAGGACATCCCGGCGGCGGCGGGCCAGTGGGACATCACCGTGCGGGGTGGCGCCAAGCTCGCCGCCACCCTGCAGCACCAGTACGAGGAGGCGCTGCTCTTCCGGCGCATCGCCACCATCGAGGTCGACGCCCCGGTGTCCGCCTCGGTCGACGAGCTCGAGTGGATGGGCCCCTCGCCGCGCTTCGCCGAGATCTGCGCCCGGCTCGACTCGCCGGGCTTCCTCACCCGGGCGGACAAACTTGCTGCACGCCTCGGCTGAGGAACTCCGACCGGGCGGCGCCAAGGCCTGGCTCGCCGCCGCACGCGCCCAGCCGGTGGCGCCCTGGTCGGCGGTGTCGCGCCCCGGCGTGGCCGCCGTGGTCGCGCTGGTGCTGGCCCGGGCGACCTTCTACGCGGTCCAGGGCATCGGGTTCTTCCAGGACGACTTCCACTTCGTGCATGACACCCGGGTGTTCGGCTGGTTCGGCTCGGTGCAGGGGGCCCACAAGCTCGAGAGCCGACCCGGCATGTGGCTGCACTTCAACGTGCTCTACGGCCTGGCCGGCGACCACCCCCTGGTGCTGTTCGCGCTGGTCACCCTGCTCAACGCGGCGGCCGCCGTGCTGCTCTACGTCCTGCTCGTGCGGGTCCTGCCCGTCCGGCGAGCCGCGCTGGCCGTCGCCCTCGTGTGGGTGGCGCTCCCCAACCACACCACCATCACCGTGTGGGGGGCGGCGTCGCAGGCGCTGATGGCGGTGCTCCTCCTGCTGCTCGGCCTGCTCCTCGTCACCTCCGGGCGCCCCGTCGGCGCCGCGCTCGCCCTCGCCGGCTCGGTGCTCTGCTACCAGGTGACCATCCCGATCGCCGTCGTCGGGGCCCTCCTGATGCCCTCGGCCCGGCCCCTCCGCGAACGGGCCCGGCTCGGCGTCGTCGCCGCCGTCGGCGTGGCCACCCTGTGGCTGATCACCCACCCCACGTACCCCACCGAGCTGCGGGTCCCGAACGTGGTCATGCTGTGGTCGGCCCACTTCGGCACCGGGCTCTTCGGCACCGTGGGCCCGTCGCCGTGGCTGCGGTGGGGGGTGGCCGTGGCGGTGCTCGTCGGCGTCGTCGTCAGCCTCGTCGCGTGGGTGCTCGGCGCCCGGCGCTGGGTGGACGGCCCGCCCCTCGTCCTCGCCGGCCTCGCGGTCTGGGCCCTCGGGCTCGTCTACCTCGTCTCCACCCCCGACTTCGTGTCGGTCGGCGACTACGGCTGGGTGGACCGGCTCTACGCCGCGTCGTCGCTCGGCTCGGCCATGGTCCTCGTCGGCATCGGCCAGCTCGTGTGGCGCCATGCCCGGCCGGTCGTGCTCGCGGGTGCGGTCGCGCTCGGCGTCCTGTGCCTCTACGGCCAGGCCGTGGCCCTCAGCGCGTGGAGCGACGCCGGGCAGGACCTCGTCGCCCTCATGCACGAGCTCGGCCGGGTGGCGGACGACCCGGCGAACACCGCCTTCGCGGTCGGGCCCTCGCTGCCGCCCCGCAACGGGGTGTACGCGGTGGAGACCGTGTCCGCCACCTACGCGCTCTTCCTCGCCCACGGCGAGGGTGACGGCAGCGTCTTCATCGCGAACGATCCGGACGAGTTCGACTACCGGGTCCGGGAGGAGGCACGGGTGCCGATCGAGTGGCCCGCCTTCCTCGACGTGCCCACGGAGACCCTGCCGTCGCTCGGTGCGGTGGGCCTCGTCGACCAGGGCCCGGGCGGCCTCTACCTCGACGGTTGGGCGGTGCAGCCCGGCGGTCGCGGCGCGGCCGACGTGGAGGTGTACGTGGACGGTGGCGACGAGCCCTGGGCGACGATGGCCGACGTGGACCTGCCGCGGGACGACGTCGCCGCCGTCCGGGGCTTCGGGCCGGACCACGGGTTCGCCCGGGTGGTGACCGGTCCGCCCCTCGCCGAGGGCGACCACGAGGTCTGCCTGCGCGTCGCGGGGGTACCCGGCGAAGCCGGCGCGATCAGCTGTGCGCCGGTGACGATCCGCACCGAGCCGTGGGTCGAGATCGTCTCGGCCGAGGCGACGCCCGACGGCGTCCACCTCATCGGGTGGGCCATCGACCCCGCCACCGCCGACCCCACCCAGGTGGTCGCCAGCGTCGACGGCGCCCCGGAGGTCGACCTCGGCCTCGTCGGCAACGAGCGCGGCGACGTCAACGGGGAGCACCCCGGGTACGGCCTCTACCACGGGTTCGATCGGATCCTCCCCGCCGGGCCGGGCGCCCAGCAGGTCTGCGCGGTCGGCGTGCGCCCCGACGGCTCGCGCGGCCGGGCCACCTGCGTCGACCTCACGGGTTGACCGGCTGCTCCGTTCGAGGTTGCGGTCCGCCCTCCCTCGCCGCGCTGGGCGGGCGTACGCTCGCGCCATGACCGGTCGGGCGAAGGTGCGGATCGTCGTGGGCGTGCTGGCGGCGCTGGTCGCTCTGCTGGGTGACGGCGCTGCCGTCGCCGGGGCCTCTCCCCGACAGGCGGCGCCCGAGGGCACCGCCGACTGGGTGCAGGTGAGCAGCGGCTATCACCACACGTGCGGCATCCGGAACACCGGCCGCCTGTACTGCTGGGGGAAGGGGGACCGGGGCCAGCTCGGCTTGGGTGGCATCGGCAACGCTGACACCCCCCTCGAGGTGTCTGGCGGCGCCACCGACTGGAAGTCCGTCAGCGCCGGCAGTGGCTGGACCTGTGCGATCAAGACCGACGGCACCCTCTGGTGCTGGGGTCGCGACGACTACGGGGTGTTGGGCAACGGCCCGACCACCGGGGATCAGCTCACCCCGGTGCAGATCGGGACGCTCACCGACTGGAAGTCGGTGAGCGCGGGGCTCGGCGAGACCACCTG
>WBZL01000070.1_pt1 | contig 95733 bp, 80 predicted proteins | sample 5204291 | NCBI WGS metagenome assembly WBZL01 (sample SAMN12344345, study PRJNA552823) | activated sludge metagenome | biome: Activated sludge suspended growth; feature: Nitrification reactor; material: Wastewater; isolation source: activated sludge from nitrification reactor of wastewater...
ACCTCGATGTCGGCTCATCGCATCCTGGGGCTGGATAGGGTCCCAAGGGTTGGGCTGTTCGCCCATTAAAGCGGTACGTGAGCTGGGTTCAGACCGTCGTGAGACAGGTCGGTCTCTATCCGCTGTGGGCGTAAGGGATTTGAGAGGAGCTGCCCCTAGTACGAGAGGACCGGGGTGGACAAACCTCTAGTGTACCAGTTGTTCCGCCAGGAGCACTGCTGGGTAGCTACGTTTGGAAGGGATAACCGCTGAAAGCATCTAAGTGGGAAGCCCACCTCGAGATTAGATCCCTCATCCGTAATGGAGTAAGACCGCTAGAAGACGACTAGCTTGATAGGCGGCAAGTGTAAGCATGGCAACATGTTCAGCTAAGCCGTACTAATGGTCGAGGGCTTACGTTTTGCATGGTACGGAGAACTTGGTATTCTGATGCTGTGCATCGGGATTTATCTTATTCATTTGTAAAATTTACAACATAACCTTGTTATTTAAGAAGGTCTTCTGGTGATTTGAGCGACGAAGTCACACCCGGTCCCATCCCGAACCCGGTAGTTAAGCTCGTTAGCGCCGATGGTACTTGGGGGGCAACTCCCTGGGAGAGTAGGTCATTGCCGGAAGGCCTTTTTATTTTTCAAAGGCATCAATTGAATTAGTTATAAGATTATAAGCACCTAAGGGTGCTTTTTTTGTTTTCCAAATAGATGCTGAAAAGTAGATTTTATATGTGCAAAATATTGACAATTTGCGATTTGTCCTGTAAGCTTTCAAGAAAAGAAGGATATAGTAAGTTTAGGTGGACTTATGCATGTTCCAATATCACTTTACTTAGCTACAAAAGAAATATGGCGTTCAAGAGGGCGTTTTGCTGCCATTGGTTCGGTTATTGCGTTAATTACCTTGCTTGTGCTGTTTTTAGCTGCTCTTGGCGAGGGGCTAGGGAATGGTAATCGTGAATTTTTGGGTAAACTCAATGGCGAGTTGATTCTTTTTCAGGAGCAAGCCAATTTGTCAGTTTCTGGAAGCCAGTTTGGGCGTTCAATAATGAATGATATTCTGCGAATGCCAGATGTTGATGAAGCGGGTGCGATAGGTTTTAGTAGCGTTTTTGTCTCTATAGCTGGTAGTAATGAGCTTTTGTCTGTCTCGATGTTGGGTGTTGAGCCGGGAAAACCTGGGGAACCGCCAGCCTTTGAGGGACGGGGTTTGGGAGGGGTTCGTGCGAATGAGGTGGTATTGGATGAAAATGCAGCTATTCGTTTAGGGTTGGGTGTTGGAGACAAACTGGTTGTGCAATCTACTCAGGGGACGGTGGATGAGCTTTTTTCACTACAAATAGTGGGGGTGAGTGATGGTCGTCAATATTTTATCCAGCCTTCAATTTTTGTGCCTTTGTTGACGTGGGATCGCATTAGACCGAAGGCGATTCTTGATAATGGGCAGAGTGAGTTAACGTTCAATATTATTGCGGTTAGGCTGGTGGATCCCACAGACGAGGTGAATGCTGTGCGTCGGATTGAGGAGCGATTGAGTACTGTGGAAGCGGTTGATAGGCGTACCGCCTATGAGGCTGCTCCGGGATATAGTGCGCAACAAAGCACGATTAATACGCAACAGGGTTTTACGTTATTGATCGGTGTGTTAGTTGTTGGTGGGTTTTTTCAAATTCAGACATTGCAAAAGGTGGCGCAGGTGGGTATGTTGAAGGCGTTGGGTGCTTCAAATGGTGTTGTCTACGCGGCCGCGCTGCTGCAAATTGTTGTGACAAACTTTTTTGGTGTTTTGCTAGGGAGTTTTGCTACATTGGGTTTGGCGGCTAGCTTTCCACCTGGTATTCCGATTGTTTTTCAGGGGGATCAGGTTGTGTTCGCTTTGGTTACTTTGTTATTGATTGGGCCGATAGGTGGGTTGTTGTCTTTGCGGGTTTTAGCCAGGGTTGAGCCTTTGACAGCTTTGGGGTTGGCTTCGTAACGGCCGTTTTTCTCGCACTACTATTTCTTCATCACCCGCTTGTGGAATTATAAATTATGACGATTGCTTTAGAAACAAACAGTGTATTAAAACAATATCAGTTGGGCGAATTGACAATAACGGCCGTTAATCGCGTATCAATCCGTATTGAGGCTGGTGAGTTTGTAGCACTGGTTGGCCCAAGCGGTTCTGGTAAAACAACTATGCTGGCGATGATTGCTGGTCTGCTCTCGCCTACACGCGGTAGCATTCACATTGGGGATGTTGAACTGGGTCAAATGAGCGAAGCAGAGCGCACCCGATTTCGGCGCGAAAAAATAGGGTTTACTTTTCAGGCTAATAATCTTGTGCCATATTTGACCGTGTTAGAGAATGTGGCATTGATGTTGCGGCTTAACGGCAGTTATTCCCGCACCGGGCAAGACCGCGCTATTGAGCTATTAACTAGGTTAGGGCTGAAAGAGCGGCTGCACAATTTGCCATCTCAGCTTTCCGGTGGACAGCAGCAGCGCGTTTCAATTGCTCGCGCTTTGATTCATAACCCGGAACTGGTCTTAGCTGATGAGCCGACGGCAAGTTTGGATACGGAACGTGCTTACCAGGTGGTGCAGACATTTGCTGACCTAATCCATGAGCAAAATCGGTCTGGCATTATGGTTACTCACGACCTGCGCATGTGTCGGTACGTAGATCGCGTAATTCAGATGGTTGACGGCCGTTTAGATCGTGTTATCAGTTCGCCGAAAGAAATTGCCGCTTTTGCTGGCATTTATTTGGAGCAGGAGGGCGAAATTGAGTAGTGGTCAAAGGTAAGATGCAAGTGTTTAAGGCCACGCAGCAAATAATTGCCTCCGTGTTCGGGTTCAATGTTTCCTAAAGTCAGGTTTGGCATTCGTTTTAACAGCGTTGTCAATGCAATTTGTCCTTCCAGTCGCGCCAAGGGTGCCCCCAAACAGTAGTGAATCCCGCTGCCGAACGAAAGATGTTGGTTTTTTTGCCGCTGAATGTTTAATTGTTGTGGCTGTTCAAAGCGCTCAGGATCATGGTTGGCCGCCCCCAGTAAAAAGGCAATGCTGTCGCCTCGGTGGAAGAAACGGCCGTTATACTCAAAATCCTCTAGTACCATCCTGCTTGTCATTTGCACCGGGCTGTCATAACGCAGCAGTTCTTCAACGGCCGTTCCGGCTAATGTGGGATCATCCCGCAGCAGCCCCAACTGATCTGGGTGCTGCAGCAAAGCCAGCGTTCCATTCCCAATCAAGTTGATCGTTGTTTCATGCCCGGCCACAAATAAAAAGGCACAGGTAGCATACAGTTCGTTGGTACTCAAACGTTCCCCTGCTTCTTCCACGGCCACCAGGGCACTGAGCAGATCGTCCTGCGGGTGTCGCCGCCGTTCATCCGCCAATTGTGCCAGATAAGCTCGAAAGGTTTTGGCAGCCTGGGAAGCGCGGTCATAAACGGCCGTTTCCTCTGTCAAATCCAGACTCCGCGCCAGGTCATTAGAAAGCGCATGAAACGCCAAATGGTCGGCCGGCGGGATGCCCAGCATCTCCGCAATTACTGTCACCGGCAGCGGGTAGGCCAGGTCAGCAATCAGATCCATATGGCCTTGTGCTTGCACCTGATCAAGCAACTCATTGGTAATGCGTTCCACCGACCCCCGCAATTGCTCCACCATGCGTGGCGTAAATACCTTATGCACCAACCCACGCAGGCGCGTGTGATCGGGCGGGTTTTTAAAGAGAAGCCAATCCTTTTGCATCGTCGCCAGTGCCTTTTGCGTTTCTGGAGCACGATCAACCTGAAACATGCCATGCCCCAAACGATTGTCCCGCAGAAGGGCTACACAATCATCGTACCGCGACAGGAAATACATTTGCCAGCGATCCCAGAAAAAAACGGGCGCATACTGGCGCAGCAAATCGTAAAAAGGGTAGGGGTCTTGGCGAAATTCGGGTGTGAGCGGGTTAAAGTCTATCATGAATTATACCTCAATATGTGCTTCATGATTGATTGTACGCAACTTGACATGATTTGTCGCAATCCTTAGACGAAGCTATAAAATTCGTGTAAATTAGTTCACACGGGCAACGTGCGTTTTTTTGCCGCATTTTGCGGACGGTGTTCATACAATGATACCGTGCAAGGAACACGCGAAACAACAGGGATGTCTGTCATCATTGCAGCCCTCATGATTGTCACGCCCCGCATGTTGTCCCGCAATTATCAAGTGAACAGAGTTTTTTGATTAGCCACGTAGTTTTCTGGTTTCTGCGTGGCTAAATTTTTTGTCGAGGTTTTGCAATAATGGATGTTTGGGCAACGCTGCTTTTGGCGCATTTGATTGCCGATTTTCCTTTACAAACCAATTGGGTTTTTAAGGTGAAAACACAAGGCAGTTGGGGGGTGGCAGTCCATGTGGGGATTCATTTGTTGGTAACAGCCGTTCTAATCAAGGACCATCTAACCTACTGGCCTGTTCTGCTTATTTTGGGGGTGGCACATTTCATCACCGACTGGGTCAAGCTGCGGTTTCCCGGCCGTTTGCAAACCCCCGGCTTTATTCTCGATCAAATCATCCACTGGCTCACTCTGCTGCTCATTGCCCTTGCTGTGCCAACTATGCCCATGCTGCTGCCCACCTGGCTGCTTTACCCCATCCTCGCCCTCACCCTCATTCCCGCCTTGCTAACCTGCCTCTGGATTTTAGCTAACGATTTACGCAATCAGCCAACCCCTACATGGCCGCCAGTAGAATGGGCAAGCCAGCATTTGTTACGGGCATCACAACTGATTGGCTTTGCATTGGTTATATTAGTGGGTACCAGCAGCCTGATTGCCATGCTCTGACTGCCCTGAATGACAAGGCGGTGTCAGGCTGGCGGCGCAGGATGGAGTCAAAAACGGCCGTTTTCAATCCGTTCCGCCAGCATACCAAAAAACGCCCGGTTAATAGTCGTCAGAAAACGCGCATCCACCTGCGGGGCCGGCCACGTAGCATAAGGCAATATTTGGCGCAAATTCGCCGTCGAAAAGCGAATCTCTTCGTGCATATACGGCATCTGAAACGCCACATTTCGCGCCAGGGCCCGCTCTATCCGCGATGCCGCTGCCATGTCAAATTGTGCCAACGGCACCAGTTTCAGCCCCCGAATCGCCAGCGTCTCGCACAAAACCTCATGAACCAGCCCCATCGTCGGCGGCTCTTCGTTGACAATGTTGAAGATTTTGAGCAGCGGCGTGGCAAGTTCTGGCTGTTGTGCCAGTCGCAGCATTGTACCCACCACGTAATCCACCGGCACCAGATTGAGCGTTGTTTGTGGGTCGCCCACCAGCCGCGTGTTAACTGTGCCATCAAAATTCTTTTGGCGGTTTTCCAAATGCTTGCGTACCCGGTACAGGGCACTGATGACCTGATAGTAGGCCGAATGATTGAAAACCTGGGTTGTCTTTGAGCCAATAATGATCGCCGGCCGTAAAATCGTCGCGTCAAGCTGATGGTGCTGCTGTTCCCGTGCCACCACCTTTTCCCCCTCATGCTTTGACCATTCATACAGCGAGCGAAAACCAGTGTTTTGTCCGTTGCTAACAATAGCCTCCGGCACCACCAAACAGTCGCGCCCGCTGCTATAGGCCGTCGAAACGTGGAAGTAACGGGGTGGCGTGGCGGGGTTGATGCCGCGCACAAACCCTAACATGTTTTCTACCCCGCCAATGTTAATCGCCTGGATATAGTTGCGTTCGTGTTCCTGGTATCTGAAGGTGGCGACACAGTGCCACACTTCGTCAATGGGCTGGCTGGTTTGGCCGCGCACTTTGTGGATGAGCGAAACGGCCGTTTCTTCCACATCCCCCAACACCACCACCAGCCGGGAAAAATCGGGCGGCGCGGCCGGGTTCACCTGCAAAATGGCACTTTGTAGGCGAAAAACGGCCGTTTCTCCCTCCCCCCGCACCAACGCCACCACCCGGCTTCCCTGCTGCAACAACCCATAGGCCAAATGACAGCCCAAATAGCCCGTTGCCCCGGTTAAAAAAACTAGCTTCTCCGTCACACCCACATCATCATCCTCTGCTCTCAAAATTGGCCTATATTAGCTACTTTTATTATTAGACATTATTGGTATTAAGTGACACAGAGTTACACAGAGAAGGCACAGAGATTCACAGAGGAAAAGAGGAGACGTTTATTTTCAATTGTTGGTTTCCCGGAAAGCAAGATGCTTATGGCAACAAAAAAGCCTCTTTTCCTCTCTGTGACCCTCCGCGTTAACTCTGTAAGCCTCTGTGTTATGCTTTGTTCCTATTTCTGATAATGTCTGTTCATTTCCGCAATCACCCCAGCCACATTTGCCGGTTGCCAGTCAGGGGGCTTAAGCAGCTTACCATCCGCCCGGCGTGGCCCGCCTGCTTTCTGCATATTGGCGCGATGAACCTCGGCAAAAATCGGGTCAGGATCAACCCCAAACGCCCACATTGCCCCATACACCACATATAGCAAATCAGCCAGCTCGTGCAGCAGCGGGGCAGCGTCAATGGCCTCGCCGTTGGCTTGTGCCACCTGAATGGCCTGAAAAGCGGCCGACACCTCGGCATATTCCTCGTCTATCAACGTTTGCCGCAGTTGCATGGAGTCGGGTGGGGGGATTAACGGCCGTTCTGGCAGCGGCGACCCAATGGCCTCATGAAACTCAAAAATCTTCTCCGCGTTACTCTTCATCACTCCACCAACCGTGCAATAAGCTGCGCCAACGGCATCTCCGTTAACGCTCCCAGCCGATGATCCGCCGTCGCAAAATCCAGCAAGCGCGTCATCTCATTGGGTACCACCACACAATATAGCCCCGCCCGCTTCGCCGCCATCAGCCCGTTAGGCGAATCTTCCAGTGCCAGTGCCCGCTGCGGAGCTACCCCCAGCGCTCCTGCCGCCGCCACATAAACGGCAGGATCAGGTTTTGGGCGGTTCCCCACATCGTCCCGGCACATCACTACATCAAACGCCTCGGCCAGCCCCAATTTGGCTAAATAACCATCCACCCAGCCGTGATCAGAGCTGGAGGCCACGCCCACCTTTAAGCCCAGCCCACGTGCTTCACTTAGATACGCATGGACACCGGGCAGCACCGTCTGCTGCGACAGTAACGCATGGTCATGGACTTTGCGCTGCCGCCGCACCGTCTCTCGGTCAAGCGGTCGCCCAACCAGTTCATTTAAATGGTGATAGGGATCAAAGGTACCGATGGTGCCGATGTGTTTTGCCCAAACATCGAACGAAAGTTCAACGCCATGTTCGGCATATGTTCGCTGCCAGGAATAAAAATCGGGTGTCTCGCTGTCAAAAATCGTGCCGTCAAAATCAAAAATTAATGCGTCAATCATATGGTTTTTTTATGAGTTACTCACTTTTTTCCCACACTATGTCAGGGCGGGAATGATTGATGCAATTTTACCGCTATCGGGCCGACTCCCCAAACGGCCGTTAATATTCCACCCTTACGCCATTTTCGTATCGTATAGCCATCATTTTCAGATGCCAGGCAAACAATAGACATTCTTTGGTGTCCGAATGTGCACCCTGTGTTCCCACAAGTGGTATAGTAACGGCCGTACAAAGAAGTTTCGATGCGAATAAAGCGTAACGTCGGCGGGTAATGGGCAAGCGAACCCAGTTGGCGGCAAGCCTGATTAACCCAGTAACCAATAACCAAATCATTGGAGGTTGAAAATGGAACAAGAACAAAAAGAGCTAATTGCACGATTGAGAAACCTGGCCGTTGCTACCCTGTCTGATGGGTGTGACCAGATCGCGGGGAAGCGCGGCTACATGGATTTTGACATCAAGGGGCGTGTCAATGCGCGGAAAATTGTGGGTATTGCGGCTACGGTACTGGAAGTTCCCAATGCCGAACAGCATAAACCAGAATTGGCCTTTGATGTGATTGACGCGGCGCCTCCGGGAGCGGTGATTTGTGTTGCGTCGGGCGGGGATGCGAATGTGGCCGTTTGGGGCGAGATGATGACGGCTGGAGCCGTAGCCCGTGGACATGAAGCGGCGCTTGTAGACGGCGGCACCCGCGACGTTGAGTTAATTCGCCGTAACACCAATTTCCCTGTTTATGCACGTTCCATTGTACCCTCCAGTTCTGTAGGGCGATTAATCACCATTGCGCGGGATGTAGCCGTTGAGATTGGCGGGGTCATTGTTTATCCCGGTGATTACATTGTTGGTGATGAAGATGGGGTGGTAGTAATTCCGGCTGAGCATGTTCACGCCATTGTCACTTTTGCTGAAGAGGCAGAGGCCATTGAAGCAGAAATGGCGAAATTTATTGCTGAGGTCGGCTCGATGCGGGCGGCGATTGATAAATTTGGGCGGGCATGAGGAACAGGCGATGAACAGAAACACGAACTTCCACGGCGTTTATCCCATTCTATACAGCTTCTTTGACGAGCAAGGGCAGCTTGACCGCGAGGCGATGCGCCGTCAGGTGGAGGGATGTATTGCTGGTGGGGCGTACGGTATTGCCGTTATGGGGCTGGCGACGGAAGTGGGCAAGCTAGATGTCAATGAGCGGCGCAGGGTGATTGAGTGGGTGGGTGAGGATATAAACGGCCGTATTCCCTACGCCGTCACCGTGGGCGAAGGCAGCGTCTCAGGGCAAATTGCCTTCGTCAAAGCGGCGCAGGCGGCTGGGGCTGATTGGGTCATCCTGCAGCCCCCAGCCATTGGCGGCGTGCCCGAAGCCGAGTACGTTCGTTTTTTGGGGGATGTGGCCGACAAAGCAGAACTTCCTATCGCCATTCAAAACGCACCAGGGCTGATGGCTACCAGCCTCTCCAACAAAGCCTTGAAGGAACTCAATCGCCAGCACCCCAACGTCTGCTTGCTGAAAGGGGAAGGGCCGGCAACCTACCTTAAGCAGTTGATGGAAGATACGGACGGGGCTTTTGACATTTTTGGCGGCATGGCGGGTATCCAACTGCCAGACTCCTTGCGGGCGGGCTGCGTTGGCATGATTCCGGCGGCCGACATCTTCGATCCCCAAGTCAGGATTTATGAGCTGATGCGCCAGGGTACGCCTGAGGCAATCGCTGAGGCCGAGCGTCTCCACCGCGAACTGCTGCCGCTACTTGTTTTCATGATGAGTTCGGTGGAAAACTTTATCGCTTATGGCAAACATCTGATGGCGCAACGGCTGGGTCTAAAGAATGGCAAAGCGCGGCAGCCTTCTGTTCCCGTTACGGCGTTTGGTTTGCAGATCATGTCACACTGGGCAGAGCATTTGGGATCTCTAGGCTAAACGCCGACATCATTGTATGGGACACCCCCTGCAATCCAGAAGAACAATTTTCTGGCTCTTGACAATGTTTGCCAAAAGAATTATTATCTCTGTATAAATATTTTTGACATGAATATCAAAAATATTAACAAGAAGGCTTTTTTTATGAATCAAGTGATTGGACAATGCCCGATTTGCCACGACACACTGCACGTCACACGGCTGCACTGCCGCAACTGTGACACCACCATTGAGGGGCATTTTTTCTTAGGGCGATTGTATCAGCTTGCACCAGAACAGCTTGCGTTTATCGAAACCTTTATCCGCTGTGAAGGCAAAATCAACCGCGTGGAGCAGGAGATTGGTCTTTCTTACCCCGCCGTGCGGGCGCGCCTCACCGAGGTGATCCAGGCGATGGGGTATGAAGTGGGTAGTGCGCCAGAGCCGGGCGTGTCGGAAGAGACGCGCCGCCAGATTTTGGCCGATTTGAATGCGGGCAAGATTAGTGCCAATGAGGCACTGGAGCTGCTGCGCGGCTGATCGTTGCCACCCGTTTGGGAGAAGATCATGGAAAATTCGCGTCAAGAGATTTTAGAGCTGTTGGGGAAGGGGAAAATAACGGCCGTTGAGGCCGCCGAAATGTTGGCCGCCGTTGGGCGTGAACCTGTTGCCGAAAAAGCTCCCGAACCGGAGCCAGTCAAAGCTGAAATTCCCGTCGAGGAAGAGCCGATGCCTGTTGCTGAAATTAAAAAGAGCAGCGGTGGCGACCCGCACTGGCTGCGTATCCGCGTGCGAAATTTGCAGACGGGCAAGAACAAGGTGTCGGTGAATTTGCCGCTGGGGATGTTCCGCTTTGGGCTGGGCATGGCGCAAAAATTTAGCGGTGGGCTGATTGATTTTGATATAGACGACATGTTGGCGGCCATTCAGCAGCAGGGGGATGGGGTGCTGGTGGATGTGCAGGACGAAGATGGCAACGAACATGTGCAGATTGTGGTTGGTTAAGTGGTTGTTGCCGATTGAAGTATCGCTTCAATCGGCAATGCGATACCTATGAGTAAACAAACTTTTTATACGGCCAAGGCACCCCATATTGTCGTGGAGCGGTGCGACGGGAATTTGGATATTCGCAGTTGGGCGGACACAACGGCCGTTCAGGCCAAGGGCGATGAGCTAAACAGCAGCGAAAGCGAAACAGGGCTGACGCTGACTTGCTCCGGCGACCTCAAGCTGGTGGTTCCCCGCGACAGCAGCCTGGCAATCCAAACTGTTGGCGGCGATTTGCTGGTCAAAAATGTGGCTGGCGATGTGGTGATTGAAGAAGCGCAGGGGGATGTTGCCCTGTCGGGGTTGGGGTATGTCAAGGTGGGGCATATTGCCCAGGACTTGAGCGCCCAAAATATTGACGGTGGGTTGAGCCTCGACACCGTTGACGGCGATATTTCCTGCCGCAGCTTAAGCCAGTTGAGTGCCAACCAGATTGGCGGTGATTTGTCAGCCAGCTACATTGTGGGCGGCGTGACGTTGAGCAACGTGGCCGGGGATGCTAGTCTGCGGACGATCAACGGGGATTTGACCATGACCGCCGTGCAGCGGGATGTGAATTTGCGCAACCTGGGCGGCAAAAACGAGGTAAGTGGGGTTGAGGGGGATATTCGGCTGGTGGGTGGGCTGAGCGCCAGCAAGCACAGCTTTGCAGCGGCGGGCGACATCATTGTGCGCTGGCCGGCCGACGCTCCGCTCATTGTGACGGCCACGGCACCCCATATTACCAATCGGCTCAAGCTGCAAAATGTGGTTGAAGATGGCGGCAGCTTGAGTGGAACATTGGGGGATGGACAAACGGCCGTTTCCCTGACCGCAGGAGGCAGCATTGTGCTAAAAGACGTGCGCTTGATGGACGAAAAATGGGAACGCGACGGCGGTGAAGAAATTGAGTTTGACTTTATCGCCGAGCTGGAAGGGCTGGGCGAACGCATTGCTGACCAGCTAAATGAACGCATGTCGGGGTTGGTTTCTGACCTGGAAACCCGCTTTGGGCCGGAGTTTAGCCAGAAAATGGCGGAAAGAATCGCTAAGAAGGCTGAACAGGCAGCAGCCAAGGCCGAAGAAGCAGCAGAAAAAATTGCCCGGCGCGTGGAGCAGGCAGCAGCCAAGGCCGAGCAAGCCAGCCGACCGCAGCCCCGTCCCGAACGGCGCACCTCGCCCCCACCCAAAGCCGAACCGGAACCGCCGCGAGCCAGCACAACCGAGGAAAAGCTAAAAATCTTGAAGATGGTGGAAAACGGCACCATTACCCCGGCCGAAGCAGAGATGCTGCTGCGGGCGCTGGACGGTAATCAGTAAACAGTTATCGGTAATCAGTTATCAGTAGTGAACCGATTACTGATTACTGAGCACCGATTACCGACAGCAATTCTCAATCTGAAAATGATCGTACGACAGTACGGTATGGTCTATGTTCTGACAAGTGGAAATCCAACGCAGTGTTTGTCCATTGGTACCCTGGCCTACATGGCGATGCCATACGTTTCTATAGACATTAAGAGAAAGATTTGGGCTTGACTTGTAGCCGAGGATTCCAATCCTCGTTCTTCTGCCTAGACAAAAGAGCGAGCTTTGGAAAGCTCGGCTACGCTGAACCCTAAAAGATTATCTGAAGGTCTATACCACCCTTTAGATTGAGAATTGCTGGATTACCGATTCCGAACTGTGCAAACCATGATAGAAGCGAGTAAAATACCATGAAATCTGATATTCAATGCTGGCAAAGTCAAAACTATCATGGTGGTAACAGTACCCACAAATCGTCCACAAAAAGGGCCTCGACCTATAAACCTCAGCAAAGACATGCCTCAGGTGGTGCGCCTGCTGGAGATGGTCTTTGGCGAGACGCTGGATGCGGAGGGGCAGCGCATGTTTGCCCAGATGGGTAATGCCCAAGCACCTTTCTTGTGGCGTTGGTCGCAGGGGCTGGCGCAGCTTTCACCGGGGTTTGTGTGGGAGGAAAACGGCCGTATTATTGGCAACGTTACGCTTCTTCCCGCGCAAACGCCGCGTCGCTTTCTCATTGCCAACGTGGCCGTTCACCCCGACTTTCGGCGGCGGGGGATGGCGCGGGGGTTGATGCAGGCGGTGTTGGAGGCCGTTGACCAAAGGCGTGGTCAAACGGTGTTGCTACAGGTGGTGAAGGATAATTACCAGGCGGTCAATTTGTATCGCTCGCTCGGTTTTGTGAGCGTAGGCAGCATGATTGAGTGGCAGGCAATGGCTTCGCGGCTGCGTGAGCTGCCGTTGGTGGACAACCGGGTGGAGACGCGGCCGCTACGGCGGCCGGAGTGGCAGGAGGCGTATCAGCTTGATTTGTCTTGTTTGCACCCGGATTTGAATTGGCCTGACCCGGTGCGGATGGATGCGTACAAGACGGGTTGGTGGCGGCAGTTGGGCAATTTCTTAAACGGCCGTCAGCAGGAAACGTGGACGACAAGCAGCAGTAGTGGGCAGTTGATTGGTATGGCAACGATTGCCAGTGAGTGGGGTCGGGTGCATCGGCTGAGTGTGCGGGTGCGGCCGGCGTGGCGTGGGCAGTTGGAACGGCCGTTAATTGCCAAACTCATTCGTCGTTTACGCTACTTGCCCCGCCGCAACCTGCGCATAGACCATCCCGACCAGGACGAAAACGTTAACCAGCTCCTGGAAGAAGCTAACTTTACTGCCCGTCGCACCCTAACTCATATGCGTCTTGATTTATAGGATTTTGCACTCATGGCAACAACAGAAGAAAGATTACAAATTTTAAAAATGATTGAGCAGGGTAAAATTACGGCTGCCGAAGGCGCCGAACTATTACGCGCCCTGGAACAATCTGATAAAAGCCAGAAAAGCGAACCCCTCAAGGGTAGCAGTCCCGCCCGCTGGTTTCGCGTGCGCGTCACCGACGCTAAAACGGGTCGCCACAAAGTCAACGTCAATATCCCAATGGGTTTGGTTAACGTGGGCATCAAAATGGGGGCAAAATTTGTACCAAACATTGAAGATGAACGTTACCACGACATTATGGAGGCCATTCGCAGCGGCCGGCAGGGGAAAATTATTGACGTAAGCGATGAGGAAGGGGGCGAGCGCGTTGAGATTTTTGTTGAATAAATATGAACCAGTAACCAGTGACCAGTAATGTCGTTTCACGACCACTTCGTGTACGGTAATCAGTCTACCGATTACTGATTACCCTCCCCAGTCTCTAGTCAAAACAGGATACAACTGATGAAAATGCAAGCCGAGGCCGGTTCTTTACGGCCGTTTCTTACCCTATGGATCGGACAAGCAATTTCCCTTCTTGGCAGCCAACTCGTCCAGTTCGCCCTCATCTGGTGGCTCACCCAAAGCACCGGTTCCGCCATTGTTCTCACCACCGCCTCCCTCGTGGGGCTGCTGCCGCAGGTCATTCTTGGCCCCTTTGTCGGCGTGCTGGTAGACCGCTGGAACCGTCGCTGGACGATGTTTTTGGCCGACAGCGGCGTGATGGCGGCTACCCTGCTGCTGGCGCTGCTTTTCTGGCTAGATGTGGCGCAGTTGTGGCACGTCTTTGTCATTCTCTTCCTGCGTGCCGTTGCGGGCAGCTTCCATTGGCCCGCCATGACCGCCTCCACCTCGCTGATGGTGCCAGAAGAGCATTTAACCCGCATCCAGGGGCTAAACCAGATGCTCAACGGCGGTCTTAACATCATCGCCGCCCCGCTGGGGGCATTGCTGGTGTCGCTGCTGCCGCTGCAAGCCATTTTGATGATTGATGCGGCGACGGCGCTGTTTGCCATTGTGCCGCTGCTGTTTGTGATGGTACCGCAGCCGCAGAAGGAAGCAGGTGGGGGAGAAACGGCCGTTTCTGCCACCGTCACCTTTTGGGAAGATATGAAGGCCGGGCTAAGCTATGTCCGTAACTGGCCGGGGCTGCTCATCCTCATGGGTCTTGCCATGATTATTAACTTCCTCGTTCACCCCACCATCGCCCTGCTACCCCTGTTGGTCACGAACCATTTCCACGGGGGTGCCTACCATCTAAGTGCCATCGAAGTCGGTATTGGCGTTGGCATTATTGCCGGGGGGGCGACTCTGAGTAGCTGGGGTGGCTTTCATAAAAAAATTATTACCTCATTAGTTGGTCTTATTGGCATTAGTTTGGGGCTGCTGGTGATAGGTTTTACCCCGGCCACGCTGTTTTGGCTGGCCGTCGGTGGCATGTTTATTAGCGGCTTCATGATGTCATTTTCCAACGGCCCAATTATGGCTATTATCCAAAGCGTGGTTGCTCCAGAAAAACAGGGGCGTGTGCTTACCTTGCTTGTCAGCTTTGCCTCCGGCATGGCACCCATTGGCCTCATTTTTGCTGGCCCATTGGCCGAAGCGTTTGGCGTGCAGGTCTGGTTTTTGGTGAGTGGTAGCATTATGCTGGTGCTTGGCAGCGCCAGCTTTTTGGTGCCTACCCTCATCAAAATTGAAGAAGAAGCACCGATGTATCAGAAAACGGCCGTTTCCAGCTAAACAATTGCGAATTGAAAATGGAGAATTGAGAATTGAGAATGGTTTTGCATTCCCAATTCTCAATTCCCCATTAATTTAACCCCTTTCTCACCCCTTTCTCCTATCCCGAACCTTTCATCTACCTGCAAATTCTTTTATAATCGCCCTGGCTCCCCTGCTTTGTGGGAAAAACAAGCCTGGACAAATGCATGATTAAACGAAACAGCAGTCAGCTACAGACTGAAGAAATGATCCCATTTATGTCGTTCCGTTCGCTAAGCGACGCGCACCGGGAATTGATGCAGGAGCGGCGGGATGTGGTGGAAACGGCCGTTTTTTGGCAAACCGTTACCACCTTCATCCAGCGAGCCGAAGCCGCCGGGGCCTATCTGGACCGCGACGAAGACCGGCAAACCGCCCAAACCTACCTGGACTATTGGGGCAACCACCTCTTTCGCGCCGGGCAGGATTCTCCCTCCGCCATTTTGGCTCCCTTTGATGTCAACACCCAGCCAGAACTGCCGGATGAACTGTGTCCCTATGTGGGGCTGGATGCGTTTCAGGAGTCGGACAGCCATCTCTTTTTCGGCCGTTCGGCGTTGGTCAAGCAGATGTTGGCGCAATGCCAGGCCAGCCGCCTGATTGCCGTCGTTGGCTCATCGGGCGTAGGCAAGTCGTCGCTGGTCTTTGCCGGGCTGCTGCCGCAACTGCGCGAATACGGCCGTTTACCCAGCGAACCCCGCACCATATTTCCCCTCCTTGTCCCCGGCTCCACGCCGCTCACCCATTTGGCGCGGTTGCTCCAGCCAAAGGGGGTGGATGGTGCCGACTGGATGATTGAGCATGTGGTTAAATTTCAGGAAAACCCAGACCATTTGCTTAATTTGGTCAATGCGCGGGGGCGAGAAACGGCCGTTTTTATCATTGACCAATTTGAAGAACTCTTCACCCTTTGCCACGACGCCGCCGAACGCCAAGCCTTCATCGAAAACATCTTCCGCCTGGTCAACAGTCGCGGCCAGCAGCACAGCGTCATCCTCACCATGCGTACCGACTACGAGAGCTACCTCGTCAAATCCCCTCTCTTCCAGGCTCTCATGAGCCAAAGTGAGGTGCGCGTGGGGCCAATGAGTGCCGCCGAACTGCGCGAAGCCATCGAAAAACCAGCCGATCTGGTCGGTCTCAAATTTGAAGAAGGGCTGGTTGACACCCTCATTCGTGAAATCGTCGGCGAACCAGCCGCCCTGCCACTGCTCCAATTCACCCTGCTCCAGCTTTGGGAAAACCGTGAGCGCAACCGCGTTACCTGGGAAGCATACCACCGCCTGGGCGGCGTGCTGCAAGCCCTCGCCCGCACCGCCGATGCCGTCTACAATAGCTTGCTCCCCGAAGACCAAATTGCCGCTCGCCGCATTTTATTGCGGCTGGTGCGCCCTAGCGAAGGGCTGGAAGTCACCCGCAACCGGGTGCGCCGCAGTGCCATCTACCAATCTGGCGAAGCCCCCGACCGCATTGATCGCGTGCTAAACCGGCTCATACAGGCGCGGCTGGTGCATCTGACCAAGGGTTTGAACCCCAATGACGATCAGGTGGAAGTAGCCCATGAGGCATTGGTGCGAAACTGGCCCCGGATGGTAGGCTGGCTCGATGAAGAACGCATTCGGCTGCGCTATCGGCAGCGGCTGACCGACCAGGCAGAGCAATGGAACCGCTTTGGCCGTGACCCAGGGGCGTTGCTGCGTGGCGCATTGTTGCGTGAGGCGCTGGAATATAAAGACCTGAATGAATTGGAAATGCAGTTTGTTCATGCCAGTCAGGAGGCAATGCTGCTGGAACAGCGGGAAAAAGAGCAAAAGCACAAGCATGAGCTGGCTCAGGCACGCAAGCTGGCCGAGGAGCAGGAGCAGCGGGCCAAAGCGCAGGCGATTGCGGCGCGGCGGCTGGGGTATGCTGCTGTGGCAATGGCGGTGGCACTGGTGGCGGTGTTGACCGGCATCTTTATTTCCCTAATCTCGCGCACCGAGGCCTCGGAAATTATGGCGGTGAGTACGCAAGACGCACTAACAAATGAAATGCTGCTGCGCGAGCAGGGGGCAACGGCAACAGCACAGGCGACCATTGGCTTTGGGCAGTTTGTGGCCGAGGCCACGCAGGAGGCATTTGCTACGGCAACGGCCGTTTCTGCCACCGTCGAAAGCCAGCGAGCCACCGCCGAGGTCGAAGCTACCCGCGCCGCTCGTCTTTCTCCCACACCCGCCAGCCCCAACAGTTTGTCGCCGGCCGCAATCCAGCTAGAGCAGCAGTTGGCGTTGGATGCCCAGCTTAAAGTGCGTATTCGCCAAACCGATAACATGCCCATGCGCTACGTTACTGGCAGCACCTTTATGATGGGGGCGGGCGGCGACGAACCCAATGTGCTGGCCGATGCCCAACCAGCGTATGCTGTTACGCTCAACAGTTTTTACATGGATCAATACGAGGTGAACGTGCAGCAATATGCTTCCTTTATCAATACGCTGGGTGGCTACAAAGACCAATGCTCTGGTTATGCCTGTGTGCTGACGCAATATGAAACACAATATACCTATCTGCTTAACAACCTTGGCTTTTATGAACCAGTGGTGGGGTATGACAATTACCCGATCAACTGGGTGACGTGGTATGGGGCGCGTGACTACTGCGCTTGGGTGGGCGGGCGGCTGCCGACGGAGGCGGAATGGGAGTATGCGGCGCGGGGGATAAACGGCCGTTACTACCCCTGGGGCGACACACCACCCACCCCCAATCTGGCAATCTTTGGTCAAGCCCCAACCGCGCTCGCCTTTCGCGCTGCCTTTAAACCAGTAGATGCCCTGCCAGAAGGAGCCAGCCCCTTTGGCCTCTACAACATGGCCGGTTCCGTCGCTGAGTGGGTTTTCGACACCTACGACCCCGACTATTACGCCACTAACCCCGGCGCGGCACCCAACATCAGCCGTGTTGGTCAGCGCGTTTTGCGCGGCGGAAGCTGGACAAGCCCTGCCAGCGACCTCTACAGCTACAGCCGCGACCACCTCGACCCGCTTATCTCGCTGGAAAGCCGCAATGCCCTAACCTATTGGGGCGTTGGCTTCCGCTGTGTGGTTGATCTTAACTGAAACTAATCAATATCGGGTCATTCTTCCCAAATCGCAACTATTTCATGATGTGACACGTTATGATAAACAACCTATAATCACTAATAGACATAATCTGTAGCACCAACAAACAAACGATGTCATGACGCAAAGCCAGGATTACAGTTTTTCCAACATTCCCGTAGATCGGGTCAGTTTACGCAAGCTGCGTCAGCTTGTGGTTGCCCGCTTTAACCTGGATGAACTCAACAACCTCATCTTTGATTTGGGGTTGAATCCTGAAGAAATTGCTGGCGAGACCCTAAGCACCCGCGTGTTAAATACCCTCCTAACCGTGCAGCGACAGGGCAAACTGCCGCAACTGCTGCGCGAAGTCCACCGCCTCCATCCCAAGCTCACCACCGCCGACCTTCAGCGTGAGGGCGACACCGCCCCCATCCCCGTTATTACGGAAACGGAGATTGCCAGGGCAGAGGAAGGGTTACGCACTGTTGAGCAGCATTTAAGCATTCCGCTTGTGCATACGGCCATCATCAGCTTTGGCAATGATTTTGCTACCACACAGCGCGAGCTAACCCGCCTGTACACGCTCAAACGGATACATGACCTGTTTCAAACGCTGGAATTCCAATATTCGCTGCTGCATAATGAACAGAATCGGCTGAAAGGACAGGAGGCAGATTTCTGGGAGAGCATTTTTCTGACCGAGCCGGAAATTCAGGGAGTGCTGGGCGATTTGTTGGCGGCGGCGCAGAACCCGGAGCTTTTGGCGGCGGAAACGCGCTGGACGCAGCAGGTGGAGCAAATTCAGCATCATTTTCGCCAGGCTATTGAGCAAAGCAACTATACTTCCCTGAAAACAGCTACGGAGTCATTAACGCGCTTGCTAAACCGCCAGCCAACGCGGATTAACGTCCAGCTTGTGGCTGCCTCTCGCTCTTTGGGGTTGAGTCGGTTGGCAACGTTGATGGGTACTATCAGCACGGCTCTGGCGGTTTCGTCAGAACACATGGGGGATGTGCCGCAGCTTCAGGCTGGCGTGACGGCGTTGCAAAATCTGGAGCAGCGGGTGCTGGCACTGGCAAGTGACCATGATGCGTGGCAAGAACTGGATGAGGAATTGCGCCAGGTTGAGGTAAGTTTGGGGCAGGATTTGGCATATATTGAAGAGTCGTGGCTAATTTTGCGGCAGTTGGGCGAACTGCTTTTTTTTGATCAGGAAGAGGATTGGGCGGCTGAGCTAAAGAGTTTGACAGGTCAACTGGACAACGCCCTGACGGCCAGGCTGGTTGTGCCTTTTCGCCGCCTTTTTCGTCGTTTTAGCACATTGGCAAACCGCCGCTTTTATTGGGTAGACCGCCAGTTGCTGGCGTTGGGCAAGGAGTTACAGCAGGTGGGTGAGTCGCTGAACGGGATGGTGGGGAAGATTTAGCTTGACGGGTGATGTGAGAGGCGAGTACACTAATGGGGGGAAACATTGCTCTTTACATTGGTATATGGAGGAAGTTGTGGTTGTTAAAAATAAATATGTTCGGTTGACATTTGTGTTGTGTTTGTGTCTTGGTGGTTTTTGGTTATTGACCCGGTCGTCTGTGCCAGCCCCTGATTCGTTGTTGCGACAACAGGCAATGCAATCTTTAGCTCCCGGCGGCCGGCCGCCAGGGGGTGGGGCGGTGTTGGTGGATGAGGGGGTGCAAATTCTGCGAAAAACGGCCGTTTTTCCCACCACCGTCAACCTTGCCGACATACCCAGTCGGCCCAGCCCCGTAGACAAACTTCAGCAGCAATATTTAGACGGCAAAATTGACCTCGCCGAGCAGGATCGCCCCGTCAGCGAATCCCTTTTTCAAGCGATGGTCGCCGAATCGCTGCGGCAAAAAGCCGACCCCGGCGTGCAAAATTACCAGCCCCAGGCCATCATGGGTACCCTCGCCGTCAACAGCAGCTTTAAATCCATTGACTACACCCAGTCACAGCAGGGCGTTCCCCCCGACCCCGACATCATGGTGGGGCATGACCACATTGTCGTGGGGGTCAACACCAGCTTTCAGGTTTTTGACAAAAGCGGCAACTCCCTTGTTGGCCCCATCCTTTATGAAGATTTTTGGGCAAACGCGGGTGGCACCTGCGCCACTGGCAGCAGCAGCGTGAACATGTTTGATCCCTTTTCCGCCTATGACGAAGAAGAAAGCCGCTACATTTTGGGCATTACTGCCTATGATTCATCACTCAATGGTGGCGACAACGGCTGGGCCTGCATTGCCGTTTCCACCAGCGATAGCGCCACCGGCAGTTGGTATCTCTACAGCTTTGACGGTAACGTAGGCAGCGGCACCGACTACTTCTACGATTATCCCCATCTTGGTGTGGGGCAAGATGCCCTGTATCTGAGTGCCAATATGTTTGGCAGCAGCTTTGTTCGCGCCCATTTGCACGTGCTAGATAAAGATGCCATGTATGCTGGCACTACCCCTACCTATTGGCAAATCAACGACACCAGCGACTTTACCTTGCAACCTGCCAAGCTCAAGGGATATAACACCGGCGGTTGGCCTACCAATGCCAGTGAACCCCATTATTATGCCGCCGTTGTTTGGGGGAGCAGCACCATTCGTGTCAAGAAGGTAACGCTCAACGCTTCAAACCCGTGGGGAACTGCCCCCAGCTATGCTACGGCCGGCAGCGTCAGCGTAAACAGCTATTCCCAGCCCGTCAGCCAGCCGCAGTCGGGGGGCAGCAATATTGAGGGCAACGATTACCGACTGCTGGATTTGGAGTATTGGGGGGGCAAGCTGTGGGCAACCCACACCATTGGCTGCAACCCCGGCAGCGGCACGGTCAACTGCGTGCGCTGGTATGAAATAGATATCAGCAGTGGCACCCCCAGTTTGGTACAGCAGGGTACTTTTTCCAGCAACAGCACCTATCGCAGCTTTCCCGATTTGGCGGTGGACAAATGCGGCAACATGGTGGTGGGGTACACTAGCACCAGCAGCAGCACCTTCCCCAGCGTCTATGTCGCCGGCCGTGAAGCAGGTGACACAGCCGGGCAACTGAAACAGGAAACGCTGGTTCATGCGGGTGAGGCGTATTACACTGCCTACGATTCTGTTCCGCGCCGCTGGGGCGACTATACTGGCATGGCACTTGACCCAGATGGGGTAACACACTGGTACGTGGGGGAATATTCGCGGTCGCAAAGCACGGCCCGCTGGTCTACCTGGGTGTCGGGTTCCAAATGGTCAAGCTGCAGCGTGGCACCTGATTTTACGCTGGACGTAACGCCAGCCAGTGCCAACATTTGTGCGTCTGGCAGCCAGCAGTTTAACGTGGCCTTGGCCAGCCTGGCTGGTTTTAACAGCTCTGTCTCGCTCTCTGCCAGCGGCAATCCCGGCACGGCTTCCTTTTCGCCCTCATCTGTCACGCCGACGGGCAGCAGCACGTTGACGATTAGCGGGGCGGCGGCGGGTAGCCATGCGTTTACGGTGTCGGGGTCGGGCGGCAGCCCAACGATCAACCGCAGTGCTGATGTGACCCTGAACGTGGCGGCGGCGGTACCGGGTGCGCCGACATTGAGCAGTCCGGGTGGGGGAGAAACGGCCGTTTCCACCCTGCCCACCTTCACTTGGAGCAACAACAGTGCGGCCGGCTACGACATCCAGGTTGCCACCGACATCAACTTTAGCAATATTGTTCTCAGCACTACCAATTTGCCCGGCAACAGCTACACCGCTGGCAGCAGCCTCAGCAATGGCACCCTGTACTATTGGCGCGTGCGCGGCAGCAATGCCTGTGGCAATAGTAGCTGGACGGCCGTTTCCGCCTTCCGCACCGGCTCCGGCCAAAGTTGCACCAACGTCCTCTCCGAACCCGGCTTTGAAGGTGGTGCCAGCGGAGCCTGGAGCAGCAGTTCCACGCTGGGGCAGGTGCTGATTGACACCACCAACCCGCGTAGTGGCAGCTACGCCGCCCGTTTGGGACGGCAAAACAACGAAAATTCGCAGGTGTGGCAAACGGCAGCCATTGCCAGCGGAGCCACCTCGGCCACCCTGCGCTACTGGTATGACATCAGCTCCAGCGATATTTGCGGCTCTTTCTACGATGTTGGCAGCGTTAAAGTGAATGGTAGTGCGGTCAGTGGACACGAATATGACCTTTGCTCTGGTACATCCACGGGCGGTTTTGTCCAGTCGGCAGCGATCAATATGGCAAGCTATGCTGGCACCGCGCCGGAAATCCGTTTCCAAACCACAACGGATGTTTCCTTACTTAGTACCATGACCATTGATGACGTGGAGCTGATGGTTTGCACGATTGGCTCGACTCCCGCCGCTGATTACAGCGACCTGCCCCTGAGCTATGGCGTGGCCTGGCACGAGGGCAGCGGCAGCCGTAAGCTGGGCAGCAGTTGGGACAGTGATACGACGTTTAGCAACGGGCAGGATGATGGCACCGATGATGGCGTTACCTTCCCCGCATCCTGGGCGCAGGGGGAGACGGTGAACGTGACGGTGACTGTGCAGGGGGGCAGTGGTTCGCTCAAGGGGTGGGTGGATTGGAACAACGACGGCGATTTTGCCGATGGCAATGAGCTGGTGATTGATCAAACGGTGGCGAGTGCCGGGGATCAGGTGGTGGCGGTGGATGTGCCAGAAACGGCCGTTCTTTCCACCCCCCTCAACTACCGCATCCGCTTTGCCAGCAGCACCATTGACAGCAGCAGCGGCAGCATGGCCGATGGGGAAGTGACGGATGGGCAAACGGCGGGCGTGTCTGCTCCCTGTGCCGCGCCAACGGCCGTTTCCAATCTCAGCATTAGCGGCAACGTCGGGGCGGGTACGGTCAACCTCAGTTGGAGCAACACCAATGCCGACAGCTACGAAGTGCGCCGCAGCGTGGGCGATTTTTACTTTAGCAACGGCCTCGGCACCCTGCTAACGACCAGCAGCAGCGGTAGCTATCAGGACAGCACGGTGGCACTCAACAACGTCGGCACACACCACGTCTACCAGATTCGCGCCGTCAATGGTTGCGGCTCGGCCAGCAACAGCACCCACACCGTGGCCGAATTTGAGTTTGACATCATGCCGGGGAATTAGTTTCTGGTGGTTGGTGGCTGGTAAGGAACGAGGATGAAATAAGTTATGAAAGAAGTTCAACGGCTCGGAAGAAGTTGAATTTCTAAATGGGCAAGTTATTTAGGAACGAAGATTAAATAAGTGGCGCAAGAAGTTCAACTTCTCAGAAGAAGTTGAACTTCTAAATGGACAGTTATTTAATTCCCATTCCTTAACCTCGTTCCTAAAGAAAGAGCCGCCAGCCACTAACCCCCATCTACTTCCGGGTGGTTTGCAGAGCGGGGTGGTAGTAGGTGGCGGCGAGGGCAAGAACGGCCGTTATGCCCAGCACCCCCGGAGCCAGCAGCGGGTTTGCCCCGCCCAGCGCATCCCAAAACACATCAGCCGTGGTCAAATTGGGCTGAATCTCCAGGGCAAAGGCAATGTTGTGCTCAATATGCTCAAACAGCCCAAAGAGGCTGCCCAGCCCCACAAACAGCATCACCACCCGCAGCAGTTGAACAGTGCCTGTGGTTGGCCGGAACAGCGCCAGCAAAATGACCACAAACCCCACCCCGCATAGCACAAACGGCAGCAGCTGCACCGGATTTTCGGTATGTTCCGTTAGCCACAGCTCGGCCAACGTCCCCAAACACAAAAAGGCTGACAGGATCAGCAAGAACAGACGAACTCGTTGTAAGACGACGCGATCACTCATTGTTAGAAGTAATCGGTAACCAGTAATCGGTCATCAGTTGCAGAACCCACTGATTACCGATTACCGATTACTGATTACATTATTTCACCACCAAATACCCTTCCGCCAGTGCCGCATCTTCCGAGGATACCAGTTCGCCTAGTTTGGTTAGAAAGGCGTCGTTGCTGCCAAACGGCCGTTCCCCCACCAACTGTTCCGCAATGCCCGCATCTACCCCCGGCAACTGCATCAACGTCGCCGCATCAGACCCGTCCACATCAACCGGCACAAACACATATTGCTCATATGTTGCCACCTGGGCATCGTCCACATATTTGCCAATCTCGCGCCGGAACTGCTCAATGCTCACATACGGCCGATATTCCTGAAACTCGCGCACCATCCGGCTGCCAAAGCCGGGAATAGTTGCCAGAAGTTCATCGCCCGAAACCGTGTTTAAATTTAGCTTGGCTCCACTAACGGCCGTTTCTGCCACCGCCGCCGCACTTGCCCCGCTGTCCACTGTTGCTGCATTGCTGCTGCACGCGGCGAGGAAAACGGCCGTTAACAACAGCCCAATCATCCATAAACGCTTCATAGGTTCTATCATACTTCCTTTTAGAGATTGAAGATTGGAGATTAGAGATTGAAGACCAAGTTAATCTCCAATCTCCAATCCCCATTTCCACAGTATGCCACCCCAATATGAAAAAGTAATGAAGACCCAAACTGGACACAACCTATAGCTGAGGTAAGATACCCCCATGCACCTGAACCGATTGCGCTGCAAACGCTTGCCATTAAGTTGAACCACTTTTAGCCGCGTTTGTCCGCGTCTCATTTTAAAGAGTTTCACGAAGAATGAAAACAGGACGATAATTTTCCTGATCAGTAAAATCAGGTAAATCAGCGTCCTATTTTCGTAGGAGACCACTATGACCGAATACAAAGCCATTGGTCGCGAACTGCCCCTCACCGACGGCGACCGAAAAGTAACCGGCCACCTCAAATTTGCTGCTGATGTACAGTTGCCAGGAATGCTCCACGCCCGGCTCGTCACCAGCCCCTATGCCCACGCCCGCATCACCAGCATTGACGTGAGTGCCGCGCTGGAGGTGGAGGGCGTAACGGCCGTTCTTACCGCCGCCGACCTCCCCAACATCCCCCCCACCGCCCGCAACCGCCTCATGCTCGCCCGCGACCGCGTCATTTTTGCCGGGCAGCCCGTCGCCATTGTCCTGGGCGAAACCCTGGCCGCCGCCCAGGATGGCGTGGAACACGTTTGGGTAGATTATGACCCCCTGCCCGCCGCCATTTCGCTCGACGAAGCCGCCGCCGACAACGCCCCGCTGGTGTGGCCCACCGGCAAACCGGGCGAAACGGGCGAAGCCGATGCTCACGGCGCGGCCGTTGACACCGCCAGCGGCGAGAACAAACCCAGCAACAAAACGGGTGAAACCACCTTTACCCGTGGCGACATTGCCGCCGGGTTTGCCGCGTCTGCCGTCATTGTTGAGCGCACCTTCACAACCTCCATCGTCCACCAGGCCTACATGGAGCCAGTGACGATTGTGGTGCAAATGGATGATTGGACGGGTGGAGCGACCGTCTGGACGGGGACGCAAGCACCGTTTTATGTGCGGGAACAGGTGGCCGATGTGCTGGGGGTGACGGAAACGGCCGTTCGTGTCATCCCCACCCCACCCGGCGGTGCCTTTGGCGCCAAATTCCTCAGCTATGAACTCCTCGTCGCCATCGTCGCCCAAAAAATGAACCGTCCCATCCGCTTCGCCCTCACCCGCAGCGAAGACATGCTCGCCACCACCCCCGCCCCCGCCATGCGCTTCCACGCCAAAATCGGCCTCGGCAGCGACGGCAAGCTCACCGCCCTTACCGCCAACATCACCGTAGACAACGGCTGCTTCCCCAGCTCCCACGGCATCGCCGCCTACCTCATGAGCAGCTACTACCACTTTCCCCACATGCACGTCGTCTACCGCGACGTCATGACCCACAAATTCTCCCCCGGAGCCTACCGCGCTCCCGGTGCCACCCAGGCCTCCTTTGTCATAGACAGCCTGGTAGATGAAGCGGCGCGGCAAGCCGGACTGGATCCGCTCACCGTCAAAATCGCCAACGCCTCCAAACCCGGCGACCCCCTGCCCGACGGCTCCCCCTGGCCGATCATGGGGCTGGACAAAGTGTTTGAAGCGGCGCAAAACCACCCCGTTTGGCAGAACCGCGCCACAGCCCAGGCCAATGGGCGCGGCGTGGGTCTCGGCATCGGCGGCTGGATGGGCGGGCTGGAACCCATGTCGGCTTCGGTGCGCCTGCTGCGCAATGGCAATATTCAGGTCGTCGTCGGCTCGGCCGACCTCACCGGCACGCTGACGGGCTTCAAGCAGGTAGCCGCCGAAGCGTTTGGCCTTGACCCCGACCAGGTGGAAGTGGTGCAGGCCGACACCTCGGTGGCGGCTTATGCAGGCGGGGCTGGCGGCAGCAAAATGATGTATTCGATGGGGCCGGCCATCATCCAGGCTGCCGAAGATGCCCGCGCCCAGGCGTTTGAAATTGCTTCCAATGAGTTTGAGGCCGATGCTGCCGACCTGGAACTGGTAGACGGGCAGGTACAGGTGCGCGGCGTACCCGACAAGCACATTTCGCTCAGCCAGATTGCCGGAATGACGATGCGCTTTGGTGGCAAATATGCGCCGGTGGTGGGAAACGGTCGGCATGCCGTCACCCAGCGCTCCCCCGCCTTCTCCGCCCAAATTGCCGAGGTCGAGGTAGACCGCGACACGGGCGAAGTGACCGTCCACAAGCTGGTGGTTATTCAGGACGTGGGTCGCGCTATTAACCCACTGCTGGTTAAAGGTCAGATGGCCGGTGGGGCGATGCAGGGGTTAGGCTGGGCGTTGTATGAGGGAATGACACACGATGAAAACGGGACGCTGCTCACAGGCTCGTTTATGGATTACACCATCCCCCATTTTGCCCACGCCGTGCCGGAAATGGATCTGGTGATTGTGGAAGTGCCGTCAGAATACGGCCCATATGGGGCGCGTGGCGTGGGTGAACCCCCCATCATCCCTACCGCTGCCGCCGTTGCCAACGCCATCCGCGATGCCGCCCAGGTTCGCGTCACCGACCTGCCGATGACGCCGCCGCGTGTGTTGCGGGCAATGGCGCAATAATGCAATAGAGATTGGAGATTGGAGATTGATGACGGCTAATCTCCATTCTCCAGTCTCCAATCGCCATCCGCTACCCCACATGACGCGGGTCAAGCGCATCCCGCAGCCCGTCCCCAATATAGTTAATGGCAATCACCGTAATAAAAATCATCAGCCCCGGAAAAATCGCCATCCACATGTGGCCGCGCAGCATCTCCTGTTGGGCATTACTCAGCATATTGCCCCACGTCGGCGTGGGCGGCTGCACCCCAAACCCCAAAAAGCTCAATCCTGACTCCGAAATAATCGCCCGCGCCATTCCCAGCGTCGCCGCCACAATCACCGGTGTTACCGCATTGGGCAAAATGTGGCGCACAATAATTCGCCGGTTTGACAGCCCCAGCGACCGCGCCGCCTCCACAAACTCCATCTGCCGCAGCGACAAAAACGCTCCCCGCACCAACCGGGCAATGCTCATCCATGACAGCACCCCCAGCACCAGAATAATTGCCAAAATCCCCCCGCTCTCCTGCAAATAGGGCCAGTTAATCCCCCGCAGCAGCAGCACCATGATAATCAGCAAAAACAGGCGCGGCAGCGTCAGCATGATGTCGGTAAACCGCATCAAGATATTATCAACTTTGCCGCCGTAAAACCCCGCCACTGACCCAACTGTGACCCCAATTGCCAGTGCCACCACCATAGACATAAAGCCAATGTTCAGCGAAATGCGACCGCCCGCCAAAATTCGGGTCAACATATCCCGCCCCAAATCATCAGTGCCAAAGGGATGCACCAGCGACGGCGGCTGATACCGTTCCCGCAGGCTGGAGCGCTCAATATCGTAAGGTGTTACCATGGGGCCAACGACCACCCCCACAATCAACAGCAGCAGCACCGTCATTCCCAGTACCGCCATCTTATGTTTGCGAAACTGCCGCCAAACGAGCTGCAGCATCGTTTCTTCATCGCGTTCAGCCGCTTCCTGATCCGCCAAATAAGTTACATTGGTTGCCATCGTCTCGTCTCCTTCGCCTATTCGTAGCGCACACGTGGGTCTAGCACAGCGTATAACACATCGGCAATCAGGTTAAATATCAAAATCAGCATGGCATTCATCAACACAATGCCCATTAGCAGGTCATAATCGCTGCGGTTAGCGGCATCAATAAACAGCCGCCCCATCCCTGGCCAGGAAAAAATGGTTTCCGTAAAAATGGCTCCGCCAAAAACGCTGGGCAAATCCAGTGCCAAAATGGTGATGATGGGAATGGCGGCGTTTTTGAGGGCATGGATTAGGACGACGCGCCGCTCTTTTTGCCCCTTGGCCCGTGCCGTGCGTAAATAATCCTGGCGCAGCACTTCCAACATGGAGCCACGGGTATAGCGCGTGTAGGTGCCAACGCCCAGCATGGCGAGCATGGCAACGGGTAATATCATGTGGCGCAGTCGGTCGGCAAAGGGGGCAGTGGCTTCGTCATAAAGACGCAAATCGTACATGCCACCGCCGGGTAAGAGGGGGCCACCATCGGCCGTTTTGAGGGTCATGGAGAAGATCATGATGAGCATGAGGCCAAACCAGAAAACGGGGATGGATTGCCCCATGAAGGCAAAGGTGGTGGAAACATGGTCAAACAGGGAGTATTGTTTGACCGCTGAGATAATGCCTATGGGAATGGCAATGAGCAGGGTGATCACCTGGGCAGTGATCATAAGCCGCAGGGTGTTGGGCAAACGGGAGCCGATTTCTTCCAAAACCGGCCGTTTGGTCGCCACAGAAACGCCCCAGTTCCCTTGCAGCGTGTTCCCTAACCATTTGAAGTATTTAATGTGCAGCGGGTCATTGAGCCCCAGTCGTTCTTCAAAGCGGGCGCGGTCTTCAGCCGTCAGGTTTGGGTTGTCCTCCAGTGCTGCTGCCGGGTCGCCAGGAGCCAGTTGCAGCAGCACAAAGACGATCATGCTGATTAAAAACAGAATAGGGACAAGTTGTAACAGCCGCCGAATGATGTAACGTGTCATAAACCTTTACTCCCGCTTACAAACATAAGTAGAGGCGTAGCATCATGCTACGCCCCTACTATAAATTACTCACTCATCTGCCAATTTTCAGAATCCCACGTCTGATTGTCCCAGGTGTTAATCTGGTAGCCGGTCAGCTTGTCGCTGGTGGCGTGAATTTCAGCGCGGTTATAGAGGTAGATCATCGGTACATCTTGCTGCACCTGCTGCATGACCTGGCAGTAGAGCTGCTGGCGGGTGGGGATGTCGGGGGTAGCCCCGGCTGCCTCAAGGGCGGCATCATTGTCGGCGTTGAGGTAGCGCATGTAGTTTGTCCCGGAGCCTTCATTCGCTTCCAATGGCATCCGCGATGAGTGGAAGAAGTCAAACATGAAGGAGTGGGGGTCAATACCGGGGCTGGTGGTGTACATCATCACATCGTACATGCCATGCTTGCGGGCAGCACCGCTGGCCCACGAACCAAATAGCTCAGCAGATGGCACGTTTTCGATGAACATATCAATGCCAACATCGGCCAGATACTCAATGATGAGCTGTTCAGCCTGTTCACGAAGCTGGTTGCCGGTGGTGGTTTGAATTTTGAGGCGCATGGGTGTCCCTGCTTCAGCGTGTTGACAGCCGTTACATTCGCGGATGCCGTCGCCATCTTCATCGGTGAAACCAGCTTCATCCAGCAGTGCCATCGCGGCTTCGGGGTCAAAGGTGCTGGTGGTTAGTTCACAGCCTGCACCACCCCAACCGATGTTGAGTTCGCCGGTACCAACGGAGGCGGCTCCAAAGAGCAGCACGTCGTTGATCTCGTCTTTGTTGATGGCGGCTTCGATGGCCTGACGCACGCGCACGTCACCTAGCAGCGGGTGCGGGTTGTTGACAGGGTCGTCGGTGCCATCAATGGCGGGGTCGGCCATGTTGAGCAGAAGGCGCTCGGTGCCGATGCCGGGGGTGATGTGGACAGCTACGCCGGGCTTGCCTTCGAGGTCAGGCACAACGGCTTCGATCAAATCCCAAACGAAATCCACTTCACCGGTTTGGATGAGGGCCATGCCCACTTCGCGGCTGGGGGTGATGCGAATGACGAGGCGATCCAGGTATGGTTTTTCAGGTGCTTCGCGGTAGTTTTCGTTTTTGACCAGGGTGATGTGGTCGCCGGGAACCCATTCGGTCAGCTTGAAGGGGCCGGTGCCGATGGGGTGCCAGTTGTAAGGCCAACGTTGCATTTCGGCAGGTGCGCCGGTGGCGTGGCGGGGCATAATGGAGCCGAAGAGACCGGTGAAGGGGGCGTAGAAGGGGGAGTAGGTTACGACGGGCGTTAATTCATCTGCACACTCCATGTTGGTGATTTGGTCGTAACCAGACGTTGAGACGGCTCCGCTTTCCGGGTCCATAATCGCTTCATAGGTAAATAACACGTCATCACAGGTAAACGGCGCACCGTCTGACCACATGACACCTTCTTTGAGGTTGTAGGTTACGGTCAGAATATCAGCAGCTTGGTCATACGTAACCAATCCGTTAGCCAAAGTTGGGACTTCTTTTGCCAGAACGGGGATGTATTCTCCTTCGGCACTGGCACCAACCAACCCTTCAATCATTGCGCCATTGACTTCGCCGGAAGCGGTTTGGGTGGCAATGAAGGGGTTCAGGATTTGGGGTTCCTGGTAGAGGGCGAAAATGACTTCTTGCTGGGCGGAAGGAACGGCCGTTACTTCCACCTCTTCCGTCACCACCCGCGTCACCTCAACCTGCTCACCCTCCTCAACAACCGTCTCCGTCACCACGCGGGTCACTTCAACCTGCTCCGTTTCTGTCACCACACGAGTCACTTCAACCGTTTGCGGCTGACAAGCCGCCAGAACAAACAAACCAACAAGCAGTAATGCTAATCGAATAAACTGTTTTTGGGACACTTCCATTTCCTCCTAAGAATGTCAGATAAACAATAATGGTGGTTCCAGGCCGTGTCGCGCCTGCAGACCCACCCCAACAGTCGCACGGTTTAGTCGCTAGGCGTACCTCCTTGACCATCTTTTACCAGATGACAAGCCACAAAATGGCCTGCTTTTACTTCACGATAGGCCGGGTCTTCCTCATAGCAGACCGCAATCGCCACCGGGCAGCGCGTGTTAAAGTTGCACCCCTGCGGCGGGTTGGCCGGGCTGGGCAAATCCCCCTGCAAAATAATGCGCTGGCGCTGCTTTTCCAAATCCGGGTCAGGAATCGGCACCGCCGAAATCAGAGCCTGGGTATAGGGATGCAGCGGGTTGACAAACAGTTCCGTCCGCTCTGCCAGCTCCACAATCTTGCCCAGATACATCACCGCCACCCGGTCGCTAATGTGGCGCACCATGCTCAAATCATGGGCAATAAACAGATAGGTCAACCCCAACTGCTTCTGCAGCCGCTTGAGCAAGTTGACCACCTGCGCCTGAATCGAAACATCCAGTGAGGCAATTGGTTCGTCGCAAACCACGAAATCAGGGTTTAGTGCCAATGCCCGTGCAATGCCAATGCGCTGCCGCTGCCCGCCAGAAAATTCGTGCGGGTACCGATTCGCCATCTTGGCGTTGATGCCCACCAAATCAAACAGCTCCTGCACCTTGCGGCTGCGCTCCTTCCCCTTGATGCCCATGTGGACTTCAATCGGCTCACCGACGGTGAAGCCCACCGGCACACGTGGATTAAGCGAAGCGTAGGGATCCTGAAAAATAATCTGCATCCGCTGCCGCACCTGGCGCATCGCGTCCGCATCCAGTTCGGTCAAGCTCAGGCCATCAAACAGCACTCTTCCGGCCGTTGGCTTGTGAAGCTGCAAAATGGTGCGCCCGACGGTGGTTTTGCCGCTGCCGCTTTCGCCCACCAGCCCCAACGTCTCCCCTTTGTAAATATCAAAGGAAACGTCGCTTACGGCCTGCACGGCTCCCACCTGCCGCTGGAATACAATTCCCTGGGTGATGGGGAAAAATTTGCGCAGGTTCTGGATTTGTACGAGTTTCTCAGCCATGAACATTGCTCCAATCAATTTCGTCCCAACGCCAGCAGGCAACAATATGTTCACCGGCCGCATGTTCCAGCGGTGGCATGGCTTCGAGACATTTTTCGGCTACAAAGGGGCAGCGTGGGGCAAAGGGGCAGCCGGCCGGTAGTGCTGACTGGTCGGGGGGCAAACCGGGGATGGAGTACAGTTCTTCGTCACCTGTCATGTCCAGGCGCGGAAGGGATTGGAGGAGGCCGTGGGTGTAGGGGTGTAACGGCCGTTTAAAAATATCCCGCACCGTCCCCCGCTCCACAATATAGCCCGAATACATCACATTGATCCGATCCACCAGCCCAGCCGCCACCCCCAAATCATGCGTGATCCACATCACCGCCATGCCAAACTGCTCCTGTAGCCGCTTCACCAAATCCACAATCTGCGCCTGAATCGTCACATCCAGCGCCGTCGTCGGCTCATCGGCAATCAGCAGCTTCGGATTACACGACAACGCCATCGCAATCATCGCCCGCTGTCGCATCCCCCCGGAAAACTCATGCGGGTAATTGTCCAGCCGCCCATCTGCTTCGGGAATCCCCACCAGCGTCAGCATTTCCGCCGCCCGCCGCCGCGCCGCCGCCTCGTCCATATCCTGGTGCAGCTTCAACGCTTCGGTAATCTGGTAGCCAATGGTCAGCACCGGGTTAAGCGAGGTCATCGGATCCTGGAAAATCATGGCAATCTCCTTGCCCCGAATCCGTTCCATCTGTTCATTTGTCTTGTTTAGAAGCTGCTCCCCCGCAAAAACCACCTCCCCAGCCGCAATACGCCCCGGAGGTTCTGGCACCAATTTCATCAAAGCCAGGGCGTGGACGCTCTTGCCGCAGCCGCTTTCGCCCACAACGCCCAGCGTCTCCCCTTCCTGCACTTGGTAAGAGACCCCATTGACCGCTTTGACCAACCCCTTATCTGTTTTAAATTCGACTTTTAAATCTTTGACTTCTAGTAAGGTCGCCACCCTCTCCTCCTCTAAAAATCACCATGCTTTGCACATGGTTTGGATGTTCGGCCCTGATTTGCCACCAAGAGCGCGGCCTTGTCGCCAAAATGTTACTTGGCGTAACCAGAAATAGCTGATTGACAATGCCTGTATTCGGCGGTAAGTGAGGCATATTATACACACTCTGCCAAGATGAGCTACTAGCAATTCTGTATGCAGGCCACCGAAGCGACACCAATTTGCCACTTTTGGCTATTTGCGCCAGGCAGCAAGATTAAAGAATACGAGCAGGGGGATAATCTCTAAACGGCCGGCCAACATGCCAATGATCAAAACCATTTTTGCTAAAACGGGCAGGGCAATGACCTGGTCAACGGGAATAAAGCTGGGGCCAAAGACACCAATAGCGGTAAAAACGGTCGAGTAGGCATCGGCAATGGGCAGGTGGGGGGCAACCAGGGTGATGATGAGACCCCCCACAGCTAGATAAACCAGCCAGAGGAGCAGGATGAAAATGGATTGACGGAAGTTGCTGTCGGAAATCGGCCGGCCGTCAATGGTGGGCACATGCACGGTGTGGGGCGAAGAGCGGAGCAGCCGGATTTCGTGCGCCATGAACTTGCCCAAAATTCCCAGCCGGATCAGCTTGATTCCCCCGGCCGTTGACCCGGCACAGCCGCCAATGATCATCAGCAGCAGAAACAACTCCTTGGCCTCCAGCGGAAATGTCCCCGTCGCCGTAATCTCGTAACCCGTAGTGGAGACCAGCGAAGTCACTTCAAAAAAGCTGCGCAACAGCCAATCGGCCAAGCGACCGCCCAGCAGCGACCACGCATTCCACGCCGCCAGCAGGGTTGCACCCCCTACCACCAGCCACAGCAGCCGCATTTCCAGCCCATCCCACAGTGCCGCCAACTGCCCCTTACCCAGCCGATACAGCACATAAAAGTTGGTGCCGCCGGCCAGCATAAAAATAGACAGCACAAATTCGATGGCGGGATAGAGGGGGTAAATATCGGGGCGGTTGCGGTAAAAGGCAATGCTTTCGTCATGGGGTGAGAAGCCGCCAGTGGCAACGGTAGTCATGGCGTGGGCAAAGCTGTCAAAAAGCGACATGCCCAAAAGGGTGGTCAAGATGGTTTGCAGCAGCGTCAGGACAACATAGATCTGAATAAAGCGAACGGCCGCTTTGGCAAAATTTAGCGACAGTCGCCCCGAACTAATCTTCACCCCCTCGGCGCTCAGCAGCGAGTTGGTGCTGCGCCCCTGCGCTCGCCCCACAATCAGCACAATCAGCAGCACCCCCAGCCCGCCCAGCCACTGGATGAGGCTACGCCAGACGATGACCGAGGTGGGCATATTGTCCAACCCCGTCAACATGGTCGTTCCGGCTGTGGTAAAGCCGCTAATACTTTCCAGCAGCGCATCTACGGGAGGGGTGGCAAGCAGCAGCATAAACGGCATGGCACCGATGAGGCCGGTGGTGAGCCAAACTGCCGTTGTTACCAGCAGCGATTCCGTTCCCGTCAGGCTCCACGTCACCTCCCCTAAACGCCAGCGCACCACCAGCCCAAACGCCAGACACCCCAACGCCGGGAGCAAATAGCTGCGCGTTTCCATCCAGGCTGGCACGCCTTGCGCTTCCCAGGCGGCAAACAGCAGCGGCAGCAGCAGTGCCAGCCCCAACACCAGAGCCACCGGAGCCTGATAGGCCAGCACCAGCAGCAGCCGTCGCCGCCACGGCGGTGTCCGCGCATTCATCATCATCTACCAGCGCCGCCGGTTGTTGATGTAGGCACTGATTTGGTGGACATCTTCCGGCAGCCCCACCACAATCAAGTTGTCGCCTGCTTCTACAATTGGCTGCTCACGGGGCAAGTGCATTGCCTGATCCCGTGCCTTGATCAGCCCCAGCACCAACGCTTTGTTGGGGTACTCCCGATGCTCCCACACCGCGCTAATCGGCCGGCCGCCCAGCGGCGAATCGGCCACCACATCCAGCGACGCAATTTCTATTTCCCCATTGCCCAGCTTCATCACCTGCTTGACGTGCGGGTCTTCAATGGCAATGATGATTTTGTTGAGCAAAAAATCAAACTCGCTAAAAACATGGTCAATCCCGGCCAGCTCATAGGCCGAGGCGTAATGGGGCTGCCGCAGCCGCGCCATAATTTGCGGCACGGCAAACTGCCGCGCAAAAATCCCCACCATGATGTTTTTGATGTCTTTCTGGTGCAGTGCCACCACCACATCGGCTCGCTCAATCCCCGCTTCCTGCAAAACATTGATGTTGGTGGTCTCGCCGTTGATCACCAAACAGCCCAACTCAGCCGCAATCAGGTTGCAATACTCTTCTTCCGGGTCAAGGTAGGCCACTTCATGCCCACCCCGCACCAGCGTTGCCGCCAGGTCTCGCCCCAACGGGTCTTCATTGATGATGAGAATATACACAAACACCTCCTGGAATGGGATGCGGACGAACGCGGATCAATCTGTGGTATCTGCAAACTTTTTGATTGCCCCGCTTGATAATGTACCGCCGCTCATAAAATCTCCTTAATTGTGGGGGTTGCCAACAGCGTCGCCGATTATAACAGCTTTACTAGCTCTTTATGAATGCGTTTTGGCATCGTGTGGCGAATGGGTTACGATCCACTGAAAACGGTGTGGACAAACGGCCGTTAATCACCCTGACACACAGGACATTTCACCATGAGCAACACGTTTCCCCAAATTGGGCAACCACTCAACAAAGCACAACTCGCCGCCTTTGCCAACCAGGCAATAGTGGGCATCCAGCGCGAATTCCCCTATGCGCCGGGGCTGGTGGTGGCAAACGCCGACCCGCCACCGCTGCCGCGCCAACAGCACCCGGTTTTTTACGGCTGCTTTGACTGGCATTCGGCGGTACACAGCCACTGGCTGCTGGTGCGGCTGCTGCGGTTGTATGGGGCAGAAACGGCCGTTTCCACCCCCATCCGCGATCTCCTCAACCACCAGTTCACCGCCCCCAAACTCCAGGCCGAGGCCGACTATCTGGCCTCTCGCCCCGGCTTCGAGCGCATGTACGGCTGGGCGTGGGTCTTGCGCCTCGCCCTTGAACTGCACGGCTGGGACGACGCCGACGGGCGGCAGTGGGCGGCCAACATCCAGCCGCTGGCGCAAACCATTGTTAGCCACGTTCATGGCTACCTGCCGCGCCTCACCTGGCCCATTCGCTGCGGTTTCCACCCCGAATCCGCCTTCCCCCTCGGCCAAATTCTGGACTACGCCCGCACCGTTGGCGACAGGGCGTTGGCCGATCTGGTTGTTGCCACAAGCATGGCCTTTTATGCCGCTGACCAAAATTATCCGGCCGCCTACGAACCATCCGGCCACGACTTTTTCTCGGCCGGGCTAAATGAAGCCGACCTGATGCGGCGGGTGCTGCCGCCAGATGAGTTTGGCGATTGGTTGGGGCGATTTTTGCCGGGGCTTGCCAGTGGCGACTGCGGCCATTTGCTGACCCCGGTTGCGGTGTCGGATGTTCACGACGGGGCGTTGGTGCATTTGGCGGGGCTAAACCTGAGCCGCGCCTGGACGATGCACGCCATCGCCCAGGCTCTGCCCGACCCCACGGATCCTCGCCGTGCTGTGCTGATAGCAGCGGCCGGCCGCCATGCCGAAGCTGGTCTGAGCTATGTGTTTAGCGGCGACTACATGGGCGACCACTGGCTGGCTTCTTTTGCCATTTACCTGCTGACCGAAGCAGGTTTACGGTAGTGGCTAACAAGAAAAGAGGCTTTGCACCAGCAAGAAGTTCAACTTCTCAGAAGAAGTTGAACTTCTAAATCGCTAAGTTAATCACGAGCGATTGCCAACCACCAGCCGTACAGGACGCGAATAAACGGGGATAAATCAATGAGTACAACCGCTTTATTTACCGAGGGACGAACATTTTTGGCCGAGCAGGGGCTAAATTTGCTGGCGGTGCTGGATTGCGCCGTGCTGCCGCCAGAGGTGCGTGCGCCGCTGCTGGCAAGCGGCGTGCCGCTGGCTGATTTTTCCCGCCTGCTGCTGCTTGGTCACGGGGGGCGGCGGCTGTGGGAGGCGGCACAAACGGCCGTTTCTTCCACCATCCCCGACCCCATTGACACCTTTAGCTGGGAAAAAACGGCCGTTTTTCTCCGTGACTACCTCGGCAACCCACCCCACTTTCGCCTTTACCCCGGCACCGATTACCCCGTGCCGCTGGGCCGGCTGGGCGAATTGGCCGGGTGGAGCCAGCCGTCGCCGCTGGGGATTGGCATTAGCCCGGCATATGGGCTGTGGTTTGCCTACAGAACGGCCGTTTTGCTAGACGCACCTTTGCCCGTCACCACTGCGGAGTACGGCCAGCAGCCGTGTGAAAGCTGCGAAGCAAAGCCGTGTGTGAGAGGGTGTCCGGTAACGGCCGTTTATCCCACCGCCCCCCTCAACTTCCCCGTTTGCGCCCACCACCGCCTTGCCCCCGCTTCCCCCTGCGCCGACCAATGTTTGGCGCGGCTGGCCTGCCCCATTGCCCCCCAACACCGCTACAGCCGCGAGCAAATCAGCTACCATTACCGCCACTCGCTGCCCAGCCTGCGCCGCTACTTCCCGGATGCGGGAAAATGGGACGCTGATTGACCTGATTTTCCTGATTGAGGAAAATGGGATGCGGCAGGTTATTTCATCCCAGCAAATCAGCCAGTGCTGGTTCAATAGTTGGATAGACAAAGGTAAAGCCCGCCTCTTGCAATTTGCCGGCCGAAACGCGCTGCCCGTCCAGCAAAATGGTGGACATTTCGCCAAAGAGCAGTTTGAGGGCAAAGGCGGGGGCGGGCATAAAAGACGGCCGTTTTAAAACGCTGCCCATCACCTTGCCAAACGCTCGGTTGCGAACCGGTTCGGGTGCCACCAGGTTATAGGCACCGCTGGTTGCGGGGTGTTCCAGCAAAAAATGCAGGGCGCGAACCAAATCATCCAGATGAATCCAGGAGAGCCACTGCTGGCCGCTGCCCACGGGGCCACCGGCAAACAGGCGAAACGGCAGCGCCATTTGCGGCAATGCCCCGCCCGCCATGCTCAGCACCACGCCAATGCGCCCCACCACGCGCCGTACCCCCATGCCTTCAGCAGCAGCCGTGGCTGGCTCCCACGCCTGGGTGACGCGGGCGGGAAAGTCGCTGCCGATGGGGGCGGCTTCGGTTAAAAACTGGTCGCCGCTGCTGCCATAGTAGCCAACGGCCGAAGCCTGGAAGAGGAATTCTGGTTTTTGACTGGCCTGGGCAATGGCCTCAACAACGGCTTTGCCGGCGTTGACGCGGCTGTTGACAATTTCGCGCTTGCGCTCTTCTGTCCAGCGGCCACCGGCAATGCTGGAGCCAGCCAGGTTAAAAATGGCTTTGGCTCCAGCGGCGAGGTGGCCCCAATTAACGGCCGTTTTGCCATCCCATTGCACCAACTGCACCCCCGCCGGTGCGGTAGCGCGGTTGGGGCTTCGCGTCAGCGTCACGACTTCATATCCCTTTTCCACCAGGTAAGTTGACAAAGCAGTACCAACCAGGCCGGTACCGCCGGTAATAATCACACGCATATGCTTTTTCTCCCGTCAATCAATCAGGAATTTTTGGTTTCGATGCTAGCGATGACCTTTTCTAGCCAAAACAGCACCGGCGCACCGGTGACATCATGCAGATGTTTTTGAGCTGCATCACGGTAAATTTGCAGATAACGGTGCAGTTGGTCAACAGGCAATTTGTAATTTACCAGTAGCCCTTCAATCCACGCAATATCGCTGCCCAGGAACTCCACGTTGCCCAGCATCAGGGCGGCTTTAATGTTTTGCCCAAGATAGATATTGGCTTCGCTGATGTTGTTAATGGGTATGTTATTTACGCCAATTGCGTCCCAAATGGAGGTCTCGATGAGGCCAAGCCGCCGCTGAAAATGCGCCAAAGTTTCGCTGTATGCTTCGGTGGGGCGTTTGATACGCGGCAGGGGAGGACGGTTGGTTAACAGTTGTTCAACCACTTTGGGTACATGGTCAATCTGGGTGCCTAAAAAGTAGCCCGGAATATATTCACGCAGCTTGGGAATGCTGTTGAATACCAGCCCGCCGTAGGCCAGGGGGATGCCGCGAACTTGCAGCATGTAGGCCAATTGTTGCAGGTGGGCGGCTGTGTGCAGCAGTTGGGCGGAGAAGATGACCAGATGGGGTTTGGTGGTGTTGATGGTGTTTTCTAGCTGCTCAATGGGTACGTTGGCACCCAGGTAGACGACTTCCCACCCCTGGCGGCGCAGTAGCAGGGTGAGGAGCAAGGCGCTAAAGGTATGGTCATCTTTGGGGGCGCAACCGACCAGCAAACGGCCGTTTCTGGTCGGTGATGGTGTGGCCGCCAACAGCGCATCCAGCCGGCGCAGTGCCAGTGCCGAGGCGAAATGCTCCTTCTGCACCGATATGACCCCTTGGTACCATTGCTCGCCAATTTGCGCCAACCCTTTTTGCAGCACTTCCAGACACACAATTTCGGGCTGGTACAACGCAAACGCTTGATTGAGAATCGTCTCTGCCAACTGCTCGTCAAAATCCAGGCATGCTTGCACCCAGGCGTGGCGCAGCTCATGAATGGTTGACCCAATTTCGGCCGGCGTAGGTAGCGTTGTGAAGGTTGCGGCCGGCTCCGAGGTAAACAAATCCACCGTTTCCAGAAGCGGATCTTTGCCCTCTGCAACAAGAGCCTCCCATGTACCAACAGCACGGCTAATGCTAAGGCCATCTTCCTGCCGCGCCACAAGCCATTTCAAGGTGTCAATGTCGCGGCGTGTGTAGAGCCGATGCCCGCCATCGGTGCGCTGCGGCTGCGGTAGCCCATAGCGTCGCTCCCAAGCCCGCAAGGTGTCAGGCTTTAGCCCCGTTTCTTGTACCACAGCTTTGAGGTTGAAAGTAGGTTGTATGTAGATGCCATTGCCGTTTTTTTCGTTTTCTTGCTTTGTCATTTGTCAGCCTGCTTGGTCTTAATCTGTTCTATTGCCCGATTAGGACGATGCTGACATTATAACCCCGTGTTAAGGTTTTGTCCATATTTTGATCAAAGTAGACAGGAGGTGTCTCCCTGTGTCAATACTGCGGACGGTCACAAACTGGCATTTTGTTAATTGGCTACAAGTGGCAAGTCTTGTTTGCCGACCAGACTTGTTACTTGCTACCTGCAAGCAAGAAAATGTATCTTTATAATCTTGATGAGTTTATTTGGTTGGCTGCAAATAGATGATGGTGTCGGGGCGGAAGGCGGCCCAGGAGAACCAGAAATGGTTGCCGTGGACGATGGGCGTGAGGCGTTTGCCAGCCAGCGGCCCAGCCACCGCTTGCCCTAAAATATTCCATTGGCTGCCGGTTTCAGCGTCTAGGATTTGTTTCCCTTGCCGGGTAAACGTCAATTTTTGCCCGTTAAGAATAGGGTTAAACACACCCGTTGCGCCTACATCGGCTCCTTCGGCAATGGCGACCGCACCGAGGGCGGAATTGGTGCCGCTGCTGTGAAAGACAACGAGATTGATCCCGCCCTGGCGGTCGTTGATGACCCCGGCTTCGGCCAGCACGGTGAGCGGGTAGGCTACGTCAATACTAACTTCTTCCAAGCTAACGGTGACAACGCGCTCAACGGCCGATAAACGGCCGTCTACTGCCCCCGTAAACAAAAATGGGCTTGCGTTTTGCGCCACGTCATCATACCCCACATACGGGTTTTCACCATAGCGGCGGCTAAAGCCGGTGTCGCGGGACAAAATACGGCCGTTGGGGTAGGCGGCGCGAAAATCAGCAAAGCTGACGATTTGTGAGGGCAGAAAGGCGAGCCGTTCTCCCGCCAGTTCACCCACAATGGCCTCGCCTGTGAACTGCTGCCATAACCCTTCTGTGGTGCGGTCATACATAATCAGGTCAGAGTTTCGCAGCAGCCCGGAGGTGCCAAATTCGTATACGTTGCCGTTAAACCGGCGGTCAAAGACGATGGCGGAGTTGCACAGGGGGCAAAAGGTGACGATGACCGGCACGTTGCCAACGGTGTCGTTGACAATTTCGTGCCAGGTAAGAATTTGCAGCGGATAGGCGCGGGCATCGCTGTCAATTTCGAGGGCAATGACGGGTTCGTTGTCGGCCAGCCAGTCGGCGGCTTCGGCGGCGGTGATGAATTGGGGTGCGTCAATGGATGGGATGCCGTCACGGGGGGGGCCGCCGGACAGGATTTCGTTGTAGGCGATGGTGTGGCGGGTCCAGTCGGTGTTCCAGCCTTCGGTGAGGCTTTGGAACTGTGTGGAGCGGTCGTCGTGGGTGAATAGCTGGATGGTGCGGCCGTCGCTGGTGGTGATGGTCATGCTGTCTGTCTCCTGGGTAGGGGAAACGGCCGTTTCTGTTGCCTCCACAATGGGTGTGGGAGAAACGGCCGTTTTTGCTACGGTTGGGCTTCCTCCCACAATAGCTGCATCTGGTTCATTCGCCTGCGTACAGGCTGCCAGCAGTAGAAGCAGCCCTACAAGTTGACAGGTCACTTTTCGCTTTTTGCTCATCTATTTTACCTCCCGGAATCACATGCCTCATTCCATTATGCCGCAACTTACGCCACAAGAACGTGAGGAAGGTCACGAAACGGGGTTTTATTGGTGACCCACCAGACCTGCAATGAGCAACCCTTATGAACATAATCAGGCTGCTGTGAGTTTTTTAACGACTTTTTGTCAGTTTCGGGCATGTCAGTTGTTGTAAACTATTTTGCAAATGAGCATCGGTCGTGTTGATAGCAGGAGGGAAAGGAGTTTGATATGTTTTTTATGGTTGAACTGTCTACGCTGGTGATTGTAGTTCTCATCGCCATTATTATCGGAATGGTGATCGGTATCTCCATAAGCCGGCCGTCTATGCGTTAGGGTGTACATGGGTCGTTTTGTCTGTGGAGGTGCAAAACGGCCGTTTTCTGTCTGTCTGCATAGCCTGCCCCAAGCAGGTGTCGCACGAAGGGTAAAAGCATCATGATTACAATTTCTGTTGGTTGGCTCATCGTTATCGTCGTTTGTGCCTTCCTCGCTGGGTTAATCGCACCATTGCTGCTTCTCCTGCAGCTAATCTGGAAAGCATCTGTCAAAAAATAACTTTATCGGTACAACAAGTAGCGGGATAAAAAAGCGGTGGCTGTCGTGAATGCAGCCACCGCTTTTGTCATTTTCACGTCATCCCCATATCGTTTTTTTGTGAGAGATCTGCCTGTTCTCTATGCTATACTTTTATGCAAAAGAAATTATTAATACTTATCATCAGGATGTCATATGTATCAAAAACATGTACGACAGCGGCGGCAGTTTCGTGAAGAAGAAGTTAGTAAACTCCTGAAATGGGCGCGGGCTGGCGAATCAGCGTCAATCATTGGTATTAGCGGTGTCGGTAAATCAAATCTGTTTAACCATTTATTAGATCCAGAAACACAGCAAGCGTATTTAGGAGCCTCTGTCAAAGATTATCTCTTTGTCCGCGTCAACTTCCACTATATTCCTGACTTCACCAACCGCAGCTTGTATAGCGTTATCCTGGAGCAGTTTGAGCTGCTGGACGGGCGCTGCGAGCAGCTTAATCTGACCCAGGCGCAGCTTGACCAAATTAGTGGCTATCATGATCAGCTTTTGGAAGCCGGAGATGATGTCCTAAAAGTTCAGCGATACTTCAAGCTGGCAATTCGGCTTTTGCTGCGCGAAAGTGAGCGGCGTATTGTCTTTTTGTTTGATCAATTTGATGAGGTCTACCAGGAAGCCGACGGCCGTTTTTTTGCCAATTTACGCGGTTTGCGCGAAGCATACAAATATCGCATTTCCTACTTCACCTTCACCCGTGGTATGTTGTCGCGGCTGGCCGAAATGGACCCAGCGCGTGAAGAGTTTTCCGAACTGTTGCTTGGGAATGTGATTGGGCTTGGCCCCTACAACGCCCACGACGCTCTTAGCCTGCTGGATCGCGTCTCTTCCCGAATTCAGCTTCCCCCATCCGAAGAGCAGGCAGCACGGTTGTTGCATCTCTCTGGCGGTCACGCCGGGGTGCTTAAAAGCGTGTATTTGGCCGTTGCACAAGATGGTGTGGTCTTAACGGCGGAGGAAGAAACGGCCGTTAATGCCCTGTTAACCGTTCCCAACGTTGAAGCAGAGTGTGCCAAAATATGGAACAGCGTGCGGCTGGATGAGCGAAAGCTGCTAGCACGGCTGGCGCATGGTGCCGCCCCCGTGGCTTCAACCGATGCCGCCACCCTTTATGAACTGCAAATAAAAGGACTCGTCAGCAAAACCGAGCCATTCGCCATCTTCTGCCCCATCTTTGCCCATTATGCCCGGCAGCAGGAAGCCCTGTGGGAGCGACCCCTTTATTTAGAGCCACAATCGCGTCAGGTGTGGGTGCTTGGCACCCCTACTGAGCCATTAACTGCCCTTGAATATAAACTTTTTAGCTTGCTTTATGAGCGCATTGATGAAATTGTAGACAAAGACGAACTGATAGAAGCCGGCTGGCCCGGCACACAGGGGGGTGTTTCTGATCAGGCATTAACGGCCGCTATGTACCGCCTGCGCCGCAAAATTGAGCCAGATCCCAAACAAACTCGCTTTCTCGACAGCCTGCGTGGGCAGGGGTATCAACTGCACTCCAGTTAATCGTCGATCAACAGCCCGGCACAGGCGCAACCAGGTCGTTGTTCCTGTGCCGGGCTGTTTACCCGACAGGTCGGCCGGCCCACACAATTACAATCCAGCTAACCAAATTGATGCCAAAAAGAAGCGCTCCCTCGCGGCGGCTCAAATTCCAGCCATTACGTAGCAGCAGTGCCGTAAACACCATTTGCACGCACAAAAAGACCAGGCTGCCAAATTCGGCTGCTGATAAAATTGCCAGCGGCGGATGGCTTAAGGCACCTGCCAGCCCCAACACCCCCAACACATTAAAAATATTGCTGCCAATCAAGTTGCCCAGCGAAATCTGCTCCATTCCCCGCACAATGGCGACAATTGAGGTCACTGCTTCCGGTGCGGAGGTTGCCGCTGCCACCACCGTTGCCCCAATGACATAGGGTGACAACCCGGCCGCCGCCGCCACAATTTTGGCCGACCCCACCAAATATTGCCCCCCCAAAACAACCAGCAGCAGCCCAATCAGCAGCTTGGGTATATCCTTCCAGGCAAATTCCCCCTGCGGAACTTCATCTTCATCCAGGTCGCGCTGATAGATAAGTAGCCCCAGGTAAGCCAGGAGTAGGAGAAACATTACCATGCCCTCCCAATTTTGCAGGGTGTAGTCGCGCATAAAGAATAGCAGCAGCAGCGTGACCCCAATCAAGATGCCGCCATCACGATACACAACCCGTTTGTTGGTGTGGATCATGTGGATCATGGCAACAGTGCCAAGAATAAAGCCCAAATTAAAAATGTTTGAGCCGATGACATTGCCAATAGATATTTCGGGGTCGCCACTTAGTGCGGCTGTTACCGAAACGGCAAATTCTGGAGCTGAGGTGCCCATTGCCACAATGGTTAACCCGATGATGAGTTCCGACATTCCAAGACGGCGGGCTATGCGTGCTGCTGCATCAACCAACATGCTTGCACCACCCCATAGGGCGAAGATGCAGAGGATGATGATGAGTATATTGAAGCTGATACTGGGGGAAGCCATAAATTGTTGCTCCGTGAAAAAGAGTGAATGTTCATTTAGAAGTTCAACTTCTTCGGAGAAGTTGAACTTCTTGCACAACGTAAGCTCATGCCCTAAACGGCCGTTAACCATGCCCAAAACACATAAATCACATACAACACCAGTAAAATAGCCCCTTCTCGCCGAGAGAGGGTGCGATCTGTGGTCAGGAAGATAAAGAGAATAACGACTGTCCCTAATAAAACATAGGTCGAAGCGAGCAAGTCTTCTGTGCCAACAATGATGGTGCCTTGCTGAAAAAGAAGCACTAACAGCCAGGGAAGCCCCAGCCCAACTGAAATGTCAAAGATGTTGGAGCCGATGGCGTTGGAAACGGCCGCTTCTCCACGCCCCTTTTTGGCAACCAGCACTGATGAAATAAGATCCGGCACGGATGAGCCGCCCGCCAGGATGGTCAGGGCTACTAAAATGGCGGGAACGCCCAGTGCCTCGGCCAGGATAACCGCATACTCAACCAGCACCCAACTGATGGCAGCAATTAAAAAGACAGAGACGATAAAGGCGCGGACATAAGCCTGGCGTGGGGGGCCGGTTAGCAGGCGCAAGACAGTGGCAATGCCGCTGTAGATTTTTTGCAGAATTGTTTTGTCGTGGTCTTCTTCCTCTTCCAAAAGCTCTTCGTCAATGTCTTGACCGGGAAAAAGGCGGTTCCAGCGAAAGAGGATGGCAATGTAGATGGCGTAAAGGAGCAAAAAGCTGAGTGATTCAAAGATGGTGATTTGGCCGTCTAGAAACGTAAAGAGCAGCAGGCCGATGCTCATGGAATACATCATGCAGTCGCGCATGACGACCTGGCCGGTGACACGCGCCGGCCGAACCAGTGCCGAAGCCCCTGTGATGACCAAAATATTAAAAACCGCCGATCCAACAATGTTGCCTACCCCAATATCACTGTGGCTGCCGCCCTCTTGCACCAGGGCAATCAGGGCAATGGACAGCTCTGGCATGGACGACCCCATTGCCATGAGCGATGCCCCCGCGACATTGCTGGGGAGCTGAAGCGTTTTGGCAATTTCATCCAAACTTTCAATGAAAAGCTCATCGGTGATAATTGTTAAGAGATAGATACAAAGGACAATAATGATAAAACTTGTGATTCCTGCAACCATGTAATCTTCCTGAAAGCGCAACTTGGCTTCTTGTTTTTCTTAAGATTATAGCGTGATCCCCTTAAATTGTAGCCTTCTTTTGGGTTTGTGTCATTTTCCGGCAGGAAAGATGGTAATATGGTGGCGTAGTGTAAGCAAATGCAACCCACGCATATAAGGAGTTTTCATGAACAGCACAAGCCTGAATTGGATTGATGAAGAGCTTGCCCAGCTAAAGGAAGCAGGGCTTTATAACCAAATTCGGACGATTGAGTCGCCGATGGGGGGGAGGGTGGTGATTAACGGCCGTTCCATCCTCAACTTCTGCGCCAACAACTACCTCGGCCTCGCCAACCACCCCCGCATCCGCCAAGCCGCCAAAGACGGCATAGACCAATACGGCGTTGGCCCCGGTGCCGTCCGCACCATCGCCGGAACCATGTCGCTCCATGTCGCCCTCGAACAGCGGCTCGCCGCCTTCAAAAAAGCCGAAGCGTGTATCACCTTCCAAAGCGGCTTCACCGCCAACCTCGCCACCATCCCTGCCCTCGTCGGGCGCGGCGACCTCATCTTTTCCGACGAACTTAACCACGCCAGCATCATTGATGCCTCTCGCCTCAGCCGCGCCACCGTCATCCGCTACGCCCACAACGACGTAGACGATTTGCAGCGGCAAATTGCTGCCGCCCCCGCCGGTGGGCGACGGCTCATCGTTACCGATGGCGTGTTTAGCATGGATGGCGACGTTGCCCCGCTGGACAAAATTTGCGAGGTGGCCGAGCAGCACGACATCGTGCTGATGGTGGACGATGCCCACGGTGAAGGGGTGCTGGGCGAAGGCGGGCGCGGCATTGTGGATCATTTTGGGCTGCATGGCCGTGTCCACATCGAAATTGGCACCCTGAGCAAGGCGTTTGGCGTGGTGGGTGGCCTCGTTGCCGGCCGACAATCGATCATTGACTGGCTGCGGCAGCGCGGACGGCCGTTTTTGTTCTCCAGCGCCATGACCGTTCCCGACGTCGCCGCCTGCCTCGAAGCCGTCAACCTGCTCGAAGAATCCACCGAACTGGTCGAACGACTGTGGGCCAACGGCAATCTGTTCAAAGCCGAACTCACCCGTCTTGGCTTCGACACCGGCCACAGCGACACTCCCATCGTCCCCGTCATGCTGGGCGAGGCTCCGTTGGCGCAGCAGTTCAGCCGCCGTCTCTTTGAAGAAGGCGTGTTCGCCATGGCCATCGGCTACCCCACCGTCCCCCAGGGCAAAGCTCGCATCCGCGTCATGAACTCCGCCGCCCACAGCCAGCAGGATCTGGAGCAGGCACTGGATATTTTTGAGCGCGTTGGCAAGGAGCTGTCGGTAATCGGTAAACAGTAAACAGTAAACAGTAATCGGTGTAACTGATAACTGATTACCGATTACCGATTACTGCCACGAGGAAAGACATGCGTAAAAAAGCCATTTTCATCACCGGAGCCAGTGGCGAAGTCGGTCACGCGCTCATCAAAAAACTGGCCGAGGACAACAACAACGTGTTGCTGACGCTCGATTTGCAGCCGCTGCCCGAAGATATTAGGCACCTGACCACCCACATCGAAGGCAATTTACTCGACAACATCCTGCTGGCGCGAATGATTAGCCAGTATGAGATTGATGCCATGTACCATCTGGCTGCCTTGCTTTCCACCAGCAGTGAATTTGCCCCCGACATGGCGCACCAGGTCAACGTGGAAGGGACGCTCAACCTGCTCAAATTGGCGGCCGAGCAGTCGCAGTGGCGCAACAAGCCGATTCAGTTCATTTTCCCCAGCTCCATTGCCATTTACGGGATGCCGGAGATGGAGCAGAGCAAGGGGTTGTACCAAAAGGTGCGGGAATGGGAGTGGAACCAGCCGCGCACAATGTATGGCTGCAACAAGCTGTATTGCGAGATGCTGGGCAACTATTTCAGCAAACATTATCGCCAGCTTGCCGCCGAAAAGCCGGTAGCGGTGGATTTTCGCGGCGTCCGTTTTCCGGGGCTGATTAGTGCCTTCACGCTGCCGTCTGGTGGTACCAGTGACTATGGGCCGGAAATGCTGCACGCGGCGGCGCAGGGCAAGCCGTATGCCAGCTTTGTGCGCGAAGATGCCCGCATTCCCTTCATGGCAATGCCAGACGCGGCCACGGCACTCATCCAACTGGCTCACGCCCCGGCTGAACGGCTCTCGCGGTCTGTCTACAACGTCACCAGCTTTAGCTTGTCGGCTGGGCAAATTCGGGAGCGGGTGGTGGCGGCGTTTCCTGAAGCGGAGATTACGTTCCGGCCGGATGTGAAGCGGCAGGCGATTGTGGACAGTTGGCCGGCCGACCTGGATGACAGTGCGGCGTATCATGATTGGGGCTGGCGGCCAGCATATGACGTAGATCGGGCGTTTGACGAATATTTGATTCCGAATATCAAGCGGCGGTACGGACGGGAGTAGGGCGTGGCAAGTGGCAGACAACTGCCACTTGCTTAATTTTTGCTTATTTTTGTGGCTGGTTGGGGGGAGTTTGGCACAATTGGGGCGCAACGGAGCAACGGCCGTTTACGTAGTGTGGGGAAAATAACGGCCGTTTATTTACCCAATACCTGTTTCAAAGTTAACACATGGTCGGCTTGCATTATGATGCCTGCATGAGAAAAGGCGGCTGTAATCGGGCATGTAATCCTTGTCCGCTATAAAGCACCAGAATATTACCGTGGCTTAATGGATGTATGTTTGCAACAATGATCGATCTTCTCCACCTGTTCGCCGAACAGCTACAGCAGGGACAATTTGTAGATTTGGGTTTTTGGAACTACCCGCTGCTGGGTGTTCTCATCGTTTTGCAGGAACCGGTGTTTACCTTGTTGGGCGGGCGGGCAGCGGCAGCAGGGGTGATGAATCCGGTGGGGGTTTGTTTAACGGCCGTTACCTTCAACCTCACCATAGACCTCCTCTCCTACTTTATCGGCTCCACCCGCATTTTCGGCCGGCGCCGCTGGCGCATCGGCCCCTCCCGCCGCGCCATTATTCGCATGCATCGCATCATGCGCACCCACGCCATCAAAGCGTTGCTCGTCTCCCAATTTTCCCCTGGCCTCGCCATCCCTGCCCTTGTTGCCGCAGGTATGTCGCAAGTCCCTTGGCGGCGTTGGCTGCCCATCGTCGCCGTGGCCGAAGCCGTCCGCACCGTCACCTACGTTTATATTGGCTACAACGCCCTGCACAAGGTCAATCCGGCCTGGGCAGGCGGCATCTGTTTGCTGCTTGTTTTGCTGATAACGGCCGTTTCCCTCGGCAAAAAACTACTCCGCTGGCCGTAGAGACGTAATAATTTGCGTCTTGACTGTGCCTTGTACTCACCGAATACTAACCAGTTTTTTAGTAAATTCGACGAATTTCAGCCACCAAAGCAAAAAACTCGCGTTTTTCGTTGAATTTGCCCCTTTTGAACCCCGCAGCCACCCGCCTGTCAGCAAAATTACTTTCCAAATTCCTGTTTTCAGGTAAAGTGTAGAAACGCAAAATCTTGCGTCTTTCTTTAACAGTGTGAGCCAAAAGTCCGCAACTTTCCTCCAACCAAATCCCACGACCGTCGTCTTGAGTTTCGGGCTGAAATCCCACAGGAACCCAACTGATGACCCAAGCGGAAAAAGAGCCAGACAAAAAACAGTTTGAGCCACCTAAAGAAGAGCGTGTGCAAACCCATCACACCCTAACCCTGGGCGGGCAAACGATTCATTACACAGCAACGGCCGGCACCCTGGTGCTGCGCGAAGAAAAAGAAGAAGAGGGCGAGCCAAAAGCCAAAGCATCCATTTTCTACATCGCCTACACCAAGGATGATGCTGGCGAGGCTGGGCAGCGTCCCATCACCTTCTCCTTCAACGGCGGCCCCGGCTCCTCGTCGGTTTGGCTGCATTTGGGGCTGCTAGGCCCCCGCCGCGTCCTCATGGACGATATTGGCAACGCCCTGCAACCTCCCTACCGGCTGGTAGACAACGAATTTTCCCTGCTCGACCAAACCGATCTGGTGTTTATTGACCCCGTTAGCACCGGCTTTAGCCGCGCTGCCGCTGGGGAGAAACCAAAGCAGTTCCACCATTTCCAGAAAGACATCGAACTCGTGGGCGAATTTATCCGCCTCTTCACCACGCGGGAAAAGCGGTGGACATCGCCCAAATACCTCATTGGTGAGAGCTATGGCACGACGCGGGCGGCGGGGTTGGCCGGTTATTTGCAGGGGCGGCACGGCATGAACCTCAACGGTATCATGCTCATCTCCTCCATTCTCAACTTCCAGACGGCGCGGTTTACCGTCGGCAACGATTTACCTTTTATCCTCTACTTGCCCACTTACGCCGCTATCGCCTGGTACCACGGCCGTTTGGACGAGGGGCTGCAGGCTGATTTGCGTCGCACGCTGGATGAAGTGGAGGCGTTTGCCGAGGGGGAGTATGCGACGGCGTTGATGAAGGGAGCGAAGCTGCCGGCCGACGAAGCGGTAGCGATTCGGCAAAAGCTGGCGCGGTATACGGGGCTGTCGGAAGCCTATGTTGAGCAAACGAATTTGCGGATCAACATCCACCGGTTTACCAAGGAGCTGATGCGGACGGAGCGGCGGACGGTGGGGCGGCTAGACGGCCGTTTTCTGGGCATTGACCGCGATGCCGCCGGGGAGCATTTTGAATTCGACCCCAGCTACGCCCAGATTCAGGGAACCTACACCGCCACCCTCAACGACTACGTGCGCCGCGACTTGGCTTATGAAAACGACCTGCCCTATGAAATCCTCACCGGGCGCGTCTGGCCCTGGTCCTATGAGACCCACCAAAACGAATTTGTCAACGTGGCCGAAACGCTGCGGAGTGCGATGGCGCAAAACCCGTTTTTGCGCGTCTTTGTTGCCAACGGCTACTACGATTTGGCAACCCCGTACTTTGCCACCGAATACACCTTCAACCATCTGGAGCTTGACCCAACCTTGCAGCCCAATATCAGCATGGCCTACTACGAAGCGGGGCATATGATGTATGTCCACCAGCCGTCGCTGGCGCAGTTGAAGCGTGAGCTTGACCGGTTTTTATTAGGGTAATCAGTACCCAGTTAGAAGTTCAATTTCTTCCGAGAAGTTGAACTTCTTCCTCAACTACTGGTTACTTTTCAAAAAATGCAGAATCAACTAGATGACAGAATGATCCAGGTGTTAAACCACGAAGGACAGGTGGTGGGGGATCTGCCGGAGCTGAGTGAGGACGAACTGCGGGCGATGTACCGCTGGATGGTCTTTGGTCGCGTCTTTTCTGATCGGATGGTGGCGTTGCAGCGGCAGGGGCGCAGCAATACCTTTGCCCCCCTGACCGGGCAGGAAGCGTCCGTGGCACTGGCAACGCCGCTCCAGCCGGAGGATTGGTTTGTGGGTTCGTACCGCGAAATTTTGCCGATGTTGGCAAAAGGGGTGCCGCCGCTCGCCATGCTGGAGACGTACAAGGGGTATATTCCAACTTATTACAGCCGCGAACATCACACGCTGCCGATTCAAATTGTGCTGGCGGCGCAGATGCCCCACGCGGCGGGGCTGGCGATGGCGATCAAGTATGAGGGCAAGCCCCATGTGGCGGTTGGCGTGTGTGGCGATGGTGCAACCTCGGAGGGGGATTTTAACGAGACGCTGAACTTTGCCGGGACGTTTAAGGCGCCGCTGGTGGTGGTGGTGCAAAACAACGGCTGGGCGATTTCGGTGCCGCGCCGGGTGCAAACGGCCGCTTCTTTCATTGCCGACCGTGGCCCCGGTTTTGGTGTTCCCAGCTTTGTGGTGGACGGCAACGACGTGTTGGCGGTGCATAAGGTGATGGCCGACTGTGTGGCGCGGGCGCGGGCGGGGGATGGCCCCAGCCTGGTGGAGATGATTACCTACCGACTGGGGGCGCACACGACGGCCGATGACCCGACCAAATATCGCCCGGAGGATGAGTTGGCGTACTGGAAGCCACGTGACCCGCTGCTGCGGATGCGGCGGTTTTTGTTGAGCAAGGGGCTGCTGAGTGATGTGGAGGATGAGCAGATGCACGAGGCGGTGGCGGCGGAGATACAAACGGCCGTTTCCACCCTCGATGCCATGCCCCCCACCGAACCCAGCCGCCTCTTTGAGCTGGTTTATGAAACCCCCACGCCGCAGCTAATGGCACAGCGGGCGGCGTTGCAAGAGAGTGGGGATTAGAGATTAGAGATTGGAGATTGTGAACCTTCATCAATCTCCAATCTCCAATCCCCAATCTCCATTAGGGAAACATTATGCCTAAATGGACAATGGTACAAGCTCTGAACAATGCGCTGGAGCTTGAGTTAGAGCGGGATGAGCGGGTGCTGATTTTTGGCGAGGACGTGGGGCTGAACGGCGGCGTTTTTCGTGTGACCGACGGGCTACAGGCAAAGTTTGGCGAGCGGCGGGTGTTTGATACGCCGTTGGCAGAGTCGGGGATTGTGGGAACGGCCGTTGGCATGGCGGTTTATGGGCTGCGTCCCGTGCCGGAAATCCAGTTTGCCGGGTTCAGCTATGTCTCCTTCAACCAAATTGCCTCGCAGGCCACCAAAATGCGGCTGCGCTCCGGCGGCGTGTTCACCGTGCCGCTGGTCATTCGCGCCCCGTTTGGCGGCGGTGTCCGCACCCCCGAACTCCATGCCGACAGCGTGGAAGCGTTTTACATGCACATGCAGGGCATCAAGGTGGTCATTCCCTCCAACCCCTACGATGCCAAAGGACTGCTCCACGCCGCCATTGCTGACCCCGACCCGGTGCTGTTTTTGGAGCATATGAAGCTCTATCGCTCCATCCGGCAGGAAGTCCCGGCCGAGCGGTATGAGGTGGATCTGGGCAAGGCGGCGGTGGTGCAAGAGGGGAGCGACATCACCGTGATGAGCTATGGGGCGATGCTGCACGTGGCGTTGCAGGCGGCGGAGCTGGTAGCCAAAGAGGATGGCGCGTCGGTGGAGGTGGTGGATTTACGCACCATTGCGCCGCTGGACGAGGCCACGATTGCCGCTTCAGTGCGGAAAACGGGGCGGGCGGTGGTGGTGAATGAAGCCCCGCGCACGGGCGGCGTGGCAGCAGAGGTCATTGCCGTAATCAACGACCAGTGCCTCTATTCGCTGCTGAAACCGGTGGCGCGGGTGACTTGCCCCGATACGCCGTTCCCGGTGCCGGGGATTGAGGATGCGCTTGTGCCAACGGCCGTTCGTGTGGCCGCCGCCATTCGTGAGACGTTGAAACCGTAAGAGAAATGGGACGCTGATTGTCCTGATGTTCCTGATTTTGGCCTTCAGGATTTTGGCGTATTGCGTATTCAAGCTATTTTACGCAATACGTAATACGCAATACGCTAAAAATCAGGCAAATCAGTTAAATCTGCGTCCCATTCTTCCCAAAAACCATGATTGAATTTAGATTACCCGACGTAGGTGAAGGGCTGCATGAGGCGCAGATTGGGGCGTGGCTGGTGGCGGTGGGAGATGTGGTGAAGCTGGATCAGCCGCTGCTGGAAGTGGAGACGGATAAATCGGTGGTGGAACTGCCGTCGCCGGTCGCCGGCCGCATTGTGAAGCTGGGGTTTGAAACGGGGCAAATGGCAACGGTGGGCGATTTGCTGGTGGTGATTGAGGGGGAGACGGGACGCGGACAAACGCCGACGAACGCGGATGAAGCGGCGAAACCTGCAAAACCTGCGGCATCTCCCACCGTTGGGATGGCCGGGCCGGGGGAGCGAATTTTGGCTGCGCCGTCGGTGCGGCAGTTGGCATTGGCGAAGGGGGTGGATTTAACGGCCGTTCGTGGCTCCGGCCCCGCTGGGCGGATTTTGGCCTCTGACGTGGAATCGGTAATCAGTAAACAGTTATCAGTAAACAGTAAGCAATCATCAATAGGCCAATCTCCAATCTCCAACCCCCAATCTCCAATCTCCAATCTCCAAATCCTCGCCGCCCCCGCCGTCCGTAAAATGGCGCAGGAAATGGAGGTGGATTTGGCGCAGGTGCCGGGTAGTGCGGAAAACGGCCGTATCACCCCCGAAGACCTAGAGCGGTTCATCACCCATCAACCTTCCGCCGCTCCCCCGCTCCCCCGCTCCCCTGCCCCCCTGCCCCCCACCGCCGCCCAACGCACCTCCCTGCGCGGCATCCGCCGCACCATGGCCCTGCGAATGCAGGAGTCGTGGCGCACCATTCCCCACGTCACCAACTTTGAAGATGTGGACGCAACCGAACTGATTGCCGTGCGCGGCATTCTCAAGGAAGCCGGGGCAGCGCGAGGCGTATCGGTAACGTATTTGCCGATTGTTGCCAAAGTGATGACCCAACTGCTGCAAGAATACCCCGACTTTAACGCCAGCATTGACATGGCAACGATGGAAGTGGTGCATCATCCGGCGTGTCATCTGGGCATCGCTACCGCCACCGATGACGGGCTGTTGGTTCCGGTGCTGCGTGATGCCGAGCGGCTGACCATTCTGGAAACGGCGACCCAAATCAACGACCTGGTAGAACAAGCGCGGGCGCGGAAGCTGCCGCGTGAGGCGTTGACCGGCAGTACCTTCACGATTACGAATTTTGGCATCTTTGGCAACAGCATCGGCACGCCGATTATCAACCCGCCGGAGGTGGCGATTTTGGGCATGGGGCGGATTGCCGAGAAGCCGGTGGTGGTGGATGGGGCACTGGCGGTGCGTTCGGTGCTGCCGCTGGCCCTCAGCTTTGACCATCGGCTGATTGATGGGGCGGCGGCGGGGGCATTCTTGCGGCGGCTGCGGCAACTGCTGGAACGGCCGCAGGCGTTGCTGTTGGATTTACGATGATTTTTTTGACAGGATTTACAGGATTAACAGGATTTGGCCGTCTATGGCAAAAAATCCGTAACTACCTAAAAAGCTACGGAAAAGGCTAGTCATTCCCGCGAAAGCGGGAATCTATGCCTGCGCTGAAGATGGATACCCACCTACGCGGGTATGACAAAAATCCTGTTAATCCTGTAAATCCTGTCCAATAACTCTTATGGTAGTCGGTGATTTGGCAATTGAAGCGGATGTGGTGGTGCTGGGGGCGGGGCCGGGCGGGTATGTGGCGGCACTGCGGGCGGCGCAGTTGGGGCGGCAGGTGGTGCTGGTTGACCCCAACCCGCCGGGTGGAACCTGTCTGCGCGAGGGGTGTATTCCGTCAAAGGCACTGCTAACGGCCGTTTCCCACGCCCACAACATCCCCAACCTCGCTGAAATGGGCATCTACGTGGGCGAGGCGACGGTGGATTGGCCGCGCATGCAGCGGTGGAAAGAAGGGGTTGTGGGCGGGTTGAGCAAGGGGGTGGCGCAGTTGCTGAAGGGGAATGGGGTGGAAGTGGTGGCCGGAAACGGCCGTTTTCTCCAGCCCGACCAGCTTTGGGTGGAAAGCGAGTACGCCACCCACCGCTTCGCCTTTGAGCAGGCGATCATCGCCACGGGGTCGGAAGCGGCGGCGTGGCCGGGGCTGCCGTTTGACGGCAAACGGGTGCTGACCCCCATTCAGGCATTGCAACTGGAGACATTGCCGGAAACGCTGACTGTGATCGGCAGTGACTATATCGCCGCCGAAATTGCTACCATTTTTGCCAAGCTGGGCGTGGCGGTGACGCTGTGGGGCGACGGGCTGCTGCCAGAATTTGACCCGATGGCGGGGCGGCTGGTGGGGGCGCAGCTGCGAAAGCTGGGGGTGAAGCTGCCCAAAGGGACGGCCGAGCCGCCGGCCGAAGGGCTGGTGGTGGTTTCTAACGGCATTGTGCCGCGCACGGCGGGGCTGGATTTGCCGCTGGCGGGGGTGGAAACCGACGGCGCGGGGTTTGTGCGGGTCAACGGGCAGATGCAGACGAGTAACCCCGACATTTTTGCCGTGGGCGACATCACCGGCCATTTGCCGCTGGCGACGCTGGCGATTAAGCAGGGGAAGGTGGCGGCCGAGGTACTGGGGGGCCAAACGGCCGTTTTTGCCCCCCAGGCCATCCCGCGTATTGCCTGGACGGACCCCGAAGTGGCGGCGGTGGGGCTGACGGCGGCGCAGGCGGAGCAGTTGGGGTATGGGGTGATAAACGGCCGTTTTCCCCTGGGTGCCAACGGCCGGGCGCAAACGCTCAACGCCGCCAACGGCGTGGTGCTGACGATGGCCGAGGCGGAGACGGAGCTGCTGCTGGGAGCCACCATCATCGCCCCGCACGCTAGCGATTTGATTGGCGAGGCGGCATTAGCCATTGAAATGGGGGCGACGCTGACCGACCTGGCGGAAACGCTGCACCCGCATCCAGGGCTGGGCGAAGCCATGCTGGAGTCGGCGGAGGCGGCATTGGGGCGGGCGGTGCATATTTTGACGCGCTGAGCGGGGATTCAGGCATTCATCGCAGAGGGCGCGAAGGGCGCAAAGAAGGAGAGGAGCATGTTTGCAGGTAGCAAGTCCTGTTTACCGATCAGACCTGCCACTTGCTACCTGCCACCTGTAACCGATTCACAAAGTATTGCCAGGATTTGTAACGGCCGTTATTAACCTGTCATTATCGCGTCATTGTGTTGTGCTGGGCTTTGTGGGGGAGCCGGGTACGATTGTGCCAGACTGGGAGGACTGTCTATGGATCGCTATCACCTCAACTTTTTGCTCATTGATCCCTGCCCGCTGGCAGGTACGCAGTTTGTTGAATATGCGGGGCGGTTGGAACAAACGGCCGTTCAGCTTTTTAGCGTGGAGGGGCTTTTAGCGGAGGGGTTTACACCTGCGCCAAATGCGGTGGTGTATGCGTGGCAGGTGGGGGAAGAAGCGGCCAATGGGGCGGCGTTGGCGCGGCTGCGGCAATATTTTGGCAGTGTGCCGTTGGTGGTGAGTACGAAGCCGGAGGGATTAACGGCCGTTGCCCAACTCAAACATATTCACAGCTACATTCTCCACCCCTATGTAGGAGATGATGTGGAGCGGCTGGTAGAGCAAATTCACCAGCGCGAAGTCTCCAAACGCGCCAACGATTTGCATCCCTTGTTGGCCGAAATGGTCAGCAACCCTGATGAACCCATTACCCTGCAGACCGTTGTTGATTTACTCGTTGATCGTTTTCATTATGCGGCTGTAGTATGTCATGTTATGACAGAATCCGGTTACCTTATATGCTGTAATCATGCTGGCATTGCAACACATGAAGCACTTTTGTCACTCCAGAAATTTTCTATAAGTGAAGGTGTTGTCGGTAAGGCCGCTCAAACTGGTGAGATTCAAGCTATTGATGATCTTACACATGTTACTTACCAGTTTACTGAGATGGTCGCTTGTGAAAATGTGACTAGCATCATTTCTATACCTTTAAAGCTGCGACAAGATGTGCTAGGCGTTATATCATGCTTTACACGACATTTGAATCATTTTACATCATCAGAGACAGATTTTTTGATAGAAGTAGCTAATCTGTCAGTTTTAGAATTGAACAATGCTCGTCAGCGGCTGCAATGGCAAAAGGAGGACAAGGCGGTAAGAGAACTGATTTCGGTGCATAATCTGCAAGATGCCATTTATCGTGTCGTTGATAATGCGTTATCTATAGCCGAAGCCAGCGGGGCAAGTGCATGTTTTTATTCGTCAGACCAAGGTCATTTCCTGGGGAATTATCAAAAGTCTAAGGGCATCAGAGGTGGAATTATAGATTGGTCTGGCCGTAATGCTGAGTGGACACAACTACAACAGATAATTTTAACAGAAGGTGTTTTTTCAGTCTCAAGTATACCTGCCTGGTCGCAGTTTCCTGGTATTCGAGAAGCATTGCACAAGCATCGCATAGAATCATTTATTGGCTTACGGTTGCGGGGAGATGAATTGAATGTTGGCGTATTGTTTCTATTTTACCATTGGCCACATCCATATACAAAGCTAGGGCGAGAGCATATGGATAAACATACCGTGAATATTTATGCAGGCATGGCAGCGACTGTGATTGAGCGTATGTACCATCAGGAACGTCAGGCCAAGGAACTCGGCTTAATACGACGATGGGCGGAAGTGACTGGAACCGGGTTACCTATGCAAGGAGTCGAGAACACATTTTGGGTAAATTTGTTAGAAAGGATATTGATGGTAACAGGAGGGGAACGAGGTGCAGTCTGCTTGCAAACAGAGCCAAATGAGTGGCAGATTTACGCGAAGGGGATGCCTGAGCAGTATGTACAATCTCAAATACAATCTGATGATCTTTCACTGGAAAGAATGGCAATGAAAAGTAAGAAGCCTTTGGTCTCATGTGATTTACAAGTTGTCACGAGCAAAGGTCAGCAGCATACATTGTGTGATAAACAAGGCACCGTGTATAAGTTGCAGGCAAGTCCAAACATCTTGATTCCTCGCTCGCGGCTGGTGGCTCCTGTGCAACAAGATCAGCGTTGTACAGGTTTAATTATCCTGGAAAGTAAACAGCCCAATACGTTCAACCGATATGATGCAGATTTTCTGCATAATTTTACGCAGCATATAGGGATTGCATTGGGCTATGATACAGTCATGCGTGGTTTGGGGCAGAGTTCACAGAATTTCCCCGTTGTGCAATTGATTCGATCTGATTTAGAACGAATGTTAGATGAGTTGAGAGTGATTATTGACTGTGATATAGCAACCCTGTTTCGCTATAGTCCATACTGGGAAATGTTTCAACAACCGATTAGTTCGGGAAAACTTTTGTACCCTAATAAAGCTTTTGGGTTTAACACCGAAGCATTGCAAAAAGTGCTTTTAAGAAGCAGTTTTGGGAAGTTTGTGACAGACCTGAATTTGATTCGGCAGGCTTTTCCGCTATTTGTTGATCGTGAGAAGATACAATCTGCTTGTGCTATTGGTTTGCATAATGAATGTAATGAACCGATTGGAGTTTTAGTGCTTCATTGCCGAAGTAAGGGGGAACCGAGTCGCGTGGCTCATACTTATATTCGACAATTTATGAGCAAAATGGAAAGTCTGATTAATCAGGCTTATCTTTTTCCCAAAATTGTGGAAATTTTACGTCAATCTTTTAAGTTTGATGCAGTTCGTTTGCATTTGTATAAGCAAAAAGAGGATAAGTGGAGCTTGCCAGTGACTGCTGGCACAATATATAGGGTCCTAAAGTGGAATTTGCAGGATACTGGTGGCGTTATCAAATATGCGATGAGTGTGCTGAATGGTGGTGGGAAGCCTTATCGTTTTGTGAATAATGCTCAAAATGATTCTGCATTGACTAAAGGTGGTTTTATTGATCGAGAGAATATTCGTAGTGGGGGTTATGTAATTTTAGAGGTAAGAGATGAAGTAGTCGGGATACTTTTCGTAAATTGGCGGGACGCTCATACATGGACAGAGGCTGAGAAAAATGCCTTACTTATTTTTGCAAAACAGGCGGCGATGGGGATTTATAACCGTCGTTTGGTGGCGCAATTGAAGGAAGAAGGGGTCAGCTCCAATTGGATGCAAAGTACAGTAGGTGCCATTATTAAGGCAGGTCTTAATCAACAGGCTGCATTGGATGCAATATTGGAGCAAGCATTAGTGATTACCCAGGCTCATTTTGGGGTAATTCGTTTATTAGATGAAAAGGATCCTAATTGGGTCAATACAGTTGCTGTGACTGGAATTAAGGGGGATGAAAAGGCGTGGTTTGCAGAACATGGTCGTGTGCCACTTGAGGGAAAAGGGATTAGCTTGCTTGCTCTGCGTGAAAATCGTCGGCAATTTGTTCCAGATGTACATGTTAGGCCTTATGTTAAGCATTATGTTGATGCCGCTGATGGCGGGACTCGCTCAGAGATAGCTGTTGTACTCAGGCATATGTTAACGGGAGATCGCATTGGGGTTATTGATGTAGAACATTCTGAAGTAGGCGGGTTTTCACAACAGGCGTTGAAACAATTAATAACTTTTGCTGAGGTGGCGAGTATTGTTCTTTATAATATTGGCAAAGATGCGGATTTAAGTAAAACCAAGGAAGAAATGGCGCAGATAGAATCGTTTGCCTGGCTGGGTATGTTTGGTTCGAATTGGTGGCATACAGCTTGTCAGAAATCTGCGGCTATTCGGGCTTGTTTGGAGATGTTGAAAGACTGTGTTGTAACGAACAATGAGGCTTTGCAGCACGTGTCTGATATAGAGGAACTGGTTGACAAGATTGATGCTATCCCTGAAGAAGGGTGGCTGCCTCATGATTTAGCCGTTGAACCAGAACCGTTGTTGATTGACAAACAGATAAAAACGGCCGTTTCTGAATGTTGCCTGCCATATCCACATGTCAGAATTCAATGGGATTTACAAAGCCCTGATACTCTGGTGGCTGTTTATGAGAAACTTTTGAGAGAGGCGATAAAGAACCTGGTCGCTAATGCTATACGTGCCATGCATCGAGAGGGACAGCTAACAATTCAAACAAGGGTGAAGGACAAATCGGTATATATTTCTTTACAAGATACAGGCACAGGTATTCCTGATTACATTTTGCCTTATTTATTCAAGCGACGTGTTTTAAAAGAAGATCGACCACATGGTGCCGGAATTGGTGCCTATATGGCGGGATTCATCTTTCGCCGCCATAGAGGTCGGATTTCGGTTACCAAAAGTGATGGGTCTGGTACGCATCTTGAGATTGTATTGCCTACAGTATGATGCTCTAGTTGAAAACTTGTGCTGAAGCATTGTTATGCCTGTAGCTTCCCTTTCTGTCAAACGCACGCCCAGCTTGTGTGTGTTGTGGGAAGGTACATAGGAGGTGCAATATGGAAAAAGGCCGTGTTTTGTTAGTTGATAATGATTCTGATATCAGGAAGAGGTATGGTCAGTTGCTATCCAAAAAGGGATACCGGGTTTTTATAGCTGAGTCTGAGGCTTCTGCATGGCGTATTTTAGAGACAGAACGTGTTGATCTGGCAATTATTGATGTGCGATTAAAGGATGAATTGGAAAACCATGATTTCAGCGGGATTGCTTTTACTAAACGTCTATTAGAACATTATGCGGTCGCTATTATTTTGTTTTCAGCATACCCGTGGCATGCTGAACAGCTTTTGCCTTTGCCTAGTTCTGTTCGGCGTACTCAAAAAAGAGATCATCATTCGCTTCTAACGCATATAGAACAATTATTTCGTGACGAAGTGTTGCTTCCAAATTGGCAGTTGGAAATTATTACAGAGGGAGATTTATCTGTAGCTGACTTAATGGGGCAGGTACGTGGTCTTGAAAAACATTATCCTATGAGCCTGGAAAAGTTTGAAGATGAGTTTGAAAACGAACTTCTGCGGCGTATGTTTCAAGCAGAAAGCCAAATTCATGTTTTTCGATTAGAACCTGGGCGGGGGGGGTCTGGTGTATTAACTGTTTTGCGTAAATATAGGCATGAGGAGGGAGAGAAACTAATTGAAGGGGCGCGAGTCGTTGTTAAATTTGGAATGCGAGAGTCGCTTTTGCGTGAGGTTGCTAATTATCAAAAGTATGTTGAGCGCTATGTGAGAACACACTCAACTCAAGTTATTGGTAAGCCTGTTCAAACTCGTCACCTTGCAGGTGTAGCTTTTTTGTTTGTGGGGTCGGCTAACGGCCGTTCCCGCAGCTTCCTCGAAACCTATACCGACCCACACGTTACCAGCGGCGACCTGGCGCAAATTGTTGAAAACATTTTCCGCGATAGCTGCCAACTCTGGTATTTGAGTGCCAAGGTTCGCTGGGAACCAGAAAATAGTACCCATTTAGATTTGCTCCAAAGCTACAAACAGCAGCTATCGCTGGAAAAGGTGACAGATTGGCAAGAATTGCACTTTTTCATGGATTGTATCTTGCACGAGCCGGCCGATTACCCTGTTCAGTTTGTACACGAAAATGAAAAGCAACTTGGCATCACGTTGGGCAACAACAAGCTGCTTTTACCCAACCCGGTGCTGTTTGCCGAAAACCATGCCGACCTGTTTCCACAGCCCCGCTTTTGGTGCCTGACGCACGGGGATTTAAACGGCCGTAATATTTTCGTAGACGACAACAACGCTGCCTGGCTCATAGATTTCTTTCGCACCGGCTGGGGGCCGGCTCTGCGCGATGCGGCTGAACTGGAAGCCGTGGTCAAATTTGAATTACTGCAAACTGCCAACCTGGAGCATCTTATCCTCCTCGAAGAATGCCTTCTTACCTCCCCCAGCCTTGTTTCCTCCCTCATCCTCCCCGCCCCGCTGAACGCCAACGCCGAGATTGCCCGTGCCGTCAGCACCATCGAGGCCATTCGCCGCGAGGCGGCTAGCATCAACGAAGATGATGACCCCGCCGAATACCGCGCCCACCTTTTCTTCTACGCCCTCAAGATGATTAGCTGGCAGGGCTTTTCCCAAGTTGACCAAAACCGCTACCCCATTCGCCAACGCCACGCCCTCTATTCGGCTACCAAAATTGCTGCCCTGATGGCTGAAAAAGTGGTGTAGGCCCAGCGTAGCCTGCCACGTGTAACCTGTAAAGAACCGCATTTGTTTTGCACCGGGGATAAGGGGATAATTTTGGCATGGCTTATGCAATTGAACTCTATTTTGCGGAAGCGGCGGAAACGGCCGTTCGTGAACTCTGGCACTCGTTAGCAAAAGCAGGCATCAACGACAGCATGATCCGCTTTGGGGCTACCCCTCATGTCACCCTAGGTGGCTTTGCCGATGAGCAGTTGGATTTGGCACTGGTGGCGGAGAAGATGCAGTTGTTTGCAAAGGGAAAACGGCCGTTTTCCCTCACCCTCTCCTATCTTGGCATTTTCAACACCCAACCTGCCGTTGTCTATGCCGGTGCCACGGTGAGCCTGGCCCTGCTGGATGCCCACCACTTTTTCCATGAACTGTTTGCCGGGGTGGGGCAGCAGCCGTGGGGCTACTATTTGCCTGATGTGTGGGTGCCGCACTGTACGCTGGCCGAGGGTGTGGAGGAGGTGGGAACGGCCGTTAATCACTGCCGCCAACTCACCCTGCCCATCCACACCACCGTCAACCGCATTTCCGTTGTACAGCCCGGCCAATATCCCGTCAGACACCTGCTGACACTCCCGCTGGGCGAGTAAATGATTTGGCAAGAGGAGGGTTAGATTTCTTGATCAAGATTTTGATTGTGAACCAGGCGCGTCTTATTTGTAGTGTATTAACGGCCGTTTTGCGTGAAGAACCAGACATCAGCGTCATTGGCTACGCCACCACCCAGGAACAGGCACGCCAAAAAGCCCCCCAGGCCGATGTTGTTCTGCTCGACACCGGCTGGTCTGATAGCGAAACCCTGGAACTAACTCAATGGATCGCCCGCAGCCAGCCCAAAACCCACATTTTAATTACCGGCATTGAAAAACACGCCCCGGAAAAAATTCTCATGTATGTTGAGGCGGGAGCCGATGGCTATGTTCCCAAAGAAGTCTCCGTTGGAGATTTGCTGGAAAATATTCGGGCTGTGCGAGAGGAAAAAGCCCTGTTTCCGCCGGAAATGGTTGCCAAACTCATTGCCCGTGTGAATGAATTGGCCGATATGTGCGCCGATCAGGAGCAGATTGCCAACGCGATTCGCGGGCTAACCCCCCGCGAGCGTGATGTGCTGGATCTGGTAACAGATGGGCTTTCTAACCAGGAAATCGGCGACAAGCTCCACATTGAAGTCGGGACGGTTAAAAACCATGTCCACAAAATATTGCACAAGCTGGATGTGAGCAGCCGTGATGAAGCCGCCGAAATATACATGCGGGCGCAGGCGGCAAAGTCGGATGATATTTAGAAGTTCAACTTCTCAGAAGAAGTTGAACTTCTTGCGTAACTTATTTAATCTTCGTTCCTAACCAGAAAACCAATGACTTCTTTTACAGAAAATGATGCCGAACTGAATGAAATGTCCCAACGGTTGGCGCAGTTGAATGAGCTGGGGCAATCGCTTACTTCGACGCTGCAAACAGACACGATCTATGCCACTGCGCTTTCGGCTGTACAAACCTTGTTTCATGCAGAAGGGGTGCTTCTGTTTCGTCATGACAACCAACGGCTGGAAGTGGTGGCAAGCATTGGTGAGCGAGCCGAGAACTTCCTGGGCAAGCGGCTAGTTGAGGGCGAGGGGATTGCTGGCAAAGTGTGGCAGACTGAGCAGTCACTCTGGCTGCAGGGTGATGCGTGTGAAAAGTACATGTCGCGCAAGCTGGCTGAGGCAGTGGGCTATTTTCCGCAGTCTATTGTGGCTGTGCCGCTAAAATGGCGCGACCGCCAACTGGGTGTCATTGAGGCCATTCACCGCCAGCCGCAGGCTTTTGCCCAAATAGATATAAAGTTCTTGGAAATGGCGGCGGCCTGGGTGGCAATTGCCCTGTATAACGCGCAGCAGCACGGTCGCTTGCAAAAACAGCTTTTGGAACGGCAAGCGTTAGCTGGCATTAGTGAGATGCTCAATGAAACGCTGGATCTGGATGTTATTCTGCCGCTGATTACTGAGGCAGCGCGACAACTGATTGCCCGTGCCGATTGGGCGGCCATTCATCTGTTGGAGGGCAAACCACCCCGTCTTTATCCGCTTTCTGTGCTGGGGCTGGAGCTGGGGGCGGATGAGTATGTGCTGGATATTGACGAGGGGATTGCCGGTGAGGTGCTGCGACAGGAGGAAGCGATTAATGTGTTTGACTTGCAGGCGGATCCACGACGGGTGGATTTTGACCGCAACCGGCATATTCGGTCGCTGCTGGTGGTGCCGCTGCATGGACACACGGGGACGGTGGGGACAATTAGCGTGCAGTGTGCTGTGCCGGCCGCTTTTTCGGCTGATGATGAACGGGTGCTGAAAGCGTTGGGGTCGCAGGCGGCGTTGGCAATTGAAAACGGCCGTTTATATCGCGCCCAACAAGAAGCCCGTCGCCTGGCCGAATACCGCCTGAGACGCATTCACCAGCTTACACGGCAGGCCATTACCGCAGAGGAAGAAGAACGAAAGCGGCTGGCACTGGAACTCCACGACGAAGCGGGGCAGTCGTTGACTGCCTTGAAAATTAGCCTCGATTTGCTCCGTCTTACCGTGTCAGGCGAGCTACAGATGCTCAATGAAGGGTTAGGCGAGGCCGTTGAGTTGACTGAGCAGACGATGGAAAACATCCGGCTGCTTTCACACAATTTGCGCCCGCCGGGGTTGGATCGCTTTGGGCTGCACCTGGCACTTGAAGGCTTGTGCCAGGATTTTATGGCGCGAACCAAAATTGCGGTGCATTATAATGGGCTGGAACTGCCAAATCTGCCTTGGGCCATTGCCATTTCGCTTTATCGGTGCGCCCAGGAGGCTTTGACCAATGTTGCTAAACATGCGGATGCCCGGAATGTTTGGCTGTCGCTGTCACAAATGGAAGGCTACCTGGTTCTGGAAGTTAGCGATGATGGCCGGGGTATTGGGGTGGATGTTCATAACCTGCAGGAAATGCCGCAGGGTGGTATTGGGTTGTCCGGGATTGCGGAAAGATTGGAGTTGTTAAACGGCCGTTTAGACCTCCACTCCACCCCCAACAGCGGAACCAGACTGGTAGCACAGGTACCGCTTTGGGATGAAGAAGTGCGAAGAAGCCTATGATTAGACTTATCATTGCCGACGATCACAACCTGGTTCGCCAGGGTATTCGGGCTTTGTTGCAAAATGCGCCCGACATGGATGTTATCGGTGAAGCCTCAACGGGACAGGAAGCCGTTGATTTGGCGGCAGAACTATCCCCAGATGTTGTTGTTATGGATTTGTCCATGCCGCGTCTGGATGGCATTCAGGCCACCAAACGGCTGATGGAACTTGACAATAGCCCCCAGGTTGTTATTTTGTCCATGCACGCCGACACCATTATTGTCCGTCAGTTGCTCAAGCTGGGTATAAAAGGGTACCTGCAAAAAGATGCTATTTCTGACGAACTGCTGTTGGCGGTACGCACCGCCAGCCAGGGCAAGCTCTTTCTTAGTCCCACCATTTCAGACTCCGTGCTGTCGCTTTTGCTAACCCCCAATGACCAAAGCCAGGCGGGCAGCCTGGCTGAAACGCTTTCGCCCCGTGAGCGCGAAGTGTTGCAACTTGTGGCCGAAGGGCATACCAACCAGGGTATTGCCGACTTGCTGTTTATTAGCATTAAAACTGTTGAAAAACACCGCAGCAATTTAATGTCTAAGCTCGAGGTCAATGATTTGCCCAGCTTGCTGCGTAAAGGAATTCAATTGGGGTTGATTTTGCTTGACTAGCAAAAGGTAGGGTAATCCCCCATTCCCAAACGATGGCGTTTGTGGCACGATGAAGATAGGTAAGAAGTAGAGTTTTTGTTGGCTGGGTGCAAATTTCAATATAAAAAGCATTTGCCAACCGGGTATTGGGATAACTGAGTAGCTAACTATCATGATTGAAAAACAAATTCGTGTCTTGGTGGCGGATGATCACCATTTGGTGCGCAAAAATGTGCAGGCACTGTTGAATAAGGAAGAGGATATAACGGTTGTTGCCACGGCCAGCAATGGCGCGGAAACGGTGCGGCTGACGGAAGCGTTGGTTCCTGATATTGTGATTATGGATATTACCATGCCGACGCTGGATGGGATCCAGTCGGTACAGCAGATTCAGATGCTTGATTTGCCGACGCGGGTTATTATGTTGTCTATGCACACGCATAGGCAGGTAGTGGCGCAGGCACTGCGCTCTGGGGCAAGTGGCTATGTGCCGAAGAAGAGTGTGGTGCAGGATCTGGTAACGGCCGTTCGTACCGTCAATCAAGGTTCTACATTTATCAGCCCCGCCCTGGACACATAAACACAGGGTCATTATGCAGCCTGCGCTGAAGATGGATACCCGCCTACGCCGGTCTGACACCCGGATAGTTACAACCAGGTTTCAATCTCGCAACCAATTTCAGGCAGAGATCAGGCATAGTTATTAAATAACTTGCCCATTTTAGAAGTTCAACTTCTCAGAAGAAGTTGAACTTCTCTCGTTCAAGGCTCATTTTAAAAGTTCAACTTCTCAGAAGAAGTTGAACTTCTCTCGTTCAAGGCTCATTTTAGAAGTTCAACTTCTCAGAAGAAGTTGAACTTCTTCCCTACCCTCTTTAATCCACGTTCCTAAACACGCATTCTTGCCTTTTTTATTTCCAGCATTCCCCCAAGAGGTGATTGATAGCAACAAAATACATACCAAATAAAGCGCGAGGTAGGGTAACTACCCATTCATGGCTTCGTCTGTATGCGGTACGATATGGTCATGTTAAGCAACTTTGAACTAATGCAGACGATAAGGAGAGAAAAGCCATGATAAAGATTGCATTTGTTGATTCTTCGAGATTAATCAGTGATACCATGCGCACCGTTTTTTCTCAAGAGGACGACATTTACGTAACGGGTTGTGCCACAACGGTTGAAGAGGCTCTTTTCTTGATGCCGCATAGCCATGTTGCTTTGCTCAACACATCGTTGGGGCGTGACAAAGTACTGGAACTGACAGGCACGATTTGTGCGGAGTACCCGGATGTCAAGGTGATTGTTGCGGGGTTGAGCTGTGAATCGGAGGAAATTTTGCGCTATGTGGAAGCGGGAGCCATGGGCTATGTGCGGCAGGAGGAGTCGCTGGTTTCGCTGTTGAAGAAAATTCGTGCCGCTTCTAGGGGAAGGGCGATTGTCTCGCCCGACTTTGCTGCTGAAATGATGATGCGTTTGGCGCAGTTGGCTTCCCGGCCGGCGCGGCGATTGCTGGTTAACCAGCCGGCCGTTGCCGAGCTAACCAGCCGTGAAGAGGAAATTTTGCAATTGATTAGCGATGGTTATACCAACAGCAAAATTGCTGATGAACTGGTGATTCAGTGCGGCACAGTAAAAAACCATGTCCACAATATTCTTAAAAAGCTGGAAGCACGAAGTCGGCACGATGCGGCTTTGCTGTATCAACATTATCAGGAAATGCAGGGTGTTGCAGCCTGAAACGGGGGAAAACGGCCGTTTTTCCCCACCCCCGTCTTTCTCAGTCACTCAGCGCAAACGGTATTCACCAGGGTTAAAAACTGGTGAATTTTGCGTTTAGGCAGATACGCTTTTGCCCCCAGGCGCAGAGCCTCTTTTTCCAGCGCGGCCGACTCATGCCCGGAAACCACCACAACCCGAAGATTTTTGTCAGACTGTATCAGCGTTTTGGTTAGTGCTAACCCATCCATGTCCTTGAGCGACACATCTACTATCACTATATCTGGTTGCAGGGCAACAATTTGTGACAGAGCCTTTGCGGCTGAGCCAGCCATGCCACACAGCACCAGCTTTGGTTCATTGGCAATCAGCCGTTGATAGGCAGCCTGCATCATCGGGTGATCTTCTACAATAAAAACTCGTCTCTTAACCATACATTTTCTTCTGTTTCATTGATCTGCCGGGGCAGTGTGATATGAATAGAACTGCCCCGCCCACGGGCAGCATTTGTTTCCAGAACTCCCCCTAACGCTTCAACCTGTTGCCGAATGTGCGCCAGGCCAAACCCACCCTGGCGGTGCGGATTGTCGCATTGGACCGGGGCTGAGAAACCAACTCCTTGATCAAAAACGGCTATGTTTATGTAATCCCCTTGCTCTATGACTATCACAAGGGCTTTGCTTACCTGGGCATGTTTAACCACATTAAAGAGCAGCTCTCGCACGATTTGGAAGATAAACGCTGTCAACTCTTCGCTCAACCCAGCAGGTTTGGCGTTGATTTGCAGATCAACGTCTAATTGATGCAGCTCTTTCATATGCTGCGCTAGAAAGCGCAGCGCAGCATTTAGGCTGCTGCGGCTATCGGGTGGGCTTAGTTCTACGCTGAGGGTGCGGATGGTCTCAACGGCCGTTTCCAGCAACCTTTGCAATCGCTCCCAATCAGCCTGCACAAGCGCATCTTCGCGGGCTGCTAGGCTTTCGCGCAGAATGCTTGTCGTTGTTAGCGCGGCATAAAGCATCTGCTGCACATCATCGTGCAAAAGGTGGGCAATGCGCTGTTGTTCACGCCAGACAGCCAGTGCCATTGCTGCCGCTGGTGAATGTTTGCTATTCACAAAATCGTCTCAAGGTCAATTGCTTCAAAAAGGCTTGTGGCTCATTCAGAAACTTTTGCATACATGGTTGGGTACCAACACATCAGATTATGGGTTTTTTGCTCTGTTCGTCAACCTCTCGCAGAGAAAATGTATCTGGATCTATAACCTGTTTGCAAATCGGTATAGATAGTCATGGGCGGCTGCTTCCGGTATAGTGGTGGTATTGTTAAGGGTGCAAGCATGATAAACACACAGAATTTGCAGGGCAAGGTTGTTATTTTGATTAATGGTGGCAAACATGGGGCCGAGCTGGCTGTTTCGATGGCGCGGCAGGGGGCTGATGTGGCACTTGCTTATGAGCGGGGGTGGAGACAAACGGCCGTTAACACCCGGCAACAAATCCAGGCATTAGGACAGCACTGCCTGCTCATTGGCACAACCACCCTTGATCCTGATGTGATAACCCGGATCATTGAGTATGCCACGGGTGTTTTTGGCAAAATGGATATTTTTATTGATTTGCGGACTGCTGGTTAGGCAAGTCTTGGGCTTGCTGGATGAGCCTGTGCAGGCGCTGCAAGATATTGGCAATTTCGGGTGGGTAAGGGTCATCCGCAGAGTTGGCGAAAATGGCAAAAACGTCCTGGTAACGTTGCTCCAATGTGTCTAGCTGAACGGCCGTTTCCCGTGGCTGCTGCAAATGATATTGAACCCATTGCTGCCAGAGAAGCTGAATCATGACGGCCAGCGGCGGGGCCAGCGCAAAACCGCTTAACCCCAGCACGTCTACCAGGGGAACCATTGCCAAAATGATAAGCATGGGATTGTAGCGGCGGCGGCGAAACAGGCGTGGTTCAACCACAAATTCCAGAAAGACGAGGACGAGGAGGGTGTAGGTAACGGCCATTGACGCCAACGGCCAGCCAGTCAACAACCCCACCAGCAGCACCGGGATAGCAATCAGCACCCCGCCCACCAGTGGCACTAGCCATGCCAGCCCACCCAACAGCGCCAGCAGCAGGGGAAAAGAAAGCCCCATTGCCCAATAGCCCAGTCCCAACAGCAATACGGCGGCAACCCCCTGAATAAATTCACTGCGCAAATAGCTGCCAATTTCCTCCTCAATGCTGCGCCACCCTTCCCGCGCCCGCGCCCGCTGTACCGGTGCCAGCAGCGAAAGCCACAGCCGTTCAAAGCTGCTCTGGTCGCTGCTCCAGTAAATGCTCATTACCAGCATGAGCAATAGCCCGGTGATGAGATTAACGGCCGTTTGTGCCGCCCCAAAAACCGACTGCAAAAACAGATCACCCTGCGCCCCGGCAATGGCCTCGTAGAGTTGTTCCGGGGGCGGCAGCCGCTCACTCACAGCCCGCTGCCACATCTTCCCCTCAGCCCACATCACCGTCGTGGCTTCATATTGCACCGTCCCCCAGTTACTCAACTTTTGCAAATCGGCCAGCAGCAGCCCACTAACCACATAAATGCCCCCCACCACCACACCCAGCCCCGCCATATAGACCAAAATTTGCGCCAGATTTGCTGGCAGCCCGCGTTTAACCAGCCAGGCAATGTAGGGGCGTACCGCTGCGGCAACAAAGAGCGATAGCACAAACAGCAGCAATACCCAGCGGAACTGCCACACCAGAAACAGGGCGGCCAGCGTTGCCAGGCTAACAAGGGTGTATTTTGCTAAACGACTCATAAGCTATGGTTCACGTTCCTTCGCGCCTTGGCTGCGTGCCATACTGCGCCAAAATACTGTCCAGATCGAGAGCAATAGCCTCAATCGAATCCTCAATCTGGTCGCTGGAGGCAGTGGCGACATCGCTCTTTTGGCGGATTTGGTTGCGGACATCGTGTACTAGGTCACGTGTTTCATAGCGCAACAAACCCGCCTTGTCGCGGGCACCGTCCAAATCATCCGTTGTGGCCTCGTTAACCAGCACAAACCGATTGACCAGCAGTTGTAAAACGGCTGCTAATGGCACCGACAAAATGGCTCCGGCCACGCCAAAGAGCGAGCTAAAGCCGATGAACGCCAGCAGTGCCACCAGGGGGTTAACGCCAACGGCACGGTTCATGATGCGGGGAAACAAAATGCTGTTTTCGAGCTGTTGCATGATGGCGGTGGCAACCACGACCCACAGTGCGGCGGTGGGGGAAACGGAAAGGGCGATGATGATGGCGGGAATGGCACCAATGGCTGGCCCGATCATGGGTACGGCTTCCATTAGCCCGGCAAAAAGTGCCAGCAGGAAGGCGTAGGGTAGCCCGATGAGCAAATAGGCGGTGAAGGCGAGAGCCGCAATGGACAGACACAGCAGCCCTTGCCCGATGACATAGTTGCCTGCTTTTTCTTCAACGGCCGTTAAAATCTCCCGTGCTGTTTCCCGGTGGGGGTGGGGAAGCAGTAAAAACAGCCCGCGCTTGACCCGATTCCCATCTACAGTCCAGTAGGAGGCGAGAATCAAGGTTGCGATAATCCAGACCAGCCATTTGCCAATGCGGGTAACGGCGGTCAGGGTGTTGGTTAAGGGAGGGATGGTGGTTTCTGTTTCTGCTGCTGGCAGTGGCTCTGCTGTGGTGGAAATAACGGCCGTTTGGTTCAGCAGCGAGGACGGTAATCGTTGCCCCAGCCGTCGCAGCAGTTGGTTATCGCGCCTCTGTATGCCGGCATAAACTTCCTGATACAGTTCTTCGGCGGTCAGCGTCATGGTTGAAGCCTGTTCGGCTATAATGGGCGTGCCAAGCCACAAAAAACTGCCCAGCACTCCCATGGCTGTGCCATAGATGAGAACAATGCCGCCTGTTTCGGGCAGCCCCAGGTGTGATAGCCGGGCAACGGCCGGCCGAAAGGCTGTGCCTAAAATAACGGCCGTAAACAAAATCAGCACCAGTTGATAAAAACGAAAAACAAAAAGAAAAGCCGCCACAATTCCCACAATCAGAAGTGTAGCCCGCACAATCTGTTTGGGTGACAAGTTGGGTAACTGTAAAGAAGCGGGCAAATTTGCCATTGGTAAACGTCTCCTCGGTTAGAAACGCTGGAATTGGCCCTTACTTGGGCAGCAGACAGATATGGAAACCACGAAAGAAGTTCAACTTCTTTTGAGAAGTTGAACTTCTAAATGGGTACTTTGAAAGAAGTTCAACTTCTTTTGAGAAGTTGAACTTCTAAATGGGTACTTTGAAAGAAGTTCAACTTCTTTTGAGAAGTTGAACTTCTAAATGGGTACTTTTAAATGGACATATATAATTCCCGCTCCTAAACGACTTTGAGCTTTCCCAGTACAAAGAGCAGGACAACCGCGCCGAAGATGGCAACCAGCAAGCTCCAGATGTTGAAGCCTGTTGTGCCAGTGACACCAACCGCGTTCATCAAAAAGCCACCAATAAAGGCCCCAATGATCCCGACAACGATGTTGGCAAGTCCACCCATCTGGGCATCACGCTTCATAATCTGGCTGGCGATCCAGCCGGCCAAGGCTCCAAAAACAATCCACAAAATAAAATTAATCATCTTTCATTCCTCCTAAAAGTGATGGTTTTCCTATAACAAGCAATTAGTAGCTGTTAAAGTTGCTGAGAAAGTCGTTGACTTCTTCTTCTACTTCTTCACGAGAACGGCCGTATTTTTCCTGAACCAGCCCAATCAATTCTTCGCGCTTCCCAGCAATACGATCCAGCTCGTCATCCGTCAACTCACCCCATTTTTGCTGTAGCTTGCCTTTCAATTGTTTCCACTGTCCCTGCAAAATATCTGTATTCATTATCATTACTCCTTTTTATACTTAGTAAGCGTTCATTATTAACTTAGCGATTTAGAAGTTCAACTTCTTCCGAGAAGTTGAACTTCTTGCCTAACTTGTTTTTGGACGCTTACTTTATTCATTGCAACGCTTTTCTGCCGTCACTTATGCCAATACTTTACGGGATTGCACGCCTGAACTCTATGTACCACAGGTATATTTAGAAATGGTGGACGGCATATACCCCCTGCCTCCCATGCTATCTATACCCCGTTTCTATACCCCCTGTCTATTGAGAATGGCCGATATGTGCTGCTACACTGATGGTAAGAAAAGTAAAAAGGACGGCCACATGGGCAGTGACTGGCTTGCCCATAGGCCGACAAATAATAAGGGTTCAATCAAAAATAACTTTGCAGTTCCAGAAGTTCAACTTCTCTCAGAAGTTGAACTTCTAAATCCCAGGTTATTAACGAACGAACCCTAAGGAGATAAGCATGAATTTAGGAATTAACCAGGACGTTTTTGATGGCAAATGGAAACAGATGCGCGGCACAATTAAGCAACAGTGGGGCGACCTGACCGATGATGATTTGAGAAAGGTACAGGGTCGTTATGACCAGTTTCTGGGGTTGTTGCAGGAAAAATATGGCTACAGCCGCCAAACGGCCGAAAATGAGCTGAATACCCGCATGAACGATCTGGCTGCCTTTGGCGACAATTTGCAAACCAGCACCAGGGAGGTGGTAACGGCCGTTGATCAAACCGTCACACAACGCCCCTGGTTCGCCATGGCGGCTACGCTGCTGGTTGGCATCATCGTTGGTATGTGGCTCAACAGCAGCACCGACTAGCACAGGATAAGAAGAAACAAAAAAGGCACCCACGGGTGCCTTTTTTGTTTGTTAGCGTTTCGTCTATTGAGACAGAATAATCGCGCTATACGGGGCTATCTGTATCGTTGCTTGCGCCGGTAGCCCATCGTATGGCGCATCGGTGGCCTCCACATCATGGCTTACCTGCCCCTCAAAGGACGGGTCATATTGTGGGGCATGGCTATCGAAGCGCAGTTGCCACAAACCCGCCTGTGGAAAGCCAATGGTGTAGTCGGTGATGGTGTGGTTGGCAAAGTTCAGCACAACCATGACGCTGTTGCCTGCTCCCCCTTCCCCGGCCCAGCGGTGAAAAGCCAGCAGTTTGGCCTCGTTGTTAAGATGGGTAATGGCAATGTGCTGCCCCAACAGTCCGCCCGTATTGCCTTCTGCATTGCGGCGCAGGTGGATCAGCCGCTGATAGAGCCAGGCGATGCCTGATTCTGCACAGGCGGCTTCCCAGTCGAGCGGGCTTTGGTCGTCGAACCACGCCCCGGCCAGCAGTTCCTGCCCCTGGAAGATCATGGGGATGCCGGGGGCGGTGAAGACGAGGGCTGCGCCCAGGGTGGAGCGTTTTTTGGAGAACCAACTGGTGTGCTGCCCCGGCCAAATTTCTTCGGGAATGCGGGCTTTGCCGTTGGCAACCTCGTCGTGGGATTCGGTGTAGATGACGCGGTGGAAGATGTCGTCGCCGTAGTGGCGTTGCAGGGCGTGGGAAACGGCCGTTAAATCCCGAAACGCATCATCCTGCGCCACCAGCGCCGTTCGCACCGGGTGAACAAAATCACCATCCCACTGGCTGCTAAACCCAGCCCCGCCAGCTCCCGTCCCTTTGGTAATCCACTCATTTCCGCGCAAATCTTCCGCAATCGTTATTTTAGCCTGCGACCGGGCATCAATTTCGTCATTGATCCACTGCATCAGGCTCCACCCTTCCGGCAAGTCAGTGGCGGGGCTGTTGTCGTGGCCGTAGATGTTGCGGATAAAGGCGGTGGCATCCCAGCGCAGCCCGTCTACGCGGTATTCATCGAGCCACATTAGGGCATTGTCGCGCAGGTATTGGCGAACGGCCGTTTGTCCATAATCCGGCCGCGTATCCCCCCACGGCGTATTCGCTCGCTCATCATTGTAAAAATAAATCCCCCCTCCGCCATTCTCGCTCCAGCCATCAAAACACCATAAATCAAGATCTCCGGGACCAAAATGGTTATAAACCACATCCACCAGCACCGCAATGCCGTGAGCATGGGCAGCCTGCACAAACTTCTTGAACGCCACCACCCCACCATAATCCCGTTCAATGGCAAACGGATAAGAAGGGTTGTATCCCCACGAAATACCGCCCGCGAACTCCATCGGCGGCATAATCTGCACGGCATTGATGCCCAATTCACGCAGATAAGGCAGCTTTTTGGCCGCCAGCATAAAGTTCCCCGGTCTGCCATCGTCCGGGTTTTTGTCATTAAACGTTCCCACGTGCATTTCATAAATCACCAGTTCATTCCACGCAGGTATTTCAAATTCAACCGCTTCATCCCAGGCAAAATCCAAATCACACACAATGCTGTTGCCGACCGAACTGGTCAATTCACGGGCATAGGGGTCGTTGCGCCACAGCTTGCCCTGCCCCTGTTGCAACACATATTTATACTCATCTCCCGCCTTGGCACTAGCAACCGTTGCCGCCCAATACCCATCCCCTTCACGCTTCAGCGCGTGTTGTGTTTCTGCCCAGTTGTTAAAGCTCCCCGTTACCCACACTTTGGTGGCATGGGGCGCCCAAACGCGAAAGGTGACACCTCCCTTGTGTAAAATGGCTCCCATGCCGGGAGAAACGGCCGTTTTCATCCGTGTCTTTTTCTCTTTTGCGATCATTTTTTCCTTATCTTCTAATTGTAAATGTTTGTAAACAGTATCACTCAGGTGCCATCAGCCGCCCCAGCCGCCACCAGGACAGCAAAAAGAGCAGAATGCTGATCGTAAACAAAGCCCCAAGCTGTAGCAAGCTGGGAATTCGACCCCGCAGCATCACGCTTTGCAGCATGGAAGTGCCATAGGTGGCTGGTAGTGACCATGAAATGATATGGACGGGTGTCCACAGGCGGTACAGGGCCAGCAGAAACCCGCTAAAGAAAATGCTGGCAAGCAGCACAATCATTGCATATTGAATAGCCTGGCTATCGGTTTGGGCCAGCAGCGAGATGAGAAAGCCCAAGCCAAGCGAGGCCAGCAGTAGCCCCAGGACAACAACGGCATAGTTGCCGATATGACCCAGGATGGGGACGCGCAGTATAAAAACAACCAGCAGCGTTAGAATGGTTGCCAACACGCTCGTCAGAAGCAAATAGCTAATATATTTGCCCAGCAGCGTCTCGAAGGCGGAAATAGGAGACGCCCGAAACAGCTACAAGGCACCATCGCGCCGTTCACGAACAATGGACAGCCCGCCCAGCGTGATGGCGATATGTTGCAGCAGCAGGGCGATGACGGCCGGAACAAAAAAGTGGGTGGGCTACAGGGCGGCACTGGTGATACTGTCTGCTTCGCTGCGGAAGGGTGAGACGAGGACGCGGGAATCAATGGTGCGGTAATCATTGAGTATGGTGTTGATGTGATCCAGCTCTTGCTCGATGGAAACGGCCGTTTCTATTTCAACATCAAACGACTCCTTTCCCGTATCCATCTGCTGCATTTCCAGCAGCTTCACCTGCAAATTTTCCAGGTCTTCAATTAAGCCAGCCTCTGCACCAGTACCCATTGTCTTGTCCACGCTGGAAAAAAGCGCCAGCCCCGACCCAACCCCCAACGCCAGCAGGCCAATGTCGTCGTTTAGCGTTTGCGCCAGATGGACAGCCTGGGCTGCGTCACCATCTTCCAAAGCGTGGCGAACGGCCGTTGTTTGCTCCTTTGCCTGCCCCAACTTCACCTGAAAAGATTCCGCTTCCACCTTGCCCTGATCCGCCATTGCAATCAGCACTTCCTCATTCACCACATTGGTATATTCCCGCCCCAGCAACCGGATATAGGTCTCCTCAAACGGGTCAATCTCGTAATGATACAGATGAAACGTAGATTGCTTGTTGTCGCGTAAATTGCCCAGTGGATCAACAGGCGTAACCACCACGAGATCAACCTCCTGCGACCTTAATTTGGCGGTTGCCTCCGCTTCATCGGCCGTAATACCCACAAACTCAATTGGCTGCCCCAGGTTGTCGGCATACTGGTTTATCAGAGCGCGTGTTGTTTCCTGCTCTGGCACCACAAACACCGTTTTTAGCGTGCGGGCGGTATTGCGATAGCCGATGCCAAAGATGAGCAAAATAAAAAATGGGCCAAGGATCAGCGTAAAAACCAGCCGAGGCTGGCGCAAGATAGTGGCAATTTCCTTGCCTACAAAGGCAAAAACACGGATGAAAAAACGGGCAAGATTACGCATTGCGGGTTTCCTTTTCAATTAACCGCACAAAAATGTCGTCAAAGGGTGGGTTGTACTCCTGGGCTGTTTGAATGGCAATGCCCTGATCTTCAATCCAGTTGAGCAGGATGGGCAGAGTGCTGCTTGCGTCATCCACCACCACCTCCAATGAGTTGTCCCGGTTGACTGTGAGGCCGTTTGCCAGGACAAACGCTTGCTGACGCAGTTGATCGATCTGGTTTAACGTGAGCGGGTGTTCGGGTTGAATGAGAATGACATCACCACCTAATGCCCGCCGTCGCAAATCGGTTGGGGTTTCGACCATGAGTAAACGGCCGTTGTGCATCACCGCCACATAGTCACAATAGGCCGCCTCACCCACATATTGCGTTGTCACAAACAACGTCCGCCCCTCTGCCTTCAACTGCTGAAAATGATCCCAGAGTTTGCGTCGCAGCAAGGGGTCAATACCGGCCGTTGGCTCATCCAGAAAAATCAGCTCTGGGTCATGAACCAACGCCGCCGCCAGGCTCAGCCGCCGCTGCATGCCACCAGAAATGTTCCGTGCCAGCTTCCTCTCATGGCCTGTCAGCTCCACCAGGTCAAGCAATGCCCGCAGCCGCTCCTGCCGCCGCAGCGGCACACCATAGAGTGAAGCCACAAAGTTGAGGTTTTCCCGCACGCTAAGTTCCGGGTAGAGCACAAAAAGCTGCGGCATGTAACCAATGCGTTCCCGGTCGTCCTGGGTAAATGCCAGCGGGGCATGACCCAAAATGGTGGCTTCACCTGCTGTGGGGTCATAAATGCCCAACAAAAGCCGCATGGTTGTTGTTTTGCCACAGCCGCTGGGGCCAATAAAGCCCAGAATGGTGCCGGGGGGGATGCTGAGGGAGATGTCATGAACGGCCGTTGCGTCGCCAAACTGTTTGCTCAAATTCTGCGTTTGAATAATAAAATCGTTGCTCATAAAACAAAAAGGAGGTACCAGACGCTGATGCGCCCGGTACCCGGATAAAGGGGTTGCTGTTTGAGCCATTCGGTTAACTGCACCAAACAGCTCGCTTCCGTTACATACCCACAGCATACGCTAACTCGAACGCGCTCTCTATGTATCACAGATACATTTAGGGTTTATAGAAAGTAATAACTCAGGGCATAAGCCATTAATCGGCTATAGAAAAGTGGAGACGAGAGATTTTGCGTTTCCAAAGCAGATGTGTCTTTTCTGTGCCTCTCTTTGTATCTATGGCACATAGGTTTGGCTGCAAACGGCCGTTAACATGGGTACCAATTCGTATTGGCGAACACAGCTTTTTAGAAGTTCAACTTCTTCCGAGAAGTTGAACTTCTTACCCAACTAGACGATTACTTAGTAAAAAGGAAGAAAAAATGGATTTAACATCACTTCATACAGTTTATGTACACCACCTAAAAGACCTTTACAGTGCCGAAAAACAAATGATTGAGGCCATGCCCACAATGATTGAGGCAGCTTCATCCCAAGAGGTAAAAGACGCTTTTGCCACGCATCTGGAAGAATCCAAAGGCCATTTGCAGCGCGTTCGCGCCCTTCTGCAAGAACTGGAGGCGAACCCTGCTAATACTAACTGCGAGGCGATGGCCGGGATCATTAAAGAAGTCAGCAATGTGGTGGACAGCACGGGAAAGGCCGATGTCAAAGACGTAGCCCTGATTGCCGCTGCACAACGGGCGGAGCATTATGAAATTACCGGCTACGGCACAGCACGGGCGTTTGCCGCCACGCTGGGCTATAGCGAGGCAGCCAGTGAGCTACAGATGATCTTGAATGATGAGTATGATGCAGACGGCCGTTTAGACAAAATTGCCGAAGGTGGGCTGCTCAAAATGGGGCTAAACCAGGAAGCAGTAGCCTGACCTAACCCCCAGGCTCATGTTTAATTGCAAAAGCCGGAAACAGCCGTTTCCGGTTTTTTTTGATCTCGCCAACAGGAGTAAGCCAATGAAATTCAAAGAAATCAAATACCTTGTTACCCAATCCTTCGCTGAATGGAGCGAAGATAAAGCATCGCGCCTGGCTGCTGCCCTGGCCTACTACACCATCTTCTCCATTCTTCCCCTCCTCATCATTATCATTGCTATTGCCGCCCAGGTGTTCGAGCGCAGCCTGGTGCAGCAGCAACTTGTTCGCCAAATTGCCACCCTTGTGGGGCAAACAGGTGCTGAGGCCATTGAAGCCATTTTGGAAAATGCCAGCGAACCAGAGGATAGCTTGCTGGCCGCCATTGTTAGCATCATCACCCTGCTTCTTGGGGCATCGGGTGTGTTTGGGCAGCTCTATGACGCACTGAACACCATTTGGGAAGTGCAGGCAAAGCCAGGACGCGGGATTTTAGGCACAGTGAAAGACCGCTTTTTCTCGTTTACCATGGTGTTGGGGGTCGGCTTTTTACTGCTTGTTTCGCTTATCATTAGCACTGCGTTGCAAGCCTTTAATGAACTCGTTTCCGGGATACTGCCCAGCTTTCTGTTTCTTGCCCAAACCCTCAATTTTCTGATTTCTTTTGCCGTTGTCACCATTCTGTTTGCGCTCATCTACAAAGTGGTGCCTGATGTTAGGGTTGCCTGGCGGGATGTATGGATTGGTGCCTTGGTGACGGCCTTTTTGTTTGCGGTGGGCAAATGGGCTATTGGGCTATATTTGGGCAACAGTGCCCCCGGTTCGACCTATGGCGCGGCTGGGTCGCTCATTGTGCTGCTGCTTTGGGTCTATTATTCGGCGCAGATTCTTTTTCTGGGGGCGGAGTTTACCCAAGTGTATGCCAACAAATATGGTTCACGCATTGTGGCTGATGAAACGGCCGTTTCGCTCACCCCGGCTGCACGGGCGCAACAAGGCATTCCGCTTGAAACATCACACCATTAAGCCAGTTGCCCCCCGTGCGCTAAATGCTCCTTCAGAATCTCTGGCGACACCAAGCGCGTAAACAGCTTGAGGGTCAATAGCATAAGGCCAAAATCATCCATCTGCCCAATAACAGGCAATGCCCATTTAGAAGTTCAACTTCTCAGAAGAAGTTGAACTTCTTTCATAACTGGTCTCATCCTCGTTCCTTACTGTTTATGAATATCTGCATTGTAGGAAATGAACAGGGGCAAATCTATTGGCAGGGGGCATAGCAAGGGGGTATAGAGCAGACACATTTTCGGGCGTTGCCTGTGTTAACGGAAGGAAGTTTGCAACAAACGGCCGTTTCCCCCGTATAGACAAGTAAACAACACCAGAAGTTCAACTTCTTACCAGAAGTTCAACTTCTTACCAGAAGTTCAACTTCTCTAAAGAAGTTGAACTTCTAAACAAGAGACAATTCAAATGGCACAAACAGGAGCTGTAATGAAAGAAAAATACGTCGAATCAGTCCGCGAAGTCCCCTTTTTCCTCCGCGTCATCTGGTTCTTTGTTTTTGGCTGGGAACTGGCCGCCGCCTGGATCTTTATCGCCTGGGTGTTCAACGCCAGCATCATCGGGCTGCCGCTGGGGCTGTGGATGATTGACCGCATTCCCCAGGTGCTAACCCTCAAAGCCCGCCCCGGTGCCTACCTGGTAGACGGCAAAAGCGGCGACCGCATCTTTGTAGATGCCGAACAGCCCTCCTTCCTCATCCGCATGGTCTACTTCTTCCTCATCGGCTGGTGGTTCAGCCTGGTCTGGTCAATCCTGGCCTGGGTACTGTGCGCCACCATCATCGGCCTCCCCCTCGGCATCATGATGCTCAACGGGCTGCCCACCGTGACAACGTTGCAGCGCAGCTAAAAACATATTGCGTATTGCGTATTTCTTGCTTTATACGCAATACGCAATACGTTCTACGACAACGTAGACCACACTTCCAACTTCGACTTCACGCGGCGGACAACTTCCGTCGTAAATTCATCAGTGTGGGCAGAGCCGCCCAAATCCGCCGTGCGAATCCCATCATAAACCGCTTCCAGCGTTGCCTCATAAATGGCGCGGCTGGCTCGCTTTAGCTCCTCTTCCCTGGCATAGGACAACATCCCCGCCGCCGCCAAAATCATCGCCATTGGGTTGGCAATATTGCGCCCTTCCAGCGCAGGAGCCGTGCCATGCGGTGCCTCCGCCATCACACAATCCACCTCATCATTGTCATCTATTGAAATGACCAGCGATTCCGCCCCGGCAATGGAGCCAAAAAGCTGCATCACCATGTCCGAAAGCAGGTCGCCGTCCCGGTTGAGGGTGGGAATGACCAGCGCATCGCCGCGTGGAGCCAGCAGCAGGGCAAAGGTGGCATCAATCAACTGTGGGTTATAGCGGACGTTGGGATGCCGCTGCGCGGCTGCGTCCATCTCTTCCTTAAACATCCCTTCATAAACAGGGCTGACAGTATATTTGGGGCCACCAAAAATGGTGCCTCGCGTGCGGCTGGCGTGCTGGAAGGCGTATTCGGTGACGGCGCGGCAAACGCGGCGGCTAATCCGCTCGGTGCGAAGGGCAATTTCATCCGGCGAGCCGTCTTCCCCTTCGCGCCACTCCTTTGCCCCATAGGCATCATCCCGCGCCATGCGGACGACGGTGATGGGGGCGTAAACCCCGGCAATGGAAGGCACGCCGGGGATGCGCCGGCCGGTACGCAAAATCACCTCCGCGTCCATCTCCTCACGCAAAATTCGGTTGGGGCTGCCCACGTCGTTTTTGGTTTCGGGGGTAATGGTGGCCGCTTTTAGCCCCAGCTTGTGTTCGCGCAATGCCTTGCCCGCCTCATAAACGACGGCGTTGTTGGTTTGGCGGCGGTTTTGCAGGCTCAGGTCGTAGTGGAGAAAGTTTAGCTCGGCGCGGATAACATCGGGGGCCAGCACGCGCAAGGTTTCGACCAGTAGCTCCTGGCCGGTTTGGTCGCCTTCAAGAATAACGATATTTCGACTCATGTGATTTCCTTTTACAACTTACAGGAGAATGGAGAATGGAGATTAGAGATTGGGGACTAGGTTAATCTCCAATCTCTAATCTCCAACCCCTATGGGTTCAATCAAAAATAACTTTGCAGTTCCAGAAGTTGAACTTCTCTCAGAAGTTCAACTTCTACATCCCGGGTTATTAACGAATGAACCCTATGCTTGTTACGTGTTATTGGACTGCCCCCGCAGCCAGTTGAGGTATTTGGGGACGGCGGTGGTGTAGAGCCAGTAGAGCAACGGCCGTTCCACATAATCCCACGCCCCAATATGCCGCACCACCTGCCCGGCAAACCCCTCCTTGAAGCGCCACACCCCCCACATCCGGTCTTCTTCCACAAACTCATCCGGCGCTCCCCAAAAATCATACACTTCGCACCCCTGCGCCTGCGCCCAGCGGATCGCTTCCCATTGCAGCAGGTAGGTGGGCATCCGGTTGCGCTCCTCGTTGGTGGAGGCTCCGTACATGTAGATGGCGCGGTTGCCAAAGCGGACAAGAATGAGGGCGGCCAAAGGTTGCCCCTGGTATTCGGCCAAAAATGGCTGCGCCATACCGGCCTGGTAAAGGCTGTTCCAGCCGTCGAGGTAGTAGTCGAGGGGGCGAATGGTGAAGCCGTCACGAACGGCCGTTTCCCGGTACATCTCCCCAATGGCGGCAAAATCAGCCGGGGTTCCAGGGCGCACCACCACCTCCTTGCGGCCGGCCAGCCGAATGTTGTAGCGCGTTTTGGCCTTCATCGCCGCCAGCAGCTCCTCCTCCGGCCGGCCTAGCGCCAATTCCACCGTATTGCGAAACTGAATTTGTTCGGCCGAAAAACGCCAGCCGCGTGTTTGTAATTCCTGGGTAAACTGGCGGCCAATCGGAGACGGCCGTTCCGGCTCCAGCCCCCAGCTTTGCACCACGTCAGGGTCAATCTTGATAAAAATCGCCCGCTCCCGCCGCGCCAGCTTTTCCAGCTCCGCCAGCACCCGCTGTCGCAGGTCGCCATCGTTATAGTTCAGAATCGGCCCTTTGGGAATGTATAGCACGCAGTAGGGCAGCCGGGGCAGCCTGCGCTTCAGCACCATCGCCGCCGCCTGCGGTTCCCAGCGGCTTTCGCCCACCGTTAGCAGCAGCGGCAGCATCTCCCAGCCCCAGCGGGATTTAAATTCACCCCACGCCCAGCTTTGCAGCGCGTGGGGGTTGGGCAAGCCACCAAGGGCTTGGTTCCAGACAACGGGTGAGGTTTCGCGTTTAAAGGTCGAGGCGCGGTAAGTTGGTTCTTTGAGCATGATCGAGATTGGAGATTGGAGATTGGAGATTGTCACAAACGAAGCGACAATCTCCAATCCCCAATCTCCATTTACCTTTTCCCTCGCCACCAGCTATAAAGTGACTTGATGCGCTGGTTATACACGCGGTCAACCGGGCCGACGGTGCGCCAAAGCTGGCCGCCAAAGCCCCGCTTGAAGCGGTAGACAGGCCATAGGCCGTCGCTGCGCTCCTGAAACCCTTCTTCAAGGGCCGCTTCGTCGGCATCTGGCACGCCCCACAGGTCATAGTGGGTGCAGCCGCGCTGTTTGGCCCACTGAATGGCGGCCCACTGCACGGCGTAGCTGGGCATGCGGTTGCGTTCTTCGTTGCTCGAAGCGCCGTAGAGGTAAACGGCCGTTTTGCCCACCGCCGCCACCATCACCGCCGCTAACGGCCGTTTGTCATACTCCGCCAGCAGCAAAGCCAGCTGATCCGGCGCAAACAAATCATACACATCGCGGTAATATTCCGGCGCGTGCGTGCCAAAGTTGTCGCGCTGCCCCGTAAGCTGCATCAGCTTAATAAAGGCGGGAATATCAGCCCGGCTCCCCTCGCGCACTGTCACCTCCTTGCGTGCCGAAAGGCGAATGTTGTAGCGCGTTTTTTGGTGCATCGCCGCCAAAATGTCATCGTCGCTCCCCTGAATATCCACCATCAGCGTGCGCGGCGGCTGAATGGAGTCGGTTTCGGACGACAAGCCATGCTGCTGGCAAAGGGCAGCCCAGTTGGGCGTGGCGTGGCTCCATAGCAACGGCTCCATTTTCACCAGCCCCACGCCGCGCTGGTAGGCCGAATGGTCAATTTGGTTAAACAGCACCGCCACCTGCTCCTCGTCGTCCCAATCCACCAGCGGGCCGTGGGGGATGTAGCCGACTTTGGCAATGCCCATAGCGGCGGAACGGTAGAGGATTTGGGCACCAGCGGCTAAACGGCCGTCTTTTTTCAGCCACACGCGGTGGGACGACCAGCCAAAGCGGTTTTTTAGTCTCGCCCAGTTATGCAGTTGCAGCAAGCTGCCGTGTGGGTGGTTGAGGACAAATTCGTCCCAGGCGGCATCGTCTGCCGAATATGGCTTTTCGCCGAGTTCAAATAGTTTGTCAAACATCGGGGGGATTATAGGAAAAAGTGGGCGACTTTGCGAGTGGCTGGGGGGGTGTTACAATCTAACCATCTTGACGGCATTTTAGAGAGTAGGGATTGGAGATTAGAGATTAGAGATTGGCACCTGAACGGATACAATCTCGAATCTCCAATCTCCAATCTCTAATACACAAACGCTCATGAGCCAGATTCAACAGCTTTACCGATTACAGCAGATAGATACGGAAATTCGCCAGAAGAAGCAGCGGCTGGCGGAGGTTTTGCGGGCGCAGAAGGAGACAGAGGCGTTGTTGGCGGCGCGGGAGAGGGAAAAAACGGCCGTTTCGACCCTCAAAAAATGGCAAGGCACCCATAGCAACCTTAATTTAGAGCTGGGCAGCTTGAACAGCAAGGCCAAAAGTGCCGAAAATCGCCTCTATTCGGGCAACGTGAAAAACCCCAAGGAGTTAACTGATTTGCAGGATCAGATTGCGGCGATGGGGCGGCAGCGCAGCGGGCTGGAAGAACAGATGCTGGAAGCGATGATTATGGTTGAAGATGCCGAGGCGGAAGCCCAGGCTGCTACCACGGCGCGAAGCAGTGAAGAAGCGCAATGGCAGCAGGCGCAGGCAGATTACAAGGAAGAGCAAAACACGCTGGCGCTGCGGCTGCACCATTTGTTGGGGGCGCGGCCAAAACAAGTTGAGCAAATTGACCCCAAACTGCTGCAGGATTATGAACGCATTGGGCAGCGCAACGGGGGTGAGGCGGTGGCACTGCTGAAGCTGAACATGTGCCAGGGGTGCCGGATTACGGTTTCGGCTAACAAGGTGAAAGAGGTGGTGGAGGGGAAGGTGACGCACTGCGGCGGCTGCGGTCGTATTTTGGTGGCTATTTAGGCGGACTGTAAAGATCAAGTAAAAAATAGTACTGTGGTCATTAATGTGGGTTATACTGTGTGGAAATGCGTTGCCCGTTCTGGGACACTTTTTATGTAAGAGGCCTACATGACAGAATCTAACGTTGACCCTCGCTATGTTGACACACACAACCTTGTTCGTCGCCGACATCGGTCGCACAAAAGCCCAAAATCGCTAAAACAGATGTTTATAAACGGCCGTTTGCCCGACATTTTGCTCCTCCTGCTCATCATTGTGGCCGGTTTAGCACTCATTAAAGGGCTGTCGCTGGAAGCTGGCAGCGTGGCTGGCAGTGGCAGTGAGCTTGTACAAGCGACCAGAACCATCCTCTTTGGCTTGCCCGCCTTTACCATTGGCGTGTTTTTGGGAACCCGGCGCTTGCGCTGGCGGATCAATCGCTATGAAGGGTGGTGGAATACCCACTGCCCCGACTGCCAAAGCAAGGAATTAAAGCGCACCCATCGACGGTCGTTTGATCGGCTGCTGGGGTGGCTGGGTATTCCCGTGCGCCGCTACATCTGTGCCGACTGCCAATGGGAAGGTCGCCGCATTGACCCGTGGCGGGTGTTTTAGAAGTTCAACTTCTCAGAAGAAGTTGAACTTTTGCGTAACTTGTTTAATTCTTGGGGTCATTCATTAATAACTTGGGATTTAGAAGTTCAACTTCTCAGAAGAAGTTGAACTTTTGCGTAACTTGTTTAATCATCGTTCCTTAAATCATCCACAAAATCGGGATTGGGGATTGATGAATGCTCACAATCTCTAATCCCCAATCTGTAATCTCACTTCCAGCATTGTTAGGCTACAAACGAATGGATCCAACAAAGTGGCTAATCTGGGCGCAGCAAATCCAGGCCATTGCCCAAAGCGGCCTCACCTTTTGTCGTGATGTCTATGACATTGAGCGTTATGACCAACTGCGGCGGTTGGCGGCCGAGATGATGGCAACTGGAACCGGCAGCGATGTTGAGCAAATTGTGGCGGCGTTTACTGCCCAAACGGGCTACGCCACGCCCAAAGTAGATGTGCGGGGGGTGGTGTTTCGGGAAGATGGCAAGCTGCTGCTGGTGCAGGAACGTAGTGATAACAACCGCTGGACGCTGCCGGGGGGGTGGTGTGACGTAGGCCAGACGCCGGCCGAAAACGTGGTCAAAGAGGTGTTTGAGGAGTCGGGCTTTCTTACGCAGGCAGTCAAGCTGCTGGCCGTTTACGATAATCACCGTCATCCCCACAACCCGCGTCACCCGTTTCAGACGTATAAGCTGATGTTTCGCTGTGAGATTGTGGGGGGTGAGGCGGCGGCGGGGGTGGAAACGGCCGTTGTTGACTTCTTCGCCGAAAACGAAATCCCCACCGACTTGTCACGCGCCCGCGTGACAGACGAGCAAATTGCTCGCCTTTTTGCCCATTACCGTCATCCCGAATGGCCGACAGAGTTTGATTAACCCACAGGCTTCTTAAAAATTCTAAAATATCCTTGACTTTTTTTGCAACTCTTGACAACACGGTTCCGTTAGAATACGCTTCCGCCCCTTACTAAACCCTATTTAGTCCTTGGCCAAAGGAGAAAGATTCATGCGGAAAACAGGTGTTTTGGTGGTTATCGTAACGCTTATGGCATTGACACTCATTGTAGCCTCCGGAAGCGCAGCGCGATTTGTCGCGCAACAACAGCCTGCAACCATTCGGTTGCAGGCTGTTGCGTTTAATCCACAGCGCGGTGAACGGCCGGCTATCGCGCCGGAATTGTCGCTGGCGGCCAGCCAAACAGGGCGTGGCTATTACATTGTCCAGTTTTCTGGCCCTGTTCAGGAAGCGTGGAAAAATGATGTGGCGGCGCTTGGTGGGGAGTTTCTGGGGTATGTGCCAGATTATGCTTTCAAGGTACGGCTTGATGCCGCCCAGGTGAGCCGCGTGCAGTCGTTGGCAAATGTGGCCTGGGTGGGGGATTTCCAACCGGCGTACAAGATTAGCAGCCAGATCGAGCGTGACGGTTCCTCACGACTGTACCGGGTGCGCGTGGAGCAAGGGGTGGATGCCGGCTTTACGGCGGGAACAATTGCTCAGGTTGGCGCCCAGATTTTGCGGCGCGATGGCAACATGCTGCTGGTAGCGGCTACTGGGGGTCAATTAACGGCCGTTGCCCACGTTTCCGATGTTGCCTGGATTGAAAACTTTGTCTTCAACGAAAAACACAACGAAACCGGTGCTGGCCTCATCATGGGTTCAAATGTCGCCAATGCTGCCGGGTATGACGGTTCCACCCAAATAGCGGCCGTTGCCGACACGGGAATCGGTGGTGGCACCGCCGCTACTGTTCACGCTGACATTCCCGCCAGCCGCGTCACCGCCATTTTTGACTGGCCTGCCGCCAGCGCCGGTGGCTGCTACACCGCCATTAACGATGGAGCACAGGATGTAGACAGCGGACACGGTACCCATGTGGCTGGTTCTGTTCTTAGCGATGGCAACGCAAGCGGCGTGGGCAAAGGGACAGCACCTGCTGCCCATCTTGTCTTCCAGGCTGTTGAAGATTTTGCCGACATGAAAGGGCAATGCTCCTTGCTCTATCCCGATGGCTACTACCTCCTCGGCTTGCCTGATGACCTGCACAACCTGTTCCAGCAGGCCTACAACGCCGGGGCACGTATTCACGCCAACTCCTGGGGCAGCGATCAGGCCGGTTTGTACACGCTCGATAGCTCCAACACCGATGACTTTATCTGGGACAACCCCGACATGACCATCACCTTCTCCGCCGGGAACGAGGGTGTGGATGCCAACAACAATGGTGTGGTTGACAATGACTCCATCGGCTCTCCGGCAACGGCTAAAAACGTCATCACCATTGGTGCCAGCGAAAATGCCCGCTCCGACAACTTCCCCTGCGATACCGGGCTTGGCTACACCTCCCATGATCCGTATCAGCCAGGGCAGACATGCGGCAGCATGGGCGGCCTCAACTGGCTGGGAACGGCCGGATCGCGCTGGGGTTTTACCACCGAGCCGCTCAACTCTGACCCCACGGGTGGCAACGCCGAGCAAATGGCTCCGTTCTCCAGCCGTGGCCCAACGGATGACGGCCGTATCAAACCCGACGTGGTTGCCCCTGGGGCCTGGATTTTGTCCACCTATTCTGGCATGTACCAGGAAGGGTATGATCCTTCGGCAAACCCGCGCAACGGGCTGTTCCAGTCTGACGGCTGGGGGATGCCTTTCAATGGCGAGTACAAATATTTTGGCGGTACGTCCATGTCCAACCCGCTGGCGGCCGGGGCGGCCACGGTGGTGCGTGATTACTACCAAAAGGCACACGGCCACGCAGCCAGTGCGGCTTTGACCAAGGCGACGTTGATCAATTCGGCCGTTGATTTGCTGGACGAAAACAACGATGGCTCCAACGACAACGATTTCCCCATTCCCAACATGCACGAAGGGTGGGGGCGCATCAATGTCAACGCGGCCACCGATGGCAGCCTGCAGTTTGTGGATAACAGCACTGGCATTGGCACGGGCGGCAGCGTGAGCTATCAATATAGCCACGATGGCAGCGGCCCGTTTAAAGCCACGCTGGTGTGGAGCGACTTTGCGGCGGCGGAAGCAGCGGCCACAACGCTGGTTAACAACCTAAACCTGACGGTAACGGCTCCGAACGGGACAACGGTCTACCGGGGCAACAACTTTAGCGGTGGCTGGTCGCAGACGGGCGGCAGTGCCGATGGCATCAACAACGTAGAGAACGTTTATGTGCAAAATGCCGGGGCAGGCACCTGGACAGTGACGGTGACAGGGGCGAACGTGCCGCAAGGGCCACAGCGGTTTGCGCTGGTGGTGGATGCGGCTGGCGGTGGTGTGCCGACGGCTACCCCAACCCCCATTGGCCCTACGCCAACGCCAACCAATACGCCCGTGCCGCCAACCCCAACGAACACCCCGGCTCCGGCGGGTACCATCCACGTTGGTGATTTGGATGGCTCCAGTACGGCCGGCGGCGGTGGCCGCTGGAACGCGCAGGTGACGATTACGGTTCACACGGGCAGCGAAGTGCCTGCAAGCGGGGTGACGGTGACTGGCTCGTGGAGTGCGGGTGGTTCGGCCTCCTGCGTGACCAATGGCAGCGGCGTTTGCTCGGTGTCGAAGAATAACTTGAAAGCAAATGTTTCCAGCGTGAACTTTACGGTGACGAGCCTTTCAGATGGTTCCAGCACCTATAATTCCGGGGCAAACCATGATCCCGATGGGGACAGCAATGGTACGGTGATTACCGTTGTGAAGTAATGGGTTGAAGCTGTGGCCTAAATGGCGCAGGTGATAGAGAAGAAAGTGGCGGTTTTTGCAGATAGTTTACTGTGAAAGCCGCCACTTTTTATTTGTATCACGGATCGCCCATGCGTGTGATTTAGGGGTAATAGTCTGAAGAGCGAGGATTGGAATCCTCGGCTACAAGTTAAGCCCAAATCTTTTTCTTAATGTCTATTGAGTTGCCCCAGGAAGAGGCGGGTGATATAGATGAAGGGAAAACGGCCGTTTTCCCCCCACTGCTCAAACACCCCCTGCAAATCTGCCATGGCCGCCTCGTAAAGCGGGTGGCCTGGTGTGGGGGCATAGGATGAGGAGAGGAAACGACCGCGCAGCCCGTCAAAATCAAAAAGCTGCACATTGTCAAAGGTGAAGGTGAGCGGTGGCTGCCCGAAAAACGGCTCGATCTCCGGGTAGCTGTTGGCCTGGTTCAGATCCTCGTATTGCTCGCTGTATTTGTACATCAGGGCCTCATACGCCTGCATAGACGGTCGATCTTCCATGCGCCGCTGGTTCCACACCAACCCCACCCAGCCGCCCGGCTTTAAGACTCGCATGAATTCTGGCCGTGCCTGGGCGTGGTTGAACCAGTGAAATGCTTGCCCGGCGGTGATGAGATCGAGGCTGTGGTCGGGCAGGGTGGTGGCTTCGGCGGTGGCATTAACGGCCGTAAATCCCCCAAACTCCCCCAACAATTGCTCCGATGCCTCGCGCATCTCCTTGTTTGGCTCCACCCCCACCACCGTATGCCCCTGCTCCAGCAGCAGCCTGGTCAAAATCCCTGTGCCGGAGCCAATGTCGGCAATGCGGCTGGCGGCGGTCAGGTTGGCATATTGGCGCAAGGTGTCATAAACGGCCGTTGGATACCCTGGTCGGTACCTTACATAATTTTCTACCCGATTGGAAAAACGGCGAACGGTGTCTACAGAAGGCATTGGTTATCTCCATGCAGTGCTAATAAAGTGTGCGGGGGAGCAGGGGAACAGAGGGGCAGGGGAGACATCTCCTCTGCTCCCCCGCTCCCCTGCCCCCCTGCTCATTTCCTGTGGCCGACAAAAGCGGCCGTTAACCCCAGCGCAATGTACATTGTTCCGGCAAAATACCGCTGCCGCCGCACCACCTGCTGGCTGCCCCGCAGCAGCGGTCGCAGCGACCCGGCCAGCAGGGCATAGGTGCCATCGCTGAGTAGGGCCAGGCCCACAAAGCCCACGCCAAGCAGCAAAATTTGTCCGCTGACTGACCCGGCCGCTGGGTTGATAAACTGGGGCAAGAAGGCAAAAAAGAACAGGGCTGTTTTCGGGTTGAGCAGGTTGACCACCATGCCTTGATAAAAGATGCGGCGCAGGGGCTGTACCTCAATCTCAATTTCTTCGGCCGGCTCCTTTTCCAGATATTTGCGAATGCCCAAATAAATGAGATAAGCGGCTCCCAGATATTTGACAATGTTGAAGGCGAGTGTGGAGGAGAGAAGAAGGGCGGAAAGCCCCAGCGCGGCGGCGGCGATGTGGAACAGGGTGCCACATTGAATGCCCAGCACGGAAACAAGACCGGCCGTCCGCCCCTGGTCCAGGCTGCGGGTGATAATATACAGGACAGCCGGGCCGGGCGTAATGAGCAGGGCGACGGAGGCAGCAACAAAAATAGCGAGTTGGGATCCATGGATCATAGGATAGTGTCCTGTTTTGGAAAAGATTGACGAATTTGCTCGATATTTTATCTGAATTCGCAATTTTATGGGTACAAATCTGGTTTCGTAAGGAAAAAAGTGAGCGTGTTTTGCCAAAATAGGGAGCCAGGAGCGCCCCTGTGACCTGAATGACAATTTGGGTGTCTGAATGGACATTGTAAAGCGCATCATCGTTAACTCTGAGGAACAACATGACCCGTCCATTGGCTTTGATTATTGAAGATAACAAGGAAGTTGCCGAAGTTTTTGGTACGATTTTGGAGATGGAGGCGTATGAGGTAGCGATTGTGAGGAGTGGGGAAACGGCCGTTAAATACCTAGCCGATCACACCCCCGCCCTTGTCATCCTCGACATGTACCTGCCCGACGCTAGCGGTGAAGAACTGCTGCTAAAAATTCGTCGTGACGCCCGTTTAGTAAAGACCCGTGTGGTCATTGTGACGGCATTTCCCCAAACCACCCGCTTTATGGCCGCCAAAGCCGATACAGTTCTCTGCAAACCGTTGCGGCTGGAGCAAATACGTCACATTGCCGCCCGCTTTTACCCCACCGACCGCGAGACCCCCCCAGAAGACGTTTTTCTTTCATCGTCATAACGTAGTCAGCCCACAACGCTCATTTTGCCGTAGCCGAGGATTCCAATCCTTGCTCTTGACAAAAATGGGGGCAATCCGTCTGGATTGCCCCCATTTTTTTGTTTTACGTTACAAGCGAACTACGGTGTTTGCAACTGAACCAGAGCCGGGTCAACCGCTTGTACAAACAAGCTAATCAGCTCATTTGTGTCCGTCTCACCCTGGAACCGCCAGGCCGGTTGCAGGTAGAACTGTGTTTCGTTTGTTTCCGGGTCGTAGACCGGCGAGAAGATGTAAATGAGGTCTACGCTGTTGATTGTTGCCTGCCCAATCTTGTACTCCACGTAGGGCATGTCAACAATTGGTTCATCAATGGTAACAGGCGGTATATCTACGATGCGATCCAGACTTTGCCAGCCGAGGATAACCATTTGGCCGTTCTCATTCAGGCCGCGCCAGCCGTTGAAGTAAACCCGCTCGCCATCGGGCAGGTCGGCCGGAGGATTGGGCAGGACAAAGCTTTGGCCGTCGTTGCTGTTAAAGGTCACGGTGTCGCCGCTGCGGCTGATGCTGCCTTCCAGCCAGATATATTCAAAGCTGTTGTTGGCTACGGGTTCCCAGCTTTGCAGCGTCAGCGTGGGGGTGGTTTCCATGTCGTTGACGGTGCCGACGATGCGGATTTGCTGCCCAGCATAAGGCACAATCGCTTGCAGGTCGGCATCGCTGGCAATGAGGCGGTATTGGTCTACCTGAATGCGGGGCGGGGCATCGTTGTTAACGGCCGTCATCACGCTTGGATAAGGGAAGATTGTCACCGTGCCGCCATTTTGCGGCAGGTTTTGCCATGATTTGTACAGCCCTTCGTCAATGCCCGGCACCGGAACCGGCGTGGGGAATACGTAGTTGGGGCCAGGGGTGGTGAAGAAGGTAATTTGGTTGTAATCAATCTCGCCGCTGGTCAGCAGCTCCCACGCGGCCTGTGCCGACTGAATGGGGTAGTTGCCGATGGCGGACAGATTGCTGAGCGGGTTGTGCGACACGGACAAGATTTGGCCGTTGTTGTTGACGCTGACCATGTATTCGGGATAGTTGACCACGCGCCCGTCCAGAATGCGGTGGAATTCGAGGTCGGTACTCCAAGGAGCGACTATTTCATACTCAAAGTTCAGCAGGCCTCGGTCACGCAGGAACGCTTCGGCGATGGGTTTGGCCTGGTCAACGGGCATGGGTTCATAGTTGTAGCCCGGCGCGGCGCTTTGGTCGTAGTAGTACCAGCCATCTTCACGAACGGAGAGGTTGCGTAGCCCGTCAAAGGTTTGGTAGACGGGGGGCAGTGTCCAGACGGTGCCGTTTTCGTCGGTGTAGGGTTGGTATTGTTCCTGATAGAGCGTGGTGGGTATTCCCAACAGTTCGGCCAGGCGCACGGCATCTTCAAGGGTGAGCAGTTTGCTGCCGGGCTGGTTGTAGACGGTAACGGCCGTTTCTCCCTCTGGCAGCGGCGTGTTCAGCACAAAGTTCGTCTCGCCCAGCGGATTCCACTCCGGGAACCCCCCATCAACCGGCATTGGGTCAATGGCAATATCAGTGGCCGCTTCCGCACCACCACCGCTTTGCGGCCGGGCGCCGCCACCGCCGCCCATTCCCATGCTCACACCCGCCGCCCCGCTGAGGCTGGGTAATTTGGGCAACGTTGCCGGGTCGGAGGTGGGAACTACGGCGGCAATCTCTTCACCAACGACTGCCGTTGGCGTGATGCCCGCCATTGCTGCTGGCTCCACGCTGCCGGGAGCCGTGGCCCGGAACATAGCCCAGGCAAAATAAGCGACTACCGCCACAATGGCGACAGTTCCAATTGCAAATATTGGTCGTTTCATGGTAAAAAATTCCTTTACGAATTGGCCGAAACCTTTGGTTTCGGGTTGTTGTACTTTTGGCGTTGGCTGCCTGGAGGCAGTGCGCGATAGTTGCGCCTCCAGGGCAGCCACAAAATCGGCTTCCGCTTCGGTTGATTGGGCCAGCCCTACAAACTGGTCAGCCAGATGAGCCAATGCCAATACATCTTCTGAGGGTTGCAACCCCTGTGGAGGAGGTTGCTGCTTCAGCTTGCTGCTAATCAAGCTGTCCAGTTCATCAGCTAGCTGTTGCTCTGTCTTCTTCATGCCTTACTCTCCTGCGTGACGTTTAATTGGGTTTGCAGGTCGCGCAGCCCACGGAACAGCAACATCCGCACGGCCGCGTCGTTTTTGCCCAACATTCGCGCAATGTCGGCCACTTCCAGCCCTGCCATGAGGCGAAGTGTGATGACTTCGGCGCGATCCGGGGCGATGGTTTGCAGCTTGCGTGTGACGCGGGCAATGTCAAGCTGCTGATCGAGCTGTTCGTCGGGGTCGTCGCTGGGGGTGTGGGGTAGGAAAACGGCCGTTTCCAGCTCCACCTGCGGCTTTTGGCGACGAAACTGATCCGCCACCTTATGCCGGGCAATGCCCAGCAGCCACGCCACAAACGGCTGTGTGCTGCGATACGACTTCAACCCTTCCATCGCCGCCAAAAACGTCTGCGATGTCAAATCCTGCGCATCCTGTACATTTCCACCCACCCGCACCAGCACATACCGATACACCCGCTGCACATGCCGCTGGTACAGTTCCGAAAACGCACCCAAATTTTGTTGCGCCCGCGCCACCAGCATCTCATCCTCTACCGCATTCGCTGGTTCCAACGGGCTAATCAGTTGCATCAACATCATGCAAGACTGTCTCCTGAAAAAGGTTGGAATGATTTTGTTCCGTTCTATCTCTAATATCGCACTTCGTCACCGATTTATAACAGGCAATTTCAAAATTGCTTTGGAGATTGGGAAATTGGACAGCCAAACGCCGCTTCCAGCTTCCCGCCCCCCCGGATCATTAGGAATTCAGGGGTTGACAGTCCATGTAGGACGTATGCGATACACCCTACCACACGCTTCAAACGGAGAGACGACTCTTCTAGCAGCAATTCTCAATCTAGCCTGTCTGGTAGGGGCGGGATGACCGGGGGAGACGTTTGCCCCTTCCCAACGGCTTCCTCTCCCGGTCGTCTCGCCCTTGTCTCGACCGGAAAACGGGGTTTTCTATCAAGACAAGGGCGAGGCGAGGGCGAGACGGTGCGGAGAAAATGCCGCCTCTGCCCGCCAACACGACCCCGCACCATCCCGCCCCTACCCTATTTCGTCTTAGATTGAGAATTGCTGCTCTTCTAGGCAACCGTTTGACAGTCCCCCACCCATCATGCAAAATTACCCAACCACAAATAATATGGAGATTGGCGATTGGAGATTAATGTGACAACTGATCTCCAATCGCCAATCTCCAGTCTCCAATTCATGAACGATCTCTGTTTTCTTCCCGCAACTGAACTAGTCCAACGTATTCAGCGCAAGGAGCTATCTGCCCGCGAGGTGATGGCGGCTCATTTGGCGCAAATTGAAAAGGTAAACCCCCACGTCAACGCCATTGTGACGCTGCTGCCAGAGCAGGCCATGGCCGCTGCCGCTGCTGCCGATGAAGCGCAGGCGCGGGGCGAGCCGCTTGGCCCACTGCACGGCTTGCCCATTGCCCACAAGGATTTAGCCAACACCAAAGGAATTCGCACCACCTTTGGCTCTCCCATCCACGCCAACAACGTGCCTGATTTTAACGATTTGATTGTGGAGCGATTGCAAGGGGCGGGGGCGTTGACCATTGGCAAAACCAACACGCCGGAGTTTGGGGCGGGGTCGCAAACGTTTAACCGGGTGTTTGGGGCGACGCGCAACCCGTATGACCTGGGCAAAACGTGTGGTGGCAGCAGCGGCGGGGCGGCGGTAGCGCTGGCAACGGGGATGATGCCGATTGCCGACGGCAGCGACATGGGTGGCTCGCTGCGGAACCCGGCCAACTATTGCAATATTGTGGGGATGCGGGTGTCGCCGGGGCGAGTGCCAGATTATCCCAAGATGCTGGGGTGGGGTACGCTGTCGGTGGTGGGGCCAATGGCGCGGACGGTTTCGGACGTGGCGCTGCTGCTGACGGCGATTGCGGGGCCAGACCGCCGAGATCCGCTTTCGATTCAGCAGCCGGGCAGCTTGTTTGCCCAGCCGCTGGCGCGGGATTTTCGCGGGACGAAGGTGGCGTGGAGTTTGGATTTGGGGGAGTTGCCGGTGGATGGTCGGGTAACGGCCGTTCTTCAATCCCAAC